>Ga0228698_1000002_pt1 | contig 653555 bp, 636 predicted proteins | sample McNCre117_Aug_MG_FD_178015 | JGI IMG/M metagenome (GOLD analysis project Ga0228698, IMG submission 178015) | Freshwater microbial communities from McNutts Creek, Athens, Georgia, United States - 1-17_Aug_MG | ecosystem: Environmental > Aquatic > Freshwater > Creek | place: USA: Georgia... | reverse complement strand
CTTCTGGTTCCCTGTAGTTTCTGGTTGATGGCTTAGCTTAGCTAGGCCGCTCCCAAAAACCCCGCCTAGGTCTATCGACCTGCGCGGGGTTTGTCTTTTATGGCGATAATGTCGCCATGACAATATTCAACTTTGATACCACCATTGATCGATTGGCTTTCCCGCACGACGACTCCGTCAAGTGGGGCAAGTATGCAGGACGTGACGTGCTGCCGATGTGGGTAGCTGATATGGATTTTGCGGCGCCCCCTGTGGTTCTTGAGGCGCTTAAGGCACGTGTCGATCATGGTGTAATGGGTTACCCACATGTGACGCAGTCAGTCGTTGAAGCAGTTTTGCTTCATCTTGAGCGGGATCTGGGCTGGGTGGCTGATCCTGATTGGCTGGTCTGGTTACCCGGTCTGGTCACTGGACTAAATGTGGCCTGTCGCGCTGTGGGAGATGCGCATAGTAGTGTGCTGACTGCCACGCCAGTTTATCCGCCGTTTACTTCGGCACCCAAGTTGAGTGACCGTCAATTACAGACGGTGTCATTGGTGCAACATGGATCAGACTGGCAGTGGGATCTGGATGCCCTGGTTACTGCCAGTGATGAAACAACCAAGCTGCTGATGCTCTGTAATCCGCACAATCCGGTTGGACGTGTCTGGCGTAAAGACGAATTGCTGGCCTTGGCTGAGGTGGCGGAGCAACGTGACTGGATTATCTGCTCGGATGATATTCATTGTGAGCTATTGCTGGAGCCGGGTGTGCGCTATACGCCGCTGGCGAGTCTATCTCCTGAGATTGCCCGCCGGACGATCAGCCTGTTTGCCCCGTCCAAGTCCTATAACATTCCCGGGCTGGGTGCATCTTTTGCAGTGATTCCGGATGCCGGTTTGCGTCGTCGTTTTGAACGTGTCATGGCCGGGATAGTTCCGCATATTAATGTGCTGGGTTATACCGCCATGGAAGCAGCATTCTGTCATGGGGTGCCGTGGCGCAATGCACTGCTGGATTATTTGCGGGGTAACCGGGATCGTCTGGTGGCAGCGGTGAATGCCATGCCCGGTTTGAAGGTGCATGCACCCGAAGCCACCTACCTAGCCTGGATCGATGCACGTGGCCTACAACTACCGGAAGGCATGAGTGCCGCACAGTTTTTTGAAGCCGCTGGTGTTGGCCTATCTCCAGGCCAGGATTTTCAGCCAGGCGCGGTTGACTACGTGCGCATGAATTTCGGTTGTACCCGCCAGACCCTGGATGAGGCTTTGGCCCGTATGGCTACGGCCTGCGCCAGACAGGTTTAAGGTTTACGGTTATCGATCAAAAGCTCACGCAGGAAGAGGTGTTTGGCAACCTCTCCCTTGAGCATGGCTTTGATTTCTTCGTCACTCTGACGGCCTTTGAGTTCCAGACGTTCGCCCAGGATCTTGCAGTCTGTGCAGATAGGCACGTCCAGCGGTTGTTGCACAATCAGTAGTGGGTAGTGTTCGCGCAACAGGTGTAAAGGGGTGTCTGTATCGCTACGATAGCCTTGGATATTCGCACCCGGCAGCAGGAATCGATATTGCTCGTAAGCGGCATTGAAGTTGTAAGGCACCCAGACCGTTTGGCCAGCCACTGTCCACTGTGCCGATTCTTTATAGCTTCCCATGGGTCCGTCAAAGACACTGAGGAAACCAGTCAAGCTTAGGTAGGCTGCGAAAACTGCAGGGAGTGTGACCCAAGCGAGTAATCGTGGGATGAGCAAAGACAGCACAAGGGCGCAGAGGGCGATAACGAGAAGTACGCCTTCCGTGCCTGAATACAGTGTCTGGCCAACATCTTTTTGTAGCAGCCAACCCAGGTAACCAATCGCAGCAATAGCGATGGTGCAGATCAGGGTGGTGGCAAAGAGCAGCCAGCGATTGAGGCGATGCCAGACCAGCGCGATCAGCACGGCTAATGCCGGCATGGCTTCCAGCAGATAGCGGCTCGAGCGCTGGCTCGGGAAGCAGAAGACGACAAACAGAATGAGTACCCACCACCAGAGATACTTTTCGTCGTTGCTCAGGTCGTTGTGGCGGAATAGGCGCCAGATGGCCAGGCCCATGGTGCCAAAGACAACGATAGCCAGCAGGCCGGCATTGATGCCGTAACCGGGAATCAGCGTCCAGATGCTGCCATCGCCCCAGAACATTTTGGAAAGATAGCTGGGGCCATGTGGGTCGAATTTGCCGGCGTTTTCGCCGATGACAAACTCGTTCCATACTGATTGCGGATCGGGGTCAAATACAAACCACAGCGCAAAAATGCCCAATGAGAGCAGGGCAATCAGAATGAGCTTGTAGGTATCCCGTTTAAAGAATTCCCATGGCCGATAGTGGCGATAACGCAGATACCAGAAGGCCAGACCGACACCCATCGGCAGCAGTAAGGCAAAAGATTTGTAGAGCAGGCCAATGCCGATGGCAATACCAATGCTGAGCGGCACCTTCCAGGAAGACTCGAAGCTTTGCTTGCCGCCGAAGAGCAAGATAAAGAAGGGCATGAACAGCCAGAACACTTCACCGGCATTGGTGAGGAACGGGCGGCCAAAGCGGTAGGTGCTGAAGAAGGCGAGCCAGGTGATGGCGGCAATGAGGCCAGTGGCGATATGTTTGCCGGAAATCTTCCAGCCCAGCAGGCCAATCAGTAGTGCGGTGGCTAGCGTATACAGCACGTTGGGGTAACGTAATTGCCAGAGCGTCCAGTCTTGTCCCCAGTGCGTGCTGAGCATGCCTTGCCAGAAGAGCATGGGCGGCTTGGTATTGCGCATATTGTCCAGGGTCGACTGTAGCGGCAGCCAGTGGCCGCTGTCTGCTGTCAGGCGGGCAATATGGGCATAAGGAAACTCATCACCATTTTTCGGGATCTGTAGACTGTCCAGCCCGAAAAAATAGGTACCAATCGCCAGAAGCAATACAGCGATTCCCCAGAAGATGGCGGCGGGCGAGGATGGAAGCGAAGCGCTTCGCTGTTCGAGCTTGAGTCGCGGCTGTCGCGTTTTTGTTGCAGAGCTTTTGCGCGTCATTCGTTCAAAGCGGATTGCCGTTTAGCGCGATTGATCTTCATGCGGCCGAAGGTCCAGAAGTCATTGGCAACAAAGTTGAACAGGCTGGCAATGACAACAGCAATCAGGTTAGCCAGCATGTAATAGAGGAATAGGGCAAACAGGTTGGTCAGGCCGATCTGAACGACAATGCCCACCCAGCAGGCTAGGGCGTACTGGCCGAACTGGACGATCACCGGCACCGTGCGGTGTTCTTTACGGTCATGCCAAGTCCAGCGACGATTCCAGAAAAAGTTGCTGATCGTGGCGATGAAGATGGCGAGCGCTAGTGACAGATTCAGACGTAGTGTCTGTTGGGCCACTTCGGTAAACAGATATTCCTGGCCGACGTACAGCACAGCCAGATTCACGACAACGCCCGAGGCCCCAACGATGCCGAATTTGATAAAGCGCGGACGAAACAGGGCGCCGATGATGGGTAGTGCCTGTAGGGTCTGGATCAGTGCACGCATATCTGGCGGTTAGCGAGATTCAAGCGTGAAAGCAACGGGTTGCGCGGTAGGGGGCAGGCCGAGTAATTCATGGGCCTTGGCGAGCACTTGATCAGGCGTAATCTGCTTGAGGCACTGGTTGTCGCCATCACACGGCGACATGCGATGGTTATACGCCGTCAGACAGGGTGAACAGCCCAATGGCTGATGGAAGAAGTAGGCGTTTTTAGCCCACGACTGATACAGGCGGGGTGTTTCTGGCCCGAAAAGAATAATCGTGGGGATTGGGGTCATGGCGGCGAACTGGCCTGGACCACCATCGTTGGTGATGAGGAGGGCTGCCCGGTGGAACAGCGCCAGCAGATGGCGTACTGAACGGGTGTAACCCGTCAGGTCGATACACATCGGGTGACGCGTGTGATTCAGTACGGCCTGGCCGAAGGCCTTGTCGCCCTTAAGGCCGATGACGCCCACGGCGTAACCCTGTTGCAGAAAGTGATCAGCTACACGGTAGTAGCTTTCCAGCGGCCAGGCACGAATCGGCAGAATGCCGCCGCTCGGGTAAATCAGTACCAGCGGTTTACCGGCGATCGTTGGGAAATCGGCTTCCAGCTTATTGGCTTCAGCCGCAATTTCACCTTCATTGAATTCCAGGGTCGGCGGGACAATCGCCTCATCGGTCGGCACGGTTTTGCCAGCCGGATAAGAGGTGGCATCAATGGCATCGACCATCGTCAGCAGCTGGTAGCTGAGGTGACGGTACGGGTTATACATCACCGGGTTAGTGAGGTAGCCGCCACGGTAGAGGCCTTCCTGGGTATGCGGTTCAAAGCCAACCAGTACTGGTGCGCCGCTCATGTAAGCAATGAGGCTGCTGACGCGGGCAAAGAGTTCGCAATCGATCACGACATCAAAGCGTAGGGTGCGCATTTTTTGCAGCGCTTCCCACATGTCCGAGGCGAAGTCCTTCAGGTTGCTATCGTTTAGGGTGATGACGTTCTGCTTTGGCACGACATTCAGCAGATCCAGCACTTCGCGGTTCTTGGCGAAAAGCATTACATGCAGTTCGGCGCCCGGATAACGGGTTTTGATGCGCTGGAACATCGGCTCGGCCAGCACCAGGCTGCCCATTTCGGACAGAAGAATCACCAGTATGCGTTTGGGTTCGCCAGCGCGTTTACGGCGCAAACCCAGTTTGCGAATGCACCAATCCCATGCTGTAAAGAGGGCGCACAGGGGCACACCTGCAAATTTATCGACAGCGCGTTGGAATCGGATATCCATGTATATGAGTTATTCAGCCAGCAAAGGCTAAATGATACCCGCCCTTGAGATAAAATGCCCCCATGATCGTCTGTCTTATCCTGGGAAGTTAAAGAGCCCATGCTTAACCGCTGGTTTCCGACCATTGTCTTTGCCGTAGGCCTTTTTGCGTCAATTCTGACGGCGACGCTGCCCGAGCGACCGCAATTTTCCCAACCGGACAAATCGGCAGCGGGTTTGGCTGCCACACAGGCTGCGGCACTTCCCGCAAGCTTCGCCTGGTCTGATCTGCCACGACCGACCCCATCTGCCCATGCCGCAACGCTGGCCGATGTGCTGCCGGGTACGCGTTTGCATGTTGCCCACGCTGAACAGGATCTGGAGCCAGTTCATCTGGTAGCTGCCTGGTTTGGGGGCAGCCGTGAAGGCGCTGCGGACGTCTCGCTCTATCAATCGGATTGGTATGCCAATGCTTCCTGGATGCCTGCCCGGGAAATTATGACGCGAGAGCAGGCCCAGCGCGAACTGGGTCGTAATATCCGTAAACTGGGTAATCCGTTGATCGTGAGCGAACCTGGACGCTTACACCTGTTTTTTGTGAGTGTCTCTTATGGCGGCTGGGCAGGCAGCGCCATTAACCGCAGTACCTCGACGGATGGCGGTAAGTACTGGCAGCCATCACAACGGATTGTGACCAGCCCTTTCTTTAACCTGAGTACGCTTGTGCGTAACCCCGGTACTTGGTTAACCGATGGCAGCCTGGGGCTGCCGGTGTATCACGAGTTTGTGAATAAACATGGTGAGTGGTTGCGTCTGGATCCAGAGGGCCGTGTGCTCGCCAAAGAACGGATGCCGATGCCACGGGCTACGCTGCAGCCAGCCGTTGTTGCGCTGGATAGCCAGCATGCGGTAGCGGCGCTACGCGATGCCGGCCCGGGTGAGAACCAGGTGCAATGGAGTGAGACACAGGATGCTGGCCGCCGTTGGCATGCAGGATCGGCGCGTACGATTCCTAACCCGAATTCGGCGGTGGCGATGATCGGTTTGCGTGATGGCAGCCTGTTGATGGCCTGCAACCCGATTGGCGGCAACCGTAATCAGCTCTCGCTGTTGCGCTCTACTGACCAGGGCAGCACCTGGACGCTGGTGCGCATCGTTGAGCAAAGTGCCGATGATAAGGATGAGTTTTCTTATCCAACCCTGATTCAGGATCGGACAGGGGCGATTCATTTAGTTTATACCCATTTGCGTCAGGGTATCCGTCACGCCCGTTTTACACAGGCCTGGCTCAATAACCCGGGTAACCCGAACGTGCCGGCGGTGTCCAAATGAGCCTACCCGATACTCTTTATCTGAAATTGATGCGTCTGCCGTACATTCGTGCGCGACTCATTGTGCTGGCAATAGCTGCCGTCGTTTTTATTCCATGGGGCGAACTCATCGTGTGGCGCTATGTGTATGGCTTTATCAATGATCTAAGCCCAACCACCTGGATCATGCTCTTCGTATGGCTGGGCTTTCCGGACGCCTTCCATTATTGGGTGCGCGAAGAGCTACCGCTTAAACGTCGGCTGATCCTCTGTCTGAGCATGCTCTTTTTCTATGTGCTGGCGCTGGGCTCTGGTCCGGTAGACCCTTATGCCTATGGCTACCAACCCTGGATTATTCTGGCAGTTATGACCGCCTGGGTTGTCTGGAGAAACCGTACGGCACCCTGTCTGATTTTGTTGCTCGGTGTCGATCTGGCTGTATATGCATTACACGGCATTGCCTCCGATAACCTCTGGGACTATCTGTTTGACCCGGTCCTGATGATCGTTCTGGGTATTAGTCTTATCCGTCCGCTCATGTCTCGTCGTAAAATCCGCACTCAATCCTAACCTTAGGCTGCACCATGTTTGATCTCGTTAATAAACACCGCAAATTTGTCCAGATCTTGCTGGCACTGATTACCTTGCCATTCGCTTTCTGGGGCATCGATTCCTATTTCAAGGATGCAGCCTCGACCGATGAAGTGGCGCGGGTAGGCAGCAGCAAAATCACCATGCAGCAACTGGATGTGGCCATGCGGGAGCGTGCGGATCAGATCCGTAGCCGTCAAGGTGGTTCGGTTGATGCCAAGCTCTTCGAGTCACCAGAGTTTCGTCAGAGCGTATTGAATGAGCTAGTTGAACAGCGTCTGCTGCTAGTTGAGTCGGAGCGCCTCGGTCTGGTCGCTAACGATGTCATCCTGCGTGAATTGATTGCACAAGTCCCGGCATTCCAGGAAAACGGCAAGTTCTCGCCGACCAAGTACGAACAGGTGTTGCGTGCCCAGGGCATGAACCCGACGACCTTTGAACAGAACCTTCGTCGTGACCTGACTCAGCAGATGCTGGTCAATGGTGTCGCAGCGACGACGCAGATTTCAAAGACCCAGTTGAATCAGATTATTACTGCTGAATCGCAGGAACGTGATGTATCAATCGCCATGATTGCTGCCGTCGATTATCTGAAGTCGGTGAGCGTGACTGATGAAGACGTGCGCCAGTTCTACGAATCGAATCCGAAGCAGTTTCAGACGCCAGAGCGTGTGAAGGTGTCTTATGTGGTGCTGAGTGATCCTAAGGTGGTTGCCAAGGAATCTGAAAACTTCAGCAATATGGTTTACGAGCAATCCGATAGCTACAAAGATGTGGCTAAAGCGCTCAACCTGAAGGTAGAGGAGAGTGGCTGGATCAGTGGTAACGGGCAGGGCGCTCAGGGCGTATTGGCCAATCCTAAAGTGCTGCAAACCATTTTTAATCCTGGCAGCCTTAAAGATAAGCGCAATAGTGCGGCAATTGAAGTGGCGCCAAATGTACTGATCTCGGTACGGGTTACCGAGTATCAACCCGTGGGTCTGCGTTCATTCGACGCCGTTTCGGCAGATATCAAAACCTATCTGACGCGCAAAGCCGCTGTTGAAAAAGCCACCGCCGAAGGCGAAGCGAAACTGGCAGAGCTCAAGGCCGGCAAGACGCCAGCCGATCTGAAGTGGTCTCCCAGCAAGAGTGTTAGCCGTTTGCAGCCGAGTGGCTTGCCAGGTAATGCGGTTCAGCTCGTAGGTGCCGTAGATACCGCAACGTTGCCGGCTTATACCGGTGGCGCGGCTGGCGGCGAGGGCTATGCGCTGTACAAGGTCACGGCTGTTAAATCAGGTGCAGCGCTGAGTGACGAGAAGCGTGCACAGATTGGTGCGGCTTACCAACGCTTTGTACAACAGGCAGATGTGGTGAGCCTGATGGTAGCCTTACGCGATCGCCATCCAGTGAAAATTGCCAAGCGCCCGGAAGCTGATAAGCAGTAATTTCTGCCGGAAGAACTGGGCCATAGTTTCCGGTTCACAAGCAATAAAAAAAGCCAGGGTTAGAACCCTGGCTTTTTACTTGAGCTGTCTGGTAATCAGACTTCTTCGTGGCCCAGAGCAGTGATGTTAAAGCCCGAATCCACGTAGGTGATTTCACCAGTCATGCCGCTAGCAAGATCAGACAGCAGGAAGGCGGCGACGTTGCCGACTTCGTCAGTGGTGACGTTGCGGCGCAGCGGAGCAACCTTGGCGTTGTGTGCCAGCAGTTTGCCGAAGTTACCGATGCCGGATGCAGCCAGCGTTTTGATCGGGCCAGCCGATACGGCGTTAACACGAATACCTTGTGGACCCATGGCAACGGCCATGTAACGGGTCGCAGCTTCCAGGCTGGCCTTGGCCATGCCCATGACGTTGTAGTTCGGCATAACGCGCTCAGCACCCAGATAAGACAGGGCGAGTAGTGCCGGGTTGTTACCCTTTAGCAGCAGCGGACGAGCTGCTTTGGCAAGCGCTGCGTAGCTGTAGGCCGAAATATCGTGAGCAATGCTGGAAGCTTCACGGGTAATGGCATCGAGGAAGTCGCCTTCCAGGGCTTCGGCTGGTGCGTAAGCGATCGAATGCACCAGACCATCCAGGCCTTCCCAGTGCTTACCGAGTTCTTTGAACAGGTTTTCGATATCGCTATCGTTGCTGACGTCGCACTGGAATACCATGTTGCTGCCGAATTCTTCAGCAAACTTGCTCACGCGATCAATAAAGCGTTCGTTCTGGAAGGTGAATGCCAGCGTGGCACCTTCACGATGGCAAGCCTTGGCAATGCCGTAAGCAATTGAATGTTTTGACAGCAGACCTGTAATCAGAATGCGCTTGCCAGCTAGAAAACCCATGTTGACTCCTTATGCGCCGCCGAGCGGCAATACAGGATAAAGAATAAGACGTTAATTATACTTCGAAGCGGGGCCATATCAGTTAGACTTCTACACATGGTTTTTAAGTCATTTTCAGTCTGCTGCCGTCGTTTTTGCCTATTTTTGGGCGCAGCACTGCTGTTAACGGCTTGCGGTAGCGAGTGGAACGACCCTTATCCGGCATCTGAGCGCGGTGCGAATCGCCTTTACAGCGCCTTTGCCGAGCGTCCCAAACACCTGGATCCGGCGGTAGCCTATTCGAATAGCGAGATCGGGTTCATTGCTCAAATTTACGAACCGCCGCTGCAGTATCACTATTTGAAGCGGCCCTTCGAACTGATTTCGTCTACCTTGGCAGCGATGCCACAGGTCAGCTTATACGACCAGGCCGGTCGGTTGCTTCCGGAATCCGCGCCAGCTGAGCAAGTAGCGCGTTCAGTGTACCGACTCCAGTTGAAATCCGATGTTCGCTACCAGCCACATCCGGCGTTTAGTCTGAATGATGATGGTTCAGCGCGTTATATGAATCTAGATGCGAGTCTTAGCCGTTCGCTACAGACATCGATAGGCCCCTTGGCTTTAGCTGACCCTGGATCGCGTTTACTGACTGCGCATGATTATGTTTACCAGATCAAACGATTGGCGCACCCGACCGTCCAGTCACCGATCTACGGCATGATGAGTGAGCACATCGTCGGCTTGAAAAGCCTGGCGGGACAGATTAAGTCGACGCTAGAAGCGCAACCGGCCGCTTGGGTGGACCTGGATAAGCTACCTTTGCCCGGCGCTGTTGCAATTGATGACCATACGCTGGAAATTACGCTGCAAGACAAGTATCCACAGTTTATCTACTGGTTGGCGATGAATTTTTTTGCGCCAGTGCCTAGAGAGGTAGATCAATTCTATAGCCAGCCAGCATTGCGTAATGGGAATGTAAATATTGATACGTGGCCGGTAGGGACCGGACCCTACATGATGGTTTATAACAACCCGAATGCGCGTATAGAACTTAAACGTAACCCCAACTTTCACGATGAGCGCTATCCCTGCCAAGGGCAGCCTGATGATGCAATGATGGGCCTGCTTGCAAGTTGTGATGCTCGGTTGCCGCTGATCGATACGGTTGTTTTCAGCCGTGAAAAAGAAAGTCTGCCGTACTGGAATAAATTTCTGCAAGGCTATTACGACGAGTCAGGCATCTCGTCGGATAGTTTTGATCAGGCGGTTCGCATTAATATAAACGGCGACGTCAATGTGTCTCCGGCGATGTCGGCACAAGGGATTGGTTTGCAGACATCTGTGCGGACGTCGGTTTATTACATGGGTTTTAACATGCTGGACCCCGTTGTTGGTGGGCGGACTCCGGAAGAACAACGGCGGGCAAAACTGTTGCGCCAGGCACTCTCGATCGTGTTTGATCGGGAGGAATTCATTTCGATCTTCCTGAATGGGCGAGGGCATCCAGCAATGGGGCCCTTACCGCCAGGTATCTTTGGATATCAGTCCGGAGAGGCTGGCATTAACCCGGTTGTATACACATGGAAAGACGGCGAGCCGCATCGCCGTAACCTGGATGAAGCAAAGGCCTTGTTAGCGAAGGCCGGGTGGCCAGATGGGCGAGACGCCAAAACTGGCCGACCACTTGTGCTTAATCTTGATACCACTTCCGGGGGGCTAGGTGACAAGTCGACAATGGATTGGATGTCTCGTCAGTTAAACCAGGTAGGGGTTCAACTGGTCGTAAGAAGCACGGATTTCAATCGGTTTCAGGAAAAGCTGCGTAAAGGCAGCGCTCAAATGTATTTTCTTGGGTGGAATGCCGATTATCCAGACCCAGAGAATTTTTTCTTCTTGTTTTATGGTCCGGAAGGCAAAGTGGCGCATGGCGGAGAGAACACGGCCAATTACAGTAATCCAGAATTTGATCGGCTATTCCGTGTGATGAAGAACCAACCGAATGGTCCTGCACGGCAGGCGGTGATTGATCAGATGCTCAAACTTGTCCGCGAAGATGCGCCATGGATTTACTGGTTCTATCCCAAATCTTATGTCTTGCGCCAGAGCTGGCTGCAGAACTATAAGCTGAATAATGTGGCAAGTAATACCATTAAGTATCAACGCATTGATGCAGACAGCCGTGCCAAATTACGTGCGGAATGGAATCATCCATTGCGCTGGCCTTTCATGCTGATTCTGGGTGGTCTGGTGCTGTTGCTCTGGCCTGCACTGAAGGCCTATCGCTCCCGTTCTGGCCTGGATGCATTCGGCCAACAGGTGAGGAAGCGTTGATGTTTGCTTATATCTTGCGCCGGGTGCTGTACGCGGTTCCGATTCTGATCGGGGTGAACCTCATCACCTTTGCGTTGTTCTTTATGGTGAACAGCCCGGATGATATGGCGCGCATGCAACTTGGCGTTAAGCGGGTGACACCCGAGGCCATAGAGCAATGGAAGGCGGAGCGGGGCTATGACAAGCCGCTGTTTGTTAATGAAACTGCATCGGGGATTGCTCAAGTCACTGATACGGTCTTCTACAGTAAATCACTGACCCTGTTTTCCGGCGAGTTCGGTCGCAGTGAAGATGGGCGTGAGATTGGCCAGGAAATCCGTGAACGGATGGGGCCATCACTCGCGATTGCTGTACCGACTTTTGTCGTGGGCCTGGGTCTCACGGTGAGTCTGGCATTGTTCCTTGTGCTCTTCCGTGGCACTTGGCTAGACCGTACCGGCGTGGTTCTTTGTGTAGGGCTGATGTCGATTTCATCTTTGTTCTTTATTATCGGCGGACAGTTTCTATTCGCCCGGGTACTGCAGTTGGTGCCAATTTCAGGTTATTCCAGTAATCCGCTCGTCGCCTGGCACTTTCTGATTCTGCCGGTTGCTGTGGCGGTGGTAGCAGGCATCGGTGGCTCTACCCGCTGGTATCGCACCTTGTTTTTGGAAGAGATTGGTAAGGATTACGTACGCACCGCAAGAGCCAAAGGTCTATCCGATGCAGCGGTGCTGTTTCGCCATGTGTTGCGTAATGGCTTGATTCCGATCCTGACCGGCGTGGTGGTCGTTATTCCGTCCTTGTTCATGGGCTCACTGCTCATTGAATCATTCTTCGGCATTCCCGGTCTGGGGAGTTACACCATCGATGCGATTGCCGCACAGGATTTTGCGGTGGTTCGGGCCATGGTGTTCCTAGGTTCAGTTTTGTATCTATTAGGTCTGATTCTGACGGATCTGTCTTACACCCTTGTTGATCCTCGGATCCGGTTGAAGTAGGGCGTTATGACGATCTCTAATTTTTTCAGCACGCTTAACCAGAGCCTCTGGGTCTGGTTAGCAACGGACGTTTTGTTGTGGGCGCTCTTTGTGCTCTTTCTAGGTTCACTGGTCGTCATTGTGCGTTCGCCCTTGCAGCGTATGGTCTGGCAGAAAGTCTTCCGCCAGCGCCTGGCTGTGGTCTCTGCCGTGTTGCTTGCGGTTGCCGCCTGCTTTGCCTTGCTGGACTCGATTCATTTGCGTGAACCCTTGCCACATACAGCACCCGATGCGCCAGTACGCTACAGTGTTGAAGTGAATTCCGTGCTGGATTTGATCCTGCTGGATTTGCGCAAAGATCATGAAAAAACCTACTCGGCGCCATTGGCCGTAACGCTAGCGGCGTTAGAACCGGTGACAGTCACTTTGCCGGATGGTACGGAGGAGGTGCGTCGTGAAGCACCTCGTCTCAAAGCAGCTGGCGCTATTTTTCCGCCAGGGCCGGTGAGTGAAACGACTTACTGGCTGGATATTCTGCAACGGATCGGGTTAGGTGCCGTAGGTGGTGTAGTCTTGTTTGCATTGTTCTGGCTAGCGTTCACCATTGCACGTCGTACATTCAAGTGGGATCAAAAATCCAATCCAATCGCCTGGCGCTGGGTAGGCGGAACGCTGGGCGTGCTCTTTATTATCGGTGGTGTGTTCACCGGTTTGAGTACCAACTTCCATGTGTTCGGTACCGATAAGGTCGGGCAGGATGTGTTGTATCAGGTGCTCAAGAGTTTACGTACGGCACTGGTCATTGGCTTGGTGCCTACACTGGTCACGTTACCGCTGGGTATAGCCATGGGGCTTGCAGCGGGTTATTTCCGCGGTAAGGTCGATGATGTGATTCAGTACATCTACACCACGGTCAGTGCCATCCCCGGTGTGCTCTTGATTGCGGCTGCCGTCTTGAGCATCCAGGTCATGATCGATAATCATCCGGAGTGGTTTGCCACGGCCGTAGAGCGGGGCGATATCCGCCTGCTGTCACTGTGCATCATTCTCGGCATGACCAGCTGGACCGGCATTGCCCGATTGTTGCGCGGCGAAGCGCTCAAGATGCGGGAATTCGAATACGTGCAGGCAGCACGTGCTTTTGGCGTAAGCGCTGCACAGATTCTGTTACGTCATATCTTGCCGAATGTTTTCCCGATCATTCTGATTACGCTGGTGATGGAGTTTTCTTCACTGGTGCTTGCCGAGGCAGTCCTGTCATACATCGGCATCGGTGTAGATCCGACCATGTTCTCTTTCGGACTGATGATTAACAATGCGCGCATGGAGTTGTCGCGAGATCCCGTTGTCTGGTGGTCGCTGACGGCTGCATTCCTGTTTATGGTGGTTCTGGTTCTGGCGGCCAATCTCTTGGCAGATGCGGTACGTGATGCGCTTGATCCACGATCAGAGGGGCAGTCATGAATAAGCCACTCCTACAGGTGCGTAGTTTGTCGCTGGGATTTGCCCGGCAGGATGCAGCGGGTGGCGAAACCCGAATTACTGATGCGCTGAGTGCAATCAGTTTCCAGTTGCATGCCGGTGAAACCTTAGCACTACTGGGGGAGTCCGGGTGCGGTAAATCACTCACCGCATTGGCACTGATGCGTCTGTTACCACCACAAGCCAGGTTTCAGGCAGGCCATGTGTTGCTGAGTGCAGCATCCGAAGGACGTGCGGAAGAACTGTTGCGTGTCTCTGAAGACCGTATGCGGCAGATTCGTGGCAGTCGCATGGCGATGATCTTTCAGGAACCAGCGACCAGCCTTAACCCGGTGATGCGTATCGGGGAGCAGATCAATGAAGTGCTGCGTTTGCACCGTGGCCTGTCTAAAGCAGATTGTGATCAGGAAGTATTGGCGTTGCTGGCGCAGGTCGGGTTGCCTGAACCGGTACGCGCAGCGGCAGCTTATCCCTTCGAACTGTCAGGTGGTATGAAGCAACGCGCCATGATTGCCATGGCACTGGCCGGCGACCCGGAGATTCTGCTGGCCGATGAACCGACGACAGCACTCGACGTAACATTACAGGCGCAGATCCTCGATCTGATCGGTGAGTTGCAACAGCAACGTCAGATGGGCGTGCTGCTGATTTCACATGATCTGGCAGTTGTCTCAGCGCGGGCAGATCGCGTAGCGGTGATGTACGCCGGGCAGATCGTTGAAAGCGGTCCGGTGAATGAAGTTTTGAACAACCCTTCGCACCCTTACACGCGGGCATTGCTCGCCGCTCTGCCGGAAAAGGCTGAAACGGGTAAAGCGTTGGCACAGCTGACGGGACGTGTGCCGCCATTAGGTGCCTGGCCGATGACCTGTCGTTTTGCGCCACGCTGTAGCATTAGCGAACCGCATTGTCTGGAAGAGTCGCCACCCTGGGTGTTGTTGCCTGGGGCAGAGACGCAATTGGAGCAGCACCATGCGCTTTGCTGGCGAGTAGGGGACGAGTCGATACCCTCGGCATCAACAAACGCTCAATTGTCTACGCAGGTACCAGATGTAGCCGATCAACCGGTGTTGCAGGTGTCTGATCTCAGTGTGCGCTATCAATCTGCAGGCATGGGCTTGTTGAAACGTCTGAAACTGAAAAAAGTATCAGATGAGCCTGTGCGCCCGGTAGTAGAGAACGTCAGCTTTGATTTGTATTCCGGTGAAACGCTGGCAATTGTGGGTGAGTCCGGTTGCGGTAAAACCACCACGGCACGCGCCATTTTGCGATTGATCGATAGCGAGTCTGGCACAGTGCGCCTAAATGATCGTCCAATCATCGGGCCGGGCGTTAAACCTGCCCATGGCTGGCGCCGCGATGTGCAGATGGTATTCCAGGATCCCTTTGCATCACTTGACCCCAGACAGCGGATTCGCCAGATCCTGTCCGAAGGTCCTCGGGCACTTGGACTACTCGTTACTGAGTATGACCAGGCTGCATTAGTACGTTTGCTGGATCGTGTGGGATTGCCCCCTGAAGCGCTGGATCGTTTTCCACATGAGTTTTCCGGTGGGCAGCGGCAACGTATCGCCATTGCCCGCGCGCTGGCCGTGTCACCCAAAGTCCTGATTTGCGACGAACCGACGTCTGCACTGGATGTGTCGGTTCAGGCTCAGATCCTGAATCTTTTGCAGCAGTTACAGGCCGAAACGGGTATTGCCTATCTGTTTATTACGCACAATTTCGGCGTAGTGCGTTATCTGGCCGATCGGGTATTGGTCATGCAGTCGGGCAAGGTCGTAGAGACAGGTAAGACGGCGACTTTGTTGACGCAGCCACAACACCCTTATACACAGGCGCTACTGGCATCTGTACCCGTGCTGAATTAAGGCTTTTTAAGCTACTTAGATTTTTTCTTGTCTGATTTGCTGCTGGCAGCAGGTTTGTCAGAGGATTTGCCAGAAGACTTAGTCGCTGCGGGTTTTGAATCAGCCGCCGCTTTAGACGAAGATTTGCCACCGGCAGATTTAGAACTAGTTTTATCAGACTTGCCTGATGCGCTGCTCTTGTCGGACTTGTCTGATTTATCCGCTTTGCCGGCCGTCTTGCCTGATTTCGCAGGCTTATCATCTTTAGCGTTGGCAGTCTTTGTATTCTTATCAGCCTTGGCATCCGAATGGCTGGCACCGGATTTGCCTGCCGGTTTATCCGGTGTTTCAGCAACATTGACCGGCGTATTCTCGTTCAGTTCGGTGAGCGAAGCAGCGGCAGGGGCTGCTTCAGTGGCCGGATCCTTCAGTACCAATAGCGGTTGCCCCGGTTTGCTCAATGACTTCATCGAGACCCCATTAGCCTCCTGCAGCTGTGCCAGGGACATGTTGAACTTGCTGGCAATACGCTCAGGCTTTTCGCCAGGCTGGACAGTATAGCTACCCCAGCGTGAAAGTGGCTTCTCCGATTCCTGATACGCATTCAGGTTCGATTTGAACTGTGGCACGCGGTCTTTTGGCAGATTGATCGTTTCAACTTTCATCACCGGACGCGAGTGCTCAGGGTTAAGTGCTTTAACTTCATCCACGCTGATGTTAGCCAGCTTGGCTGCTGTATCAAGATCAATGTGGTTGCCGTAAAGCGCCACAGACTCGAAGTAGGGACGATTCGGCAAAACAGGCAGATTCATCTGTGCCACCAGCTGCGGGTCACGCAAGATATTCTTGATGGCCTGTAGACGAGGTACGTAGTTCTTGGTTTCTGCCGGCATGCGTATGTCGTCGTAGCCGGTAGGCTGACCCTGTGCCTGGTTCTTGGCAACGGCACGGCCTACAGAACCTTCGCCCCAGTTGTAAGAGGCTAGGGCAAGGTGCCAGTCACCCATCAGGCTATAGAGATACGAAAGGTAATCCAGTGCAGCACCGGTCGATGACACCACATCCTTGCGGTTATCTTCCCACCAGGACTGGTTGAGGCCATAGTTGCGGCCCGTGGAAGGGATAAACTGCCAGAGACCAGCAGCCCGTGCGGGGGATAGCGCTTTGGGGTTGTAGCTACTTTCAACCATGGGGAGCAGTGCCAGTTCGCTCGGCATGCCGCGTCGTTCTAGTTCCTCCAGTACGAAGTAGGCATAGCGACGGCCATTGTCAAGCAGGCGGCGCATGGCACCCGGGTGCTGGATGTAGTAGTTCTGATATTTCTGGACCAGCTCGTTGTTCAGGTCCGGCATCCCAAAGCCTTCACGCAGACGCGCCAGCAGGTCGGGTGCTTCACGACCAGGGCGCGTATTCACAGCGCGGGTCCAGCTGATCGGTGACTTTTCCGGCGCGGCCACACCGGTGGACTGATCGGCGGCATGGGTCATCAGCGGGGTGACCGTAGCTCCGAGTAGTGCAGCAGTGAGAATGGCGCGAAGCAGCATGGGGCGAATGAGCGGTTCAACCGGCAAACACACAAAGAAGAAAGGGTGCTGGTTGAACTAAATAATTATTAGAATCAGCATGATAGCATAAATCACCTCAAACCCGCGCCGGACGCGGCATTGAGCCTAGAACTGCCATCGATTTTGCGCAGCCTGAAAAACAAAAAACCGCCAAAAGGCGGTTTGATGGTCAGACGTTTCTAGAGGCTACATTTCGATTTGGCGCGGAAGACGGGGCTCGAACCCGCGACCCCCGGCGTGACAGGCCGGTACTCTAACCAACTGAGCTACTTCCGCGCAAATCTTGGCGTCCCCACGGGGATTCGAACCCCGGTTATCGCCGTGAAAGGGCGGTGTCCTAGGCCTCTAGACGATGGGGACGTCGATACAACTAACGTCTTGTTCTTGCCGTACTTCGACTGGTGGAGGTATGCGGGATCGAACCGCAGACCTCTTGCATGCCATGCAAGCGCTCTCCCAGCTGAGCTATACCCCCGAAGATCGTGGTACAGCAGGAACAGGGCGAAACTATACCTATAAATCGGCCGGATTGCAAAGCTTTTTCGAAGTTATCTCGTTAAACTTTGCAAGCCACTGATTTAGTTACCACATGCCAGCAAGCTATCGATGCGGCGCAGCACTTCTTCCTTCGGGAAAAGTGCAATTAGCGCATCGACTGATGGTGTTTGTGTCTGTCCGACCAGTGCCAGACGTACCGGCATAGCCAACGCAGGCATCTTGGCATTGTGTGCCGCCAGGGTGGCTTTGAGTGCGGCAGATATCGAGGGGATATCCCAAGTTACATTCACGAGTTCGACGCGGAAGGCTGCGAGAATCGGACGTGTGGTGTCGGTGAGGTGCTGAGCCTTCAACTCGGGGGTTGGTACCGGGTGACCCTGTAACTGTTCAACCGCATCGGTCAGCTCAACCAGCGTCTGGGCGCGATCCTTGTACAATGCCACAATGCTTTCAACGCTCGGTGTGCCGGTGTCCTTAGCCTGGCGCAGGGCCAGACGGCGGCGTACATCCGCAGCCAGACGCGCATCGTCTGCTTGCTTGATGTAGTGGGCATTTAGCCAATTCAGCTTCTGTGTATTGAATTGTGCGGCGGAAGGTGTGATGTGATTCAGATCAAACCATTCGACGAATTGCTCGCGGCTGAACACTTCATCATCACCATGTGACCAGCCCAGACGTGCCAGATAGTTGATCACGGCTTCAGGCAGGTAGCCCTCGTCATCGTATTGCATGACGGACACGGCACCATGGCGCTTGGACAGCTTCTGACCATCATCGCCCAGAATCATCGAGAGGTGGGCGTATTGAGGGACGGGTGCGCCGAGTGCCTTGAGAATATTGATCTGGCGTGGCGTGTTGTTCACGTGGTCGTCACCACGAATCACCTGAGTAATCCCCATATCCCAGTCATCCACCACCACGCAGAAGTTGTAGGTCGGTGTGCCGTCAGCACGGGCGATGATTAGATCATCCATTTCCGTATTGCTGATCTCGATACGGCCTTTAACCAGGTCTTCCCATGCTACAACGCCATCAACCGGGTTACGGAAGCGTATTACCGGGTTTGCACCCACGGGTACAGCAGGCAAATCTTTGCCTGGCTCCGGACGCCAACGGCCATCGTAGCGGGGCTTATCGCCACGCGCTGTTTGTTCAGCACGCAGCGCTTCCAGTTCGGCAGAGGAAGTGTAACAAGGGTAAGCGGTGCCGGCTTCCAGCATCTGCTGAATCACTGCTTTGTACCGATCCATGCGCTGGGTCTGATAGAACGGGCCTTCGTCATGCGCCAGCCCCAGCCAGTTCATGCCATCCAGAATGGCTTGCACCGCTTCTGGTGTGGAGCGTGCCAGATCGGTATCTTCGATACGCAGTACGAATTGCCCCTTGTGGTGGCGGGCAAAGGCCCAGGAAAATAGGGCGGTACGGGCGCCACCAATGTGCAGAAAACCAGTAGGGGATGGGGCAAAGCGTGTGCGAACCATGAGTGAATCCGGTAAACGTGTAAAAGCGTTATTCTACCGGTTCAACACGGCCCGCCACAGCACGGCATTGACCGGGAAAGACTAATTGACTAGAATCCGCGCTTCGTTGGGCGGTTATATTCAGCGGTAGAAGGCTTCCTTCACACGGAAGAGGTCACTGGTTCGATCCCAGTACCGCCCACCACGAACATTAAAAAAGCCACCTCCGGGTGGCTTTTTGCTTTTGAATATCAGGGATTTTCAAACGACCCATCACCCGTCCAGGGCTGACAGTAGGTCGAGTACATACCGCCCCGTTGGTAGAAGGGATCAGGCCAGATCGAGGTGGTGGTTACGAGCCTAGTATCAGGGTCAAAGGTAACGGTAAACGCCATGCGCAGCAAACTGGAATCACACCAACCCCAGTTCCAGTCCAGAGCGTTCTTTTGTGGGAATCGATAGGTGTCGCGGTAAGGCCCGATGATGCGCAGCACCTGTTCCTGTGTATCGCCGACCTTGATTTCGGTGAAGTGCTTGATGTTCAGTACCTGGGTGATTCGGGTCAGGTGGCCTGTGTCATCAAAAAAGGCCATGAAGCTGACCCAGCCGGCCGGGCCGCGCGGGTAAGACAACTGGACAATCTGTCCCTTGTCATTCGTCCAACTCAGTGATGGCGTACCCATGGTTGATTCAACATCTGCCACGGTAGCTACACCCGGTTTGAGACCGGCGCCACTATACGAGGCGCAGCCAGTCAACAGGGCAATGCTGATCCAGAGGGTTGCTGTGAGCCGTTTCATGAATGTAGATATTTTCCTAGCCAGCTACCAGAGCTGACCTGGCCGGTGAGCACGTAATCCAGTGCGTTGGTGTAGTGCGTGGTTAGCTTCTGTTCGCTCCAGGCTTCGCGGCTGCCTGCCCAGATGATCTTGTCACCGGTTTGCAGCGCCATGCTGGCGTCTGGGCAAAGCGTGATCTGGCCAGCCCGTTCAAGCATGAGCGGCTGTACTTTGAGTGACTGCGTTCGATTGCGATTCGAAGTCATCAAGACCGACAGCGGTACGTGGTGTTCCGGTTGCAGCATTTTCTGGGTGAGGGATGGCGTTTTAACGCGGTTTATGCGGGTGGTCCACACGTACGGTACACGACCCGAACAAATCGGCAGTAGATTTGCCAGGACAGACTCTGCCCAATCCGAGGATTGTTTTTCGACCTCCCGGATAAAGCGGGAGAGCATCGGTGTGGTGAGATAGCTCAGACAGGCATGCGCCACGGTTTGCGTGGTGACCATGGTGAGATTGGCGTCAAATGCTTCAAACAGGGCAGAGTTACCAGAGCTGCTCTGACGCATCACGATAAAGAGATCCGGATTCAGCTCGCGCGCGGTAATGGCAATGGAGAGATTGTTGATGTCGTTATCGGAGGCAGCGACGAGCCCCACAGCGTCTTTGATACCAGCATCGATTAACGGATTGGCATCTGTACCGGCGCTGACGATGCTGAGGTGATCGTCGGGGCTGGTTGGCCGCGGATCGATAATGTGGATGTTGTCATGTAACCCCATGCTATCTAGATGGTTCACGATGGCGCGACCAAAGTGGCCGTAGCCGCAGATGATCCATTTGCCGAATGGCGGTTGGTGAGGCTCAGGAATGGGGCTGCCGGGTACACGGGTCAAACACTCAACGAGTTGATAGCAGGCCGGGCTGCGCATGGCTAAACCTAAGCGCCGTGCGTATAGGGCATAAGGATCAACGACGAAGTTGGTACCGAAGGAGTTCAAATTGGCTGCAGTAGCGGCATGTTCGGCGCGTGCAATGATGGGGATGCTCGGGTTTAGCAGGCGCACTGTCATGGCGATGGCCAGATTAGCTTCATCACTATTGGTGACTGCCAGCACCGCTTTGCAATGGGGGTGCTTCAATCCGGCTAGTAGGAGTGTGCCGGGTATTTGTGCATCGGCATGGAGTGCGGGGATGTCTGCCTGGTAATCGCCAAGCTCAAGCTCTTGCAGTGGCTCTGCCCGGGTATCGAGCACCACAAAGCGCATCTGCACCTGGTCTAAGGTTTTGGAAATCAGACCACCGGTTTCGCCCAGCCCGCAGATAATGCAGAAAGGCTCCGAAAGGTTTTTAACTTTGCGATGAAAGCGCGTGCGTGCGAGTGCGCTGTGTAGGCCTTCGTCCTTAAGCAAGGCCAGGATGCTAAGAATGGCGTAGGTCCAGCCAATGACCGTCAGGTAAATACAGACGGTGACCCAGAAGCGCTGGCCGTAGGAAAAGGCGTTGGGGATTTCACCAAAGCCGATGGTGGTGGCGGTGTAGCTGATGAAATAGAACGCATCGAAAAACGACATGGGCGCCGTGGGCTGGCCAGCTGCATCAATGCCCGGAATAAGCACGAGTCCGAAGATCGAGATGGCGTAAATCAGGATCATCACGATCAATGGTATTCGCATACGGCGAAGCACCAGGAAGAGCAGACTGTCGTTAACGATACGCATCAGGACTTGCCTGTTAAGTGCGAAGCACGGGTCTTAACGGCGCATCATGAGGGTTTCTGCGATGAGCAGAATCACAGACACCACATTGGCGAAGAGTGCGCCGCCCGATAGTGAAACAACACTTGCCGTGATTTCTGGTGTCATACCGACTTGCATGACATGCACTGCAACGCCCCAAGTAATGGCAGCTGCAATCAATTGCAGGTCAGCGACGAGGCTGGTGGCGAGGTGAATGGCGCCAATTTGGGTGCGGTCACCAAACTTTAACGTGGTTGCGATCAGGTTGACTACGATAGCCGCAAACAGTTCGTAGACATGGTGCAGCTCCGGGCGGGCAATATCACCAATAAAGAACCCGAAGTTGAGTGTTGCCGCCAACAGGATAAAAAAACCGAAAACCACTTTTTCCAGATTCATGAGGAGCCTCTAAGCGCGTGCTGATAACCGTTTGATTATAGGCCTAGTCGTCTTATGTATTACATGAAGAGCAGTTTCAGGCCAATCAGAATGGTGGTGGCTTCAAATGCCCGTTTGACCAGTTGGTTACCCTGGCGGATGGCCAGATGGCTACCCATATAGCCGCCAATGACTGAGCCGATGATGAGCGCAGGTAACCAGTTCCAGGCAATATCACCAGCCAGGCCGAGCACTAATGCGCCGGTGCCATTCCAGAGAAAACCGCACAGGACTAGCGTGTAGGCAATGGCCCGTTTGTAATCCATGCCGAAGTGCCGGATCAGCCAGATAGTGAGGAATAAGCCACTACCGGATGTGATTGATCCATTGAGAAAACCCACGATAAAAAGTCCGCCCATCCCCTGATACAGACCGGTGCCTGTCCAGTTTTTTGGAGTGTAGTCGATACCGAGCTTCGGTTTGAAGATGGAGTAAAGCCCCAGACTGATGGTGAGTACGCCCAGAGTCATTAACGCTTCTTTCTCTGGCGCCTTGAGTATGAGTGAGGCACCAAGAATCACACCTGGAATGCCTGCGCCCAGAATGATCAGGCCGACGCCGCCCCCAGACAACGCTGAAAAGAAATTGGCGACCACAGCGGTAGCAAAAAGAATGGCCTGTCCGGCCAGATCGAGCGTCATGGGGTTAATGCCTGGGAGATAAGCCGTTATTATACGAAGGTGTTGAATTTATCGGCCGGATGCAGGCATGCGTATTCCCCAAATTATTGCTTTCGAGAAGCTGACTGAGCCACTGGCCACGCGCGAGATATTCGCCGGCCGGGTGTTCCGATCGTTTGCGTTTGGTAGCCTGATAGTGGCGCTTACGCTTTTTGCAGGCATGGCCGGTTATCATTATTTCGAAGATTTATCTTGGCTGGACTCTTTTGTCAGCGCGTCGATGATTCTGTCGGGTATGGGTGTGCTGGCCGCACCCGTTAGTGTGGCTGGCAAACTGTTTGCCGGGATGTATGCGATTTTTTGTGGTCTGGTACTGATTGCTGCCACCGCCATTGCCTTCACCCCGATCATTCACCGATTTCTGCATCAGATGCACATGGATGATGAGGGAGATGCTTGATGTCGTCCGTTGACATCGATTTCATGACGCAGGCGCTGGCGCTTGCGCGGGAAGCGGCAGCCCAGGATGAGGTGCCCGTTGGAGCTGTTGTGGTTCTTGATGGCGAGATAGTCGGGCAGGGCTTTAATCAACCGATAGGCAGACATGATCCGACGGCGCATGCGGAAGTAATGGCATTGCGAGACGCTGCGGCACGTCTAGGTAACTACCGGTTGCCGGGTTGTACCTTGTATGTGACGGTGGAACCTTGTGCCATGTGTGCCGGTGCCATCCAGCATGCACGTGTAGCCCGTGTGGTTTATGGCACGGTCGAACCTAAAACAGGCGCTTGCGGAAGCGTGGTGGACCTTTTCGCCGAGAGCCGCTTAAATCATCATGCCGAAGTTTTCGGTGGGGTTATGGCTGAATCATGCGCTGAGATTGTTTCGGATTTCTTTCGTCGTCGACGGGAAGAAGTTCGCGCCGCTAGAGAACAACGTCAACAGACAGTGCTCTGTGGAGACGACAATGCGCATTGAGATATCGGTAGCCGCACAATCATTGAAACTGTTTGATGATGAAGGGCTATTGCTGCGCGAGTACATGATATCGTCGGCTGCCAAAGGCGTCGGCGAGCAGGCAGGCAGTTATCAGACACCACGTGGCCGTCATCGTATTCGTGCACGGATTGGTGAGAGTTTGCCTTTAGGTGCTGTGCTGCGAGGTCGTCGCCCGACAGGTGAAATCTGTACGCCTGAATTAATGGCTGCTCAACCGGATCGTGATTGGATTCTGACCCGTATCTTATGGCTGTGTGGCGAAGAGCCGGGTAAAAACCGAGGTGGCCAGGTAGATACGATGCGACGCTATGTGTATATCCATGGCACGCCGGAAAGTGCCGTTCTGGGTGTGCCCGGGTCGCATGGTTGTATTCGTATGCGCAATATAGACATGGTAGACCTATTCGATCGGGTGCCCGTAGGCACACCGGTCCTTATTTCCGAAGATTGAGTCTGCGCTGCTTTATTCTTCGTCCGGCAAAACCCGGTCGATGAGTGAGAGTGCTTGTTCGCCAACATCGGTTTGCAGATATATGGCGCCTTCGGTGGCATCCTGTTGCAGCACGGCCAGCGCAAGCCAGTTCCCTTCAGCATCAGGTGCGGCGGTGAGCAGACTGCCACACGCCTGGCCATTAAGCACGCTTGACCGTACTTCAGCGCCAGCAACCAGGGGGTGTGCAGAAGCAACGCGGTACAGGTGACGCTTGATTTTGCCCAAGTAGTGGGTGCGTGCCACGATTTCCTGGCCGGGGTAGCAGCCCTTTTTGAAGCTCACGCCACCGAGTTTATCGAGATTGACCATCTGCGGTACGTAGTGCTCACTAGTTGCCTGTACGACCAGCGGGAAGCCTTGGGCGATATCGCTCAGTATCCAGGCCACAGCATTATTAGTGGCCTCCGTGCCAGCCAGCGCCTGCAATTCAGATTCCGGGCCGGTTAGTAGGTCACGGCTGCTATCGAGACGAATAGCTGTTAGTTGGTCGATGTGCGCCACTTGCCATTCAGTGGTGGGCAATGGGTGATCGTTAAGCTGCGTTGCGGGGTTCAGGAGGCCATAAACCACATCCGTTGCAGGCGTGACCTGCACCTTGAGGCGCATCACATACATTTTGAGGCGTTTGGCGATTGCGTCGCGGACATCGGCTGCTAGTACCAGGCGGTAGCCGTTTTCAATAGGCCAGATCACAAAAGTGGTGAGCAGGCGGCCTTTGGCCGTACACCAGCCGGATATCTGGGCGCGCTCGGCATTCAGCGTGCGGATATCGCTAGGCACCTGGGCATGTAGAAAGCTCTGGGCGTCTTCCCCCGTGACATCAAGAATGGCGAGGTGGGGAAGGGCGATTAATTGTGGGGTAGTCATCATTCTGGATCCTGGGTCTGTGCCCGGTTAAAGCCGGTTAAGGTTGGTATCATAAGGGGCTATGAAAAGTTTGGCCAAATTCTTCTTGTCGAGCCTATTGGCAGGCGTCGTTGCCGTGCTTCTGGTCGTGCTCTGGCCGGTACCCATTTCCGAGCCGAAATTGCTGGTACGCATCCCTCAGGGGGCGTCGTTACGAACGGCTGCAATCAGCCTGAATGAAGGCGGTGTTGGCATCCCGGCATGGATCATTAGTGGTGTAGGGCGTGTTGCCGGCCTATCGACGTCGATCAAAGCGGGTAGCTACGAGTTTGATCAGGGCATTGCCTTGTGGGCGTTGCTGCGTAAATTATCCAGTGGCGATACCAGCCAGGGTGATGTACTTTTTGTCGAAGGGGCTACTTTCAGAGAAATCCGCGCCCGACTCAATGCACAGCCGGATCTACTCCATGTCACACGTGATATGAGTAATGCGGACATCATGACCAAACTGGGTGTGGGCGGCCAAGCACCCGAAGGCTGGTTTTTTCCGGATACCTATCGTTTCGACAAACGTTCGGAAGATATAGAGGTGTTGAAGCGCGCATTGTCTGCCATGCAGAAGCAGCTGAATACTGTCTGGCAAACTCGTGAAGCCAATCTGCCCTTGAAGTCGCCGTATGAGTTGCTGATTCTGGCGTCTATCGTTGAGAAGGAAACGGGCGCTGCGGCTGATCGTACGCAAATTGCCGGTGTCTTTATCAATCGTCTGCGCAAAGGGATGCGCTTGCAGACAGATCCGACCGTGATTTATGGATTGGGCGAACGTTTCGACGGCAATCTGCGTAAGGCAGATCTGCAACGAGATACCCCGCACAATACCTATACGCGTGGCGGCTTACCGCCGACGCCGATCTGTATGCCCGGCATGGCGGCGTTACAGGCAGCTGCACACCCTGCAAAAACCGACGCCCTGTATTTCGTTGCCAAGGGTGATGGCTCCAGCCAGTTCTCTGCAACGCTCGACGCCCATAACCAGGCCGTTAACCAATATCAACGAGGCAAACCCTGACCATGGCAGTTACAAATCCCGGCCGGTTTATTACGGTAGAAGGCATTGATGGTGCCGGTAAAAGCTCTCACATAGAGTGGCTGCGCGAGTATCTGACTGCCGCCGGTCATGCCGTGGTGGTCACCCGAGAACCTGGCGGTACACCGCTGGGTGAATCTTTGCGGGCAATTCTGCTGAATGACCCGATGTCACCAGAAACCGAAATGATGCTGATGTTTGCGGCACGCGCCGAGCATCTGTCCTCGGTGATTCGCCCGGCCTTGGAAAAGGGTGCCTGGGTGATTTCAGATCGTTTTTCTGATGCGACCTATGCGTATCAGGTGGGTGGACGTGGTGTGCCGGAATCCAAATTCACGGCGCTGGAGCATTGGGTCCAGGAAGGCTTGCAGCCGGATCGCACACTGTTGTTTGATGTGTCGGTTGATACGGCGCAGGCAAGATTGCATGACACCCGTATCCTGGATCGTTTTGAGCGCGAAGCCAGTGATTTTCACCAGAGAGTGCGTGATGCCTACCATCTGCGTGCCAAGGATCATCCGGAGCGCATTCGCCTCGTTGCATCGGATATCCCAATGGAAGAGGTGCGTGCCCAGATTCTGATCGCGCTCTCTGATTTGCTGGGTTCCAATGATTAACTGGATAGCACTTCACGCAGACGCCTGGGCGCAGATTCAGTCGGCTAAAGCCGCAGACCGTCTGGCGCATGCATTGCTGCTGACAGGTTCTGCAGGCATCGGCAAGCTGGCTTTTGCCGAAGCGGTTGCGGCGAGCCTCCTTTGCGATCAACCAGGGCCTGATGGCCAGGCCTGCGGTATCTGCACTGCCTGTACTTGGCATGCATCAGGTAACCACCCAGATTTTCGCCGCTTGCGCCCAGAAGCCTATGCCGATGATTTACCTGAGGCAGAAGATCCCAAGCCATCGACAGCCAAATCCGACAAGAAAAAGAGCGAACAGATCCGGATTGATCAGGTGCGTGCCCTCGAGTCCTTTGTTCAAGTGGGCAGTCATCGCGGTCGACGCGTCATTCTTATTGAACCGGCCGAAGCGATGAATGAGGCAACGGCCAATGCCTTGCTCAAATCGCTGGAAGAACCGCCGGCGGGCGTTCATTTCCTTTTGGTCAGCCATGCGGCCGAACGCCTTTTGCCCACAGTGCGTAGTCGCACGCGGGCTGTGCCTATGGCTGTACCGGCCACGGCCACAGCGATTCAGCAGATCGCGGCAATCAAACCCGCATTACGGCAAGGCGAACTTTGGCTTAACCGTTGCGCCGGGGCGTTGCGATTTGCCATCAGTCTGGCTCAGGCCGACGAGAAACATCCGAATGCCACGGATGATGCGACAGTAGAAGTCGGCCTGCTGGATGCGATGCTGGCGCAATTGCCTCAGGGCAATCGTATGGACCCGCTGGCTTTGGCTAAAACGTGTGAAGCCCTGATTAAAGGCGACCAGTCCGGTATGCGTTTGGCACTCCTGATTGATTGGCTGCAGCGCTGGACGCTCGATCTGCAATTGGTGCGTCTGGGTGCGGCCCCATTGGTATTCCCGGAGCAGCTCGTTTCTTTGCAACGATTGGCGGCACAGTTAAACGATGCAGCATTGGCATCGTTTCCGGATTTCCTGATCGAATCGCGTCGACTGAGTAGTCACCCCCTGAATATCAAATTGTTTCTTGAATCCATCTTTTCACGCGCTATGGCGCTATACGAACCACAGGCTTAACGTTACCAATGACTCGATTGATAGATTCCCACTGCCATCTGGATTTCGATGGGTTGTCTAACCGGTTGCCGGAAGTGTTGGCCGCGATGGAAGCCAATGACGTTGGTGGCTGCATGACCATTGGCGTGACGCTGGAAGAGGCGCCGCAGGTGCTGGCCATTGCAGCAGCACATGAGCAGGTGTTTGCATCGGTGGGTGTGCACCCGGAATATGCCGATCATAAGGAACCGGATGTAGAAACACTCTGTGATTTGGCGCAACACCCGAAGGTACTGGCGATTGGTGAAACGGGACTGGATTATCACTGGCACAAAGATAAGCCTGAATGGCAGCGTGAACGCTTCCGCGTGCACATCCGTGCGGCCAAACAGCTGAATAAACCGCTGGTGATTCACACCCGTGAAGCTGCCGAGGATACACTCGCGATTCTCAAGGAAGAGGGCGCAGGTTCGGTGGGCGGCATTCTGCATTGCTTTACCGAAACGCTTGCCGTTGCCGAAGAAGCCATGGCATTGGGTTTTTATATTTCGATCTCCGGCATTGTCAGCTTCAAGAAGGCCGAACAGGTGCATGAAGTAGCGCGTTCCATACCCTTAGATCGCTTGCTGGTAGAAACGGATGCACCGTATCTGGCCCCCGTGCCATTTCGTGGCAAGCCGAATGAACCAGCTTATGTTCGATATGTAGCGGAAGCCATTGCCAATCTGCGGCAGATTTCCTATGCCGAAGTGGCAGAAGCCAGCAGCCGCAATTTCCTCAAGCTGTTTCCGGCGGCAGCAGGCGTTCTCGCGCCGAGGGTTGGTCTATGAAAAAGACATTGTGTGCACTGATGCTGATCTTAGCCAGTGCGTTTGCGTTAGCGGCACCTACGGCTGACGATATGGTCATGGCCGCAAAGAATAATGATGCGGCCACAATTCAGGAAGGCTTGAAGGCGGGTTTTGACCCGAACTACAAAGACCGGCAGGGCAACAGTCTGTTGATTCATGCCGCGGCCAATACATCGGAAGCCGCTGCTGATGCCTTGCTGAAAGGCGGTGCCGATCCGGCCCTGAGAAACAAATCCGGTGATGACGCGCTGAACTACGCGTCGATCAAAGGTAGCCTACCGATCGTCAAGAGCCTGGTTGCACGGGGTGTGCCTGTGACACGTCGTCAGGGGTGGCAGCCTTTAAGTTATGCAGTCGTAGGAAAACAGGGTGCCGTTTTTAATTACCTGATGGATAAAGGGGCGGATCCTAATGGGTTAAACCCGACCCATGTTTCGGCTTTGATGTTTGCGGCACAGGAAGGGCAGGAAGAGATGGTTGATCGACTGCTCGCTGCCGGTGCCGACCCAACCTGGACCAAGGGTGGCGAAAGCGCGGTTGATTTGGCCCTGAAAGCTAACAACACCGACATTGCTGAAAAGATCATGAAGGCACAGGAAAAGGTTGGCTTTGGACGCTCCGAAGTGCTCAAGGAATCTGAGGATTCAGACGAAGCGGCAGCAGCAACACAATGAGCTTAAAAGGCCTGGCAGGATGTGCACTAATACTCATGCTCTCAGGCATAGGGTGCTTGCCCCAGGCCTTTGCCGAGGCGCCGCAGCAGAATGGCGTTTCTCTAGTGCCGCAGACGCATATTCGCGTCTATTTCACCCCCGGCGATTCAGTCGAATCGGCCATCGTTGAGCAACTGTTGTCGGCCAAAGAATCGATCTTGGTGCAGGCCTATTCGTTTACCAACCCGGCCATTGCATCTGCGTTAGCTGATGCACGCAGCCGTGGTGTGAATGTCGTGATCCTGCTGGATAAAAGCAATCGCACACAAAAGTATTCAGCAGCAGACTTTACCGCCAATGCCGGTATCAATACGTTTATAGATGATCGTCATGCCATTGCTCATAACAAGATCATGATTATTGACGGGCAGGTTGTTATTACCGGCAGCTACAACTTCACCAAGGCTGCCGAGAATAGTAATGCCGAGAATCTAGTGATTATCGAGTCGGGTTCGGTTGCCGAGAAGTATCTCAACAATTGGCAGAAACACCGGCGGCACTCTCAGCCTTATTTAGCTAAAGATCGACAATAAAAAAGCGCCCGAAGGCGCTTTTTTATTGGGGTGCAGCTAATCAGGCAACAACAGCAGCAATGGCATCAGCCACGGCATCGATGTTCTTGTTGTTTAGCGCAGCCAGACAGATGCGGCCGGTCGAGACAGCGTAAATGCCATATTTGTCACGCAGTACATCGACCTGGTCGGCGGTGAGGCCGGTGTAGGAGAACATGCCACGTTGCTGGATGACAAAGCTGAAGTCCTGTTTGACGCCTTTAGCCTTGAGCTTTTCAACCAGCGCAATGCGCATGGCACGAATACGCTCACGCATTTCTGCCAGTTCGTGTTCCCACATAACGCGCAGTTCCGGGCTGGTCAGTACGGCAGCCACCACAGCAGCGCCGTGTGTTGGTGGGTTGGAGTAGTTCGTACGGATGACGCGCTTCAGTTGCGACATCACACGGGCCGATTCATCTGCCGATTCAGTAACGATCGATAGTGCGCCGACGCGTTCTCCGTACAGCGAGAATGACTTCGAAAACGATGAGGAAACCAGGAATTGCAGACCGGAGTGTGCAAACTTGTCCAGAACGATGGCGTCTGGCTGGATGCCTTCGGCAAAGCCCTGGTAAGCCATGTCCAGGAAAGGAATCAGACCCTTGGCGCGGATCACATCGATGACCTGATCCCACTGATCGTTGCTCAGATCGGCACCGGTTGGATTGTGGCAGCAGGCGTGCAGCAGGACGATAGAGTCCTTTGGCATGGCGTTCAGATCAGCCAGCATGCCGGAAAAATTAACGCCGCGAGTGGTTGCATCGTAGTAGCTATAAGTCTTTACCGGAAAATCGGCCGCTTCAAACAGTGCGCGATGGTTTTCCCAGGATGGATCGCTGATGTAAACCGTGGCGTTGGGTACCAGACGCTTCAGATAATCGGCACCAATCTTCAGGGCGCCGGTGCCACCGATGGCCTGAGCCGTTACAACGCGCTTATCGCGCAGCAGCTGGGTGTCGTGGCCGAAGAGCAGGGCTTGCACAGCCTGGTCGTAGGCAACCGACCCTTCGATGGGCTGGTAGCCACGTGCCGGTGGATTTTTCATGCGGGCTTCTTCAGCGGCACGAACGGCCTTGAGTAGGGGCAATTTGCCCTCATCATCGTAGTACACGCCTACACCCAGGTTCACCTTGTTGGCGCGGGTATCTGCGTTAAAGGCTTCGGTCAGGCCGAGAATCGGGTCGCGCGGTGCGAGGGCGACATCAGCAAAAATCGAGGACATAAAAGCTCCGGTGGCCGCCGGGGTTGCCGGCATGGAGGAAATAAGGAATGACGCGTTAAACTGTGCGTTACGGCACTTGAAATAACCCGAAAATTTTAACATGGCATAGCATTTCTATGCCGCAGAATGTGCTGCTACAGAGATCTGATTGATGACCACCCCTTCCGCTACCATTTCCGAACTGGCAACCACGACGGCATCCAAGGTTGTTTGCTTTGATGGCAGCCCGTTCAAGCTGCATCAACCGTTTCCGCCGGCTGGGGATCAGCCTGTGGCCATTGATCAGCTGGTAGCCGGTCTGGATGATGGTTTGTCCTTCCAGACCCTACTGGGTGTAACCGGCTCCGGTAAAACCTACACCATGGCCAATGTGATCGCCCGTAGTGGGCGTCCTGCATTGGTGCTAGCGCCAAATAAAACATTGGCTGCCCAGCTATATGCCGAATTTAAGGAGTTCTTTCCCGAGAATGCGGTGGAGTACTTCGTTTCCTATTACGACTACTATCAGCCTGAGGCCTATGTGCCCAGCCGCGATCTGTTTATCGAAAAGGATTCGTCGATTAACGAACACATCGAGCAGATGCGGCTTTCGGCCACCAAGAGTTTGATTGAGCGCTCAGATTGCATCATTGTGGCAACGGTTTCCTGTATTTACGGTATTGGCGACCGCGACGAATACCATCAGATGATCATGCACGTGCGGGAAGGCGATAAGCTGGCTCAGCGTGATCTGCTGAAACGATTGGCTGAAATGCAGTACAGCCGCAATGAAATGGATTTCCAGCGCGGTACTTTCCGGGTACGCGGCGACGTGATCGATGTCTTTCCGGCTGAGCATGCCGAGCACGCGCTGCGCATCGAACTTTTTGACGATGAGATTGAACGGCTGCAGCTATTCGATCCGCTGACCGGTGAAATCCGCCAGCGCCTTTCCCGTTTTACGGTTTATCCATCGAGCCACTATGTCACGCCACGGGCAACGGTGTTGCGTGCGCTTGAAGGCATCAAGGAAGAGTTGAATGTCCAGCGTGCGTTCTTTTTATCTGAAGCCAAGCTGGTCGAAGCTCAACGCCTGGAGCAACGGACTAAATTTGATATCGAGATGCTGAACGAGGTTGGCTTCTGCAAAGGCATTGAAAACTATTCGCGCCATCTCTCCGGCCGCAATCCCGGAGATCCGCCACCCACACTGATTGATTACCTGCCGGATAACGCACTGATCTTCATTGATGAATCGCACGTGGCTATCGGGCAGGTAGGTGCCATGTACAAGGGTGACCGGTCGCGTAAAGAGAATCTCGTCAACTATGGCTTCCGCTTGCCGTCGGCATTGGATAATCGCCCGCTCAAGTTTGATGAATTCGAGCAGCGCATGCGGCAGGCGGTATTTGTTTCGGCAACACCGGCTGCCTATGAGAAAGAGCACGCCGGTCAGGTGGTGGAGCAGGTGGTGCGTCCTACGGGACTAGTCGACCCGATTGTTGAAGTACGACCGGCCACAACGCAGGTGGATGACCTGCTGGGCGAGATTCGCAAGCGGGTTGCGCTGGATCAGCGCATTCTGGTGACGACACTGACCAAGCGTATGTCGGAAGATCTGACGGACTATCTGACAGAAAACGGCATCAAAGTCCGTTACCTACACTCGGATATCGATACCGTAGAGCGTGTTGAAATTATTCGCGATCTACGTCTTGGCGTATTTAACGTGGTTGTCGGTATTAACCTGTTGCGGGAAGGTCTGGATATTCCCGAAGTGTCGCTGGTTGCTATTCTCGATGCGGACAAGGAGGGTTTCCTGCGTTCCGAAACCTCATTGATCCAGACAATCGGACGTGCAGCGCGTCACCTGCATGGTACGGCGATCCTATATGCCGATAAGATCACCGGATCGATGCGTCGGGCGATTGATGAAACCGAACGGCGTCGCAATAAACAGCTGGCATTCAATGCCGAGCATGGCATCGTGCCGCGCGGTGTGCAGAAGCGCATCAAAGACATCATCGATGGGGTTTACACCACGGGGTATTCGGGTTCTGGTGATGCGGTGTCGCTGCGTAAAGCGGCTCAGACACGGAAGGCCTACGAGGCGATGTCAGAGAAAGAAGTCGCTGCCGAAATCCGTAAACTCGAGCAAGCCATGCACCAACATGCTAAAAACCTGGAGTTCGAGGCAGCGGCACAGGCACGGGATCAGTTATTCCGACTTAAAGAACAGTTGTTTGGCGCTGCACCCAAAGGCGATTAAAAACGCTTCATTACCGAACACATATCGGTAGCAATGCCGCTGACCAGATATTGCGTAACAGCTTTGGATGCCTGAGCCAGTTCTGATGCCTGCTGTGGTGATGTTTTGCTGTAATGCTCGAGCGTGATGGAACCGGTTGTACCGCTCTTGTAGCTATAGCGTCCGATCTGTTTGAGGCTGCGTGTTTCATAAACACGGACAAAGGCGGCACCTTCTAGGGTGTCATCCTTAAGACCCGATCTCAAGCTGATTTGAGTCACGCCTGCCTGTAGAAAGAAACGGTAGGGTGCGACGTCCTGACTAAATTTTGCGGATAGGTTGAGGTGCGTATCCGACCAATTGACCTGGGTAGGTTCCAGTGTTTCGGGGTAAACGGTCGCATCAATGCCGCAGCCCTTGAGCTGATCAGCAAGCTTGTGTGCAAAATAGACGGGTAGGTTAGCCGGGCCGATGGCCTGGGCAACATCCTGACTATCTACATTTTTCGAGGCGGCTTCTTCGGCATTCGAGGCGGCGGCACTGCCTGCTGTCGAACCAGCAAGGCCGCCGACAACACCCGCAACGGGCCCAACAACCATGCTGCCGATAAAGCCACCGATCGTGGAAGTCTTGTCGGAAATGTAACTGGTTTTAATGGCACCGCTTGGGAGAATCAATACCTGGTACGACACTGGTCGGACAGCTTGCTGTGGACGCGTATCAACGACGTCGGCTGAATGCCCCGACTGGTTGATTTTGAAGGGTCCAGAAACGCAGGCGCTGAGCAAAAGACTCGTGAGGAGCGTTAGGAGCAGGGTGGATAGCGTGGTTTTTATAGGCATTGTCGGTATTGTGCACGTTTGCCATAATTATGGAACAATGCAAGAAAATATAGGCGTAATTAGCGCCAGATAAAAAGAGCTATTACCGGAAGACAAAGTCCGGCAAGGCCACTTGGCAGTTAAGAAAGGGGGAGCGCGAATGACTAGAGTACTGTTCGTTTGCATGGGAAATATCTGCAGATCACCTACGGCAGAAGCTGTCTTTCGTCGTTTGGCAGCACAGCGTGGTCTGTTGGGCGAGTTGGAAATTGACTCGGCCGGTACACATGGCTATCACGTAGGAGAAACGCCGGATGCGCGTACGCAACGTGCAGCTGCCGAGCGCAAGTATGATTTATCCGAAATTCATGCCCGCAAGGTTGCGCCAGAAGATCTGGAGTATTTTGATCTGGTGCTGGCTATGGATCGCAGTAACCTGGACGCATTGCGTAAGCTGTGCCCGGCCAACCGTCTGCATCGGCTCAAGTTATTCATGAGCTATGCACGTCAGTTTGATGACGATGAAGTGCCTGACCCTTACTATGGGTTGGCACATGATTTCGATCTCGTACTGGATATGATTGAAGATGCCGCAGAAGGGCTGCTGGATGGCATCTTGCGTGAGCGTGGTGAACAGGAGTCAGGCAAGGCAACGTCGAAGACTACCCCGGCAAAAGCAAAAGCCAAGTAAATCTGATTTTTGATATCGGACAATAAAAAACCGCGCCGAAGCGCGGTTTTTTATTGGGTGTATTCCCGTGATTATTCTTTACGGGTTTCGACCATTTGCAGCGGTTCTTCCACAACCACCGGCTTAGCGCGCGGTGTGCGTGGTTTGCGTACCGGCTTTTCAGCAGGCGCTGCAGCAACACTGGCACGTTTTACCGGGTCAGTTTCAACCATCTGCAGACCAACGGCTTCCAGTGATACCGGTGTTGGTGCAACAGGTGCTGGCTTGGCTACAGGTTGTGGTGCTGGAGCAGCTTCAACCACCGGGGCTGCGGCAACCACAGGCGCTGGTGCTGAAACCTCTGTTGGTGCAGGCGCTTGAGTCACTGGTGCCGCAACGGGTGCTGCCGCAATCGGTGCAGGTTCATTAACCACTGGTGCGCTGACTTGGGCAGTTGCACCATTGTGTGCCGGTGCAGGTGACGAAGTCACCGCTGCGACGACCACAGTCTCGCTACCTTGGTCCTGTGCGTTTTCAACCTGGTTTTCACCATTGGCTGGGTGACGCTCACCACGTTCGCGACGGCCACCACGACGACCACGTCGACGGCCATTGCCGCTACCGCCTTCGTTCGGTGTCGTCTCGACTGTCACGCCTTCAGCATTGATCAGGGCTGGGTTCTCAGCCTGTGCTGCTGCCGTATCATTGGTATTGTTCTGGCGACCATCACGGCCACCGCGACTACCACGGCGACGGCTGTTGCCACCGTTATTCTGACCGGCCTCATCGGCGCTGGCACCTTCAACAGGTGCTGTACGGTCACCACGGTTATTGCGACGGTTTTCTTGGCCTTCGCCACGTGGCGTGCGTTCACCACGGCCTTGACGACCTTCGCCGCGCGGACCGCGTTCACCACGGCCTTGACGGCCTTCACCGTCACCACCTTGACGACGACCATTGCCACGACCTTCGCGTGATTCACGCGGTGTGCGTGGACGAGCCACTTCAACCGGCGGTTTCTTCTTGTTATCGCCACTTAGCCAGCTGAACAGCTTGGTCATGAAACCCGCTTTTTCGCCCTGGATCGGTTCTGGCGGTGTGGTCGATTCCATCGAAACAGGTGCCGGACCCGCTGGCGCAACGTTACGAATTGCCGCAGTCGGACGGTTCTGATTCTTCTGTTGTTCCGTTGCGTAGGCTGGCAGTTCGGTTAGCGACTGATCAACCATCTTGTAAGACGGTTCACGGACATCATCCTGATTCAGTTCGTCGTGGCGCAGACGTTGAATGTGATGCGCTGGTGTTTCCAGATGCTTGTTTGGCAGCAGCAGGATGGTGATCTTGTGACGCAGTTCGATCGCCTGAATATCTGCACGCTTTTCGTTCAGCAGGAAGGTGGCTACATCCACCGGCACCTGGGTATGAACGGCTGCCGTGTTTTCCTTCATCGCTTCTTCTTCGAGGATGCGGAGGATGTGCAGGGCGGCTGATTCGGTCGAGCGGATGTGGCCGGTACCGGTACAGCGTGGGCAAGTGATGTAAGACGTTTCTGCCAGCGCAGGGCGCAGACGTTGACGCGACAGCTCCAGCAGGCCGAAGCGGCTGATCTTGCTGGTTTGTACGCGAGCACGGTCGTGATGCAGGGCGTCACGCAGGCGGTTTTCAACTTCGCGCTGATTACGGGCGCTTTCCATATCGATAAAGTCGATAACGATCAGGCCACCCAAGTCACGCAGACGCAGCTGACGGGCGATTTCGTCGGCAGCTTCCAGGTTGGTCTTTAGAGCGGTTTCTTCGATGTCGCTACCCTTGGTCGAACGACCCGAGTTAACGTCCACCGATACCAGTGCTTCCGTATGGTCGATCACGATTGCGCCACCGGCCGGTAGATTCACCTGACGGGCGTAAGCGGATTCGATCTGGTGTTCGATCTGGAAACGCGAGAAGAGGGGTACGTCATCACGATAACGTTTAACGCGATTCACGTTGTTTGGCATGACCTGGCTCATGAAAGCCACTGCCTGTTCGTAAATGTCATCGGTATCGATGAGGATTTCACCGATATCCGGCTGGAAGTAATCGCGAATTGCGCGAATAACCAGGCTGCCTTCCTGGAAAATCAGGAGCGGGGCAGTATTGTCTTTGGCAACCGAATCAATAGCGGTCCAGAGCTGCATTAGGTAGTTCATATCCCATTGCAGTTCTTCAGCCGTGCGACCAATGGCGGCGGTACGGGCAATCAGGCTCATGCCTTCAGGAACGATTAGCTGTGCCATGGCATCGCGCAGTTCCGAACGGTCATCGCCTTCAACACGACGCGAAACACCGCCGCCGCGTGGATTATTAGGCATCAGTACCAGGTAACGGCCAGCCAGTGAAACATAGGTGGTGAGGGCAGCACCCTTATTGCCGCGTTCATCCTTGTCGACCTGAACGATGAGTTCCTGGCCTTCTTTCAGGGTTTCCTGCATCTTGGCGCGGCTGCCTTCGCCGTTTGGTGCGTAGTACTCGCGGGCGATTTCCTTGAAAGGCAGAAAGCCATGGCGTTCGGCACCGTAATTAACGAACACCGCTTCTAGCGATGGTTCGATACGGGTGATAACGCCTTTGTAGATGTTGCTCTTACGCTGCTCTTTAGCAGCGGATTCGATGTCGAGGTCGATGAGCTTCTGGCCCTCGACAATAGCGACGCGCAGTTCTTCAGCTTGCGTCGCATTAAATAGCATGCGTTTCATACTTGGTGCTCCAAAAGCACCGGCACGGGCATTCCCGTAGGCAGGGTCACTGCTTTGTAATTGAGGCTTTCCGCGCGGCGTGCTCTCAAGGCGAGGCAGGGGATATCCTGTGTGGATCCCAAGCCGGACGTTCGGACAAGGACAATCAATTACGACCGACAGGTTTATGACATCGTAAGACGCATTACCTGCCGTTGCTGCATTCGGGACTGCATACGCCGGGCGTGTGTCAGTCGGTGACGGCCGCTTGTGTTCGTCTGGGCGGGTCGTCATAGCCCGGTTTGGCTGCGCCGGATGGTCACGAATCACGAACGCGTGGATCGACGATCTCGGGTCGGAATCCGGGCAGATCGTCCGGATTTACACCGGAGAGGCGACCTGCTGGCAGCACAAACGTGTAGAGTATAAGCCATGACACGCAGTAATAGAACGCCGACACGCCCTTTGAGACAAAAAACTTCGCAAACGCGCGGCGTAGCACCTAAAAAACCAATAAAACCAGCTGGTTACGTAGCAGAAACTAGGCCGTCTGTAGTCCAAGAGGTGGCGCCAGCCGTGCAACGGCGAGTGATTGATGCCGAAGAGTCGGGTCAGCGACTAGATAACTATCTGCTACGCCACCTGAAGGGTGTGCCCAAAAGCCGGATCTACCGGATTGTCCGTAGTGGCGAGGTGCGCATCAATGGTAGGCGTTGTCAGCCGGACCAGCGATTGAATGAGGGCGATGAGCTCCGTTTGCCGCCGGTGCGTTGTCAGGCTTTCTCCGAAGAGAAGCCGCCCGTGGCGCCTATGGTTGATCTACCCATTCTCTATGAGGATGAAGCGCTTATTGCCTTGAACAAGCCTTGTGGCATTGCCGTTCATGGCGGCAGTGGGTTGGCCTGGGGCTTGATCGAAGCCCTTCGTGCGCAAAGGCCTGAAGCCCGATTTCTGGAGCTGGCCCATCGCTTAGACAGGGAAACCTCGGGTGTGCTGCTGGTGGCCAAGAAACGTGCTGCGTTGATCGGGTTGCATGACATGTTCCGGGAACAAAAAGGGGATAAGCGCTATCTGGCCCTGGTGCCGGGCGTCTGGACCGAAAAATCGTTACAGGTGACGCTGCCGCTTTATAAATACCTGACCCTCGAGGGTGAGCGCCGGGTGCGCATTGCCAAGGGTAGAGACCTGCAAAATCCGGAAACACGGCCTGCGGAGACGCATTTCCGCCTGAAAAAGCAGTACCCGGGCTATGCGCTGGTTGAAGCCAAGCTTAAAACCGGTCGTACCCACCAGATTCGTGTGCATTTGGCGGCGCTGGGTTATCCCATTGTGGGCGATGACAAATATGGAGACTTTGCGTTGAATAAGTCTCTGGCCGCTAATAAAGCGCTTGAACGGATGTTTCTGCATGCAGCAACCATGCGTTGCAAACATCCCGTTACGGGTGAGCCGTTGAATGTAGAAGCGCCGTTGCCGCCAGAACTCGAGCGTTTTCTGGTGCTTATTGAGCGCAAAAACTCCTGAGAAACTACATGAATAAACGCAACTATGATCTTGTTGTATTTGATTGGGATGGCACCCTGCTGGATTCAACAGGTGCCATTGTCAAAGCCATTCAGGCGGCCAGTCGGGACATCGGTGCAACGCCGCCCAGCGATGAGGCGGCGCGCTATGTGATCGGTATGGGTTTACGCGAAGCGCTAATGCATGCCGTTCCGGAGTTGCCTGAATCCCGTTACGACGATCTGGTGGATGCTTACCGTAAACATTATCTGTCTGGCGATCACGAACTGACACTGTTCGCCGGTGTTGAAGAATTATTGCAGACGTTGCAAGCAGAAAACCGCTGGGTGGCTGTGGCAACCGGCAAGAGTCGCCTCGGTTTGGATCGGGCGTTGGGGCATAGCGGCCTGGGTCGTTATTTTGATACCACGCGTACTGCTGACGAAACTAGGAGCAAACCGCATCCGCAGATGCTGGAAGAGATCATTAATCAGTTTGCGGTTGACCCCGAACGCACCCTGATGATTGGTGACACGACCCATGACTTGCTGATGGCGCAGAATGCACGGGCGCACGGATTGGGTATTACACACGGCGCACATCCCGTTTCAGCGCTTAAAGATTGTGCACCCGTAGCTCTGGTTGACTCGATTTCTGATCTGTCAAACTGGATGAATAATAACGGCTAACCGACTGTTAATATTTGAATAAAAATACGGCGGGTCGTTTGTCCAGATTCGGAACCCCCGATTTTTTCCAGGTCTGTACCGATTTGGTCGCAATCAATTGAGTCGGCATAGTCAGGTCTGCCGCCACACAGATTTGAGTCTCCGGTTTCAGGCCGTTGATCAGACTTTCGAAGAAGGCACGGTTTCTATAGGGTGTTTCGATGACGATCTGGGTCTGCCCATGACGGCGTGATTCGTCTTCCAATCGGGACAAAGCCTGTTTGCGGCCTGCTTCATCCTGAGGCAGATAGCCGTGGAAGGCAAAGCGTTGGCCGCCCAGCCCTGAACCCATTAGCGCTAGCAACAGTGAAGAAGGGCCGATGTGGGGCATCACCGGGATGTTGCGTTGGTGTGCGCGTTGCACAAGGTCTGAGCCAGGGTCTGCAACAGCGGGGCAACCGGCCTCGGAAAGTAAGCCTATAGCGTGTCCATCGCTAATTGGGCTTAAAAGCGCATCCCAATCACTGCTTTTGGCCTCAGATTTGCCCATTTTTCCACGGCCAGGCAATTCATTGATGCTTAACTCGGCAATTGGGACCGGCATGCCGACCGTTTTGAGGAAAGCGCGCGCACTTTTGGCATTTTCAACCACAAAATGACGCAATTCTCGCGTTAAATTCAGTAGGTCAGGGGTTAGTGATTTTGCCGGATTGGCATCGGCTAATTCACTGAGGGGTACAGGGATCAGATGGATGGTGCTCATGTGTGTTGGCGTTCTATGCGGTCAATGGGTTGACGCCCGCGTGCCGCAGCATCCGGCAGAGCGCAATCAGCGGTAATCCTACGAGTGCCGTTGGATCGTTGCCACTTAGGCGGTTAAGCAGCGCAATACCTAGTGCCTCGGATTTGGCCGATCCGGCGCAGTCGTAGGCCGGTTCCCGTTTTAGATAAGCTTCTATTTCATCAAGCGACAGATCCCTGAATTCAACTTCCGTGCTGACCAGTTCTTCGTGGGCCTGACCGTTGAGGGCGTCGTAAAGGCAGAGCGCGGTTTCGAAAACCACGGTTTTGCCGCTTAGACATTTCAATTGGGCAACGGCTTTTTCGTGGCTTCCGGGTTTGCCATAAACCTGGTTTCCGACCACGGCCACCTGGTCGCTGCCGATAATCAGGGTGTTTTTCTGGTCGGTTGGCAGTTGGCTGGCAACGGCCTGGGCTTTTTCCCGGGCCAGCCTGCGCGCGGTTGCAGCAGGGTGCTCGTCGGCAAGCGGTGTTTCATCAATATCGGGGCTAACAATGCTGAAAGGAACGCCCAGGCGCTCAAGCAGAACGCGACGGTAGGCGGAACTGGAACCGAGAATCAGTCGACGGGTTGCTTTTTTTTCAGTTTCAGCGGGGGTTACGGTGCTCATGTTCGGTGCGCTTTCAATGGCTTGGCGATGAATATTGGCAGAAAACACTCAACAATTCGAGCTGCCGATGGTATCATTCGCCGTTTTTCAACGGGACAGGTCTGGATGTTGTCTGCCGATTTGCCGGAAAGTTTTGACCCGAACGTCATAGCGCGCGATGGCTTTACTGCGTGTGTTGATGTGCCAGTGTCACAGTTTCCGCGTCTGGTAGACCTGCTGACCGGTTCGGATGGTGTGGTTCGTGTAACGCTCAAGGCCTCGATGAGTGCCGATCAGCGACCGACTACAACAATCGGGCTGGATGCGACTCTGGAACAGTCCTGTCAGCGCTGCCTGCAGCCGGTGACGGTGGTTATAGACCATACGCACACCGTGGAGTGGGTAGCGGATGAGGCAGAACTTGCTCGTCTGGATGCGTCTGAAGAAGATTTAGACAACCCGGATTGGGAATATTTGCCGATGCCTGTGCCTCCCAAGGTGCGGACACTTGAGCTGGTAGAGGATGAACTCATTCTTTCACTGCCCATCGTCCCGCTGCATGAGGTGTGTGCGCTGCCCGAAGCAGCGACTGAACAGGCCGAAGATCATCCGTTTGCGGCGCTGGCCCGGCTCAAAACACCGAAGGGCTTGAACTAGGCATTCTTTCCGGAACCTCGTTCCGGTACTTGATTAGCAGTAAAAATAGGCTGTAACGATTTAACCAGGAGTAACAACATGGCTGTTCAACAAAACAAAAAATCCCCATCGAAGCGTGGTATGCACCGTGCTCATGACGCGCTGACCAACCCAGCGCTGGCTATCGAGCCAACGACGGGTGAAGTACATCGCCGTCACCACATTTCGCCGTCGGGTGTTTACCGCGGCAAAAAGGTCATCAAGACGACCGAGGCCTGAGAAAGGTTAGGTCAGGATTTTTAGCCTGACCGTGTTAACCGTGAACTTTGAACGGATATGACCGTCAAAATCGCGATTGACTGTATGGGTGGCGACCATGGCCCCAAGGTCACGGTCGCTGCTGCGCTGGCTTTTGCCGCGGAGTTTCCCAATGCCGAACTGAAACTGGTTGGTAATGCCGACCGGTTGGAAAGTCGTCTGCGTCGTGCAGCGCCTGATAAGGCCGTGCGCGACCGACTGACTATCGTCCATGCCAGCGAAGTTGTCGCGATGGATGAAGCGCCTGCACTGGCGCTACGTAATAAAAAAGATTCCTCAATGCGCGTTGCCATCAACCTGGTGAAATCCGGGGAGGTGGATGCCTGCGTTTCTGCCGGCAATACCGGCGCGCTGATGGCGATCGCTCGTTTTGTACTGAAGATGCTGCCGGGTATTGATCGCCCGGCCATTAGCACTGTGGTGCCCACCATGACCGGCCAGACCCGTCTGCTGGATCTGGGTGCCAACGTCGATTGCACAGCAGAACACCTGCTGCAGTTTGCCGTCATGGGTTCGATACTCACTAATGCGGTGCAACACATTGCAGAACCACGTGTCGGTCTATTGAACATCGGTGAAGAAGAAATCAAGGGCAACGAAGTGGTGAAGCAGGCAGCTGAACTGCTGCGTGCGACGGATCTGAACTTTGTGGGCAACGTCGAAGGCGATGGTGTTTACAAGGGTGAAGCCGATGTCGTGGTTTGTGACGGCTTTGTTGGAAACGTTGCGCTTAAGATCTCCGAGGGTCTAGCCCAGATGATGGGCCGTTTTCTGCGCGAAGAGTTCGAGCGTAATCTGTTGACGCGTCTGGTGGCATTGTTGGCACTGCCCGTGCTCAGCCGCTTTAAAAAGCGCCTGGATCATCGTCGCTACAACGGCGCCACATTGCTGGGGCTTAAAGGCACAGTAATCAAGAGCCATGGTTCGGCCGATGCATTTGCATTTGGCTATGCCATACGTGAGGCTTATCACGAAGCTGAAAACGGTGTGATCGAGAAGATCGCCCATCGCGTTTCCAGCTACACCGGTTTACAAACTGCCGCCTTGCTCGTAGAACCCGACAAGGATTCTGCGGCAACAGGAGAAGCCTGATGGCTCAAACTATTTATGCTCAGCTTGCCGGTATCGGCAGCTATTTGCCGGGTGCGCCGATTTCCAATGAAGCACTGATTCAGTCCAAAGGCCTGGATTCCAGTGATGAATGGATTGTCACGCGCACGGGCATTGCCGCCCGTCATCACGCGCCTGAGGGTGTGACATCAAGCATGCTGGCCGAAGAAGCCAGCCGCCGTGCTTTGGCTGATGCGGGTGTTGCCGCCACTGATCTGGATCTGATCATCGTTGCGACATCAACGCCGGATATGATTTTCCCGAGCACCGCTTGCCTGCTGCAAGGCAAACTGGGCAACGTGGGTGCAACCGCTTTCGATGTGCAAGCGGTGTGTTCCGGCTTCGTTTACGCGATGACCATCGCGGAAAAATTCATTCGTTCCGGTAGCCATAAAACGGCGCTGGTTGTTGGTGCTGAAGTGTTTTCACGCATCATGGACTGGCAAGATCGCGGCACCTGTGTGTTGTTTGGTGATGGTGCCGGTGCCGTGGTGCTTAAGGCGGCCGATCAACCAGGCTTACTCGCTACATCACTGCATGCCGATGGTTCACAAGCCGATATTCTGAATGTGCCCGGTCAGATCCATAGCGGCAAGGTCGTAGGCGACCCGTTCCTGCGTATGGATGGTCAGGCCGTATTCAAATTTGCTGTACGCGCACTGAGTGATAGTGCACTTGAATGCTGTGCCGCTGCTGGCGTTAATTCCGAAGAGATTGATTGGCTGATTCCGCACCAGGCCAATGTGCGCATTATTGAAGCCATTGGTAAGCGCTTGTCGCTGCCGGCAGAGCGTGTGATCGTGACTGTTGCACACCACGGTAATACCTCGGCTGCCTCGGTGCCGTTGGCCTTAGACGAAGCTGTGAAATCGGGTCGCGTCAAACGTGGCCAGACGCTGATGCTGCAAGGTGTCGGCGGTGGTTTCACCTGGGGCAGCGTGCTCCTCAAATATTAATTACGGAGAAACATATGTCGTTCGCTTTCGTATTCCCCGGTCAGGGTTCGCAATCAGTGGCGATGATGGGCGCCTATGGCGACTCATCTGTAGTTCGCGCTACCTTCGATGAAGCCTCAGCTGCGCTGGGTGAAGACCTGTGGACCATGGTTGCCGAAGGTCCGGCCGAGCGTCTCTCCCAAACAGTCAATACCCAACCGATCATGCTCACTGCTGGTGTTGCCGTATGGCGCCTGTGGGAAAGCCTGGGTGGCAAGACACCCGCCGTCGTCGCCGGTCATAGCCTGGGTGAGTACTCGGCGCTGGTTGCTGCCGGTTCGCTCAAGCTGGCTGATGCTGTGCCGCTGGTACGTTTGCGCGCCGCTGCCATGCAGGAAGCGGTGCCTGTGGGTACAGGTGCCATGGCTGCCATTCTGGGTCTGGATGATGATGGTATTGCTGCCGCCTGTGCCGAAGCGGCTCAGGGTGAAGTGGTTGAACCAGTGAACTTCAATGCACCGGGTCAAACGGTCATCGCCGGTCACAAGGGTGCTGTAGAACGCGCCTGCGAAGCCTGTAAAGCTCGTGGTGCCAAGCGTGCCGTGTTGTTACCGGTATCGGCACCGTTCCATTCGTCATTGCTGAAACCAGCGGCCGATCGTCTGGCGATTGCACTGGCAGACATTACGCTGAATGCGCCACTGATTCCCGTGATCAATAACGTCGATGTGGCGATTGAAACGGATCCAGCCAAGATTAAAGACGCACTGGTACGCCAGGCGGCTAAGCCGGTACGTTGGGTTGAAACAATCCAGAAAATGGCGGGCATGGGTGTGGCTACGGCTGCCGAATGCGGCCCGGGTAAAGTGCTGGCCGGCCTGACCAAGCGCTGTGCCGATGGCATTACCGGTGTTGCACTGGCGGATGCTGACTCGGTGAATGCCAATATGACTCTAAGCTAAGGAATAGATATGACTGCAACTGTTGCGCTTGTTACTGGTGCATCGCGCGGTATTGGCCGCGCTATCGCCATGGAGCTGACCCGTCAGGGCATGACGGTGATTGGTACCGCCACTAGCGAATCGGGTGCTGCCAGCATTACCGAAGCCATCAAGGTAGCCGGTGGTGCAGGGTGGGGCGCTGCGCTGGATGTGCGTGATGCTGCAGGTGTTGATGCACTGCTTGCTGATATCGAAACCAAAACCGGTTCGGCTATTACGGTGCTGGTCAATAACGCGGGTATTACACGCGATACGCTGGCGATGCGTATGAAGGATGAGGATTGGGACGACGTGCTCGATACCAATCTGAAATCCGTATTCCGCATGTGTCGTGCCGTCATGCGCGGCATGATGAAGGCGCGTACCGGTCGTATCGTCAATATTACGTCGGTAGTCGGCCATGCCGGCAACCCCGGCCAGGCCAATTACTGCGCTGCCAAGGCGGGTGTGAGCGGTATGACCCGCTCGCTGGCCCGTGAGCTTGGTAGCCGAGGTATCACCGTTAACTGCGTTGCACCGGGTTTTATTGACACCGATATGACCAAGGCGCTTGATGAGGGCCAGAAGAATATGCTGCTGGGCAACATTCCACTGGGGCGCCTTGGCACCCCTGAGGATATCGCTGCTGCAGTGGCTTTCCTGGTATCGCCAGCGGCATCTTATGTCACTGGTAGTACCATTCACGTTAATGGCGGGATGTACCTGCCTTAACTTTTTTTATTCTATTTCTCACGAAAACTTTGCGGTTGGCTGTGATTTGGTAGAATAGAGTCTGATTTCCACCACCTCTAATAGAAGGGTAATAGGAGCTTCAATGGATAACATCGAACAGCGCGTCAAAAAGATCGTAGCCGAACAACTTGGCGTTAACGAAGCTGACGTGAAGAATGAATCTTCTTTCGTTGATGATCTGGGCGCAGATTCGCTGGATACAGTTGAACTCGTGATGGCACTCGAAGAGGAATTCGAATGCGAGATTCCGGATGAAGACGCCGAGAAGATCACCACGGTTCAACAAGCGATCGACTACGTCAAGTCACATCAGAAGTAATTTCGCTTGTTGCGTCATTGCGGCCGACGCGCATTGTGTCGGCCGTATTTATATCAGCCCGGGGTTTATTAGATCCGGGTCAGTGAAGGAGTTGGCATGCGTCGTCGCGTCGTCGTCACAGGATTGGGCGTAATCAGCCCTGTAGGTAACACCGTTACAGAAGCATGGGATAGCCTGCTTGCTGGTCGTAGTGGTATTACGGCAGTGACCCGTTTTGACGTTAGCACCTTCCCGACGCGTATTGCTGGTGAGGTTAAAGGCTTTAACGTTGCAGATTATCTGCCCGCTAAAGACGCTCGCCGCATGGATACCTTTATTCATTACGGTATGGCGGCTGGTATTCAAGCTGTCCGCGATGCTGGTCTGGGTGAAAACCCAGCAGATGCCGAACGTATCGGCGTGTGCATTGGTTCTGGCATTGGCGGCTTGCCGCTGATCGAAGATACCAAAGCCACTTACGATGCCGCTGGCGTTCGTAAGATCTCCCCATTCTTTGTGCCAGGCTCGATCATCAATATGATCTCTGGCAACCTGTCGATCATGTACGGTTTCAAGGGTCCAAATATTGCCCCCGTGACCGCATGTACGACCGGTCTGCACGCCATTGGTCTGGCAAGCCGCATGATCGAATACGGCGATGCCGATGTGATGATCGCCGGTGGCGCTGAATCAACGATTTCTCCGCTGGGTCTCGGTGGCTTCTGTGCCGCACGTGCGCTGTCCGAGCGCAATGATGATCCGGCCACCGCCAGCCGCCCATGGGATAAAGACCGCGATGGTTTTGTGCTGGGCGAGGGTGCCGGTGTCATGGTGCTCGAAGAGTATGAGCACGCCAAAGCCCGTGGTGCCAAGATTTATGCCGAATTGAGTGGCTTTGGTATGAGCGGTGACGCGTACCACATGACCGCACCGGATACCGATGGTCCTAAGCGCAGCATGGCTGCCGCTCTGAAGAATGCCGGTATCAACACAGATAATGTGCAGTACCTCAATGCACACGGCACCTCGACACCGCTAGGCGATAAGAACGAAACAGAAGCCATCAAGCTGCTGTTTGGTGCTGATGCCAAAAAGCTGGTCGTGAACTCCACCAAGTCGATGACGGGTCACCTGCTGGGTGGCGCTGGCGGCCTGGAGTCGGTATTCACCGTGCTGGCACTGCATCATCAGATTTCGCCACCGACGATCAACATCTTCAATCAGGATCCGGAATGCGATCTGGATTACTGCGCTAACACCGCACGTGAAATGAAGATCGATGTTGCTCTGAAGAACAACTTCGGCTTCGGTGGCACCAACGGTTCATTGGTCTTCAAACGCTTCTGAAACCCATGATGCGCCGGCTTGAAATCCGGCCCGTTGCTTCGCGCCGCCTTCGGGCGGCGTTGCTTTTGGTGTTCCTCCTGACGGGCTCTTAAGCCACAATCAGAGCAGCCTTGCCGGGTGGTCGCTCGTGGTTGTATAGCACTATTGACTGTCTTCATGCAGGCGTGGCGTGCTGCGTTGCGGAGACCACCTGAGTTAGTGTTCAACTTCAGACCTATTAAGGCGCTACGGATAGCTCTTAATAAGCGCGTATTAGCTGCTATCAGACGCGCTTGCGCAAGACCGTATTTTTAGCCCGTTTAAGGGTATCCGGGTAATCGCGCGAATAGTGCAATCCGCGGCTTTCCTTCCGTTGCAAGGCAGAGCGCACAATTAGATCGGCCGTTTGCACCAAGTTACGTAATTCCAGCAGATCGTGACTAATCCGGAAGTTGGCGTAGAACTCGTCAATCTCGCGGGTCAGCAGACGGATACGGTGCTGGGCACGTAGCAGGCGCTTGGTAGTACGCACAATGCCCACGTAGTCCCACATGAAACGGCGCAGCTCATCCCAGTTGTGCGAGATGACAATCTCTTCATCGGCATCAGTGACCCGGCTCTCATCCCAGTGCGGTAAAGCTTTAGGGGCTGGCAGCGGGTTGGCGATGATCATGTCGGTGGCAGCGCGCGAATACACTAGGCATTCCAGCAGTGAGTTCGATGCCAGGCGGTTGGCGCCATGCAGGCCGCTACACGTCACTTCGCCAGCGGCATAGAGTCCCGGCAAGTCCGTGCGGCCGTGCTGGTCAATCATGACACCACCACAGGTGTAGTGGGCGGCGGGCACCACCGGAATAGGCTCTTTGGTGATGTCGATGCCCAATTGCAGGCAACGTTCGTAGATGGTCGGGAAATGCGCGCGGATAAATTCAGCAGGTTGGTGAGAGATATCGAGATAGACGCAATCCAGACCATGGCGTTTCATTTCGGCATCAATGGCACGAGCAACGATATCCCGTGGGGCCAGTTCGGCGCGCGGATCGTAGTCATCCATAAAGCGCGTACCGTCCGGGCGCTTGAGCAAACCGCCTTCGCCACGAACCGCCTCGCTAATCAGGAATGAGTTTTCCTGGGGGTGGTACAGACAGGTAGGGTGGAACTGGATGAATTCCATATTCGCAATGCGGCAGCCCGCCCGCCATGCCATGGCAATGCCATCACCGGTGGAGGTGTCAGGGTTGGTCGTATAGAGATAGACCTTGCCGGCACCACCCGTGGCCAGCAGGGTCTGGCCCGCGGCAATGGTTTTGACTTCACCCGATTGGCTATCGAGTACGTAGGCACCCAGACAACGATCCTGCTGCCCAAAGCCAAGCTGGCCGCTTTTGCTGGCGGTAATCAGATCCACCACGATGTGGTGTTCCATGATGCAGATGTTCTTATGGTCGCGTACTTGCGGGGTGAGGGTGTCCTGTACCGCAGCGCCGGTGGCGTCATCCACATGAATCACCCGGCGGTGACTATGCCCACCTTCGCGGGTCAGGTGGTAACGGCCGTCTTCACGGGTAAAAGGTACGCCCCGGTCGATGAGCCACTGAATAGCTTCAGCCGCATGCTCGATGGCAAATCGGGTGGCAGCCGGATCGTTCAGATAAGCGCCAGCAGTCAGGGTGTCTGCAATATGATTCTCAACCGAATCGGTGCTGTCCAACACGGCGGCAATACCGCCTTGTGCCCAGCCGGAAGCAGAATCTACGAGTCGACGCTTGCTTGCCAAGCCTACTTTCAGCCCGGCGTCAGCAAGACACAATGCGGCACTTTGGCCGGCCAGGCCGCTACCGATAATCAGTACATCAAAACGGTCAGCGCAGGAGGTAGGTGTCTGGTTCAACGCAGTGTTTGGGAGTTGGCACAGCCAATATGGCGAAAAGGGCGATCACAACATAAACTACGGGCATTCTACAAGGTTAGAACGGAAACAGACATTAAACAGACGACTGAATCGCAACCAGAGAACGCGCTCCCCGTTAAAGGGAAAGAAGCGGCTTCTGAAGCAATGCTCCTGGAAGCTGCCAAAGCAGGGGATCGGGCTGCTTTTGAGTGTCTGGTCGTCGCATGTCAATCACGCATCCTGCGCTGGTTAACCCGCCTGACGCATGATCGGGCGGCTGCTGAAGAACTGTTGCAGGAATCGCTTTTCAAGGCATTTGTTTCCCTTGGTTCTTTTCGTGGAGACGCGGCCTTTGCCACCTGGCTGGCGCGTATTGCCCACAATACCTTTCTGGCCTGGCAAAAGGCGCAGCGGCGTCGACCTGACCAGGAGTCGCTGACTGAAGATACTGTGGCCTCTGAGGATCAGCCCGTTGATTGGCCAAGTTACAGCGAAAGCCCCGAAACGCTGCTCTGGCAACAGGAGCTCAGTGATAGCGTCGGTCAGGCCATTGCCGAGTTACCCGAGGTGTTGGGGCAGGCACTAACCTTGCGTGAACGTGAAGGCTTGAGTTATCAAGAAATTGCCCAAATTCAACAGGTACCAATCGGCACCGTGCGTTCGCGTATTCATCGTGCCCGTGAAACCTTGTCGCACACCCTTAAAGAATTGATGGAGCCAGCATGACGCAATTAACGAACGCATGCTTTACAGAAGAGCTTTCCGAACAGGAAACTCGGGTATCGGCGCTCATGGATGGTGAAACTGCGCTGACTGCGCAAGGACTAACAGGTGATGCGACGGTGGTGCATCGGTATTACCACTATCAATTGATCCGTCAGACTTTGCGTGGCGTTGCCATGGTATCTGGTGCTCATGAAACGATCAGCTGGAGTCAAAGCCGATTCGCCCAACTCTGGGCGCGGGTTGATGCCCAGACAGACGAACAAACCTCCTGAATTAGCGTAGGATTCGCACTTATGGCAGAACGTGAAGCACAAGTTATTGAAGTAATCCCCGCAACCCGGCCCGAGGCGCCTGGTCTGGCACGGCTACAGTTTGAAGTATCCGGTGGTTGCGGCCGCTGTCATGAAACCGGTGGTTGTGGTGGTGTAAGCATTGCGCAGCCCCTGTGCAGCAAACCGAAGATTTTGCTGGTGGCCGACGAGATAGGTGTCCAATTAGGTGACAAAGTGCTGGTGGCCATACCTGATGCCTTGCTGTCTCAAGGTATTACGCGCGCCTATCTGATCCCCCTGATTCTCTTATTTGCCGGTAGTGCATTGGGCGCAACCTTATTGCCTGGCCTAACGCCGGTGCAATGGCAACTTACCCCGGATATTGGCGCTATCGCTGGTGCCGGCATTGGGTTGATCGCTGCCTGGTGGCAATTGCAGCGTAATCAGCAATCACGTGCCATGGTGGCTCCTCGTATCGTTCGCCGTCTGACCTGATTTACTCTGTTTCTTTTGATGACCTTAGAAATGAACCATTCGTACAAGCGCTTCTTGCAAGTTTGTCTGCTTTGTCTGTCGATCGCTGTCAGCGGATTAACCCAGGCGCAAAGTCGCGGATTACCAGATTTTGTTGAACTGGCTGAAAAACAATCGCCCTCCGTAGTGAACATCAGTACGGTGCAGAATAACCGGGGTAAAGCAACGAATAATGGGATTCCCATGGATCCAAGTGATCCTGCCTATGAAATTTTCCGTCGTTTCTTCCCGCAGGCGCCGGGTAATGGGCAGCCCCAGCAGGAAAACCGTTCACTCGGTTCTGGTTTTATCATCACAGCCGATGGCTACGTGATGACCAATGCGCACGTGATTGATGGTGCCGACGAAGTGACCGTCAAGCTTCTGGACAAGCGGGAGTTCCGCGCCAAGGTGGTGGGGGCTGATAAGCGCACCGATGTGGCGTTGCTCAAAATTGAGGCCAATGGCCTGCCTGCAGTCAAGCTGGGCGATTCGGCAGCCCTGAAACCAGGCGAATGGGTGGTGGCGATTGGTAGCCCCTTCGGCTTCGAGCATTCGGTCACGGCGGGTATCGTCAGTGCCAAAGGTCGTGCTTTGCCGCAGGAAAACTACGTACCGTTCATTCAGACCGATGTCGCCATTAACCCAGGCAACTCGGGTGGACCGCTGTTCAACCTGCGCGGCGAAGTGGTTGGCATTAATTCCCAGATTTTCAGCCGCTCCGGTGGCTTTATGGGCATCTCCTTTGCCATTCCTATCGATCTGGCCATGGATATCCAGCAGCAACTACGTACGCGTGGACGCGCCAGTCATGGCCGGATGGGGGTATCCATCCAGGAAGTGACCCGAGAAATGGCCGAAGCTTTTGGCCTCCCTAAAGCGGGTGGCGCACTTGTCAATAGTGTTGAGCCGAATGGTCCGGCTGCACGTGCAGGTATCGAACCCGGTGACGTCATTATCAAATTTGACGGCAAGCCGATTACGGCTTCGAGTGATCTGCCACGTATGGTCGGTGCGATGAAGCCCGGCGCAAAAGCTCAGGCAGAGCTCTGGCGTAAGGGTCAGGTACGCACCGTTACGGTAACGATTGGCGAGTTCCAGGATGACAAGGTCGCTTCAAATAAACAGCCGGGTAGGGGCGTTGGCGAAGCAACCAATAGCCGTCTGGGCATCGCCGTTTCTGACCTGAGTGCCGAGCAGAAGCAGCAAATGCGCCTTAATGCCGGCATCCTGGTGGTGGATATCCGCCCGGGAAGCCGTGTTGACCTGCGTCCCGGAGACATTATTCTGGCGGTTACCGCTAAAGGCGACACCCAGGATGTGCGTTCGGTGCAGCAGTTCAATCAGCTGATTGCCCAGATGGATGGCAAAGCCCCGGCAACCTTGCTGATTCGGCGTTCTAACGTGCAGATTTTTGTGCCGATTCCCCAGGTGCAGTCCGCTCAGCCGTCCTTGCGCTAAACCTCCCGCCTGAGCCTTGATCCGGTAGAATATCGGGTTGTTCAGGCGCTCCTGGAGCGCCATCACTGCACTTATTGCCAGCTTATTGCTGGAAAAATGGAATTCCGTGAAGCACATACGCAACTTTTCGATCATTGCCCACATTGACCATGGCAAATCCACACTGGCTGACCGTCTGATTCAGCGTTGCGGTGGCCTGTCAGATCGCGAAATGGAAGCCCAGGTTCTGGACTCGATGGATATCGAAAAAGAACGTGGCATCACTATCAAAGCGCAAACCGCTGCGCTGGATTACAAAGCAAAAGACGATCAGGTTTATCGCCTCAATCTGATTGATACCCCGGGGCACGTCGACTTCTCGTATGAAGTCTCACGTTCGCTATCGGCCTGTGAAGGTGCGCTGCTGGTGGTCGATGCCTCGCAAGGTGTAGAAGCGCAGACCGTGGCTAACTGCTACACCGCCCTGGATCTGGGTGTGGAAGTGGTGCCGGTGCTCAACAAGATTGATCTGCCTTCGGCCAGCCCCGATACGGCACGTGCTGAAATTGAAGATGTTATCGGCATTGATGCGACTGAAGCGGTTGAAGCCAGTGCTAAAACCGGTATTGGCATTGATGACATTCTCGAACAGATCGTTCAGAAGGTACCTGAACCTAAAGGCGATATCGATGCGCCCCTCAAGGCACTGATCGTTGACTCGTGGTTTGATAACTACGTAGGCGTGGTCATGCTGGTGCGCGTGATTGATGGCGTGCTCAAGCCTAAAGACCGTATGAAGCTGATGTCGACCGGTTCGACACACCTGTGTGAGCAGGTTGGTATCTTTACGCCTAAATCCAAGCAGCAGCCGCAACTGTCGGCGGGCGAGGTGGGCTTTATCATTTCCAATATCAAGGAACTGAAAGCCGCGCGCGTAGGCGATACCATCACCCTGGCAGATCGCCCGGCTGTACAAGCGCTGGAAGGTTTCAAGGAAATCAAACCGCAGGTCTTTGCTGGTTTGTACCCGGTAGAGCCGAATGAATATGAACAGTTGCGCGATTCGCTGGAAAAACTACAGCTGAACGACGCCGCGTTGCAATTTGAGCCAGAAGTATCGCAAGCGCTGGGCTTTGGTTTCCGCTGCGGCTTCCTTGGTCTGTTGCACATGGAAATTGTGCAGGAGCGCCTGGAACGCGAATTCGACATGGATCTCATCACCACGGCACCGACCGTGGTCTATGAAGTACGTCTGCGTAATGGCGAAGAGATCATTGTTGAAAACCCGTCACGCCTACCTGACATTGGCAAGATTGAAGAAATCCGCGAACCGATCATTACGGCCTTCATCTTCCTGCCACAAGATTATGTAGGTTCGGTGATTACGCTCTGTAATCAAAAGCGTGGCTCTCAGATCGATATGCGTTACCACGGTCGTCAGGTGCAGATGATTTATGAACTGCCGCTGTCTGAAGTGGTGTTCGATTTCTTTGACAAGCTCAAATCGGTGTCCCGCGGTTACGCCTCACTCGATTACGAGTTCAAGGAATACCGCACCGCCGATATGGTGAAGTTGGACGTGCTGATCAACGGCGACAAAGTGGATGCCTTGTCGTTGATCGTTCACCGTTCTACCTCGGTATACCGTGGTCGTGAGCTGGTGAGCAAAATGCGTGAACTGATACCGCGCCAGATGTATGACGTAGCCATTCAGGCAGCTTTGGGTGCCCAGATTATTGCCCGTGAAACGGTTAAGGCCATGCGTAAAGACGTGTTGGCCAAGTGTTACGGCGGCGATATTTCCCGTAAAAAGAAACTGCTCGAAAAGCAGAAGGCCGGTAAGAAGCGTATGAAACAGATCGGCACGGTGGAAGTACCGCAGGAAGCATTCCTGGCAGTACTACGTGTTGACGGTAAGTAATCTAGCGTACGGAACGATTGAATGAATTTTGCACTGATCCTCTTTTTGATCACCTTGGCCACCGGCATTCTCTGGCTGATTGATGTGCTGTATGCACGCAAACTGCGTGCACCGGACAGCAAAAACCCGATCTGGGTAGAGTGGGGCGCCAGCCTGTTTCCGGTCATTCTGGCTGTCTTTGCGCTGCGCTCATTTGTGGTGGAGCCGTTCAAAATTCCGTCGGGCTCCATGATTCCGACGCTGCAAGTCGGTGACTACATTCTGGTCAACAAGTTCACCTATGGCCTGCGTCTGCCAATCGTCGGTACAGAAGTCGTATCGGGTAACCCTGTCGCCCGTGGCGATGTGGTTGTTTTCCGTTACCCACCTGAACCGAATGTCGATTACATCAAGCGCGTGATTGGTCTGCCGGGCGATACTGTGAGCTACCAGAACAAGCAATTGAGCATTAACGGTGTGCCTGTGCCGCGTACAGCGGAAGCAGATTATCTGCATCCTGATCGTCTTTACTATTCGAAGCAGTATCAAGAAACCTTGAACGGCATTACCTACAACACGTTAAACGATGCCGATGCACCTGCATTTGTACCGGATGTGGCGCGTTTTCCGTATCGCGATCAGTGCCGTTATGACAGCGCTGGCTTTGTCTGCAAGGTACCAGCCGACAATTACTTCGTCATGGGTGACAACCGCGACAACAGTAAAGATAGCCGCGTCTGGGGCTTTGTACCGGATGCCAACATTGTCGGCAAAGCCTTCTTCATCTGGTTCCACTGGGGCGATCTGGGCCGTATCGGCTCTTTCCGCTAAGCCGGCCCTGCATGACACCAATGACTCAGCGTGCTGCGACGGCTCAGAATTTGCTGGCATCGCTTGAGTCTGCCATTAGTTATCAGTTTCGCAATCAATCATTGCTCGAACAGGCGCTGACACATCGCAGTTACGGTCGTGATCATTACGAGCGCCTGGAGTTTCTGGGCGATTCGATCCTCAACGCCGTGGTTGCTGAAGCACTTTTTCAGTCTTTTCCGGATCTCCCTGAGGGTGATCTTTCACGTCTACGCGCCAACCTGGTCTGTCAGGATCAACTGGTCAAAGTGGCTGGTGAACTATCGATCAGCCGGTATTTGCGCCTCGGTGAGGGTGAGCTGAAGAGCGGTGGCCAGAACCGGCCGTCCATCATGGCCGATACGGTTGAAGCTCTCTACGGTGCCATCTGGCAGGATGCCGGTTTTGAAACGGCACGCCGGGTCATCCTGGGTAGTTTCACCCAGCGCATCAGTGCCATTGATCTGAACAAGCTGCCATCTGCCAAAGATGCCAAGACGCGTCTACAAGAATGGCTGCAAGGCCGTCGCCTGCCATTGCCTGTTTACGATGCCCCCAAAGCAAGCGGCGCCGCACATGCCCAGACCTTTGAAGTGTGCTGTCATATTGCTGACCACCAGATTGAAACACGCGGCCAGGGGCCAACCCGTCGCGCTGCCGAACAGCAGGCGGCTGAATTAGCCCTCGCACAATTAGAAGCTGCACACCAGGATAAATCACGATGACTGAACTTCCGATGAATCTATCCGGAGATCTGGAACCTGCCGGCCTAGTCGCCCTCGTTGGCCGACCGAATGTGGGTAAGTCGACACTGCTTAACCGGCTGATTGGTGAAAAGCTCAGCATCACTTCACGTAAGGCGCAAACTACGCGTCATCGCATTATGGGTGTGCGCACCGATGACGATGCGCAGTATGTCTTCGTCGATACGCCCGGCTTTCAGACCAAACACAGTTCGGCGCTTAACCGCACAATGAACCGTGGTGTGACCCAGGCATTGCAGGAAGTCGACGTCATCTGTTTTGTGATCGAAGCAGGGCGCTTTGGCGACCCGGATCGCAAAGTGCTGGCTCTTCTGCCAGAAGACAAACCCGTCATCCTGGTGCTTAACAAAATCGATGAACTGAAAGATAAGGCGGCATTGCTGCCATTTGTAGCGAAGCTGGCTGAGTTACGTGAGTGGGCGGCTGTGGTGCCGGTGAGCGCCGAGAAGGGTACGCAAACCGATGCGCTACTCGGTGAAATCCGCAAAGCACTACCGAAGCAGGGTTTTCTGTATGACCCGGATACGCTGACGGATCGGAGCGAGCGCTTCATCGCCTCCGAGTACATCCGTGAAAAACTCTTCCGCCTGCTTGGCGATGAATTGCCTTATGCAGCAACGGTGGAGATCGAGAAGTTTGAAACCGAAGGTGACCTGCGCCGGATTTTTGCAGCCATTGTGGTGGATCGTGAATCTCATAAACCCATGATCATTGGCAGGAATGGCGAAACTCTTAAACGCATTGCTTCAGAAGCACGCCAGGATATGACCCGCATGTTTGGCGGCACGGTGTATCTGGAGCTCTGGGTCAAAGTGAAGTCCGGCTGGGCAGATGATGAACGTCTGCTGCGTACGCTGGGCTACGAGTAACAACCGCATAAACGCGCATGCGCCCCGTAAAAGTCGAACGTCAACCAGCCTTTGTGCTGCATAGCCGACCTTATCGGGAAACCAGTCTGGTGGTTGAGGCCATCACTCGGGATTACGGCCGTATGGCATTGGTCGCCAAAGGCGTACGCCGCCCACGCTCTGCCATGCGTGGTGTGCTCATGGGTTTCCAGCCGCTGGAAATGACCTGGAGCGGTAAGGGTGAAGTCGTTACGTTACATAGTGCTGAATGGCAGGGCGGTCAGCCATTGCTCCAGGGACGCGCCTTGCTGTGTGGTTATTACCTGAACGAGCTGCTGATCAACCTGCTACCGCGTGAAGATGCCCACGAGCAATTATTCGAGCACTACAGCGCCACCTTGCAGGCATTATCGTCATCCGAAACACATGATGCGGCCTTCTTTTCAGCCGCCTTACGACGCTTTGAAAAGCGTCTGCTGGGCGAACTGGGCTATGGTCTGATGCTGGCGCACGATACGGCCGGGCAGGCCATTGTTCCAGTTAATCGCTACCTCTACGAAATGGAATCCGGACCACGCATCATTGCCGATTCCTCGGCGAGCGCCGGTACAATAAGCGGACAGACACTGCTTGATATGGATGCAGAGTCTTTTGACAACCCCGTCACGCTGGTCGAGAGCAAACAGCTCATGCGCAGCCTGATGGCCTTTTATCTGAATGGCCGACAGTTACATAGCCGTCGGCTGTTTGAAGACCTTGCTGACATTTGAATTTTTATCATGATTGAACTCGGCGTAAATATTGATCACGTTGCCACGCTGCGCCAAGCGCGACGCACCTATGAACCGGATCCGGTCTGGGCAGCCGTGGAAGCGCATCTGGGTGGTGCAGATGGCATTACGGTTCACTTGCGTGAAGACCGTCGCCATATTCAGGATGCCGATGTGCGTAAGTTGCGTGACCTGACGCAGATCAAGCTGAATCTTGAGATGGCTGCTACTGACGAAATGGTAGGCATTGCCTGTGAACTTAAACCGGAAATGGCCATGCTGGTGCCAGAAGGCCGCCAGGAAGTAACTACCGAAGGCGGCCTGGACATCGTTGGTCAGGAAGCTCGCCTTGCTGCCATTGTAGGCAAGCTGCGCGATGCCGGTATCGTAACGAGCACCTTTATTGATGCCGAGCCAGATCAGGTTGCCGCTGCTGCCCGGATTGGTGTGCAGGTATGCGAAATTCATACCGGCCCTTATGCCCATGCGTTTCATGCGGCAGGTCGTGATATCGAACGTCCGGCGGTCCAGGCTGAACTGCAAAGGGTTGCGGCTGCCGGGCAGCAGATTCGTTCGCTCGGTATGCGCTTCAATGCCGGTCACGCGTTGAACTATTACAACGTACAGCCGATTGCTGCGTTGCCTGGTATTCGTGAACTGCATATTGGCCATGCCATTGTGAGCCGCTCGGTCTTTGTGGGTCTGCGTGAAGCGGTTGCCGAAATGAAGCGACTGATGCGCGAAGCCGTCAGCCTCAGCTAAATCAATAGAACACACAATGATTCACGGTATCGGCACTGACATTGTTTCTGTCCAGCGAATCGGTCAGCTACTGTCGCGCCATCCGGAGCGGGGAACGGCTCATTTGCTGCACCCGGCTGAACAGCTTGAAGCCCAAAAGGCACCGGCTGCTGATCGATTTGTTGCCAAGCGTTTTGCGGCAAAGGAAGCGCTGGCCAAAGCCCTGGGCACTGGTCTGCGTGCACCCGTACTTTTACCTGCAATTCGTGTTGAACACGATGGCCTGGGTAAACCCTTTTTCAGTTTTGAACCCGAGCTGGCAGAATGGATCCGCCAGCGTTCCCTGCAGATTCATCTGTCCATCACGGATGAAGTGGATCATGCAGTCGCCTTTGTTGTTGTGGAGAAGCTATGAGCACGAACGTATCGTATGGCCCATTGATGATCGATGTGGAAGGCCTAACCCTAAACGAAGCAGACAAGCGCCGACTGCAACATCCGTTAGTGGGCGGTGTCATTCTCTTTTCACGCAACTATAAAGACCCGGTACAACTTTCTGCACTGACGCAGGAGATTGCGCAACTGCGTAATCCACCGTTGCCGATTACCGTAGACCATGAAGGGGGTAGGGTACAGCGCTTCCGCGAAGGCTTTACCCGTCTGCCAGCCATGCGTTTGCTCGGTGAGCTGCATGGCAAAGATCCAGTAGCGGCTGATGAATCGGCCGAAGCAGTGGGCCTCGTACTCGCTACCGAATTGCGTGCCCACGGTGTGGATTTTTCGTTTACCCCTGTGCTCGATCTGGACTGGGGACGTAGTGGCGTGATTGGCGACCGAAGCTTCTCTAAAGGCCCACAGATCGTTTCTCGCCTGGCGGCTGCGCTCATTCGCGGTCTGGCCAAAGGTGGTATGGGTTCGTGCGGCAAGCATTTCCCGGGACATGGCTGGGTAGAAGCCGATTCTCATGTGGCTATTCCTGTGGATGAACGCAGCATGGAAGAAATCGAAACCGACATGCAGCCGTACCATGAGCTTTCGCTTGATGCGGTGATGCCAGCGCACGTGATTTATCCAGTACTGGACGAGCGCCCGGCAGGCTTCTCGCCACGCTGGCTGGAAAAGCTGCGTCTGGAGTGCCAGTTCGACGGCATCATTTTCAGCGACGATTTATCGATGGAAGGCGCCAGCGTTGCCGGTAGCATTGTTGACCGTGCCAATGCCGCATGGGATGCGGGCTGTGATGTGCTGCTGGTCTGCAATAAGCCAGATTTTGTCGATGAATTACTGGCTGAATGGAAGCCGGAGATGCACCCGTTGCGCGCTGCCCGTATCCCGAATCTGTTGGGTGAACCGGGCTTAGGCACGGATCGTCCGCTGACGCGTGCCCAACTCGAAGCCAACGCTGAATATCAGGCCGCGTTGAAACGTATTCAGGCACTCTAAAAAATGAGCCACCCCCTGCAGGATCAGGTACGCACGCTGCCTGAGCGGCCAGGGGTGTATCGTTTTCTAGCCGAAGATGGCCAGGTGCTTTATGTTGGTAAGGCCCGCAATCTCAAGAGCCGGGTGTCATCCTACTTTGCCAAGAACCTGAGCAGTCCGCGCATTGCCCTGATGGTCAGCAAAGTGGCCAGCCTGATGGTGACACCAACGCCCTCTGAATCCGAGGCGCTGTTGCTGGAAAACCACCTCATTAAAGAGCTGGCACCCAAATACAACATCCTGTTTCGGGATGACAAGTCCTATCCCTACATCCGTCTGACCCGTGAAACCTCGCCGCTGATTGGTCTGCATCGGGGTGCGCTCTCGAACAATGTCGATTATTTCGGGCCTTATCCGAATGCCTATTCGGTGCGGGAAGCGGTGCATCTTCTGCAAAAGATTTTCCGCTTGCGTACCTGTGAAGAGAGCGTTTTCAATAACCGCACACGGCCCTGTCTGCTGTATCAGATCAAGCGATGTAGCGGTCCTTGTGTCGGGCGCATCAGCGAAGCGGACTATGCCGAAGATGTGAAAGCGGCAACATTGTTTCTGCAAGGCCGTCATCAGGAAATCATGCAGCGCCTAACTGCCATGATGGAGCGTGCGGCAGAGAACCTGGCATTCGAACAGGCGGCGCAATATCGTGATCAGATCCAGGCGCTGCACCACGCCCAGGATACACAGATCATGGACAGCCATCAGGCTGAAGATGTCGATATCATCGTGGCCGTGGAACAGGGCGGTAGTCTTTGTGTGAATCTGGCCATGGTGCGTGGTGGCCGTCACCTCGGCGATCGGGCGCATTTCCCGCAGGCAGGGAATCAACTGGATCAGGCCTCTCTGAGCGAAGTGCTCTCTGCCTTTATCGAATCACATTACGCCTTACATCCGCCACCGGGCAAAGTGCTGGTGAATGTGCCTGTGGATGAAGCGGTGGCCGAAACACTGGCCGGCATTATTGGCCGACCGTTGCCGATGGATCTGCCGTACTACGCGCAGCATAAATCCTGGGTAGAGTTGGCAGTTAACAATGCCCAACTGGCCTTGACGCAACGCCGTCGCATGCAGAGTCTGCAGGGTAAACGCCAGGCGTCACTACTGGCCGCCTTGCAGCAGGCCGGTTTGGCCATAGAACATCTGAATCGCATCGAGTGCTTTGATATCAGCCACACCCAGGGTGAGGCTGCGGTTGCTTCCTGTGTGGTCTGGACACATGACGACAAAGAGGGCGGCGCTATGCGTCGCGCAGATTACCGCCGTTTCAATATCACCGAAATCACCCCCGGCGATGACTATGCCGCGATTCACCAGGCTGTCTATCGACGTTATAAACCCAGCGATAAGGGCGTGGAAGGGATTCGCCCCGATTTGGTGCTGATTGATGGCGGCAAAGGGCAGGTCGCAAAAGCGGCCGAAGCGCTGGCCGAATTAGGGCGATCCGACATTCCCCTGGTTGGCGTGGCCAAAGGGCTCGGACGTAAACCCGGCCTGGAATCGCTGATCTTTACTGATGAGCGGGAACCATTGCATCTGGATCCTGATGATCCCGGGTTGCATCTGGTGCAGGAAATACGCGATGAGGCGCATCGGTTTGCGCTCACGGGGCACCGTGGTCGACGTCAGAAAGCCCGCTTCAATTCACGGCTGGATGACATTGCCGGTATCGGCCCAAAACGCCGCAAGGCCCTTATGACATGCTTCGGTAGCGTCTCTGCCATGAAGGTGGCCAGCGTAGATGCCATCGCCAATGTGCCGGGCATGAGTGCCGAATTAGCGCTACGGGTTCACGAAGCACTGCAAGATAGCTGATAATACGCACATGATGAATCTGCCACTCTTTCTGACCTGGGCGCGTATCGCCTGCATTCCACTATTGATTGTTGCCTTTGTGCCGCACGTGTTGCCGATAGGGGAAGAGGGTAGAAACGTGCTGTCGGCCATTATCTTTATCTTCGCCGCAGTCACTGATTGGCTGGATGGCTACCTGGCGCGCAAGTGGAACCAGACATCGAACTTCGGGGCTTTTCTCGACCCGGTGGCAGATAAGCTGATTGTGTCCACCGCCCTGATTCTGCTGGTGGCCGATGGCCGTGTGAGCGAACTCGTCACCATCATCATCATCGGTCGTGAAATCACCATTTCCGCATTGCGCGAGTGGATGGCCAGCATGGGCAAGCGCAAGAGCGTGGCCGTGAATATGATTGGCAAATTCAAAACGGCTGCCCAGTTGTCCGCCATACCGATGTTGCTCTACGGGTCAGAGCTGGGTGGTTACGATATGCGCTTCTGGGGCACCTTGCTGATCTGGATCGCAGCGGCGCTGACCTTGTGGTCTATGGCCTACTACCTATACGTTGCCTGGCCAGACCTGAAGGAATCCGAATAAGTATCTTTTACGAAAATAGGCTTGACCCGGATTTCACAAGTTCTGTATAATTTGGGCTCTCATGCGGCAGTAGCTCAGTTGGTAGAGCGATACCTTGCCAAGGTATAGGTCGAGAGTTCGAGACTCTTCTGCCGCTCCAGTTTCATAAGAAGGGAAAGCAAACCGCTTTCCCTTTTTAGTTAAGTTGTACGTAGGCGCGATAGCAAAGCGGTTATGCACCGGATTGCAAATCCGTGTAGGTCGGTTCGACTCCGGCTCGCGCCTCCAGAATGCCTGTTGTAGCGCTGTTTGGCCTCGGCGTAATTTTTTCAACATAACGTTGCTAAATTACGGAGCCGATATCATGCAAAACGCTGCATTTGCTGCACCCGCCCCCCTGACCAGGGGGCATAGTTTTACCCTCAAAGAGCTGGCCGAATGCTTCATGGCTGGCTACGCTGGCGGAGACGCAAATTTACCTGTCCGCCTGCGTTATTTTGTCGAGCGCCTGGGAGACAGGTTTGCTCACGAACTCGATCCCGACGAAATCCAAGATGTCCTCGACTCTCTGGCCAGGCGTGGCCGCTGCCATAACATTGGCGGTCGCGCCAAGGGCGGCAACCCAGTCACTACAGGTCAACCACTAGCGCCCTCAACCCTAAACCGTTATCGCGGCGCGCTCCAGGCGGTGCTTTCCTGGGCAAAGCGCCGGCGGCTAATGCCTAAAGGCTGGGTGAACCCCGTCTCCGAAACCGAGCAACTCAAGGAAGATAACGCCCGTTTGCGCTATCTGTCTGAGCAGGAATACGACCGGTTGCTCAAGGTGGCCAAGCTCTCCCAATGGCCAAAACTCCACCTATTGATTCGCCTGGGCGTAACGACCGGAGCCCGAAAAAGTAGCATGATCGGCCTGCGCTGGCGCGATATCGACCTGGACGCTGGCCGCGCCTACATCGAGCGTACGAAAAATGGCGAGCCTTTCACCCTGGTCTTAATGCCCGATATCGTTGCTGACCTGGCTAAGATCAAGGGAAGCGCCGCGCCGGATCATCTGGTTTTTTGCGGAAAACGCAGCACACCCTACAAGCCAAACGGATTTTATGCTGCCTGGCGTACCGCGCTCAAAGATGCGCGGATAGAAGGCGCTTGTTTCCATACCCTACGCCATACGCACGCCTCATGGCTGGCTAGGCAAGGGGCTTCGCTCCTAATGATTGCCGACTCAATGGGTCACAAAAGCCTAACTATGACCCGCCGCTACAGCCATCTCTGCGTCGATTCCCGAGCCGAAATGCTCAACCGTGTTTTTAATGCTGCTGCCTAACTCTGGAGAATTCATCATGGATACGATTTTTCACAAGCTTATCAAGCTGCAAGCCCATATCGATCTCGCCAACGAGGCGGTCTGGAATGAAGTAAGCGATAACGGCAACCCTAACAAGAATCTGATCAATGCAGTTTATGTTCTCGAAGGCGTACACGATACCATTGACGGATGGCTCTCTGATCCGGATTTTGGAAGCAATATCCGCGAATCTCTGAGCAAAAATCAATCGGAGTCCGCCAATGACTAATTATGTCCAACACGCACCGAAATGCTTGGTTGAGCACTATGAAGAAAAGAAAGAACAGGGCGATCAGTCAGAATCGACTCAGATACTTAAGCGTCTTCTGACCTACCAAGGTATGGAAAGGGTCTGGGAGGCTCTCGGGGTGGCTTTAAACAAATACGAACAAAGCCTTAAAAAGTTAGTTAACAATGTGTCGGAGGCAGGAAAAAGCCACGCCAATGAGTTACACCAAGCAGATATAGATTTACTTGACGCTGTAAAGCTCGCATTCGATATCGTGCCGTCCGATACCGCAGCGGTACACGATGGATCAATGAGCGATGCGTCTTATTTCATCCTTTGGAAAAGCATATGCGATGTCATGAATGATGCAAAAACAGTCAATACAACGCCTGCGCAAACAAGAAAAGCTATCGAAAAGACTCTATCCTCGATAAATGAACTCACAAAAGATCTTAGAGAAAACGAGATATTGAGACGTGCTTCAGATAGTTTTACCTGGGAGATTGCTCGGAGCTGGATTGAATATCCAGACAACATGTCAAAGCCCGTTTATCTAAAAAACCAACAAGAAAAGATCGATCAAGTTTATGAACATTCCGTGGGGCGATAGGATTGAGATCATCCGTGCGACTACCCCAAGCTGCTGAATTGTCAGGGGGGGCACCCCAGCCGTCACCACTCTGTGCAAACGAAACAACTGGGATAGCGAGAGCTAAAAGAACCAATAAACGTTTCATGGCGATCCTTCATAGGTGAATGTTCACCATTATATCGCTGCGATGTTTGGCAAACAGAGTGAAGATGTTGTAGAATTCGCGCTCTTAAAGATTTTCGCGGCAGTAGCTCAGTTGGTAGAGCGATACCTTGCCAAGGTATAGGTCGAGAGTTCGAGACTCTTCTGCCGCTCCAGTATAAAAGGTCAACCTTCGGGTTGGCCTTTTTTCATTGATTGTTAGAATCTAACTATCAAATCTAAGGGTGCTGTCATGGTTATGTCTTCCTTTATCGTCTACGGGGTTGTTACTGGGTTAGGGATTCTGGTCGGGTATCACCTCAGGAACACCTACGCTGAGAAAATTGAACGTGCGACATTGGAGTCTGTTGATCAGGAAATACGCAATCGGCTGGTGGTCGCAGAGAACCTCAATAAATCACTTTTGGCTGATGTCACTTTTCTGCGTAAAAAAGTGGCGGTTTTGACGGCAAAGGAAACGGCTTGAAACACTGTGCCATTTAAGGGCAGAGGGTTAACGTTTCATAGAGAGGGTTCAAGTTTGTTACTGCTGTTTCTGACCACCTGTTTAACTTTACATAATATAAATTATGCGTAAAAAAGGGATGGTTAGGTTGGACCTAGAAAGGCACTGGCGAATCAAATACCAGCTTATCTCCGGTCAATGGATGATCCAGGCCCAGATGTTTGGCATGCAGTAGCATGCGTGGTGCTTTTGCTAGTGTTTCTGGGTCTGCATATAGCGGATCGCCCAGGATGGCATGACCCAGTGCCATCAGGTGCATTCGTAATTGATGCGAACGTCCGGTATAAGGTTCCAGATCTACCCGAGTCCAGTTCTCATTGATGTTACGTTCGAGCACCTGAAAATGTGTCAGTGAAGGCCTACCATTCTCGAAGTCGATTTTCTGCCTGGGTCGATTGGGCCAATCGGCCATTAATGGAAAGTCAACGCTGCCTTCGTCCTTTTCCATAATGCCGGTGACGATTGCCTCATAGCGTTTGTTCACCAGTCGTTCCCGAAACGATTTGCTCAGTCCGCTAGCCATGGCTTTGCTAATCGGCACCATCATGAGCCCCGATGTCGGCTCATCAAGCCTGTGTACAGCGACAGCCTCCGGATAATGCGGTTTGATACGTGTCATGACGCTGTCCCATTTCTCGGCGCGTCGACCCGGCTGGGACAGCAAACCGGCTGGCTTATTGATCACGAGCATGGTCGCATCGCTAAACAGGATTGGCAGGTCGATTGTGCTCACGTCGTTTGATCTCGATATACTGGCAAGATATGTGGGCTCGTATCCGACCCGTCACCCTGTCTTTTTGATAAATCAATGATAAAAACTAATAAAAACAGCAAGATAAGCCCCCTGCTTTGCTACCTGCTGGTGCTGGTTGCCGCACTGGCTTCTTTGGCTGCTGCGCTTTATATGCAGCATGTACAAGGCTTACAGCCTTGCACGATGTGCATTATCCAACGCTATGCCTTTCTATGGATCGGTTTGTGCGCATTAGTTGCCGTGGTGCTTCCATTCCGTCCGGTTCGGATTTTGGCGAGCATCGCTGGCATACTCGGTGCCATCGGTGGGATTGTCGCCGCAGCACGTAATCTGTGGGTGATGAGCCACCCGGATATTCTCTGCGGCCGTGATCCGGTTGAACTTTTTCTGAATGGCTTGCCTACGGCACAGTGGTCTCCGAAGGCTTTTGCTGTGTATGGTCTATGCTCGGACCCGATTCCACCATTGTTGGGTCTAGCCCTGCCCGCCTGGTCGTTGATTGGCCTGGTCGTTCTGGCTATTCTGCTGGGTTTTGCCATCCGTAGACGCTGATGGCTGCTTTTCAGACGTTTTATTCTGGGCTTGCCAGCTACCGCCTAGCGCCTTGATTAATAAGACGCTAGCGTTGAGGCGTTGCTGAGCGATCTGAATGGATTTCTGCTGATTAGTTAGTGCCTGATTCACATAGACTACAACATTTGTATAGCTATCAATACCGGCCTGGTAACGATTGAGAGCAATAACCACGCCTTTCTCGGCCAGTGCAGATGCTTCATCCTGCACGACTGCTTCTTTTTCCAGAATGCGTAATGCCGCTAGCTGTGTTTCAACATCCTGCATTGCAGTCAAAACCGTCTGACGGTATGTTGCAACGTTTTCGTCATAGACACCACGCGCTTGCTCGACATTGGCCGAACGCGCACCAAAGTCTAGCAATGTTAATGCTAAGGCTGGGCCAATACCCCAAAACATATAAGGTGCCGTAAACAGTTGTGTAAAAGAGGTGCCAAAGAAGCCCATGTTGTTACCTGGATTGCCTCCGGTATTGAGCGTTAAGCTTGGGAAAAAAGCCGCCATTTGGTAACCGATCATTGCGTTCGACATGGCCATACGTCGCTCTGCTGCTGCTATATCTGGACGGCGCTCTAAAAGATCCGCAGGCAGACCGGGAGGAACAACGGGAACATTGATATTGGCGCGGCCAGGCAGTGGATTAAACGCAATACTGAAATTTGAAGCTGGTTTGCCGATTAGAGTGGAAATGATCGCTTCCTGAGCCGCTCTGTTTACGTCCACATCAATCAATTGCGCCTCAATGCTGCGGTACTGGGTACTGGCATTGATCAGATCCTGGCGAGCTTTAACACCAATTTCGAATGCGTTTCTAGTGATATCTACAGAACGCTTGTTCTGAACTGTGGTGTTAGTTAGCAGTACTTTTTGCGAATCCAGCGAGCGGATATTGAAGTAGGATTGAGCAAGCTGCACCTGCATCGACAGCTTGGCATTTTCGACGTCAGCAACGCTGGCTACTAGGCTGGCATCTTTGGATTCAAGATTGCGACGCAACTTGCCCCAGAGATCGGTGTCCCAACTGAGCCCGAGTTGGAAATCAACAAGGTTAGTCACAGCACCATTGTTAATGCTGCCATCAGCGTTAACTAGGTTTCCCTTGCCAGTGCCTGATCCCTGGCGACCACCGTCTGCGTTGAAACCCAGTGTTGGGTAACGTGCTGCGTTAGCACCACTGGCCAATGCCTGCGCCTGTTTGACTCGAGCAACATAAATAGCGATGTTCTGATTATTGGGTGCAACTTGTGCCATGAGCTCGTCGAGTACTGGATCGTGGTAAATCTTCCACCATTCACCCTTTTCTATATTGTCAGCGGGCTCGGCTATTTTCCAGTCGGGCGTTGGTTTAAACGCTTCTGCCATTGGGGCATCCGGCGTTTTATAGTCGGGGCCAACCATGCAGCCTGCCAAAGCGGCTGACAACAGAACCAGTATCGCGCTATTTTTCATGGGTTTAACTTAACATCGTTGAGGTGTTGCATCAAATCAATTTTGGGTTTTCTGGTAAACCGATCCAGCAGCAGGTAGACCACAGGCGTGGTGTATAGCGTAAGTAATTGGCTGAGAATAAGCCCGCCGACGATGGCAATGCCCAGAGGTTGTCTCAATTCAGCGCCATCGCCACGCCCGATAGCAAGCGGAATAGCCCCGAAAAGTGCTGCCATGGTAGTCATGAGGATCGGCCGAAAACGTAGAAGACAGGCCTCATGAATCGCTTCACGGGCGGTTTTGCCAGTTCTTTGGGCGCTAATAGCAAAATCAACCATCATGATGGCGTTCTTCTTAACGATGCCGATCAGTAGCACCACGCCAATAAGCGCAATAACACTGAACTCAACACTGGTTGCCAATAGCGCAAGCAATGCGCCCACCCCGGCTGAAGGTAGTGTAGAGAGGATGGTTAAGGGATGGATCAGGCTTTCGTACAGAATTCCCAGCACAATGTAGACAGCAATAATGGCAGCCAGAATAAGCCATGGCTGGCTCTTCAATGATTGTTGGAAAGCTTTGGCATTACCGGCAAACTTGCCGCGTACTGAAGTAGGCACACCAATACGTTGCATGGCCTCGTCTACGGCTACCGTGGCATCCGACATGGAGGCGCCAATCGGCAGATTAAACGAAATCGTTGAAGCGACGAAAGCGCCCTCGTGGTTCACGGCGAGAGGTGTTTTGGTAGGTTCGAAAGTTGAAAATTCCGAGAACGGAATCTGTTTGCCGGTGGCGGAGGTCACAAAAATGCGCTTTAGACTATCCGGGCTCTCGGTAAACCCGGATTCGGCATCAAGCACAACACGGTACTGATTCATCGGTCGGTAGATTGTGGAAACCTGTCGTTGTCCGAAGTAGTTATTGAGCGCAGCATCGATCATTTTGGGCGTAATCCCTAGCTGGAATGCCCGATCTCGGTTGATGTTCAGAGTCATTTGCAGGCCTTTATCCTGCTGATCCGTATTCACATCGACTAAAACCGGCGATTTCATCAACTCGGCGCGGATTTTGGGTTCCCATTCGCGTAAAAGCTCTAGGTCATCGCTTTGTAGGCTATATTGGAACTGGGCATTGCTGGGGCGGCCACCGATACGGACATCCTGAATCGGAATCAGGAATAGATTGGCGCCCGGCACTCTGGAAAGCTGTGGGCGCAACCGCGTCACAATTTCATCAGCCGAGGCATTACGTTCACGCAGCGGTTTGAGCGACATGAAGACGATACCGGAGTTACGCTGGCTGCTGCCGGTAAAACCGGAAACGTATTGCACCCCGGGATCTTGCTTGATGATGTTGATGAAGGTCTCGAGCTTGGAGCGCATGGCGGCAAATGAGATAGTTTGATCGGCCTGAATGAAACCAATGATCCGACCATTGTCTTGCTGCGGAAAAAATCCTTTTGGAACAATTTGGTAAAGATATATGTTCACGCAGATTGTTACCATTAGCGCGGCGAATGTTATGCGTTTGTGATCCAGTGCCCAGCCAATGGTTTTTGAGTAAAACGCATAAGCATGGTCAAAGCCACGTTGTACACGGGATTTGAATTGATGGATCAATCGAATGATTATCTGACTTAATCCGGCAATCCACAGCCATACCCGATGCAATCGGCTACCGGCGGAAGCAACCCGGTGTAGCAACCGTGTACTGCTCTTTTCTTTAGGTTCGTGATCTTTTAACAGTACATCGCACATCATGGGCGTAGCGGTTAAAGAAATCACCATGGAAATCAGGATAGACACCGACAGCGTGACAGCAAATTCGCGGAATAAACGTCCGACGATGCCGCCCATCAACAGAATCGGCAGAAAAACGGCAATGAGCGAGATAGAGATCGAAATAACGGTAAAACTAACCTCCCCCGCACCCTTAAGCACAGCCTGGCGTAATGTCATCCCGCTTTCTCTATAGCGGGAGATGTTTTCCAACACCACAATCGCATCATCGACCACAAAGCCCGTGGCAATTGTTAAGGCCATCATGCTAAAACTATCAAGGCTGTAATCCAGCAAATACATCGCCCCGAAAGTGCCGATCAGAGACACCGGGACCACCACTGTGGGAATCAAGGTTGCACGGGCGTCTTTCAGGAAGAGATACACCACCATCACAACGAGTGCTACTGAGAGCAACAGAGATCGCTCTACTTCTTTCAGCGCTGACAGAATAGTTGGCGAACGATCCATGACAGCTTCGAGCGTTACCGCATTGGGGATTGCCGCGCGCAGCTGTGGCATAACCTCTTTTACACGATTGATTGTGTCGACAATATTGGCGCCGGGTTGGCGGTAAAGGATGACAACGACAGACTGCTTGCCCATCGTGATGCCAATATTGCGTAAATCCTGCACCGAGTCGCTAACGGTAGCGATATCCTCTAGCCGAACCGGTGCTCCATTGCGCCATGCAACGATCACGGGTTTGTAATCGGCCGCTGTACGGGATTGATCATTGGCGCGGATTTGCCAGCGCCGGTAATCATTCTCCAGTGCGCCTTTGGGCATGAAAGGGTTGGCCTTGGCGATGGCGACACGAACTTCTTCATCGCTAATCTTGAGCGAAGAAAGCATGACCGGATTAACTGAGATACGTACTGCCGGTGCCGAGCTACCCCCTACAACGACCTGTCCGATCCCCTGAATCTGGGCCAGGCGCTGCGCAATGATGGTATCTGCCGCATCATAAATCCGGTCCAACGGCATGGTGTCGGAGGTCATGGCCAGCACCATGATCGGCGAATCACCCGGATTGACCTTTCTGTAAGTAGGATTAGACGGCAAACTGGTTGGCAGCAAGGCGCGTGATGCAGCAATGGCCGCCTGCACATCACGGGCGGCACCATCGATATTTCGGTCTAGATCAAATTGCAGCGTTACATTGGATGAACCTAGGCTGCTGACCGAGGTCATTTCAGAAATCCCGGCAATCCGGGTTAACGAACGTTCGAGTGGTGTTGCCACGGTAGCAGCCATCGTTTCCGGGCTGGCACCGGGTAATCGTGCGTTGACTGAGATGGTGGGAAAATCAACCTGCGGTAAGGGCGCAACAGGTAGCTGGAAGAATGCCAGCGCACCTGATAGCGTAATCGCCACGAGTAGTAAGGTCGTGGCGATTGGTCGGTTAACAAATAATCGCGCTAGATTCACGAGTCCAGACCACTCGGCCGGGCATTCAGATCCCAACCTGTACGGTTCTTGATGCGTTCAGCCAACCGGTCGAAATAAAGATAGATAACTGGTGTGGTGAATAGCGTTAGCACCTGACTCACCATCAGGCCACCCACCATGGCAATTCCCAGCGGTTGGCGTAGTTCACTGCCAACACCGGAGCCAACCACGAGGGGTACCGCGCCCAGCAATGCCGCCATAGTTGTCATCAGAATCGGCCGGAAGCGTAGTAAACAGGCCTGATAAATAGCTTCACGGGGTGACTTCCCTTCGACGCGCTCTGCTTCTAGAGCAAAGTCGATCATCATGATGGCGTTCTTCTTAACGATGCCAATCAGAAGAATGATGCCGATAATGCCGATGATACCCAGATCATTGCCTGTGAGCAGTAATGAGAGTAATGCCCCCACCCCTGCAGATGGCAACGTAGAGAGAATGGTGACAGGGTGAATAAAGCTCTCGTACAACACACCCAGTACGATGTACATGGTAACAATCGCTGCGATGATGAGCAGTACCGTATTGCTTAGAGAGGATTCGAAAGCCTGCGCCGCACCCTGGAAGTGCGTACGAATGCTAGCCGGAATATGAATATCTTCCTCTGCCGTCCGCACGGCATCAACTGCATTGCCTAGCGACACCCCGGGTGCCAGATTGAATGAAATGGTGGCGGAAGGAAACTGGTTCAAATGGTTAATGGCCAGAAAGGTATTGGATTCAACCACTTTAGCCAACATAGCCATCGAAATCTGTTGGCCACTCAAAGACGGCACATACAGATTGCTCAGAGATTGTGGAGTTAACCGAAATTCGGGCGCAACATCCATCACCACGCGATACTGATTCGTGGGGGTATAGATGGTTGAAATCAGCCGTTGCCCGTAAGCGCTGTAGAGCGCGTTATCGATGGCATCAATCGTTACGCCCAATCGCCCTGCCGTATCCCGATCAATGTCGATATAAGCCTGCAGCCCTTTGTTCTGGAGATCGGATGCCACGTCAGACAGGCTGCTCGATTGTCGCAATTTTTCGACCAGGGCATTGGTTGTATCCACAAGTTCCTGTTCATTAGGTCCTTCAATCGTGAATTGGAAGCGTGTTTTACTGACTCGGTCTTCAATCGTTAAATCTTGAGTGGGCTGCATGTAAATCTGAATGCCCGGGATATCGCTCACCCGCTTCTGGAGATTTCTGATGACAGTTTCAACCCGATGGTTTCGCTCTTCCAGTGGCTTCAGATTAATCTGCATGCGCCCTGTGTTCAGCGTGAGATTAATTCCATCTACGCCGATAAACGATGACAGACTTTCAACATCCGGATCTTGAAGAATGGCTTTGGCAACTGCCTGTTGTCGTTCTGACATGGCCGGGAAAGATACCGACTGATCTGCTTCTGTAATTCCCTGAATCACCCCAGTGTCTTCAATCGGGAAAAAGCCCTTCGGAATCACCAGATAGAGCAAGACAGTGAGCACCAGTGTGCCCACGGCGACACGCAGCGTCAGCTGTTGGCGGTTCAAAACCCACTGCAACGCCACGTCGTAATTGGCAACAAGTCGGTCAAATGACTGCTCGATCCACTTCATGAACGCACCATGCTTGCGCTGATGGTCTTCTGCTTTAAGTAGACGGGCACACATCATCGGGGTGAGCGTCAGCGAGATAAAGGCGGAAATAAGAATGGCCACAGCCAACGTGATAGCAAATTCGCGGAAGAGTCGCCCTACCACGTCGCTCATGAATAGCAGCGGAATGAGTACCGCAATGAGTGAGAACGTCAGCGAAATAATGGTGAAGCCGATCTCTTTGGCACCATCGAGCGCCGCTTTCATTGGTGATGCACCGTTTTCTATATGTCGGGCAATGTTCTCGATCATCACAATGGCATCGTCAACCACAAAGCCCGTGGCAATCGTTAGTGCCATCAGGCTCAGATTATTGATCGAGAACCCGGCTAGATACATTACGGCAAACGTACCGATCAGTGACAATGGTACGGCTACGGAAGGAATAATGGTTGCCGGCACATTGCGCAGGAACAGGTAAATCACCATCACTACCAGTACCACTGCCATTATCAGTTCGTGCTGTACATCAGCAACCGAAGAACGGATCGTCATGGTTCGATCAGTGAGCACTTCTAATCGTGCCGCAGCGGGCAAGCTGGCTTGCAATTGTGGCAATAGGCCTTTGATACGGTCAACCACTTCAATGACGTTCGCGCCTGGCTGACGCTGGATGTTAACGATCACTGCAGGCTCTTCATTCACCCAAGCCGCCAGGTAGGCGTTTTCTGCACCATCGGTCACTTCGGCAAGCTGTCTTAAACGCACTGGTGCGCCGTTTTTCCAGAGCACGATCATGTTCCGGTACTCTTCGGCGGATTTCAGCTGATCATTTGCATCAATCGTGAACGAACGTAAAGTGCCGTCGAAATTACCCTTGGGGTCATTAACGTTGGTACTGGTTACAGCGGTTTGGATATCCGCTAGGCTTAGATTCATACCAGCCAGCACGGTGGGGTTGGCTTTGATTCGTACGGCGGGTCTTCTGCCCCCACTCATGGATACCAGCCCTACCCCAGTAACTTGCGATATTTTCTGCGCCAGCCGGGTTTCCACCAGATCATGCAGCTGTGTTACCGGCATAGTGGGTGATTTAATAGCCAGCGTCATGATCGGCGCATCGGCTGGATTTACCTTGCTGTAGATCGGTGGGGCTGGCAGATCCTTGGGTAACAGATTCATGGCTGCGTTAATCGCTGCTTGTACCTGTTGTTCGGCGACATCCAGCGCCAGATCTAGCGTAAAGCGCAGCACAATAACCGATGCACCACCAGAGCTGGTGGAAGTCATCTGGGTTAAACCGGGCATTTGTCCGAACTGACGTTCCAGTGGCGCTGTCACGCTACCCGTCATCACGTCCGGACTGGCACCGGGATAGAAGGTGGTGACCTGTATGGTCGGGTAATCCACTTCCGGCAATGCCGATGTCGGCAACAGGCGATACGCCAATAAGCCGACAAGTAGAATTGCCACCATCAGCAACGAGGTGGCGACCGGACGCAGCGTAAAAATACGGGAGGGGTTCATAAATCCCCGGCCTTAGCGTGCAGGCGGTTTGGCAATGGTTACTTTGGCACCCGGGCGCAGTTTGTCGAAACCATCGGTCACGACTGAGTCTCCCACCGCTAGGCCTTCTAACACTTCAGCCACCTGGGCATTAGTGCCACCCAGTTTGATGTTCCGTGCAGCAACGGTGTTCTCTGCATCAACCACGTAAACGTAGATGCCCTGCGCGCCACGCAAAATAGCGTTGGCAGGAACGAGAATGCTGTTTTCTCGGTTTTCGATGAGCAACTGGGCGTTTACAAACTGATTCGGGAACAGGCTGTTGTCCTCATTGCTGAACTCTGCCTTCAGCTTCACCATCCCGGTGTTTGGATCAATTTGGTTATCGATAGACTTCAGCACGCCACTGGCGATTACCGTTTTAAAGTTGCGGTCAAAGGCTTTGACCGGCATTTCATTATCAGCATTAAACCGGTTCAGGATCGAAGGCAACCGATCCGAAGGTACGGTGAACAGCACGTCAATCGGGTGTATTTGTGTAATGGTCACGATGCCATTGGCGTCTGTTGTATTGACAATATTGCCCGCATCTACCTGCCGCAAGCCTAGGCGTCCCTCAAAAGGCGCAGTGATACGCGTAAACGACAGCTGCACTTTGGCTTCGTCTAGCGCGCCCTGATCCGCTTCGATCATGCCCTCGTACTGCACCACTTTCGCCGCCTGGGAATCCATATCCTGACGGGCAATCGAATCCTGCTTGAATAGCACCTGATAGCGTTTGAGGATCACCCGGGCATCTTTCAGCAAAGCCTGATCCTGATTCAGCTTACCCTGGGCTTCCATTACTTTGGCCTCGTAGGGGCGCGGGTCAACAATGGCGAGAAGATCACCTTCCTTAACAATCTGCCCTTCCTGGAAAAGCACTTTGTCCAATCGGCCATAGACCTGTGTGCGGATAGTCACGACACGACGGGAAGTGACCGTGCCCAAGCCGTCAACCACTACTGGAAATACGCCTTCGGTGACAGGCATTACAGCCACTGGAATGGGCGGACGGCCTTTTTTCATAGGACCGGAATCGCCAAAGAACCAGAGCGCACCCAACAGGATGGCAACAATCGCAGCCCCAATGCCCACAATACGTATCTGTTCACGACGCTGACGTGCTTTAAAAGCGGTGACCTGATTGCGCAAACGTCCCGGTGTTGAGCGGGCCACAGCCGACAAATCCGTCGTTTTAACCTGCTGAGTCCATCGTAATCTGGTTTGATTGAAAGATTGCTTCCAGGCGGCAATACGTGAGCGGTAGCGGTTTAGGAAATTCATCGTCACATTCTAACGTTTCTGGTGCTGATTTCTTATTGCGTAGCGCCTTCCAAATCGCTATGATTGAAAAAGTTACTTATTCAAGTGCGATGAACCAGAAAACATCCAAATCCCATGGTGGTGCCCGTGCGGGTGCTGGCCGGAAATCGACCTATCGTGAAGACACGCGACCGGTACGTATCCCCGTGAGTCAGATTGATGCGGTACGGCTTTTTCTACACAGCCGGATCTTATCGGAAAAGACTATCACCCCGCGCCACCTGCATCCGGCACCCGTTGCACTCAGCATTCCGGTATTTGCCTCTGGTGTTCGGGCGGGCTTCCCTAGCCCCGCAGATGACCATGCCGAACCCGGCCTGGATCTGAACCAGTTAATCGAAAACCGGGCCAGTACCTTCTGCGCCTGGGCCGAAGGCGACAGCATGCAGGATCTGGGCATTCTGGATGGCGACCTCATGGTCATCGACCGATCCTTAACGGCGCGTCATGATGATGTCGTCGTGGCTGATCTGAACGGATCATTTACCGTGAAGCGTCTGGTCCAGAAGTCTGGAAACAGCTTCCTGATGCCGGCCAACCCCGATTACCCGCCGATTCCGATTAACCCGGACGATGACGTCCGTATCTGGGGCGTTGTCATACGGGTTATCCATGATTTACGGGCTACCGGTCGCCGCAAACGTCCGGCGAACAGCAAGACTTCATGACGTCTGTACGCCGTCTGGCACTGGTCGATTGCAATAACTTTTACGTTAGTTGTGAGCAGGCTTTTAACCCGGCATTGCGCAAACGGGTTGTAGTGGTGCTATCCAACAATGATGGTTGCGTTGTTTCCCGTTCTGCCGAAGCAAAACAGGCGGGTATTCCGATGGGTGTCCCCTACTTCAAGGTTCGGCAACAGCTCGACTACCTGGGTGGCATTGCCCTGTCTTCTAACTATGCGCTCTACGCAGACATGAGCCATCGAGCCATGGCGCTGATGCGTAATATGGCAGAGCATCAGGAAATTTATTCCATCGACGAGTGCTTTCTGGATTTTTCAGGATTGCCGCTGGATCAAGCAATCGTTCAGGCCACGAAGATCCGGCAGACGCTGTTGCAATGCCTGAGCTTACCGGTCTGCATTGGTCTGGGTGCTACCAAAACGCAGGCCAAGCTCGCCAACGAAATGGCCAAAACCCTTAAAGAACCCTCCGGTATTTGTAATCTGAGCGGATCGCTTAGTGAGCCCATCTCTCCCTGGCGGCAGCGTCAAATGGAAAGTATGCCCGTGGGTAGCGTCTGGGGCATCGGGCGACGCACGGCGCACTCTCTGGAGGGTTTGGGCATCAAGACCGTGGGCGATCTGCTGCATACGTCACCCCAGCGCTTGCGTAAAGATTATTCGATCAATCTTTTCAGAACCCTGGCAGAACTAAACGGAGAAGCATGTATTGGGTTGGAACACGTGGCACAGGCACGACAACAGATCGTTGCCTCTCGTTCCTTTGGTCATGCCGTTGAAGCAGAAGCCGACCTGGGCGAAGCACTCACGACCTTTACGACACGGGCAGCCGAGCGGCTACGGACCGATGGTTCGCTGGCATCGAGTCTGCAGATTTATGTCCGGGGTAACCCCTTTAAAGAAAAAACCGGTAGTCCGGACGATGCGACGACGATTCAATTGCCTTCGCCCACAGATGACACCCGGCAGTTGGTAGAAGCCGCCCTCTCCGGTTTAAAGCTTATCTACCAACCAGGCGCTCGCTATAAAAAAGCCGGAGTTGTGCTGGGCGGTATTGTGCCTGCCATTCATTACCAGCCCGACTTGTTGACGGCCAGATACCGTAACGACTCGGTAACGCTCATGCGTGTGATGGATCAGATTAATAATCGTTTTGGGCGCGATGCATTACGTGTCGCCACTATGGGATATAGGAAAAAGGCGGATTGGCATATGATCTGTTCACGCCGCTCCCGCCGCTTTACCACCGCGCTGGGCGAGCTGCCCGTATTCTCTTCATTGGGCATGTCTTAGTAAAAAAGGCTTGCCAAGAAATAGCGAGTCCCATATAATTCGCTCCGCAATTCCTCGATAGCTCAGTTGGTAGAGCGCCGGACTGTTAATCCGTAGGTCCCTGGTTCGAGCCCAGGTCGAGGAGCCAAGACAATAAAGGCCTCGCAGATTTAACGATCTGCGGGGCCTTAATCATTTTCAGCGGTAGACACCTGGATATTGTTTCTTCCTGAGCGCTTCACTTCATACATGGCAATGTCAGCGCTCTTCATCAGATCGAATTCGCTCTCACCGTGTACCGGATAAATGGCAATGCCGAAACTGGCATGAACTGTGAGCGTGTGCGACCCAATCTGTATGGCCTGCGAGAGGCGCTCCTTGATTGTTTCGCAAATCGCAAGTGCATCACCTTGATTGGCAATATCCCGGATCAGGACGACAAACTCGTCCCCGCCAATTCTGCCTAAGGTGTCCGATGCCCGAATTGACTCCTTTAATCGTAAGGCAACCTGCTTTAATAGCTCATCACCTACGCTATGCGTATAGGTATCGTTGATTTGTTTGAAATGATCAATATCAACGAAGATAACGGCAAAGCTTCCTGCGTGCTGTTTCGCCTGTTGAATGAGCTTTTGCAGCGTATCGGTGACCAGCGTGCGATTGGGCAAGGCAGTTAAAGGGTCATGCAAGGATCTGATGAAATTGGCTTCATTGCTCTGATGTAATTTCAGCAAGCCAAAGATCAAGGCTGCGAAAAGGACCAGCGCACCGGTATTGGTCCAGATAATTTCTCCAAAGCGCGCGTCAAAGCCCTTCATATAAGTTGCTTTAGGCATCAGCGCCCCGATAATGAAAGGGCGCCCATCAATTTTTCTGAACGAAGCCATTCGCTCATTGGAACTCTGATCACGATAGGTTGCAGGCGCATCGGTAATAATGACGCCCTGGTTTACATCAGCACTGGCCAGAGACGTTGGAATGACGCTATTCGTGTTGATTTCGCCAATACGATCATCAACAAAGGGCCACCGCGCCAGCAGCCGGTAGTTGGATTGAAAGAGTGGAATTGCAGATCCCTCCCCCAGGTTTTTGCCAATACTCTCGTAAGAATTAGAAAACTCTTCAATCGAAATACCGATGAGCGCCACGCCAAGGAACTGATGCGCCGAGTTATTGATACGTTTGGCTGCGTAAAACACCCATGTGCCATTGCCCTTGTTTCTTACAGGTGCACTGTAAAAAATGTCGCTGGTATCGTTTTCGCTGAGATATTTGAAATAGTCACGATCCGCTAGATTGATGGGCGGTACAGGAAAGGATCTTGAAAAGTTATATAAGGTGCCGTCATCACCTACATAGCTGATCACATCCACCATGTTGTTCGATTTTTTCAAGTTCTCTATGAGATCAAACACTTTGCGTTGTGATGCAAATTTCTGGTAACTGCTTTCTGTCTGGGCATTGGATTCATTGGCAACGCTGACCACCAGATTAAGAATGCTATCGGTAGTTGAAAGAATCTGGCTGACGTTTTTAGAAAGGATAAGCGTAGTATTCGCCAGTTTTTCGCGCGCAGCGTCAATGGTGCTCTCTTTTAACGCATAAAGAGAAACCCCGATGTTGACAAAGGTGATTAAGGCCAGCAGTACGCCCACACTATAAATAAGCTGCTTCGAAAGAAGGCTGTTGCTGTTTGCTTTCAATTTATCCAACTGTCATCCCTTACTTGATGGTCTCCCACACTTGAAGTATTAGAGTTTCGGTCCCTTGTAGGGCACACACTTCCCTGTAAATACGCTGTATCCGTTAAGCGTGTCACTGGTTTCGTTGACTTCGCCTGATACACGATCAAGCGTCAACATATAGGCTCGGTTTGCTTCTGAAAGGCTGTGAGATTGATCGACAGACTGGCACTGAATCGATGATTTGGTCCAGCTCAGGCATTCGTTGTTACCGATTTTGCGGTTTCTGAACACAATGAACTTTCTAGTCTGGCTGGATTCGCTGGAAACAACTTCATGATTGTCCAAGGTTTTATTTTCTGTAGTGCCTTCGCACACAAAGGAGAGGCTATCTTCGAAAGCATCGCAAGCAGATAGTGTAAGACAAAGGGCAAAGGCAAATAAGTACGAACGGCGCATGGAATACTTTAAGTTGTGGGCTGAAATACCTGTGTGAATTTACCTGCTTTTGCAATCTTCTTGCAAGGAAACAAGTAAAATTAATCTTGAGGTGAATTTTCGAATAATCCGCTGTTGAAACATTGCTGTAACGCACCATTCAGAGCTGCGCGGTATGATCAAAAGGTCGGTATACTCACGCTGCCGAATCGTATTTGTCACCCCGGAATGGTTGATGTCACTTCGTAAGAAAAAGCCCCTGTCTGCTTTGCCCTCCTCCATCAAGCTCAATCTGATCGCATTGCTGATCGCTGGCAATGCCTATGGGGCTGCTGCACTGCAACCAGATCAATTCACGCTATCACGTCTCACCGATGAATTGCGGGCGACCAATCCGCAGCTAAAACAAACACAGAATGCCTATGAAGCGGCTAAAGAAGTAGGCACACAGCAATCTGCACCGGATAATCCGAATATCGGCTTTGCCAACAACCCCTGGATGAAGGGTGGCGGTCAACCGATGAACGCCAACTATGTTAACCAAGCCTATTACTATTCTATAACCCAGAACGTCTATTTCCCGGGTAAAAAAGGATTGATGGGCGATGTGGCTGACAAACAGGCCGAATTTAGTAGAACGCGGGTAGGCGCGACTGAGTTACAACTCATCAATCAGCTTGAAACCAATTATTTCCAGGCATTTGCTGTTGAAAAAATGCTTGATGAAGTCAAAAACCAGATTGCCCGTTTAGAACAGATCAAGCTGGCAACTAAAATTCGTTATGGCAACAATGCGGCTGAGTTTTCTGACTTCGTCTCTGCCCAGGTAGCACAGTCCTCTGCCGAAAAGGATCAGATTGCGCTTAAACGTCAGCATCAGGTATTAAAGGGCAACATTAATACCCTGATCGGGCGTAAACCTTCAGCCCCGTTGCAACTGGTCTACGAAAAGCTCTATGCGGGCAGCCCTAAATCAGGCTTGAACGATCTGGTTGACAGAGCCATGGTTCGTAACCCTGATGTGGAAGGTGCTGCACATCTGAAAGACGCAGCGACTAAAAGTGTTGATCTCGCTAAGTTGAATTACATGCCGGACTTCCAGGTAACGGCTTATGCCAATAAACAATCCCAACTTTGGCAAGGTCCTGGAGTGTTGAACTATGGCGCACAGGTCAACGTCATCGTACCTTGGGTTGTTTTCGATAAAGAGCGGGCTTCGGTAAGTCAGGCACGTGCCAATCTACGTGCCAGCCAGGACAATGAAAATAGTGTCCGTCAGCAAGTAACGCTGGCCGTTGAAAATGCCCACCTGGTGTTGCAGCAATCCACTGATGAATCAAATTTCATTCGTGCCCGTTTGATGCCAGAAGCCCAGGCGGCCTACCGCATTGCACTGCAAAGCTATACGCACGCTTCCCTATCGTTTGCAGACGTGATTAATGCACAGACCAATCTAAAAAATACCGAACTGCAACTGGTCAGTGCGGAAGTGAATATTTTAATTGCGCGCTCGAATCTTGAAGCAGCAATCGGTGAGAAATTCGAATGAACTTTCTGAACAATGCCAAAGCCAAACTGGCGCAGTTAGTGACCCAACTCCGGGGGCTACTGCAAAGCGAACGCATTCACCATATCAATCAGAAGATCGCCTTCTATCCTGAGAAGCTGCGTGCCAAGATGCCCGTATGGAGCCACCGCTTCATCGACCCCATAAAGCCCTATATGGAAAACCCCAAGTACGTCTGGCGGATTTCCGGTGCAGTGATTCTCCTGTTGCTGACGTTTATTACCTATCGCTCTGTACATGATAGTAACCAGCATCACTTTAAAGAGGTCCCTGTTGTTGAATACGATGAGATCGAGGCCCCTCAGGGCGGTTTCAACCCGGAATATGTCCGCAGCGTTAAAGTTCACGCCGAACAGGTAGATGATCATTTGCTGGTTCCGGGACGCCTTGCATATGACCAGGATGAAATTCGTAAAATTGCGGCGCGTGTTTCAGGGCGCGTTGAGCGTCTTTTTATACATGAAGGCTATCCTGCCAAACGCGGCCAACCTATTCTTTCCGTCTATAGCCCGGAGTTCCTGACTGCTGAGCGGGAGTATCTGCTGGCCAACAGTTCTTTCGGCATCGTTTCTTCTATCAAAGACAGCGGTCTGATGACCGATGCTCGTGATCTTGCTGAAGCAGCCCGAAATAAACTGATGCTTCTCGGCATGGACGAAGAAGAAATCGCACGGCTCAAGAAAACAGGCACCCCACTGCCGCTGCTTCTGGTGAAGTCACCGATTGACGGTATGGTGATTGACCATACGTTATCACCGGGCTCTTTTGTGAACATCGGGCAGGACATGTCTACCGTAGTGAGCCTTGAGACAGTCTGGTTCAAGGGCAATGTGTACGAGCAAGACATCACACGCGTTAAGGTGGGTCAACCGCTAGTGATCAAGAGTGATGCATACCCCGGTATGGAGTTCCCGGGCGAAGTTGATTTTGTTGCGCCCGGGCTTGATCCCGCAACGCATACCCTGCTCGTCCGCGCCACGATGCAAAATAAAAATGCTCTGCTTAAACCTGACGTTTACGTGAATGGTGTTATTACGATCGGCACACAAAACCGTGTCGTCATTCCGAAAGAAGCATTAATCAAGGAAGGCAATAATGCCTATGTCATTCAGGTGTTGCCGGGCAACCATTACAAGCTGAGAAACGTTTCCATCGCACCTATGAGTAATGAAGAAACGGTTTCGATCCTGCGCGGTCTTAACGATGGGGATGAGATTGTGTCACTCGGCTCAGTCCTCGTTTATGACTCCATCAAGCGGAAGATTCGTTAATGGCATCACGGGATTACATCCGCACAATCGTTAACCGCCGTCTGGTTACGGTTGTTTTTTCGGTCATTCTTCTTGCTATAGGTATCTTCAGCTTTAAGCAGTTACCGATAGAACCCTACCCTGGTGTTGCGCCATTAACGGTACAGATCATTACGCAGTGGCCGGGTCGTAGCACTTCGGAAGTAGAACAGCAGATTACGATTCCACTCGAGAATGCGTCAGCAGGTATTGCCGGTACCAAGTCATTCCGATCAGTATCTCTTTTCGGACTTTCCGTAGTTACGCTTAAATTTAACGAAGGCACGGATCCATTCCGCGCGCGCAAGAACGTCGAATCAGCGATGAATGCCGCCAACCTACCGGTTGGTGTTGCGCCTGCCCTCAGCCCGAATAGCGATGCTACCGGTGAAGTTATGCGTTATATCGTGACGGGCAATGGTGTGAGTATCACCACGCTAAAGACCATTCAGGATTGGGAAGTATATAAACGCCTGAAGCAGGTCGACGGGGTTGCTGAAGTTTCATCCTTTGGTGGCGAGATTCGCCAATACCAGGTGATCCCAAGCCCATCACTGCTTCAGCATTATGGTTTGACGCTACAGGATGTGCTTTCTGCGGTAACCAGCGCCAATAACAATGTAGGTGGTGGTTTGATGTCGTCCGGTGAACAACAGTTTGTTGTTCGTGGCCAGGGTCTGCTGCAAACCATTGATGACATCCGTAATGTGGTCATCACTGCAAAGGATGGCACACCGGTCAAAGTGGGCGATATTGCCAAAGTCAAGATAGGCAATGTTGAACGGCTGGGCATGGTCAAGTTCAACGAAATGAAGGATGTCGTTGAGGGCGTCGTGATGATGCGCCGTGGCGAGAATGCTGCCGAAGTGCTCGCCCGGGTACGGGAACGCGTGAAGGAAATTAATGACAGTGGCGTTCTGTCAGATGGTGCAGAAATTCGTCCATTCTATGACCGGCAGAATCTGCTGGATATGACAACCAATACCGTAAAACACACTCTTTTTCTGGGTATGTCGCTGGTACTGATTGTGCTGTATGTTTTTCTCGGCAATATTCGTGCAGCACTGATTGTTGCTGCTGTTATTCCGCTATCGCTGTGCTTCTCGTTCCTGATGATGTACTTGTTTAACGTGCCCGCGAATCTGATTTCTCTCGGCGCCATCGATTTCGGGGTAGTCGTTGACTCGGCGGTCATTGTGATGGAAAACATCATGAGTCAGCTGGAACATACGTCGTCAAACGTTCGCAAGACCGTCATTTCAGCCACCTCTAATGTGATGCGCGCGATGATCTTCTCGACGATGATCATTATTGTTGCGTACTCGCCGCTCTTTCTGATCGGCGGTGTAGAGGGCATTATCTTTAAGCCGATGGCATTTACGATGGGCTTCGCCCTGCTCTCCGCTATTGTGCTCAGTCTTTCTTTTGTACCAGCCGTTACGTCATACGTCTTTCATGACAACGGTGAGAAACCACACCATCCTGCGATTGTTGAAAAGCTGCTTAACTTCTACAAGCCAAAGCTGCTATGGGTGATGGGTCACAAATCAAGCGTGCTTGGTATGACAGGCGGTTTGTTTTTTGCTTCCATCCTCTGCTTCGCGTCGATCGGTACCGAATTCCTTCCGTCGCTTGAAGAAAACAATCTGTGGCTGCGCATGACCTTGCCGAATACGGTTGATCTGAAGTTTTCTTCAGAAATGGCCAATAAGTTCCAGGATTTTCTTCGGGAACAACCGGAAATTGCCGATGTATCAGTACAGATCGGCAGACCTGATGATGGCACGGACTCTACAGGTGTGTTTAACCAAGAATACGGGCTTTATTTCAAAAAACCTGATGAATGGCCAAAAGGCAGCACAAAACAAGGCCTAATGGATCGTATTTACGCCTACAAAGCACAAATTCCTGGCGCCGAAATCAATATTTCTCAATACATCAAAGATAACGTTGATGAAGCACTGTCCGGGGTCAAGGGGGAAAACTCGGTCAAACTTTTTGGTCCAGATCTCTTTGTCCTAGCTGAAAAAGCCCGCCAGATCGAAACCGAACTCAAAAAGGTCGAAGGCATTGCCGATGTTGGTGTATTCGATGAGCTAGGACAACCTACCCTATCTATTAACATTGACCGTGCTAAAGCAGCGAGATACGGCATCAACGTTGCTGACGTACAAAGCTATGTTCAATACGCAATCGGTGGCGCGGTTGTTTCCGACATCCTTGAAGGCGAACGTAAATACACACTCGCTGTACGATACCCTATTAAGGATCGGGCAGACCCGAATGCCTTATCCCGTATCCTCATCAATGCACCGGATGGCTCTACCGTTCCATTGGGAATGATTGCCGAGATTGATCTGAAGAACGGGCCATTTTTCATCTATCGAGAAGGTGGGTCACGTTATATCGCTATCAAATTCAGCGTTCGTGGCCGAGATCTAGGTAGTGCTGCATATGATGCCCAGAAGCTGGTTCAGCATAACATCAACATCCCGCAGGGCTATAACCTGGTGTGGGATGGCCAGTTCAACCAGATGAAGCAATCGCAGCGCAAACTGGCAATGATCATTCCGGCAACCTTACTCGTTATCTTTGCCCTGCTCTACGCAACTTTTGGTAAAGCTAAAGATTCATTTGTTGTGCTACTGAACGTCCCCTTCGCAGCAATCGGCGGCATCTTTACTTTGAAACTATGTGGAGAAACGCTCAGCGTATCTGCCGCTATCGGCTTCCTATCACTCTTCGGGATCGCCATTCAGGATGGGGTCATTCTGATTTCGCAAATCACCCGGCACTATGAATCAACGCGATCATCTCTATACGATTCGATCATTGATGGTTGTATGCAACGTATGCGTCCGGTTTTAATGACAGCGCTTCTTGCCGGCCTAGGGCTGCTGCCCGCTGCGCTTTCGCATGAAGTTGGTTCTGAGGCGCAGCGTCCACTTGCGCTGGTCATTGTCGGTGGTATGGTCACAACAACGCTTCTGACGTTGTTTGTCTTGCCTGTCATCTATTCGCTGGCCAATCGTCACCGTATCGAGGAAGGCTAAACGATGGCCTGTCGAATCCGCCCGGAACCCGAATCACCTTGCGTCAATATCTGTCGCATGGATAGCGACAACCATTACTGTATTGGCTGTTGGCGTACGCTGGATGAAATCCGTTTGTGGTCAACTATGAGCGCCGAAGATCGCCATCGCGTTCTGGATGAATTGTCAGACCGTATCCCGGTCTAACAATTTCTCGTTACATCAGGCAACAGAGCGGGATGTTTCTACCTGGCGGATATCTCGCCAGCTTTTGATCAGCACTTGAATATGCTCGAGATCAGAAACTACGCGAATGCCCGGTAAGCGTTTTTCTTTCTTATACAACGCCTGACCGCCAGCCCAGAGTTCGATATTTTTATCCAGGCGCTCACGGAACTGCTTCAAATCGCGAATGGCCACCTGCGATGGGTAAGCGCCACTGAAAGACAACGCTACCACATCGAATTTACCTTCCTGTGCATATTTGGCAATATCAGCAACGGGTAGACGTGTACCAAGAGAAAGGCAATTAGCACCTTCGGCAAGACACAGTGCTTCAACCATCAGAATGCCCAGCTGGTGGGCTTCATCAGGAAAAGTCGTCAACAGGATATTCGGACGATCATCTACCCCTTGTTGATTCTGAATCGCATGACGCAGCACGTTCTGAACCTGCTCGGTATATAGGTGTTCTTCCGGTACCGTGAGCTCGCCACGCACCCAGGCATCACCCACTGCCAGGTTCAAAGGCGCAATGGTTTCAATAATGAAACGCTTTAGCCCTTCTCTGGCCAGCACGTGATTTAGTGCCTGACGTAGTTCCACGCCCCGATGCAAGCGCAACAGCTTCAACAAAGAAGCACAGCGTAATGTCTGCTCCAGTGTCAGGCTATTCAGGGTAATCGAGTCGAGCATTTCATGCAGCTGCCCCAGATTCTTACCCAGCACCTTGCTTGGTCGGAACCCGTGATCAATTAGTCTCCGTATAACTCTGAGCTGCTCCACTTGTGTAAATGGATAAAGGCGCTCTCCCAGTTCGTCACGTTCCGGTTTGGGGAACTGATATCGACGTTCCCAAACGCGCAGCGTTTCCTTCGCTAGCCCGGTATCTCTTTCAACCTCGGCTATGCGCATCGGCAACTGAGAATCTTCAAAATCGAGCATCATTTTGTTTAGGACAGTCTCTTGACTGGGATATGCAATATGGTTATCCTACACAAATATTAAAAACCTGTCCAGGACAAGAACATGGATACGCAAGAAAACAAAAAAATAAACCGCCGTTCTACAGCAGTTTCCGGAAGCCTTGCGTATTACAACCTGCTGGCAGGGATGAATCTGGCACGGACGTCCATTCAACGTAGCATCGTTACGGCGAGTAGCACACAAAACGAATCAACCTGTCGAGCCGGATTTAACAACGACGAGGTCAGTAAAGCCTGAGCTTCACGTATGATCGACCCCCATGATCGATCAGACCCCCGCTCCTTTACATTGGGATATTTTTTGCCGCGTAATTGATAACTTTGGTGATGCAGGTGTTTGCTGGCGTCTGGCTGCCAACTTGGCATCGCGTGGTGAGCAGGTGTGTCTTTATATTGACCGGCCGGAACTACTCACGGGTCTTATCGGTAATGCGCCTGTCGCAGAGCGTGTATCCGTACGCGGCTGGCCGGATGACGATCAAAGCTTCACAACCAGTGATATTGCCGATGTGGTGATTGAAGCGTTTGCCTGTGATCCACCAGCTGCCTACATCCATGCGATGAGCCAGGCCAACAGATACGTTGCGTGGATTAATCTGGAATATCTATCGGCAGAAGATTGGGTGGCATCTTGCCATTGCGCGCCCTCTCCGCATCCACACTATGCGCTGACCAAACACTTTTACTTTCCCGGCTTTACACCGGATACAGGTGGGTTACTGCGCGAGCCGGCTCTGATGCCTCAGTTAGAAGAACTTGCCAGTGCGCGTACTCAAGGAGCAGTACAGGAATTGAAGATATTCCTCTTCTGTTATCGGCAACCGGCAATCGCTACGTGGTTGGATGCGTTTGAGATGAATGGTCCCACATCGTTGAGTGTGGCACCCTGCCCGGCCTGGCCACAGATAGAGCAGTGGACTGCCGAACACCTGAATATCAAAGCACTTAAAATCCAACCACTGCCCTTCGTGCCACAGCATGAATTCGATGAACTGCTTGCAGATTTCGATGTACTGTTTATCCGTGGGGAAGATTCATTTGTGCGTGCGCAATGGGCTGGCAAGCCACTGGTATGGCATATTTATCCGCAGGACGATGACGTGCATCTCGTCAAACTTCGCGCCTTTTACGATCAGTATCTGACCCAAGGCGCGCTAACGGAGACACAGCGATCTGTTTACTGGCGCTTTGTGCTGGCCTGGAATGGCGGTCCGCTCAGTGAGACGATAGAAAGCCTGGAAGCGTTGTGGCCTGAGTTTGTGGCGATCTACCCGGCTTTGCTCGCAAACGCCCGTGTATGGCGCCAGGCACTGCTTAAGCAAGCTGACCTGGTGACTCAACTCAAGGATTTCGTGAGCCATCTGGTAAAATGCTAGGTTTCGCGAGTTGGGCATTATGGCCGGCACGCCACCCGGTTTAACTTAAAGAAAGCACGAAGAGTATGAAGACAGCACAGGACTTACGCGTTGGTAACGTGATCATGGTCGGCACTGAGCCACAGGTTATCCTGAAGGCCGAATACAACAAGTCGGGTCGTAACGCCGCTGTTGTCAAAATGAAGATGAAGAACCTGCTCACCGGTAGCGGTAGCGAGTCGGTTTACAAAGCCGATGAAAAGTTCGAAGTCGTTGTGCTGGATCGTAAGGAAGTGACCTACTCCTACTTTGCTGACCCGATGTATGTCTTCATGGACGCAGAGTACAACCAGTATGAAGTTGAAGGCGAAAACATGACCGAGGCGCTAAACTACCTCGACGATGGCATGCCTTGCGAAGTGGTCTTCTATGACGGTAAGGCGATTTCGGTAGAACTACCTACTTCGGTCGTTCGTGAAGTTGAATACACCGAGCCAGCTGTTAAGGGCGATACTTCGGGCAAGGTTATGAAGCCAGCTCGTATCAAACCAACGAACTTCGTCATCAACGTACCTGCATTCGTTGAAATCGGTGACAAGATCGAAATTGATACCCGCACTCATGAGTATCGTTCACGCGTGAAGTAATTCGGCGCTGGATCTGGGTGAACTTTTTACAAGTTCACCCCAACAAAAAACCCGCCAGATTCGGCGGGTTTTTTGTTGTTCTTATTCCTGATCAGGATTCGCGCGATGCCTTCTTGCGCTCATGCTCTTTCAGGTAACGCTTACGCAGACGGATCGACTTAGGTGTCAGCTCGACCAGTTCGTCATCAGCGATGAACTCAATGGCCGATTCCAGACTCAGCTGAACCGCTGGCACCAGACGTACGGCTTCATCGGTACCTGAGGCACGCACATTGGTCAGTTGTTTACCCTTGATCGGGTTAACGACCAGATCGTTTTCACGGCTGTGAATACCGATGATCATGCCTTCGTACAGCTTTTCACCCGGGGTCACGAACATGCGGCCGCGATCCTGCAGCTTCCACAGCGCGTAGGCAACAGCTTCGCCATCATCCTGCGAAATCAGCACGCCATTACGACGCTCGGCAACAGCACCTTCTTTAACCGGTGCGTATTCGTCAAACACGTGGCTCATCAGGCCATTACCGCGTGTCAGGTTCATGAATTCGCCCTGGAAGCCGATCAGGCCACGTGCAGGAATGCGATATTCGATACGGACACGGCCACGACCATCCGGCACCATATCCTGCAGATCGCCCTTGCGCTGACCCAATGTTTCCATCACGCCACCCTGGGTGTCTTCTTCAACGTCCACAGTCAGCATTTCGTATGGTTCGCACTCAACGCCGTCGATCATCTTCTTAACAACGCGCGGACGACCCACAGCCAGTTCGTAACCTTCACGACGCATGTTTTCCAGCAGGATGCCCAGGTGAAGTTCGCCACGGCCAGCAACGTCGAAAATGTCACCGTTTTCGGTGTCTTTAACGCGCAGCGCCATATTGGTCAGCAATTCTTTGTGCAGACGGTCACGTACCTGACGGCTGGTTACGAATTTGCCTTCGGTACCGGCCAGCGGGCTGGTGTTCACCATGAATTGCATTTCCAGCGTCGGCTCATCAATCTTCAGCAATGGAAGCGCTTCAGGGCTTTCCGGATCGGTCACAGTACAGCCGAGCACCAGATCTTCAATACCGGTGATCTGAACGATGTCGCCAGCAAGGCCTTCGTCCATCTCGACCTTGTTCAGACCTTTGTAACCGAACACCTGGCCAATCTTGGCCTTGATCGGTTGACGGTCATGTTCAGCAGCTTCTTCTTCGGTACCGAACATCACCATGACGTTCTGGCCGGTCTTAACGCGACCACGAATGATCTTGCCTACGCCGATACGACCTACGTACGACGAATAATCCAGTGCAGTAATTTGCAGTTGCAGCGGCGCATCAATGTCTGCATCCGGTGCTGGCACATGCTCGAGAATGGTGTCGAACAGCGGCTTCATGTTTTCGCGCGGCTGATCCAGCTCCAGCGCAGCCCAACCGTTCAGGCCCGAGGCGTAAACAATCGGGAAATCCAGTTGCTCGTCGGTTGCACCCAGTTTGTCGAACAGGTCAAAGGTCAGATTAACGGCCTGATCAGGATCAGCGCCATCACGGTCTACCTTGTTCACCAGAACGATCGGACGCAGACCCAGTGCCAGCGCCTTCTTCGTTACGAAACGGGTTTGTGGCATCGGGCCTTCGGCTGCATCAACCAGCAGCACCACACCATCAACCATACCCAGAACGCGTTCAACTTCGCCACCGAAGTCGGCGTGACCCGGTGTGTCGACGATATTGATGTGCACGCCGTTGTATTCAACCGCAGTGTTCTTGGAAAGAATCGTGATGCCACGCTCCTTTTCCAGGTCATTCGAGTCCATGACGCACTCAACCAACTGCTGGTGGGCGGCAAAGGTGCCGGATTGGCGCAGCAACTGGTCAACCAGGGTGGTTTTGCCGTGGTCAACGTGGGCAATGATGGCAATGTTACGAATCGGACGTGCAGACATGTGTATTCAACCGGAAGTCAGAAAATAGGGACAACAAACAACGGAAGGCCTGCTGCGCCGCAACAGGCCTAGATAATCTTTAAATTATAGCAAAAAGTCGTTGATTCTGGCCAACAATTAGCCAATCAGACGTCCTTGTTGCGCATCCAGTCTGCTGTTTTAAAGAGCGCCCCGATTAAGGCCGTGCGGGCTTCGGTGCTCAGCGCAGACTTCTGCATCGCATCCGTCATGCAGGTCATCCACTGATCCCGCTCCGATTCACCGATAGCAAACGGTAAATGCCTTGCACGCAATCGCGGATGGCCGAATTTCTCTTCAAATAACGGTGGGCCACCCAGCCAGCCGGAAAGAAACCAGAAAAGCTTATCGCGGGAAGTACTCATATCCTGAGGATGCATGGCTCGAATGCCTGTGAAACGTTCATCCAGCTGCATATGGTCATAAAAATCATCGACCAGCATGCGCACACCCGCCTCGCCCCCCAATAGTTCGTAGTAAGTCTGGTCAATGCGCGGGACAACCATGGTCTTTCCTTTGTATGATTCGTTTTGCGGTTAATTTTACCGGTAGTCAAGGAAAACAGATGATCAAAGATTTTCTCAAGTTCGCGGTACGCGGCAATGCAGTCGATATGGCCGTTGGTATTGTCATTGGTGCAGCCTTTGGCACGATTGTTAACAGCCTCGTGAATGATGTGCTGATGCCACCGCTTGGCCTATTACTCGGTGGTCTGGATTTCTCCAGCCTGTTTGTCGTACTGAAGGAAGGCGCTACCCCTGGCCCATATGCCACCCCGGCACTGGCCAAAGCAGCAGGCGCTGTGACGCTGAACTACGGTTTATTCGTCAATTCCCTGGTCAGCTTTTTCATCGTCGCCTTTGCCGTGTACTGGGTCGTTAAAGGTTACAACAAGGCTGCCGACACACTGCTGCCGAAAGCAGATGAGACCCCAACGACCAAAGCCTGCCCCGAGTGCTGCACGCAAGTGCCGCTGGAAGCCAAGCGCTGCCCGGCATGCACCTCAACGCTTGTTGGGTGAACGCTTAGCCGTCGTTTTTACACTACGTTTGGCAACGGGGGCTCCTGCGGGAGTCCCTTTTCTTTGGCTGGGCGATGTCACACCAGCGGCCAACCGGGCGCCCGGGCGCATTAAACCAGAGCGCGGTGCAGCGGCGGCTGGCGAGGCAAAAGATCGGGTCGTTCGCTCCCCTTCTCCCTTTGGCTGCCACGCAGGGATCAGTTGCTTCTTGCCATTACCAATCAGATCGGCACGACCCATGGCATTGAGTGCTTCACGCAGCATCGGCCAGTTAGCCGGATCGTGATAACGCAAAAACGCCTTATGCAAACGACGGCGACGGCCCTCGCGAATCACCTCAACATCTTCACCCCCACCCTTCAAGCCACGTAACGGGTTCTTACGACTGTGATACATGGTGGTGGCCAGCGCCATCGGCGTTGGTAGGAATGTCTGCACCTGGTCCAGTCGGAAATTATTGCGCTTTAGCCAGAGCGCCAGGTTCAACATGTCTTCATCACTGGTACCTGGGTGCGCGGCGATAAAGTATGGAATCAGGTACTGCTCTTTGCCAGCTGCTTTGGAGGCCGCTTCAAAGAGTTGCTTGAAACGATCATAAGCACCCATGCCCGGCTTCATCATCTTGGAAAGCGGGCCGGTTTCAGTGTGTTCCGGAGCAATCTTGAGATATCCGCCCACATGATGCGTCACCAGTTCTTTGATGTATTCAGGCGATCGCACAGCGAGGTCGTAACGCAAACCGGAACCCACCAGAATCTTTTTGATACCTGGCAAAGCACGTGCCTTGCGGTATAGCTGGATCAGCGGGCCATGATCGGTGTTCAGGTTGTCACAGATATCCGGATAAACGCAGGAAAGCTTGCGACAGGAGGATTCGATCTTCGGATCCTTGCAGGTCAGCTGGTACATATTGGCCGTCGGGCCGCCCACGTCAGAAATGATCCCCGTAAAGCCCGGCGTCTTGTCGCGAATCGCTTCGATCTCTTTGAGAATCGACTCTTCCGAACGGCTCTGAATGATGCGCCCTTCGTGCTCGGTAATCGAACAGAAAGTACAGCCGCCAAAACAACCGCGCATGATGTTGACGGAGAAACGGATCATTTCCCAGGCAGGAATCTTAGCGGCCCCATACGATGGGTGCGGCGCACGTGCATACGGCAGATCGAATACACCATCCATTTCAGGTGTAGTCAGCGGTATCGGCGGTGGATTGAGCCACACATTGCGTTCGCCGTGTGCCTGGATCAGTGGTCGCGCATTCCCCGGATTGGATTCCAGATGGAATACGCGGGATGCGTGGGCATAAAGCACGGGGTCTACACTCACCTGCTCGTAAGAAGGCAAACGAATCGCCGTGTGCTGACGCGATTTCTTATGGGCTGCAATCTTTTCCGATCGCAAAGCGATCTGGTCAGCTCGCGGGATGATCCGAATAGGCTGTGCGTCACCTGCAACCGGTGCGGCAGGTTTACCGTCTTTCGGTGTCGAAGGCGTGCCTTCTGTCATTGCATAGGGATCGGTGTGCGGTTCAATGCGCCCAGGCATATCGATATGTGTGGAATCAACCACCTGCCAGTCTTCGCCCGGCAGCCAGTTCTTTGGCGTCATGAAGGCCGTACCACGCACATCCCGAATCTGGCTGACTGGTTCGCCTTTGGCCAGACGATGTGCTACTTCAATCAGCGCGCGTTCGGCATTACCAAAGATCAACAGATCCGCTTTGCTATCCGGTAGCACTGAACGACGAACCTTATCGGACCAGTAATCGTAATGGGCGATACGACGTAGACTGGCCTCAATCGACCCTGCAATCACTGTCGTATCCGGATAGGCTTCACGGGCACGTTGGCTATAAACCACCACGGCTCTATCCGGGCGTTTATTCGGTTCAGCATTAGGCGTATAGGCATCATCCGAGCGGATTTTACGGTCTGCCGTATAGCGGTTCACCATCGAATCCATGTTGCCGGCAGTAATACCAAAGAACAACTTGGGTTTACCCAGACGCTGGAAATCTTTGGCCGAGTGCCAGTCCGGCTGACTAATAATGCCCACGCGGAAACCTTGCGCCTCCAGCAAACGGCCGACCAATGCCATGCCAAAGCTGGGGTGATCGATATAGGCATCACCAGTCACCAGAATGATGTCGCACTCGTCCCACCCCAGTTGTTCCATCTCGGCCCGAGACATGGGCAGAAACGGTGCAGTACCAAAGCGTTGCGCCCAGTACTTGCGGTAACTAAAGAGGGGTTTCGGCGGTGCCGAAAAGTCGATGGACATCAGGGTTCCTGAAATTCTAGAGTGCGAAGGCACGTTCGACCGCTTCATCCAGCCGGCTTACGGCGATGACGGTCAAACCGGGTATGGGTGACTTGGGGGCATTGGCCGAGGGAATCAAGGCATGCGTAAAGCCCAGTTTTGCGGCTTCCTTCAAACGTTCCTGACCACGCGGCGATGGCCGCAATTCACCGGTGAGGCCCACTTCGCCGAACACACAGAGCTTCTGGTCCAGCGGTTTGTTTTTGAACGATGAGAGAATCGAGAGAATCACGGCCAGATCAGCTGCCGGTTCATTGATCCGGACGCCGCCAACGGCATTTACATACACATCCTGATCGGCACAATGAATGCCGACATGTCGGTGCAGTACCGCCAGCAGCATTGATAAGCGCTGGGATTCCAGGCCCACCGTTAAGCGGCGCGGATTGCCAAGCGCCTGATCTACCAGGGCCTGCACCTCCACCAGCAATGGGCGAGAGCCTTCTTGCGTGACTACAATCGACGAACCGGGCACGGGCTCTGGATGCCGAGACAGGAACAGCGCCGATGGATTCGATACCGCTTTGAGGCCCTTCTCCGTCATCGCAAATACGCCCAGCTCGTTCACCGAACCAAAACGGTTCTTGAATGCACGCACCAGACGGAAGCTGGAGTGCGTATCGCCTTCGAAATACAGTACCGTATCGACGATGTGTTCCAGTACGCGCGGGCCTGCTAATGCGCCATCTTTAGTCACATGGCCCACAAACAGCAAGGTAATACCGTGCTGCTTGGCAAAACGGGTCAACTGAGCAGCGCATTCACGCACCTGCGCCACCGATCCGGGTGCCGAGGTCAAAGCTTCAGACCACACGGTCTGGATCGAATCGATCACAGCAACGCGTGGTTTTCGCGTCTCCAGCGTCGCCAGAATCTTCTCGAGATTGATCTCGGCGTAGAGCGGCATGTCCGGTGCATCAACATCCAGCCGTTGTGCACGTAAAGCAATCTGCTCAGCAGATTCTTCACCACTCACGTACAGCACCGGCACACGTACCGAAACGGTAGCCAGGCATTGCAACAGCAACGTACTCTTGCCAATACCGGGGTCGCCACCGATCAGTACGACACCACCGGATACCAGGCCACCGCCCAGGACACGGTCGAATTCATCAATGCCCGACGTCAGCCGTGGCGCTTCCCTGGCCTCGACCTTACCCAGGCTCTGCACACCGCTAGCTGGTGCCAGGCTGGCAAAGCGATGCGCGCTGGCCGTCGATTTTTCAGCCACTGTTTCAACCAGAGTATTCCAGGCATTGCAGTCAGGGCACTGCCCTTGCCATTTAGGCTGGCTAGACCCACATTCGGTACAGATATACAGCGCTTTAACTTTAGCCATGGTTAATCAGTCCAGACGCAGGGAACACGTGGTGCCAGCGCACAGAACAGTTCATAGGCAATGGTGCTAGCAGCATCAGCCACTTCATCCGCTGGCAACCCAGCGCCCCAGAGCGTCACCGGTGTACCGATAGAAGCACCCGGAATATGGCCCAGGTCACAACACAGCATATCCATAGAGACACGACCCAGAACACGAGCACGTTGACCATTGACCAGCACAGAGGCCTTGTTACCGGCATGACGTGGATACCCATCGGCATAGCCGCAGGCCACAATGCCAATCGTCATAGGGCGGTCAGCAACAAAGGTGCCGCCATAACCCGCACGTTCACCAGCGGCCAGTTGCTGTAGGCCAATGATGGCGCTTTTCAGTGTCATCACCGGTTGCAAATCTAGTGCTTCAGCGGTTCTGGCCGGATCTTGCGACCCCCAGGGGGATGCACCATAAAGCATGATCCCGGGGCGTATGACATCACCCAGTTGTTTTCTATCTTTCGGGCCAACAAGCAATGCTGCCGAATTGGCAAAACAAAGGCGTGCGCTCTCCACATCCGGCCAGGCTCGGTTCAAGCGCTCAAGTTGCCAGGCAGTGCCGCGTTCATTATCGGCATCGGCAAAGTGCGTCATCACCGTCACGCTGCGTACAGACTCGAGCTCCTCTAAACGCTGATAGACGCCAGCGGCTTGATCCACAGCAAAGCCCAAACGGTTCATCCCCGTATTGATTTTGAGAAACACATCAATCGGTTCGCTCAGCTTCGCATTTGCCAGCGCTTCGACCTGGTCTTGCCGATGAACAGCGGTTGCCAGACCAAGCTGGCTGAACACCTGAAGCTCTTCCGGACCAAAAAAGCCTTCCAGCATCAGAATGGGCAGGGTAAAACCCTGAGCACGCAGCGATTGAGCAGCGCTCAATTCCAGAATGGCAAAACCATCCACTATCGGTGCAATCCGTTTAGCCACTTCAGCCAGACCATGACCATAGGCATTGGCCTTGATCACGGCAACAATCTGCCCCCCTACAGGGGCCAAGGCCCTCGCCCGCTGGACGTTATGCCTCAAGGCGGCACCGGAAAACTCGGCAACAATCGGGCGCGGATGGTTGGAATGACTCATGATTACCGGATTCTACCTGCTCTACCCATGAGCCGTACGGGTTCGTTGCGCCGCACAATCGAATGTCATGACATTCATGCTATAAAGCGGTCTGGTTTTTACAGGCGAGAAGCATGCCATTTGGGTTCTACATCATCATGGCAGCGCAGTTTTTTTCAGCGCTGGCAGATAACGCACTACTGATCGCAGCCATATTTGCACTTCACGAAATGCAGTCGCCGCTGTGGTTCGATCCGATGTTAAAGCTTTTATTCACAGTTTCTTATGTGGTTCTTGCCGGGTTCGTAGGCGCTTTTGCTGACTCCATGCCCAAGGGCAAGGTCATGCTGATCTCCAACACCATCAAGATTGGCGGGTGCCTGATGATCCTGTTTGGTGCACACCCCCTGCTCGGTTATGCCATCGTTGGTCTGGGCGCAGCTACCTATTCCCCTGCAAAATACGGCATCCTTACCGAACTTCTCCCACACCGTTTGCTTGTTGTTGCCAACGGCTGGATCGAAGGCCTAACCGTACTGGCCATCATTCTGGGCACGGTTGCCGGTGGCGCCATGATCAACCCGCATATCGCTTCGGCCCTGCTCAGTTTCGATATACCGATCATTGATACACCCATCGATTCAGTACTGGAAGCCGCGCTGATCATCATCACAGGCATCTATCTGCTGGCAGCCCTGTTCAACCTCTATATTCCCGATACCAAAGTGGATCATGTGCCGCTCTCACTGAAGCCCATGCACCTTTTCCACGAATTCAACCACTGTCTGAAGCTGCTCTGGCGTGACAAACTGGGTCAGATTTCCCTGGCGACCACCACGCTCTTCTGGGGTGCCGGTGCGACTTTGCAGTTCATCGTGATTCGCTGGGCCGCCGATGCCCTCGGTTACGATCTGGGTAAAGCCTCCATGCTGCAAGGAGTCACGGCGATCGGTGTGGCTTTTGGTGCTGCAATGGCCGCACGCATGATCACCCTGCGCAAATCAGTCCGCGTGATTCCGATGGGCATCGCCATGGGCTTTGTGGTGATGCTAATGAATTTCTCAACCAGTTTGTGGACGGCTGTACCACTGCTGATCATTATCGGCGCATTATCCGGTTTCTTCGTGGTGCCAATGAATGCCCTCCTTCAGCACCGCGGTCATATTCTAATGGGCGCCGGTCACTCCATTGCGGTTCAGAACTTCAATGAAAACCTGGCGATCCTGGTCATGACTGGTCTTTACGCGGTGCTTATCTGGGCAAACTGCAGTATTTACACAGTGATTGTGACTTTCGGCCTATTCGTTGCCGGCGCCATGTATCTGGTCAAACGTCGTTTTGAGGCGAATCAGCGCATTCGGGACGATGCCATCCACCTGGATGACTGTACACATTAAGCCTTAGCTGGCTAATTGCTGATTCAATTTACCCGCTCAGACGTCCAGCGATTTCTTCGCCAGCACCAGATCCTGCCAGGCCTTCCACTTCTCGGTCGGCTCTCTGAGCAGATAGGCCGGGTGATACGTTACAACAACGGGAATCTGGCGCTCACCCTGCTGGTGGTAATGAATACTGCCGCGCAAGCTCTGTATCGACGCTTCTTGCCCCAAAACCGCATAAGCCGCCGGACGCCCCAAGGCCAGAATTACTTTAGGCTGAATCTGGGCAATTTGCTGGGCTAAAAACGCATTACAGGCATCCATCTCTGCCGTTTGCGGTGTCCTGTTATCTTCCGGACGACACTTAACGGCATTGGTCAGATAAACACCTTTATCACGATTCAGGCCAAGCGCCGCCAGCATGGCATCCAGTAACTTACCGGACTGCCCAACAAACGGTAAACCCGCCCTGTCCTCTTCAGCACCGGGTGCCTCGCCAACCAACAACCAGTCTGCCTGCAAATCACCGGAACCAGGCACAGCCTGTTTGCGGTCACGCGCCAGCCCGCAGTTTTTGCAGGATCGGATGCGCTGATCCAGCGTTTCCCCGTCGGTAGTCTTGGCAGCCGATGGTGCTGCGCTTTCAGGTGCTGCAGCTTGTATCACCGGTGCTTCATCCACGATCCAGAACGGATCAACGCCCACGGCTTCAAGCCACTGGGTGCGGGTCAATTCACGGCGAACGGCGCTCATGCCTGCTCCAGCAATAAACTCAGCAACAAGGCATGCTCACGGCCTGCAGGTAACTGCTGGATCGGATCGGCCGGTGTCAGATAGTAGTTCTTGCGCATGCCGGTTATTTTAAAGCCCATTTGCTCATAGAGGCTGATTGCCACCCGGTTGCTTTCGCGCACTTCCAGAAATATCTGGCTAGCTTGACGCAAACGCGCGCCTGCCAGCACTTCCTGCATTAACTGTTTGCCGTACCCGTGGCCCATAGCTTCAGGCCGTACCGTAATGGTCAGCAATTCTTCGTCATCACCGGCAGTCATCGTAACGCAATAGCCCAGAAGCTGGTCAGCCGCGTCTTTCAGCACACGACAATGCCAACCGCAACGCAAGGCATCGGCAAAACTCTGTGCCGACCAGGGCACATGATATTGTGCCGCCTCAATGCCTGCAACAAGCGGCACATCGGCATCACTCATAGGCTGAATACGCAGCTGCGTCACGGATTAAAGGCTTTCACCTGCAGCACGTTCTGCCGTTGTCAGTGCCACACGATCCCGCACGTAAACAGGCAGTGCATCGGCCGGATCAGTCACTTGCCCGGCGGCCAATCGCATCGCCCCGAGCCTGACGAGTGCTTCGGCAGATGGATAACGCACATCGCTATCCCTAACGCCATGCATATCAAGCCATTTCTTTGCGGAGGGATACTCGGCAATACCAGTGCCTGCCGCCACAAAAGGGGTTGGCAAGACTCGCAACTGATCAAGGTCATCGGGATTGACCAGACAGGCTTCAAACAGCGCAGACCAGCCGATATCGGTTCGGGTCCAGCCACCGGCATAAATCTGGCTCATGCGGGCATCCAGCAGTGTTAGCACGGTTTTCTGATCCGTTGATTCATAGGTGCTTTCAGCCAGCACTTCCAGAGACGATATGGGTATCACCGGTTTATCCAGCGCGACAGCCAGGCCCTGCGCCAGTGCCGCGGACACGCGAAGGCCGGTAAACATACCGGGCCCAGTATCAAAAACAATGGCGTCGAGGCTATCTAGAGACCAATCCAGTGTCTGCAAGGCATCGCGTACGGCTGGCAACAATGTTTCAGCATGTGGTTGCCCTGCCGGACAGTTAAAAACATGGCAGTGTTCAGTAATCGCCTCCGCCGGTGTGGCTTCGCCGGACCAGAGTGCAAAAGCACCGCGATCGGTCGCTGTTTCAAGGCTAAGCAGTCTATGCATTCGGATATCCGGGCAGACCAGCGACCTTAGTGGTCATGGTCGTGATCGTGGTCTTCCTCATCGCCCAGCTCGCCAAGCAGCACAACTGCCTGGGCAATTATGGCTTCCTTGCGCCCCACCGCATCCAGGTGTTCGTTGGTTTTTGCCTTCACGTTGATATCTTTTTCTGGCAAACCGAGGTCTGCTGCGATATTGGCAATCATGGCCGGCACATGGGCCGAAAGCTTGGGGCTCTGGGCAATCAGCGTGCTATCGATGTTCAGCACGCCATAACCGGCGGCTTCAACGCGTTTCATTGCTTCACGCAGCAAGGCGCGAGAATCGGCACCGGCAAAAGCCGGGTCAGTATCCGGAAAGTGAAAGCCGATATCGCGTAAAGCAGCACCGCCCAGCAAGGCATCGGTAATGGCATGCAGCAGCACATCAGCGTCCGAATGACCGGCCAGACCATGGGTATGCGGAATCGCCACACCACCAATAATCAATGGGCGGTCTGGTACCAGTGCGTGGATATCGTAGCCTTGTCCAATTCGGATCATAGAAATACTCGTTTAGTCAGGAGTTATTGCGAATACTGTTAATAATGGCTGTCGCCAATGGCAAATCAGCCGGATAGGTCACTTTCAGATTGGCTAGGCTACCCGGAACCAGCTTCGGCGCATGCCCCAAGGCTTCAATCGCAGCCGATTCGTCGGTTGCCACGGCCAGATCTACCGCTTTCAGTGCCTGTTGTAGCAGATCCAGGCGGAACATCTGAGGGGTCTGCGCCTGCCAGAGCTGACGACGATCCACTGTTGCCGTCACACGATCTTCGGCATCAGACCGCTTCACCGTATCGGCGACCGGAATTGCCAGCAATCCACCCACCGGATCATCTGTTAATGATGAGATCAACGCATCGATCTGGCTAGGCAAAAGACACGGGCGCGCCGCATCATGGACCAAAACCCAATCTTTAGCATCAACTTTAGATTGCTCTGATAACCAATTGATTCCATTTATAACGCTCTCGGCTCTTGTCGCCCCGCCAACGCGGATCACACTCACACGCTCCGGGGTCTGAACCGGCAGACAGTCCGTAGTCCAATCCTGGTCTTCCGGAGACAGCACCACCACAACGTGTGCAATACGTGCATCGGCGAGCAACGCATCTATGGCATGCCGGATCAGTGGTAAGCCGTTAATCGTCAGATACTGCTTGGGTAACGGCGCACCAAAACGGCTCCCGGAACCAGCGGCAGGAATCACGGCGAAGTATTGAGAAGACATCCCAGAATTATACCGGTCACCTATAATCTCGGCCTCTGCTTTGTTTTAGTTGCCCACTAGGCCTTATGCCCCAGGATTCCCCCGCTTCTCCGGAAACAAATACCCGTTTACCGGCACTGCCTCATGGCCTACTGCCTGAACGTTTGCCGGACGTAGGGCATCGTCACACCATCCGGGGCGTGGCCACCGGAGCGCAAAGCCTGCTTATTGCCGAACTGGGACGTAAAAAGACACAGCCCCTACTCGTGGTCTTTACGGCTGATGCACTGGAGCGCCAGCGTCTCTTTGAAGAGCTGCAATGGCTAATTCCGGATGCGCGTATCCGCCAGTTTCCGGATTGGGAAACCCTACCCTACGACCCCTTTTCGCCGCACCACGACCTGATCTCCGAGCGTCTGGCCACCCTGTCCGCCTTGCAACGGGGTGAATGCGACATCCTGCTGGCCTCAGTCCAGACGGCACTACATCGTTTGCCGCCACCAGCATTCCTGGCAGCTCACTCTTTCAGCTTTACCCAGAAACAGGCGCTTGACGAAGCTGCTTTGCGCGGCCAATTGGCATTGGCTGGCTATCAGGCAGTCACCAACGTCATCTCACAGGGTGAGTTTTCGATCCGGGGCGGCTTGATCGACCTCTTCCCCATGGGCAGCATGCTGCCTTTCCGTCTGGATCTCTTCGATAAGGAAATCGAAAGCATCAAGACTTTCGACGTCGATACCCAGCGCACCTTATTCCCTGTGCCGGAGATTCAGCTACTACCGGCACGTGAGTTTCCTACGGATGACCGGAGCCGTACACTGTTCCGGCAACGCTTCCGTGAAGTGTTTGAAGGCGATCCGGCTAAAACCGGGGTGTATCGCGATGTTTCGCAGGGCACCTTGCCGGCCGGTATCGAGTACTACCTGCCCCTGTTTTTTGAAGATAACGAAACCGCCACACTGGTTGATTACCTAGCCGGCCCCTCTGCTGACAGCCCACCGCTGATTATTTTTACATCGGAACTGAGTACTCCAATACAAAGCTTCTGGCAGGAAGTGCGTTCACGCTACACCTTCCATCAGGGCGAACGGGAACGTCCGCTGTTGCCCCCGGAATCCCTGTTCCTCAATGAAGAAACCTTCTTCAAGGAGATACAGCACACCCCGCGCATTTTGTTTGCCTCTGCCGAATCCGAGGCAGAGAAAAACGCCTTTCCGGAAATTCCGCCGATCGGGCTGGATCGTCGCCGCGAAGACCCGCTTGATGCATTCCGCGCTTATACACAGCAGCCCGGCAAAATCCTCGTTATGGCCGAAACGCCCGGCCGTCGCGAAAGCATTCTCGCGCTTCTGCAAGAAGGTGGCTTTGCTGTTCATCCGGTGGAATCACTCAGTGCGGCAATCGAGGCCGACGACAAATTACAACTGACCACCGGGCCTCTGCACCAGGGATTTGTCGTACCCGACCTGGCCATTGTTACCGAAACAGAGCTCTTTGCCGGCACGCCGCGTCGCAAGAAACAATCACGCAAAAAGGCCAGTGCCGACAATTGGCTACGAGATCTCACGGAACTTCGCATTGGAGATCCGGTTGTCCACGAGACACACGGTGTTGCGCGCTATCAGGGCTTAACCCACCTCGATCTTGGCGATGGCGACACCGAATTCATGGTTCTTGAGTTTGCCAACGAAGCCAAGCTCTACGTCCCTGTAGCGCAAATGCATCTCATCAGCCGCTATTCGGGCGGTGATCCGGATCATGCACCAATTCACACGCTGGGCAGCGGCCAATGGGAAAAGGCTAAACGCAAAGCGGCGCTGCAAGCCCGCGATACGGCGGCAGAACTACTAGCCCTCTATGCGGCTCGTGCGTCACGTCAGGGACATGCTTTCCATTTCGACGAAAGCGACTATGAACGCTTTGCTGATGGCTTCGGTTTTGAAGAAACCATCGATCAGGCCGTGGCCATTGATGCTGTCTTATCCGATATGCGCTCCGGCCAGCCGATGGATCGTCTGGTTTGTGGCGATGTTGGCTTTGGCAAAACCGAAGTGGCGCTGCGTGCCGCGTTTGCAGCCGTTGCCGGTGGCAAACAGGTGGCCGTCCTCTGCCCGACCACCCTACTCTGCGAACAACATGCCGAAAACTTCCGCAACCGCTTTGCGGAATGGCCTGTCAAAGTGGTTGAGCTATCGCGTTTCCGCTCTGCCAAGGAAAGCCAGGCAGCGCTGGATGAAATGGCCGATGGCCGTGCCGATATCGTCATTGGCACGCACCGGCTAATACAGAATGACATCAAGTTTTCCCGTCTGGGCTTGCTGATCATCGATGAAGAACACCGTTTCGGTGTGAAGCAAAAAGAACAGCTCAAGGCATTACGCGCCGAGGTGGATGTGCTCACCCTTACGGCAACCCCGATTCCGCGCACGTTGGCCATGTCGCTTGAAGGCTTGCGCGACTTCTCGGTGATTGCCACGGCGCCCCAAAAGCGGCTCGCCATCAAAACCTTTGTCCACAACCTGTCGGACGGCATCATTCGTGAAGCCATCCTGCGCGAACTCAATCGCGGTGGTCAGGTGTACTTCCTGCATAACGAAGTCGACACTATCGAGAACATGCGTGAACGTCTGGCCAAACTGGTGCCAGAAGCCAGCATCGTCATCGGCCATGGTCAGATGAATGAGCGTGAATTGGAACGCGTCATGCGCGACTTCACCCAGCAACGCGCCAACGTGCTGCTCTGTACCACTATTATTGAAACCGGCATCGATAATCCGCATGCCAACACCATTCTGATCAACCGTGCTGATAAATTCGGTCTCGCCCAGTTGCACCAGCTGCGTGGCCGCGTTGGCCGTTCACACCACCAGGCCTATGCCTACCTGATGGTGCAGGAAATGAAGGGCCTCACCAAGGCCGCCAAGCAGCGCCTGGAAGCCATCCAGATGATGGAAGAACTCGGCTCGGGTTTCTACCTGGCCATGCACGATCTGGAAATCCGTGGCGCGGGCGAAGTACTGGGCGATTCGCAATCGGGCGAAATTCAGGAAGTGGGTTTTGCGCTCTTTACCGAAATGCTCAACCGTGCTGTCAAAGCCATGAAGGCAGGTGAAACACCGGACCTGAGTCAACCACTTGGTATCGGTACTGAAATCAATCTGCATGTACCTGCCCTACTGCCGGATGCCTATTGCCCGGATGTTCACGAACGGCTCAATCTCTATAAGCGTCTGGCCAACAGCGATGACGCTGACGAATTAACCCTGATGCAGGAAGAATTGATCGACCGATTCGGGGCACTGCCGCCTCAGGCAGAATCGCTGATGGCCACGCACCAGGTACGCTTGCAGGCTAAACACTGGGGCATGACCAAAGTCGATATGTCACAGGATCAGATCGTTATCCAGTTCGGCCCGCAAACCCCGGCCGACCCGATGACCCTGCTCTGGCTCATCCAGAACCGGCGCGACCTTAAACTCGCCGGGCAGGATAGAATTATTCTTTCACGCCATATGCCCACCCTGTCCTTGCGCATTCAGGCCTTCCGCGAGCTTTGCAGCACGCTGGATAAGCCGCCTGCAGCACTGGCCAAGGCCAGCAACAAATCGAAATAAGCTACAAAATCATCGCCCGGAACGCGCTCATCATGACTCAGAACAATCAACAGCCGATCAGCAACCTGCACATCGCAGCCTTTGACCCGATGCCAACGCCAGAAGCCATTCAGGCGCAACTGCCATTGAGCGCCAAAGCTGCTGCAACGGTTTCCGATGGTCGCGCCCAGTTGATTGATATCCTCGATCACAAAGACCCGCGCCCATTCGTTGTCGTGGGGCCCTGCTCGATTCATGATCCGGTAGCCGGCCTTGACTATGCCCGTCGCCTCAAAGCACTGGCAGATGAAGTTTCCGATACGCTGATGATCGTCATGCGCGTCTATTTTGAAAAACCGCGCACTACCGTTGGCTGGAAGGGTTACATCAACGACCCGAATATGGATGACTCCTTCAAGGTCGATGCCGGTATGGCCAAAGCCCGTGAATTCCTACTCGCCGTCAACGAACTCGGCCTGCCCGCCGGTACAGAAGCGCTGGATCCGATTTCGCCACAGTATCTGGGCGACCTCATCGCGTGGAACGCCATCGGCGCACGCACCACCGAATCACAGACACACCGTGAAATGTCATCGGGTCTCTCGACCCCGGTCGGCTTTAAAAACGGTACCAATGGCGACCTGACGATTGCCATTAACGCCATTCTGTCTGCCAGCCGTCCGCACAGCTTCCTCGGCATCAATAGCGATGGCCGCGTCGCCATCGTGCGTACCAAAGGCAACCCGTACGGCCATATCGTCCTGCGCGGCGGCGATGGCCGTCCGAACTACGACACAGTTTCAGTAACGCTGGCTGAAAACGCCATGACCAAGGCCAAACTGCTACCGAATGTGATCGTCGACTGTTCACACGCTAACAGCAACAAGAATCCCGAGTTGCAACCGCTAGTGATGGCCGATGTCATTGGTCAGATCGTGGCTGGCAACAAGAACATCACCGGCCTCATGATCGAATCCAACCTGGTGGCTGGAAATCAACCGATCCTGGCTGACCGTAGCCAGATGACCTACGGCTGTTCCGTCACCGATGGCTGCGTCAACTGGGACACCACCGAACAGATGATCCACGAAGCCGCAGAACGTCTGCGCCCGGTTCTGGCCCAACGTGGCATTAACAAAGGCTAAGCACCATGCTGGATCTTGTTGTTTACGGTGGTCCGGTTCCAACCTATCTGATCGAAGCGATTCAATCAGCGCTCAAGCCTGCCGATGTCAAACCGCAGGCCATGCAGGCCGTGCGCTTTTCAGGCATCACAACGAACGTAATCCCCGAAGCCATCCGTCAGAGCCTACACAACGAACAACTGGATTGGGGTGTTGTCCCAGGTGGCCGTTCGCTCAAAGACTTCAAACTGGTGGTGTTCGACATGGACTCCACCCTGATCAATATCGAATGCATTGATGAGCTAGCTGATTTTGCCGGTCGCAAAGCGGAAGTATCGGAGATTACCGAAGCTGCGATGCGTGGCGAGCTGGATTACCGGGAAAGCTTACAGAAACGTGTGGCCATTCTTGAAGGGCTGAGCGCTCAGGTGCTGGCACGTGTGTTTTCCGAACGTCTGCTCTTGAACCCCGGCGCCCGTGAACTGCTCGAAACCCTGCAGGCTGCCAATGTCCATACAGCCCTGCTCTCCGGTGGCTTTACCTACTTCACCGAACGCCTCCGCATTGAACTGGGTCTGGATTTCGCTACCTCCAACGAACTTGAAATCGTTAGCGGCAAACTCACCGGCAAAGTAGTCGGCGACATCGTCGATGCCCAGGCCAAAGCAGATATGCTTCTCAGCCTGAGCAAAGAATTCGGTTTAACGCAGGATCAGATCATGGCTGTTGGTGATGGCGCAAATGATCTGCTGATGATGGCCGAAGCCGGTACCTCGGTGGCTTATCATGCCAAACCAGCCACCCAGGCTAAAGCCACTCACGCGATCAATCATGGCGGGCTGGACAGCATCCTGACCCTTTACCCAGCCTAAATTTTAAAGCGTACGAACCTAGACCGAGTTTCTCAAGCGTGCATTGAGCTCGTCGACCACTTCAGCCCAATCGGCATCATCTTCGATTTCTTCAGACAGAAACGTGGCCTGAGACGCCGTCCAGAAAGCCGCTTCATGTAAAAGGCAGTGGTCTGGCAGCGGGCAATGAAATTCGATGAATGCATCGATTTCCGCAGTCTCGCTGGGCAGACCCAGTTGCTTGAACAGGCTATTAATCGAGTGAATCGGGGTTTCCATAGTAGCCACCTCCAGATGATTACTTACAGCTCGTCGATCCAGGTTTGCTGGATCGCTTCCAATATCCGCTCACCACAGTGCTTCGGGTCATCATCAAACTCTGGTAGCGCCATCACCCACTGCATCAGATCAACGAAGTTGATCTTTGTCGGATCCTGATCAGGATGCGCTTCAATCAGCGCTTCTGCAATATCCAGCGTGTCGGTCCACTTGAGTGCCATGATTAACGTTTCCCTTCACGCGTCATATTGATCGAATACTTGGGAATTTCAACCACCAGCGGTGTTTCAGCCACAAACGCCTGACAGGAAAGACGGGATTCCGGTTCCAGGCCCCAGGCCTTATCCAGTAGATCCTCTTCCAGCTCTTCCGGCTCATTCAATGAGTTATAGCCTTCACGCACCACCACATGGCAGGTCGTACAAGCGCACGAGCATTCACAGGCGTGTTCGATTTCAATGCCGTTATTAAGCAGCACGTCACAGATAGAATCGCCCACCGGGGCTTCAAGTACCGCGCCATCCGGGCAGTATTCGGCGTGCGGGAGCACGATCAGTTGAGTCATTTCTTTTCCTTAACCGATGCGTTGGTTGTCTGGTGTAGATCCTGAATCGCCTCTTCCACCGAATCGATTGATTTACCGGCCAATGCACGGTTCACCGCCTGGTTCATACGGCGTCCGGCAAACTCTTTACAGTCGGCATCCAGATCATCCATGGCAATCGTAATCTGACGGCGATTGCCTGATAGGCTGGCCGTTTGTAGTTTCACGATGCCCGATTCAATCAGCTGGAATTCCTGCTCGTTTAACAGATGACGATCTTCTGTCAGCGCCGAACGAACAGCTTCGATCAGGCGTTGGGCATCAACCTGGGTTTCTTTCAATGCGCGCGTCTGGGCATCATCACGTGCATGGTCCACCGAGGCCTTGAGCATGCCGGTAATCTGGTCATCCGACAGGCCATAAGACGGCTTTACTTCCACATGCGCTTCAACGCCCGTGGTCTGTTCACGTGCCGTTACAGAGAGCAAGCCATCAGCATCCACCTGGAAGGTCACGCGAATACGCGCTGCACCCGCCACCATCGGCGGAATGCCACGCAGCTCAAAACGCGCCAGCGAACGACAGTCATCAACCAGCTCACGCTCACCCTGAACCACATGCACCATCATGGCCGTCTGGCCATCGCGGTAGGTTGTAAATTCCTGGGCACGGGCAACAGGAAGCGTTGAGTTACGCGGGATTACTTTCTCAACCAGACCACCCATCGTCTCCAGACCCAGCGACAGCGGAATCACATCCAGCAGCAACCAGTCTTCGCCAGGTGCACGGTTACCCGCCAGCAGGTTTGCCTGAATCGCTGCACCCAGGGCAACCACTTTGTCCGGGTCCAGATTGTTCAGCGGTTCCTGTTTGAAAAATTCGCCAACAGCGCGCTGAATTAGCGGGATACGGGTCGCACCGCCCACCATCACAACACCCTGAATCTCTTCCGGACGCAGACCGGCATCGCGCAATGTCTTCTTGACCGGTTGCAGAGTTTTGGAAACCAGCGTCTGGCTGATCTCGGCAAAGGTTGCCATGTCGATCGTCACATCAACAATTTCACCCGATGCCAAACGCGCAGTAATCGGCGCCTCCGGATGGGTCGAGAGATACTCCTTGGCCTCACGCGAACGCAACAGCAGTAATGCGGTATCTTCCACCGTTGGCGGGGACTTCAGTTTTGCCTGATCCAGCACCCAACAGTAAATACGGCGATCGAAATCATCACCACCCAGCGCAGAGTCACCACCGGTGGCCAGCACTTCGAACACACCACGTGTCAGGCGCAGAATCGAAATATCAAAGGTGCCACCACCCAGATCGTAAACGGCGTAAACGCCTTCAGAAGCGTTATCCAGACCATAGGCCACTGCAGCGGCGGTTGGTTCATTTAGCAGACGTAATACATTCAAACCGGCAAGACGTGCAGCATCTTTGGTGGCCTGACGTTGTGCATCATCAAAGTAAGCCGGTACGGTAATCACCGCACCCACGATATCCTGCTTGAGCGTCTGCTGTGCGCGTTCATTCAAGACGCGCAGAATTTCGGCCGATATTTCAACTGGTGTTTTAACGCCCTGGCGGGTTTTAACGCACACCATCCCGGGGTTATCAACCAGATCCAGCGGCAGATTCTCACGGTGTTCGATATCGGTCAGTGAACGACCCATCAGGCGCTTCACCGAAGCAATCGTATTCTTGGGGTCCTTGGCAATCGCTTTGAGCGCATCGTAGCCCACCAGCACACTGCCATCTTCCTGATAGCGCACTACGGAAGGTACCAGTGCTCTGCCCTCAGCATCATTCATCACATGAGACATACCCTGGCGCACACTGGCCACCAGAGAGTTGGTCGTGCCCAGATCTATACCAATGGCATGCCGTGTCTCATGCGGTAAAGGGCTCTGCCCGGGTTCGGCGATTTGCAGTAGTGCCATAGGATCAACAACAGTATGTGAGAGTAAAGGTTAAAGATCTTCCAGCGCAAAAACTGCGTCTTCGATCTCTTCCCGTAATTTTTCCAGAAACATCAGTCGGCGCACACCCTCAACCGCATCCTGCGGTTGATTTTCCTGATCCAGCTCCGTGGCTAGGTCGCTGTACGCATCGCGGATGTCATCGGCGATTTCAGACTGTAAGCGTTCCAGCTCGGCCAAATTCTTGTCGCCACGGGCATCAGCTACCTGCTCACGCCACATCATCTGGCTCATCAGAAATTCAGGAGACATCGCTGTATTGGATTCGGCACCAATATCAATGCCTGCCTGTTCCAGCAGATAACTCGCGCGCTTCAGGGGCGAGCGCAAGGTCTGATAGGCCGCATTGATCTGTGTAGCCAGCATCATCGATGCGCGTCTGGCTGCATCATCGGCAGCCGCAAAGCGGTCCGGATGCACTTCCCGCTGTAATTCGCGAAAACGCGCATCCAGCGCAACCGTGTCCAACTCGAAACGCTTCGGTAGACCCAGTAGCGTAAAAAAGTCTGCACCCAGCAGATCTGCCGTTATGGCAGTACCGGGTGCAGCTTTTGCATCAGACATGGAAAGACTCGCCGCAACCGCACTCATCTTTGACGTTCGGGTTATTGAACTTGAAGCCCTCGTTCAGGCCCTCACGTACGAAGTCTAGTTCCGTGCCGTCCAGATAAGCCAGACTCTTCGGGTCCACCACAATCTTGACGCCGTGCGATTCAAACACCGAATCATCATCGGCCAGATCATCGACATACTCTAGACGGTAAGCCATGCCGGAGCAGCCAGCAGTCCGCACACCGAGGCGCAGTCCAACACCTTTGCCCCGCTGTGCCAGTGCCTTACCCACGTGGGTCGCGGCACGTTCAGTCATGGTCACGCTCATCGTGATCTCCTTTTCAGGATTCCTGTTTCTTCTTGTAGTCGGCAACCGCTGCCTTGATGGCATCTTCAGCCAGGATCGAGCAGTGGATTTTTACCGGTGGCAATGCCAGCTCTTCAGCAATCGCCGTGTTTTTGATTTCCAGCGCTTCGTCCAGATTCTTACCCTTCACCCACTCGGTCACGAGCGAGCTGGAGGCAATGGCCGAGCCACAACCATAGGTCTTGAACTTGGCGTCTTCAATAACGCCTTCCTTGTTGACCTTGATCTGCAGCTTCATTACGTCGCCGCAGGCAGGCGCGCCCACCATACCGGTACCCACACCCGCTTCTTCCTTATCGAAAGAACCGACGTTGCGAGGATTTTCGTAGTGGTCAATGACCTTAACGCTATATGCCATGAAAGACTCCTTTGAATAAGACCAGCCGCGTTAGTGCGCAGCCCATTGAACCGTATTGAGGTCGATACCTTCCTGAACCATCTCCCACAGCGGAGACATTTCACGCAGGCGTCCGATTTGTTTATGCAGCAGATCCACCGTGTAATCGATCTCTTCTTCCGTCGTAAAACGGCCAATCGAAAAACGGATCGATGAGTGTGCAAGTTCATCTGTCAGGCCCAGCGCACGTAACACGTACGAAGGCTCCAGCGATGCCGAGGTGCATGCCGAGCCGGATGACACAGCGATGTCACGCACCGCCATGATCAGCGACTCACCTTCGACGTAGGCAAAGCTCACGTTCAGGTTATGCGGCACACGGTGATCCAGATCACCATTGACATAGATCTCAGGCATATCCGACAAGCCCTTGTACAGACGATCACGCAGTGCCTGGATACGCTTGTTCTCTTCATGCATTTCCAGACGGGCCAGACGGAAGGCTTCGCCCATACCAACGATCAGGAAAGTAGCCAGCGTGCCCGAGCGCATACCGCGCTCATGACCGCCGCCATGCATCTGGGCTTCCAGACGCACACGTGGTTTACGACGCACATACAAAGCACCAATGCCCTTCGGGCCATAAGTCTTGTGCGCCGAGAAGCTCATCAGATCAACCTTCAGGGTCGACAGATCGATGTCGATCTTGCCAGTGGCCTGAGCGGCATCCACATGGAACAGAATGCCCTTGCTACGCAGCAGTTCGCCAATCTGCGCAATCGGCTGAATCACACCGATTTCGTTATTCACCGCCATGATCGAAACGAGGATGGTGTCAGGGCGCAGCGCTGCTTCAAGCGCAGCCATATCCACCAGACCGTTCGGCAGCACATCCAGATAAGTGACTTCGAAACCCTGGCGCTCCAGTTCACGCATCGTATCCAGCACAGCCTTGTGCTCGGTCTTCAACGTGATCAGGTGCTTACCCTTGCCCTGATAGAAATTTGCCGCACCCTTGATCGCCAGGTTGTTGGCTTCGGTCGCGCCGGAAGTCCAGACGATTTCTTTCGGATCGGCATGAACCAGCGCCGCTACTTCGGCGCGTGCATTTTCTACGGCAGCTTCAGCATCCCAGCCATACTGGTGTGAACGCGAGGCAGGATTACCGAACTTTTCGGTCAGATAAGGCAGCATAGCCTCTACGACCCGTGGGTCCATCGGGGTTGTTGCCGAATAATCCAGATAAATTGGGAACTTCATCATTAACTCCAGAGAAAACTGTCAGGCCACAGCAGCAAAACGCTGCAGCTGACTTAAAACCTTATCCAGCTGACCAATCAAACGGTCAACCGCTTCAATCGTTGTTGCGCCATAAGGCATCATGCCCAGGCTGAAACGAATCGCGCCTTTGGCCAGCATCGGGTCCACACCCATGGCCAGCAATATGGCCGACACACCGGCTTTGCCCGAACCGCAGGCAGCACCACTGGCAATCGCAATACCCTGGCGATCCAGCAGCGACACCAGCGTCTCACCGTCAATACCGGGAAACGCCGCAAACGTCGTATTCGGAAGGCGCTCGCCAGCCGCCGAGAAAATCACAGCGCCACGGCTTCTGAGCCATGCGTCAAGATGCTGCTGCAAATGGTGTGCCTTTGCTGAACGTGATGCCAGATCGGCAACCGCACGGCCACAGGCCACACCAAAGCCGACAATCGCAGCCACGTTCTCGGTACCTGATCGCAACCCCTGCTCCTGACCACCACCGTACACCAATGGCATCAGCGCTAGCTGGCGATCACGCACCAGCGCCGCTACACCCTTGGGGCCGCCAACCTTGTGAGCCGATACGGTCAGCGCATCTACGCCAGCCGCATTCAGTACTCGAAAGCTCAACGGGTGCTTACCAAAAGCCTGTACAGCATCGGTGTGAAAACAATTCAAACCATTGCGGCCGGCTTTAAACGCTTGGCTCAACTGCGCCACGGGTTGCAAAACACCCGTTTCGTTATTGGCCGACATGATGGAAAGCAAACGGGTATCTGCAGGCAGTGCGGTAACGCTATCTGTTTTAACAACGCCCGATTGGCTAACGCCGAGTTCAGCAACAGACCAACCTGCACGGCCCAGAGCGCGCACCGGTTCGGCCACACAGGGGTGTTCAATCTGCGAGCAAGCCACATGAGCCGCGGCACCCGCGTCAGCCACATAGGCATCGGCATAGCCACGAACCAGCAGGTTATTCGCCTCGCTACCGCTGGCGGTAAAAATCACTTCAGAGGGGTCGGCGTCGAGCGCAGCAGCAACCTGTTCACGCGCCTGCTCTACAGCACGACGCGCCTCCCGACCAGCGGTATAGGTTGCCGATGCATTGGCGAAATGAGACCCCATGTACGGCAACATGGCTTCAAGCACAAACGGATCCAGCGGCGTGGTCGCGTTATGGTCGAAGTAAAGCGTTGCCATCATCGCACTCAGGCAGCCTGAGCCACACTAAAAGACACGGTCTTCGCATCAGATTTGGCGTCTTGAGCAGCCGCCTTCTTGCGCTGCTTTTCTACGAGGTCCGCCAGTGTCACCGAGGCCAGATAATCCAGCATCTTGCGGTTTAACGTAGACCACAGATCATGCGTCATACAACGATGATCCGATTTACAGTTTTCGCGACCACCGCACTGTGTGGCATCCAGCGGTTCATCCACGGCCAGAATGACATCGGCAACAGTGATCTCGACGGCATTACGACCCAGGCAGTAACCACCACCTGGTCCGCGCACACTCTCCACGATCTTGTGGCGACGCAGTTTGGCAAACAGCTGTTCCAGATACGACAGCGAAATATTCTGGCGTTCGCTGATCGACGCCAGGGTCACCGGACGATCACCGACGTATAACGCCAGATCGATCATGGCAGTGACAGCAAAACGGCCTTTAGTTGTTAATCTCATGATGCCTCCCGTTGGGATTGGGATTGGGATTGGTTTTAGCTATATGGGTGCGCGATGCGCTATATCCAAGTATTTGCGTCAACTATAAAGCGGTCTACCGCAATTAGTCAACTATTTTGCTCAGGTATTGCGGATCAAACTTGTCCGCCACCGAATTAGCCTCTTCCACCTGCATGCCCGATGCTTCCAGCTTCTTAAGCAGATGCTCGATACGCTGATCAGTTTCAGCTGCATGCTCTAAGAGCGCATGCAGCGCTTTAGCGTAGGGATCGCTGGCATCGCGGTTGATGGCGTATGCCGTAAAGCCCAACTTCGCCGCCTGTGGCGACGTATCCTGTGCTTTATCGTTTTCAATAATGCGCGCCGGGTTACCCACAGCCGTTGCACCTTCAGGCACATCTTTCACCACGACGGCATCACTACCCACACGTGCACCAGCACCAACCGTAATCGGGCCCAGCACCTTGGCACCCGCGCCAATAACGACGCCAGACTTCAGCGTCGGGTGACGGCGACCCTTGTTCCAGCTTGTACCGCCCAGGGTAACGCCGTGATACAGGGTCACATCGTCTTCAATAATCGCGGTTTCACCGATCACCACGCCCATACCGTGGTCGATAAAGAAGCGGCGGCCAATCGTCGCACCCGGGTGAATCTCGATCCCCGTGAGAAAACGTGAAATATGCGAAATGAATCGTGCCAGCCAGTAAAAATGCCACGTCCACAGGCGATGCGCCACCCGATGGAACACCATGGCATGCACGCCCGGATAGCAGGTCACAATCTCCAGCGTCGATCGCGCCGCAGGGTCGCGTTCGAATATGGAGCGGATATCTTCCCGAATGGACTTGAGAATGGTCATCTAGGCGTCTGGTTTTCTATAGTTCGAAAGGCTTGAAACAAGCCTTCAAGCGCCCCTATTGTACTAATTCCGACTTTTTTAATCAACCTTGCCAGGCGCTTTGCCGAGCACTTTGCGAAACTACTTTTGGCCGCTTTCCAGAGCCGAAATAATGCCGCGCAGAATATTCACTTCATCCGCTTCTAGCTGCGTCCGTTCGAAGATCCGGCGAATCTTGGGCAACAGGCGTCGCGGCCGGTTCGGATCATGAAACCCGGACTTGATCATCGCCACTTCAAGCTGCTTGTAAAAGCCCTCGACCGCATCCACGGTGGCCAAGGGCGAGGCATAACGGGTTGCCCCGGTATCAACCGCTGTCTGGTTGCCTGAAACATCGCGCAAGAGATACGTCATGATCTGCACCGCCGCTCCCAGGTTCAAAGAGCCATAATCCGGGTTAGTCGCAATGCTTACCTCGGCCCGGCAGTGCTGCAGCTCTTCATTGGTCAGACCATTCGTCTCATTACCGAAAACAAAAGCCGAGATTGCACCGCTCTCGCCCCCGGCCAGCCAATGCGCTTTAGACGCAGCCACCGCTGCCTTGGGCTGCATCGGCTCAGGGCCTAACTCCCGTGCCCGCACAGTCATCCCGAAAGCACCCGTACAGCCAGCCAGCGCCTCGGAAAGGCTATCGACGATGCGGCAACCGGTCACCAGATCGGCCGCCCCAGAGGCGCGCCTTACAGCCACCTCATCCACTGCACATAGCGGGTTCACCAGGTAGAGCTGGGCAGCGCTAACCAGGCCCATGGTTTTCATGGCACGCGCAGCCGCACCAATATTGCCCGGATGCGACGGCCGGCACAGCACAATCCGCTGGCAATCCAGAAACGGCACAGTCGGCAAAACGGGTGTCAGAAATTCGTCAGTCATGCGCTTTTCATCAGGGTAAAAGGAACCGCCAAGGTCGACCAGCAGGCTGCCAACAGGTACAATAGCGCCTATCGTGCGAACGAACCTCGTTTGCCACTTGCTCTGTGTCCCTGATATGCATCCCTTTCTTAATGTTGCCGTTAAGGCCGCACGTCGTGCCGGTCAAATTATCAACCGTGCTGCTCTCGAAATCGAGAACCTACAGGTTGCCCGCAAAGGCCAAAGTGACTATGTCACCCAGGTTGATCGTGCTGCAGAGGATGCCATCAAGGAAATCCTGATTGAAGCCTACCCAAGCCACGGCATTCTAGCGGAAGAATCGGGCAGCACTAATGCCGATGCCGAGTTCCAGTGGATCATCGACCCGCTCGACGGCACCACCAACTTTATTCATGGTTTTCCGCAGTACGCGGTCTCCATCGCCCTCACCCAGAACGGCCAATTGGCTCATGGCGTGATTTACGACCCGATGCGTAACGAACTGTTCACGGCCAGCAAGGGTCGTGGCGCCTTTCTCAATGATCGCCGTATCCGCGTTAGCCGTAGCGACCGCTTGGCGGATTCGCTCATTGGTACCGGCTTCCCGTATCGCGTCTTTGATCGCGTCGACAACTACATGGGCGCCTTCCGTGAACTAACTGAAAAAACTGCCGGCATGCGCCGCCCGGGTGCTGCATCGCTGGATCTGGCCTATGTGGCTGCTGGTCGCCTGGATGGTTTCTGGGAATTCGGTCTGGCACCATGGGACATGGCAGCCGGCACGCTGATGATTCTGGAAGCCGGTGGCTTCGTCACCGACCTTAAGGGTGATGGTGATTACCTCAAAACCGGTGATGTCGTAGCAGGTACACCCAAGGTCCACACACCACTGCTGCAGATTGTTCAGAAGCATCTGACAAAGGCTAGCGCCTAAGCTAAGCAACACCGGGGTCATTGCCGACATGAGCAAAAAGAACGCGACCGCAGAGACCCCGGAACCCGCTTTAACGCCCATGATGCGCCAGTATCTGGCCATTAAGGAAAGCGTACCCGATACCCTGCTCTTCTATCGCCTCGGCGATTTCTATGAGCTATTCCAGAGCGATGCTGAAAAAGCCGCGCGCATTCTGGACATTACCCTCACCAAGCGTGGCCAGACCCCCATGGCCGGCGTGCCGTTTCATGCCGCCGACCAGTACATTGCCCGCCTGATCAAAGCCGGTGAGTCGGTTGCCATCTGTGAACAGATCGGCGACCCGGCAACCTCCAAAGGCCCGGTAGAGCGTGCCATCAGCCGCATCATTACGCCGGGCACGGTGAGCGATGCTACCCTCATGGATGAACGCCGTGAGAACCATCTCATGGCGCTCTATCCCGCAGGTGCCCGTTGGGGCGCCGCCTGGATATCACTGGCGGCTGGCCGCATTACGCTAAGCGAAGTCCCTGCCGATCAGATCAGCACCTTGCTCGGTCGTATCGAACCCACTGAACTATTGATACCGGAAACGCATCCCTGGCAGGAAAGTAATCACAAACCATTGCGCCGTGCCGACTGGTTGTTTGATGCCAGTAGCGGTGCTCGCACGCTCTGTGCTGCACTCAACGTCAGCGCACTCAATGCCTACGGGATCGACCCGAACGAAGACCAACCGGCATTGGCAGCGGCCAGCGCCCTGCTCGATTACATCCAGGCCACCCAGCTACGCAAACCAGAAATGCTGGGCATCAGCCAGATACTGGTGGAACGCCCCAATCAGTATCTGCGCATGGATGCGATCACCCGTCGCAACCTGGAACTCACCGAATCATTGCGTCTGGCCAGCGGCCCCAATGCCGAACCCACCACGCTATTCAGCATCCTCGATCAGACCATGACCAGCATGGGCTCACGCGCACTGCGTCACGCCCTGCACCATCCATCAGCAGACGACCTGATTCCGGGCAACCGTCACCAGCTGATCGACATCTTTCTGGATCGCACCGATCTACTGGAACAACTGCGTACCCTATTACGCAGCTTCAGTGACATCGAACGCATTGCCGGACGCATTGCCCTGCAATCGGTGCGCCCACGTGAACTGGCCGCACTCCGCGATACGCTCCAACAATGGCCAGCACTTGCCGAATTACTAGAGCAACTGGGCGCTGCATCGCTGGATCAGGCAGCTCTACAGCAACTCACCACCCGCATCATTCAGGCTACAGCACCTGCTCAAGTCAGCCAGCTACTGCATAACGCACTGCATCTCGAACCGGCACTCAACGTACGCGATGGCGGCGTCATTGCCGATGGCTACGACAGCGAACTGGATGAGCTACGTCAGATTCAAACGCATTGCGGCGACTTCCTGCTCGATCTGGAAACGCGTGAGCGTGAAGCCACCGGTATCACCACACTCAAAGTGGAATACAACCGCGTGCATGGCTTCTATATCGAAGTCTCACAGGCGCAGTCAGCCAAAGTACCCGAGCATTACCGCCGTCGGCAAACACTCAAGAATGCCGAGCGTTACATTACCCCGGAACTCAAAGCCTTTGAAGACAAAGCGCTGTCGGCTCAGGATCGCGCGCTCTCCAGAGAAAAACAACTCTTCGAATCTCTGCTGCAACAGCTGCAATCCGATGTAATCGCCATCAAAGCCCTCGCCGCTGACGTTGCTGAACTCGATCTCGTCGGTAGCTTTGCCCAGTCCGCACATGATCGCGGCTGGTCTCGCCCGGTCTTTAGCCCCATCCCGGAAATCGACATCTGCGAAGGTCGCCATCCGGTGGTTGAACAGGCGCTGCGTAAAGACGGCAAACCCTTTGTTGAAAACGACACACGCCTGCACCCGGATCGTCAGTGCCTGTTAATTACCGGCCCCAACATGGGCGGTAAATCCACCTTCATGCGCCAGACCGCACTGATCGTACTGTTGGCGCGTATTGGCTCGTACGTGCCGGCACGTAGTGCACGCATCGGCCGTATCAATGCCCTGTTCACCCGTATCGGTGCCTCGGATGACCTTGCCTCTGGCCGTTCTACCTTCATGGTGGAGATGACAGAAACCGCCGCCATTCTCAATCAGGCCGATGCCAACAGCCTGGTCCTTATGGATGAAATCGGGCGCGGCACCTCAACTTTCGATGGCCTGGCACTCGCCTCAGCCGTTCTCAAGCAGGTTTTACGCCAGAACAAATCGCTCACCCTGTTTGCGACCCACTACTTTGAACTCACCCGCCTGAGCGAGAAGTTCAAGCAACTGGAAAACGTGCATCTCAATGCCGTTGAACACCACGACCGAATCGTCTTCCTGCACCGCGTACAGCCCGGCCCTGCCAACCAGAGTTACGGGATTGAAGTGGCCTCACTGGCCGGCATACCCGCCAGCGTGGTGCGCGACGCTCGTAGAACGTTGCTGGAACTCGAAGCGCAATCCGTCCACCACAGTCAGCTCAGTGCCGATAGCACCAATCAGTCTGATTTCTTCGATACCGAAACGGTTACTATCGAACCGACAGCGAGCGTCCCGGCAACGGTTGATGCCACGCACCTTGCCCTGGTTGCAGAACTGGAAGCACTGGACCCGGATAGTCTGACACCGCGCCAGGCGCTGGACGCCCTGTATCAACTCAAAAACATTTCAAGGGAATAAGATGATGCATCGTACTTTCCGCACCATCAGCGCTACGCTCAGAGCGCTACTCCTGGCTACTGCACTGGGCGTTTGCCACAGCGCCATGGCAAGCAGCCTCACCTTCGCCCTCTTCGGCGATGTCTACATGACACCCGAACACCAGGGTTACCTCAAAGGCATGCTGGCCGATATGGCAGCCAAGGGTTCCGATCTGGCGATCTCTACCGGCGGTCTCAAACCAGCGGATCAGAACTGTAACGATAAAAACCTGCTGGCCGCCTACCCGGTATTTGCCGCAGCGCCTCTCCCTACCTTTTACGTACCCGGCGATGCCGAATGGCTACTGTGCGGCAAAAGCGCCAACGGTAACTTTGCACCGGAAGAGCGCTTGAACCTCTTGCGTAAAACCTTCTACCAATCGGATCGCAGCCTCGGCCAACCCAGTCTGCCGGTCATCCGTCAGGCAGATTACCCGGAGCACATGCGCTGGCAAACTGGCCCGGCATTGTTCATCACGCTGTCTTCACCAAACGACATCAACTTTGACCGTAAAAACACGGCCGCGGCACTGTCTGTTCAGAACCGCCTGGATGCGGTTTCAGAGTGGATTAAAGAAGCCTATAGCGAAGCACGCAAACAAGACATCAGCATGCTCGTGATGGTCATGCCGCGGGAAGTGAATTTTGATGCTGCTGAACCTAAAGCCGATGCCAAAGCCGAAGGTGCCAAAAATCTACTGGCCGATCTGATCCGCTCAGAAACCATCGGCTTTCCCGGTCAGGTACTCATGGTGCATGGCGGTAACGGCGTACACCGTATCGACCAACCCATCACCAATCCGGACAACGAACTGCCCTTGCAGAACTTCACGCGGGTAGAAACCTACGGCGCCTTGCAACAGGGTTGGGTACAGGTGCGTATCGAGCGTAATAAAAAGTCCGGTGACGATCCCGTGCACCGGACTGAATTCCACTTTGAATCGTTCCCCTGGCCCCCGCTAGATATGGGCACAGAGGAAGACACCAAAACTGTGAATTAGTGAATCACCACCTGCGGCGCTTCGCCGTCTTCGTCATCATCACCCACGCACTCTTCTTCCAGCTCTTCAGCGGTTGCCGGACGTACGTCACGCACCGTGCATGTAAACACCAGCGACATACCAGCCAGCGGATGGTTGCCATCCAGCACGACTTTGCCATCGGCCACATCGGTAACGCGGTAGATCACGATATCGTCTTCGTCAGAGCCTTCAGGCGCGCCTTCGAACTGCATGCCCACCTTGGTTTCCTTCGGGAAACGTGACTGCTCTTCAATCTGCACCAACTCGGAATCGTAGTCGCCGTAGGCTTCTTCAGGCTGCAGCTTGATCGTCACCGACTCGCCGACTTTCTTACCTTCCAGCGTTTCTTCGATGCGATCGAAGATATCGCCATAACCGCCATGCAGATAACGGATCGGGTTACGACCATCATCCACTACCTGGCCATCCGAATCCGTCACACTGTAATCCAGCGTCACAACAGTATTGCGGTGAACGAGTCCACTCATTGCTTTTCCTTCTCAGATTCTGGTTTGGCTGTTTCGGTCTTGGCCGGCGCGTCAGTTGTAACTGACGCAGCAGGTTCAGCGGCTGCCGCCTTCTTGCGCTGTGGCAGCTGATAGAAAACCTCGTCCGGCTTCACCATGCCCAGTTCAAACCTGGAGCGCTCTTCAACCGCTTCCAGGCCAGATTTCAGATTACGTGTTTCAGCTTCCAGACCTGCATTACGCAGCTCGAGCTGGCGATTCACTTCACGCTGCTGACGCAGCTGCGAATCGCTTTCCCACACCTTCAACCAGCCACCCCTACCCAGCCATAGCGGGTACTGAATCACCACAGCCAGGCCGACGAGAATAGCGGTTGAAGGACGCATGGGGGGATGAATTAACGCAGGTTGTAGAACGCGTCACGACCCGGATACGATGCGGTGTCACCCAGATCTTCTTCAATACGCAGCAGCTGGTTGTACTTGGCGATACGATCCGAGCGCGACAGTGAACCCGTCTTGATCTGACCGGCATTCAGGCCTACAGCGATATCGGCAATGGTCGAATCTTCGGTTTCGCCCGAACGGTGCGAAATCACAGCGGTGTAACCAGCGCGCTTGGCCATCTCGATGGCAGCAAAGGTTTCGCTCAGTGTACCGATCTGGTTGATCTTGATCAGGATCGAATTGGCGATACCCTTCTGGATACCTTCCTTGAAGATACGAGTGTTGGTCACGAAAATATCGTCGCCAACGATCTGTACCTTGTTGCCCAGACGTTCGGTCAGCAGCTTCCAGCCATCCCAGTCGGCTTCCGACATACCGTCTTCGATCGAAACGATCGGGAACTTGTCGACCAGCGTCGCCAGGTAATCAACAAACTGGGCCGAGGTCAGTTGCAGACCTTCGCCCGACAGGTGGTACTTACCATCCTTGTAGAACTCCGAAGCGGCACAATCCAGTGCCAGCAGCACGTCTTTACCGGCAACGTAGCCAGCGTTCTGAATGGCTTGCATGATCACTTCCAGGGCTTCGGCATGGCTACCCAGGTTCGGGGCAAAACCACCTTCGTCACCCACAGCCGTCGAATGGCCGTTCTTGTCCAGCAGCTTCTTCAGCGCGTGGAAAATCTCGGCGCCGCAACGCAGAGCTTCGCGGAACGAGTTCACGCCAACGGGCATGATCATGAATTCCTGAATGTTCAGGCTGTTATTGGCGTGCTCACCACCGTTGATGATGTTCATCATTGGCACTGGCAGCGACATCGGGGCCGCACCACCGAAATAACGGTACAGCGGCAGACCAGCTTCTTCAGCAGCAGCCTTGGCCACAGCCATCGAAACGGCCAGCATGGCATTGGCACCCAGACGGGCCTTGTTATCCGTACCGTCCAGATCGATCAGCGTCTTGTCGATGAAAGCTTGTTCCTGAGCATCCAGGCCGATCAGCGCTTCACTGATTTCGGTGTTGACGTGTTCAACAGCGCGCATCACACCCTTGCCGAGGTAACGGCTGGCATCGCCATCACGCAGTTCAATCGCTTCACGCGTACCGGTCGATGCACCCGACGGTACAGCCGCACGGCCCATTACACCGGATTCGAGAAGCACATCGGCTTCAACGGTCGGGTTACCGCGCGAGTCAAGGATTTCACGGGCAATAATGTCAACAATGGCGCTCATGGTCTGGCCTTTCTGTGTGGAGATTAAAGATCGAACATCCGGGCGCTTTTAACCGCACGGTCCAGCGTCAGCAGATGTTCTAGTAACTGGGGCATCTGCGCGAGCGGCCAGGCATTCGGGCCGTCTGACAGTGCTTTGGAAGGATCGGGGTGGGTTTCCATGAACAGACCATGAATTCCCGTGGCAATAGCGGCACGCGCCAGAACCGGCACGAACTCACGCTGACCACCCGAAGAACTACCCTGCCCACCCGGCAACTGCACCGAGTGCGTAGCATCAAATACAACCGGACAACCGGTACGGCGCATAATCGCCAGCGACCGCATATCCGACACCAGGTTGTTATAACCAAACGATGCGCCGCGTTCGCAAACCATAATGCCGTCATCCGGCAGACCGGCTTCTCTGGCAGCGGCACGGGCTTTGTCGACCACGTGCTGCATATCGCCCGGCGCCAGGAACTGGCCCTTCTTGATATTCACCGGCTTACCACTGGTGGCACAGGCTTCGATAAAGTCAGTCTGGCGACACAGAAACGCGGGGGTCTGCAGTACATCACATACCGCAGCCACTGGCGCAATATCATCAATGCCGTGTACATCAGTCAGTACTGGCACGCCAATCTCTTTGCGCACCTTGGCCAGAATTTCCAGGCCACCTTCACGGCCGGGGCCGCGGAAGGATTTGCCCGAACTGCGGTTGGCCTTGTCAAAGCTGGCTTTAAAAATGTACGGAATACCCAGACGATCCGTTGTTTCCTTCATCGTGCCGGCGATATCCAGGCACATCTGCTCGGACTCGATCACGCATGGTCCGGCAATCAGGAAAAAAGTCGAGGTATCCGTTACTTCAAAGCCAGCAAGCTTCATCAGGCTGCTCCGGTTTTGGTTTTTTTAACGCCTGTGGTGTCCTGGTGTGCCACCGCTGCATTTACGTAAGCCGTAAACAACGGGTGACCCTGACGCGGGTTCGAAGTGAATTCCGGATGGAACTGGCAACCCACAAACCATGGGTGCACCGCCTTCGGCAGTTCAACCATTTCGCACAGATCAGTTACAGGCGCACGGCCGGCAACCACCAGGCCAGCCTCTTCCAGCTTGGCCAGCAGCGTGTTGTTCACTTCATAGCGGTGACGGTGACGCTCGGTAATCTCTTCTGCGCCGTAAATCTCGCTGGCCAGCGAACCCTTCTTCAGCAGGCACAATTGGCCGCCCAGGCGCATGGTGCCGCCCAGATCGGAGTCTTCCGTACGTTGTTCCATCTTGCCCGAGCGGTCTTTCCACTCGGTAATCAGGCCAATCACCGGGAACGGCGAAGCGGGATCAAACTCGGTCGAATGCGCGCCCTTCATACCGGCCACATCACGGGCGTATTCCACCACGGCCAGTTGCATACCCAGGCAGATACCCAGGTAAGGCACTTTGCTCTCACGCGCAAAACGAATCGCCGCAATCTTGCCTTCCGTACCGCGCTTACCAAAGCCGCCCGGCACCAGAATGGCATCCATATTCTTCAGCGCATCACACCCATTGCGCTCCAGCTCTTCCGAATCCAGATAATGGATACGCACCTTGGCGTGGGTGTGAATACCGGCATGCACCAGTGCTTCGATCAGCGACTTGTACGACTCGGTCAGATCAACATACTTGCCGACAAAAGCCACATCGACAAAGCGCTGTGGATTGTCCAGCGAATGCACCAGCTGATTCCAGAGCGACAGATCAGCCGCACGGGCCAGAATGGCTAGCTTGTGACAGACGATCTCGTCCAGCATCTGGTTATGCAACATTTCCGGGATCTTGTAGATCGATGGCGCATCCAGCGCTTCGATCACGGCTTCCGGTGCCACATTACAGAACAGCGCAATCTTGCGGCGCTCTTCTACAGGGATCTCGCGGTCAGCACGGCACAGCAGCACGTCTGGCTGAATACCGATCTCACGCAGTTCCTTCACGGAGTGCTGGGTTGGCTTGGTTTTCAGTTCACCAGCCGTCGGAATCCATGGCAGCAGGGTCAGATGGATGTAACAGACATTGTTACGCCCTTCTTCAATACCCATCTGGCGAATAGCTTCCAGGAACGGCAGCGATTCGATATCGCCCACCGTGCCGCCCACTTCCACCAGCGCCACATCGGCGCCTTCAGCACCGCGCTTGATCAGATGCTTGATCTCGTCGGTGATGTGCGGAATAACCTGTACGGTTTTACCCAGATACTCGCCGCGGCGCTCTTTCTTGATAACCGACTCGTAAACCTGGCCGGTCGTAAAGTTATTGCGCTTGTGCATGCGGGCGCTGGTAAAGCGCTCATAGTGGCCCAGATCAAGGTCGGTTTCAGCCCCATCTTCCGTCACGAAAACTTCACCGTGCTGGAAAGGACTCATCGTTCCGGGATCAACGTTGATATAAGGGTCGAGTTTTAAATGGGTGACTTTGAGCCCACGCGATTCGAGGATCGCACCCAGAGAGGCTGCCGCAATTCCCTTACCCAGGGAAGACACGACACCGCCCGTGACGAAGACATATTTGGTCATAACAAAACGTGCAGCGGGAAAGCCCGATGATACCCGAAGCCGGCCACCTTCTCAAACGAAAATGACAAAAATTCTCACGCCCCTAACACCGGCAAAAATAGCTTTTCCCGTATAATGAAAGGCTTTCGAGCCCTTTTTAAAGCCATGTCCATGAGCCACGCTATCAATCATCCCCTGCAACCCGTCATTGAAAACCTCTGGGAAAACCGTAACGACTTGTCGCCTACCGGTTCGCCAGCAGAAGCAAAAGAAGCCATCGACCAGGTGATTCATGAGCTGGATCGCGGCGCCCTGCGCGTTGCCGAAAAGATCAATGGCGAATGGGTAACCCACCAGTGGGTTAAGAAGGCCGTACTGCTCTCCTTCCGCACCAATGACAACCGCGTGCAAGACAGCGGCGAACTGCGCTACTTCGACAAGGTCGACACCAAATTCCAGGGCTGGACTGAAGCCCAGTTCCGCGAAGGCGGCTTCCGCGTTGTACCGCCAGCCACTGCACGCCGCGGCTCTTACATCGCCAAGAACGTGGTGCTGATGCCTTCCTACGTAAACATTGGCGCATTTGTTGACGAAGGCACCATGGTCGACACCTGGGCTACCGTTGGTTCCTGCGCACAGATCGGTAAAAACGTTCACCTGTCGGGTGGCGTTGGTATCGGCGGCGTACTCGAACCACTGCAAGCCAACCCAACCATCATTGGTGACAACTGCTTCATCGGCGCTCGTTCGGAAGTCGTTGAAGGCGTCATCGTTGAAGACAACTGCGTTATCTCGATGGGCGTGTACATCAGCCAATCGACCAAGATCTATGATCGCGAAACCGGTGAAATCCACTACGGTCGCGTACCAGCTGGTTCGGTCGTTGTTGCCGGCAACCTGCCTTCGCCAGACGGCAAGTACAGCCTGTACTGCGCGGTCATCGTCAAGAAGGTCGACGCACAAACCCGTGCCAAGACCAGCCTGAACGATCTGCTGCGCGATTAATCGCATGAGCGAACCCGTCCGTCAGCTAGTCGAAGCCCTCATTGCGCGGGCTTCTGTCACCCCGGAAGATGCCGGTTGCCTGGAACTGATCGCCGAACGCCTCAAGCCCCTGGGCTTTAGCTTCGAGCGCATCGACCGTAACGGCACCAGCAACCTCTGGGCACGACGCGGCACGTCTGCACCGCTCATGGTGCTGGCGGGTCATACGGACGTGGTGCCTACCGGCAGCCTCGACGCCTGGACAACGCCCCCGTTCCAACCATCGGAACGGAACGGCAAACTCTATGGCCGCGGCGCCGCCGATATGAAAAGTTCGCTCGCCGCCTTTGTCGTGGCCGTAGAACAATTCGTTTCAGAGAATCCGAACCACCCCGGTTCAATCGCCTTTCTGCTGACTTCGGATGAAGAAGGCCCCGCCAATGACGGCACCACCATCGTGGTCGATGCCCTCAAGGCTCGTGGCGAAACCATCCAGTACGCCATCGTCGGTGAACCCACCTCAGTCAATCGCTGCGGTGACATGATCAAGAACGGCCGCCGTGGCTCGCTCTCGGGTAACCTCACCATCAAGGGCGTACAAGGCCACGTGGCTTATCCGCACCTGGCGCGTAACCCCATTCACCAGTTTGCCCCGGCACTGGCCGAACTCTCGGCCACCGTGTGGGACAACGGTAACGAATACTTTCCGCCTACCACCTGGCAGATCTCTAACTTCAACGCCGGTACCGGTGCCACCAATGTGATTCCCGGTACGCTGAACCTGAAGTTCAATTTCCGTTTCTCAACGGCCAGCACAGCAGATGGCCTCAAGCAGCACTTCGAAGACCTGCTCAAGCGCCACGGCCTGGAATACAGCCTCGAATGGACCCTCGGCGCCAAGCCTTTCATCACACCGGAAGGCCCGCTAGCTGACGCAGCCCGTAACGCCATTAAAACCGTGTGCGGCATTGACACCAAACTCTCTACGACCGGCGGCACATCGGATGCGCGCTTTATTGCAGAGATTGCCGAACAGATTATCGAACTGGGTCCGGTCAATGCATCGATCCATATGATCGACGAGCACATCGAACTGAGTGCCCTCCCCGAGCTGGCAGCCATCTATAAAAACATTTTCAGCCAGCTGCTGAAGTAAGCATCCGAGCATGACCGCACCCGCCAACAGCATTGCCGAGTTTTACGAAACAGCGGTTACCCAAATAGAAAGCGCCGGCCTGAGTTTCGGTCATGGCTGCACCTGCGCCGAAGACGAAGTCGCCTGGCTCATCAGCGCCACGCTCGACATACCTTTCGATGAACTCGACAAGTTCTGGTCAGACGCGCTCACAGACGAACAGCGCACCACACTCACGCAACGCCTTAATGAGCGCTGCGACACAAAGACACCGCTTGCCTACATCCTCGGCGAAGCCTGGCTTGGCCCGTATATCTTCAAGATCGATCGCCGCGTCATCGTACCCCGTTCGTTCATTGCAGAACTCATCATGGACGATCTGTCACCCTGGGTACAGAATCCTGAAGCCATTACCCGTGTTGCCGACATCTGCACCGGCTCTAGCTGCCTCGCCATACTGGCCGCACTGCACTTCCCGAACAGCCAGGTAGATGCCGTTGATCTATCGCCAGAGGCACTAGAAGTAGCGCGTATCAATGTTGATATCTATGGCCTGAAAGATCGCCTCAAGCTGCACCAGGGTGACCTCATGGCACCGCTGCTGGATCAGAAGTACGACATCATCATCAGCAACCCGCCGTACGTAGACGCAGCCGCCATGGATGCCCTACCAATTGAATACCGCCACGAACCAGAAATGGCATTAGCCGGCGGCAAAGATGGTTTGGATCTCGTACACACACTCATGCGCCAGGCCGCACAGACCCTTAATCCCGGTGGCTGGCTGATCGTAGAAATCGGTCACAACAAAGATGTGATGACTGCAACCTACCCGAACCTGCCACTCGTATGGCTGGATACTTATGGTGGCAGCGATTTAGTGTTCCTGATTGATCAGGCATCACTACAAACACTCAACTAGAAACGAAAAAGGCCAATCGATTGATTGGCCTTTATTCTGTGTTTTTTGGGGTGGGCGATGGGATTCGAACCCACGACCCTCGGAATCACAATCCGATATTCTAACCAACTGAACTACGCCCACCACTGTACTGCTAACTGCTAAGTTGGCGCACCCGATTGGAATCGAACCAACAACCTACGGCTTAGAAGGCCGTTGCTCTATCCGGTTGAGCTACGGGCGCCTTGCGGAAACGCGTTACTCTTGGATACATCAACCACAAAAAAAGTGGTCGGGGCGGTGGGATTCGAACTCACGACCTCCTGGTCCCAAACCAGGCGCGATAACCGGACTACGCTACGCCCCGACGAGCTGCGAACTATACGGAATGATGTGCGCTGCGTCAAGACTTCTTTGCGAAGTTTTTACGATTTGCTGGTTAAATTAGTTCGTGTATCACGTAGATATCTAGACTAATCACAAGCAGCAGCGGCATTAAACATGCGCTGGCTTTGCCACGAGTTTTACACCCAAAGCCGTGCAGACTCGTGCAATGGTCTCGAATCTGGGCTGTGAGCTTGCTCGTAATGCTTTGTAGAGCGCTTCACGGGTGAGTCCTGATGCACGGGCAACTTCTGTCATACCCCTCGCCTTTGCGATTACGCCTAGCGCATGGGTTAATTCAGCCCCATCATTCTCCTCAAGAACCATCGTCAGATACTGTGCAACATCTTCATCGGTCTTCAGGTACTCAGCGAGATCAAATTCCGGCAAATCAGCGATTCTGATTTTTCTGGTCATGGTTAATCCCCTTCCAAAGTTTTAGAAAGTGCAATCGCGTTGGCAATGTCTTCACTTTGCGAAGATTTGTCACCACCGCCCAGCATGACGATCAACGCACCGTTGCGCTCCACATAGTAAAGTCGCCAGCCTGGTCCGAAAAACTCTCGCATTTCGAACACTCCTTCTCCAACGGATTCAACATCACCCAACAGTCCTCGCTGTGCCTTGTCCAGGCGTTTAGCCAGGCGAATGCGCGTAAACCGTCTTTGATGCTCTCAAACCAGAGGTCAAACTCCGGCATGCGTTTGATCGTATAACCGTTCATATTGTAATCACTTGTTCACGTTTTGCAATACTTTTTGTATACGATGATCCTAGAGCCCAAGAGTCTCACCAGATGAGCCTGTCAAAATTTATTTTTACTCCGTCATGTTTGGTATTGTCTGATCTACAACATCTATTACAGGCACTGCCATGACACCACCACGCCCCAAGATTCTGGTTGCCCGCAAGATCTTTCCTGAAGGCCTCGCTCGTTTACAGGCGGTGTGCGATGTCGATTACAACGAGAGCGATGCGATTTACCCCAAGGCAGTGCTAGCAGAGAAGCTGGCTACTGTTTCGGGCGCGTTGGTGACCGGTAGCGAGCAGATTGATGCCGCGGCGCTAGCGAATGCAAATGGGCTCAAGATCGTGTCGAACATGATGGTGGGCTACAACAACTTCGATCTTGCGGCGATGAGTGATGCCGGGGTGATGGGCACGAATACGCCGGATGTACTGACCGATACCACGGCAGACCTGGCCTTTGGCCTGATGCTTTCGACGGCACGGCGCATGGCCGAATCCGAGCACTGGCTGCGTGCCGGGCACTGGCAGAACTGGTCGCTGGATCAGTGGCTAGGCCAGGATGTGCATAGCGCAACGTTGGGCATTCTAGGCATGGGTCGTATTGGCCAGGCCATTGCCAAACGCGCTTCAGGGTTTTCGATGCAAGTGCAGTATTACAACCGCAGCCGGTTACCGGAGACCACCGAGGCCGAGCTGAAGGCGCGCCATACTGATTTCGAGACGCTGCTCAAAACGTCGGACATTGTGGTGCTACTGGTGCCCTACTCTGAGGCAACGCATCACATTATTGACGCCCATGCACTGCGCCTGATGAAGCCAACGGCCAACCTGATCAATATCGGGCGCGGTGGTCTGGTGGATGATGCGGCGCTGGCTGTGGCACTACGCGAAGGCGTGATTGCCGGTGCGGGGCTGGATGTTTTTGAAAACGAGCCACGCGTTAACCCGGATCTGCTAACGGTCCCGAATGTGACGCTGACACCGCATATTGGTAGCGCAACCCGGGCGACGCGCTACGCGATGATGAATCTGGCAATTGATAACCTGCTGGCAGGTCTGGCCGGCCAGCGGCCACCGAATCTGCTGAACCCCTAGATTATCTGGCGAGGGCTGATTGCGGTTTGGTGAGGTAGTTACAGCCACCGCCGCTATCGCGGCTTTCTACACAGATCACGCCACGGCCACGGCATGTGGCAATCCAACCTTCATGGGCGGTGCCCCAGCCACCAGCTTCACCTTCGATGGTGATGTCTTCGTTGGTGCAGCCCAGATAAGGCGAGGCAATGGTCTTCTGATAGTCGGTGGTGCCGCAGGCGGTGAGCATTGTTGCGGCAAGAATGGCGAGGCAGGTGCGCATGGTGTGTTTGTTCATATGGGTTGATGTGTTCATTCTAAATCAGGTACCGCAGAAGGTGACGTAAGGCGCTGCGCTGGCTTCCGGGGCTTTAGCATAGATGCTATCGGCCAAGGCCGGGTCATAAGGGTTTTGCAGGGCGGCGACCAATTGTTCAAAGCGTGTGAAGCTGCCCTTCTCTTCTGCTGCGTCCAGCGCTTCCTGTACCAGATAGTTACGCGGAATGATGACCGGATTTGCTTGCTGCATGATCTGCTGTGCTTCGTTTAGACCACCGGGTTGGGTTTCTACAATGGCTTGCCAGCGGCTGAGCCAATCTGCGTAACGCTCATCGGTGAGCGTGCCGTTGGTGAGTTGGCTGAAGGTGGCTGTAAAGTCAGCCAGCGCTTCCCACATCAGTTCGAGCAATTCACCGGCCAGGCGGATGGCGTTGCGATCCGGGTTGGTGATACCTATTTTCTGGCACAGAGCGGTATGCCAATAGTGCTGGTACTGCCCGGGGAACCCACCAATGGCGTTTTGGGCCAGTTCCAGCGCGGTGGCTTCGTCTTCGTTGAGAATGGGCAACAGCGCCTCGGCCAGGCGGCTGAGGTTCCATTGGGCAATTCTGGGCTGGTTACCATAGGCGTATCTGCCCTGCCGGTCGATAGAGCTGAACACGGTGGCCGGGTCGTATCTGTCCATAAAGGCACACGGGCCGTAGTCGATGGTTTCTCCGGCAATGCTCATGTTGTCGGTATTCATGACCCCATGCACAAAACCTACCTGCATCCAGCGGGCAATAAGCGCCGCTTGGCGGTCGATGACAGCTTTGAGCAAGGCGAGATATGGGTTGGCTTCGCTGCGCACCTGCGGGTAATGCCGGTCAATGGCGTAATCGGCTAAGGCCTTGAGTTCTTCTACCCCCTGGGTAGCGGCAAATTCGAAGGTGCCTACACGGATGTGGCTGGCGGCGACCCGGGTAAGGATGGCACCCGGTTGGGCAGTTTCTCTATAGACGGGTTCCCCGGTAGCAACCACGGCCAGGCTACGCGTGGTGGCTATGCCCAGGCCATGCATGGCTTCGCTGATGAGGTATTCCCGCAACATGGGGGCCAAGGCTGCCCGACCATCGCCCCGGCGGGCATAAGGTGTGGGGCCGGAGCCTTTGAGCTGGATATCTACCAGCTTCCCATCCGGTGTTTGCAGCTCACCGAGTAGCAACGCCCTGCCATCACCCAGTTGGGAGAAGTGGCCAAACTGATGGCCAGCGTAGGCCTGGGCGATTGCAGGCTGATCTGGCAGAAACTTATTGCCGGCCAGCAGATTAATTGTTTCCGAACGGACTAGATCAGCCTGGTCGAGACCCAGGCTAATCGCTAGCGGCGCATTGAGGACTTTAAGTACCGGTGCGCTAACGGGCTGCGGCGTTAAGTCTGTATAGAATGCGGCCGGTAATACTTTGTAACTCTGAGTGAGACCGCACTCATTAAGCCCTAACGCCTTGGCCATAGACTCAGTTAAGCGTTTGCTTTAGTTCGTAGGAAACCGATTCGGATTCGACCATATCCATCAGGTCTTCCATGAAATCTTCGGATACGGCGTTCGTCCACGAGCCTTCGACATCCGAGGTAACCATCGGTTCGAAGGTGAGATCGAGGTACTGATCCGGGGCAATTTTAAGGACGCCGATGCCGTCTTCGGTTTCTACAATCTGCCAGTCATCGGGTACTGTCATTTCAAGTTCGATAGCGACAGTCAGTTTTTTAGCCATGGCGAAACCTCCAGAAGTAATGTTCGTCATGATAGGCCAACGGGCGACAATGGCAACCCGTAAAATGCCAAAGTCATAACAATAACTTGGCGTAAAATGGGTGTAGTAATTTAAGGCAAATGCTGTGTTAGGATTAAGGGTTTTCGTAGATCCACTTTTGCCCATCTTTCAAGAAACTCATGGCAACTTCCAAAACTGCAAAGCCCGCCGTAAAGGCAACCAAGCCAGCACCCAAGACCACAGCAAAAGCCGCTACTGCAACTGCAAAACCGGCAACCAAAGCTGTCGCAAAGCCGGCTGCCCCCGCTGCAAAACCTGCAGCACCTGCTAAAGCTGCACCGGTAAAGAATGTGAACAACGGTTCGTCTTCGTTCCAGCCGTATGTCGCTAAAAAGGGTGAGGAATATATGAGCAAGGGCCAACTGGCTCACTTTGCCAATATTCTCGGTAGCCTGAAAGGCGACCTGATGGCCGATATCGAACGTACGGTGCACACCATGCAGGATGAGCAAACCGTGTTTGCCGACCCGAATGACCGTGCCAGCCAGGAAACAGATATGGCTCTGGAACTGCGCAACCGCGATCGTGAGCGCAAGCTGGTGAAGAAGATTGAAGAAACCCTCGACCGCATCAAGGCAGACGATTACGGTTTCTGCGACAAGTGCGGTATCGAGATCGGTATCCAGCGCCTGGAAGCCCGCCCTACTGCCACGTTGTGCATTGACTGCAAGACGCTGGAAGAACTGCGCGAGAAACAGGTAGCAAAGTAATAAAGTAATAGGGTTTAACCCAAAGCAAAAGGCCAGTCGTTGACTGGCCTTTTTTGTTGCTGCAGGCCGGGCAGCGTTAGCTGCCCTTCCCTCTGACTTAGGCTGCTGGTGGTGCTGCGTCCAGCAGGGCCTTCATCGACAGCTTGATACGACCGCGGTCATCGGTTTCCAGAACCTTAACGCGAACGACCTGGCCTTCTTGCAGGTAGTCCGACACCTTCTCGACACGCTCATTGGCGATTTGCGAGATGTGCAGCAGACCATCCTTACCTGGCAGGACGTTCACGATGGCACCGAAGTCCAACAGCTTCAGCACGGTGCCTTCGTAGATGGCGCCGACTTCGGCTTCAGCCGTAATGGCCTGGATACGGGCACGGGCCAGCTCAGCGGCTTCACCACTGGTCGAGGCGATGGTGATCGTACCGTCGTCCTGGATGTCGATGGTGGTACCGGTTTCTTCGGTCAGCGCACGAATCACAGCGCCGCCCTTACCGATCACATCACGGATCTTTTCAGGGTTGATCTTCATGGTGTACAGACGCGGTGCGAAAGTCGAAACTTCCGTACGGGCTTCGCCCATTGCGCCCTTCATCAGGCCGAGGATGTGCAGACGGGCTTCACGGGCCTGGGCCAGTGCAACCTGCATGATTTCCTTGGTGATGCCCTGGATCTTGATATCCATTTGCAGTGCGGTGATACCGTTTTCAGTACCGGCTACCTTGAAGTCCATATCGCCGAGGTGATCTTCGTCACCCAGGATATCGGTCAGCACGGCAAAACGGCCACCGTCCTTAATCAGGCCCATGGCGATACCTGCCACGTGATCTTTCAGTGGTACACCAGCGTCCATCATGGCCAGGCAGCCGCCACAGACCGAAGCCATGGACGACGAACCGTTCGATTCGGTGATTTCCGAAACTACACGCATGGTGTAGCTGAACTCTTCTGGCGATGGCAGCACTGGTACCAGTGCACGCTTGGCCAGACGGCCGTGGCCGAGTTCACGGCGCTTAGTGCCGCCCATACGACCGCATTCGCCGGTGGCGTACGGAGGCATGTTGTAATGGAACAGGAAGCGGTCTTTGTATTCGCCCATCAGTGCGTCGATGATCTGCTCGTCACGGCCGGTGCCCAGTGTGGCAACAACCAGTGCCTGGGTTTCGCCACGGGTGAACAGTGCCGAACCGTGGGTGCGTGGCAGTACGCCGTTGCTGATTTCGATCGGACGAACCGTACGGGTGTCGCGACCATCGATACGTGGTGCGCCCGACAGGATGCGGCCGCGAACGATACCGGCTTCCAGATCAAACAGGATATTGCCGATGGTGTTGGCATCAACCGGGGTACCGTTAGCGCTTTCGCCATTAGCGAACTGGGCTGTGGTGTCGGCATAAATGGTCTTCAACAGCTGGCTACGAGCCTGCTTGCTGGTTTCGTCATAGGCAGATTCCAGACGTGGCTTGGCGAAATCCGAAACCATACCGATGAGGACTTCGTCCTTCGGTGCTGGTTGCCAATCCCATTCTGGCTTACCGGCAGACTCAACCAGGCGGTTGATCATCTGGATAACAGCTTGTTGTTGGTCGTGACCGAATACAACACCACCCAGCATGATTTCTTCCGACAGCATTTGCGCTTCGGACTCCACCATCAGCACGGCAGCTTCGGTACCCGAAACGATCAGGTCCATTTGCGATGCCTTCACTTGCGAGGCGGTTGGATTCAGGATGTACTGGCCATCGATGTAACCAACGCGAGCAGCGCCAACCGGGCCGTTGAACGGAATGCCCGACAGCGCCAGGGCAGCCGAAGCACCGATCAGTGCAGGAATGTCCGAATCCACTTCAGGGTTGATCGACATGACTGTCGCAACGATCTGAACTTCGTTGAAGTAACCTTCCGGGAACAGCGGACGCAGCGGACGGTCGATCAGACGCGAGGTGAGCGTTTCTTTTTCCGAAGGACGGCCTTCGCGCTTGAAGAAACCACCAGGGATCTTGCCGGCGGCGTAGGTCTTTTCAACATAGTCAACGGTCAGCGGGAAAAAGTCCTGACCTGGCTTGGCCTTCTTGGCGCCAACCACGGTAACCAGAACGACGGTGTCATCATAAGTGACCATAACCGAGCCGCTGGCTTGACGGGCCACATGGCCGGTTTCCAGGGTCAGGGTGTGGGCACCGTATTGAATACTTTCACGTGCGATTTCAAACATACTCATTGTGTACTTTTCCTCTCAACAAACAACAACGACGATAACAACTCAACAATAACGTCAGATATAAAACGACAACAACAAAAACAAAACGGGCGATCTCCTGAGAGAGCGCCCGTAATGTCAGACGGCTGGCACGTAATTACTTACGCAGGCCAAGACGTTCGATCAGCGTGCGGTAGCTATCCAGATTGGTGTTCTTAAGATAGTCCAGCAGCTTACGGCGACGGCTCACCATACGCAGCAGACCGCGGCGCGAGTGATGATCCTTCTTGTGTTCTTTGAAGTGGCCAGTCAGTTCGTTGATACGTGCAGTCAGCAGTGCAACCTGAACTTCCGAAGAACCGGTGTCGCCTTGACCACGTTGATAATCTGCAACGATAGCAGCCTTGCCTTGAGCATTAAGCGTCATGTCAAACTTTCCTTTTAGTGACGAATGCGCCCCAGTTTGAGAGAGCCACATTCAGGTTACCCCGAGGGGTTAAAACCGCTTCCGGAAAACCCGGTTGCGAAGAATCCGAGATTATATCAAGAATTTGATGACGATACCAAGCGAACCGGCTGAATTTTCTGGTCTTTTCCGGTGCCATCGACCTGTCCCACCCCGATAAAACGGCCATCGAGATAGATACGTACCGTAGACCCGGCATCCAGGCTCTGCCCGGCTTCGGGTTTGAAGGCGTTGCCGTGGCGACACAGAACGGCCTGCTGATCAGAAATGATGAGTTGCGGCAGGTTCTTCACCAGAAAATCAGCTGGCTGTAGCAAGGCTGCGTGGATTAATGTTTCATCGGATGGCGCACCAGCGGTTGCCAGCTTACCGACACCGGCAACCAGTTGCTCCAATGTGTGGCAGCCTTCTAGCGATACATCGCCCACACGGGTACGGCGTAGTGCGACCAGATGCGCCAGGCTACCGACGGCAACGGCAATATCTTCGGCCAGTGTGCGGATATAAGTGCCTTTGCTGCACCGGACTGACAGATTGGCTTTGACCACCCTGCCCGCTTCGTTGGTTTCAAGGGCTGACCAGACCAGATCCTGAAGATGAATTTTGCGAGGCTGGCGTTCTACTTCGATACCGGCACGCGCCAGTTTGTAGAGTGGCTGGCCATCGCGCTTAAGTGCGGAATACATGGGGGGAATCTGCTCGGAGTCACCGACAAACTGTTCCAGAATACGTTGCAGTTGTTCTGGCGTGGGTAGCTGATCCGTGCTTTCAGTCACAGTGCCAGTGAGATCAGCCGTATCCGTACGCTGACCAAAGCTCACAGTGGCCAGATAGGTTTTATCGGCATTGAGCAGATCGGCAGAAAATTTGGTGGCTTCGCCCAAGCACAGCGGCAATACGCCAGTAGCAAACGGATCCAGCGTGCCGGTATGGCCGCCCTTGCTGGCAGCAAACAGACGGCGCATCCATTGCAAGGCCTGATTGGAGGTTAAGCCAACCGGTTTATCCAGCAAGACAACCCCATCGAGATTTCGCCACTTTCCCGGGCGAGGAATGACGGGCAAATCCTCAAACGACAAATTTAGTCCTTAGCAGGCGTTTCTTCGTCTGCATCATCAGCCGTACGGGAAACAGCGGTATCGATCAGCGAAGACAAGCTGATACCGCGTTCGACCGAGGTGTCGTATTCAAAATGCAGCTCGGGTACGGTGCGCAGCAATAGCTGACGCGAGAGCTCGTGTCGCAGAAAACCGGCGGCGCGCTGCAGGCCTTTGGCCAATGCTTCGCGCTCCGATTCCGCCATCAACGCTGTATAGAAAATCTTGGCGTGGGCGTAGTCCGGTGTGACTTCAACCGCGGTGATAGAAACCTGCTGCACACGCGGATCGCGAAGTTCGGTGCGGATCAGCTCGGACAGATCGCGGCGGATTTGCTCCGCCACCCGATCCGTCCGGGCAAACCCGCGTTGTGGACCACGCTTCATGCTTACAGCGTCCGTGCCACTTCCAGAATTTCGTAGGCTTCCAGCTTGTCGCCAACCTGGATGTCATTGAAGTTCTTGACCGATAGACCACACTCGAAGCCTTCGCGGACTTCTTTGACGTCGTCCTTGAAGCGGCGAAGCGAATCCAGCTCGCCATCGTGCAACACGATGTTGTCGCGCAGCAGACGTACACGGCACTGGCGCTTGACGATACCTTCCAGCACCATACAACCGGCAATAGCACCGATCTTCGGTACACGGAAGATTTCGCGGATCTCGACCAGACCCAGGGTTTCTTCCTTGCGTTCTGGCGATAGCATGCCCGATAGCGCAGCGCGTACTTCGTCGACGGCATCGTAAATCACCTGGTAGTAACGGATGTCAACATCCATACCTTCGGCGATCTTACGGGTGTTGGCATCGGCGCGAACGTTAAAGCCAATGATGACGGCCTTGGAAGCAGAAGCCAGGTTGACGTCGCTTTCAGTGATGCCGCCCACTGCCGAGTGAATCACGTTCACACGAACTTCGTCGGTAGACAACTTAACCAGCGATTGAACCAGTGCTTCTTGCGAGCCCTGAACGTCGGCCTTGATGATCAGCGGCAAGGTCTTCACTTCGCCTTCCGTCATCTGATCCATGATGGTTTCCATCTTATGGGCTTGCTGACGTGCCAGCTTCACTTCACGGAACTTGCCTTGACGATACAGCGCAATTTCACGCGCCTTACGTTCATCAGCCAGCACCATGGCGTCTTCACCGGCACCCGGCACATCCGATAGACCCAGAATTTCTACCGGGATCGACGGACCAGCGGATTCAATCGGCTTACCGTTTTCGTCCAGCATGGCGCGAACGCGACCGAAGACCGAACCGGCCAACAGCACGTCACCCTTGTTCAGGGTACCTTGCTGTACCAGCATGGTAGCGACCACACCGCGACCCTTATCGAGTCGGGCTTCGATGATCAGACCCTTGGCGGTAGTTTCAACCGGTGCCTTCAGTTCCAGCACTTCGGCCTGCAGGAGTACTTGCTCCAGCAGCTCGTCGATGCCCTGACCCGATTTGGCCGATACCGGCACGAATGGCGAATCGCCACCATATTCTTCCGGCACGACTTCTTCTGCAACCAGTTCCTGCTTGACGCGGTCTGCATTGGCTTCAGGCTTATCAATCTTAGTGATGGCCACAACAATCGGCACACCGGCTGCTTTGGCGTGGTGAATCGCTTCACGCGTTTGTGGCATCACGCCATCATCTGCAGCACACACCAGAATAACGATATCCGTTGCCTTGGCACCACGTGCACGCATGGCCGTAAAGGCTTCGTGACCCGGGGTATCCAGGAACGTAATCATGCCGCGCTCGGTTTCTACGTGGTAGGCACCGATGTGCTGTGTAATGCCGCCGGCTTCGCCGCTGGCTACACGGCTACGACGGATATAGTCGAGCAGCGAGGTCTTACCATGGTCAACGTGACCCATCACGGTGACGACTGGCGCACGCGGCTTGGCTTCTACATCAACATGCTCGGATTCATCCACTAGGAATGCATCCGGATCATCCAGCTTAGCCGCCAGGGCTTTGTGACCCATTTCTTCAACCACGATCATGGCCGTGTCCTGATCCAGAACCTGGTTGATGGTAACCATCGAACCCATCTTCATCAGGGCCTTGATCACTTCGGTGGCCTTCACCGACATCTTGTGGGCCAGATCGGCTACAGAGATGGTTTCAGGAATGTGGACTTCACGAATAATCGGTTCGGTCGGTGCATTGAACGAGTGCGCTTCGTCAGACGACGATTGATGACGCTTGTCACCCTTCTTACCGCCCATCTTCCAGCCATTGCCGCTACCGCCACGACCCGGGGCATTGCCCTTGCCATCACGGCCACCGCCCGACTTGCCACGACGATCGTCACGATCATCACGACCTTTGCCATCACGGCCAGGGCCATCACGACGCTCTTCAGGCGCAGCTTTAGCAGCGGTTGTTGCGGCCTTGCGGCTTTCTTCAGCAACCTTCAGTGCAGCTTGCTTGGTGGCAGCCTCTTCACGCAGGCGGACCAGTTCTTTTTCGCGGTTTTCGCGATCAAGACGATCCTGTTCCTGACGGGCACGCAGTTGTGCGTAACGATCTTCTTCTGCCTTACGGGCAGCCAGTTCCTTTTCGTCCAGGAACGAAGCTTTCGTTTTGACAGCGACTTTCTTTACCAGCTTTTGTGCAGGCTTTTCTTCTGCAACCGGGGCTTCTTCCACCACCGGTGCAGCGACTTCAACCACTGGCTCCGGTTCTGGTGCCACTTCAACCACAGGCGCGACTTCTACAACCGCTTCAACGATTGGCTCCGGTGCAACTTCTACCACCGGTGCAACCACTTCAACCACTGGCTCCGGCGCAACGACTGGCGCTTCTACAGGAGCTACCGGGGCCACTGGTGCTTCTGCGGCTTCAGGCGTATCACGCTTAACCAGCACGCGCTTTTTACGTACTTCCACCTGCACCGTACGTGTCTTACCCGTTGCATCCTGGGCCTTCAGGGCCGAGGTAGATTTACGGGTAAGCGTAATGCGGTTTGAGGCAGCCTGGCCTTCGCCATGCGATGCACGTAGGAAATCCAGCAGACTGTTTTTGTCTGTTGCGCTCAGCGTATCGGTGGTGGCCGATTTTTTAACGCCCGCTTTATTCAATTGTTCCAGCAATACTTCTGCCGGCATTTTGAGTTCGCTGGCGAACTCGAGGACTGTGTTTTTTTCCATGAGTTCTCCGATTAGTTGGACGATGCATCATCAGCAAACCAGTGTGCACGGGCTTCTGTAATGAGGGCAACGGCAGCGGCTTGTGTCATACCGGTGTATTCCACCAGTTCGTCAGTGGCCAGATCTGCAAGATCGTCACGCGTCTTGATACCGGCTTCGGCCAGTTTGACGGCAATGGCCTTTTCCATACCAGGCAGGTTCAGCATGTCTTCGGCCACGTCTTCAAGCTTTTCTTCAGCGGCAATGGCTTCAGTCAGCAGTGCATTACGGGCACGGGTACGCAGTTCGTTGATCAGTTCTTCTTCCAGACCTTCGATTTCCAGCATTTCGGTCAGCGGCACGTAGGCCACTTCTTCCAGCGTGGAGAAGCCTTCGCCAATCAGCAGATCAGCCAGTTCTTCGTCGATATCCAGCTTTTCAATGAACAGCAGACGGGTCGTTGCTGTTTCAGCTTCGTTCTTACGCTGCGATTCTTCCGGAGTCATCAGGTTGATGGTCCAACCGGTGAGCTCCGAAGCCAGGCGTACGTTCTGACCGCCACGACCAATGGCGATGGCCAGGTTGGCATCGTCAACAACGACGTCCATGGCGTGACGCTCTTCGTCAACGACGATGGAGGTCACTTCAGCCGGGGCCAGCGCATTGATCACGAACTGGGCCGGATCTTCAGACCAGATGATGATGTCGACGTTTTCGCCGCCGAGTTCGTTGCGAACGGCGGTAACACGCATACCGCGCAGGCCAACACAGGTACCGATCGGGTCGATACGGGCATCTTTGCTCAGCACTGCAATCTTGGCGCGCATGCCAGGGTCACGGGCAGCAGCCTTGATTTCCATCAGGCCGTCTTCGATTTCCGGTACTTCCAGTTCGAACAGGCGGCTAATGAATTCCGGCGCGGTACGCGACAGAACGATTTGCGGACCACGTGCAGCGCGATCAACGCGCAGCAGGAAGGCTTTAACGCGGTCACCCGGGCGCAGATTTTCGCGCTGGATCATCTGATCACGTGGCAGCACAGCTTCGATCTTGCCCACTTCAACGATGGCGTTACCGCGTTCCATGCGCTTGATGGTCCCGGTGACGAGGTGTTCGCCACGCTCCAGGAAGTTTTGCAGCAGTGCTTCACGCTCTGCGTCACGGATCTTTTGCAGAATGACCTGCTTGGCAGCCTGGGCACCGATACGACCAAAGTCGATAGGTTCCAGTTCTTCTTCGATGAAGTCACCAACTTCGATGTCGGCGTGTTGCGTCAGCGCTTCACTGATCGGCAGTTGCGCATCTTCGTTTTCAAGATCAGCGTCTTCAACGATTTCCCAGCGGCGGAAAGATTCGTAGTCACCAGTTTCGCGGTCAATAACGACGCGAACATCGGCTTCAAGGTTCATCTTCTTGCGGGTGGCTTGCGCCAGCGCGAGCTCCAAAGATGCAAAGACGATTTCCTTGCTGACGTTCTTTTCACGGGCCAGCGCATCGACTAGCAATAGAATTTCACGAGTCATCTTGGTGTCCTTTCCTCTGTGGCGCTCAAAATTTAGGAACAAGGCGAGCCTTGTCGATATTCGATAAAGGGAATGTGATGGTGTTCTCGCCCAGCTCAAGCTGAACCTGGTCACCTTCAATTCCGATCAGCGTGCCGTTGAACTGGCGACGCTCTCCGATCGGCATGCGCAGTTTGATCTGCACTTGCGAACCGGCAAAACGGATGTAGTCGGCAGCTTTCACCAATGGGCGGTCCAGCCCCGGTGACGACACTTCCAGACGGTCGTAATCGATGTTTTCTACCTGGAACAGGTGCGTCAGCTGATTGCTCACTGTGGCACAGTCTTCCACGTCAACACCGCGCGGCTTTTCCGGGGCGTCGATAAACACCCGTACCAAGTGGCTACGCGGCGACAGCTCTACCGTGACGAGCTCGTAGCCCAATCCGGTGACAGTCGATTCGATCAGTTCCTGCAGACTCATGTGTAATAAACGGAAAATACAAATAAAAAATGGGCATAAAGCCCATCACGCCAAAAAAACTGGCTGTGCCACCCGACCTGAATGATCAGATGGCACTGGAAATTCGCAACTTTTCGATTATAAAGGTTTTTTTGCCGTAGGTCGAGGGGTACTGCGCTTTGGTGCAGCGCCCTTACCCTGTGAACGGGCCTGAGCACGACCACGCGGTGCCGGACGACCACCCGGGCGCGCGCCGCGCACCTTCTGGCCGACATTACGCGACGGACCTTCGGCATCTGCCCCCAGCGATTTCACCAGTTTTTCGACGTCGACGTCATCAACCATCAGGGATTGACCGCGTTTCAGGCGTGGCGGCAGCAGGAACGGGCCATAACGGACACGGATCAGACGGCTCACGGTACGGCCAACCGCTTCGAACAGACGGCGCACTTCCCGGTTACGGCCCTCGGTAATGGTGACGCGATACCACTGGTTCGCACCTTCCCCACCGGCATCTTCGATGCTTTTCAGTGCGGCCGGGCCATCTTCCAGCTCGACACCCTTTTTGAGTTTGTCTTTGGATTCATCATCCATCGGGCCGAGCACGCGCACGGCGTACTCGCGAATCATTTCATGACGCGGGTGCATCAGGGCATTGGCTAAGGCACCCGAGGTGGTAAACAGCAGGAGGCCACTGGTATTGAAGTCCAGACGGCCTACTGCGATCCACTTGCCACCACGCACGCGTGGCAGGTTGGTAAAGACGTTCGGGCGACCTGCCGGGTCGCTGCGGGAAACGATCTCCCCTTCAGGCTTGTGATATAGCAGCACCTGCGGTGCGCGAGTGGCACCATGCAGGTTAACCAGGCGGCCGTTGACCTTGACCCGGTCTCCCGGCAAAACGCGTTGACCCAGCGTGGCTGGCTCGCCGTTGACCTGTACGCGACCGGCGGCGATCCACTCTTCCATTTCACGGCGACCACCGAGGCCGGATTGGGCCAGCAGTTTCTGCAGACGCTCACCGGCATTAGCCGATGCTTTACGTAATGGTGCGCCACTACCCTCTTCTTCGAAAGACTCGTCGAGATTGGCGTCAAAAAAATCCTGTTCGTCATCAACCGGCTGAGGCTGGGCTGCAACTGGTTTAGGACGACGGGGCGCGGCCGGGCGGGCTGTAGGCTTACGCGGGGCTGCGGGTTTACGTGGTGCGGGCATTAGTTATTCACCTTCGGGCATGCCTTCAAGGGCGCCCTGCATGGTTTCTAGCGGTGGTAGTTCAGTGAGGCTACGCAGCCCCAGATCATCCAGGAACTGACGTGTGGTGGCATACAGCGCTGGTCTACCCGGTGTTTCACGGTGACCGACGGTATCGATCCAGCCGCGTTCTTCCAGTGTACGGATAACCTGTGTGGCAACGGTAACGCCACGAATGTCTTCGATATCGCCACGGGTAACCGGTTGGCGGTAGGCAATAATCGCCAGCGTTTCCATCACGGCACGTGAGTAGCGCGGCGGCTTTTCGGGGTTCAGACGATCCAGGTGCGGCTGAATCTTGGCATGCGTACGGAAGCGCCAGCCATCGGCCAGTTCCAGCAGTTCGCAGCCACGGTTCTGCCAACGCTCCTGCAGATGGCCAATGGCTTGCAGAATTTCATCCGCAGCTACCGTGTCATCAAACAGACGGCGCAGATGCACCATGTCCAGCGGGGCTGTCGAGGCCAGCAATGCGGCTTCAACGATACAGGCCAGATCAGCCACATCAATCACGGGACCCGGGGTAACAACGCCCTCGGTCGATTCAACCAGCTCGGTCAGGGAACGCTGTTCTTCAGACATCCTCACCCTCCTCTGTGTCATCAAATGCCTCAGGCGCTTCGAACATCGACTGTTCGGGCACATCGGAAGGCAAACGTACGTAGATCGGCGCAAAGGCGGCCGTCTGCGTCATTTCAAGCAAATGCTCCTTGCACAACTCCAGCAAGGCAATGAAATTCACCACTACCATCGGCACACCACCGGTGACATCGAACAACTCACCGAATTCGGTGTAGCCCTCTTTGTTACGCAGGGTACGCAGGATGAGACCCATGTGCTCGCGCACAGAGAGTTCTTCACGGGCAATCTTGTGGTGCGTGTGCAGCTTGGCCTGGCGCACAACGGACAGCCAGGCGGCATGCAGATCGTCGGGCGATACATCCGGATGACGGACAACAGCCTCTTTATCCACCCAGACATTAAGCCACTGGAAATCGATCTCGGCCTTCGGCAGCTCGTCGATCTCGCGCGCGGCCAGCTTCATCTGTTCGTATTCGATCAGACGGCGCACCAGTTCGGCACGCGGATCTTCGGTTTCTTCTTCGAACGCTGCCTTCGGACGCGGCAGCAACATGCGTGATTTGATTTCAATCAGCATGGCAGCCATGACCAGATATTCGGCCGCCAGTTCCAGATTGTCCGAGCGCATGGCTTCGACGTAATCCAGATACTGCACGGTGAGCGAGGCCATTGGAATGTCGAGGATGTCGACGTTTGCTTTGCGAATCAGGTAGAGCAATAGATCAAGCGGGCCTTCGAAGGCGTCGAGCATAATCGATAGCGCATCCGGCGGGATGTACAGATCCTGCGGCATATCCACGATCGGCTGACCGTAGAGCATGACGCGCGTTTCACCATTCTCGACGGTGACCTGAATGGCCTGCTCGTAAGCGACCTGCTCTGGCAGACCGGCTTCGACCGGTGGTTCAGACGCCGTTACCGCCTCAGGTGTCTCTGATGCTTCTGACACCTCAGGCGCTGCTGGCGGCAGCGCGGATTCTTCGGGGATCTGATCTTCGGTCGACATCACTTAACCTGTCAGGCCCATCACGCCACGTACACGGGACATTGTCTGGTCCGCCAGCGCACGGGCGCGTTCAGCACCTTCACGAAGAATGCGATCAATCTTTTCTGGCTCGGCAGCCAGTTCGGCCGCACGTGCACGCATCGGGGCGAGCACGACATTAATGCCTTCGGCCACGGCGTTCTTGCAGTCGATACAACCGATACCGGCCGAGGTGCAGCCTTCCATCACCCACTGCTTTTTATCCGCGTCGCTATAGACTTCGTGCAGTTGCCAGACCGGGCAGTTCTTCGGGTTGCCCGCATCGGTGCGGCGGATACGTGCCGGGTCTGTTGGCATGGCCTTGAGCTTCTTGGCTACGTCTTCCGGCGCTTCACGCAGGCTGATGGTGTTGTTGTAGGACTTGGACATTTTCTGACCATCCAGGCCCGGCATTTTTGAGGCTTTGGTGAGCAATGCAGCTGGTTCAACCAGAATGGATTTACCCGAACCGACCAGCCAGCCCCAGAGTGATTCTTTATCGCTGGTCGTCAGCACTTCTGCACCGGCCAGGAAGGCTTCTGCCTGCCCCAGCACTTCGTGCACACCCTCTTGCTGATAGCGCTGACGGAGTTCTTTATAAGGCTTCGCCGTTGGGCCAAGCTTTTTGAGCGCAGCAATCACTTCCTGCTCGAACTCTGGCGTACGGCCATAGAGATGGTTGAAACGGCGCGCTACTTCACGCGTCAGTTCGATATGCGGCACCTGGTCTTCACCGACGGGCACGTGTTTAGCGTCGTACACCAGAATGTCGGCCGACTGCAGCAAGGGATACCCAAGGAAGCCGTAGGTGGACAGATCCTTGTGCGAAAGCTTTTCCTGCTGGTCCTTGTAGGTGGGCACACGTTCCAGCCAACCTAGTGGTGTCATCATGGAAAGCAGTAGATGCAGTTCTGCGTGCTGTAGGACTTTGGACTGCTGGAATATGATCGATTTTTCCGGATCCAGACCGGCGGCCAGCCAGTCGATGACCATGTCACGACCCGCCTGGGCAATGCTTTGCGGTGAATCATAATGCGTTGTGAGAGCGTGCCAATCCGCTACGAAGAACAGACATTCGTAGTTTTCCTGGAGGCGTACCCAGTTCTCGAGGACGCCATGGTAGTGACCCAGATGCAGGCTACCCGTAGGGCGCATGCCGGAAAGAACGCGTTCAGCAGACATCAGACACTCAGAGGAAAAAAATCGTGGAAATAAGGCTGCCTGCGGCACGAATAAACGGCACCACGATAACGCTTAGCAACCCGGTGGCCAGCAATAGCAGCAGAATCGGCAGACCATAAGGCTCGCTACGCCCATAGGTGTGCGCAGCGTGCGGCGGCAACAGACTGAAGAGCACACGGCCGCCATCCAGCGGCAGAATCGGTACCAGATTGATTGCCATCAGCATCAGGTTGATAGAAACGCCGATGCGGGCCATTTCTTCCAGTGGGACGCTGAAATAGTTATTGGTGGACAGGCCGACCTTAAGCAGTAACGCCCAGCCGAAAGCCATCAGTAGATTGGATGCAGGGCCGGCCAGGGCCACCCAGCGCATATCGGTACGCGGATGACGCAAACGGCTGTAATCCACCGGCACCGGCTTGGCCCAGCCAAACAGAATGCCGCCAAACAGCAAAGTGGCTGCCGGCACAATGATGGTGCCGACCAGATCGATATGACGAATCGGATTCAGGCTGATACGCCCGAGTTGATACGCGGTCGGATCTCCGAAGTAACGCGCAACATAGCCATGCGCTGCCTCATGCAGCGTAATGGCAAAAATCATGGGAATGGCAGCAATGGCCAGCAGGGCGATATCTATGTTCATGACGGATCCGTTTAGGCTGCGATTCTAACAGAGCACCGGAGCATCAAGCCGGGAACCGACGTCTGATGCCCGTATTCGTTATTCCAGCCCCAGGGGTGCCAGCGGCCCATGGCCGACCCGCAGCACGGTAGGCGGCATTTCGCAAAGATCGATCACCGTTGTGGGTTCGGTGCCGCACCAGCCGCCCTCCACAACCAGATCCAGCTTGGATTCCAGGCGTTCCTTGATCGACCAGCCATCGCTGAGCGGGTCTTCATCGCCCGGAAGGGTCAAGGTCGTGGTGAGCAACGGCTCCCCAAGCGTTTCCAGCACGCCCTGCATGATGCGGTTATCGGGAATACGCAGCCCAAGCGTCTTGCGTTTGGGGTGCAAGATACGGCGTGGCAGTTCTTTGGTGCCTTCCAGCACAAAGGTATAGGCACCCGGCGTGGCCAGTTTGAGTAAACGGTACTGGCTGTTATCAACACGGGCGTATTGACCGATATCTGACAGGTCACGACACATCAGGGTCATGAGGTGATGATCATCGATGCCACGGATTTTACGGATCTTGTCGAGCGCAGCGGCATCACCCAGATGACAGGCCAGCGAATAACAGGAGTCTGTGGGTAATGCGACGACGGCACCGTCGCGCAGCATTTGCGCCGTTTGTTCCAGCAAACGCTTCTGTGGTGTCTCGGGATGTATATTAAAGTATTGCGTCACGAATCAATTCCAATTAACTGTTTTACCAAGCATTCCATACGGGAACGACGCCTTCCGGAAGCGGCAGACTACGACCCAGATCCACGTAGCTTTCATCAGGACCGTGGAAATCGGAGCCTTGCGAACCCATGAAGGCATAGTGGCGCGCCTGACGGCCGAAATGCGCTATCTGTTCCGGTGTGTGGCTACCAGATGCCACCTCAATGGCCTCACCACCAAGATCACGAAATGCTTCAAAAAGCTTGCCTAACTCTTTGTTAGACATGCGATATCTACCCGGGTGCGCGATCACGGCAACGCCGCCCGCCGCACGAATCCAGCCTAGGGCTTTTTCCAGGCTTGGCCACGGGTGTTCCACATAGCCGGGTTTGCCTGGCGTGAGGTAACGATCAAAGACCTGCTTCACTTCCCGGCAGGCACCCATCTCGACCAGCGCCCGTGCAAAGTGCGCCCGCGATACCAGCTCCGGGTTACCGACGTAGGTCATGGTTTTATCCAGAATGCCGTGAAAACCCACTTTTTCGAGTTCGGCGGCAATGCGCCCTGCCCGATTAGCGCGCCCTTCCCGGATCTCGTCTAGGCCCTGAACCAGCGTCGGGTCTTGCGGATTAATCTTCAAACCGACAATATGAACCGAATGATCGTTCCACTCCACCGAGATTTCCGTGCCCGGAATCAGCTCGATACCCAGCTTTTCAGCCTCGGCGGTAGCTTCTGGTATGCCGGATAGACCATCGTGGTCTGTGAGCGCCAGCGATGTGACCCCATTGGCATGCGCACGCGCCACCACAGCGGCCGGTGGCAACATGCCATCGGAGGCCGTAGAGTGACAATGCAGGTCGTAACGGGGTTCTTGAGTCATTTCGGCTTTATGTGTCTGAAGGATCAGCATAAAATGCTGCACCGCCCATTTTAACTGGAATACTGGAATAAGGCCTCAGCATGAGCTGCTATCAACTGGATGACCGGATACCGCAAATCGACCCAACAGCCTGGATTGCGCCAACAGCCGTGCTGATCGGCAGCGTTCAGTGTGCCGAAGAGTCATCGGTATGGTGGAACGCCGTATTGCGTGGCGATAACGAGCCCATTGTGATTGGTCCGCGCTCAAATGTGCAGGATGGCTGTGTATTCCATACGGACCCGGGCGCCCCTCTGATTCTTGAGGCCGATGTCACCATTGGCCACAAAGTGATGTTGCACGGCTGTCATATCGGCCAGGGCAGCCTGATCGGGATTGGCACGACGATTCTGAACCATGCGGTGATCGGTGAATACAGCCTGGTAGGCGCCGGCACGTTGATTCCGGAACGCAAGGTGTACCCACCCCGCTCGCTGATTATGGGCACCCCCGGCAAGGTGGTTCGTCAATTAACCGATGAAGAAGTGGCGCGCCTGATCAATAGCGCTGCCCGCTACGTACAGAATGCCGCCCGCTACCGGCAGCATCTGAAAGCACTTTAAACCGGTTGAAATACAAGAAGACTGCCCAAACTAAAGGCAAACCCCTCACAGAAAGATCTCATGCTGCGCGAAACCGACCGTTTTATCCGATTCCACTTCCCTGAACTCTCTATCCGCGGTGCCTGGGTGCATCTGGATGATAGTTACCGGGCGCTGTGCACCGGTCGTAACTATCCGGCAGCTGTGAGCCACATGCTGGGCGAACTGGCCAGCATTACGACATTGATGGCCGGCCAACTGAAACATCCGGGACGTCTGACCTTCCAGACCCGAGACCCGGGTCCGATCAATCTGCTGGTGATGGACTGCACCGACAAGCTGGGCTTGCGCGGCATGGCGCAATGGCGCCCGGAATACCTTGAAGCACTGCAAGACCCGAAAGCACCCTGCCTGAATCGTCACGAAGCCGGCGAAGAAAGCCGCCTGGTGATGACACTGGATGCCCACCAGTTCAGTACACCATGGCAAAGCCATGTGCCGCTAGTTGGCCAATCGCTGGCCGAAGCCTTTGCGCACTATCTGGTGCAGTCAGAGCAGCAACCGACCGAACTTTATCTGGCGGCTAATGGCGATCAAGCCGCTGGCCTATTCCTGCAGAAAATGCCCGGTGCTGACGAAGTGGATACCGATGGCTGGAACCGTCTATGCCACCTGTTTGGCACACTAACGGACGAAGAATTACTAAGCCTGGATCCTGCCCCATTGCTAACACGCCTATTCCCTGAAGAATTGATCAGTCTGGCGGCTGGTCAGGCAGTAACGCATGCGGGTGAACGCAACTGGGACAAGGTACGCGACATGCTACGAAGCCTCGGACAACCCGAAGTGGAATCGATTCTCAAGGAACATGGCACCGTAGTGATTAACGACGACTTGAGCAATCTGGAATACCGGTTCAGTGCAGAAGATATTGCGGCAATTTTTGCACCGTCTTCGGCAACCGTTGCAGGGCAAACCCTACACTAAGATCTTGCCGGGGTTCATCAACCCCTGCGGGTCTAGCGCATTCTTGATCTGATGCATGAGCGCCATGCTGCCCTCGGGCGCATGCTGCGCCAACCATTCGGGCTTGAGTTGGCCAATGCCATGCTCGGCAGCGATGGAACCATCCAGACGATCCACCACGTCATAGACCACTGCATTTGCAGCCAGACCCTGCTCCATCAATCCGGCGTTCTTAACCGGGTCGGCATACGAAAGATTGAAATGCAGATTGCCATCGCCGATGTGGCCGAAGGCAACAATCCGAATGCCGGGAAAACGTCTCTCTAATGCGGCGGATGCGTCATCGAGGAACCGCGGTATCTGTGAAATCGGTAAGCCGACATCATGCTTGATCGATAGCCCTTCGCGCTTCTGCGATTCAGCCAGACCTTTACGAATGGCCCAGATTTGCGCCTGATCGGCCGGCGTTGTGGCGATGTAACCGGCACCCACCCCTGCGCCTACACATGCCTTCTGCCAGGCATCCAGCAAAGCCTGTAGGAAATCGGCATCGTGTGCCGACACTTCGATCATCAAACCCCAGGCTTCAGGCCAGTTACCCGCTGCGGCTGGTAGCACGGCTTCCGGCAGATGCTTGCGCACCAACGATAGCGTTGTGGCTGAGATCACTTCAGAAGCTGTTTGCGCACCGGCAAAGATAGTTTGAGCCAATGCATGTCGACTCACTGCCGTTGCGGCATCTGGCAAATCGAGCCAGATCAGCGCGCGGGCGGCCGGTAGCGAATAGAGCTTCATCGTCGCGGCGGTGATCAGCCCCAGCGTGCCTTCTGCACCAATGAACAATTGCTTGAGGTCGTAGCCGGTATTGTCTTTGCGCAAGCCGGACAACTTGGACCAGATCGTGCCATCGGGCAGCACGACTTCCAGACCCAGACATAGATCGCGGGTCATGCCATAGCGCAATACCTGCAAGCCCCCCGCGTTGGTGGCGAGCGTGCCACCCAGTGTGGTGAGATGCCCTGCGCCAAGCGTGAGCGGATACAGACGATCTACGGATGCTGCAGCGTCTTTCAGCTGATCCAGCGTAACACCCGCTTCTGCCGTGATGCTGAAATTAACCGGGTCTATCGAACGGATACGATTAAGTTGCGTCATGACGACCACAACGGCATTACCCGACCCATCGGGTGTGGCTCCACCGCACAGCCCGGTATTGCCGCCCTGCGGGACGATGGGCACGTCTGCTGCCACACAGAGTCGCACAACTTCAGCAACAGCTGCGGTGGTCGTTGGTAGCACTACGACTTGCGCATGACCCTGATAGCGGCCACGCCAATCCTTGAGATAGGGCGCCTGTGCGTCAGGCGATATGAGCACCTGATCGGCACCCAGGCATTGCTGTAATTGCGCGATCAGGCTCATGGGGCAGTATTAGTTCACTGATGCCGACAACAAGGGTTCGGCATAGAGATCGTGGTCATCGGCATCGATAATGCGAACGGCAATCCGGTCACCCGGTGTGCAATCGGTAAAGCCCATGACCTGCACGATGCCATCGATATCCGGCGCTTCTCGCCAGCTACGGCCAATGGCACCCTCTTCATCTACTTCATCAATCACGATGACTTCTTCATTGCCGATGCGTTGCGCCAGCTTTTCAGCGGAGATATCCGCCTGGAATTGCATCAAACGCATGCGGCGCGATTCACGCTCTTCTTCTGGGACAGCGCCTTCCAATTCATTGGCCGGAGCGCCTTCTACCGGTGAATAGGCAAAGGCACCCACACGGTCCAATTGTGCTGCTTCGAGGAATCCCAGGAGTTCCTGGAAATCATCTTCGGTTTCACCAGGGAAACCGGTAATGAAGGTCGAACGGATTACTAGTTCGGGACAGATCTCGCGCCAGGCTTTGATGCGCTTGAGCACGTTCTCCGACGAGGCCGGACGCTTCATGGCTTTGAGAATACGCTGGCTGGCATGCTGGAACGGGATATCCAGATACGGCAGGATCTTGCCCTGGGCCATAAGCGGGATGATGTCATCCACACTCGGGTACGGGTATACGTAATGCAGACGCACCCAGATCCCCATTTCACCCAGCGCTTCGCATAGTGCCTGTAGCTGCGTCTTGACCGGGCGGCCTTCCCAGAAACCCGTGCGGTATTTCACATCCACGCCATAAGCACTGGTGTCTTGCGAAATGACCAGCACTTCCTTCACACCGGCCTTGGCCAGCGTTTCGGCTTCTTTGAGCACATCGCCAATCGGGCGCGATTCGAGATCACCACGCAACGATGGAATAATGCAGAAGGTGCAGCGGTGGTTACAGCCTTCGGAAATTTTCAGATAGGCGAAATGCTTAGGCGTCAGGCGTACGCCTTGAGGCGGCACCAGATCGGTATACGGATCATGCGGCATCGGTAAATGGTCGTGTACGATACTCATCACTTCATCCAGCGCATGCGGGCCAGTGACTGCCAGCACATCTGGATGCGCTGTTTCAACCACGCCTTCGCGAGCACCGAGGCAACCGGTGACGATGACTTTACCGTTTTCACGAAGCGCTTCGCCAATAGCGTCCAGCGATTCTTCTACGGCCGAATCAATAAACCCGCAGGTGTTAACGACCACCAGATCAGCGCCGGCGTAATCGCCAACGATGTCATAGCCTTCCGCACGCAAGCGGGTCAGAATACCTTCACTATCGGAAGCAGCCTTGGGGCAACCCAGGCTGACCATGCCAACCTTAGGTGTCTGTGTTTTCTTTGTCATGGGCGGTATTTTACCAACCCGTGGCCACTAACGCTTGAATTCTGGCTGCTGCCAACCGCCGCCAAGCGCACGGAAGAGATCCACGCTGGCCTGCAGCTGATTACCGCGATTACGCGCATAGGCCAGGCTGGCTTCATTTGCGACACGCTGCGCTTCGAGAACCGTCAGGTAATCCACATAACCACCTTGATAGCGTAGGATCGAAATTCGCTGCGCATTGGTAGATGCTGCGACCTGCGTAGACAAGTGCTCAGAGGTTTCCCGTGTCTGCTGCACGGAAATCATGGAGTCCCCTACTTCGGCAAACGCCAGACGGACTGTCTTGATGTAATTGGCCAATGCTTCCTGTTGTTTACCCTTGGCGGTATTTAACTGACCGGTGAGCAACCAACCCGTAAAGATCGGTTGCATGGCGCTCAGTGTGGCAGCCCATATCGAACCACCTGCCGTGAGGAAGTTGGTAAAGCCGACGCTCTGCGCACCATACAGCCCAGAAAGCGAAAAGGACGGGAAGAAGTTGGCTTTAGCGACACCGATCTGGGCATTAGCCGATACCAGTTGTTCTTCGGCTTTGCGCACATCAGGTCGGGCCTCCAGTAATTCTGAAGGAATGCCCACGGGTGGTAATGGCGGAATGGGCATTGTCTCCAGGCTACCTGCCGGAATTTTTAGATCCAGCTTGCCGGTTAATACCGCTAGCTGATTCTGCGCCACTGCACGCTGGCGAATCAGTTCGGATTGAATCGCTTGTACGCTGGAGAGCGTAGCCTGAGCCTGATTGATATCGAGCGGCGATACCAGCCCACCATCCAGTTTGGCCTGAGCGATACGCAAGGTATCGCGCCGAGTCTGAATGGAATTGCCCGTGACTTTGATCTGGGCATCGAGCGCCCGCAGATTCATATAGGCTTTGGCGACACTGCCCTCCATCACCAGACGCACACTGTCTCGATCAAAGACACTGGCTTTCAGCTGTGCATCTGCGGACTCAACCGTACGGCGCACCTGTCCCCAGAGATCAATCTCATAGGAAAAACCCAGGTTGCCCTGGTAATTGTTATCGAGATAATCGATGCCATTGCTGGTAGCTGCAGCACCCTTTGATGCCCGTGTGCCGCTACCGGCGAGCGACAGGCTCGGATACTGTGCAGAACCCGCCTGAAGTGCCAGACCCTGAGCCTGGGCAATACGTGCAATGGCAATCTGTAGATCAGCATTATTAGCCAGAGCCAATGCTTCCAGCTTATTCAACTCGGGATCATTGAACAGCGTCCACCAATCCTGCTGAATCTGCACCGGTTGTTTATCTTCTGTTGCAGGAATTAGCGGTTGCGGCACATCGGCATTGTACTGACCCGGCAAATCGAGTTTGGGGCGCTCGTAATCCGGCCCCACCGTGCAGGCAGAGAGGCCAATAACGCACAACGCCCACAGCGGATAGAAACGCTTACTCATGCGGGATCTCCTGCTCGGCTTCGCCCGGGAATAAATCCCGCTTCTTTTTGCTGCCGGACAACCAGGTAAAGAACAGCGGTATAAAAATCGTGGCGATGAAGGTTGAGGCTAGCATGCCACCGAATACGCCCGTACCCATGGAACGGCGTGCTGCCGAACCGGCACCGGTTGAAATAACCAGCGGGAACACACCCAGAATAAATGCCAGCGAGGTCATCACAATCGGCCGGAAGCGCAAACGGGCGGCATGCAATGCGGCATCGTAAACACTCATGCCTTCCGATCGTTTCTGTGAGGCAAACTCGACAATCAAAATAGCGTTCTTGGCAGAAAGTCCAACCAGCACCACCAGACCAATCTGGAAGTAGATGTCACTCGGCATGCCGCGCAACAGGACAGCAAAGAGCGCACCAAACATCGCAAAAGGCACACCGAGAATAACAGCCAGCGGCAACGACCAGCGTTCATACTGCGCCGCGAGGATCAGGAAGACCATGATGATGCCGAATATAAAGGCCAGACCCGAGGTGTTACCCGTACGAATCTGCTGGAAGGCCTGGCCTGACCAGGCTAGATCGTAGCCGGGTGGTAATGTTTCTTTGGCGATTTCCTGAACAATCTGGATGGCATCCCCCGAACTGACGCCCGGCACACCATTACCTAGAAGCTTCGCGGACAGAACACCATTGAAACGCTCTAGCTGCTCCGGCCCCACCACCGAATTGGTTTTAATCAATGCCGACACAGGCACCATGGCACCATTATCGGCACGCACATAAATCTGACCCAGATCGCTTGGCTTGGCACGGTATGGCGCATCTGCCTGCATCTGCACACGGTAAGTTCGCCCGCTGATATTGAAATCATTCACATACAGCGAACCCATGCTGGCCTGAAGCGCCTGGTAGACGTCGGCTACGGGAATACCCAGAGAGATGGCCTTGCTTTCATCGACCTCCACATAGAGCTGCGGCGATGTCGGACGGAAGAAGGAGTTAATACCAGTCAGTTCCGGGCGTTTATTAAGCGCCTCGCTCAGCGCGCCTGTTACCTTGGCTAGTTTTTGCACTGAATCATCGGATCGTGCCTGCACATAGAATTCGAAGCCACCGGCGGAGCCAATCCCGCGGATTGCGGGCGGGTTAAAGACCAAAGCCATGCCGTCACGCAGTGTCATACCCAGGCCCGTGAATATCTTGGCTAGGCTGACCGAATCTGCACTACGCACCGACCAGTCTTTTAGCGGAATAAATACCGTGCCGGCATTGGGGCGCATACCGCCACCGATGATGTCATTACCGGCAATTACGAAGACCTTGTCAACATCCGGGTTCTTGACGACCTCTTCCTGGAATCCCAGACCCGCTTTTTCAGTACGTTGCAGACTGGCACCATCCGGCAACACCAGGGCACTAATCAGATAGCCCTGATCTTCACCCGGCACAAAACCACCCGGCACCAGACGATACATCAGTAGGCAGCCCAACACGATCGCAGCGAACACACTGGTGCCGATAATGCGGTGATGCAGCGTCTTATCAACCATGCGGGTGTAGCTATCGGTCAAACGGGCAAACATTTCGTTAAAGGGTTTGAACACCTCATAGGGTTCATCATGCTTATTACTCAGTAGCACCCCACATAAAGCCGGTGTGAGCGTGAGTGCCACGATGCCGGACAAAGTAACGGCAATGGCCACCGTAACGGCAAACTGCTGATACAGCTTGCCCGCAATACCGCCCAGGAAGGCCACCGGAATAAATACCGCACTCAACACCAGCACAATGGCAACGACAGCGCCGGAGACTTCCTTCATGGCTTCTACGGCAGCCTGCTTAGGCGGCAACCGGCGTTCTTTCATTAACCGTTCAACGTTCTCGAGCACGACGATGGCGTCATCCACCACGATGCCGATAGCTAACACCATGGCGAACAGTGTCAGGGTATTAATCGAGAAGCCTAACACCCACAGTCCGGCGAAGGTACCGATCAACGACACCGGCACGGCCAGCAATGGAATCAGCGTGGCACGCCAGTTCTGCAGGAACAGAAACACCACGGCGGCCACCAGAATCATGGCCTCTACCAGTGTCTTAACAACTTCATGAATGGACGCATTAACGAATTTTGTGGTGTCGTAGGGAATGACGTAATCGACACCGGAAGGGAATCGGGTCTTGAGCTCTTCAAGCTTATTCCGGACACGCTCAGCAGTTTCGAGTGCATTGGCACCCGACTGCAGGAAGATCGCCACGCTCGCCACCGGCTTACCTAACAATGTGGTGTTGGCATCATAGTTGGCCGCGCCCAGTTCGATACGCGCTACGTCTTTAAGTCGGAGCGTACCGGATGGTCCTTTGGAACGAATGACAATGTCACCAAACTGCTCTGGTGTTGCCAAGCGACCTTTGGCCGTAACGGTATAGACCAGCTGCTGGCCTTGCTGTGCCGGCTCCTGACCGATTTTGCCCGCAACGTTCTGTTTGTTCTGTGCATTCAGTGCAGCAGCAATATCGGCCGTAGTGATGCCGAGTTGAGCCATTTTGTCGGGACGCAGCCAGATACGCATGGAATAGTCTTTGGCGCCGAGGATCTGCGCATCCCCTACCCCTGGCAATCGCTTCAGCTCATCCAGCATGTTGATGAGCACGTAGTTCGAAAGAAACAGTGCCGGGCGGCTGTTATCCGGCGAGGTGGTTGTTGCCACTAGCAGGATATCGTTGGAGCGCTTCTGTACTGTCACACCGAATTGGCGGACGATGTCGGGCAAGCGTGGCTCGGCAATCTTGACGCGATTATTGACGTTGACCGTTGCCATATCGACATTGGTGCCCACTTCAAAGGTAGCCGTTACGGTTAAGGCACCATTGGATGCCGCCGTGGAGTTGAAATAGACCAGGTTTTCAACACCTGACAATTGCTCTTCAATCGGACCGGCCACGGTACGAATGAGTGTCTCGGTCGATGCACCCGGATAGTTGGCAGAAACAATCACCGTGGGTGGTGCGATCTCCGGATAATGAGCAATGGGCAATACCCGCCCTGCAACCAGACCGGCCAGCACGATCACAATGGATATAACGGCCGCAAAAATCGGGCGATGAATAAAGAAACGTGAAAACACGATCGTCCGACCTTACTTGGCTGCAGGTGGTGGGTTAACCGGTGCAGGCACCACACTGGCACCCGGGCGGATCTTGATGATGTTATCGACCACGACCTTCATGCCGGGCTGCAAACCATCCAGGATGACCCAATCCTTGCCAGACCAGACGCCCGGTTTAATAGGGGTTGGCACCACTTTGCCATCGTCACCCATGACCCAGACCATGAAGCCCTTATCGGATTGGATAACGGCTGCCTGCGGGACTAGATAAACGCTCTCCAATTTGCCGGTGCTGATACGCGCCCGCAGAAATTGACCGGGCAACAGCTTTTCATCCGGGTTAGCAAAAGTGGCACGGAGTTGTTGCGTACCTAGCTTCGGATCTATGTAGGTAGACTGAAAATTGATTTTGCCGATTTCCGGATAGAGAGCACCGTCGTCCATGATGATTTGAACGGTGGTGTCGGCATTCGGATCCAGACGGCCGCCCGGTAGACTGGCCGTTTCATTGTCTGACAAGCCGAAACGGATCCAAATCGGATTGATCTGATGCAAGGTCGTTAGCAAACTGCCATCGGCACTGGTGCTGATGAGGTTGCCTTCGGAACGATTCGCCCGACCGGCTACACCGCCCACCGGTGCGGTGACGGTGGTCCATTGCAGATTTAGCTGGGCCTCTTTCAACGTTGCCTGGGCAACTTCGTTCGCGGAAATGGCATCATCCATTTCCTTACGGCTCACTGCCTGCTGCGCGTAAAGCTTTTTCAGGCGCGCTGCTTCACGTGCGGTCTGGGTGGCTCGAGCCTGCGCCTCTTCAAGTTTGATTTTGAAAGGCTCGGGATCTATCTGGAATAGCGGCTGACCAGCTGTAACCTTCTGGCCTTCTTCATACAAACGCTTAACCAGGATGCCACCAACGCGGGCGCGCACTTCGGTTTCATTGGCCCCTTCTGCTTGTGCCATGACTTCAATGACATTCGGCACAGTAGTCGGTTCAGCAACCAGCAGGGTCACCGGTATCGGTGGCGGTGCCTTGGGCATTTTCTGCCAGTAGCTCCAGCCATTCCAGGTAACAATAACCACGAGCAATACCCCGCCCCAGATGAGCGTTCTGCGTCGATGCTGTTGCCATTGCTCCTGGCAAAGTGCGTGCGCCTTCTGATAAGCCGGCTGCTCTGTGACGAACTGCAACTTCGGTGCCAGACGTTCAAGCTGCTGGTTGATCCAGACTTTAATGCGGGGCGGTTTAACTGACATGGCAAATCCGGCTGTGGCATAAACAGAATCTGTGATTATATACATTTCCGGATGTATGTATATTCACTTATAATACGAAAGGTTATTGAATTCACCCGTTTAGGAACTCACACCTCGAACAACGCTTATGGCACGCAAGACCAAGGAAGCCGCCCTCGAAACACGCGCACAGATCATTGATGCCGCGCGCCGGGTATTTCATGCCGAAGGAGTTAACCGCTCAACACTGGACAAGGTGGCCAAGGCTGCGGGCGTAACACGTGGCGCCGTGTACTGGCACTTTGCCAATAAGGCCGAAATCTTTCTTGCGGTTAAACAGACGTACACCAGCGAATTCGATCAGCTGCAATCGCTGCTCTCACCCACAGCAGACACTTCGCCACTTGCAGCCATTAGTAATTATCTGAACGCACTTTTCTCGGCCTTGCTATCGAATGCGGCTGCTCGGGAAACCTACGAAATCATCATGCTGCGTTGCGAGTATGTCGAAGAGTTTCACGATGTCCTGCATGTGATTACCGAACCCTGTACAGACATTCTAAGTTCATTCAATGCTCTTTATCGCAAAGCTGCCATACAGAATGAGTTAAAACCGGGGCTGGATTCCTCTCTAATGGCGCTCGATACGCTAGCCTTCGTTCGAGGCACCCTACGCGCCATTCTTTCAGGACAGCAAGATGTGTACGGTAAGTCGATACAGCCACTGATCAAAGCGCATATCGATTTACGTCGCCCGTAAAACAAAAAAGGCTCCGAATCACGAAGCCTTTTTGCGTAACAGAAAACACCATTACTTATTCGGTGTAATGCCCTGGAACATGTTACGGGCTTGCGTCTGAATCTGGCTCTGCATGTTTTGAACCATCTTCTGGCTCTGATCCATATAAGCAGACATCAGGCTCTGCATGGCAGGCCCCTGGTATGTCAGGAACTGTGACCAGAGATCGCTGCTATTGCTGTTGCCCTGCATCTTCTTCTGGAAATCGACAAAGGCAGTCATGTTGGTTTCCAGATACTGACCCAACACAGATTGCATAGCATTGCCGTACAGACGAATCATGTGCGAGAGCACTTCGCTGCTGAAAATCGGCACGCCGCCACTCTCCTCTTCCAGAATGATCTGCAGCAGAATCGCGCGCGTTAAATCATCACCCGTCTTGGCATCAACCACCAGAAAGTTCTCGTGCTGCAGCACCAGCTCCTTGATATCGGCCAACGTAATGTAAGCACTGGTACGGGTGTCGTACAAACGACGATTAGGATATTTCTTGATCAAACGTTGAGATTCAGTCATGCACCTGGCCTTGATACAAAAATCACGAATGTGTTGGACAAACCACTTGGGGCGTTACTTATTTTGCAATGCATTATAAAACCAAAAACCCCGGGAGTAAAACTCGCCGGGGCTTTCAAATCAACAAGATGCAATCAGCATACAAAAACTGCTGCATCCGGGATTTGACCTATTACTGGTAGTACAAACCGCCGTTGATGTTCATCGTAGCGCCGGTGATGAATGCGGCCAGATCCGATGACAGGTAAACGGCCAGACCGGCGATCTCTTCTGGCTTGGCCAGACGCTTCATCGGTACGGTATCTACGATGCTTTGCAGGATGTCTTCACGGATGGCCATAACCATCTTGGTAGCAACATAACCCGGGGTGATGGCGTTAACCGTAACACCCTTGGTGGCCATTTCAGCAGCCAGAGCCTTGGTGAAACCGATCACACCGGCCTTGGCAGCCGAGTAGTTGGTTTGACCGGCTTGGCCCTTAACGCCATTGACCGAAGAGATGTTGATGATGCGACCCCAGCCCTTTTCTGCCATCTTGGCAGCAAACGGTTGCGTCACGTTGTAAACGCTAGTCAGATTGGTGTTGATCACGGCATCCCACTGACCCTTGTCCATCTTGGTGAAGAACTTGTCGCGGGTGATACCGGCGTTGTTTACCAGAACGTCGATCACGCCACCAGCCAGCTTTTCAGCTTCAGCAGCTGCAGCAACACAGGATTCGTAGTTACCGACATCACAGGCAACAGGAATGAAGTTGGTGAAGCCTTCGGCCTTTTGCTCGGCGAGCCAGGCTTCCTTATCGTCGAATTCCGGGTGATAAGCGGCAACAACCTTGTAACCGGCCTTATCGAATGCCTGACAGAAGGCAGTACCGAGGCCACCCATGGCGCCGGTAACGAATGCGATGTGCTGAGACATGTAAACAACCTTTCAAAGGGAGAAATCAGGAGGATCAAGCTACGCGACCGGGATTACTTCACCCGCATAATCACAATTTTATCCCTACTTTTGTCGCACCGCAACAATTGTATCAGCGCTGTATCACGTAGCGTCCGGGTGCCGGCTCGATAGGCGTATGTGATTTATCGCCCAAAGCCTTTGGTGCAGCCTTTTCGCCACCCTTGAAGTCACTCAGCCAGGCAGCCCAGTCTGTCCACCAGCTACCCGATTTTTCGGTGGCTGCGGCTTCCCACTGGCTGGCATCGCCCTTGAGGTCACCATCGACCCAGTAGCTACGGCGATTCTTGGATGCCGGGTTGATCACACCGGCAATATGACCACTGGCGCCCAGCACAAACCGGTGTGGGCCAGGCAAGAGGCGTGTAACGAGATAAGCGGTTTGCCAGGGCACGATATGGTCTTCACGTGCTGCAAACAGATACGTCGGCATATCCAGACGACCCAGATCAACTGGCTGATCACAAAGTTTGAGTTCACCGGGCACACGCAAACGGTTTTCCAGATAGGTATTACGCAGGTACCAGCATGCCATTGGCCCCGGCAGACCGGTAGAGTCCGCATTCCAGTAGAGAATATCGAAGGCCTGCGGTGTATTGCCCAGCAGGTAATTGCCCGAGACGTACGGCCAGACTAGATCATTCGGGCGCAACGACGAGAACATGGTCATCAGCTCCCGACCTTCCAGCAAACCACCCTTTCCTATAGCGGCTTCACGGGCGGCCACCGACTGTGCATCCACGAAAATGTCGATGTCACCCGTATCGACAAAATCCAGCATGGTAGTCAGCAAGGTAAGCGATGCTGCCGGTTTTTCACCCTTGGCGGCCAGCACGGCCAATGCGGATGAGAGCAGCGTACCGCCGATGCAGAAACCCAGCATGTTCATGGTTTTGCTACCGGTGACCGCTTGCACTACCGGGATGGCCGAGAATGGACCTAGCTCCAGGTAGTTATCCCAGGTACGCTGCGCGTCTTCCTTACCCGGATTCTTCCAGGAAATCAGGAACACGGTGTGCCCTGCTTCGACCGCAAACCGTACCAGCGACGATTCGGGTTGCAGATCCATGATGTAGAAGCGATTGATACACGGCGGTGTAATCAGCAGCGGACGCTTGCCGACTTTGGCCGTGAGCGGCGCGTACTGGATTAGCTGGATGAGCTCGTTTTCATAAATAACCGCGCCCTCGGTAGTGGCGAGATTTTTACCGACTTCGAAAGCGGTTTCATCCGATGTGCTGATTCTGCCCTTGGCCAAATCTTTCAGCAGATTGTTGATGCCTTCGGTGATCGAACGCCCTTCGGTCTGCAGCGCCTTCTGAATCACTTCCGGATTGGTGGCCGCGAAATTACTGGGAGACAAGGCATCGACAAACTGACTGGTGAGGAAGCGAATTCTGGCCGATTCCTTAATGTCTTCGCTCGGCAGTATGTCAGCCAGGTTATTCAGAAAACGGCTATTCAGCACGTAAGCCTGACGCAGGTAGTCATATACCGGGCTGGAAGTCCACGATGGGTCGGCAAACCGACGGTCTTTGGCGACACCACTAACAACAGGGGCTTCATCAGCATTCTTGCGGTTCAGCATCTGCTGCCAGAGCTGCTGATGCGCCGCCATGAGGTCGTTGACCAATGGCTGAAACTTTTCCGGAGGCGGCGTCATGGAACCCATGGCACGCATCTGATCCTTGGGTAGTTTGTCTTCCAGAAAACCCGTGAGCGTTTTGGTGAGTGCTTCAATCTGTTTGGGAAGGTCTGTAACACCCTGCATACCTGGCCAGAATGGGTTCTGAAATGACATCATGCTGCCCTACTCCCCGATGAGGGTCTGAACGACCTGGATTGAAAGCACACCTAAAAGAATCATGCCGATCTGTAACCCGGTCGCCTTGAGCTCCGGTCGCTTGTGCAAACCGGGAATGAGATCGGCAACAGATACATAAAGCAGGCTGGCTGCCGCGAGCGCCAACATACTGGGCACCCAGCTTTCCAGACCCGAAAGCATGTAGTACGCGATCAAAGCGCCACACAGCGTTGCAATGCTCGAAAGCACGTTGAGCACAACGGCCTTGAGACGGCTAAAGCCCGAGTGCAGCAGAATGACAAAGTCGCCGGTTTCCTGCGGGATCTCGTGAGCAATGATGGCCAGTGCCGTGACAATGCCCACCTCGGTACTGGCCGAAAATGCCGCCGCAATGAGAATGCCGTCGACAAAGTTATGCACGACATCACCCATCAGGATAAGCCAGCCGGATGCTTTTTCCCCATGGCTATGCGCCGGGTGTTCATGTGCTTCGCAATGATGCTCATGGCAATGGCGCCAGAGCACGAGTTTTTCCAGCAAAAAGAAAAACAGAATGCCGCCTAGAACGGTAGTCGTGATCTGGTGCACATTGGTGGCGTGCTCAAAAGCATGCGGCAACAGATCCAGAAAAACGGCGCCGAGCATCGCGCCAATGGCATAGGACACCAGAATCGGGACGATGCGCGGATGCGATGCCAATGACACAAGCAGCGAAACGACGATACTGGCAACAGTGCCCGCAACGCACATGAGCACAATCCAGGTAATCGGAGAAAAGGTCATAACTGCCATCTGACGTCGTTTGCAAAGAGAACTGGGATTATAAGCGTCAGGGCGCGATCCAGATCATGGTCGCCATGCGACCATTAACATTATCCCGCCTGTAGGAATAGAAGCGATCTGCCTCGCTGTAGGTGCAGAGGCAGCTACGTGTGATGTCGTTCACACCCAATGCCTGTAATTTAGCCGCAGCCAGTGCCGGTAAGTCAGCCAACCATTTCCCTGCAGCACCCGGTTGGAAGTATTGGCTGTAGGCCAGATCCTGCGCGGTAAACGCCTGGCGTACATCATCCCCGACTTCAAAAGCATCCGGGCCAATCGCAGGACCCAGCCAGGCCAGCAGGTCTGAGGCATCTCCCTGCACTTTCTTTGTCATCTGGTGTACCAGGGCTTCCAGAACACCATCAGACAATCCGCGCCAGCCGGCATGGGCGGCGCCAACAATGCGGCCTGCACGATCAGCCAGCAACACCGGCAGACAATCGGCCGTCATCACGGCACAAACCGTACCCGGAGTCGTAGTCATCACGGCATCAGCCGCGGGTGATGCTTCAAGAGACGCCCGAGGCAATTCCAATACACGCGTGCCATGTACTTGCGTCAGCCAGACTGGCTGGGCCGGCACGATCGATAACAGACGATTGCGGTTAGCCGCTACAGCAGCGGGATCGTCACCGACATGCTGACCGAGGTTAAAACCACCATAAGGGCGCGGTCCGGCACCTCGACAGGTTTGCCATGCCTTGACGCTAGGTGGCACGTGCCAATCTGGAACGAAGCCCGGCACGCCAGTCTGTGTGTCAGGCATCTGCCAGATCGCGCAGATCGTTAATCAGGTTCGCCATATCGGCCGGTGGCGGCACCGTCCACTTCATGGCTTCGCCGGTTTCCGGGTGAATCAGGCCGAGCTGACGTGCGTGCAGTGCCTGACGCTCAAACTGTGCCGCAGGTTCCGGCAGCGGGAAACGCCGGCCACCCATATAGGTGGCATCGCCGACGAGCGGGTTACCCAGAAATCCCATGTGAACACGAATCTGATGGGTACGACCGGTTTCCAGCACGCATTCGACCAGACTACAGCCCGGAAACATTTCGAGTAGACGGTAATGCGTAATCGCTTCCTTACCCTGGCTGGTCACAGCCATACGGGTGCGTTGACGCTGATCGCGTCCCACAGGCGCATTGACGGTGCCATCCACTCTGGGCACACCGCACACCACGGCTCTATAAAGACGTTTAACGGTACGCGCCTGCAGCTGACGTACCAGATTGGTATGCGCTGCCAGGGTTTTAGCGACCACCATCAGGCCAGACGTGTCTTTATCGAGGCGATGGACAATGCCAGCGCGTGGCAGATGGGTAAATACCGGGTCATGTGCCAGCAGCCCATTTAACAGCGTGCCTTGCCAGTTACCTGCCGCCGGGTGTACCACGAGGCCGGCAGGTTTATTCACTACCAGAATGTGATCGTCTTCATAGACGATGTTCAAATCCATCGGCTCCGGCAAAAAGGTGCCGGCCTGGGCTTCCGTTAAAACCTGATCGATACGGACGCTGAGGTTTTCGCTGCCGTAGATCTTATGCTTGGGTTCAAGCACCGGTTCACCATCCACCAGCACACGACCGGCCTTAATCCACTGCTGGAGTCGGTTACGTGAGTGCTCGGGGATCATGTCGGCAAGCACCTGATCCAGGCGTCCGCCCTGAGCGGCGACCAGTTCTAGCGTGCTATCATCGCCACTATTGTCTTCTAGGTCGTCAAACGCCTCTGGCGTATCGATGTCTTCGGGGTAAGGCTGCGTTTTCATTGTGCGTAGTCTATCGTTTTCAGGCCATTTCAGGCCACTTTACGGCTTCTTTGCCACGCTTATTTCTCAAAAAAGCATGCTTCATACCACCCGGTTATCGATCTTCCGCACATTTCGTCATCTGACGCTACTGGGCCTCATGCTGGTAGCGCTCAGTAGCTGTGCGCTATTTCAGGAAGATACGGACCCGACCAAGGGCTGGTCTGCCAACAAGCTCTACACAACGGCTAAAGAATCGCTGGACGAAGGCAATTACGAACAGGCGGTTAAATTCTACGAAAAACTGGAAGCGCGGTACCCGTACGGCACCTACGCGCAACAAGCCCAGATTGAAACGGCTTATGCGCATTACAAGGCCAATGAACCGGCACCGGCGATTGCCGCCTGCGATCGCTTTATCAAGCTGCACCCGAACCATCCGAACCTGGACTATGTGTATTACCTGAAAGGGATGATCGGTTTTAACGAAGACCTGGGCTATGGTGGCTACATCATGCAACAGGATCCGACAGAACGGGATCCGAAAAGCATGCGTGAGTCATTCATTGCCTTCAAGTATCTGTACGACAATTTCCCGAACAGCAAATATCGTGATGACGGCGCCAAACGCATGATCTGGCTGGTCAACGCCCTTGCCTCACATGATCTGCATGTGGCCAACTACTACGTACGCCGTGGTGCCTGGCTGGCAGCGGCCAACCGTGCGCAGGACGTGGTGCGTTACTACCCAGATGCGCCTGCCGTAGAAGAAGCGCTGGCGGTAATGGGGTACAGCTATGGCCAACTGGGTCTGACCGATCTACAAAACGATAGCGATCGAATTCTCAAACAGAATTATCCGAACAGCCGTTTCCTAACTGAAGGCATCAAACGCTCAAAACCGTGGTATCAGCTTTACTAAGGTCACTTAGTCGCTTTTAAAGCTGTCCCGCATACGGCGCAAATCGGCGAATACGCAACACGGATCTGCCTCTGTATCTGCACAAACTGCCGTAGCCAACTCCGGCTGCCCACTCCGCAAAAACGGGTTGGTGCGTAATTCTTCCTGAAGCAATAGTGGCAACGTTGATTCCCCGGCCAGCCTTAAAGCACGTATACACCCTGCCCGTTCAATCAATTCAGCATTGTCCGGATCTACCTTGAGTGCGAACGGCAGATTAAGCGCGGTGTATTCATGAGCGCAGTAAATCCGCGTACTGGCATCCAGCTGCGCCACTTGCTGTAGGGCCCTGTACATCTGTTCTGCCGTACCTTCGAATAAACGGCCGCAGCCTAAGCCGAAGATCAGATCCCCTGAAAACAATGCGGACGGGCAACAACCGCCATCTTCAGATACCAAGTAGGCCAGATGGCCGCGTGTGTGCCCAGCCACAGACAGCACACTGGCATTAACGCCGGGCCAGAGCGGAACAACCTCGCCGCCCGCTAGCGGATGATTAACCGCAGGGATAGCTTCTGCTTCAGGCCCGTAAACAATAACCGGACAATCCGGATGGGACTGATGTGCCCAGGCCTGTATATCAACAACGCCACCGGTATGATCGGCATGATGGTGCGTTAGCAGGATCGTTGCCGGTATCAACTGGTGTCGGCGGCAAAAATCAATGACCGGTGCGGCATCACCTGGATCAACAACACACACTGAGGCAAACCCATCCGCATTAGCCTTGGCTGCCTGAATTACCCAGATCAGGTTATCGTCAAAGGCCGGTAGTCCTGTAACGGTAATAGCTTTGTGTTCATGTACTAGCGGTTGCTGTCGATCTGACGGGCTGTTCATAGTGAGCCTGCTTTGCAAGGTAAACTGATACCTCATTTTCCCTGTGCGCTCCCGGATGTCAAACGCCTTATTCCCACCAACGAACACCGACTGGTTTCAAACACCGGCCGGACGCTATATCGCCCGGTGGGCGCAGGGCACGACTGAAGCGCTACTGCTTGATGTGTTCGGCCTACAGGCAGCACAAATTGGCTGTGAAACACTGGACCTGATGGCCAACAACCGGATTCAGCACCGCTTCCGCTGCATTACCGGTAATCACGGAGATGCATTGCCCCTTGTTGGCTCCACGCCACTGGCGCTCGAGATGAATGCGTCTGCGCTCCCCTTTGATTCAGACAGCATGGATCTGATTGTGCTGCCGTTCATGCTTGAGGCCCATCCGGACCCACACCAGGTTTTGCGAGAGGCCTATCGGGTCTTACGCCCGGAAGGCCGGTTACTGATTCTGGGATTCAACCCGCTATCTCTGTGGGGCATACGCAATTATCTGAGCCGTCTGGCAACCCCAGACAAAATGGGCTTTCCATGGCCGGCCAATTACCTTTCCGTCTTGCGACTGAAAGACTGGCTCAAACTACTTGATTTTGACGTGGCACGCGGCCACTTCGGTTGTTATGCGCCACCCTGTCGGAACGAAAACACTTATACGCATCTGAACTGGCTGGAACTTGCGGGCAATCGCTGGTGGGCCTTTGCCGGTGCCTGCTATGCCGTAAGTGCAGTCAAACGCATACCAGGCATGACACTGCTGACCCCAAGTTGGGAAACCTCCAAACCGAAAATCCGCGCCAAAGTCTCACTCATTGCAGAACAGAACCAGAAAACTTCATCATGACGCTTAACCCATCACCAACTGACGTAATACAGATTTTTTCGGACGGCGCCTGTCGTGGCAACCCGGGTCCGGGCGGCTGGGGTACCTTGCTACGCTATCGCGGCCACGAAAAGACATTGCATGGGGGCGAGCCAGACACCACGAATAACCGTATGGAGCTGCAGGCAGTGATTTCTGGTCTGGCTGCACTTAAGCCAGACAATAAAACCGCCATTGAAGTGCACACCGACTCCAAATATGTGCAACAGGGCATGCAGTCATGGATACACGGCTGGAAGCGCAATGGCTGGAAAACTGCCGACAAGAAACCGGTTAAAAACGCCGATCTCTGGCAGCAATTGGATACGTTGGCAGCAAAGTTCTCGGTCACCTGGCATTGGGTCAAAGGCCATGCCGGCCACCCGGAAAATGAGCGTGCAGACCAGCTGGCAAATCAGGGTATTGATGAGCTCACAAGCCTGTAAAATGGCAAAAGAACAGAAATCGGAAGACCATGCGCCAGATTATTCTTGATACAGAAACCACCGGTCTTGACCACCGGCTCGGCCACCGCATTATCGAAGTTGCGGGCGTTGAAGTGGTTAACCGTCGTCTGACAAATCGTCACTTTCACCATTATGTGAATCCGGATCGTGACATTGATGAAGGCGCACAGGCGGTTCACGGTATCAGCCGCGAATTTCTGGCCGATAAACCCCGATTTGCCGATATTGCCGATTCATTCCTGGACTTCATTGACGGCGCCGAACTGGTGATTCACAACGCACCCTTCGACGTTGGCTTCCTGAATGCCGAACTGGAACTCCTGGGTAAACCCCCCGTCACCAAGTTCTGTGACAAAGTCACTGACACTCTAAAGATGGCCCGGGACAACTACCCGGGCAAGCGCAATAGTCTGGATGCCCTGTGTGAACGCCTGGAAATCGATAACTCCAAGCGTAACCTGCACGGCGCTCTGCTCGATGCCGAACTGCTGGCCGATGTCTATCTGGTGATGACACGGGGTCAGGATGGCTTTGCCATGGTGTTTGAAGAGTCGGCAGAAACCATCGCCTTCAATGCCGATTCCAGCCGCCTCAAGCAACTGCGTGTACTCACTGCTGATGATAGTGAACTACAGGAACACCAAAAAGTGCTGGAACAGATTCAGAAGGAATCTGGCGGCAAATGCCTGTGGTTAAGCGAAAACTCGCCAAACTAACGCTTCAATACGAATCAACCCGTGTGCCTGAAACGGCATACCTGACTTTTATTTAATAAATTCCATGCCACTGATTATTGACGTACAGATTGCCAAAGAGCTCCAGGTTAAAACAGAACAGGTTAAAGCCGCGATTCAACTGCTGGATGAAGGCGCTACGGTGCCGTTTATTGCCCGATATCGTAAAGAAGTCACCGGTGGCCTGGATGACACCCAGCTCCGCCATCTGGAAGAGCGTCTGATCTATCTGCGCGAACTGGAAGACCGCCGCACCTCCATCCTGGCTTCTATCGAAGAACAGGGCAAACTGACGCCAGAATTAAAGGCTGATATCGAAGCCGCTGAAACAAAACAACGTCTTGAAGATCTGTACCTGCCCTACAAACAGAAGCGACGCACCAAAGCGCAGATTGCGCGAGAAGCCGGCATTGAGCCACTAGCAGATGCGCTCTTGTCGAATCCGGAACTGACCCCGGAAGAAGAAGCCGAAAAGTATATGAATGTTGATGCCGGCTTTGCTGATACCAAAGCCGTTCTGGATGGCGCACGTCAGATTCTGATGGAACGTTTTGCCGAAGACCCCGAGTTGGTGGGACAACTACGCGACTACCTAAACGAACACGGCATGGTGCAATCAAAGGTTGTTGAAGGCAAAGAAACCGAAGGCGCGAAGTTCCGTGACTGGTTCGATTTTGCTGAATCGCTCAACAGCATGCCCTCCCACCGTGCGCTGGCATTACTACGTGGGCGCAACGAAGGCTTCCTGCAGGTGTCGCTGGTACTAGATACCGATCTCAATCAGGAAACGCCCTCGACAGCCGCTAATCCCTGCGAACAACGCATCGCCAACCGTTTCGGAATCAAACAGCAATCCCGCCCTGCGGATAAATGGCTGAACGATACGGTTCGTTGGACCTGGCGCGTAAAACTCTCGCTGCATCTGGAACTGGATCTGATGGGCCAACTGCGCGAGAAATCGGAAGAAGAAGCGATCCGTATTTTCGGCAAAAACCTCAAAGATCTATTGCTGGCTGCACCTGCTGGCCAACACGTCACGATGGGCGTTGACCCCGGTATCCGTACCGGCTGCAAAATCGCGATCGTCGATGCCACCGGCAAGCTGCTGGATACCGACACAATCTACCCACATGAGCCGCGTCGTGATTGGGCTGGTTCAATGACTACGATTGCAGCTCTCGCCAAAAAACACGGCGTAACGCTGGTCGCTATTGGTAACGGTACTGCCAGCCGCGAAACCGACAAACTGATCATCGATACGATGAAACAGTTCCCGGACATCAAACTAACGAAGCTAGTCGTTTCAGAAGCCGGTGCTTCGGTGTACTCCGCTTCCGAACTGGCTGCCCGTGAATTCCCGCAATTGGATGTCTCGTTACGTGGTGCCGTATCTATTGCCCGTCGTTTGCAGGATCCGCTGGCCGAACTGGTCAAGATCGAACCCAAGTCAATTGGCGTTGGCCAGTATCAGCATGATGTTTCCCAACTCAAACTGGCGCGTAGTCTGGATGCCGTGGTTGAAGACTGTGTTAACGCCGTAGGCGTTGATGTCAATACCGCCTCTGCACCTTTGCTCACACGCATATCCGGACTCAATAGCAACCTGGCCAGCAATATCGTTAGCTACCGCGATGCGCATGGTGCCTTCAAGACCCGTCAGGAACTCCTGCAGGTGCCGCGCTTGGGCGACAAGACATTCGAACAGGCTGCTGGCTTCCTACGTATCCGTGATGGAGAAAATCCACTGGATGCCTCTTCTGTGCACCCGGAAGCCTACCCCGTCGTCGAGAAGATGATTGCCGATCTCAAGCAACCCATCAAATCGATCATGGGTAATAACAGTGTGCTGCGTTCACTGAGCGCCGCAAAATACACGGATGACCGTTTCGGTTTACCGACCGTGCAGGACATCTTCAAGGAACTGGAAAAACCGGGACGTGACCCACGGCCGGAGTTCCGCACTGCCAGCTTTGCCGACGGCGTGGAAGAAGTGAAGGATCTGGTGCCCGGCATGATGCTGGAAGGCGTAGTGACCAACGTCGCCGCCTTTGGCGCCTTTGTAGACATCGGCGTTCATCAGGATGGTCTGGTGCATATTTCCGCCCTTTCCAACACCTTTGTTAAAGACCCGCATGAAGTGGTTAAAGCGGGCCAGGTTGTGCGTGTGAAAGTCCTGGAAGTGGATCTACCACGTAAACGTATTGCGCTCACCATGCGCATGAGCGATGAAGCGACGCCCATGCGTGAACATCGGGATACAGCTACTGGCAATCGCCATCAGCAACGTCCCCGAGACAACGCACCACACAAAGCGCCACGCCAGCAAGCCGCTCCAATGAACAATGCCATGGCCGAAGCTTTGGCCAAGTTGAGAAAATAATCATGATTACCGTTTACGGCATCAAGAACTGCGACACCATGAAGAAAGCCTTTGCCTGGCTTGAAGCCAATGGCATCGCCTATACCTTCGTTGACTACAAAAAAGCTGGCGTCGCTGAAGCGCATCTTCCCGACTGGTTTAAGCGGGCGGGCTGGGAAACCCTGCTTAATACCCGGGGTCTGATGTGGAAGAAACTGACCGATGAAGAGCGTACTAACGTGGACGAGGTGAAAGCACACCGCTTATTGATTCAGTACCCCAGCATGATCAAGCGCCCTGTCCTGGATACGGGCAAAAAGCTGCTAGTCGGTTTTAGCCCTGAAACTTATGCTACAGAACTCAAGTAATACCGATTCTGTTTGCCCCTGGTGCAAGGGGTTCGACTTATATCGGCAATATCACGATGAAGAATGGGGTCTACCGCTCCGGGATAATCGTGCCCTATTTGAACTGTTGATACTTGAAGGTGCACAGGCAGGGCTTTCGTGGTCGACCGTTCTTAAAAAGCGCGAGCACTACCGCCTAGTATTCGATGGCTTTAAACCTGAGCTGATTGCTTGTTACGATGAAGCTAAAGTTGCCGCCCTACTGGTCGACCCCGGCATCATCCGGAACCGTGCAAAGGTTGCCGCCACCATTCAAAATGCCAAAGCCTTTCTTGCTATCAAAGAAAGCGGCCAATCTTTCAGCGACTATCTCTGGCAATTTGTGGATGGCATGCCCACTCAGAATAACTGGATAAATATGGCTGAAGTCCCCACCAGCACACCCCAAGCTGTCGCCATGAGCAAAGCACTACAAAAGCTGGGTTTCAAATTTGTCGGCCCAACGATTTGCTACGCCTTTATGCAGGCCTCAGGCATGGTCAATGACCATCTGGTAAGTTGCCCGCGACACGCTGCAGTTCAGGCTAAATAAAGCCCAACGCTCTGGCGATCTTCTGCCGTGGCACACCCGGTTTGGGCACTTGCCCTTTAGGCAAATCAAACCAGCTACGCACATCTTCATCCAACCCGATGCCATGCATGAAGTTATAGATGGCTTTCTTTAACCCCTGCCCCAACAAGTCGTGATCGACACTTGTTGGGTCGATGAATGCCACATCGTTCTTGGCAAAACTGATCGGTGGCAACGGTTGTAGCTGGATGCCATAAGCTTCTGGATTCTGGCCTACCGGGGAATGCACCGTGCAGGTAAAGCGATGAAAAAAGCCACTCTGGATGCAGCCGTTTTCAAAAAGCTGGCGCACGTACTCAAGCGCATCCACGGTATCTTGCACAGTCTGCGTGGGGAAGCCATACATCAGATAGGCATGCACCAGAATACCGGCATCAGCGAAACCTCTGGTTACCTGTGCCACCTGTTCGACAGATACACCCTTCTGCATCAGTTTCAACAAACGATCCGAGGCGACTTCCAGACCACCCGACATGGCGATACAGCCGCTATCTGCCAATAGCTCTGCTAATTCAGGGGTAAAAGTTTTCTCAAAACGGATATTGCCCCACCAGGAGATCGTGACATTGCGTCGAATCAATTCTTCGGCAAGGGCTTTAAGTACCTTAGGCGGTGCCGCCTCATCGACGAAGTGAAAACCTGTTTGTCCTGTCTCGGCAATAATTTGCTCTATCCGGTCTACCAGCAAGCTGGCCGATGCCGTTTCGTAACGGGAGATATAATCCAGACTGACATCGCAAAAACTGCACTTTTTCCAGTAGCAGCCATGTGCAATGGTCAGCTTGTTCCACCGGCCGTCACTCCATAGCCGGTGCATAGGATTGAGCATATCCAGTAAGGAAAGATAGCGATCTAACGGCAAGCCATCCCAGGTTGGTGAGCCGATCGATTCAAACGGAACATCAGGCTCTGCCCACTGGATCAACTGGACTAGGCCGCCTTCGTTTCTGACAAATGTTCGCACCAGACGATCCACAGAACGTTTAGCTTGCAGGTGTTCAATAATCGCGAGTACCGGGCGCTCACCCGCATCTAGCGTGACGAAATCCACAAAATCAAAGACACGGGGGTCGGTCAGCTCCCGTAGTTCGGTATTGACGAATCCCCCGCCCAGCACGATCTTCACATCCGGATATGTCGTTTTGATGGTCTGGGCCATACGGAACGCCGCGTATACATTGCCCGGGAATGGTACAGACAGCAGGACAAGATCCGGTTGATGCTTCGCCATGGCTGCTAAGGTCAAATCTGACAGGTATCGATCGACCAATGTAGGCGCAGCACTAAGCGCTATCGCCAATGGTTCAAAGGTTGGCTGGCTCCCCGCCAACGACTCTGCATAGCGGACAAACTCGAATCGTTCATCAACGCAATGACGCAACACATCGGCCAGATCATTCAAGTACAACGTGGCATAGTGTCGTGCCCGATCGTGCGTACCCAATGCACCAAATGCCCAGGCAACGGGATCACCGCCGTCATCCTCATACGCATCGAGCGCACTAAATCTTGGGCCTTCGGGCAAATAGCCGCGGCTGGCAATTCGATGACTAAGCGTACTATCTCTACCCTGCAAAAAGCCGATCGTGGGTTCAATGGTTCGTTGATAGCGCTCAAAGTAATCTAGAAAGAAATTGACGCTGGCGCTACGTGCTGCTTCAGACTGCACTAATGCGGCTTCCCTGATATCTGCCATTCCTGCGGCTGTAAAAAACCGCAGCACCAGTTCGAGTGCAAGGTCATCCTGGAAAGCAGAAACACCCTGAGATCGTAGAAATCCGGTGAGATACGCTGTCGATGGATAAGGCGTATTCAACTGCGTCATCGGGGGAATGAGGCTGAGCGCCTTAACCGAATGCGATGTCATCACCATGAGGCTATGGCTACTTCACTGACGTTGCAGAAAACGCACGCGCCTTGTGCAGCTTTCTGTAGCTATCGAGCAAACGATGATGCCTGTCGAGCCCCTCAAGCTTCATACTCGTTGGGGTTAAGCCGTAAAAACGCACACTGCCATCAATAGAACCCAGTACGGCATCCATCCGTTCATTACCGAACATACGGCGGAAATTCTGTTCGTAATCTTCCAGCGCCATCTCATCATCAAGCAGCACTTCCAGAATCACATTCAGCGCCTGATAGAAAAGGCCTCGCTCAAGCGTGTTGTCGTTGTACTGAAGGAATGCACCTACCAGATCATGCGCATCTTCAAACTGCTGTAAAGCCAGATGAATCAGCAGCTTTAGCTCCATGACCGTGAGCTGACCCCAGACGGTATTCTCATCAAACTGGATGCCGATCAGCGTAGCAATATCCGAATACTCATCCAGCTCGTTGTTATCCAGCCGATCAAGCAGCGCTTCAAGGCTTCCATCATCGAGCTGATGCAAATTCAGAATGTCATTGCGGAACAACAAGGCTTTGTTGGTGTTATCCCAGACCAGGTCTTCGACCGGATAAACCTCCGAGTAACCGGGCACCAGAATACGACAAGCAACCGCCCCAAGCTGATCATGAACTGCCATGTAAACCTGTTTGCCCATGTCTTCGAGAATGCCGAAAAGCGTTGCAGCTTCTTTGGCATTGGCATCAGGCTCATTCGCTGAGAAATCCCATTCAACGAACTCATAATCAGCCTTGGCGCTGAAAAAGCGCCAAGAGACAATGCCGCTGGAATCGATGAAGTGCTCTACAAAGTTGTTGGGTTCGGTGACTGCATTACTTTCGAAGGTAGGCTGTGGCAAATCATTGAGGCCTTCAAAACTGCGCCCTTGCAACAATTCCGTAAGACTGCGCTCCAAAGCCACTACAAAACTAGGGTGCGCGCCGAATGAAGCAAATACACCACCCGTACGCGGATTCATTAGGGTGACGCACATCACCGGATAGATGCCGCCCAGTGATGCATCTTTAACCAATACAGGAAAGCCCTGCGCTTCCAATTCCTCAATCCCTACCAGGATGCCGGGATATTTTGCCAAGACGTCTCGCGGCACGTCCGGCAAGGCGATTTCACCTTCCAGAATCTCCCGTTTGACGGCCCGTTCGAAAATCTCAGACATGCATTGCACCTGCGCTTCAGCCAAGGTATTTCCTGCGCTCATGCCGTTGCTGACAAACAGGTTTTCAACCAGATTGGAGGGGAAGTACACAACCTCTCCACCGGATCGACGGACAAACGGCAGCGAACAAATTCCACGCTCACTATTGCCGGAGTTGGTATCGATCAGATTCGAGGCCTGTAACTCACCCTCCGGGTTGTAGATTTCCAGGCAGTACTCATCAAGAATCTCGGCTGGCAACGCATCGTCAGGACCTGGTTTGAACCAGCGTTCATTCGGATAATGCACAAAGGGCGCCTTGGCGATGTCTTCGCCCCAGAATGCCCCAGCATAGAAATGGTTGTTATTCAGCCGCTCGATGTATTCGCCCAAAGCCGAGGCCAACGCGCTTTCTTTGGTGGCACCCTTCCCATTGGTGAAACACATCGGCGAATGCGCATCGCGGATATGGAGGGACCAGACATTAGGAATGATGTTCCGCCAGGAGGCGATTTCAATCTTGATACCCAGACCGGCCAACAAGGCCGACATATTGGCGATCGTTTCTTCCAGCGGTAGGTCTTTGCCCGGAATATAAGTACAGGCATCGGTAGCGGGCTTCAAAGTCAACAACGACTGCGCATCCGCATCCAGACTCTCAACCTCTTCAATGACAAACTCGGGTCCGGTTTGCACAACCTTTTTGACCGTACAGCGTTCAATCGCGCTCAGAATCCCACGTCGATCCACTTCCGGTATATCGGGCGGCAACTCGACCTGGATCTTGAACGTCTGCTGATAACGGTTTTCCGGATCGACAATATTGTTCTGGGACAGACGAATATTCTCGGTAGGAATGTTGCGTGTGTCGCAGTACAGCTTGACGAAGTAAGCGGCACAGAGGGCCGAAGACGCCAGAAAATAATCGAATGGACCCGGTGCTGATCCATCGCCCTTATAGCGAACAGGCTGATCAGCAATAACCGTGAAGTCATCAAATTTTGCTTCTAGACGAAGCTTATCGAGAAAGTTGACCTTAATTTCCATGGGAGACTTCTAATAGTGGAACCCAGAACATAAAGCCCTGTCGAAACAGGGCCTCATATTGAATCAAGCAACAATCAACTCACTCACGGGAGTTATTCCCACTCGATCGTTGCCGGTGGTTTGCCCGAGATGTCATACACCACCCGGTTAATCCCACGCACTTCATTAATGATGCGATTGCTGACTTTGCCGAGCAGGCTGTGCGGCAGTTCTGCCCAGTGCGCCGTCATGAAGTCCTGCGTTTCAACAGCACGCAACGCGACCACGTATTCGTAGGTACGGCCGTCGCCCATGACGCCGACACTCTTGACCGGCAGGAATACGGTAAACGCCTGCGATGTTTTTTCATACCAGCCGGAAGCACGCAACTCATCAATGAAGATGGCATCGGCACGACGCAGCAGGTCGGCAAATTCCTTTTTCACTTCACCCAGGATACGCACACCCAAGCCCGGGCCAGGGAATGGATGACGATAAACCATATCGTGCGGCAAACCCAGTGCAACACCCAGTTCACGGACTTCGTCCTTGAATAGTTCGCGCAGCGGTTCAAGCAGCTTGAGCTTCATGTGCTCTGGTAGACCGCCAACGTTATGGTGCGATTTAATTGTGTGTGCTTTGCCTGTTTTGGCACCGGCTGATTCAATCACATCCGGATAAATCGTGCCTTGCGCCAGCCATTTGGCGTTAACCAGTTTCTTAGACTCTGCATCGAAGACTTCGACGAATTCGCGACCAATAATCTTGCGTTTCTGCTCCGGATCGCTCACGCCCTTGAGATGACCCAGAAACTGTTCGGATGCATCCACATGGATCACCTTAACGCCCAGACCACGGGCAAAGGTTTCCATCACTTGCTCTGCTTCGTTCAAACGTAACAGGGCATTATCGACAAAGACGCAGGTGAGCTGATCACCGATGGCACGATGAATCAGTGCGGCAGCAACAGATGAATCCACGCCACCCGACAGGCCGAGAATGACTTCTTCCTTGCCAACCTGAGCGCGGATCTTTTCGACGGCCTCTTCCACATAGTTCGGCATCGTCCAATCGCGACCACAGCCGCAAATGTCATGCACGAAACGGGCAAACATTTCCTTGCCCTTCAGGGTGTGCGTAACTTCCGGGTGGAATTGAACGGCGTAGAAACGTCGATCTTCGTCTGCCATGGCAGCGACAGGCGTCGATTCGTTATCACCGATCACCTTAAAGCCCGGTGGCAGCTGGGTGACCTTGTCACCGTGGCTCATCCATACATCCAGCAAACCATGGCCTTGTTCATTACCGCGGTCTTGCAGGCCTTCAAAGAGTTTCGAATGACCACGCGCACGCATCTCGGCATAACCGAATTCGCGTTTATTCGAGCTTTCAACCTTGCCGCCCAGCTGTTCGGCCATAGTCTGCATGCCGTAGCAAATACCCAGTACAGGCACGCCTAATTCGAATACGGCCTGCGGCGCTTTCCATTCAGTGGCATCGTAAACAGAGTTCGGACCGCCCGACAGAATGATGCCCTGCGGGTTAAAGCTACGAACAAAGTCATCGCTCACATCAAAAGGATGCAGCTCACAGTAAACCTGCTGCTCACGCACACGACGTGCAATCAACTGCGTTAGCTGTGAACCGAAATCAAGAATGAGGATCTTTTGATGCGAACGTGACATAAGACTTAATTATTCGACGTGATAGTTAGGGGCTTCTTTGGTGATCTGTACATCGTGCACGTGCGACTCGCGTACGCCAGCCGATGTGATCTCAACAAACTGCGCCTGCTTGTGCATATTGGCAATGGTGGCGCAGCCTAGGTAACCCATCGACGAACGCAGACCGCCCATCAACTGGTGAATCACAGCCAGTACGGAACCCTTATAAGGCACACGACCTTCGATACCTTCCGGTACGAATTTATCAACGTTAGCGGTGTTTTCCTGGAAGTAACGATCGCTCGAACCTGCCTGCATGGCACCCAGTGAACCCATGCCACGGTAGCTCTTGTAGGAGCGGCCCTGGAACAGTTCGACCTCACCCGGTGCTTCTTCGGTACCGGCAAACAGACCGCCCAGCATTACGCAATTGGCACCAGCGGCAATCGCCTTGGCGATATCACCCGAGAAACGGATGCCACCATCAGCCACCAGCGGCACACCTGTGCCATCCAGTGCTTTGGCGACATTGGCGATTGCGGTGATCTGCGGCACACCCACACCAGCAACAATACGGGTCGTACAAATCGAACCCGGACCGATACCAACCTTGACGCCGTCTGCACCGTGATCAGCCAGCGCACGCGCGGCATCTGCCGTCGCGATATTACCGCCAATCACCTGAACATTCGGATAGTTTTTCTTGACCCACTGAACACGATCCAACACGCCTTGCGAGTGGCCATGTGCTGTATCAACAACAATTACGTCCACACCAGCCTCAGCCAGTAGCTCGACACGCTCTTCCGTGCCTGCACCCACACCAACAGCAGCACCAGCACGCAGACGACCAGAGGCGTCCTTCGATGCGTTTGGATGTTCAGTCGCCTTGAGGATATCTTTAACAGTAATCAGACCATGCAGCTGGTATTCATCATCAACAACCAGCACACGTTCGATACGATGCTGATGCATCAGCGCTTTAGCTTCTTCGATGCTGCCGCCTTCACGGACCGTCACCAGACGCTTACGTGGCGTCATGATCTGACGGACGGCCTGATCCAGGTTGTCTTCGAAACGTAGATCACGGTTGGTGACGATACCAACAACCTTGCCACTCTTATCGAGTACCGGCAGGCCGGAAATACGGTGTTGACGGGTCAAGGCCAGCACGTCACGAACGGTCATGTTCGGATTAATCGTAATTGGATCTTTCAGCACACCCGACTCATAACGCTTAACCTTCGACACTTCGGCAGCCTGTTGGGCCGGTGTCAGGTTCTTATGGATGATGCCGATACCGCCCTCTTGTGCCAATGCAATGGCCAGGCGACCCTCGGTCACCGTATCCATAGCGGCTGAAAGTAGTGGTAGGTTGAGCGAAATGTCGCGCGTCAGACGGGTTTGCAAGGAAACGTCGCGCGGAAGAATTGCGGAGTGCGCCGGAACGAGCAAAACGTCGTCAAAGGTCAGCGCTTTCTGAATAAGCTGCATGGTGCCAAGCCCCAAGACACAAAACGATATTATACGGAACTATCCCCTTCCCGTCTTGCTCTTATGGCTGTTCTTATAGACATTCCCCTGCTGCGCAAAGCCCCTTTAATCCTAGGGATCTTCTGTACTAGCCTCGCGCTACAGCCTGCACAGGCCCAAATTTAGGCTGGACGCACCGTTGACGGGACCCTTCTGATCTCGGACCAGCCGCTACCGAACGGGGTCAAAGCCGCTCCTATGGAGCTAGATCAGCTGATGACCCTTCAGCCAGCCACCAAAACTCCGGCCAAACCCGCCCTGCCGGATAAACCGCAAACAACCTCTACGGCACCAGGCAAACAGACGCCGGAAGAAGCAGCTACGTGCCGGAGCATCCAAAAACGCTATAACGAGACCAGGAAAACCCTGGAAAAGACGGAACGGGACAAAGCCAGCGGGAAGCTATTGATTCCTGACTCCGGTCTTGTGACCATGCGGCAGAATCTAGCCACCCTGGAGCGCTTGCTGGCGCTATGCCAGCCTTAGGCTACTCGGCAGTATTCAACTCAGCAGCGCCCCGTTTCATGACTTTACCTTCGGCGGCTTTCTGACGGCGCACCTCTTTGGGGTCGGCGATTAACGGGCGATAGATTTCAACACGATCACGATCCCGTAGCACGGCATCTGCCTTTACCAGTTTGGCAAACACACCCAGCTTATTCAGGCCACCCGGCTCGATTTCAGGATATTTCTGGAGCAAACCGGATGCTTCAACGGCCTGCAAGGCAGTCGAACCCTCTGGAAGCTCTACCGTGACCAGTTCCTGACGATCTGCCAGTGCGTAGCAAATTTCGATTTTCATGGCGCTTTATAAACCTGTGCTGCCCTCTGAACGAAGGCCTCTATGAACGTGTTGGCAATCCGGCTGAATACCGGACCAATGATCTTTTCGAATAGCTTACTGGAAAATTCGTAATTCAACCGGAACTCGATTTTACAGGCATGATCACCGAGAGGTTTGAACGACCAATGGCCATCAAAACGTCTGAAAGGCCCGTCAATCAGCTTCATGGTCATCTCGGTAGGGAAGACTTTGGCGTTTTCGGTGGTGAAATGAGACTTCACACTTAAAAAATCGATATGTAGGGACGCCACGGTTTTGTGGTCGTCCTTGTATTTAAGCTCGGCCTTGGCACACCAGGGCAGAAACTGGGTATAGCTTTCCACATCATCGACCAGCGCATACATCTGGGCAGCGGAGTTCTCGATCAGTACGGTTTTCTCGACGAGCGCCATAGATACGCGGTGATTTCATGAAGGGTTGTAGAATGCCGTATTTTAGCGAATACCAGCCCCGATGAGCATCGTTTCCAACAAGAAGGCCTTTCACGAATACTTTATCGAAGAACAATTCGAGGCTGGGCTGTCGCTTGAAGGTTGGGAATGCAAGGCCATCCGCGCTGGCCGCATACAGATCAAAGAAGCCTATGTCGTTGTTTTGAATGGCGAGCTGTTCATTATCGGCATGCACATCACACCGCTCATTTCAGCATCGACTCATGTCCATCCGGATGCCACGCGCACCCGTAAACTACTGTTAAATCGCAGCGAAATTGATACGCTGATTGGCAAGGTTGAGCGTGCCGGTTATGCATTGGTGCCAATTGACCTGCATTACAGCAAGGGCCGCATTAAGGCGCAAATCGGTTTGGCTAAGGGCAAAAAGCTGCACGACAAACGCGATACAGAAAAAGAGAAAGACTGGAAGCGTGAGCAAGGTCGACTGCTCAAGACTCAGGTTCGATAACGCACACGGGTAAGAACATCATGGTGATTCCATCGGATATTGCTCAGGCAAATGACACGTTGATTTACGGGCTGGGGTTAGCCGCTTCCGTCACCTGTGCGCTCACCGGTGTGCTGGTTGCCCGTGACAAAGGGGTCGATCTGTTTGGTGCACTGATGGCAGGCATTGCTACCTCTCTGGGCGGGGGTACCGTGCGCGACTTATTGCTTGGCCGGAAAGTGTTCTGGCTGGCCGATGAAACCTACCTGCAGGTAACGATTGTCACGGCGATTCTGACCTTCTTCGTTACTCGGATTCGTCACCTGCCAGATAACCTATTTCTGATTCCGGATGCCATCGGTCTATCCCTGTTTGCAATTGTCGGCACCCAGGTTGCCCTCGACTGGAATATGCCCTGGCTCACCGCCAGCCTGCTTGGCGTACTCACGGCTGTTTTTGGTGGGTTACTACGTGACGTCATGATTAATGAAGTACCGCTGGTATTTACCAGTGAGCTTTATGCAACCGCCGCCTGGATTGCCTCCATGACATTGATCATTTTAGGCGCATTACATGTTGAAACAACGCTTGCGGCATGGATCGCGATCTTTGTCGGCATCACAGTCCGCATGATTGCTATCCGCTGGAAAATTACCCTGCCCCGCTTTCATCACCGGGCATAAAAAAACCGGGGCATCTCGCCCCGGTTCACGTGACTACTTGTTGCTTAACCGCGTTTAGCGATCTGCTGCCAAGTCTCGACAACCGTATCCGGGTTCAACGACAGGCTCGTGATGCCCTTATCCGTCAGCCATTCAGCTAGATCCGGGTGGTCTGATGGGCCCTGACCACAAATACCGATGTACTTACCGGCCTTGTTGCAGGACTCGATAGCGCGTTCCAGCAGAATCTTCACAGCAGGATCACGTTCATCGAACAGCGATGCCACCAGGCCCGAGTCACGATCCAGACCCAGCGTTAGCTGCGTCAGATCGTTCGAACCAATGGACATACCATCAAAGTATTCGAGGAACTGATCGGCAAGTAGCGCGTTGGATGGAATCTCGCACATCATGATGAGCTTGAGATCATGCTCACCACGACGCAGACCATGGCCGGCCAGCAGTTTTTCAACTTCCGCGGCTTCACCGAGGGTACGCACAAACGGCACCATTAGCTGGACGTTGGTGTAACCCAGTACTTCACGGACTGTACGCATGGCCTTGCATTCCATTGCAAAACAATCCTGGAATGATTGCGCGATGTAACGCGAAGCACCGCGGAAACCCAACATCGGGTTCTCTTCTTCAGGTTCGTATAGATCACCGCCAAGTAGCTTGCGATATTCATTGGACTTGAAGTCCGACAGACGAACGATCACAGGCTTTGGCCAGAAAGCGGCTGCAATGGTAGCTACCCCTTCGACCAACTTATCGGTGAAGAAGCTTACCGGGTCAGCATAGCCGCGGGCACGACGCTCGATCTCTTCGCGCTTACTGGCTGGCAAACGGTCGATTTCCAGAATGGCCTTCGGGTGAATACCGATGATGTTATTGATGATGAATTCAACACGCGCCAGACCTACACCTTCATTTGGCAGTTGCGCGAAATCAAAAGCCAGTTCCGGGTTACCTACGTTCATCATGATCTTGACCGGGATCTGCGGCAGTTCACCCAGATCACGCGTGGTGATTTCGTATTCCTGGGCACCACGGTACACATGCCCGGTGTCGCCTTCGGCACACGAGACCGTGACGATTTCACCTTCAGTCAAGGTGTCAGTCGCATCGCCACAACCAACGATGGCAGGGATACCCAGCTCACGCGCAATGATGGCTGCGTGACAGGTGCGGCCACCCCGGTTAGTAACAATCGCTGATGCACGCTTCATCACCGGCTCCCAGTTCGGGTCGGTCATATCAGCCACTAGGACATCACCCGGTTTCACTGAATTCATTTCAGATGGGTCGCTCACAACACGCACCGGGCCCACACCAATCTTCTGGCCAATTGCACGTCCTGTGGACAACACTTTGCCATAGGACTTGAGCGCAAACTTCTCGACCTTATCCTTGGACTCTTGCGACTTCACGGTTTCCGGACGGGCCTGCAGAATGTAGAGGCGACCATCAATGCCGTCACGACCCCACTCGATATCCATCGGGCGTTCGTAGTGCTTCTCGATAATGTCGGCAAAGCGAGCAAGTTCTAACACTTCTTCATCACGGATCGAGAACTGGTGACGCTCTGCTTCTGCTACATCAACAGTATGGGTTGATTTACCAGCCACATGATCTGTCGAGAAGATCATCTTGAGAAGCTTTGAACCCAGGTTACGACGAATCACAGCCGGACGGCCTTCACGTAGCATCGGTTTGTGCACGTAAAATTCATCCGGATTGACGGCACCCTGCACCACTGTTTCACCCAGACCATAGGATGCCGTTACAAAGATGGCATCACGGAAACCGGATTCAGTATCCAGAGTGAACATCACACCGGCAGCGCCCTTATCAGAACGAACCATACGCTGGATACCAGCCGACAACGCTACATCTGCGTGAGCAAAGCCTTTATGCACACGGTATGCAATGGCGCGATCGTTGTAGAGCGATGCAAACACTTCCTTGATGGCGTGCAGGATGTTATCCAGGCCAATGATGTTGAGGAAGGTTTCCTGTTGGCCAGCAAAAGACGCATCCGGCAAGTCTTCGGCAGTTGCCGATGAACGGACAGCAAAGGAAGCTTCCGGGCCGCTTTCAGCGATCAGTGCCGCGTAATGAACGGCAATTTCCTTTTCAAGCTGTGGCGGGAATGGCGTTTCAACAACCCAGCGACGAATCTCGGCACCAGTTTTCAATAATGCATCAACGTCATCCACATCCAACGAATCGAGGCTGGCATTAATACGATCTGCCAGACCGTTATGGGCCAGAAACGCACGATAAGCTTCCGCGGTAGTAGCAAAGCCACCAGGTACGCGTACACCGGCCGTCGACAGCTGGCTGATCATTTCACCCAGCGATGCGTTCTTGCCACCGACTTCTTCCACGTCGGTCATGCGTAGTTCTTTGAAGTTTTTAACAAAGGCGTTCATAAAGATCCCCGTTGATTAAGGTTAAAAATAAAAAGCAGTTTAGAAAGCGTTGGGTGCCGACCGGCGATCGGCTCGTAATTCAGAAACTTCACGGCGCGCTTGCGCACGCTGCGCCTGATTCAATGTTTCCCTAAAGAATCCGGCATGTGTGGCTGCAGCCTGACGGGCGGCGGCTGAGTTTTTCTGGCGAACAGCATCCACAATCGCGGTCCACTGTTCGATCAGCATGCGGCTTGCCACTGGGACACTGATCAGTTCACCAAGATTGAAGAGAATGTCTTTCTGAAGCAGACCCTGCACCATGGCCATGAGGTGCGCGGAAAAGGCGTTATGCGCTGCTTCGGCAAGCGCCTGATGGAACGCACTATCGGCCTGTGCAACAGCTTCTGCACTAAGTGTTGCGACAGCGCGAGTTGCAGACTTCAGACATTCGTCTAGACGCTCTAGATCTGCAGGCGTGGCACGCGTAGCGGCCCATTCGGCGCACTGGCCCTCAAGCACCGAACGAAACTCGAGCAGATCATCATTGAGCGCTGGATGCGACTGAAGCATCTGTGACCATGGGTCAGCCAACGCATTCTCTAATTGATCCGCAACGTAGGTACCACCACCCTGCCGGCTATAGAGCAAACCTTTGGAGGCCAACTTCTGAATGGCTTCGCGCAGACAGGGGCGAGATACTCCCAGCTCAAGCGAAAAATCGCGCTCAGCGGGCAAGCGATCTCCGGCCTTGAGCGCGCCTTCAAGAATGCGCTGCTCCAGCTGTCGGGCAACCGTATCAGACAAACGATGCGTGGTTTTCAGTTCCTGAGCCATGTCGATCAATCGATAATTGGTAATACCAATATTGCATTGCCATCAATAGAACACAATTTATCACAGCACGAACAATAAAACTTAGTAGATACAATGAAATATTTTCAATTTATATCAGATTTTTGGTATTACCAATTTACCACACGAAGCGCATGGCATTCTATACAATGCAGACATCATGACTAAACGCACCGTATTCTTCGTTTCAGACGGCACGGGTATTACTGCCGAATCCCTAGGCCATAGCTTGCTAAGTCAATTCGAAGGCGTCGACTGGGTGCAACATCGCCTCCCCTTCATAAACACCCGGGAAAAAGCGCTCGAGGCGGTGCAACGCATCGAAGCAGTGGCCGAACGAGACGGCTGCTGCCCCATCGTCTTCACTACGCTGGTCGATAACGAAATTTCTACCTTGCTCGAGCAAGCACCGGCGCTCTGCCTGAATTTCTTCAAGACTTTTGTGGCACCCATAGAAGCGGAAATCAACATCAAATCCAACCATACAGTAGGTCGGACGCATGGACGCACCGATAGCTCCGATTACAAGAACCGTATCGAAGCTATTAATTACACGCTGGCACACGACGATGGCATTACCGATCGAGATCTCAATGAAGCTGATGTCATCCTGGTGGGCGTGTCCCGTTGCGGCAAGACGCCGACTTCGCTTTATCTCGCCATGCAGTATGGTGTGAAAGCAGCAAATTTCCCGTTAATCCCTGAAGACTTCGAACGTGGCACCCTGCCCGGCAAACTCAAGGAACATAAAGCCAAGCTTTTTGGACTGACCATTCAACCCGAACGGCTTTCAAAGATTCGTGAAGAGCGCCGCCCCAATAGCAAGTATGCATCGCTTTCAAATTGTCGCGCGGAAGTATCGGATGCTGAAAAAATGATGCGTCGTGAAGGCATTCACTGGCTAGACTCGTCTACGAAGAGCATCGAAGAGATTTCAACAACGGTGCTGCAGGAAATTCGCCTCGACAACAAGGCTGCATTCTAGGATAGCTAGAGACGCTGACGCACCTGTTCGAATAGACAGACGGCCGCTGCGGCATTCACATTTAACGATTCCATGCCACCCGGCATGGGGATCGTAATACGGTGCGTGGCACTACCAGCCAATTGGGGATCCACCCCCTGCCCCTCATTACCGAATAGCCATGCGGTTGGCTGGGTTAGATCTTGTCCGTAAAGGCTGGTGCCGCCCTCAAGGACTGTAGCCGCTACAGCACCTGAATAGCTACCTACAAACTCATCCAGAACGATTTCAGGATAAACCTGCGCTAGCCACTGCGCCCCCTGACCCGCACGTAGGCATCTTGGCGACCACGGATCTGCACAACCCGCCGACAAGACGATCTGTCGAACACCTGCCGCAACTGCCGTACGAATCAGACTACCTACATTGCCCGGATCCTGCACATGATCGAGAACGAGTGTATCAACCGATTGCAGTGGTGAATTATCGGAGATGATCTGTGCGCTGATTGTCAGCAAGCCACTAGGCGCATCGGTTGGTGCTATCTGATCGAATATCGAATTACTCAATACCACTAGGCGACTGGATGGTGATGAATCCGCCAGTGAGATCACATCCGGCTCATTGATGCAGCGTTCGGCTACAACGATAAGTTCAGGCGCTACCCCCACACTGAGTTGAATCTCGAGTAAATGAATCCCTTCGGCAATGATCTTCCCGGCTTCTGCGCGTGCACGCTTACTATCGACCAGCTTTTTGAGCTGCTTGACGAGTGTATTTTGACGCGAGCTGATAACTTCCATCACGCAAAGCCCGGCAGGGAACATTGGGCAACCGGTCCGAAACTACGACGATGCTCCGTAATAGGCCCATGCAGCTTGAGCGCCGCCAGATGCACCGGCGTCGGGTAACCCATATGCTGTGCAAAACCATACTGCGGATAATGGGCATCCAGCAATACCATCTGAGCATCTCGCACTGTTTTAGCCAATATGGAAGCGGCCGAAATAGCAGGCTCTTTGGCATCGCCTTTCACAATGGCGTCAGCACTACAAGGCAAACCGGGAGGAATACGATTCCCGTCAATCAGCGCGTGCGTGGGCAATATCTGCAAGCCTTCGACCGCCCGTCTCATAGCAAGCATGGTGGCCTGCAAGATGTTGATCTGATCGATTTCCTGCGCACTGGCCTCGGCAACGCTCCAGGCAATCGCTTTTTCACGAATTTCCAGTGCGAGACGTTCACGCACTGCTGGCCGGAGCTTTTTGGAGTCAGCCAGACCAACGATAGGCCGGGCAGGATCGAGAATTACCGCAGCAGCCACAACAGATCCGACGAGTGGACCACGTCCCGCTTCATCGACACCGCAAACCCATGCCTGCATGATTAAGGCTGCGTATTGATGCACGCAATAACAGCATCAGCAGCACGTTCTGCCGAGTTCTGACGCAGTTTCTGATGGATTGCCGCAAAGGACACTTCGATCTCACGACGACGATTCGGATGACGCCAGAGGTCGATCAGTGCCGATGACAATTTCTCAGGCGTTGCATCTTCTTGCAACAGCTCTGGTACTACCAGACGGCCCAGCAGAATGTTGGGCAACCCTACCCAGGTGAGATAGCGCATCTTCCGGTAAATCCATGCCGAAAACGCCGAAAGCCGATAGGTAATGATCATCGGGCAACGCAGTAACGCAGCTTCGAGCGTTGCGGTGCCACTACAGACCAGCGCCAGATCACTTGCCGCCAGCGCCTCGCGGGCATGGCCATAAAGAATCTTCAAACGTAACGACGGATATGCACGGGCTTTAAGCGCTGCCTCAAAGATATAACGGGTTTCCTGTGTTGCCATGGGCACCAGAAAGTAAGCATCCGGCAATTCTTCGGCCACCCGGTTGGCTGAATCGATAAAGAGGTCAGCGTGATAGGCCAGTTCTGACTGTCGACTACCTGGCATTAACGTAATAAGCGGTGATGCTTCAGGCAGATTCAAAGATTGACGAACGGTCTGGCGATTTAATTCCGGATCAATTTCGTCTGCCAACGGGTGTCCGACAAAAACCGGATTGAGACCTTTGTCTGCATAACAGGCCGGTTCAAACGGAAACAGGCATAAGAGCTGATTTACTGCTGCAACAATTCTTTTGGTTCTGCCACGACGCCATGCCCAGACAGTAGGACTCACGTAATGCACCGTCGGGATACCCGCAGACTTTAATTGACGCTCTATCGTCAAATTGAAATCGGGTGCATCAATACCTACAAAAACATCGGGCCGCCATGATTTTAAACGGGCAACGATGCCACGCCGAATCGACAATATCTCAGGCAAATGTGCCAACACTTCCGCAGCGCCCCGAACGGCGAGTTTTTCCTGATCGTATTCACTACGCAAGCCGGCAGCGATCATCTTCGGGCCGCCAATACCCATAAATTCTGCATCCGGATATCGGTGTTTCAAGGCATTAATCAGACTGGCGCCCAACACATCCCCTGAAGCCTCACCGGCAACAAGGGCTAATCGTAGGCGCCTATCCGACAAAGACACCACGACAGTTAACGGATAATGCCGCGCTGTGACGAAGCAAGGAATTCGTTAAGAATACCGACTTCAGGCGCCGTCTTCTGAATCTCATCCAGCTTGAGACGGGCTTCATCCATGCTTAAACCAGACTTGTAGACTGCACGATAGGCCTGCTTGATGGCGTTAATGGCTTCAGACGTAAAACCACGACGTTTGAGGCCTTCGGCATTAATGCCGCGAGGAATCGTCGGGTAGCCTTGCGCCATAACAAAAGGCGGGACATCCTGCACCAGCATCGAACCGCCACCAATCATGGCATGCGCACCGATGCGCACAAACTGATGGTAACCGGTGTGACCACCGAGAATGGCCCAGTCCCCTACTTCGCAATGACCTGCTAGCTGTGCATTGCTGGCTAGAATCGTCTGGTTACCAATGCGGCAATCATGCGCCACGTGTACATACCCCATGACCCAGTTATCAGAACCGATCGAAGTGACGCCCTTATCCTGGGTAGTGCCTACATTGAAGCTGACGAACTCACGAATGGTATTGCGATCACCAATTTCGAGCCGCGTTGGCTCACCATTGTATTTTTTGTCCTGCGGCACACCGCCCAACGCAGCGTAATGATGAATCTTGTTGTCACGTCCGATAGAGGTATGACCTTCGATGACGCAGTGTGAACCGATACTCGTACCATCACCGATAGTAACGTGCTCTCCAACAATCGTGAATGCGCCAATGCTAACGCCGATGCCCAACTGTGCTTTCGGGTGAACCAGCGCACTCGGGTGAATGTTAACCATATCAGGCATCACCCATCTTGCGATGCGCGCACATCAGATCGGCCTCGGCCACAATGTTGCCATCGACCTTGGCAACCGCTTTGTACTTGTAGATACCACGCTTATTGGCAACCATTTCAGCGTACAGGTCCAGACGATCTCCCGGACCTACCGGGCGCTTGAAACGTGCATTGTCGATACCGGCAAACAGGTAAAGATCATCCGCTGCCTGCAGCGTTTCTTCTTCTGTTGCTGAAGCGAACGTCAGAATCGCAGCAGCTTGCGCCATGGCTTCCATAATCAACACACCCGGCATCACCGGGTATTCAGGAAAGTGACCCGTGAAACACGGTTCATTAACAGTCACGTTCTTGATGGCGTGAATGGTTTTACCGTATTCAATATCTTCAACCCGATCAACGAGGAGGAATGGATAACGGTGCGGGAGAATCTTACGGATCTGATGAATATTGAGTTGTGGCATGTTGATTACTCCCCGTTATGTTGTTCGGTCAAAGTCTTGAGTTGTGCTTCAAGCTGCTGGACTTTTTTAGCCAGCGAATCTAAATGACGCAAATTAGCAGCTATATGCAACCAGTCTGCGTGGTGAAGGCTTGGAAAAACCCCAGTGTACTGACCGGGTTTGCGGATATCCTTGATCACTGCCGTGCCGCCGGAGATGATGACATCATCCGTGAGTTCATTGTGACCTGAGAACATAGCTGCACCGCCAATAATGCAACGTTTGCCGATAATTGTACTGCCAGCAATACCAGCACATGCCGCAATCGCCGTATGGTCCCCGATACGGCAGTTATGTCCAATCATGATCTGATCATCAATCTTTACCCCATCGCCGATCACCGTATCTTCAAGGGCACCACGATCAATACAGGTGTTGGCACCCACTTCAACATCATGACCCATCATGACGCGGCCGATCTGGGGAATTTTGACCCAGGCATCACCATCCTTGGCGTTACCGAAGCCATCTGCACCAATAACAACACCCGCATGCAACACAACCCGATCACCGATATGGCAATCGTGGTAGATCACCACATTGGGATAAATCAGCGCATCATCACCAATAACAACATCTTCACCAATGACAACACCAGCATGAATCACTGCATTGCGACCAATCTTTGCAGTTGACGCAATAACTGCCGTCGGATGTATACGCGGATCAGGAATCGTCAGTGGATTTAAAAGTTGGCTGACGCGTGCAAAATAAAGGTATGGGTTAGCGGTCAGAATATGCGGGCGCGGAAAGTGCCCAGCAGCTTCCATCGGCAGAATGAGTGCCGTTGCCTGTGTCGTCTCAAGCAATGGCGCATACTTGCGCTGAGACAGAAAGCTAATTTGCCCTGCGGTTGCATCAGCCAATGGGGCAATCGCACTAATGAGAACTGAACCATCTCCCACCAGATCGCCACCCAGTTTGGCCTGGATGTCGGCGAGCTTTAGCATCACCTTGGGCTGGTTCATTGCGCAGGCAGCTTTCCGTCATCAGCCAATGCCTTGATAATCTTGTCGGTGATATCAATTCTCGGGCTGAAATAGACCGCATCCTGAACAATCAGGTCATACTTTTCGGACTCAGCGATTTGCTTGAGTGCTTTGTTGGCACGTTCAATGACTACGGCCATTGCTTCGTTACGACGCACATCCAGATCTTCGCGGAATTCTCGCTGCTTACGCTGAAATTCACGCGAAGCATCTGATAGATCACGCTCGCGATTACGACGATCCGCTTCAGACATCGTCGCCCCACTCTTTTCCAGCGCATCCTGCTGCGCCTTAATCTGTTTGCCCAGCTTCTGTAATTCCAGTTCGCGCTTGGCAAACTCGGACGTCAGCTTTTTATTGGCCTTGACTGCGATCGGCGCCTGATCAAAAAGGCGCTGCATATCAACGAATCCAATTTTGATCTCTGTCGCAGCTGCAACACCGGAAAGAACGAAGGTCGATGCAACCATCGCGAGCAGCAATAATCGACTAAAACGTAAACGATTCATAACAGCCTCTTTAGAAAGCACTACCCATCGTAAACTGGAATGGTTGTTTCTGCGCACCTGGACCTGCGCCTATAGGGTAACCCAGACTGAATTTCAATGGGCCTACAGGTGAAACCCAAGACATTCCAACACCTGCTGATGTAGCAGTAGTGTTATTAGATGGAGAACATGTCATGCCTGGATAGCAACCAGCAACGGCAGACCCAACAGCACCAACATAACCAACATCATAGAACACATTCCAGCGCATAGAATCTCCAAGCCCAGGTACCGGCCCTTGAATTTCGAGATTAGCAGTTGCTATTTCATTACCACCGATATACGAGGTAGTTCCATTGGCATTAGTAGCTTGCGGACCTACAGTGCCTGGTTTATAACCACGCACTGATCCGATACCGCCACCATAGAAGTTTTTGTAAAAAGGATATACCTTGTCACCCATGCCTTGACCGTATCCCAAATTGATATTCGCCATTGCTATCAGAGTATTCTTAGGTGTTAGCGGTTGGAAATGCTGTTGTTGATAGCTAAGTTTATAGTAGGCAATACTTCCAGGTGGACTCGCAATTTCCGTTCCGATTCCAAATCGATTTCCTTTTGTAGGAAGAATATTTGAGTCAAATGAATTTAAGCGCCAACCAGCACTTGAAATAAGCGAAGTGTTTGTTGTTCCATATTTTTGTGTAAAGTTATACAGGTTATAAGGAACATTGGGATAATTTATGGTCAATCCAGTATTCGGATCGGTGACAGCTGTAGTGCTGGCTCCGGACAAATTAATATTGGTCGAGTCGATCGTAAAACCTAGATTGAGGCTACTAGTCTCACTGAGAGGATAACCAAAACGGATGCCCCCGCCTCCAGACATAGTTTTGTATGTCGACAACCAATCCAGTGAGGCTGAGTTAAAAGTTTTATAGTACCCATCGTAACCAATGCTGATTCCATTTACCGTGTAATAAGGGTCGGTGTAGGACAGGTTATAGAGCGTATTGATCTTACTGGTGTTTACAGCCAGTGTGGCATTTTTGCCGCTACCGAACAGGTTGTTCTGACTAATAGAGCCCGATAATGTGATTTTTTCGTAGCTTGAGAAACCCGCACCAATCTGGAAACTACCTGTCGACTTTTCTTCGACGTTGACGTTGACATCTACCTGGTCGTTCGTACCAGACGCTGGTGGCGTCTGGATATCAACCTGCTTGAAGAAATCTGTACGCATCAGTCGCTCACGCGACAATTTGATCTTATCAGCATCGTACCAGGCGCCTTCAATCTGGCGCATATCCTGACGCACGACTTCATCTCGAGATTTAGTATTTCCTGTAACGCTTACTTTACGCACGTATACGCGGCGGCCAGGATCGACAAAGAAGGTAAAACCAACTAATCGTTTTTCTCGATTGATATCTGGTGCTGCGTTTACGTTAGCAAAGGCATAGCCTTCTTTACCTAAACGATCCGAAATTCCCTTTACGGTTTGATTTACTCTTTCACGCGAAAAGTCTTGTCCAGATTCAACTTTAATCAGTTTACGAATTTCACTTTCAGGAACAATAAATTCACCGATTACTTTAACGCTGTTAATCGCATAGCGATTACCTTCAGATTGCGTTATTGTCAAATAAATGCTTTCTTTATCGGGGCTAATTGAAACTTGAGTGGTATCAACCGCATAGTCTAGATATCCACGATCCTGATAAAAAGACTTTAATTTTTCAAGATCGGCAGTCAATTTTTGACGTGAATATTGGTCGCTCTTGGTATACCAAGACATTAGTGTTGGTGTTGTTTGCTCAAATTGATCTAAGAGCTCACTCTCTGGATAAGCCTTGGCACCGATAATGTTGATCTCACGGATTTTCGCCGTATCACCTTCGACGATCGCAAAGTTAATCGCTACCCGGTTACGCTCCAGCGGCGTTACCGTCGTCGTAATTTGCACGGCATACTTACCGCGCGACAGATACTGCCGCTTTAGTTCCTGTTCCGCACGTTCCAGCACCGAACGGTCGAAAATACGCGAATCTGCCAGACCAACCTCTTTCAAGGATTTAAGTACTACATCCTTCTCGAATTCCTTCATGCCTTCAAAGGTAATAGAGGCAATGGCCGGCCGTTCGGCAATCGACACAATCAACTCATGACCTTCGGCTTCAATACGGACGTCCTTAAAGAAGCCCGTTGCATAAAGCGCACGAATCGCTTCGGTAATCTTTTGCGCATCAACTGTTTCACCTACTTTGATCGGCAAATAGGTAAAAACAGTCCCAGGTTCCGTGCGTTGAAGACCTTCAATACGGATATCGCGAACTACAAAGGGGCGAAATGGCTCAGTCTCATGCTGACTTTGCGCCCATACTTCACCAACGGCGCTCAAGGAAAGCAAACTCCCGAAGCAAGCGGCTATTAATCGCTGCTTGATCAAGCGTGATTTACGGGGGCTATGTTGCTTCTGAGACATCCGGTTACCAGTTAAAAAGTCGCTGTAAATCGTTAAAAATAGCTATAAACATCAGCGATCCAAGCAAAACCACACCAAAACGCTGAAACAAGGCCTGACGCTCGGCCGAAACGGGTTTTCCGGTCAGAATCTCGGTGAAATAATACATCAAGTGCCCCCCATCTAGGAGAGGCAAAGGCAACAGGTTAATAACCCCTAGAGACAGGCTGACTATGGCCAAAAAACGCAAAAAGGCATCCAAACCAATCTTCACCGTCTGTCCGGCAGCTGAAGCGATACTAATCGGCCCTGACAGGTTGTCCAGCGAGGCTTTACCAACGATCATCTGGCCCAGCATGACGAGTGTAAAACGGCTTTTCTCATAAGTTTCAGTCGCAGCCGCCCCAAACGCTTCAAAAACCGACAATGACTTATGTATCTTATAAGCATCCGGAATAGGCCCGGGCTGCGGAGAAACCCCCGCCCTTCCAATTGTTTGACCATGCTCGTCAACAACAGCAGGCACTAGGGTTAGCGGCAATATCTGGCCCTGACGCTCAACCAGCACCTTTAAAGACGTATCCGGGTGTTTACGGATGATTTGTACAAATTCGAACCAGTCGGAAATATCCTGCCCATCAATCTGCTTGATAACGTCACCAGGCAACATATCCGCTCTGACAGCGGCGCTATCAGGCTGAACTTGACCCACAACCGGAGCCAGCGGTGGGCCGGCCAACTTCAGGCCAAGGCCCGGCAATAAATTAGGGCCAAGTGCCACATCCATGGGCAAGCGCAGTTCAACACCACGATCCTTGGCATCGGATACTGGCACACCTTGACTGGTTGCTATAAGCGCCAGACTGACTGTCGGTTCTTTACCGAAAAGTTGAATTAGTTGCCATTGCGTTGCGGTCCAGCTTTCAACTGGTTCACCATCGACCCTAGTAACCATATCACCCGCATGAATACCAGCAGCCGCTGCCGCTGTACCAGCTACAGGTTCGGCAAGAATTGGCCGCCATTCGGTAATCCCATTGAGAAACACGGCCCAATAGAGCAGGATTGCCAGTAGGAAATTGGCAACCGGACCCGCAGCGACCATGGCAATTCGTTTCGATACCGACTGGGTATCAAATGCTCGCTGCCTATCTTCAAAACTCAGATCAGATGCTTCTCGCGTATCCAAGGGCTTAACATACCCCCCTAATGGCCAGAGACAAATCGCCCACTCTGTACCAGATTTATCTTTACGCGACCACAGTGTCTTGCCGAATCCAAAGGCAAAACGCAAAACGCGGACACCACACCAACGCATAACCAGATAGTGGCCCAGCTCGTGAATCACAACGAGCACGCCAATCGCGACAATGAAAGCCCAAAGTGAATTCAGTATGTTCATACGCCGGAGGCAATCAGTGTTTGAGAAAAGCTTCGGGCCTGTTGGTCAACCTTGAGTACTGAATCCAGATCAGTCAGTGTGACATCGGGAATTTCTGACAGTGTTTGACGAATAACTTCGGGAATGTCCAGAAAACCGATCTTTTGATCTAGAAATGCAGCGACCGCAACTTCATTGGCCGCGTTGAGTACGGCCGGTGCAGACCCACCCCTTTGCAGTGCTTCATAAGCGAGTGATAAACAGGGAAAAGCTTCCAGATCGGGTTCGGCAAAATCGAATTGTGCGCAAGCCACTAGATCCAGCAGGTTAACGCCCGAGTGAATACGTTCAGGCCAGGCTAGCGCATGGGCAATCGGAGTGCGCATATCCGGCTCACCTAATTCAGCAATGACTGAGCCATCAACATACTGGACCAACGAGTGAATTGTGCTCTGCGGATGTACCACCACTTTGATCTGCTCAGCCGGTAGCCCGAATAGAAAATGGGCTTCGATGACTTCAAGCCCTTTGTTCATCAGCGAGGCTGAATCTACCGAAATCTTGGGACCCATTGACCATTTAGGATGACTCACCGCTTGATCAGGCGTAACGTATGCAAGCTGTTCGCGCTTATAACCACGGAAAGGTCCACCAGAAGCCGTCAGCACAATATGGCTGATCCCATTTGCCACTGGATTCGCTTGGTAACCTGCAGGCAACGACTGGAATATGGCATTGTGTTCACTATCGATGGGTAGAAGCACTGCACCGGAACGATGAACGGCCTCCATGAAAACCGCTCCTGCCATCACCAGTGCTTCTTTATTTGCCAGCAATACGCGCTTACCTGCTTCCGCAGCCGCTAGTGCTGATGGCAAACCCGCCGCGCCGACAATTGCAGCCATGACCGTATCCACGTCTGGATGCTGCGCGAGGCGAACAAGCGCCTCTGCACCCGTCTCAACAATAACCGCAGATCCACGCGCTGCTAGACGGATCTTTAATACTGAAGCCGCGGCAGCGTCAACAACAACAACGATTTCTGGATTAAAACGATCAATCTGAGCTTCGAGCAGATCGATCTGACGCAACGCTGCTAGGGCATAAACGCTATAACGTTCGGGGTGCCGGCCGATCACATCCAGTGTGTTCTGGCCAATGGATCCTGTAGAGCCTAAGACGACAACGCGTTGTTGCATCAGATACTCTTAATGGCCAACGGCAAGAATAATCATCAGCAGCGCCACCGGTAAAACAGATAGCTGACTGTCAATCCGATCCAGAACCCCACCATGACCAGGCAACAGCTGCGAACTATCCTTGATGCCTGCCTGGCGTTTCATGAGAGACTCAAACAGATCACCAGTCACAGATAGGACAAGCAAAAGCATTAGCACCGGCAAAGAGAGTGCCGTGAAAATACCGCCGACCTGGTTCATTGCAACCGCATAAATCACCATGCAGATTGCAGCACCGGCAACACCCTCCCAGGTTTTACCCGGGCTGATGGCAGGAGCCAACTTACGTTTACCGAATTTTTTGCCAGAAAAGTAGGCACCGATATCAGCAATCCACGGGACAGCCATGGTGGCCAGCAGCAGCCAGGGCTCCGGAGGCACCGACTTCATGGATACCAAAGCGCACCATGCCGGAATCAGCAACACCAAACCAACAACAAAATGAACTACCGGCTGACGGAGTTCCCAACGTTTAACCAACCATAGTGGCACGATGAGCAACCAGAACACTGTGGCAACCAACACGCTGATACCCGTTAGCCAGGCCATCCAATACACCGGCGCTGCTATGGCAATTGCCGCCAGGATGTTTCCTAACAACAGCGCACAAATGATGCGTGCAATTGGAGATGTGTACGGGGCAGCGGTCATTCGCAACCACTCCCAGAAGCCAAGCCCAGCAACGACTGAAGCAAACACGACCCAAGTCCAGCCCGGTAGGACGAAAAGCACCAGAACAACAAGCAGCAACAATACCGAAGCCGTTTTAATACGGGTCACTAACATGACGCATCTTCCTTAGCGGTGCTTGGCCCTTGAAGCGCGGTGCGCTGCGCCGCTTCGATCTGATCACCTGTCTGGCCAAAACGTCTCTGGCGCTTCTGAAATGATCGTATGGCGGTGATGAATTCATCTTCACCGAATTCCGGCCAAAGCACCGGCGTGAAATAAAGTTCAGAATAGGCCAATTGCCATAGCAGGAAATTGGAGATTCGCTCTTCCCCGCCTGTACGAATGAAAAGATCAGGCTCGGGCACACCGGCGAAACAAAGATAAGGCTCGAGATCCTGCTCCACAAACTCACCTGCCCGTTCAGGCTGCGCAAGCACTAACCGATTGACGGCTTGGGAAATATCCCAACGTCCTCCGTAATTGGCACAGACATGTAGTGTCAATTTGGTATTGCTAGCAGTAGCCGCCTCCGCCTGGGCAATCATGTCCTGCAGCTCTGGCGCAAAACGTGAACGATCACCGACGATGCGCAAACGAATACCGTTTTCATCAAGCTTACCGACTTCCTGCTCGAGGGCTCGCATAAACAGCTGCATGAGCAAGGTCACTTCTTCTGCAGGCCGACGCCAGTTTTCCGAACTGAAGGCAAACAGGGTTAAATGTGCAACACCCAGTTGCAGGCAGCGACGTACAGTACTGCGTACCGTTTCCACACCCTGACGATGACCGGCAACCCGCGGCAATAAACGACGCTTCGCCCAGCGACCATTGCCATCCATAATGATGGCAATATGGCGCGGACAGACGCCATCAAGGACAGAAGGCTCAGCCTTGGGCTGAGCCTGTCTTTTGAACCAGCGGGTGACAGACATGATTAAGCTCGTCAGATCTGCAGCAGCTCTTTTTCTTTTTCAACGAGCATCTTATCTACTTCTGCCACTGACTTGTCTGTCAGCTTCTGGATTTCATCCTGCGAACGACGTTCGTCATCCTCGGAGATTTCCTTATTCTTTAGGGCATCTTTGAGTTCGTTATTGGCATCACGACGCAGGTTACGAATAGCTACCTTGCCATTCTCGCCTTCAGCCTTAACCACCTTGATCAGTTCTTTACGACGTTCTTCCGTCAGCGCTGGCATTGGCACGCGAATCAGCTCACCTTGTGCCGCCGGATTCAGACCCAGATCCGAATCACGAATTGCTTTTTCGATCTTGCCAGCCATGGGCTTTTCCCAAGGCTGGACGCCCAGCGTGCGCGCGTCAACCAATGTCACGTTAGCCACCTGATTGATCGGTACCATCGAACCGTAATAATCAACCATGACATGATCGAGAATACCTGTGTGTGCACGACCGGTACGAATCTTACCCAGTTCGTTCTTCAGGCTCTCAATAGATTTGAGCATCTTCTGCTCGGTATTCTTCTTTAATTCACTCATGTTAACTATCCTGCTCTCAGCAATAAACGAGGGTACCTTCAGTTGCGCCCATAACGACACGTTCCAAAGCACCAGTCTCGAAGATTGAGAATACATTGATCGGCAATTTCTGATCACGACACAAGGCAAATGCCGTTGCATCCATGACTTTCAGATCCTTCTGAATGGCTTCATCAAAAGAAATCGTTTCATACTTCGTCGCGGTCGGATCCTTCTTCGGATCGGCCGTATAAATGCCGTCGACCTTGGTTGCCTTCAGTACGATCTCGGCACCAATTTCAGCACCACGCAGCGCCGCCGCCGTGTCCGTGGTGAAGAATGGATTACCCGTACCGGCAGCAAAAATCACGATACGACCCTGCTCGAGGTAACGAATCGCTTTACCGCGCACATAGGGCTCTACCACTTGCTGAATATCGAGCGCAGACTGAACGCGCACCGGCAAACCGGCGATACGCATCGCATCCTGCAGTGCCAGACTATTCATTACTGTGGCCAGCATACCCATGTAGTCGGCCTGCGCACGATCCATCCCGGAAGCCGATGCCGCAACGCCGCGGAAAATGTTACCACCGCCAATGACGACGCCCATCTGAACACCCAGATCAGCGACTTTTTTGATTTCTGCAACGATCCCGTTGATCGTTTGACGATTAATGCCATACGCATCGTCGCCCATCAATGCTTCTCCGGACAACTTGAGCAATATGCGTTTGTATTTTGGCGTTGCCATAATTTGACCTTTCAATACAGAAATGCGTGCTTCAAGAATCCGGCGGGTCACGCTTCAAGCGTGACCCTACAGACACAATTACTTCTTAGCGGCAGCAGCAGCCTGCTGTGCAGCCACTTCAGCGGCGAAGTCATCAACCTTCTTCTCGATGCCTTCACCCACCAGGTACAGCGTAAAGCTGTTGATCTTGGCGTTCTTCTGCTTCAGAAGTTGCTCGATCGTTTGCTTACCGTCTTCAGCCTTAACGAAAACCTGACCCATCAGAGTCACTTCCTTCAGGAACTTCTGAACCGTACCTTCAACCATCTTGGAAACGATATCAGCAGGCTTGCCCGATTCGGCAGCCTTTTCGGTAGCAATACGACGCTCGGTTTCGATCAGTGATGCATCAACACCCGAGGCATCCAGCGATTTGGGTTTGTTGGCAGCGATGTGCATTGCCAGATCCTTGGCCAGCGCTTCATCACCGCCAACCAGATCCACCAGAACGCCAATCTTGCTACCGCCGTGAATGTACGAAGCCACCTGACCGGCACCTTCAATACGCACAAAACGACGGATCGACATGTTTTCACCGATTTTGCCAACCAGTGCAGCACGCACGACTTCAACCGTCGAACCATCCATTGGCAGCGCTGACAGCGCAGCAACATCAGCCGGGTTCTGAGTCGCAACCAGCTCAGCAAGCTTGCTTGTGAAAGCCAAGAAATCATCGTTCTTGGCTACGAAGTCGGTTTCACAGTTGACTTCAACCATCGAGGCCAGCTTGCCATCGGCAGCAATATAAATGCCTACGATACCTTCAGCTGCGATACGTGCAGCAGCCTTCGAGGCCTTGCTACCCAGCTTGACGCGCAGAATCTCTTCAGCCTTGGCCATGTCGCCTTGAGCTTCGGTCAACGCCTTCTTACATTCCATCATTGGTGCGTCAGTCTTTTCGCGAAGTTCCTTGACCATTCCTGCGGTAATTTCAGCCATGCTTATCTCCTAATTCGTCTCTGATTCACGTTACCCGCCTCAGATAAACTCAGGCAAATAACTTGCTTATTGCAAATCGGCCGCCCGAAGGCGGCCGATCATGCCGGAGAAACCCTAAAGAACCAGGTGTCCGGCGTGACGGGTTATTCGCCCGCGACTTCTTCTTCGACCTCAACGAACTCGTCGTCGCCACCAGCGGCGTCAACGATTTCCTGGATCGACTGGCTACGGCCTTCCAGCACAGCATCGGCGATGCCACGAGCGTACAGACGGATCGCGCGCGACGAGTCATCGTTACCTGGAATGATGTAATCAACGCCTTCCGGATTGTGGTTGGTATCAACCACGCCGATCACTGGGATGCCCAGCTTCTTGGCTTCGGTAACGGCAATCTTGTGATAGCCAACGTCGATGATGAAAATAGCGTCTGGCAGCGTGTTCATGTTCTTGATACCGCCGATGGACTTCTGCAGCTTTTCCAGTTCGCGCTTGAAATCCAGCGCTTCTTTTTTGGTCAGCTTCTCGCACGAACCGTCTTCAACCGACTGTTCCATGTCTTTCAGACGCTTGATCGATTGCTTCAGCGTTTTGTAGTTGGTGAGCATGCCGCCCAACCAGCGCTGATCAACCCAAGGCATACCAGCGCGCGCCGCTTCTTCAGCAACGATTTCGCGAGCCTGGCGCTTGGTGCTAACAAACAGAACCGTACCCTTGTTGGCAGACAGCTTCTTAACGAAAGCAATTGCTTCGTTGTACTTGGCTACTGTCTTTTCAAGGTTAACGATGTGAATCTTGTTACGAGCCCCGAAAATGTAGGGGGCCATACGGGGGTTCCAGAAGCGTGTTTGGTGTCCGAAGTGGACGCCAGCTTCCAGCATTTGACGCATTGTCGACATAACGACTCCTTGCAGGGTTAGACCGCCACAACACCGACTGCGATTTTTCCGGAGAAAAACACCCTGAACTCGGTGTTGTGTGTGGATTTGCCCCGAAACAAATGCTCCGGGACGTTTTCGACCGAATGGCCGGTTTTCATTAAGAAAACTTGATGATTGTACCAGCAAACAACGCAGTGCAGCAACCAGGCAATCACTTTTGGCTGGCCGCACGGGAGGGACTCGGTTATGCTTCGTATTCGGCCATAACTGCGCGCTTTCAGCCCTGTTTTTTTGCCCCATTCCACTTCAGAATAAAGCCAAAATGAGCGTCACGATCAAAACCCCCGAACAGATTCAATCCATGCGCGTTGCCTGCCGCCTCGCCTCTGAAGTGCTTGATTACATTGCGCCTTTCGTCAAACCCGGCATCACGACCGGCGAACTTGACCGACTGTGCCATGACTACATGGTCAATGTACAAGGCACGATCCCGGCACCATTGAATTACCAACCACCCGGGTACACCCCCTACCCCAAGTCGATCTGCACCTCCGTCAACCACCAGATCTGCCATGGCATTCCGGGTGAAAAGCAGCTAAAAAAGGGCGACGTCGTTAATCTGGACATCACTGTCATCAAAGATGGCTGGTATGGCGACACGAGCCGCATGTACAGCATCGGCGAAGTCTCTACCCTCGCCCAGCGTTTGAGTGATGTGACCTATGAGTGTCTGTGGAAAGGCATAGATGTTGTTCGTCCTGGCGCCACCCTGGGTGACATTGGACACGCCATCCAGATCCACGCCCAGAAGAATGGTTATTCGGTTGTTCGTGAATTCTGCGGGCACGGCATCGGCCAGCATTTCCATGAAGACCCGCAAGTACTTCACTATGGAAAACCCGGCACCGGGCTCAAACTACAAGAAGGCATGATCTTTACGATCGAGCCGATGATCAACGCCGGAAAGGCGGATATACGGGAATTGGCTGATGGCTGGACCATCGTAACCAAAGACCACTCCCTATCCGCTCAGTGGGAGCACACCATTGTGGTTACCGCTGATGGGGTCGAAGTCCTTACCTTGTCCGATGGCACCCCTGCCCGACCCAATTTTTAAGCGGGTCTAATGATGACGCAGAGCGCTCAGAGTGTGCTGACTGAAATCCGTGAAACGCTTCAGCAGGGTCAGAAAGATCTGGCTGCAGCCTATCTGGCTCGCCCGGATTACAAAGCCTACCTAAGCGGCCGCGCGCAGCTGGTCGATTGTATGCTTCAGCGCCTCTGGTCCGAGGCACAACTTCCCAAATCCGCTGCACTAATTGCCGTAGGCGGGTATGGCAGAAACGAACTCTACCCACACTCGGATATCGACGTTCTGATCACCCTTGAGAGCCAGCCAACACCCGACGTTGAAATAGTCCTTGAACGCCTTATCAGTCAATTCTGGGATATCGGCCTAGCCGTTGGCCATAGCGTACGAACGATCGATGAGTGCATTAGCGCTGCTGAATCTGACATTACGGTGCAGACGGCGCTTTCCGAATCGCGTTTGATCTGTGGGCAACTGAAGCTACACAAACAGTTAGTACTCGCGATCAAAAACAGTATGGTGGCTGACCAGTTCATCGCGGCTAAACTCGCCGAACAGGAAGAACGGCATTTACGCTATGCCTTTAGCGCATTCAGCCTAGAGCCCAACTGTAAAGAAAGCCCTGGCGGTCTAAGAGATCTGCATAGCCTTAACTGGATTGCCAGAGCAGCCGGTTTTGGTACCAACGGAGACGTCTGGCAATCATTACAGAAAAATGAACTGATGCAGGGTGATGAACGCGTGGCACTGGAGCGTGCCGCTGGCTTTCTAGCTGATCTACGCATCCGCCTGCATCTCCTAACCGGTCGCGCCGAAGATCGCCTGCTTTTCGATATACAGGGACAGATTGCTCAGCAGTTTGGGTTTACCGATGTTGCAGAACGTCGTGCTAGCGAACAATTCATGCAGCGCTATTACCGGATTGCCAAACGGGTTACGCAGATCAATACGCTCGTTCTCAAATCGATCAGCGAACGCCTGGCCCCTGCCAGCAAACTAAAAATCCGGCGATTGAACGATCGATTCCAGAAAGTCGGTCACAAACTAGACATCGTTGATCCATTGCTTTACCAGAGCAACCCAACCGCCATTCTGGAAACATTTCTGCTCATGGAAAAACAGGGCGGCGTCCAGGAAATGACGGCTCGGACATTACGCGCCCTTTACGCAGCGCGCCGGATGATCAATCGGGAATTCCGGCAGCAACCCGAAAACAAACAGTTGTTCATACAGATTCTGCGGCAGAAGAATGGCGTGCTTCATGCCCTACGACTGATGAATCAGTTCGATATTCTGGGCAGATACATCCCGGCTTTCGGACAAGTTGTCGGCCAGATGCAGCATGATCTCTTTCACGTATTCACCGTAGACCAGCACATACTTCAGGTTGTGCGCAATATCCGGCGTTTCGTGCGCGAAGATTTCGCTCATGAAAACCCTTTCTGCCATCGCCTCATGAACGAATTTGAGCGTCCCTGGTTGCTGGTTCTGGCCGCACTCTTTCATGACATCGCCAAAGGCCGTGGCGGCGATCACTCAGAACTCGGCATGGCAGACGCCGAAGCATTCTGCACCTCACACGGGTTGAATAAAAAGGATACTCAGTTGATCGTATGGCTGGTCAAGGAACACCTGACCATGTCCGCTGTTGCACAGAAGGAAGATATCTCTGATCCATCGACTGTTGCCGCCTTTTGCAAACGCGTGGGCGATGCACGTCATCTCACAGCGCTCTACCTGCTCACCGTTGCAGATATACGCGGCACTAGCCCAAAGGTCTGGAACTCATGGAAGGCACGCCTCCTGGAAACCCTCTACCACAGCACCCTGAATCGTCTTGAGATGCTGCAGGGCGATAATCCCGAGCAGCTGGGTGACATGGTGGTACAGCGTAAACGAGATGCCCTCACCCACCTCCGTTTTTTTGCCCTCGGTGACTCAGTGCAAGCGCAATTCTGGAAGCAACTGGATGACGTGTATTTCCTGCGCCACACCGATGAAGAAATTGCCTGGCATACCCGTTGTTTGTATTACCGCACTCACGAAAACAAGCCCGTTGTTCGCGCCAGACCTAACCCGGATGGCGTAGGTATACAGGTGCTGGCGTATGCACCGGACCAACCCGATCTCTTTGTAAGACTATCCGGCTATTTCAGTTCGATTGGTTACTCGATCATGGACGCCAAAATCCACACGACGAAGCATGGCTATGCACTTGATAGCTTTAATCTGCTGGATGCGTCAGACCGCGGCATGGATCGAGAAACTTGTGCCATTATCGAACACGACTTGCTCGAAGTGCTTCAGGGAAAAATCCAGCCGAGCACGCCGGGTATGGGTCGAATTTCACGTCAGGTACGCTCATTCCCGATCACCCCGGACGTGATGCTGGAACCCGACGAAACCGGCCAGCAATACGTCCTGTCGATTCGAGCAGCAGACCGCACAGGCTTATTGCACGCGATCGCCGAGACCCTCACAAGACATGGCGTTGCTCTCCACACGGCACGCATCTCTACCCTGGGTGAACGGGTTGAAGATACCTTCCTGATTTCAGGACGCGCCCTCTCTCAGAGTCGCGACCGGTTGCTGCTTGAAAACGATCTACTGGAACAGCTTAAGATCTGAACACAAGCGGTCTATTCAGGGATCTTGCACCCCACCAGTGTTTCAATCATTAGCCGCACTTTGCACATGGCTGTTTCGAGCACCGGACCCAATGCGCTGAATTCAACGCCGTTAACACTTTCACCAATACCTGCGGCGTAATTGGCAACCACGTTAAGTTGCGCATAGGGGATGCCTAGTTCGCGTGCCAACACTGCTTCAGGCATCCCTGTCATACCAACAACATCGGCCCCGTCACCTGCAAGGCGGCGAATTTCTGCGGCAGTCTCCAGGCGTGGGCCCTGGGTACAGGCATAAACGCCACCCTCATGGATTTGAAAACCCAAAAGATCAGCGACCCCCATCAGCTTGTTACAGATCTCTTGCGAGAACGGATGCGTGAAATCAATGTGCATGCCGACACCGGGCTCTGTACCAAAAAATGTTGAGGCACGCCCCCAGGTGTAATCGATTACCTGATCGGGAACAACGAGATCCCCGGGCGCCAGCGTTGGATGGATTGAACCAACAGAACCAACGGCCACGATACCGGTAACACCCAACGAATGAAGGGCATAAATGTTTGCACGATAATTGATGTGATCGGGTTGTATGGTGTGACCATAACCATGGCGCGCCAGAAAGACCATGGGCTGCCCGCAAATCGTGCCCAATGTCATAGGACACGATGGTTCGCCATACGGCGTTCTTACGAACTGTCGATGCGCGCCTTCAAGAATAGGCAAATGATTCAGACCACTGCCGCCGATAATTGCCAGCAATTCTGGTTTGGCTGTTGTGCTCATATTGTCCTTAATGGCAAATCCAGGAAGAAGACATATCTAATCGACACGCATCAGTGTGGCCTCACCCAATACCGGCACCATACCACCCGGCAAGGCATGATGCATCGATGTCAGCGCTGCACGGAGCTTACGAAACTGAACGTTCGACACCTCTAGTTTAAAGGGGCTGTTCCCGATCACTGAAGTAATAATCAATTGGGTCATCGTCTCTCGGCCAGCATCTTTCATTGCCCAGGGGAATGCGGTCCGATCAGCCAGATGAATGGTACGTATCGATTGCACCTGGCCTGCAAGTGCCACCGCCGCCTTCTGAAAAGCCAGACGGTACTGCATGACCGCATATTGTTCAGGAACGTTACGTGGCAATGAGTCTGCAGGCGCGCCGGCAACCCAGAGCACCATGGCTTCTGGGGCAAACTCAATCAGATCCTGTACGAGTGATTCATGCACCTGCCCGACATCTGCCAGGCCGTACGTGGCATCTGGAACAAGATCTCGCGCAGCTTCCAGGCAGTCCATCCGGTTATCCAACGCAAATACCACTTTGCCATGCCTGCTCAGGGCCATCGTAGATTGCCCAAAGCCACAACCAATTTCCAATACGCGCTCCGCTTTGATTCGCCCACAGAGCCAGTCATAAGCGCCCTGCTTATCAAGATCGGCCGCCTCAGTTGACCAACGTGTCAGCGTATCGGCAATCGGCTCTTCGAGCGCGGTTTGCTTAACCCGTTGCTGCGTCATGATGGATTGGCCACAAAAATTCCGTTGGCGTTTCGCCACAAACCATCTACATCCAGACCGAAGCCATATACATAACGATCTGGCGTTTTCAACGCCGGATAATCAGGTTGGCATGGCTGCGGCAATGTTTTTTCCTTATGTGTCAGCACTGCAATTTCCACACTACGGGCACCTTCGGCTTTCAGCCATTGGGCAATCTCATACAGCGTGACACCCTCATCAAGGATGTCATCCAAAAGCAGAATTTCGCGATCGATGACCGATTGCCGTGGGTACGCCAACCAGTTCAATACCCCACCCGTTCGCGCATCGCCATAACGGCTGGCATGCACGTAATCCAGATCCAGAGAAAAGTTCAACCTAGGGAGCAGATGCCCTGCATAAACCAGTGCACCTGTCATGACACAGAGTACTAAAGGGGATTTACTCGCGTAGCGCACATTCAAATGCGACGCCTGAAGATCCATCAGGCTATCGATGGCCGCACGATCATAAAGACACTCGGTGGCCAACGGATCATGCTGCATCTTAGCAACCCAACAAATTACCTAATGGATTCGAGATACTGGGTGAATTCAGGACCTACTTCCGGATGGCGCTGTCCCAATGCAACGGTTGCCTTGAGATAACCCAGCTTGGAACCACAGTCATATCGGACGCCATCATAGCGATAAGCAAGCACCTGTTCTTCACTGAGTAGGCTAGCAATACCATCCGTCAGCTGGATTTCACCGCCAGCGCCAGGTTGGACATTCTCCAGATGATGGAAAATGCGGCCTGACAGAATATATCGGCCAACGACGGCGAGCGTTGACGGCGCTGTAGCCGGATCCGGTTTTTCAACAATGGCATTCACCTGTTCCAGCCGATCCGACACTGTGCGCGCATCAACAATCCCATAGCTCTTTGTATCGGCACGTGGCACATCCTGAACGCCCAGTACCGAGCAACGGTAGTAGTCGTAACAATCCACCATCTGCTTCATGACAGGCGTTGAACCATCCAGCAGATCATCTGCCAGTAACACAGCAAAAGGTTCATCACCAATCACCGGCTTGGCACAAAGCACCGCATGCCCCAGGCCAAGCGGTTCGGCCTGTCGGATATAAATACAGTTCACATGCTTCGGGAGAATGTTCTGAACGATATCGAGCAAGGCCTGCTTGTTCTTCTGGGCGAGCTCGCTTTCCAGTTCGTAGGCTTTGTCAAAGTGGTCTTCGATGGCTCGCTTACTACGGCCCGTCACAAACACCATTTCGGTAATCCCGGCGGCAACCGCTTCTTCTACTGCGTACTGGATTAATGGCTTATCGACTACCGTCAGCATTTCCTTCGGACTTGCCTTCGTGGCAGGCAAAAAACGTGTGCCCAGACCAGCTACCGGGAAAACCGCCTTACGAACCTTTTTCATCGAACACTCCATATCGACTGCATTAGTATTTTCATGATTGTAAACGTTTCAGAAATTCGGACTCGTCCAGAACTTCAATGCCAAGGCTTTGTGCCTTCTCCAGTTTCGAACCTGCTGCCTCACCCGCAACCACCCAATGGGTTTTGGCCGACACCGACCCAGACACCTTTCCCCCGGCCGCTTCTATAAGTGCCTTTGCGTCATCCCGGCTCAAATTAGGCAATGTGCCGGTCAAAACAATGGTTTTACCTACCAACGGCCCTTCGATGCGCTTTACTGGCAAATCCTGCCAATGCACACCGGCGGCCCGCATACGTTCAATAACCTCACGGTTATGCGTTTCCGCAAAAAAGGCGACTATCGATTCAGCCACCACCGGGCCAACATCGGGCACCTGCATCAACGCAGCCTGATCAGCGCTCATCAGCGCTTCCATAGACCCCAGATAACGCGCCAGATCTTTCGCTGTTTGCTCGCCAACGTTACGGATACCCAACGCATAGATCATCCGATCCAATCGCGCATTACAGCTTTGCTGTATGGCGGCCACCAGATTTTCAGCGGATTTCTCCGCAAACCGGTCTAATGCAGAAAGCTGTGGCACGGTCAGCGCATAAAGATCCGCGGGTGAATGCACCAGACCAGCTTCAACCAGCTGGTCAACGATTTTCTCACCCAAACCCTCAATATCCATCGCCCGACGCGACGCAAAATGGCGCAAGGCCTGCTTACGTTGCGCAGGGCAAACCAGGCCACCGGTACAACGCGCCACCGCTTCATCCGGGGGCAATTCTATATGGGAGCCACACTCCGGGCATAGCGCCGGGCATTGCATCAGTGGATGTATCGGCTGGCCTTGTGCATCAACGGGACGGCGATCGGGCAATGACGACACGACTTCAGGAATCACATCCCCCGCCCTTCGGACAACGACGGTATCGCCAACACGGATATCCTTGCGTGCCATCTCGATGAAATTATGTAGGGTGGCATTGGTCACCGTAACGCCACCCACAAAAACGGGCGCCAAACGGGCAACCGGCGTCACTGCCCCCGTTCTACCAATCTGGACATCGATACCTTCTACACGCGACAACACTTCTTCTGCAGGAAATTTGTGCGCAATAACAAAACGGGGGGCGCGGGAAACAAATCCAAGTTGTACTTGCAGATCCCGGCGATCTACCTTGTACACCACACCATCAATGTCATAAGGCAAACCAGGGCGTTTTACCGCCATCTGCTCGTAATACGACAGCAGACCAGTTGCCCCATAAACAACGGATCGTGACTCGGCGACACGAAAGCCAAGCGAAGAAAGCCAATCGAGAATGCCGGACTGGGTCTCTGGTACATCACTGCGTCCCTCCGTATCACCAATACCATAGGCAAAAAATGCCAAAGGCCGTTGCGCAGTGATCGAAGAATCTAATTGACGCAGACTGCCCGCTGCCGCATTACGCGGATTAGCAAAAGTCTTGTCACCCGCAGCTTCTTGCGTAGCATTCAACCGCGCAAAATCAGCCCGGCGAATCAACACCTCTCCACGCACTTCAAATCGACCTTGCGGTGCTTGACCGCCATTCAGACGTAGCGGAATGCTGCGGATTGTGCGCAAATTCAAGGTGACATTTTCACCGGTGGTGCCATCGCCGCGGGTTGCGCCCTGATGAAAAGCCCCATTCTCGTAAACCAGTGAAATGGCTAGGCCATCAAACTTCGGTTCACAGGCATAAGCAATAGGTGGTGCATTGTCAGACAGCGCTAGGGACTCACGGCAACGACGATCAAATGCACCCACTTCTTCTGCTGTAAAGGCATTATTAATCGACAACATCGGTGTCTGATGCGTCACTGATTCAAATGCAGCTAAAGGTTTCGCACCTACACGCTGGGTTGGTGAGGCCGGATTCACCAAATCTGGATGGGCAGCTTCTAGCGCTTCCAGCTCACGGAACAAGCGATCATATTCGGCATCCGGCACTTCCGGCGCATCGCAAACATAATAAGCATGCGCGTAGCGATCCAGCAGCGCACGCAACGTCTCTATGCGATCTGCAGCTGTTGCTCCAGATGCTGGATTCCCCGCAGCTTCCGGGGCGCTAAAATCAAAGGCGTCCTGCACCGCGCCAATCAGGAGAACAGACGATGTGCCAGTGCAGAACCCGGTTCGATACCCTGAGCTTGCAGCATGGCATTCAGACGAATCACCTGATTCACCAGTAGTGCCATACCCTCTTCACTCATCGGTCGCCCGGCATCATCCACGATTTCTGCATCCAGGCTTGTCGATAGCGTCCGTGCCAGTTCAAGCATCTCGCCGACAACAGCATCGGGTCGCAACACATGTGGCAAATCAAGAATCAGGCTTACCAACCCGGTGTTCTGGTCTGCTTGAACCTGAAAATCGACATCACCCGTTGCGCCAATACGCGCATAGTTCGGGAAATCTCCGGTCAACACGTGCGAATTCGCGGCCGCCGTAAACTGTTCAAAGCTTGTGGCCACATCCTGGCGCATCTTCAGATTTAAACTAATCAGCGCATCCACCCGCACACAGAATGCATCCAGATTGGCTGCCCGGTCGATCAATGTAGATTCCGATTCCACAGAAAGCCCAGCCGATAGCATCTGGGCCAGACTTTCCAGCGAGCGCATCCATTCATGCAGACTATCGGGTGACACCGGCCCGCGTCGCGAAGCCAGTTGCATACGCGCTCGCAAATTACTCACCAGAGCCGAATCAGACAAAGCATCAGCGCGATGCCAGCCGTCTCCTGAATAAAATTCGACGCGTTCGAATCGCTCTGCGCCCATCTGATTCAGCGTTTCACGTATCGAACCTGCCGTACGTGGTTCATAGAAACGCAGTGTCGCAATGGCATCGACCCACGATTCGACTTCCGTCAGCGCAGCAATCGGCTCAAGAGGTGTCGACGGCATATCCGGGACAGCCGCAGACTCAGAAACATCAGCAGGCGCCTGTTCTGAATACTGCTCTCCATGATCCCAAACTGGCTCCTGTCGGTCGGATGATGCCTCCTCCTCTATAGGCTCAACAACTTCTGGTGGTGGCGGCGCATTCAACTTGCGATGCTTATGTTCCACCCAGCGGTTATAAACAACCACCAGCACAATGGCGAATACACCCAGACCCAGAAGACTCAGTTGCAATTCGTTCATGATTAACCCACTGTCGTTTCGCGCATTTGCAGCGCTTCTTCCATATCAACTTCCACAATACGCGATACACCGAATTCCTGCATCGTCACACCGACCAGTTGATTGCCCATTTCCATAGCAATCTTGTTATGGCTAATGAAGAGGAACTGGGTCTTATCGGACATACGCTTCACCATCTCGCAGAAACGTACGGTATTAGCATCATCTAGTGGTGCATCCACTTCATCCAGCAGACAGAATGGTGCCGGGTTCAACTGGAACAGCGAGAACACTAGTGCAATCGCCGTCAGCGTTTTCTCACCGCCCGACAGCAGATGAATCGTTGAATTCTTCTTGCCTGGCGGTTGCGCCATCACCTGCACGCCTGCATCGAGGATTTCATCACCCGTCATGATCAGACGTGCTTCACCACCGCCAAACAGCCCCGGGAACAAGGTACCGAAGTGCTGGTTGACGGCATCAAAAGTCGTCTGCAGCAAGGAACGCGTTTCACGGTCAATGCGACGGATTGCGTTTTCCAACGTTTCCATAGCAAGCAACAGATCTTCCGATTGGGCATCCAGATAGGTTTTACGCTCCAGTGCAGAGTTCAGTTCGACCAGCGCCGCCAGATTCACCGGGCCCATGGCTTCGATTTCACGCTGTACACGACTGATTGTCGATTGCAGCGGCCCGGCCTTCAAATCACCAATACCAGCAATGAGCACTTCAATCTGTTCTGGGGTGCAGCCAGCTTCCACCAGCAAGCCCTCAAACTGGGCAGCAGCCAATTCGGCCGCCTGATGCTTCAATTGATGGTCGTTGATGCGTGCACGTACCGGCTCCAGCTGCTGTTCCATGCGCATGCGACTTTCTTCCAAGGTGCGCAATTCACTCGCCTTGCTTTCAGCGGCATCACGGATCTCGACAAGCGCCTGTTCTTTTTCCGTACGCAACGTTAGCGCAATTTCCAGCTTTTCACGCAACTCGTCGCCGTCTGCACCATCGAGCTCTGACTTAGCCTGAACCGTACTGTCATCAATACGACGGCACTCATCAACGGAGAGGCGGGCCTGGTTCTTCAGGTCATCCAGACGACTCTGGCATTCACGGCAAGAGAACTCTGCTTCTTGCACATCACGCTCTACTTTAACCATCGCATCGCGCGCATCACGCAAAGCACGGCTGGCAGTTTCCCGCACTGAGAGGCGCTCGCTGAGGGAGCTTTGGGCAACAGTAACTGCTGATTCCAGGTTTTGCAGCAAGGCATTCTGCTCTTCGAGGCGCACTTGCTCAGCCTGCAATTCGGCCTGCTGCTCATCACGCCCTGCATTCAAGGCACGCAAACGTTCTTCGAAGTGACGCACAGCTTGCGCCAGCTTCTCATGCTCAATCGCATGACGGTTCTGTTCCGCTTGAGCTGCCTGGGCTTGCTGACGCAATCCTTCCAGTGTTAGTCGCGCTGTCCTCAGACCTTCACGTGCCGCTTCCACACGGACATTGGCTTCTTCCAGCGGTGCGGCTAGTGCATCAACCCGGGCTTGTGTCGATTCCAGCTCTTGCTGACGCTCCAGCAGACCGTGGTCCCCGGCATCCGGCGCAAAGAAAGTAACGCTATAGCGATCCAGCAGATGACCTTGCGGTGTCACAATCGTTGCATCACCTGATAGCTGAGATTGCATGGCACGTGCCGCATCCAGCGTCGGTGCCGTTCTGACACCATTCAACCAACGAGCCAGAACCGGTTTGATGTGGCCATCCAGACACTCAACCTGCGCCATCAATGCATCAGCGCTTTCGTTTGTAGACGAAGTGCCAGATTCAGGCAACAGCAGCGTTAGGCGTAACGCCGGTGGCTCTGCAAAGCAACGATCCAGCTCTGGTAAATCCTGCTGACCACAGGCGACTGCCTTCAGACGATCACGGAGCGCCGCTTCAACAGCAAGCTCCCAGCCATTGTTCACACGAATTTTCTGCCAGAGCGCAGGCCGCTCCTGCAAGCCGACTTTACGCAACCAGTCTGGCAACGAACCACTCGCCTGCACGCGTTCCTGCAGCTGCTTCAGCGCCTGATGACGTGCCTGAGTCTGAGTAAACTCCTGATGCAGCGTGCGCTGCTGCTCGGTAGATTCTTGTAAATGTTGTTCGGCAGCCGTCAGGCTTTCTTCAGACAACGCCTGCTGTTCCTGTAATTCGGCCAACGCCATGGCAGCCGATTCGCGCTGCTCTGCCAAGGCTTGCAGTTGATCTGCGTCCGGTGGCGTTAGCGCAGCCTCGTCTCGCTGCAACCGTTCAATTTGCTGAGTAATGCGCGCCAGATTACGTTCAGCATTGCTGCGGTTGGCCTGCGCTACCTGCAAGCGCTGCTCCAGGCCGGATAGTTCACCACGGAACTGACTAGCCTGTGCCTGTGCTTCGCGCTCTGCATCTTCAAATGCAGGCAACCCTTCCTGGGCACGCTCCAACATTTCCTGGTTCTGTGCCAAGCGCATGGCGGCATGTTCCTGCAGCTCACTCCAGCGCACCAGATCTTCTTCAGCCTGTGCTTGCCGTTGCTTCCAGCTTTCGCGATCAATCGTTAGCTGTTGCAAACGCGCTTCAAGATTACGACGAGTTTCCTGACGATGCCGAATATCGGCTTCAATAGTTGCCACTTCCGCATTGATGCTGAAGAATGCACTTTGTGCTGTCTGCACCACGTCGTTAGCGGTGTAATAGGCTTCACGTAGTGTTTCCAGCTCGGCTTCGATATTGCGCTGCCGGGCAACAGTCTCTTCTAACTCTGTTTGTGCTGCACCCAGACCCGCTGATAGCAGCTGCGCATCAGTGCGACCTTCATGCAGCTTCACCGACCATAGTTTCTGCTGAGTGCTAATCAATTCGGCCTGTAGGCTCTGATAACGCTCAGCCACTTCAGCCTGGCTCTCGAGTCGACTGATCTGGGCACCCAGTTCCTGACGGATATCTTCCAGACGTGCCAGGTTTTCCCGAGTATCAGACAGACGCCCCTCGGTTTCCTTACGGCGCTCCTTATAGCGCGTCACACCCGCCGCTTCTTCCAGGAACACACGTAATTCTTCGGGTTTCGCTTCAATGATGCGCGACACAGTACCCTGGCCAATAATCGCGTAGGCACGCGGCCCTAGGCCCGTACCCATAAACAGGTCCGTCACATCCTTGCGACGCACCTTCAGATTATTAATAAAGTAGTCTGACTGACCATTTCGGGTCAACACGCGCTTAACGGAAAGCTCGGCGTATTGCGACCATTGGCCCACGGCACGGCCTAGGCTGTTATCGAACACCATTTCGACACTGGCGCGCGACACCGGCTTACGGGTGGTCGTACCGTTAAAAATAACGTCTTGCATCGACTCACCGCGCAACTCAGTCGCCCGGGATTCACCCAGCACCCAACGCACTGCATCGATAATATTGGATTTGCCGCAACCATTCGGACCCACCACGCCAATTAATTGGCCAGGAAGTTCGACGTTCGTCGGATCTACAAAGGATTTAAAGCCGGCAAGTTTAAGCTTGGTGAGTCGCATAATTCATGTCGCGCCCGCAAGCGGACGACTGTTAATAGGCATTCAACCCAGAATAAGGCTGAACTGCCGGTAAAGGCTGCTTATAATATCAGTTGCAGAGAACCAGACACAGAAGAGCGTCGACCTATGAGCACCCAACCGAGCAAGTCCCTAGAGACCTTTCCGAACCCGACTCCTCAGCGGGATTTCACGATTCACATGGAAATCCCTGAATTTACATGTCTTTGTCCTAAAACCGGGCAACCCGACTTCGCCACTTTGATCCTGGACTACATTCCGGATCAGCTGTGTGTGGAACTAAAAAGCCTCAAACTTTACATGTGGAGCTTCCGGGACGAAGGCGCTTTTCACGAAGCCGTCACCAACCGGATTCTTGATGACCTAGTCACTGCCACCCAGCCACGTTTCATGCGCCTGACCGCAAAGTTTTATGTACGCGGCGGTGTTTTCACGACCGTCATTGCCGAACACCGCAAAGAAGGCTGGCAACAGCTGCCACCTGTGACACTGCTTGAAGTTGGCAGCCAGGCCAGTACCCGCGGCTAATTTAATCGACTATCGCTATCGTCCTAGGAGTTTCCGTATGCGCAAAAACACACTCACTGCCCTTGGCGTTGCAATCAGCCTCTTGGGTAGCGGTTTGGCACAGGCTGCCAATATGGCGTTTATGGCCGACCAGGCAATGTCCCGCTTTACCGATCAGGATGCCGAGTTTTTTAACCAGGCCGCCCACGAGGCGCTTAAGGCCAAAGACGGCACGGATATCAAGTGGAGCAATCCGGCCACAGGCGCCTTTGGCACCCTCACCCCCTACCCGGACCCTGAAAAGGATGCCAACTGCCGGGTTATTCACATGGTGAATATTGCCGAAAACGTTAAAAGCGCTGGCTACTATCGCTTTTGCAAAAGTGCAGACGGCAGCTGGCCACCCGTGATGCCTCCACGAAAATAAGGCTTAATAAGGTCTGGGGCGAGCTCAGGTTCGCCGTAGCTTCTGTACCCAGATCAAGAGGCTTACCAAACCAATAGCCGCCAGTACGGTGGCAGCAAGCACAGCAGACCAGAAACCTGCTGCACCCATCGGTGCAACGCCAAACACGGGTAAGCCATAAAACGCTAGCTGATAGCCCCCCCAGAGGCCAATTAGCCAGAATGCTGCCAGATGAATTCCCAGAGGCAGCATCGTTACGTGATAGCCCCGCAGGGCGAAAGCAGCCACCGTCTGAGCGGCATCAAACAACTGATAGGCTGCCACGTAACCAATCAGGCCAATCGCCACGATCTGGACATTGGCATCCGGGCTACCCAGCCACGCCAAATCTGCCCGGAAGCTCCAAAGCAATACAGCAAGGATTCCTGACCCGCAGCAGGCCACCATAAAGGCGCTACGTGCCATCGCACGCGCTTCGGCATCGTGATCTGCGCCCGCTGCCTGACCAACCAATGCGGCGGTGGCAGTACCAATGGCCAACGGAAACATATAAACCATGGCAGACAGGTTGGCGACAATCCGGTGGCCGGAAAGCACTTCTGGCCCTAACCGGGCAATAAAGATGGCCATGACGGTAAACGCCGTAATTTCAACGAAATACGACAACCCCATCGGCAAACCAACACGGAGCAACTTGCCCTGCACGCGCCAGTCCGGGCCAGACCAGCGGGCCGCATTTAAAAAGGCCTGGTAAACCGGTGATTTCCAGAGCACAAGAATGCCTGCACCGCATACCAGCCAGGCTAGAACAGCCTGGGATAAAGCCGCCCCACTCACCCCCAGGCCTACGCCCAGCGTTACCGAACCGATGGTCAGGCTATCGACCAATATTGGCGCTAACAATGCGTGCCCCGTTGTCTGACTCAGACTCAACCACATCAAAGGCCGTGTTTTACCAACGCCCCCGGCAATCGCATGAAACGCCCGATATCCCAAAGATGCTGGCAAAGAGAAGGCGAGGATAAACAGGTAATCCCGGGTCAATGCTTCTACCGATGGCGGCAATTCTGCCAGCGCAATCATCCAACCCGGAAAGCACAGAACTATGTCGCCAAAGAAAGCTAGCAACACAACAAGCCAGAAAGCCTGATAAATGAGCTTACCGCTTGCTTCTGTATCACCACGCCCTATCTGATGCGCAATTCCGGGCAACAGTGCTTGCACAACCCCGGACAGCGCCAACGCCAAAGAAACGTAAATACTGGCGCCGACAGCCAAGGCCGCCAGATTATCCGTATTCGATCGCCCCACAACCACCGTATCAATCGCCATCATGCCGATCGTTGCCAGTTGGGCAATCAGCACCGGCCAGGCCAACCGGTACAAACGGGATAGAGAAGAGCGCAACATGAATCAGGCGTTATCTATATATCGGGCGCTATCAAACGAGCGGACCAGATCAGGGCGGTAAACAACCATCACCGTTAGCAGCATGCCTGTTAGCCAGGCTTCAGAAAATGCGACGAGCAGCCAGTAAGACGCATAGTCTTCCAGCAACGGCCCCCAAGGGTACAGCTGGGTCAACCACAACATCAGCGTCAGCAGCCAGCCGGTGAGCACTACCACCGCTCCAGCCCCAAAAAAACCACCTGCAAAAATGAACACAAACAGGTTGGAGGGCAAACGATCAACAAAATGCGCTACGAGCTGACTCAACGCCACCGGCCACAACACAAGCAGGCAGGCATTCAGGCCCAGTGTGGCCCAATCACCTGCTGCACTCAATTGCGCCGCCAGGAGCGCAACTGTTAATGGCACCAAGGCCAAACGACGACCGAAAACAAGTGTACAGAGCGTTGCGCCAATCAGATGCAGACTCAGATCGTGCAAGACGGTCGCACGGATATGCCAGAGTACGGTGAGTGCCAGACTTGCAATCACTATAGCTGGCCACCGACGCTTCACATCCGATAGCAATCCGCCGAATGAGCGAAGGGCTGCTAAATAAAACCAACCGGCGATAAAAAATCCCGTTACCAACCAGGCTTGATCTATTCCCGAAGAATCAATCATCGACGGGTGGCACGGATACGCAGACGGAAGCCGGCTTCTTCCCAGATGCCTGTTTCATCACGCAAGGCAGCCATCGTCATCGGATTGTCTTCCAGCCATGCCGCCGGTAACTGCAGCGTAAACCCATTAACGGTCTCTGATGCCTGTAGTTCCGGCACGCCGGATTCCAAACGCGAACGATGCAGAATAACGGCCAGACGTAGCGCCAGAATCTGGCGCCAGGCCATGTCATCCCGACTCAGGCCATCAACCTTATTCAGTTTGCCGCGGTGACAGAGCACCAGCAGCGCCAAACGTGCCTGATCCATTTTGGAGAAACCCGGCATATCGGCATAGCCCAGAATATAGGCACCATGCTTGTGATAGCCGCTGTGTGCAATCGACAGCCCGACCTCATGCAACGCTGCCGCCCAGCGGACAAATTGCAGATCACGTTCCTGCTCTTCGGCACTGCGCAGCTTAAGCCTCATGAAATCTGAAAAAATTTCTACAGCCGTATCATTCACGCGATTGGCCTGATCAGATTCGACCTGATAGCGGCGTTGAAAATGCTTCACCGTAGCCGTACGCATATCGTGGTGATGAAAACGACCCAGCAAGTCGTACAGCACACCAAGGCGCAAAGCACCATCGGCGTAAGTCACCTGCTGTATACCCAGCGTATCGAGAATCGCCGACATAATTGCAATACCACCGGGCAACACAGGGATACGATCTGACTTCACACCCTGCAAAGGCAATGCATCGATACGCTTGTAACGAATCATCAATGCACACAGCTTATCCAGGCCAGAACGGGTAATCCCAGTGACTCCGCGCGGATTCAGGTCGTTTTGTTCCAGAATCTCGGCAATGGCGCTGGCTGTGCCTGAAGAACCAATTGCCTCGCCCCACCCTGTCTGAGTATAGGCATGCGCGATCAGTGAGACTTCTTTAGCAGCCGCCATTTGCGCTTCACGCAAACGACGACGGTCGATCATGCCATCCGGGAAATAGCGCAGCGAATAACTCACACAGCCCATAAACAGGGATTCAAGCTTAATTGGCTTCATCCCTGAGCCAATAATGAATTCGGTAGAACCCCCGCCAATATCGAACACCAGCCGTTGCTGATCCGAGGCCGGCAACGAATGGACGGCACCGATATAAATCAGGCGTGCTTCTTCGCGGCCGGCAATAATTTCAATCGGGAAGCCCAGCGCAGCTTCAGCCTGAACCAGAAAACTGTTCGCATTTTTTGCCACGCGCAGGGCATTAGTCGCCACGGCACGTACGGCATCCTGTGGCAAACCACGCAGTCGCTCACCAAAACGGGATAGCGCGACCAGCGCTCGATCCTGGGAAGCCTGATCCAGGCTTTTATCGGCTTGCAGGCCTGAAGCCAGCCGTACCGCATCCTTGAGTGAATCCAGGGTATAAATCTGATCGTCGACAACGCGCCCTACCTCCAGGCGAAAGCTATTGGATCCCAGATCTACTGCGGCGATCGATTCGTACTGCATGCCTGTCCCTTGTTTGATGGCAAAGCCATTAGCCCAGATTTTAACCCAGTGTCATAACCGGCGTTAGACCTATTTGGCAGTCTATTTACCAGCGAATTTCGCAGCGCAAAAAACCACATTTTCATATTCCTGTCACAATAAGCATGCTTACTTTGCTAATTCACACTTTTACCTGTAACTGATCCATGACTCCGACGGCATATAACGCACCCCCAAGCCATTTTCTGAACCGTGAACTTGGGCTCATCGCCTTCAACCGCCGTGTTCTGGCCCAGGCACAGGATGAGCGCGTGCCCTTGCTAGAGCGACTCTTTTTCCTGTGCATCGTATCGTCCAACCTGGATGAGTTCTTCGAAATCCGCATGGCCGGCCTCAAAGAACAGATCAAGGGACATAGCAAAACACCGACGACAGACGGCTTGCTGCCGCAAGAAGCCTACGACGAGGTCTCCTCGGCTGTTCACCGGTTGGTCGCAGATCAATATCGTGAACTGAACGAAACATTGCTACCCGCTGCTGCCAGTGAAGGCATCCGTTTTCTGCGTCGTTCTCAATGGACCGACGCCCAACGTGAATGGATCCGTGACTACTTCTTCCGCGAAGTGATGCCCGTTCTTACCCCAATCGGTCTAGATCCTTCGCACCCCTTCCCGCGCATCTACAACAAAAGTCTGAACTTCATCGTCGAACTTGAAGGCCGCGATGCCTTCGGACGCAGTTCCGGCATTGCGATTGTGCAAGCGCCACGGGTATTGCCACGCATTATCCGGCTGCCGGAAGCCCTAGCACCAGAAACCGCCTATAGCTTTATCTTCCTGTCCTCTATCGTTCATGCCTTTGTGGGCGAGCTCTTCAGCGGTATGACCGTCCAGGGTTGCTACCAGTTCCGCGTGACACGTAACTCGGACCTCTTCGTAGACGAAGAAGAAGTCAAAAACCTGCGCGCCAAAATCCAGGGCGAATTGCCTCAACGTAATTTTGGCGATGCCGTCCGCCTGGAAGTGGCCGACAACACCTCCCCCGCCATGACCGAATTTCTCCTGACCCAGTTTGGTCTGGAAGAAAATGATCTTTATCGCGTTGAGGGCCCCGTCAATCTGGTGCGCCTGATGCAGGTTCCTGGCTGGGTAGATCGTCCAGATCTGAAGTTCCCTACCTTCGTACCTGGGGAAGTCAAACGACTGGAAAAAGGCAAAAACATCTTCAACGTCATCCGTAAGGGCGATGTACTGCTCTATCACCCTTACCAGCGCTTTACACCAGTCATCCAGTTCCTGGAATCGGCTGCGACAGATCCACAGGTCGTGGCCATCAAAATGACGGTCTATCGCACCGGTACCGACTCGGTACTGATGAATTCGCTGATCCGCGCCGCGCAGAACGGCAAAGAAGTGACCGTTGTCGTGGAGTTGTTGGCGCGTTTTGACGAAGAAACGAACGTCAGCTGGGCAACCAAACTGGAAGAAGTGGGTGCCCACGTGGTTTATGGCGTGGTCGGCTATAAAACACACGCCAAAGCCCTATTGATTCTTCGTCGTGAAGAAGATGAACGCGGCACGCCCATGCTACGTCGCTATGTCCACCTAGGTACCGGCAACTATCACCCCCGTACAGCGCGCCTGTATACCGACTTTGGGTTATTAACCTGCAACGAATCCATTGGCATGGATGTGTCCGAAGTCTTCAAACAGCTCACCGGCCTTGGCCGCGCCCAAGCCCTGCATTACCTCTGGCAGGCACCATTTACGTTAAGCGCCAACATGATCAAGGCCATCGAAGGTGAAAAACTGGCAGCCGAAGCCGGCCGCAAAGGACGCATCGTCGCCAAAATGAATTCGCTGCTGGAACCTGCCATCATCGAAGCGCTTTATGCAGCCAGCCAGGCCGGTGTCGAAATTGATCTGATCGTACGCGGTGTATGTGCGCTACGTCCAGGCGTACCAGGCCTGTCGGACAACATTAAAGTCCGTTCCATCATTGGCCGCTTTCTGGAACACACCCGGGTGTTCTATTTCTACGCAGATGGTGCAGAAAACGTCTATCTCTCATCAGCCGACTGGATGGAACGTAATTTCTTCCGCCGCATTGAACTGGCCTTCCCTATTCTGGACGCCCGTCTAAAGAAACGGGTCATCACGGAAGGTCTCAGGCTCTATCTGGCCGACAACGAACAATCGTGGGAAATGGATAGCGAAGGCGTCTATACGCGGCGTAAACCGGGGCGCAACAAACCTCATTGTGCTCAGCACGATTTAACCGCCCTGCTCGGTAAAACCGTCTAGCAATTAACCCCGCCGGGCGCTCACGACACCACCTACCTGATGGATGTGGTGCAGCGCCTGATGCAGCCGCTTGAGGTCTGACACTTCCACGGTAAAGGCCATTTCCGCAGCACCGGCTCTGGATTGAGTTTTAACAGCGGTGACATTAAGGCGTTCGCGCGCCAGCACATCCGAAATATCGCGCAGCAATCCCTGGCGATCCTGGGCATCCACCAAAATATCTACGGCATAAACCTCATTCTCAGGCGTCGAGCCGCCCCAATCCGCATCAATGACACGTTCCGGGTGTAAGGCAGCCACATGAAGGAAGCTCGGGCAATCTTGCCGATGCACCGAAATACCTTTTTCTCGTGTCACAAAGCCTTGCACCGGATCCGGTGGCACGGGTTTGCAGCACTTAGCCAACTGCGTCTGTATCTGGTCGACACCGACAATCAGAACACCGCTACCACCGCGATGGCGCGACTGACGCACCATGGCTTCCGGTGACAAGTCAGGCAACGGCAATTCATGCTGTTCGGCACTGACTGCTTTCTGAGGCTCGCCACGTAGCGCCTGCTGCAGGGAGCGCAAGCCCACTTCATCACGACCAACTGCAATTAGCAGGTCTTCTGCCTGGTCATAACCCAGTTCCTGTGCCACCTGGTCAATTGAGGTGTGACTCACACCGGCACGTTGCATTTCCCGCGTGACGATCGCTCTACCGGACGCAAGCGTTTCATCAAGGGCCTGATTGGCAAACCAGGCGCGAACTTTGGTACGGGCTGATTTGGTAATTAGATAACCCTGATGCGGATTCAGCCAATCGCGGGAAGGACCACCTTCCTTCGCAGACACGATCTCAACGCGCTGCCCTGTTTTCAGTGGCGTGGTCAACGGCACCAATGCACCATCGACCTTCGCACCGCGACAACGGTGGCCTAGCTCGGTATGGACTCGATAGGCAAAGTCAACCGGGGTGGCGCCATCGGGCAAGTCGACCACACGACCTTGTGGTGTAAACACATACAGGGTGTCGTTCAGCGCTGCTTCCCGATAATGGGTCTGCCAATCACGGCTATCGCCGATATCATCACGCCAATTAAGCAGCTGACGCAGCAAGGCAATCTTATCGTCGTAGTTTGCGGAAATGGCAGCGCCTTCTTTATAACGCCAGTGTGCTGCCACACCCAATTCGGCATGCCGGTGCATGTCGTGAGTGCGGATCTGGATCTCAAGCGCGCGACCATCTTCGCAGTGCACGGCCGTATGCAGCGAACGGTAGTCGTTACCCTTGGGCTGTGAAATATAGTCATCAAACTCAGAGGGAATCGGGGTCCAGATCTGATGCACATAACCCAACGCGGTATAACAATCGGCAACCGTATCCACGACGATGCGCAGGGCACGTACGTCATAGAGCTCATCAAAGCTCAGGCCCTTGCGCTGCATCTTGCTCCAGATGCTGTAGATATGTTTTGGGCGCCCATAGACTTCTGCCTCTACACCACGTTCGTGCAGTGCTGCCTTAACCCGCTCAACGGCAGTGCCAATAAAAGCTTCCCGCTCCAGGCGCTTTTCATCAAGCTTACGGGCAATGTCCTTATAGGTATCTGTATGCAGGAAGCGGAAGGAAAGATCTTCCAGTTCCCATTTCAGCTCCCACACACCCAGGCGGTTGGCTAATGGTGCCAGCAGCTCGAGCGTTTCACGCGCTACACCCAAGCGGGCCGGGTCCGGATGCTGGGCGTAATAGCGTAATGTTTGCGTCCGCGATGCCAACCGCAACAGTACGACTCGAACATCTTCCACCATGGCCAGCAACATCTTGCGCAGGACCTCGATCTGCACTTTGAGATCTTGCGGATTTAGCGAGGCATCGGAAGAGAAGCCCTGGGTAATAGGGCGCATCTGGTTAAGGCGATAAACCCCTTTGACAAGACGGGCAATATCTTCACCGAATTGCTGCTCAAATTTCTCTTTATTAAAGTGCTCTTCATTCGGGAATGCAAAGAGCAGCGCAGCCTGGCGACTGGTGACATCCAGCCGCAGTTCAGCTGCCATTTGTGCCATTCCTACGGCGTGCGGCCAGACAGGCTCACCACTGCCGAGGAGTGCATCTGCATAAGTCGCCTGCGCCTGTAGTGCGACTACAGCCAGCGATTCACGCTGTGCGGTATTCAGGTCTGCCCATACGACTTCGGGCAATAAGCTTTCAATCATTCAGGCAGAATCCAAAAAATCACGGACGAGATCGATTTGATCCTCTGACATAAACATGGGGGCGTGACCTACGCCTGCAACTACCTTCAGCGTTGCTTTAGGGCCACGCTGCGTCATTTCTGTGGCAGTTTCCGCACTGAGCAGATCGGATAATGCACCATGAATCAATAAGGTCGGGCATTTAACTGCATCGTACAGCGGCCAAACATCAAACGGCTTATCAAGGTATGTTTGCTGCAGCGGTTGCCGGATCTCTTTGTCGTAATTGAACCGGAAGCCACCGGATGGTAAGGGCTTGAAGCTGCTCTCATACAACGCCCCCCATTCCGCCTCTGTCTGGAGTGCAAAGGGCGCAAAAACCACACGTGCGTAACGACGCGCCGATTCCATATCTTTAAATTCATAAGGATTACCAACATAACCGGCAATGCGCTTAAGCGCATCCAGCGAAAGCGTTGGGCCAACATCATCCAGAATCAGTCGACTGATTGGAGAGTTGGGTTGCCCAGCAAGCATCATGCCGATCAAACCACCCATCGAGGTACCGAGCCAAGTTACCTGTTCGACACCGAGTTTGGCCAACAAGGTAATCATGTCTGCGGCGTACGTTACCGTGTTGTAGGCCATCGGGTTCTGCAGAAAATCACTTTCGCCACGACCCACGACATCGGGCGCAATAACCCGGTACTTAGCCGATAGGGATTGAGCCAGTCGTTCAAAATCAAGGCTATTGCGGGTCAATCCATGAACGCAGACGAGAACATTCGGGTTTTGTGGATCTCCCCATTCCCGATAGGCCATGTGATACAGCCCCATCACCCCACCACAAAGCACCTTGTGCAAACTTCCACCGATCGGGTTATTCATGCCAAATCCTTACCGTTCATCCTGTATCACTGCTTTGGAGGGCCTGTTCATCCAGTTTTGACACGCACGCCTAGCACCGTATCAACTCAAACCGGCATCCGTAAGCACACCATCCTGCAAACGCATTGTACGGTCTAGCTGCGCTGCCAGGCTTCGATCATGTGACACGAGCACAAATGCTACGCCAGACTGCACGCCAAGCTCTCGGAACAGCGTGAATACCTGCTCTGCTGTTTGACGATCCAGATTACCAGTAGGCTCGTCAGCCAGTACCACCGAGGGTTTGGTCACCAAAGCACGGGCAATGGCTGTACGTTGTCGCTCTCCACCCGACAAAGCTGCTGGTGTATGTAATAGCCGATGACCCAGGCCCACTTTCTCTAGCCATTCCTGGGCCTCTGCGTCTGCTTCCGCCTTAGGCAACCCACGTACATAAAGCGGCATAGCCACATTCTCTACAGACGTGAATTCAGGTAGCAAATGGTGATGCTGATACACAAAGCCCATATGGCGATTACGCCAGAGGCCACGCTCTTTTTCGGACATGGCTACCCAACTACGGCCAGCAATGAGTACATCGCCGGAGGTCGGATGATCCAACCCACCCAACAGGTGTAAAAAGGTGCTTTTACCCGAACCAGAGGCACCCACAATGGCCACGGATTCACCGGCTACCAGATCGAATGAGACGTCATTCAGCACGGTGACGTTCTCGGCACCTGTACCATAAATCTTGCTGAGGCCACGACAGGACAGGACAAAATCACTCATGACGCAACGCCTCCGCCGGTTGAACACGTGCCGCACGTAGGCTTGGATAAAGCGTTGCCAGCAACGTTAGCACAAAGGCCGTGATTGAAATCGTGATCACATCATCCCATTGCAAATCAGAAGGCAGATCGGAAATGAAGTAGACCTCACGAGAGAGGAAATGAATGCCGAATATGCGTTCAATAGCAGGCACAACTGTATCGATGTTCAACGCTAGGGCAACGCCACCGGCAACACCCAGCCCGAGACCAATCAATCCAATCAACGCCCCTTGCACCATAAAGATCATGGCAATGCTGCCACGGCTGGCACCGAGAGTACGCAGAATGGCAATATCACCGCGCTTATCGGTAACGGCCATCACTAGGGTCGAGACGATATTAAAAGCTGCTACAGCCACGATCAGGAACAGGATCAGGAACATCATCCGCTTTTCAATCTGCACCGCCCTAAAGAAATTAGCGTGCTTGCGGCTCCAGTCGATCAGATAGGCAGGCTCATCCAGTACCGGCGCGATGGAACGCGCGATTTGGGGTGCTTTGAATGGGTCATCCACTTTCAGGCGCACGCCCGTTACGTTTTGTCCCAGACGGAACAGCACTTGTGCATCCTTCATATCAATGAGTGCAAGACCACTGTCGTATTCGAACATGCCGAAATCAAAAATACCGCTGACTTCAAAACTTTTAATACGGGGAATAACGCCCGCCGGGGTAACCACCCCTTCAGGTGCAATCACGGTGACACGATCACCCACCACCACACCCAACGCGCGGGCCAGATCACTACCCAGCACAATCCGGAAGATGCCTGGCTGCAGACTATCCAGCGTGCCCTGCTTCATATGCGTATTGAAATCGGCAACCGTGTTTTCCAGCTGTGGATCAATGCCACGAATGATGGCCCCGCGTACACCGCTACCGGGCATCACCGGACCTTCGCCTGCTTCCCGGTTCAAGCCATTGAGCATGACCTGCCCTTGCACATAAGGCGCAGCAGCCAGCACCTGCGGTACCTGACGCGCCTGGGCAGCAACGCGCTGCCAATCCATCAGGGCACCATCCATGCCCACTACTTCAATATGCGAGGTAACGCCCAGAATGCGGGAGCGCAATTCTTTCTGGAAGCCGTTCATGACGGACAGCACCACAATCAGCGCAGCTACGCCCAATGCAATCCCGGCCATCGAAAGACTGGAAATAAAGGATATAAAGCGGTTGTCCTGGCCGATCTGACGACGGCTACGGACGTATCTCAATCCGATCAGTAACTGAAAAGGTATTTTCACAATCAGGCGTGCTTTTGGCACCAAAAAAGCATAAGACCGCTATGCTACACTCGATTCACCTGCAAGTTGTTCCGAATGCGTTAAGGCACTGCCATCCCCATGCATCTGACCCTTTTTGTCCCCGACCTCCTCTGGCCAGATCATGCGCATCGTCAGGCATTTGAGTTTGAACAGACTAACCCGCTCGCCCGCTTTCTCTTTTTAGCCACGCACAAGGCATCGCCCTTTAGTGCCACTGATTCTTGGGAATCGATATTAGCTGGGGCTTTTGGCCTTGAATCCCATACCGCGCCACTAGGCGCACTCAGGTTACTGGGGGAATCCGATGACACGACCGATACCAATGCCTTTGGTGGCACCCTGCTCTGCGCAGACCCCGTGAGCCTTGATTTCATTCAGCAATCCCTGGTTTTAAGCAACCCGGGGGCAGCCCAACTCAGCCCCGATGACTGCAACCGTCTGATTGACAGCCTGAACGAAGAATTTGCCGATGAAGGCTGTTTTTCCGTCGGAAACACGAGTAATCACTGGTATTTCACACCGAACAATCCCGATATGGAGCTACCCAATCTGGCCGCTTGCAGTCGTTTATTGGGTCGCCGTATAGATGCGGATGAATCACGGCAGGTTCTGGGTCGCGAGGGATTACGTTGGCTCAACCGTATTCAAATGTGCCTCAATGGCCACCCGGTTAATGAAGCTCGGCAGATGAACGGTTTAACCGCCATCAATAGCGTCTGGCCCTGGGGCGCGGGCATACTCGCGACAAACACACTAGGCAACACAACGCCTTTCACGATAGCTATAGGCGACAACGCATTACTGCGTGGCCTATGCACCCTTACCGGCACACCACACGCATCCGAAACCACTACGGCCACGAGTACCCTACTACTGGATACCAGTTTGTCCACAGCGATTGCCCAGGATGACCTAGACGCCTGGCAAATGGCCGTTAAACATTTGACAGAGAGGCATATCGCCCCGGCACTGGATGCGCTAGCCAGCGGCACGCTGACGAGTCTCTCTGTGGTTGCACCCGATGCGTACCAGACGCACCGATGGACTTTAAACGCAACACACAAAAGTTTAAATCCATCGTTCATTCAGCGCTTGCTGGGACGTACTCATAATCACCCCGATCTGGCGACCTTGATATCCTCATGGTAGCGCTCAGCAAACGCGCCTGGTCGGAACGTACTGCCTGGCAATTGGAACAAGGGGGTATCAGTCCCTTGATGGCCAGGCTATACGCAGCACGTGGCATTAGTCAGCCCGGGCAGATAAGCACGCGCATGGAAGAACTCCTTCCCCCTGCCGCACTAAAGGGCATGGATACGGCAGCACAGATTCTCGCCGACGCCATCACTGAAGGTCGCAAAGTCTGCATCGTGGCCGATTATGATGCCGATGGCGCTACAGCCTGTGCAGTAGCCGTTAAAGGCTTGCAGCTGCTGGGTATTCAATCCGGCAAGTTGGATTACTTTGTGCCGGATCGTTTCAAACTCGGTTATGGGCTCACGCCAGCGATCGTCGATCTGGTTGCGCAAGCTCCCGGTGGTAAACCAGACCTGCTGATCACTGTAGATAACGGGATTGCCAGTATTGAGGGCGTCGCACACGCAAAGGCCATGGGCATGCAGGTAGTGATCACCGATCACCACTTACCGGGCAATACGCTACCCGTAGCCGATGCAATTGTTAACCCCAATCAACCGGGCTGCGACTTTGCCTCCAAGAATCTGGCCGGCGTAGGCGTGATGCTCTACGTGCTGATGGGTTTGCGCCAGACATTGCGTCAGCGCCAATGGCCGGCCGCAGAACAGGCCAATCTGGGCACGCTGCTTGATCTCGTTGCACTGGGCACCATTGCCGATGTGGTGTCACTGGATCACAACAACCGCATCTTGGTCGCCAACGGCCTGAACCGGATTCGGCAACGTCGCTGCTGCCCGGGCATTCTGGCGCTCTACGCTGTCGCAGGGAAACAACCGGACAGGGCCCAAGCAAGTGATCTTGGGTTTTTACTGGGGCCGCGCCTGAATGCCGCCGGCCGCATGGACGATATGCGCATCGGCATCCGTTGCCTACTGGCTAAAGATATGGGGGACGCGCTCAAGCTGGCACAGGAACTCGATCGGCTGAATATCGCCCGCCGCTCCGTTGAAGACCAGATGAAAAATGATGCCTCTAAAATTCTGACGCAGCTGGATGTAGCCAATACCGCAGGCATTAGCCTTTATGACCCAGGTTGGCACGGTGGCGTCGTCGGCATTCTAGCCGGCCGCATTAAAGAGCAAATGCATCGGCCAACCATCGTATTTGCCAGCGATGGGAGTGGCTTGATCAAAGGCTCGGGACGATCGATACCCGGGCTACACCTCAGAGATGCCCTCGATCACCTGACCAAAATCTACCCGGAACTCATCATCAAGTTTGGTGGCCACGCCATGGCAGCCGGTTTGAGCATTCGCGAAAGCGATTTCGGCTTATTCCAGCGCGCCTTTGACGAACTGGTCGATCAACTATTACCCGTCGAAGCGCGCACCCATAGCCTAGCGATTGATGGTCCGCTCGTTGACAGTGAACTCAGTTTGAATACCGCCAAGCAATTGGCTGAAGGTATCTGGGGTCAGGGTTTCCCTGCACCGATCTTTGCGAATCAATTCCAGATTCTGGAATCCCGCTTGCTACAGGACAAACATCTAAAACTCACCCTGAGCTGCGGGCAAAGCCGTATGGATGCCATCCGCTTTAACGACACAACTATCCCGACTGCTCAAGACACCCTGGCCTATGCGCTGGAGATTAATCACTACAACGGCGTAGACCGCCCGCAACTTCGTATTGAAGCAATCTGTCCCGCACTATAGAAAACGCCACCCGAAGGTGGCGTTTCTTTTTCTAGCAATGACCTAAATCAGAGCAGAATTAACCCAACATCAGTTTATTGATCTTGCGCACAAAGCCTGCCGGATCTTCGATCTGACCGCCCTCAGCAAGCAAGGCTTCATCAAACAGCACCGATGCGTAATCATCAAAGTGACCACCCTCGTTTGGCAGCAATTCCATTTTCTTGAGCATCGGATGCTGTGGGTTGATTTCCAGAATCGGCTTAATTTCCGGCGCGTTCTGACCCATCATTTTCAGCATGCGCTGCAGATTGGCGCCCGGATCATGCTCATCAGCAACCAGACATGCCGGTGAATCGGTCAGACGATGCGTGACGCGCACTTCCTTGAGTTTATCGCCCAGCGCCTTCTGGAGTCGTTCAACTAGGTCTTTGGCCGAAGATTCGGCTTCAGCACGTGCCTGCTTTTCGCTGGCATCTTCCAGTTCGCCCAGATCCAGGCCGCCCTTGGCTACAGACTGCAAAATCTTGCCATCAAAGTCGCGTAGATGGCTTACCAACCATTCATCAACACGATCCGAAAGCAATAGGACTTCAATGCCCTTCTTGCGGAAGATTTCCAGATGCGGGCTGTTCTTGGCACCCTGGAAGGTTTCGGCCGTAACGTAATAGATTTTGTCCTGGCCCGGCTTAATGCGTGACACATATTCGGTCAACGATACGTTCTGCTCAGGGCTATCGGTCGTGGTCGTGGCGAAACGCAGCAGCTTGGCAATGCGTGCCTGATTGGCCTGGTCTTCACCCACACCTTCCTTGAGCAACTGACCAAACTGGTTCCAGAAGGTGGTGTATTTCTCTGCATTGTTTTCAGCTAGATCTTCCAGCAAACCTAGCACGCGCTTGGTACAACCCGAACGGATCTGTTCGATGTCTTTGCTTTCCTGAAGAATCTCGCGCGATACATTGAGCGGCAGATCTGCCACATCAACGACACCACGCACGAAGCGCATATAGGTCGGCATCAGCTGCTCGGCATCATCCATAATGAAAACGCGCTTCAGATAAAGCTTGATGCCATGACGTGCGCTGCGATCCCACAGATCAAACGGCGCTTGTGATGGGATGTAAAGCAACTGCGTGTATTCCTGACGGCCTTCAACCTTGGCATGCACCCATGTCAGCGGCTCCTGATAATCGTGGGCCACGTGCTGATAGAAAGCCTTGTACTCATCCTCAGTGACTTCGCTCTTCGGGCGTGCCCACAGAGCACTCGCCTGATTAACGGTTTCCTCCTCACCGGTTGCCTTCATGGCCTTGGCTTCTTCGTCCCATTTCTCTTGCGCCATACGGATCGGCAAGGCAATGTGGTCCGAGTATTTACGCAGAATTTCGCGTAGCTTCCAGCCATTAAGCAGGTCTTCCTGTTCGGCACGCAGGTGTAGCGTCACTTCTGTGCCGCGGCCAGGGTGGTCGATATCAGCGACCGTGTATTCACCCTCCCCGGCTGATACCCATTCCACGCCTTCGTTAGCTGACGCCCCGGCCTTGCGGCTACGTACTATCACCTTATCGGCAACGATAAACGACGAATAAAAGCCCACGCCAAACTGACCAATCAGATTGGCGTCTTTCTGAGCATCACCCGTCAGGGCTGAAAAGAATTCTTTGGTACCAGACTTCGCAATCGTACCCAGGTGGGCAATGGCCTCATCCTTAGTCATACCAATGCCGTTATCGGCAATGGTGATCGTTTTGGCTTCTGCATCGATCAGAATACGCAGCCCAAGCTCCGGATCATTCTCGAAAAGGCCAGGGTTGGCCAGCGCCTCATAACGCAACTTGTCGCAAGCATCCGATGCATTCGACACCAATTCACGCAGGAAAATCTCTTTATTCGAATAGAGCGAATGGATCATCAACTGAAGCAGCTGTTTCACTTCTGCCTGGAATGCCTTGGTTTCGGTTTGATGTTGTTGGGTCATAGGTCTTTAACAATAAGAAAGTTGACTGAATAAAACGCGATGCGTCTCAAATAGGGACGCGATTCTCAAATTCAAGTCTCCGGGGCAAACGGGAGCACCTCCAGTGTTTGGTAGATCACTTCCACCACCTCCAGCTCCCGTTCTCCTAAAGGGCTGGCAAAACGGGCAATATCGCCCTCACGCAGCTTGAGCAGCGCCTTGGCCAAAGGAGAAACCCAGCTAATCCAGCCCTTGGTGGGGTCTGCTTCATCAATACCGACAATGCTATAGGTCGTTTCAGTACCGTTTTCGTCACAAACAACCACCGTTGCACCAAAAAACACCTGATCCCGATGCTGCTGTAGGCCCGGATCAATAATGTGGGCGTTTTCCATGCGCTTCATCAGAAAGCGGATACGGCGATCAATCTCCCGCAGCCGCTTTTTTCCATAGAGATAATCACCATTCTCGGAGCGATCCCCGTTGGAAGCAGCCCAGGACACAATCTCAACGATTTTGGGTCTTTCGGTCTTCACGAGGTATTCCAGCTCATCACATAGACGGCGATGGCCGCCGGGGGTCATGTAATGACGCTGTTTGGGTGCTACAGGTGTATTCATGAGTGAATCTTCATTAGGCAAGCCGGCATTATCCTAGACCGCCCAGTCTGATGTCACAAAAAATTAATCGAATACGAAAGCAATCCTATTGCACTCTGCAACGTTGCGGCGCAACATAACACCTATCTGTTTTAGTCAATTCAGGAATACAAGATGCATTCAAAAACCTCAAATACGTCTCTTAAAGGAATGAATGGTCTGGTTGTCGGCATCGCCAACCAGCACAGTATTGCATGGGGTTGTGCCGAGGCGTTCCGCGCTGCGGGAGCCGAACTCGCTATTACCTACCTGAATCACAAGGCAGAAGCGCATGTACGCCCATTGGCCGAAAAGGTCGATGCCACTCTCATCGAAGTACTCGACGTAGAAAATGACGTAGAGATGGGTGCCTTATTTGAAAAAATAGATCAGGACTGGGGTCAACTCGATTTCGTATTGCACTCTATCGCTTTTGCGCCCCTGGATGATTTGCACGGCCCCGTTCTGGATACGAGCCGAGAGGGCTTTGCCCGCGCCATGGATATTTCTTGCCATAGCCTGATCCGCCTGGCGCGCCATGCAGCACCGTTGATGAAAAATGGTGGCACCCTACTCACCATGAGCTACGAAGGTGCCAACCGCGTAGCTCCTAACTACGGCATCATGGGCCTGGCCAAAGCCTCCCTTGAAGCTGCCACGCGCGCGCTAGCGGCAGAACTGGGTCCGAAGAACATCTCTGTCAATGCAATCTCCCCAGGTCCTATCGCCACCCGGGCTGCTTCAGGCATTCTGGAGTTTGACCACCTGATGAAAGACAGTATCGAACATGCACCACTCCGTCGTCTGGTCACCATCGAAGAGGTCGGTGCTTTGGCAACGCTGCTTGCTAGCCCTGCTGGCCGTGCTATCACAGGTGATGTTATCGTTGTCGATGGCGGTCGCCACATTCTTTACTGATCTCAGAGTAATCCATGTCTCACACTTCCAATCTCGATAAATTCTGCGGTGGTCTCATCGAGAACCACCCCTTCAGCGAATTAAAAGTCGGCGATAGTGCTTCGGTTACCAGAACGGTCACTATTGATGACTTACGTCTGTTTGCTGCCGCGACGGGTGATGCGAACCCGACGATGCTGGATCCGGAATTTGCCGATAGCAGCATTTATCGGGAAGTGGTTGCGCACGGCATGTGGTCCGGTGCCATGCTGGTCAACCTGCTGGGCAGCGAGTTGCCTGGTCTGGGCACGATTCTGGTCGATCAGAACCTGCGTTATTTACGTCCGGTAACCGTAGGCGATACAGTCACCTTCAAAATCACTGTCGAACGCAAGTACGAGCGCACACAACACGTGCTGTTTGATGCCGAAGTCATTCTTGAAAGTGGCTTGCGTGCAGTGACCGGAACATTGGAGGTGCTAGCCCCCTCCGAAAAAATTGTACGCCAGCAACTCTGCGTACCTGAGGCAACCCTATCAACAAGAGATGCCCGTTTACAGGCGTTTATTGCATTAGCTGACGGCAAACCACCTGTGTGTACAGCGGTGATTCATCCTTGTGATGAAGAATCTTTGCGTGGTGCCGTTCTTGCGGCTGAACACGGCTTAATCCAGCCAATTTTGATCGGTCCCGCCGAGCGCATTCAGCAATTGGCGCAATCGTTGTCGCTCAACATAGAGCCATACCGCCTGGTGGATACCCCCTACAGCCAGGAGTCGGCTCGTGTTGGCGTTGAACTCGCCCGCAACGGTGAAGCGCAAGCCCTCATGAAGGGTAGCCTGCATACTGATGAATTGATGAGCGCCGTAGTAGATCGTGCCACCGGTTTGAGAACTGCACGTCGGTTATCACATGTATTCCGCATGGATGTGCAGACTTATGCCAAGCCCCTGCTGATTACCGATGCGGCGATCAATATCTATCCGGATCTGGAAGCCAAGGCCGACATCATCCAAAATGTGATTGAACTAGCCCACATTCTCGGCGTTAAAGATCCGCGCGTTGCGATCTTATCGGCAGTAGAAACGATCAATCCCAAGATTCAATCCACGCTGGATGCGGCAGCGCTCTGCAAAATGGCCGATCGCGGTCAGATCAAAGGCGGTACGCTCGATGGCCCCCTGGCTTTTGACAATGCGATCTCGCTGGAAGCCGCTAAAACCAAAGGCATCAAATCGCCTGTGGCGGGCTTTGCCGATATTCTGGTCGTACCGGATCTCGAGTCCGGCAACATGGTGGCAAAACAGCTGGAATATCTGGCGGGTGCTGTACCGGCAGGCATCGTACTGGGTGCCAAGGTACCGATTATTCTGACCTCACGCGCTGATAATGCAGAGACGCGAATGGCATCCTGCGTGCTGGCCGTACTTATCGCTAACGCCAATCAGAAAAAATAAAGCCAGCAACTATTGCTGGCTTTATTCGTGGACTCGGTAGCGGCTTAGTCGTTACCGTCTTCTGCAGGCCAGTTCTTGATAAAGTTCTTGAGCATACGGTTCTCGAAACCCTGCTCTTCCAGAACGGCCTTCGCAACATCCATAAACGAAACAACGCCCATCAGAAGCTTGCCATCCATCACCGGCACATAGCGCTGGTGATGGTTCACCAGTAATTCGCGAACAGCTTCAATCGGCATGTCAGGACGCGCCACAATCGGTTGAGACACCTTGAAATCAGCAACTGTCAAAGCGGACAAATCGCCTTTGGTCTTACCAACTGCCTGAAGGACTTCGCGGAAGGTAATGAGACCAGTCATTTCACCAGCATCCATAACAACCAGCGAACCGGCATCGTGCTCGGTCAGCGCTTCAACGGCTTGTGACAGACTGGCACCCGAATGGGTGGTGTAAAGCACATTGCCTTTGAGTTTGAGTATTTCCTGTACCAGCATACTAATTCCGGGTCCTGTCTTAGCGTTCTAGATCGACCAGCTTGCCAGCCTGTCCGTTAAAGGCGTCGGCATCCGGCAGCGGATCCTTACGCTCGGCAATCACGGGCCAATTTTTAGCCAGCTCGGCATTGAGCGCAATAAACGCCTCCTGGCCTGTCGGCACATCATCTTCAGCGTAAATAGCTTCAGCCGGACATTCGGCAACGCAGAGGGTGCAATCAATACACTCATCCGGGTCAATCACCAGAAAATTCGGGCCTTCGTGGAAACAATCCACCGGGCATACGTCCACGCAATCGGTGTATTTGCACTTGATGCAGTTGTCGGTAACAACGTACGTCATTATTTCTCTACTCCTGATAAATGGTGCACTGCTTCATACGGGGGTGAGGATACCATGGGCTCCGCCTAGCCGCACGTGACGTGCTCTCAACTTTTATGGACGTCTCTCAGTAACAGCATGTCCAGCACCCGATCTTCCCGCTGGCGCGCAAAACCGCAATCAACCTGCCGATTAGAGTTTTCGTAGGTGCCAAAGAGTATGTCCCAGAGTGGCAACCCGTAATTGTTCTGATGTTTGCCAAATTCGTGATGGATACGGTGCATTTCTGGTCGAGCTATGACATACCCCAGCCAGACCGGCGTGCGGATGTTGGTGTGTTCCCAGATTTCAAAAACACCCACCCAAGCTGTTGTAAAAGCAGCACTCTCGACACTAAAACCTAACAGGGCATAAGCCACAAAATTGACGATCAGCACCGTAGAAAGGTAGTCAAAGGGGTGCGAATAAAAGGCTGCCAGCGCCTGAATACGGTGGGTACTATGATGAATCTGATGGAATGACCGCCAGAGCAAATCGCTCTGGTGTCGGAGTCTGTGCCACCAGTAATTCATAAAAGTAACTAGTAGATAGCCAATCAGGCCATTTAATACGGGTGGATTATCTATCCAGGTCGCACTGAAAGCTGGAAAGAACCCAGAGAAGTGAAAAAAGCCGTCTAGCAGAAAGCCAATACTGGTCGTCAACAGTACACCGCTGAGCAAAAGCAGCCCGCTTAATAAAAACCAGCGGCGGTTAGACTCATATCGTTTGTTGGGAAAGCCAGACTCTAAAAGCAAAAAGACTGCAGTGAAGCCTAAAAACAACAAATCCGATGCGGACAAGTAGTCATTCCAGACCATAAAGAACCAACGCCAGTCAGGCTTTCGTAAATACCTTCAACGCTAATAACTCGTCATGCCAGAGCACGCCAAGCAGCACACCCGTAAACAGCACTTCGGCATCGTTAAACAGACCCTGAACTTCCGTCATGCTCACCGGGCTATCAGTCAGTCCAATCAGCAATTCCAGCAAGAACAAAGTTCCGGTAAACACCCAGCGCGCCCAACGATATTGTGCGGTTTTACGATCGGCGATTGAACCACAGTTAAGCCACAGAAACGCCATCGCCGCGCCATTAAGCAGCAAGGCAAACGCGATCGGGTAATTCACTGAAAACGGTGAGGTGACGTAATAACCAATTGCCGATAAAGCTTGCAACAGCATCAACAATCGCACATTAACCTCTGCGATCTTTAATGCGCAACGGACTCACTCGCTCTCTGAACCCTTGTTTAGTTTCTACGTTCCCTCGGCACTCATCAATAAATCTTGCAGTTTCATTCACAACCAATTCACGTTCGTTGTCGACAGTAATGATGTGATAGCTGTCTCCCAGCCAGACCACCCGACGTTTCTCCGAGTTCACCCGGCGCAGGATTTCTTCAGCGTTACGCGGCGCGGCAGTCTCGTCTTCAACCGCATGAATAACCAGCAAAGGTGTCTGGACATGGTTAAGCCAGGTGCGCGTAATGCGCATCATGCATTGCGCTTCATGCATGTGTCGTGCCGAAACAAATGCCGAGCCGACTTCTGAAGCATCGCCCTGCTCCACTGCTTTTTGCACCCGACGGCGCAATTCGGCATTGGCAATTCCATAAGGATATTTTTCCCGCCACGACCAGTTTCTAAATCCAGCGGCATAAACAAAGCGGATCATGAAGTGGTACCAGGGGGTAGCCCATCCGTCATAACGCAATACGGGGGATAGCAACACCATCCCATCGACATCAGTGCGGCGTTGCGCCAGCGCTAAGGCCAGAACCGACCCCATACTCAGACCCACAACATTTACCGTCTGACACGCTGCTTTGAGTGTTAGATATCTGGCTTCAACCTCATCGACCCATGCATGCCAGTCAATTGGCCCCACTTTATCCGCATATCCCGGAATCATCGGAATATCGATGGTGTACCCAGCAGCCTCAAGCACCTTGGGAATAGTGCCCAGTTCTTTAGGCGTGCCGCATAATCCCGGCAGGAGTAGCACGCCATGCTGCTTTTGTGGTTTGATATCGATTAAATCAGACATACGCGCAAGGATACAGGCAACATGGAATTTCGCAATCGAAGAGCTTGGCGGGAAAACCCTGCAGAGGGATATTTTGTTGCAATTGTTGCGTACGCCATCGCACTACTTGTGCGTCTGCAGTTACAAAGCGTCCTTGATGACAAGCTGCCTACCTTTTTCTTTACGCTGGCCACTATCGTCGTGGCAGCACGTTATGGGCTATACCCTGCCCTTATAACGATTGTACTGAGTCTGCCGACCAGTCTGTTTTTCTTTGTCAAACCTTACGATACGTTTGAAATTCCGACAGTTAATGACAGCCTAACCATTGTGTATTTCACCGTAGTAACCCTGTTGGTTGCGCTGGTGCTCGAAAAGTCGCACCGCAGCAAATACAACAGCGAGTTAAACGCACGGGTGTCTGACACGCGATTTAGGCTCATGACCCAATTAGATAAAGATCTACGCAGCAAGTTTTCGGAAACGCTGTAACAACCCAGCATTAGGTTTTTTTAATCCACTCAAAACAACTTGCCCATTGTGTATTCTTGCGGCAAACTGCTCACGTTTGTACAGTTTGGATGACCAACTGGCAGGCACTTATTTCAACCACTTCATTATTCCTTTGAGGCAATGCGCTATGAGCGAACATATTGTCCACGTCACTGACAGCTCCTTCGCCGACGACGTTACCAACTCGACAGAACCTGTTCTGCTCGACTTCTGGGCCGAATGGTGTGGCCCTTGCAAAATGATTGCGCCGATCCTGGACGATATCGCCAAGGAATATGCCGGCAAGGTCAAAGTTGCCAAGATCAATATCGATGAGAACCAACAAACACCAGCTCAATTCGGTGTGCGTGGCATCCCAACACTGATGCTGTTTAAAAACGGTAGTGTTGAGGCCACCAAGGTGGGAGCACTCTCTAAATCCCAACTGGTTGCCTTCCTAGACGGTCACCTGTAAGATCAGCGGGGTGGAATGAGTTCCACCCCGAGTTTTACCCCTAGCAGTACGCGCAATACCCTTGATCAGAGCAATTCTGATCAAATCAGCACAAGACCGGATGAACAGTAGCAAACGCTCTCCGGAAATTCTTCTGCAAGCGGCTTGATCATAAGCTCCCAGTCCTAACGCAATCATCTCAAGTACACCCCGCGTGTAACGTTGCGTGCAGGCAATCACTATCCGCACTTTCGCGACCCATATATGCATCTTTCCGAACTCAAGTCCAAGCACGTCAGCCAGCTGATTGACATGGCCACTGCTGCCGGCATCGAACACGCTAATCGGCTACGTAAGCAAGAACTAATTTTTGCCCTGCTCAAAGAACACGCCAAAACGGGCGAAACCATCTATGGCGATGGCTGTCTGGAAGTCATGCAGGAAGGTTACGGCTTTCTTCGTGCTGCCGAATCTTCCTATCTGGCGAGCTCGGATGACATTTACGTCTCCCCTTCGCAGATGCGCCGCTACAACCTGCGCAACGGCGACACCATCGATGGTGAAATTCGCATGCCACGCGAAGGCGAACGTTATTTTGCGCTGACCAAGGTCGACCGCATTAATGGCGAAGCGCCGGATGCCTGCAAAAACAAGATTCTGTTTGAAAACCTGACGCCACTGCACCCGAACGAGCCGTTGCGCCTGGAGCGGGATAGCAAAACCGAGGAAAACCTCACCTCGCGCATCATCGACATGGTGGCACCGATTGGTAAGGGTCAACGCGGTCTGCTGGTTGCCTCGCCGAAATCCGGTAAAACCGTCATGCTGCAGAATATCGCTCATGCCATTACGGCCAGCCACCCCGATGTGGTGCTCATCGTGCTACTGATCGATGAGCGGCCGGAAGAAGTCACCGAAATGCAGCGCTCAGTACGCGGCGAAGTGATTGCATCGACCTTTGATGAGCCGCCCGTCCGTCACGTCCAAGTGGCTGAGATGGTCATCGAAAAGGCCAAGCGCCTGGTCGAACATAAGAAAGACGTGGTTATCCTGCTCGACTCGATTACCCGCCTCGCCCGCGCCTACAACACCGTACAACCGGCCTCCGGCAAAGTACTGTCGGGTGGTGTCGATGCCAACGCCCTGCAGAAACCGAAGCGCTTCTTCGGTGCTGCCCGCAATATCGAAGAAGGTGGCTCACTGACGATTATCGCTACGGCACTGATCGATACCGGCAGCCGTATGGATGACGTGATCTACGAAGAATTCAAGGGCACCGGCAATATGGAGATCCATCTGGATCGCAAGATGTCGGAAAAACGCCTGTACCCATCGATCAACGTCAATCGTTCGGGCACCCGTCGCGAAGAACTACTGATTCCGCAGGAAATCCTGCAGAAGATCTGGGTACTACGCAAACTGCTCTACCCGATGGACGATCTGGAAGCCATGGAGTTCCTGCTCGACAAGGTCCGTTCTACCAAGAACAACGCCGAATTCTTCGATGCCATGCGCCGCGGCTAAGAAAGCCATTGCAATTGCTTGAAAATTCAGCGATAATTAAAAACTTAAGTGATCCCGCCACAATCGCCGGATCGGTGTAACTAAAACTAGGATTCTTTCAAATGAAGTCTGGCATCCACCCCGAATACAAAGATATCGAAGTCACCTGCTCCTGCGGTGAGAAGTTCACGACCCGTTCGACCATGAACAAGGCCCTGCACGTTGAAGTTTGCTCCAACTGCCACCCGTTCTACACCGGCAAGCAGAAGATCGTGGATACGGCCGGTCGCGTCGAGAAGTTCCGTCAAAAGTTCGGCGGCCTGCGCAAGTCTGCCTAAGACCTTCGCACGTTCGAACGATCAAAGGGCAGCCTAGGCTGCCCTTTTGCTTTATTAGCAATACAATCGGCACATTATGTCCATTCTTGACTTGAGACCCACCCCACCCTCCGCCAAATCAGATGCCCCTGTGCGCTGGAGCACCTATTCCCGTCAGCCGCTGCTGATGGGCTGGCCGGTGGCGCTCTGTCTTGCGCTGATATTACTACTCCCGGGCTTAATCGGCCGCGATCCATGGCGCGGTGATGACGCGGAGCATTTCGGCGTCATTGCCAGCCTGCTTAACAGCGGTAGCTGGCTAGTACCAACCTTCCAGGGAGACACCTGGAACCAGTCCCCACTCTACTACTGGGTCAATGCACTCATTGCCTGGCCATTCAGTTTGTTCCTGCCGCTGCCGGATGCCGCACGTATCGGGAACCTGTTCTGGGTAGGGACCACCATCTACGCCCTCTATCAAACAGCGCGTAACACGCTGGATACTGAAGACGCACGTATTTTGCCTTTTCTGGCGCTGAGCGCCCCGGGGCTCATGCTGAGCGCCCACGAAACCCAACCAGACCTGGCTGTGATGGCGGGTTACGCCCTTTTCTTCTGGGGCACTAGCAAAATATGTTTTGAAAAGGTCATGCCAGGGTCAACGCTCGCTGCACTAGGGCTGGGTGTCACCATGCTTTCGGGCGGTCTCTGTATTGCTCTGCCGCTCATTATCGTGCTGCTCGGTCAATTTCTCTTCAAACCAAAACTACGCCTCAACACCCTCGTAGCGCTCATGCTGGGGCTGCTGATCGGTTTCTCCTGGTTTATGCATGCCGCGGCTTTTGGCAACCCAGAACCTACAGCGTTGCTTGAAGCGATCTGGCCAACATCCACATTACGTAACCTGACCGAAATTTCTCCGCACCTGCTGAGCTTTATAAAACTGATCGCTTGGACGACCTGGCCGGCATGGCCGATTGCAGCTTGGACGCTATGGCGTCGCCGCCATAGTTTCTGGCGGCACGAAACCGTTGTTCCCCTAGTCGTGCTACTCATTGCCTTTGCACTGCAAGTGAGCATGACAGCCGCGCGCCCTTCAAAGGGCCTTGTCATCCTGATGCCCATCCTGTTACTCGCCACGGCTTCAGTAAGTCATTTACGTCGCGGGGCAGCCAACCTGCTTGATGCGTTTACGTTGACGCTATTTACCATCACTGCCGGCTTTGTCTGGTTAGGCTGGTGTGCCATTCATTTTGGCTGGCCGGAACATCTGGCACAAACTGTCACACGTCTTGAACCCGGTTTCACCACACCGCTGACCATTGTTCCTCCGGCCGTCGCATTTCTGCTGACCATTGGCTGGTTCGTACTCATGCGCAACATCCCCCGTTCCCCAGTCCGTGGTATTCAGCACTGGTTTGCAGGCATTACCCTTATCTGGGCATTAGTGGTTGCGCTCTGGTCACCCTGGTTAGACCATGGCATGTCCTACACCCGTTTGGGCAATCAACTCGCGCAGCAAATCGACCCGTCTGGCTGCATTGCGACCTACCAGGTATCCAATGATGCCCGTGCCGCATTAAGCTATCAGCTGCAGCGGTCAATGCCACGCAGCACCCTGAAATCAGCCGCAAACTGCCGCTTGTTGCTGACTGAAAGCCCAGGCAAAAACCAGGAGCTTAAGCCGCCAAAAGGCTGGGAAACTACTCAAAAAGTCTGGTCGGGTCATCGCCGCGGCACCCGTGCCGAGCGTTATAGCCTTTACTTGAGAACTGCCACCGACACTACTCAGCCTTGATAAAGTGGGTGCGGTAATACCGCAGTTCTTCGATCGATTCGTGGATATCGGCCAGCGCTGTGTGTGCCCCGGTTTTATTAACCTGTGTCGACAGATCCGGGCGCCAACGGCGGCAAAGCTCTTTAAGCGTACTCACATCCAAATTTCGATAATGGAACCACTTTTCTAGCTCTGGCATGTAACGTGCCATGAAGCGACGATCCTGGCAGATTGAGTTACCACACATCGGGCTAATGCCTTTCCCGATCCATTCTTTCATAAAGGCAATGGCTGCGGACTCAACGGCATGCATTTCCAGCGGAGATGTACGCACACGCGCCGTTAAACCCGAAGCACCATGTGTTTTAGTGTTCCACTCATCCATACCTGCCAACGTGGCGTCAGACTGGTGCACAGCCCACGAAGATGATTCGGCAACGACATTCAGATCTGCATCGGTGATCACCATGGCTAACTCCAGAATCGTGTCCGACTCCGGATTCAAGCCTGTCATTTCCATATCCAGCCAAACCAAACGTCTTTGATCAATGGTCATATCTGCACTACCTTCTGCGCGATGCTTTAAGATGCAACATTGTGTCACAGTCATTCGCCATCACTAACGGATCCATGTCTGATATTTCGCTCCTCTTTATTGCGCTTGTCGCTGCCAATCTATTCGTCAAACTCTGGTTAAACATTCGCCAGGCACACAACGTGCATCGCCATCAGGGTGACGTACCGGAATCATTCAGAGACGTCATCAGTCTTGAAGCACATCAGAAAGCTGCTGCCTATACCTGCGCCAAAATCCACGTAGGGCAATTGAGTCTAGTCATTGATACAGCCTGGCTACTGATCCTGACCGTGGGCGGCGGCATCAACCTGCTTTATGGCATAGCCCTTGATATCGGTGGCAAGCAATCAATGCTCGTAACCGGTTTGATTTTCCTTGTTGGTTTGGGACTTCTATCCAGCCTGATTGACCTCCCCATCAGCATTTACCGCCAATTTGGTCTTGAGGCACGTTTTGGCTTCAACCGCATGACGCCGATCCTGTTTGTGACCGACCTACTGCGAAATGCGCTGGTGAGTCTGATCATTGCGCTTCCACTACTCTCGCTGATCCTCTGGCTATTGGAACTGGCGACCCCCATGAGCTGGCTGTGGGCATGGCTGGGCTGGATGACGTTTAACGGGCTGCTACTCTTTATTTATCCGGTGGTCATTGCACCGCTGTTCAATAAATTCACGCCCATGCCTGACAGTGAGCACAAACAAAAGCTTGATGCCTTACTACAACGCTGCGGCTTCAGTGCGGCCGGCCTATTTGTCATGGATGGCTCAAAGCGCTCTGCTCATGCCAATGCCTATTTCACCGGATTTGGTAAAAACCGGCGCATTGTGTTGTTTGACACCCTGATCAATCAACTTTCACCAAGCCAGCTGGAAGCCGTGCTCGCACATGAAATTGGTCACTATCAGTGCAAACACCTGCAAAAGCGTTTGATACTGATGGCACTAATATCGCTAGCGCTTCTCTGGGCACTGTTCCAGCTACTTCATGCGCCGTGGTTTTATAGCGCACTCGGTGTCGATGTTGCCAACCCGGCAACAGCACTGGCGCTGTTTAGTCTTGCGATGCCGCTCTGCCTGTTGCCGCTCACGCCGCTTAACAACGCACTCTCGCGCAAACACGAATATGAAGCTGATGCCTATGCCGCGCAGCAGAGCAACGCAAATGAACTCATTGGGGCACTTATCACCATGTACAGGGAAAATGCGGCCACGCTCACGCCAGATAGCTTCTACTCGCTATTCCACGACAGCCATCCGCCCGCCACATTGCGCATAGCGCATCTCAACGTACAACCTGGCGAGCAGGCATGAGCAAAACCTTCACTGCTCGGATCATTGCCAGCCATGGGCGCCACTATGTTGCCCGAGACGATGCCGGCGCACTATGGCATTGCATCGCCCGTGGTAAAAAACATGAGGTTGCCGTTAACGATGTCGTCCACCTCACAGACCTGGGCAACTCGGGTGATGTCACCCAGCCACAGGCAGTGATTGAAAAAACTCAGCCGAGACGGAATCTATTCCGTCGCTCAGACCAGTTCAAGGAAAAAGCCATTGCCGCTAACGTCGATCAGGTCTGGTTTGTGGTCGCTACTGAACCATCATTTGATCCAGAGCTACTATCCCGCTGTCAGGTCGCCTGCGCTGCTGAGGATATCAAGTTCACGATTCTGCTCAACAAGTGTGATCTGCTAGATCTGCTACCGCGTGCCAAAGAACTGATCGCCCCATTCCAGACGATTGGCATCCCGGTTATTCACACATCCACATTAACCGGGCAAGGCATCGACCAGCTCCAGCAACAGATCAATGGTCAATCCACTGTACTCACCGGGCAATCGGGCATGGGCAAATCATCGCTCATTAACGAACTGGTGCCGGATGCCAAAGCCACCATTGGTGAAATCTCCCACTATCTGGATACCGGGCGTCATACCACCACCACCGTACAGGCTTATCAGCAAGGCCCGCAAACAACCATCATTGATGTACCCGGTTTACAGGTGTTTGGTTTATCCCATCTCATCGATGAACAGATTCTGCTGGCCTTCCCGGAATTCAGACCTCATTTGGGTGATTGCCGATTCCGCGACTGCCGTCATCTGAATGAACCCGATTGCGCTTTTAGAAAGGCCGTAGAGGCTCACACAGCGACGCAGAACCGGCTGGAATTGTTACGTCAGTTACTGCTAGAAAACAAATCACGGCTATAAAAAAACCGCCCCGAAGGGCGGTTTCTATTTCAAACGTTAGCTGATTAGCAACGTTCGAAAATCACGGCAATACCCTGGCCGCCACCGATACACATGGTAACGAGGCAGTACTTACCGCCAACACGTTGCAGTTCATAGATAGCCTTGGTGGCAATGAATGCGCCCGAGCAACCCACTGGGTGCCCCAGAGCAATCGCTCCGCCGTTCGGGTTGGTCTTGGCTGGATCCAGACCCAGCACCTTCGAAACCGACAGCGCCTGAGCGGCAAAGGCTTCGTTCGACTCGATCACATCCATCTGATCCAGTGACAGACCGGCCTTCTTCAACGCCAGCTTGGTTGCCGGGATCGGACCTTCGCCCATGATGTCATTCGGCACACCAGCAACGGCGTACGACACAAGGCGAGCCATTGGCTTGTGACCCGCACTAGCAGCAACCGCAGCATCAGCCAGCACAAAGAAAGCTGCGCCATCGTTAATGCCCGAAGCATTACCGGCAGTGACAGTGCCGTCTTTCTTGAAAGCTGGCTTCATCTTGGCCAGCGATTCCATCGTGGTGCCACGTTTGACGTGTTCATCGGTATCGAAGATCACCTCGCCCTTACGGGTTTGCTTAACGATCGGCATGATTTGCGACTTAAAGTGGCCGGCATCGATAGCGGCAGCAGCACGACGCTGCGACTCAACAGCAAATGCATCCTGATCTTCACGTGTGAAGCCATATTTGGCAGCCAGATTTTCTGCCGTAATGCCCATATGGCCAACGCCAAACGGGTCGGTCAGCACGGCAACCATGCTATCAACAGCCTTCGTATCACCCATGCGGGCACCCGTACGCAGTGCTGGCATCATGTACGTGGCCTTCGACATCACTTCTACACCACCACCGATGGCGTAATCCGAATCGCCCAGCAGAATGTTCTGAGCTGAGGTAACGATACCTTGCAGACCCGAGGCACACAGGCGGCTTACCTGCATGGCAACAGAATCCATCGACAGGCCAGCCTGGATGGAAGCAACACGAGAGACATAGGCATAACGCGAATCAGTCGGCATCGTTGTGCCAACCGTTACGTAATTGATTGCTTGAGGATCCACACCCGAACGGCCCACAGCTTCTTTCATTACTGCGCCGGCGAGTTCACATGGCTCCATATCAGAAAGGGCACCACCAAAAGCGCCGATGGCGGAACGAACTGCACTCAGTACAACAACGTCTTTGCTCATGCTTCTGTCTCCCAACCTATAACTGGTTTTATAAGAATCAAATGCCTACCCAAGCGGCAAGCCCTACAACTGCGAGTAGTATCACCCACAAAATCAAAGCGCGCCAGACCAGACCAATTGCCGACGGCAAAGCGGCTGGCGTTGCTTCTTCCCCCACCCCGATTTCAGGTCGGTCGGAAACTGTTTCATCATCAATAATTGGCGATGGGCTTAAGGCACCACCCAGTTTGACGCCCAGGGCACCGGCACCAGCGGCAACAATCACGCCAGCCGTATGGTCGCGCCAGCTGCTAGCCTGCTCCCGCCAGCAATACAGCGCATCTTCGAAGTTACCCACAATGGCAAAGGCCACTGCTGTCATACGCGCTGGCAGCCAGTCGATGAGCGCAAATGCCTGACGGGCAAAAGCGCCAAATTGACGGCGCTTTACCTGAACCTCTTCCGCAGCGTGTTCACCGACCACTTCTGCATCGGCACGTTCACTGCCATTCCAGTGCGTTGCCAGAAAAGCCGAGAGGCGGTAGAAAACCGCACCGACCGGGCCGAACACCACAAACCAGGCCAGCACGCCAAACACATGGCGGTGCGAGGCCAGAACGCCTGTTTCAATGGCCAGACGCGCAATCTCATCGGAACTCGCCTGATCCGGACACTCACTATTCCATGCCTTCATTGCCTTACGGGCTGCTGGCACATCGTCCATTTGCAGCGCTTCATTCACGGCCGTAAAGGAATGACTGAACTGACGGAAGCCCAGGGTGAGGTATAGCACGAGCACACCAAAGGCCAGCCCCAACAGCACGTTAATGCTGGAAAGCAGCACATCAAGAATGGTGGCCAGAAATACACCGCCACCCACAATCAACAGCCAGGCCAGAAAGCCATGCTGACGATTACCGGAATCAAAAACGCTTTCCACCCAATTAGACAGGCGGGTTAATGGTGCGCCAACAAAACGGGCGTAAGGCAGTGGGCGAACCTGTTCAATCAGGAGGGCGAGAATCAGTACAACGAGTTTCATAGATCTAGGGCCTGTCAGTCCGTTCGGACGCCAGAACCACAATGGATCTGGCCATCGCTATATATGTTGCTCAAGATATCATATTCAAGAGCGGATTAAGCAAACTTTTGTGCCTACCCTGCCGCCCGAACAATACGGGATAACTGGGCCAACATCCCGGCCGTAGCACCCCATATGTAATAACCCGACCAAGGTACTACCAAAAAGTTCCTCCAGGCACCCCGGTAATATCGGGTTTCCTGACGCATATTGCGTGGATCGAGGATGAAATCCAGAGGCACATCAAAGATTTCTGCGACTTCACCCGGGTCCGGAACTAGATCACAAGGCGTTTGCACAAAACCGATCATGGGTGATACAGAGAAGCCCGTGCCCGTGTGGTACTGCGGCATCTGCCCGAACACATCAACCCGCGCCGGATTCAAGCCAATCTCTTCCTGAGCCTCGCGCAGCGCACCTGCGACAGCGCCCTCTCCCGGATTGAGGCCGCCACCGGGGAAACTGATCTGGCCAGCGTGATCGCGCAAATGGGCAGTGCGCTGGGTTAACAGCAGACGCAATGGCTCATTAGGTCCAGATTGTAAAATCGGAATCAGTACCGCTGCTGGACGGCGCCCAGTGCGTAGGCGCTCACGGATTTCTTCCGGCACCGGCTCATCGACCACCTCGGTGATACCGGGCAGTACAGATGCGACACCAGGGGGCAACCCAGAAAAGGCAGTTCTCAGAACGTCGGGGGTTATCGACATGGCGTTAAAAAGGGCGCCAAGGCGCCCTCTCTGTATCAGTCGCGGAAGTTACCGAACTGCAAGGGCACATCTTTAACGCCCTCCTTTACCAGTGCAATCGCCTCCTGCAGGATATCGCGCTTGGCGCCGGTTACACGCACTGCTTCACCCTGAATAGAGGCTTGGACTTTCATTTTGGAGTCTTTGAGCATGGCCACAATCTTTTTAGAGGTGTTTTGCTCAATGCCCACCTTGACCTTCAACTCCTGCTTCACCTTGTTACCACCGACCTTCTGTACTGAACCATGATCCAGGCAGCGCACATCGATCGACTTGCTGGTCATTTCAGGCAGCAGAATGCCCTGCATCTGATCCAGCTGAAAATCGTTGTCTGCATGCAGGATGATGGTTTTGTCTTTTTCATTCAGCTCGGCATTGGCATCCGAACCTTTGAAATCGTAACGATTGGTGATCTTGCGGTTTGCGACGTCAACGGCATTCTTGAGCGAAGGCATGTCGACTTCTGAAGTGATATCAAAGCTGGGCATAGGGATCAACCAAAATGGCAAACGTAGTGATAAGGCTCGTCACAGGCGATTTCAAAAGACGAGTTACCCGGCACATCAAAAGATTGCCCTGCGCTGTATGTTTTCCAATCAGCTTCGCCTTTCAGTCGAACGCGACAGCTGCCACCCACGCCTTCCATGATTTCTGGCGCACCAGTGTTGAAGGTCAGTGATGACGGCAGAATTACACCCACGGTCTTCTTGGTGCCATCGGCAAACTGCACGGTGTGGCTAACGCATTTGCCATCAAAGTACACATTGGCAGCCTTAACTACGGAAACGTTATCGTATTGAGCCATTTAGATTCCCCACAATTTCTGAATAATACCTTTAGCAATAAACCCCACCATGCCAAAAGCCAGGACAAAAAACAGAACAGCGGTACCCGTTTTGCCCGCCTTCGATTTAAAGGCAATCTCGCCAATAATGAAGAGCATGAAGAGAATAAATGCTGCCACGCCATAGGTCGACATGAAGTCAGCAATTTGCTCTTCCGTAAAGCCGAACACGGTACCTTCCATGATTAGGCTTTCTTGCGCGAAGCCGCTTTAGCCGGTGCTTTTTTGGCAGTCGACTTTTTTGCAGCTGGTTTCTTGGCACTTACCTTGGCAGCCTTGCTGGCATCCCGGTTGGCACCAATGCGCATACGCAGGGCATTCAGCTTGATAAAGCCGCCTGCATCCTTCTGATCATAAGCACCTGCATCATCTTCAAAGGTCGCAATTGTCGGATCAAACAGCGAATCCTGCTTCGAATCACGGCCAACGACGATGACATTGCCCTTATACAGCTTCAGACGCACAGAACCGTTCACGTGTTCCTGGGTATGATCGATCAGGGTTTGCAGCGCCTGACGCTCCGGGCTCCACCAGTAGCCGTTATAAATCAGGCTGGCGTAACGTGGCATCAGATCATCCTTGAGGTGCGCCACTTCACGGTCCAGCGTAATCGATTCGATGGCACGGTGACCTTTGAGCAGGATCGTACCGCCCGGGGTTTCATAGCAACCACGTGACTTCATACCCACGTAGCGGTTTTCAACCAGATCCAGACGGCCGATACCGTGCTTACCACCCAGTTGATTGAGCAGTGCCAGAATTTCGTGCGGCTTCATCTTCTTGCCGTTAATGGCAACCGGGTCACCCTTGGCGTACTGGATATCAATGTATTCAGCCTTGTTCGGGGCCTTCTCAGGCGATACCGTCCAACGCCACATCGATTCTTCTGCCTCGGCAGCCGGGTCTTCCAGATGACGGCCTTCAAAAGAAATGTGTAGCAGGTTGGCATCCATCGAATAAGGCGAGCCACCTTTCTTGTGCTTCATATCAATCGGAATACCATGCGACTCGGCATAGTTCATCAGCTTTTCGCGTGAGAGCAGATCCCACTCGCGCCATGGTGCAATAACCTTAACGCCCGGCTTCAGCGCATAGGCGCCCAGTTCGAAACGAACCTGATCGTTGCCCTTGCCGGTAGCGCCGTGACAGATGGCATCCGCACCAGTTTTGTTCACGATTTCTATCAAACGCTTGGCGATCAGCGGACGGGCAATCGACGTGCCCAGCAGGTACTCGCCTTCATACACGGTATTAGCGCGGAACATCGGGAACACGAAATCACGCACGAATTCTTCACGCAGATCGTCAATGAAGATGTTCTTTGGTTTGATACCCAGCTTCAGCGCCTTAGCACGTGCTGGCTCCAGTTCTTCGCCCTGGCCCAAATCCGCTGTAAAGGTAACGACTTCACAGCCGTAGGTGTCTTGCAGCCACTTCAGAATCACCGAGGTGTCCAGACCGCCCGAATAGGCCAGCACTACTTTTTTGATATCGCTCATTGCTGCTTTCCGCTCAATATTAAAAACAAAACCACGCTGAGTGAGTCAACATCAGTCAACCCGACCCAGCAATAAAAATTCCATCAATGCTTTCTGTACATGCAACCGGTTCTCGGCTTCATCCCAGACCACGCTCTGCGGTCCATCAATCACGCTGGCAGTGACTTCTTCACCACGGTGTGCCGGCAGACAGTGCATAAACAACGCGCCCAGGTTAGCAACACGCATCATGTCATCATCCACCTGCCAATCGGCAAAAGCTTTGAGGCGCGCTTCGTTCTCTGCCTCGTAGCCCATGGATGTCCATACATCGGTAGTCACCAGATCGGCACCACGCGCGGCATCCATCGGATCGGCAAAGACTTCGTAGTGGCCTTGATCATTACCCACCAGCGCCGTATCCAGTTCATAACCCGGTGGTGTTGAAACGTTCACCTTGAAATCCAGAATGCGCGCTGCCTGCAACCAGGTGTTACAGACATTGTTTGCATCACCCACCCAGGCCACCGTTTTGCCACGCAAGTCACCGCAGTGCTCGTGATACGTGAAGATATCGGCCAGGATCTGGCACGGATGGTATTCATTCGTTAAACCGTTAATCACCGGTACGCGGGAATACGTCGAGAAGCGCTCGACGATGCTCTGCTCGAAAGTGCGGATCATCACGATATCGCTCATACGTGAAATGACCTGCGCCGCATCTTCCACCGGCTCGCCACGACCCAGTTGCGAGTCACGGGTATTCAGATAAATCGCCGCCCCACCCAACTGTTGCATGCCGGCTTCGAAAGACAGGCGTGTACGGGTGCTGGCTTTTTCAAAAATCATGACCAGCGTTCGGTCTACCAACGGCCAATACTGCTGATAGGATTTGAAACGCTCTTTGATCCAGCGGGTGCGTGCAAAGAGGTATTCGTACTCTTCGCGATTCAAATCGCTGAATTGCAGATAATGTCGCAAGCTCATATTACTTTCCCAGATAGCGGGTAATCACATCAGTCAGGCGTTCGACCAGCGTATCAACATCTGCCTGAGTGATATTCAGCGATGGCAGCAGGCGCACCACCGAATCGGCGGTCACGTTCAGCAACAACCCTGCATCTCGCGCTAACCCGACCAGTTCACCACACGGGCGATCGAGCTCAATACCGATCATCAGACCACGACCACGGATATCACGCACTTCCGGGTAATGACCAATGCGGGCACGAACACCTTCACGGATGGATTCACCCATACGCGCTGCATTCGCCAGGAGCTTATCCCGCTCCAGGACATCAATCGTTGTCTTGGCTGCGCGCATAGCCAGCGGATTACCGCCAAAGGTAGAGCCATGGTTACCCGGACCGAACAGACCAGATGCGCGGCCGCCTGCCAGACAGGCACCAACCGGCACACCGGAGCCCAGGCCCTTGGCCAACGACACCACATCCGGACGCACGCCTGAATGCTGGAAACCGAACCATTTGCCGGTACGGCCGATGCCGCACTGAACTTCATCGGTCATCATCAGCCAGCCCTTTTCATCACACAGCGACCGCAGATCACGCTGAAACTGATCGTCCGCCAGATGAATACCGCCCTCGCCCTGAATCATTTCCAGCAAGACGCCAACAACGTTCTTGTTATGTTCCGCTACCTGATGAATCGCTTCAATGTCGTTATAGGGCACACGAACAAAACCGCTAACCAGCGGCTCAAAGCCAGCCTGTGTTTTGCGGTTGCCGGTGGCCGACAAGGTAGCCATGGTGCGGCCGTGAAAGGCATGTTCCATCACGATGATGGTCGGGTTATCAATACCCTGGCGATGTCCATAGAAACGCGCCAGCTTGATTGCCGCTTCATTCGCTTCGCAACCTGAATTACAGAAGAATACTTCATCCATGCCGGATAACGCTGCGAGCTTATCGGCCAATTCTTCCTGCAGTGGAATGCGATACAGATTGGATGTGTGCAGCAACTGGGCAGCTTGCTGACTCAGTGCATGCACCAAGTCCGGGTGATTGTGACCCAAGGTATTTACGGCAATACCGGATAGCGCATCCAGATAACGCTTACCTTCGGTATCAACGAGCCAGCTCCCCTCACCTTGCACAAAGGCAACAGGCTGACGGGCATACGTATTCATCACATGGGTCATAGAAACTTCTCGATCTATCGAAAAACAAAAAGCGCCGAGATCGGTTTCCGAACCTACTGGTTGCAGAATCCGTATCGCGTCGCATATTTAAAGCCGTTGCCATGATTTTATGGCAAAAGTGGCTCAGCATCCACTCCCGCAAGCGCACAAAAAACGATAGAATGTTGCCATGAGCACCCCAGCACCAACAGACGACGTACAAAGCCAGTCAAATCTGTCTCACAGTCTCGTTATTGTTGGCCGCACCCAGGATGGTAAAAAGTTCCGCCCTTCCGACTGGGCTGAGCGTCTATGTGGGGTAATGTCGGCATTCGGCACCGAAAAACGCATGAAATACTCACCTTATGTGAGTCCGGGCGAGTGGGAAGGCGATAAATGCGTCTTTATCGACGGCATTCTTTACGACATCTCACCGATCGCCTACCGTTTTCTGGCCAACTTTGCCAAAGATAACGACCTGATGCTGGTAGATGGCGTCTGTAGCCTGGAAGTCTGCAATATTGATGAGCAACTTGCCGATGTCGTGGTCTACCCGCCGGGCACCCCTGCCCGATAACTGGCCAGACTCAAAACATCCAGACGTAAAAAAAGCACCCGAGGGTGCTTTTTTCATGCGTCCAGAAAAACCAGTGAATTAGGCAGCCATGGCCTTGATCTGGGCCGACAGGCGGCTCTTATGACGCGACGACTTGTTCTTGTGAACAATGCGCTTGTCAGCAATGCTATCAATCGCACTAACTGCAGCAGCAAAAACAGCTTGAGCAGCAGACTTGTCACCAGCTTCAATAGCACGGCGCACCTTTTTGATAGCCGTACGGAACTCGGAGCGCTGGCTGGCGTTGTGAGCACGCTGCTTATTTGCCTGACGGGCACGTTTGCGGGCTTGGGCGCTATTGGCCATGAAACTTCCTTTGCGGGGGAATTCGAAAACACGCGACTATACCGGAAAGCTAAAACATTGGCAACCATCGTACAATTCGCCTATGAGCCTGCTTCGTTCTGTTGCCACGGTAAGTGGTTTTACCTTCCTATCCCGCATCCTGGGTTTTGTCCGGGATTTCGTGATCGCCCGTAGCTTCGGGGCTGACGCCGCCACCGATGCCTTCTTTGTGGCATTCAAACTACCCAACCTGCTACGTCGCATGTTTGCCGAAGGCGCCTTTTCCCAGGCCTTTGTGCCGCTATTGGGCGAATACCGTAAGCAGCGGGGTGAGTCAGAAACCAGCCAATTAATTAACCGCACCGGCAGCGTATTAGGCGCCGTGGTTTTACTGGTTGCTCTACTCGGCATCTGGTGGGCCCCCGCCATTGTCACTATTTCCGCCCCGGGCTTTCTGGAAACCCCGGACAAATTTGAACTGGCCGTCACGCTGACGCGCATTACCTTTCTTTATATCTTCTTCATGTCGATGGTGGCGTTTGCCGCCGGCATTCTCAATACCTGGAGCCATTTCTCGGTACCTGCGTTTACGCCGGCGCTACTGAACGTCAGTCTGATTCTGATGGCGGCCTTTACCCAAAGCTGGTTCGATCCGCCGGTCAAAGCACTGGCCTGGGGAGTCATCTTCGGGGGCATCCTCCAATTAGGCCTGCAGTTCTATGCACTACACCGGATCGATCTGCTCCCTAAATTCACCTTAAACCTCAAAGCCTGCTGGCAAGACCCAGGCGTTAAACGAATCGGGCTATTGATGGTGCCCGCCTTGCTGGGTGTCTCTGTCAGCCAGATCAGTCTCTTATTAAATACCGTGTTCGCCTCATTTCTTGAGAGTGGCAGCATTTCCTGGCTTTACTACGCAGACCGCCTGATGGAGTTTCCCGCTGGCATGCTGGGCGTAGCGATCGGCACGGTGATTCTGCCCAGCCTGACCCGCCACCACCATGGGGGCGATAAGGCCGCCTATTCCAGCTTACTCGATTGGGGCTTACGCCTCTGCTTTTTGCTCACCCTACCCGCAGCGTTGGGTCTAGCCATTCTTGCAGTCCCGCTCATTTCGACATTGTTCATGCATGGCGCATTTACTGCCCACGATGTGAGCGAAACCAGTCATGCACTGATTGCCTACAGCGTGGGACTAAGTGGCCTGATTCTGGTGAAAGTATTGGCGCCCGGCTTTTATGCCCGCCAGAACCTCAAAACCCCGGTAAAGATTGCCATCATTGCGCTTGTATCCACCCAGCTCATGAATCTGGCCTTTATAGCGCCGTTAAAACAAGCGGGACTGGCCCTCTCTATCGGGCTTGCCGCCTGTCTGAATGCCGCCCTGCTCTACCGCGGACTGCGGCAGGCAGCGATTTATGAACCCATGCCCGGCTGGACCGGTTTCATCGTCAAACTGGGTATTGCACTCAGCGTGATGGCTGCCGTTCTATTCGGTGGCTATCAGACTGATGCGTTCTGGCTTGAAGCCCCGCTGATTGAACGTGTACTCTGGTTGAGCGGACTCATAGGCACCGCTGGCATAGCCTATGGTTTGACACTTTTTTTACTGGGTTTCCGTCCGAGGGACTTCCGTAAAACCTGAACCCGGCGCAGAATCGTCACGTAGTCCGGTCATTAAACCGAACCTCTTTCAGGCATCAAGGAGATACCCGTGAAACTGACGAGCCAGAGCATTCAGGAAAACCAGCCCATCGCCGGTGAATTTGCGTTCTGCATCCCTAATGACAAGTCACGCGTTTGTCTGGGAACCAACAAGAGTCCGGAACTTAGCTGGTCAGATGCTCCTGCTGGCACCAAATCATTCGCTGTCAGTTGTGTCGATCCGGATGTGCCTTCCGTTGGCGATAACGTCAACGTTGAGGGCCGCGAGGTCAGCGCAGATCTCCCACGTGTGGACTTCTACCACTGGGTATTAATCGACTTACCCGCCAACACCAAAGCACTCGCTGCAGGACAATTCTCAAGCGAAGTCACACCTTGCGGCAAAGCCGGTCCGGGTGCGCCACTGGGTGCCCGCCAAGGGATCAACGACTACACCGCCTGGTTTGCCGGCGATCCGGATATGCGTGGCGATTACTATGGTTACGATGGCCCCTGCCCGCCATGGAACGACCTGCGACTGCATCGCTATGTCTTCACCGTCTACGCACTCGATGTGGAGAAACTGGCACTAACGGGTAAGTTCAACGGTAGCGAAGCCATTGAAGCATTAAAGGGACATATCCTCGCGCAGGCGTCGATCACGGGCACCTACACCCTGAATGCAGCACTTCGTGGCTGACTGTTAGGAATCCGGAACGATCATGGAGATTTCCGAAAGACTTTACGTAGGTAAACGCGGGTGCAACCTCGATAGTCAAATTGCGAGCGCTACACCGGGCGTTACCAGTGAAAAGGCGGCCATTACCGCCACGGAAAAGATCGCCAAGAAGATTCGTGCATTGCAATTGAGTCTCTATGCCGAAGGCAAACAATCCTTACTGATCGTATTGCAAGGTTTAGATGCCAGCGGCAAGGATGGCACGATTAAACACGTGCTGGGCTTGATGAATCCACTCGGCTGCACCGTGACCGGATTCAAGCAGCCCACGCCGCAGGAAAGCCAGCATGACTTTCTCTGGCGAGTGCACCCCCATGCGCCAGCCCGCGGTGAGGTCGCGATTTTTAACCGTTCGCACTATGAAGACGTGTTAATTGCCCGCGTACATCAGCTATGCCCCAAATCACAGATTAATCAACGTTACGAACAAATCAAGCAGTTCGAATCGCTCCTTCGCACCCAGGCCAATACACAGGTCATCAAGTTCTTTCTACACATTAGCCGGGAAGAGCAACTGGCTCGCTTCGCTCAACGGCTGGATGATCCGGCGAGGAACTGGAAGATCAGCAATGCCGATTACACCGAAAGACAGCATTGGGATGCCTATCGCGAAGCGTATCAACTGGCCCTCACTAAAACCTCGAGCGTAGAAGCGCCCTGGTTTGTGATTCCTTCAGATAATAAGTGGTATCGCAATTACGCTGTAGGCAGCATCGTCCTGGAAACACTACAAGCCATGGCACCGAAAATGCCGGAGCCGACGGTTAATCTGGATTCGATACGCGAAGAGTTTCACAACGCTGTACTTCAAGAAATACGGATGGGTCGGGTTAAACCTCTGGCCAAAGCAATGGACAAGGTACTCAAGTCACGCGACGATCAATTGAAATTGGCCGATCTCACGATGAGCGAGATTCGGGATATTGATCGGCAAGCCAAAAAACGCAGCAAAAAGACCTGTAATAAATCTTAGGGTCGACTAACGTACAATAGGCACATCGAAACTGCCGAGAACCCTGATGGACGTTGCCATACTTGTGGCGCTGATTGCAATTAACGCAATCTTTGCAATGGCTGAAGTAGCACTGCTTACCGCCAAAAGAAGCAAGCTGCAACGCATGGTCGAATCGGGAGACCGTCAGGCTGCTGCAGCCCTGGAGCTGGGAGAAGATCCGAACCGTTTTCTGTCTACCGTACAAATTGGTCACACAACGATTGGCATCTTAAACGGTGTCGTTGCTGAATCAGCACTATCTGCACCAGTCGCCTTGTGGCTTGAAAAATTAGGCGTTAGCGCTGAAACATCAGGTCTTCTAGCTTCAACACTTATCTTAATTAGCATCACGTACTTCACAATCGTCTTTGGTGAACTCTTTCCAAAACGTATCGGGCAATCTAATCCTGAGCCAATAGCTCGGTTAGTTGCACGGCCAATGCTTGCAGTTGCCAGTATTACCAGACCACTTATTCGGCTTCTTTCAGGTTCAACTCAACTACTCCTCAGATTAGTAGGGGTTCGGCAATTAGGCGCTCCTGCAGTAACAGAAGAAGAAATTCACGCAATGCTCGCAGAAGGTTCTGATGCAGGCGTTATCGAACACAGCGAACATCAGATGGTACGTAACGTGTTCCGCCTTGATGACCGCCAGATCACGTCGCTGATGGTTCCTAAGAGCGACATCATTGCGCTGGACCTCGAAGAACCGCTTAACGAGAACCTACAGCGCATCCAGGAATCAGAACACTCACGTTTTCCTGTCTGTAATGGTGGCTTTGATGAGGTACTAGGCATCATCAGTGCCAAGGTGCTACTCGCAAAAACGTTGCGTGGCGAAACACCTGACTTTAAAACCGATCTGCAACCCGCCGTCTTTGTACCTGAGTCGCTGACCGGCATGGAACTGCTTGAACACTTCAAGTCTTCCGGCGTACAGATGGCGTTTGTAATCGACGAATACGGCGAAATCCAGGGCATCATCACCCTTCAGGATCTGATTGAAGCCATTGCCGGCGAATTCAAACCCGATGACCATGAAGATGCCTGGGCAATCCCCCGCCAGGATGGCTCCTGGTTGCTGGATGGCATTATTCCCGTACCTGAACTCAAAGACTGTCTGAAGCTCAAAGAACTCCCGGAAGAAGATAAAGGCCGCTACAACACCCTCTCCGGCATGCTCATGCTCCTGATGGGGCGCATCCCGAGCGCAGGAGAAATTGTAGACTGGGATTGCTGGCGATTCGAAGTGGTGGACATGGATGGCAAGCGCATCGATAAAGTCATCGCCGCCATTAATAAAGAAGCCACCGAAACCGAACCTACAGTCTGATCCAGGGCAGCACTGCAATGCTTAGTATTCGCCCCATGCTCTGGGTAGCAGCAACTCGTCCCGCATTTTTATCCGTCACATTGGTGGGCGTTTTACTCGGACTAGCCACAGCACAATATAACGGCACGTTTCATTCCCTCTGGCTAGCCGCACTGACGCTTATCTTTGCCGTTATTGCCCATGCTGGCGCAAACGTACTCAATGACTATTACGATGCACTCAACGGTTGCGATACAGCCAATGTTGACCGGATATTTCCGTTTACAGGCGGCAGTCGCTTTATTCAGGACGGACTGCTCAGCACAAGACAAACCGCTATTTACGGCTACGCATTACTTTTCTTGGTAATACCCGCCGGCGTCTACCTCGTAGCCCAAAGCGGATCGGGCTTGCTCACCATTGGCTTATGCGGACTTTTAGCCGGATGGGCCTATTCCGCCACACCGCTCAAACTACAAAGCCGCGGCGTCGGCGAACTTACCATCACCATCGCCTGGATGATGGTCGTCATTGGTAGCGATTATGTACAGGGTGGCACCTTTTCATTGACTACTCTGATTGCCGGTTTGGCTTACGCTCTGCTCGTTGCCAACGTACTCTTCATCAATCAGATCCCTGACATCAAAGCAGATGCAGCTAGTGGCAAAAGGACTGTGCTCGTACGCTACGGCCTAGGCATCGCGCCTTTAGGTAGCGCCCTCTTCTACCTGGGAACAACTGTAACGCTCTTGATTGGAATCTCTGTAAAAGCATTACCGCTAGCTAGCCTTCTAACCTTGTTGTTCTGGCTGCCCGCCGTCTTTGCGTTAAGCAAGCTCTATCTGAACAGCCGCGACAAAATATCGTTAACATCTGTCATCAGGCTAACCATCATCAGTACGCTACTTGCCGGCATATTACTCGCTGCATCATTGCTGATCTAAACAGAATCGAAAGCCAAGGCATTCGCTCTATATAGTGTTTTGACCATAAGCACCTGCGCGCTTATCAACCAAATGCATATAGAACTAAAAATATCTTCGTTTGGTTTCTGCATGGCGATCATTAGACTGAAATCTCTTCAATCGAGATTGCGATCATCATGTCCGTACTTGTCGTTGGCGCAGATTACATCAGCAGCATAGAGAGTTACTTAAAAAGTGTTGGCCACGAAAAGGTCCGTCATTGGCCTGCACGCAACAATAGTGAATGCCATAAGACCATTCCTAGTGACACTCAATTGGTGGTCGTACTCATCAACTATCTCAACCACGGCATGGCACGCCATGTACGTAAAATTGCTAATGACCGTGGATTACCGATGGTATTCAGTAAGCGTTCCGTACCCGAACTGGATATCGCACTCAAGAAACTAAAAGCACACTAGGCTCAGTGAAAGCTTAGCCTTTATAGCCTGAGCGGATCACGTACTCAGGGTGAAACCCGTTATGGGCAAACACGTCCAGCACGCCCTCTCCCACTAGCTTTTTCAGTTGGGCGTACACACGACTGGTATTACTGGATATGCCCAAAGCAATATCCTTTGCAGTCAGCGGTTCATCACGTGCTTCCAGATAGCCGATCACGCGTTCACGCATCGTCCCTGTGGAAAAACGGATATCAGGATCTGTCTTATCAAACTTGATAAATCGTCCCGGGTTAGGCTGTTCCGGGATCTTCTTGAACAGAAGCGTGCTAATCATCGAACTCATATCGGTTCCAGCTAGAAAAAATAGCAATCTAATTCCTGGAACAGCACATTTGAACGATTTTAAATTTATATCAATATAAGAACCTCTTAGACAAGCAATCAATGGCAGCTGCCGGCCATAGCGACTCGCTTGCCTTTCTAAATAAACGCAAAGAACGGCGAGACAATCAGCAGGATGCCTGTGATTACAATCAGCGGTAGCGCTGGCCCTCTTAACGATTTCAAGGACTCGACCCGATAGACCAGATAGGCTGGAATCAGACATCCTACGAGACCAAACACAGGACTGGATATGGATGTGAAATAGAGAATAGGCACCTGAAGGATGACAACACTCCAAGCTATAAGGATGATAAACACAGCAATGCCAAGGTTGAATGTCTTCTCAGACCAAGGCAAATCATCCCGATAGCGTTTAACAAAGTTAGTCACTAGCCCCCGTATTGCCTCGCTGAAGCCAAGATACACACCAAAAAATGCCGTAACAACGGCGAAGATATTCAGCACTACACGAAGCAATGGTGCCAGGCCAGCAGGCAGAAACTGAGCAGCAATGGCCAGTGCTGACACATTCTGTTTAAAAGCGCGCTCGGCTTCTTCATGACCCATAGCCAGGGTGAATGAGACCGCGTAAAAGAATACAGTCACAAATAGCACAACGAAAGCAATGGTCATTGCACGCTGCGCTTTTACCCGAGCCACTTCGACTGATTTCTCATGGTTCCGGTAAAAAATAACCATCGGACTCAAGGTCTGGATGAATAAGATCGAAGTCAGAGTAAAAGGCAGCGTCACAATCGTGTCTTTGATAAATAGTGACGTTGAATGCACTGTCCCGATATTGGCAGGATCCCACAGGTGCACCATGGCATAGCCCAGGTACGCCACGATACCCAGCTTTGTCAGTACCAGAATCGTTGACACCTTAAACAAGAACTCCTCACCTCTGGATGCCAGCACAACCAATATCGTAATTAAGCCTAGCGGGTAGTACCAGTACTCGGATAGCAGATCCGTTGTAAATCCGAAGGTGCGAAGATAAGACGCGCTGTCATTAGTAATGGCTGTTGAATACACGAACACCCATATAGCCAACATGATGAAATACAGCATCCCCAGTAATACACCCCAATTTTTGCCCAGGTAGCCGGAAATGACACCGGGATAATCCGTACACTCTCTGGACTTAGCTAGTGTATTGATGAACAGGCGCTGAAAGAGATACATGGCCGGGTAGCCAATAATGGCAGAAGCAAAGAACACCCATAAGCCGACCAAGCCAATTTGCACTGGCAAAAATACTATGCCCGCACCAATTGCCATCCCTATACTCATGATGACCCAACCAATATCGTTGCGATCAAACCCGTACGCTTTTGAGTCGTTAACGACTGATTGATGAGATGGCATGGTTTAAACCTGCAAATATGAAGTTTTAACAATGTATTACAGATTGTTCCGAAATTGCACGATTTGCAATGCATTACGGAATTAACGGCCGATATAAACAAAAAGGGAGGCCGAAGCCCCCCTTTTCATTCACATAACTGCTTAACGACTACGGATTTCAGACTGACCACGTGCAATTCTATGAAGTGCTGCGACCAGGCGGTCAACATCATCACAAGTATTGTACAAAGCCAGCGTTGGCCGCACGGTACTTTCAAGGCCGAAGCGACGAAGGATTGGCTGAGCGCAGTGGTGTCCCGTACGCACAGCAATACCTTCACGATTAAGCGCAACACCAACATCATTGTTGCTATAGCCAGCCAGGGTTAGAGAAAGCACGCTGGCCTTTTCCTTGGCTGTACCGATCAGGTTCAAACCGGGCACGCCGAGCAATTGCTGCGTCGCATAACCGAGCAGATCATGTTCGTACTTGGCAATGTTTTCAATGCCCAGACGTTCGACATAATCAATCGCAGCACCGAGGCCAACAGCATCCGCAATATTGCCTGTACCTGCCTCAAAGCGTGAAGGCGCATCATGATAGAGCGTGCGTTCAAACGTTACATCGCTAATCATGTTGCCGCCCCCCTGCCATGGCGGCAGCTGGTTCAGCAGATCCAGCTTGCCATAGACAGCCCCAATACCGGTCGGTCCGAATACCTTGTGCCCGGAGAACACAAAGAAATCTGCATCAACGGCTTGCACATTGGCACGCAAGTGAGCAACGGATTGGGCACCATCGACCAGAACCTTGGCCCCGCGGCGATGCGCGAGCTCAATAATTTCCGGAATCGGCGTTACCGTTCCCAGCGCATTTGAGACCTGAGTCACCGCAACCAGCTTGGTTCTGTCGTTGAGCAGCTTCTGATACTCACTCAGAATGAGCTGACCACTGTCATCCACAGGAATAACGCGAATCTTGGCACCTACTGATTTAGCCAGAATTTGCCAGGGGACGATGTTGGCATGGTGCTCCAGTAGAGACACGATGATTTCATCGCCTTCGCCGATAAATTGCTTGCCAAAGGTATTGGCGATCAGATTGATCCCTTCCGTAGCGCCACGAACAAAGACAATTTCATCTTTGCTAGAAGCGCCAAGGAACTTGGCAACCTTATCACGCGCACCTTCGTAGGCATCTGTAGAACGGGCTGCCAACTCGTGCGCCGCACGGTGAATGTTGGAGTTTTCGTGCTTATAAAAGTACGAAATCCGGTCAATCACCTGATTAGGCTTTTGAGTGGTGGCGCCGTTATCCAGCCATACCAGCTGATGCCCGTTGACCCGTTCCTGCAAGATCGGAAAATCCCGCTTGACGGCATTCACATCAAATGCCGGATGAGCGGACTGGCTGACTGCAGGTACAGCAGCTTGCGCATCATGATTCGCTAGGCCACTGGGTTCAACGAAGTAATAACCGTTCCCCGTGCCTTTAGGGCTTTGCGGTTCCGTCCGTTGACCTTCTCGCGCAATCCCCTGCAGCAAATGACTGACGTCAGACTGTCCAGGAAAATTCTGGCTTTGAGGCGTTACCAGATTATCCAAGTGCACAGGCTGAATACCAGCCGGTGCACTTGGAAGCTCGGTTCCATGACCCAGAAAGTAAAACGGCGTACTCGGTACCGATGTCACAGGTACTGAGTTACGAGGGTCCGTATTACCCACGGATGGCAATGATGGGGCATAGTCTGTCGGCACACCCAAACCTGAAAGTTTAGGAGACGAAGACTCACCAACGCTCGACAAGTGCGGTGTCGGCGCTTCGGTAAGCGGTGCCCCAGTGCCTTTCGGCAACGGTGTGGTTCCAGCCAAACGTAGATCGGGCTCTAGCACCGGTGAGCCAGCACCATGCAGCCCAATCACAGGATCGGTCTGATTCGGCACTTCAGCACCCGGCAAACTCCTGAAAAAGGAATTGGCCAGATCTGCCAGTTGGCTGATGTCCACAAGCGCGCTCTGATCAGGCACGGGCGGCTTGATGCCTACCGGACCCGGCGCTTGCTGGGCGATCGCCGCAAATGGATCACTTGTAGGTATTTGGGTACTCATGGTACTTCTCAATCTCCACATCATCCAGAACAGCCAGGGCGTCCGGGGTATGAACGGCCAGCGAGCAGTACAGCGAAATCAGATAAGACGAAATCGCATTACGGTTGATGCCCATGAAACGAACCGATAGACCCGGGCTCTGTTCGCCAGCAACACCTGGCTGATACAGACCAACAACGCCTTGACGCTTATCGCCCACGCGGAGCAGCAGAATCTTGGTCTTACCATCCTCAACCGGCACTTTGTCCGAAGGAATCAGAGGAATACCGCGCCAGGTCAAGAACTGTGAACCAAACAGACTAACGGTTGGTGGTGGTACACCGCGGCGGGTACACTCACGACCAAAGGCTGCAATTGCTAATGGATGGGTCAGGAAAAATGCAGGCTCTTTCCATACCTTAGCCAGCAGATCATCCAGATCGTCCGGGGTTGGCGCGCCATTTAGGGTCGAGATGCGCTGTTCGTCAGCAACGCTAGCCAACAGACCGTAATCCGGATTGTTGATCAATTCGCTTTCCTGACGCTCTTTAATCGTTTCAATCGTCAGACGGAGCTGTTCTTTGATCTGGTCATAAGGGCTGCTGTACAGATCCGAAACACGTGTGTGTACATCAAGAACGGTGGTAACGGCGTTCAGGAAGTATTCACGTGGCTTTTCGTCGTAATCAACGAAGGTTTGCGGCAGCTCAGATTCATCACGCTTGGCGCAGGTAACGTTTACATTACCTGGGTTTTTCACCTGATTCAGGCGATAGATGCCAGCTTCAACCGGCAACCACTGCAGCAGATGCACAAGCCAGCGCGGGGTGATGATCGAAAGCTGGGGGACGGTTTTAGTGGCATTGGCGAGTTGCCGTGCAGCAACATCATTAAGCGCCAATTGTGGTTCCTGGTTTACAGCCATGCTGAATTACTCCTTGGTGTTAAAAAAACTAGGTATTCGATGCTTCTTTATCAGAAGCAGCCCGAATCTGTGCTTGGGCAATATTGCTGCCCGATGGAACGCTATGGGTCAGCCAAACGTTGCCGCCAATGACGGAACCCTGGCCAATCGTGACGCGTCCTAAAATCGTGGCGCCGGCATAGATGACGACATCGTCCTCAACCAATGGGTGACGTGGCTGCCCTTTCTCAAGCAAGCCATCCTCGCCTTTAGGAAAGCGCTTAGCACCGAGCGTCACATTCTGGTAAATGCGTACCCGTTTACCAATCACTGCGGTTTCACCGATGACGACGCCGCTCCCATGATCAATAAAGAAGCTCTCGTCGATTGCGGCACCCGGATGAATATCAATACCGGTTTCAGAATGCGCAATTTCTGCAATAACTCGGGCTAACAGGGGTGCGCCCAATGAATACAGCAGGTTAGCGACACGGTGATGAATGATGGCGATGATGCCCGGATAGCAGAGCAATACTTCGTCAACACTCCGTGCGGCAGGATCTCCCTGATACGCCGCGATAATGTCGCTGTCGAGAATACGACGCAAACGCGGCAGCTCATCGGCAAAACCCTGAACGATGTCATACGACAACGCTTCGATGTCATGGCTAGCTTCACCAGATTGCCGTGCCTGATGCGTCAGTTCCAGACGGACCTGCGTAACCAATGCATTCAAAGCCGCATCCAGGGCATGGCCTACATAGAAGTCTTCACTCTCTTCCCGCAGATCAGCCGGCCCCAGTCTTAGCGGAAACAACACACTGCTTAAGGATGTAACAATCCACTGGAGCACAGAGCGCGAAGGCAACTCACGAATGCCGTGTTCACTAGCCCGACCATGTTGTTTACGGTAATCAGCACGCACACCATGCAGCTGATTAACAATGCGGTCTAGATCCCATTGGTGTCCGTGCTGGACCCATTGGCGCGCATCAATAAAACTTGTAGACATCAAAGCAACCTCTTAATCCTGTACCCAGGGTAGTGACCAATGGCACCAGCCACCTAACTCACCACGCTGTGTCTTTTCGTTCAAATCGCCTTCGAAGCCTTCGGAAATGTTGTACACATCCGAAAACCCTGCTTCTGCAAGCGCTTTACCTGCTTCATGGGAACGCTTACCGCTACGGCACAACAGCAGCACGACTGAATCCTTCCGTACCTTGGCCTCAACTTCGCGGACAAAACGCGGATTCCTATTCAGCGATGTACCTGTTTGCCAGGCTACATGCAGCGTCTCAGGCACATGACCAACGAACTTTCGCTCTTCATTGGTGCGCACATCGACAATCTGGGCAGCACCCGAGGAGAACAATTGCCATGCCTCGATAGGGCTGACACGACCGGCGTAACCCAGATCAAGTTCCTCACCCAACCTCCGTGCATTGGCAATAATGCTCAGCACGAGTTCTTCGGGGATTGCACCAGCAGACTCGACACTGCTCAAGGATTCGGTTTGTTTGAATGCGACTACAGTCATGGCTGTCTCCTTTGTCTTCTATGACTAAGCTTTAAGCCACTGCAGTCTAGAGATTGAGACGCATCGTGTGAACGAATTACTTTCTATTTACTTATTAGAGCCACACGCATTTCTTTATAGGAAATCTGTATAAGGAAGCCCCTTGGTGTCGTGCTAGATCAGGCATAAAAAAAGCCTACCCGGCACAACCGGATAGGCTCTTGATCAAATAGACCCTAAATCTAGGCGATCTGCGTTGCTCTTGCTCTCACGACTGCTTCTGTATGTTCAGCTGCGCACAACTCAATGAACTTGTAAGCGAATCCGCGAAGGTAGTGCCCCTTGCGAACACCAATCAACGTCGTATTCAAACGGAATAGGTGCTCGGAAGGCGGCAACGTCAGATTGGTATCCCTGTCTTCGTAATATGCCATTGATGCAACAATACCCACACCAAGGCCTAATTCAACGTAGGCTTTAATCACATCGGCGTCGAGTGCAGACATTACAATATCTGGTGATAAGCCTGCATCAGCAAACGCCTTATCTAACTGGCTACGACCCGTAAACCCTTCGTGATAGGTAATGATCGGATACGCAGCAATTTCTTTGAGCGTTAATTCTTTCACCGATTCTAAAGGATGGCCTTTAGGCAGAATAAGTGCATGGCGCCATTGATAGTATGGGAATGTGGCAATTTCAGGTGCGGCATCGAGCGCTTCTGTAGCAATCCCGATATCTGCCTGGCCAGTTTGCAGCATGGAGACAATTTCACCTGGGCTACCTTGATGCAATACCAGATGTACTTTGGGAAACGCATCTTTAAAAGCCTTAACAACCTTAGGCAACACGTAACGGGCTTGCGTATGGGTTGTTGCAACAACCAGTTGACCTTCATCCCGCTGGGTAAACTGATCTGCCAGTTGTTTGATGTTCTGCGCATCAAGCAAGAGTCGCTCAACAATACCGATGAGTTCTTTGCCTGGCTCAGTTAAACCGATAAGACGCTTACCCTTTCGCACAAAGAGTTCAACACCCAATTCATCTTCCAGATCTTTGATGTGCTTGCTGACACCCGGCTGGGAGGTAAAAAGCGCTTCAGCAACCTCTGTCAGGTTGAAATTCTGACGGACAGTTTCCCGAACGATACGAAGCTGTTGAAAGTTCATATCGAGAAATCGGGTTCCTGAAACACGCGCAGGTTGCTTGGTACCAGATATACCTCCTGACCCTGCCGAATATGCTTCGAAAGCAATTCCGAGCGCATCATTTCAACTTCATAGTTGTGACCGTTTTGCTTCCCTGCTTCATCAAGCCCTATCAGCTCAATCCGCGAAAACGCACCGATCGAAAGAATCCGTTCAATTTCTGCGCGAACCCCCCCCGAAGTGGCTTCAGCGGAAATCGTCAGTTCGTGTGGACGGACGAAAGCCACAACCTGGGAACCATCATCAGCAGTCGAACCGGTATGCGTCAGTTGATGTGGTCCAACATGAACGACATCGCCTTCAACACGGCCGTGAAAGAGGTTAACCGAACCCAGGAAGCTATAAACGAATGGTGACGCCGGATGATCGTAAACCTGATCTGGCGTACCCACCTGCTCTACGCTGCCCTGATTCATAAGGACTACTTCGTCAGCTACTTCCAGGGCTTCTTCCTGGTCATGGGTCACGAAAATCGAGGTGACATGAATCTCATCATGCAAACGACGCAGCCACCGGCGCAATTCCTTACGCACCTTGGCGTCTAGTGCGCCAAAGGGCTCATCCAGCAGCAGCACTTTAGGCTCTACCGCCAAGGCACGAGCAAGTGCGATCCGCTGACGTTGGCCGCCTGACAGTTGCGACGGGAAGCGATCAGCCAGCCAGTCGAGCTGCACCAGTTTTAATAGTTCGTGGACTTTTGCCCTGATTTTCTCTTCACTTGGGCGTTCACTTCTTGGCTTTACACGCAAACCGAATGCCACATTCTCGAAGACCGTCATATGCTTGAACAGCGCATAGTGCTGGAATACGAAGCCGACCTGCCGTTCCCGGACATGACTATCGGACGCATCGACGCCATCGAGAATCACCTGACCGGAGTCCGCCGATTCAAGACCAGCGATGATGCGTAGCAATGTTGTCTTGCCACAACCCGAAGGTCCCAGTAGTGCAACCAACTTGCCAGTCGGAAACTCCAGGCTAACGTTATTCAGCGCCTTGAAGTCGCCGAAATTCTTGGTGATGTTTTTGACCTCAATACTCACAATCAGTCTTCCTTCAGTTCTGCATTAACTCTGGCTGCTTTCCATTCAACAAATGTCTTGATCAGTAGCGTGACCAATGCCAGCACAGCCAGCAACGATGCCACGGCAAAGGCCGCCGCGAAGTTATATTCGTTGTAAAGAATTTCCACATGAAGCGGCATGCTGTTCGTTTCACCTCGGATATGACCAGACACCACCGAAACCGCGCCAAACTCTCCCATGGCACGTGCATTACAGAGCACCACTCCGTAAATCACACCCCATAGAATGTTGGGCATCGTTACGTAACGGAATACCTGCCAGCCACGAGCCCCGAGCACAATCGCCGCCTCTTCTTCTTCCTTGCCCTGTGCTTCCATGAGCGGAATCAGCTCTCGTGCGACAAAGGGAAAAGTCACAAAGATGGTCGCTAAGAGAATACCCGGCACGGCAAAGATGATTTTGACGTTGTTATCCAGGAAGTAGCTTCCAAACCAACCCTGTGCGCCAAAGACCAAGACAAAAATCAGGCCGGCAATCACGGGAGAGACGGAAAATGGCAAATCGATCATCGTGATCAATAACCGCTTACCCGGAAACTGGAACTTCGTGATGGCCCAGGCTGCGGCTACACCAAAGACCAGATTCATCGGTACGGATACCACAGCAACGATCAGTGTCAGCTTAATCGCAGACAAGGCATCCGGGTCGATCAATGCTGCCACGTAGGCATCCCAACCCTTGCGCAAGGCTTCAACAAATACCGCACCAAGCGGCAACAGCAGAAATAGAAAGAAGTAGACAAGGCCCGTTGCAATAATCACACGACGAACCCAGGGTGATTCTTGGGTTGCCCCATTGATCTTCTGATTAACCTTGATAGATTTGGCGCCGAGCGCCGTTGCAATACCGCCCGCCATCAGAGCTCCCTCCCTGTGCGTTTAGCCGCCCATGCCTGCAGGGTGTTCACCAGAAGCAGCAGAATGAATGAGAAGAACAGCATAACGACGGCAATAGAGGTTGCACCTGAATAGTCATACTGTTCGAGTTTGGTAATGATCATCAACGGTGCAATCTCAGACACCATCGGCAAATTACCCGCAATAAAGATTACTGAACCGTATTCACCAACCGCACGGGCGAAGGCCAGTGCAAACCCTGTTAACAATGCCGGCAGAATAATTGGCAGCACCACCTTGAACACGGCTTGTGCACGGTTTGCACCCAGGCTTGCTGCTGCTTCTTCGATTTCCTTATCCAGATCTTCCAATACGGGTTGAACAGTCCGTACGACAAAAGGCAACCCGATAAAAATCAGCGCAATCATGATACCGATCGGCGTAAAAGCAACCTTAATGCCGAGAGGCTCTAGATACTGTCCCAACCAACCATTTTTGGCATAAATCGCTGTCAACGCGATGCCCGCTACGGCTGTCGGTAAGGCAAATGGCAGATCAACCAGCGTGTCGACAATCTTCTTGCCCGGAAAGCTGTAACGCACTAGCGACCAGGCGAGAATCAAACCAAAAAAAGCATTGACCCCAGCTGCCAGCAAAGCAGCACCAAAGCTCAATTTGAGCGATGCCACTACCCTCGGCTCACTTACCGTTGCCCAGAACTGGGCAAGCGTTAGATCGGTCGTCTTCCAGACAACTGCCGATAGTGGAATCAGAACGATCAAACCCAGATAAGCCAGCGTAAACCCAAGGGTTACACCGAACCCCGGGATCACGCTTTGCTTGAACAGCTTTTGCTTCATCGCTTCACCATGATCTGGTCATAAACACCGCCATCTGCAAACTGCTCTTTCATGACCTTATCCCAACCGCCCAGAAGCTTCTCTACGGTAAAGGTGTTCACAGCCGGGAACGTCTTGGCGTATTTCTTCATTACAGCGGCATTGCGCGGACGCAGGTAATGCTTGGCAATAATCTCCTGACCTTCAGGTGACCACAGATATTCCAGATAAGCAGTCGCTACTTTTCGTGTACCGCGCTTATCAACGACCTTATCAACCACGCTCACTGGTGCTGGCGCATCGATCGACAGGCTTGGATAGACGATATCGAACTGGTCACCACCTACTTCCTTATCCAGTAGGATCGCTTCGTTTTCAAAGGTCACCAGCACGTCACCCATATTGCGTTGGGTAAAGGTCGTGGTCGCGCCACGGCCACCGCCATCCAACACCGGCACGTTAGCGAACAGCGCCTTCACGAATTCGCGCGCCTTGTCCTCACTCTTGTAATTCTTGATGGCATAACCCCAAGCGGCCAGATAACTGTAACGGCCATTACCCGTAACCTTAGGATTCGGAATAATCACCTGCGTACCCGCCTTAGTCAGGTCTGGCCAATCCTTGATACCTTTCGGATTACCCTTACGCACCACAAACACCGTCGTTGTCGTATAAGGAGCTGCATCATTCGGCAGGCGCTTTTGCCAATCAGGCTTCACCAGACCTGCTTTTACCAGTTGTTGAATGTCCGGCACCTGATTCATCGTAACAACGTCAGCTTCCAGGCCGGCAATAACGGCGCCTACCTGTTTGCTTGAACCACCATGCGACTGGTTAATCGTGATTGCCGGATTACCCTTTGCCTGCCAGCTGGCATTAAAGGCCGGATTAATATCTTTATAAAGTTCGCGGGCAACGTCATACGAAACATTCAGGATAGACGTTTGTGCACTCACCAAAGGTGCCGCAGCAATCAGCAGGCCGGCAACACTCGTGCGTAAAAATGTACGAATCTTGTTGGAATTCATGGTGCAGCTCCTAAATGTGAGGGCTGTAGTCTAGGGCAAGGCTTATCTAAGGAAAAGACACATTTTGGCATTGCTTATAACGATTTCTTATAAGCAATGCAGCGCCTTCAATTATGATCCCGGGCATTAAGCACCCGGGATCTGCGCTAAACGTGAATTACTTGGCAGTGATAATCTGATCGAAAACGCCGCCATCAGCAAAATAGGCCTTCTGGGCTTTCTCCCAACCGCCGAACACCTGGTCGATGGTAAAGAGCTTCACGTTGCCGAATTGCTTGCTATAACGGGCCGCCACTTCTTTGTTGCGTGGGCGGTAATAGTTACGGGCCGCCACTTCTTGGCCAATCGGGCTATACAGATATTCCAGGTAGGCAGTTGCGGCCTTACGAGTACCCTTGCGATCAACAACCTTATCAACCACGGCCACGGTCGGCTCCGCCAGGATAGAAATCGAAGGTGTCACGATGTCAAACTTGTCCGAGCCCAGTTCTTTTACCGAGAGGTAGGCTTCGTTTTCCCAGGCAATCAGCACATCACCAATCCCGCGCTCAACAAAGGTCGTCGTTGAACCACGCGCACCCGAGTCAAGCACCTTGGCATTTTTGTAAATCTTGCTCACCAGATCACGCGCCTTCTGGTCATTACCACCCGGCTGTTTGAGTGCATAACCCCAGGCAGCCAGGAAGTTCCAACGTGCACCACCCGATGTCTTCGGATTCGGCGTAATCACTTCAATACCCGGCTTGGCTAGATCGTTCCAATCTTTAATGTTCTTCGGGTTGCCCTTGCGTACCAGAAATACAATGGTCGAGGTATACGGCGCCGAGTTATCCGGCAGACGCTTGGCCCAGTTTGGCGCAATCAATCCCTTCTGCGCAATAGCATCAACGTCATAGGCCAGTGCTAGCGTTACGACATCGGCATCCAGTCCATCAATCACAGCACGCGCCTGCTTGCCAGAGCCCCCATGAGACGCCTTGATGTTTACCGTCTCGCCTGTTTCCTTTTTCCAGTAATTGGCAAAGATAGCGTTGTAGTCTTTATAAAGCTCACGCGTTGGATCGTAAGAGACATTCAGCAAACTGATGTCGGCGTGGGCGTTCAAGCCAGAAAATGCGACTGTGATGCCTAGCAATGCTGAAAGCAGTGATTTACGTGTAATGGCCATGCTGCAAACTCCATCGAATAATTTGATGGAGCGATGTTGCGGCACAGCACCCTTTCTTGTGAACGAATTAAAACTTCTTTGCTTATACGAAAAGTTTTAGATGTTATGAATCCTTTAGTAGATTTTTTGTCGACGGCCACTCTACCCAAGGGTAATCCGGCAAGCCATCTCGCCATGCCTGATGGGGCTCGCCCTGGATGACCGGCTTTAGATATTCCAGCGCCTCGTCTTTTACGCCATAGGCTTGTTGATCAATCCAGTCGATCGGAAATTGCCGTTCTTTATTGGCTATGTCTGCCAGGGGTACAGCATCGCAATGCCACGTGTAAGGCGTGTTGCTATCGCGAACGATGTTCACCATCACCCCGCTTTGTCCTTGCCCAGCAAGCTGGACAGCATGCACAGCAACCGCTTCCGCTTGAGCGATATCGGTTGCACTGGCCACATGCCGCGCGGCACGTTGTAGGTAATCCGGCACGGCAACGTGCACTTTGACGCCAAGCTTTTCTCTTAGTAGTGCGGCTACGGCCAAGCCGGCACCGCCCAGTTGTTCGTGCCCGTAACGGGTTGCCGCATTTTGCTGGGCATAGAATTGGCCATCTGCTGTACGGATGCCCTCTGAAACCACACAAACGCAAGCGTTATGCTTGGCAAAGCTGGCCTGCACGGCCCCAATAAAATGTTCAGGTTCAAAAACTACTTCGGGGAACAGGATCAAAGGCTCGGCCATCTGCTCAGGCAACCGCGCTAAAGCACCACAGCTTGCCAACCAACCGGTATGGCGCCCCATTACCTCCAGAATAAACACACTGGGTTTGGTTGCCATAGCGCAATGATCACGGGCGGCTTCCATCAGTGATACCGACAGATACTTCAAGGCGGAACCGAAGCCTGGTGAGGTATCGGTGCTTTCCAAATCATTGTCAATTGTTTTAGGCAGACCAATGACTTTAAGCGGCAGATTGAAATGCTGACCAAGCGCAACCAGTTTGGCTGCCGTATCCATGGAGCCATTGCCACCATTCACGTAAACCGTGCCGATGTCATAGGCCACCAGAACATCATGCACCCGTTGCCATTGCTGCGGATTCTCTTCATACGGCTGCAGCAAGGTACGGCCTGACCCCAAACCGCCACCGGGAATCTGACTCAATGCCTCGCGCATAACCAAAGGCAGCGCACTGGCATCCACCAGATGTGCATCGATCAAACCGGAAAGTCCATTCTCGGCAGCGTATAGCTTACCTACGCCCTGCCGTTGATGTGCCTCAATCAATGCTGCCGCTGTGGCACCGATAACAGCTGTGACACCACCGGACTGGAAATACAGTGCGTTCTTCATACGTGCCATTAAAACAGATAGGGCGCCAGATTGGCAGAGCCAACCGGGCGCCCGACTGAGGCGATCTGAATCTGTATTACTTCAGTGCGCCAAGTACGCGTGCGGTGATTTCATCAACGCTACCAACACCGGCAACCTTTTCTACCTTCGGTGCATTGGCATCACCGGCATTCTTCCAGTTGGTGTAGAAGGTCACCAGTGGCTTGGTTTGGCTATGGTAAATGTCCAGACGATGGCGAACTGTTTCTTCCTTGTCATCATCACGTTGGATGAGGTCTTCACCCGTTACGTCATCTTTACCAGCCACTTTAGGTGGGTTGTAAGTCACGTGATAGGTGCGACCAGAGGCCAGGTGAACACGACGACCGGCCATACGATCAATGATGTCCTGATCAGGCACATCGATTTCCAGAACGATATCCAGCGGCACACCGGCCTCTTTCATCGCTTCGGCTTGAGGAATGGTGCGCGGGAAACCATCGAACAGGTAACCGTTCTTACAGTCTGCTTCTTTCAGACGCTCTTTCACCATGCCGATGATCACGGCATCCGGCACCAGACCGCCCGAATCCATATGCTTCTTGGCTTCCATACCCAGTGGGGTACCAGCCTTCACTTGGGCGCGCAGCATGTCGCCCGTAGAGATTTGCGGAATACCGAATTTTTCACAGATAAATTTGGCCTGGGTGCCCTTACCAGCGCCCGGAGCGCCCAACAGAATGAGTTTCATCGGTATCCTCGATTAAAAATGGGTTTGGAATGACGTTAGTGACAGTGTGGAATATCCACCTTGCAAAAAACTTACGATAATTACGGCTGAGGGTCAATGCGCAGTGCAGCGAACTGATCACCAAATACCTGCTGGGCACGGGCTGCATCATCCGGTGTATCTACCCCGGCTGGTGGCAATGTTTCCGTTACCGCAACACTAATCCGATAGCCATGCCATAGGGCACGCAGCTGTTCCAGCGCCTCGATGGACTCCAGCGGACTCGGTGCCAGACTGGCGTAGTCCCGCAAGAAGCGGCGGCGGTAAGCGTATAAACCGATATGGCGATAGCAAGCGTACCCGTTTGCGGGCAAGGTGCTCGGATGCTGCCCTTGCTGCCAGGCCGGGCTGAAATCATCACGGGCAAAAGGCATCGGCGCCCGAGAAAAATACAGCGCGTCTGCATTGGCCTTCATGACCACTTTGCAGATATTTGGATTGAATAATTCACCTGCATCATGAATCGCATGGGCAAGCGTTGCCATGTCGGCGCCCGAATCCACCAGTTGATGCGCCGCCTGATCGATCAATTCCGGCGGAATAAAGGGTTCATCCCCCTGCACATTCACGACCACGGTTTCATCTGCCCAACCAAAGTGATCGCAGACTTCTGCAATACGGTCTGTGCCGCTCGGGTGATCTTCCCGCGTCATGCACACATCAAAACCGGCTTCCCGAACCGCATCGCGGACATCACGGCTATCAGTTGCCACCACAATCGTGTCTGCACCGGAACGTTGTGCCCGTTCACACACACGAACGACCATGGGCTTACCCCCCAGATCGAGGAGCGGCTTATCAGGTAGGCGGCTGGATTTAAGTCGTGCCGGAATCACCACGCGGAATGTCACGTAACTCACCTCCGGCCCCTTAATTTAAGCTTTCTGGCCAGACAAGCTGCGCGCCTCATCCTGCATCATGATGGGGATGCCATCACGCACGGGATAAGCCAGCTGACATGGTTCACAGACCAGTTCCTGAGCAGTTTTATCAAACGCCAGTTTGCCTTTACATGCAGGGCAAACGAGTATTTCCAGTAAACGCGGATCCATTTAACGACTCTCTATCGAAGACGCAGCATTGTTATCACTCAGCCATTCGGCCAACGGCAATGCAGGAGAAAAGCGGGCACTGACGGGAACGACAAACCAGTTGTCATGTCCGACAGCAAAGTCCTGGCATTTTACTGCATCCTTCTCCGTCATCATCACTGGCAGGCGTGTGATTGGCACATCCTTCGCCTTGAAATCATGATGATCCGGAAAATGCAGCCCTTCTACCTTGAGGCCTGCGTTACGCAGCATATTGAAAAACCGTTCCGGATGGCCAATGCCGGCGATTGCCAGAACGGACTGGCCCGCAAAGTCTTTCAGCAGCACCTGACGCGCTGGCTCATTCAAGGCATACGCTGCATCTGGCACCAGCGACATATCGAACCGCGGCAACACAGGCCAATCAGTTTGGTCCGGGTTGCCCTGCATGATCACGCCATGCACCAGCGGATCGGACAATCGGGCCAACGACTCCCGTAATGGGCCCGCCGGCAAAAGCTGCCCATTGCCGACCCCACGCTGATCAAAAACCACGACTTCCAGATCCCGTGCCAGGTTCAGATGCTGTAAGCCATCATCAGCAATCAGTACGTTCACACTTGGATTAGCTGCCAGCAAAGCGCGCCCGGCTTCTGCCCGTTTTTCACCTACAAAAACCGGCAGCCCCTGCTGCGCATATAAAAGCGGCTCATCACCTACGTGTTGCGGACTGTCACCCATGCCAACAGCTCTGACACCAGGTACTTTGCGCCCATAGCCGCGGCTGATGATGCCGGGGCGCCAGCCCATTTCTTTAAGCTGCTGCGCCAAGGCCAAGGCCACCGGTGTTTTACCGGCACCACCGATAATCAGATTACCCACCACCAGCACAGGCACCGGTAAACGCACCTGCTTTAAGACCCCCCACTGGTACAGGCGACGGCGAACCCAGACGCCCGCGGCATAAATCCATGACAGCGTGCGCAACAGGATGCGTTGCAAGGCCCCTAAGCGAGCACGGCCATACCAACTGGCCTCGATCTCCTGAGGCCTAAGCATTATGAGCCGCTGCGGGTGGTGAAGGAAATCTGGGATAGATCAGCCTGATGCGCTGCCTGCATCACATCGATGACGCTTTGATGAGTGGCTTTGGCATCGGCATTAATCGAAACAACCGGGGGTTTGGCGTTTGCACTGCGTTTGGCCGTTGCTGCTTTTAGCGCCGCGGCTACCGCATCAACGCTAGGGCGGCTCATGCTCTGACCATCAATAACTACCGTACCACTGGCCGTTACCGAAACACTGATCTCATCGGGTGGCGTGGCATTGGAAGCGCTGGCTGTCGGCAGGTCAATTTCAATACCGGAGACCTTGTTATACGTGGTCGTCATCATCAAGAAAATAATGATGACCAGCAGTACATCAATAAAAGGAATCAGATTGATTTCGGGCTCGTCGCGCCCGCTACCCCGGCGAAAATTCATAAAGCGCTCCGGAGCTTACTTGCGCTCGCCATGGACGACTTCAACCAGCTTAATCGCCTGCTGTTCCATATCGACCACGAATTTATCAATCAGCGCGCGAAAGTGACGCCAGAAAATCAGCGCAGGAATCGCAATCAGCAAACCGAACGTGGTGTTATAGAGCGCAACAGAAATACCATAGGCCAGCTGCTGCGGGTTACCCGTCACCGGAGATTGCGCGCCGAAGATATCAATCATGCCCACCAGCGTACCCAGCAAACCCAACAGAGGTGCAATGGAAGCAATAGTGCCCAAGGTGGTGAGATAACGTTCCAGCTGGCTATAGACCATGCGACCGGACTCTTCGATGGCCTCACGCATGACTTCACGGCTGCTATTCTGGTTACGAATACCCGCTGCGAGTACGCGCCCTAATGGGGAGCTTTCTTCCAGGGTATTCAAACGGGCAGCGTCGTAACCGCCGTTAGCAAGGCTGGCAAGAACGCTTTGTAACAGTCCGGCTGGGAGCACCTTCGGGCGCCGCAATGAATACAGACGTTCAATAATCAACGCGAGCGCAATTACGGAGGCAATCAGAAGAGGCCAGATCGGCCAACCGGCCGCTTGAATGATGGCAAACACGTTATTCCAACCCGCTTAAATACAAAGCAGCAGTTTAGCTACCCCCCCATTTTTGAGCAAGCAAAACCAACCACACCCTCAGCATTTCAATGGGTTATAGCGTCACCCGTGTTATCCACAAATTTAGTGGATAAGTTTGTGGATAGACTGTCATAAAAGTGTCTAAGTCGAGCAGACAAAGGCAGTTAGGTTACGCTGCTCAAAAAAAAGGCTTGTTTGCATTTTTTATTTATTTTCAATGTGTTACAAAGTTTCTATTGGGTTGGCGAGGTGATAATCGTGCCGACCCTTGCTACACCAAGGCTTCGCTGCGATGCGGTGGAGAAAATAACGATATGTCAAGAGAATTTCCTCCCATTTTTTACTTATAAGTGCATTGAATTCACCTATAAAGAATTCTGAAGCAAGGTAAAGTATGGCGTATGGTTTCGAATACGTTTTTTGACGAGGCAGCACCACCCTTAGAAACGCCTGTGATGTCGGTTTCCGATCTCAATGCGGCCGTTCGCGCCCAGCTTGAGAGTCGCTTTCCCCTATTGTGGGTTGAAGGGGAGATCGCACAGATCACCGTTGCCAGCTCCGGGCATATGTATTTCAGCCTCAAGGATGCCGGTGCCCAGGTACGCTGCGCCCTCTTCCGCACGCGCGCTGCCCGCCTGGGTTGGCAACCGAGACAAGGTGACAAAGTCCGCGCCCGCGTTCAGGTAACGCTCTACGAAGCCCGTGGCGAATTCCAACTCACCGTAGAAACGCTGGTCAAGGGCGGCCTCGGTGCACTTTATGAGCGCTTTTTGCGTCTAAAGACCGAACTTGAAGCCGCTGGACTATTTGACCCTGCGCGCAAAAAGACTTTACCTGCGTTTCCACGCACCATCGGTATCATCACCAGCCCGCAGGCTGCTGCACTCCATGATGTGATGACGACGCTGTCGCGCCGTGCGCCCTACACCAAGCTGATTCTCTACCCAACGCTGGTGCAAGGCGCAGAATCGGTAGCCCAGATCGTACAAGCGATTGAGAATGCCAATAGCCATGGCGCAGCCGATGTGCTGCTTTTATGCCGGGGTGGTGGCTCACTGGAAGACCTGTGGAGCTTTAATGAGGCTGCCGTTATTCGTGCCATTGCCCAAAGCCATTTGCCGATTATCGCCGGCATAGGCCATGAAACCGACACGACGCTGGCCGACCTTGCAGCCGATGTGCGCGCCCCGACACCTACGGCTGCGGCCGAACTGATCACCCCTGACAAAGCGCGCCTCAGCACGCTGATTCAAGACAACCAACGCCGCTTAGCGCAGTTGGTCACGCGCCGTATTGATGATGCCGGCATGAAGCTGGATGGTTATGCAGCCCGTCTGCGCAGCCCGACAGCCTTGCTGGAACGACAACAGGATCTACTCATTCAGTACCGAACCCGCCTGACCCTCTGGTCGCAACGCGCCCTGGAACGTGAACAACGTCGCCTGAGCGAACTCGGACTCCGTCTACAAGCACTTGACCCTAACCAGCCACTCAAACGCGGCTATGCGCTGGTAACTGATGTCCATGGCCATCTGGTGGATAGCATCAATAAGGCGCCGGTACACTCGCAAGTGCAGCTGCGCCTAGCAGATGGTCAACTGCAGGCCAATATCATATCCGCCCAGCCGGATGCCTAAATAACTGCAAAGCTTGCAGGTAACAGCTGCTCTGTCTAGAATCAAACATTAAACCTAAAAATCCCCCAACCCGGAGAATCATCATGGCTTTTGAATTACCTGCTTTGCCATTTGCCAAAGACGCACTCGCCCCACACATGTCGGCCGAGACCTTTGACTACCACTACGCCAAGCACCATCAGGCCTATGTGACCAATTTGAACAACCTGATCCCAGGCACCGAGTACGAAAAGCTCAGCCTAGAAGACATCGTCAAGAAGGCACCAGCTGGTGGCGTTTACAACAACGCTGCTCAAGTCTGGAACCACACCTTCTTCTGGAACTGCCTGTCGCCAAACGGTGGCGGTGCTCCGACTGGCGCGCTGGCTGATGCCATCAACAAAAAATGGGGCTCGTTCGACGAGTTCAAGAAAGCATTCCAGACATCGGCCGTTGGTAACTTCGGTTCGGGCTGGACATGGCTGGTCAAGAAGGCCGACGGTAGCGTCGACATCGTCAACATGGGCGCTGCTGGCACCCCGCTGACCACTGGTGACAAAGCACTGCTGACCATCGACGTATGGGAACACGCCTATTACATCGACTACCGTAATCTGCGTCCGAAGTTCGTTGAGACCTTCCTCGACAAACTGGCTAACTGGAAGTTTGCTGAAGCTAACTTCGCTTAATCGCGAAATAGCCTCACAAAAAACCCGGCTTGTGCCGGGTTTTTTGTTTTAGGCGATAGGTTGCCTATAGCGGTTATAGCCCCACAGATACTGTGCCGGTGCCATACGGATCATCGCTTCCATTGCACGATTGATTTCTGTGGCTGCCTGCACTGGGTCTTCTGACAACAGTTGATCCATCGGTTTGATGTGCATCCGGTAACCTTTGGCGATACCCAGTCGTTCAACACCCAATACGAAAATCTTGGCACCGGTCAGGCTTTGCAAACGCTGCACCAAGGTCATGGTGTAGGCAGGCCGACCAAAAAATGGCGCCCAGACGCCCTCTCCCAACACCGGCACCTGATCCGGCAAAATGCCAACGGTTTGCCCTTTCAGTAAAGTCCGCACCAACGAACGCACACCCGTCTGATTAGCCGGTGCCATTTTTAGTTTCTGTCGGGTACGCATCGTCACAATCCAGGCACGTAACCAGGCCATCCGCGGCGGCCGGAATAGCACGGTGGAATTATGGCGCGAGCTATAAACGGGGCCGAGCAGCTCAAAGCAACCCATATGCGGTGATAGCAGAATCACACCCTTGCCATCTTCCAGCGCCTGCTCGAAGAGGTGCCATTCAGCCGGAGCAACTGTACGATTCAGTTCACGGTCGTCACGACGCACCCACCAATAGGGCATTTCCAGAAACATTTGGCCAACAGACAGCATCGCACCCCGTAGCATCTCGGGAGATGCGGCGGGAAAGGCATTAAGAAAGTTTTCGTTGGAGAGGCGCTTAAAGGGACCTGGCACGAGCCAGGCAATCCAGCCCAACCCTGTCCCCAATGCTTGCAGAGCAAACAGCGGCAAAACAGCCAAACTTCTGAAAATACAGGTTGCCACCAAGGGCATTACGCGATTCGTCATTCACACGCCTTATAAAACCACAAAGACGTGCGTTCATCCGGACCTTCCACGCGCCACAAGTAACGAACACTAGCACGTTATAACCGTGTGCCCAAACTTACTGGATACAAAACACCTCGGTGACCTGAACTGTTTGCCCCGGATACCGGGACAAGCTGAAGACGGCGCGCCTGGCCCAGAGTCGATCGGGTGCATTTTTAGCCTGTTGGGCCTTGGTCATGCGATACAGAGGGTGCCGTGTATCTAGAAATGCCCATTCACGCTGACGACGTACGAAACCCCGGCGCGTAAATAATAATGAGCCCAAGGCCTGTCGACCCAGTTGCCTGAACATCACGGACAAAGGCCCTCTAGGGACGGCGGGCAATACGGAATGCGCTACGACGAGGGGCTTCTGATCTGTGGCCGATAAGACCACTGCACGAACCGTCGCCAGTGGAAAGCGCCCCTCCCCTTCGTCGTTATAAGGCTGTCCCAGTGCCTGATGCAATACACGTACATTAATCTTGCCAAATTGCCGTTGCAGCCGGAGCGTTAAGGAACCTGATTCCAGCAACCAGGGACGCAGTGCGGCCGGTGGTTTCAACGCCTTACCTAAAGGATGCCAATGGCTACCACGGGCATGCCCTTCCAGCCGCCTGGATTGTTTGCGGTATTCGCGCATGGCCATCGATCAGTATTCGCCCTGGGGTGCCTTTTCCAGGCCGATAATCTGGCTACCTGCGGTAACGCCATGTCGGGCAAACCAGCCACGATTGGCTTCTAGGGCATAAGTCGCATTGCGCTGGGTACAGTGGTTGGTTTCGGTCTGCGGTGCCATATCCTCAATATTGATCACCTGCCCCTGGGCATCGATGAAGGCAACCGACAGCGGCATCTTCGTATTTTTCATCCACATACAAAAGTATGCAGGCGCCGGGTACACGAACAGCATACCGCGGGATTCCGGCATCGATGCACGATTCATCAAGCCAAGCGAACGCTGCGCTTTGTTACTGGCAACCTCGACTTCCAGGTTACCCGAGCCAGCCGATAAACGAATCACTGGCAGTGTTGCGGCTTGTGCGGATGATAGACAGAGCGCCATCAGACACAGTACCAACAATGAACGATTCACGAACATCATCACCCTCTCCCATTCAATTGGTCTACCGACACCTGCGTTGATTGCCCCAAAGCGAGTGGCGCACCATCATTTAACGCCAAGAGTTGGATACCACCGACAGAAACACGCACCAGCCTCAGTACAGGTAAGCCGACAGCCGCACACATGCGTTTGACCTGTCGATTACGGCCCTCGGTCAGCGTCACTGTTAGCCAGGTTGTCGGAATCGATTTGCGAAACCGGATCGGCGGATTTCTAGGCCAGAGGCAACGGGTTTCAACATCCTCAGGCAGCAGCTCAACCTCGCAGGCACGTGTTGGGCCGTCATTTAAAACCGGGCCAGCCCGCAAATGATCTAGTACCGCTTCATCAGGAATCCCTTCCACCTGCGCCCAATAGCATTTGGGCAGCTTGTGCCGTGGCTCGGCAATGCGTGCCTGCAACGCACCGTTATCGGTAAGTAGCAACAGGCCTTCACTATCCGCATCCAGACGGCCAGCTACACGGTACTCCGGCAGCTTCAGATAGTCAGAGAGTCCTTGCCACCGGCCTTCGGGGGTGAACTGGGAGACCACGCCATACGGTTTGTTAAATGCGACCAGAGCCAAGGGAAACTTTCAATCACAGAACATCATGAAAAAGCCCCGCTGATGAAACACCGCAGGGCTTTTATACAGTGCTGAAATCAGTTCAGCAGCGCAAGGCTTAGATAGCCGCGTCGTCAACCTCGCCGGTGCGGATACGCACGACCTGATCAACGGGCAATACAAAAATCTTGCCATCACCAATTTTGCCGGTACGGGCCGATTTGATGATCGACTCAAGCACGGCTTCTACGCGATCGTCCTGAACGACCACTTCCAGGCGTACCTTCGGCAGAAAATCAACCACATACTCGGCACCACGATACAGCTCCGTATGACCCTTCTGACGGCCAAAGCCACGTACTTCCGTAACGGTCAGGCCGGTAACGCCGATTTCCGACAGGCCTTCACGAACTTCATCCAGTTTAAAAGGCTTAATAATGGCAACGATCTGCTTCATGACAACTCCATGCGGACAAGTACAAATTCAATAGGTGATAGCTTACCACTCATCTGCGTATCGGTTAGTGATCGGATAACGCCAATCCTTACCAAAACCACGACGGGTGAGACGAATTCCTACCGGTGATTGTCGACGCTTGTATTCGGAAATGCGTAACAAGCGGACGACCCGGCGCACGTCTTCTTCCCGATAGCCTTGGGCAATAATCTCGCGCGGACTGATGTCTTGTTCCATATAGGCCGTGACAATGGCATCGAGTACTTCATACGGTGGGAGCGAGTCCTGATCTGTCTGATCCGGACGCAATTCGGCCGAAGGTGGTCTTTCGATAATGCGCCAGGGAATAATCTCCTTATTCCGGTTGATCCAGCGCGAGACATCGTAAACACGTGTCTTGAGTAGATCCTTGAGCACCGCAAAGCCACCCGCCATATCGCCATACAGAGTGCAATAACCGACGGCCATTTCTGATTTATTGCCAGTAGTTAGCACGAGCCAGCCACTTTTGTTGGACAGCGCCATCAGCAGATTCCCGCGAATCCGCGCCTGTAGATTTTCTTCTGTTGTGTCCGGTGCTTTACCGACAAAGTAAGGGGCCAACAGGTGCTCATACGTTTGCATCGCAGGCTGGATGTCTACCAGCTCCCCTTTAACACCCAGGTTATCGCAGAGCGCCCAGGAGTCATCAATACTCATCTGGGCCGTATAAGGCGATGGCATGATGATCGGACGAACCCGGTCTGCACCAAGCGCATCGACTGCCACACAGAGCGTGAGTGCCGAATCAATGCCACCAGACAAACCTAGATAAGCACCAGCAAAACCATTCTTGGCGAAGTAATCGCGTACACCCAGCACCATGGCGTTATAGATCTGGGCATTAAGTTCTTCTGGCGGCGCACTGACTGACTTGGTTTGCCATGCACCCGATTCACTTAAATCGACGTAGGCAGTCTCTTCTACAAACTGCGGCAATTGCAGAATGGTTTTGCCATCAGCAGCAACAACGCAAGAAGCACCATCAAAAACCAGCTCATCCTGACCGCCAACCAGATTGCAATAAACGATCGACAGGCCGGTTTCGGCAACGCGCTGTGCCAGCACACTCTGGCGGTCTACGGGTTTATCAAGATGGTACGGCGATGCATTGAGCACGAGCAGCACATCGGCCCCCGCTGCCTTGGCAGCTTTAGCCGGTTCGGCAAACCAGATATCTTCACAAATCGCCAGGCCAAAACGCACACCGGCATGTTCGAAAGTAACGGTCTTCATGCCCGACGTGAAGTAACGTAGTTCATCAAATACTTCGTATTGTGGCAGATGCTGTTTACGATACGTACACAGCCGTTTTCCCTGAAACAATACACTGGCGGCATTATAGTAATGCGCGCCCGCCTGCTCCGGATGCCCAACCACGATGGCGATATCCAGATCGGCGGTGTCTCGGGTCAGCGCAACAAGCGCCAGATCTACCTGGCGGTAAAAGTCCGGACGCAAGAGGAGATCTTCTGGTGGATAGCCACACAGACTGAGTTCGGGCGTCAGCAAAAGATCAGCGCCTTCGGCTGCGGCATTTTTTGCCACATCGGCAATACGACGGACATTGCCGACCAAATCACCAAGCACCACATTCATCTGAGCTACTGCAACCCGCACACGACACTCCTGCATTTGATCAAAAAAATAGCCCTGAGCTAACTCAGGGCTATTGTATGCCTAAAGGCTACGTCTTACTTGCCAGCCTTGGCGCGTGCAACACCCGAAGTGATTTCGGCTTTGGCAGCAGCTGCATCTTTCCAGCCCTTAACCTTAACCCACTTACCGGCTTCCAGATCTTTGTAGTGCTCAAAGAAGTGAGTGATCTGCTTGATCAGCAGTTCTGGCAGGTCATCGGTGCTTTGAACCTTGTCGTACAGGCCAGTCAGCTTGGATACAGGCACGGCAACCAGCTTCGCATCTTCACCAGCTTCATCTTCCATGGCCAGCATGCCGATGGTACGGCAGCGGATCACGACGCCTGGTGGCAGCGGGTACGGCGAAACAACCAACACGTCTACAGGGTCGCCATCTTCAGACAGGGTCGAAGGAATGAAACCGTAGTTACAAGGATAGTGCATCGGCGTAGCGATGAAGCGATCCACGAACACAGCGCCAGAATCTTTATCCAGCTCGTACTTGATGCCTGGTGCATTAGCCGAGATCTCGATGACGACGTTGAAATCGTTCGGGACATCCTTGCCGATGGAAATGTTATCGATGTTCATGTCTTCTCCCTTTATGGTTTGGTTGTATGTGCGCGCACTAAATCACGCCAACCCGAAAATTATAGCGTCTGATCCGTGTTTTTAGCGTTTGCGGCGCAATAACAATGAATTTCCTACGACAGAAATCGAGGAACAGGCCATGGCAGCACCGGCAATCACCGGATTAAGCAAACCCATAGCCGCCAATGGAATCGCCAACACATTGTAGATAAAGGCAAAAAACAGATTTTGACGGATTTTGGCGAGCGTACGTCGGGAAAGCTGAATCGCATCGACCACGCCAGTCAGGCGATTGTTCATCAGCACAATGCCGGCACTTTCCATTGCAATATCCATACCGCCGCCCATGGCCACCCCGACCGAGGCAGAGGCCAGTGCCGGCGCATCATTGATACCGTCACCCACCATCATCACACCACCGGGTTGAGATTCCAGAAGCTGCAGCACCTCTATAGCCTTCCCTGCGGGCAATACACCGGCACGGATCGACCCCACACCGAGCAGCGTACCGACCACTTGTGCCGATTCCAGCTGATCCCCGGTAAGCATCACTGTCGTTAATCCGAGCACGCTTAACTGCTTCAGGGCCTCTGCGGCATCAACTCTAGGCGTATCAGAAAATGCCAACATCGCTACCGGCTGACCATGTCGGATGAGCACAGACAAGGTTTTAGCCTCTAGTGCTAAACGTAGTGCTTGCTGCGACCAGAAATCGTCTGGGTCAGGCAGCTGTGACGGAGACCATCTCACCACGCCATATGTCTGCCCGGCGATGGTGCCAAACACACCTCTGCCCGATTCATTACGAAAATCGCTTACCACCTCATTATTTTGGGTATCTGTTACCACAGCTCGAATCGCATGTGCGACCGGATGTGCCGAGCCTTGCTCCAACGCAGATGCATACCCCAGCACTGCTTCCTTACTTAATTGCGTATCAGGGGCAAGGACTACATCGGTCAACCGCAATTTGCCTTCCGTTAGCGTGCCGGTTTTATCAAAGATCACGGTACCTACCGAGGCAGCTCTTTGTAATGCATCGGCATTACGGACCAGAATACCTTGTCGAGCACCTTCACCAATACCCACCATAATCGCTGTGGGCGTTGCCAGACCCAATGCACACGGACACGAAATGACCAGCACGGCAACCGCACGTACCACTGCAGATTCCCAATCGCCCAGCCATAAACCAGTCACCAATAGCGTCAACAAGGCAACCAATACAACCATCGGTACAAACCAGGCAGACACCTGATCCACCAGCGCCTGAACCGGCGCTCTCGATCCCTGCGCTTGTGCCACCAGGCGAGCAATACCTGCCAGCACCGTACTCCGCCCCACCCCTGTGACACGGCAAACGAGGAGTCCATCCCCATTTAAAGTGCCGGCATACACTTTGTCATCCAACTGTTTTTCTACCGGGAGCGGCTCACCCGTCAGCATGGACTCTGTGACAGAAGAGCCCCCTTCGATGACGACACCATCCACCGGAATCGCTTCTCCGCTGAGCACGCGCACGTGGTCGCCGGGTTGCACTTCTGACAGCGGCACCGATTCAAATTGCCCGGGGGCTGTTTCACGCCATGCCGTTTTAGGTGTCAGATGCATCAGACGCTCAATAGCAGAGGCACTGGACTTGCGCGCACGCTGTTCCAGTTGCTTACCCGTCATGATCAATGCAATCACGACGACCGATGCTTCAAAGTACACATCACCATGTAAGCCAGCCAGCATGACCACAACGGAATACACATACGCAGACAAAGTACCCAGACTCACGAGCACATCCATATTGGATGTAAGCTGTTTCAGCGCAAACCATGCACCTCGATAGAACGGCCAGGCCACCCAAAGCTGCACAGGTGTTGCCAGCAAGAACTGCCAGAGCACCGGCACATGCATCGTTTCACCGGAGAGCCACATCCAGGGCATAGTCAGCACCAGTGGCAAGGCACAAACAATCGCTGTCCAGAAACGGGCTTGCTGCATGCAATCAGTTTCAGTTGCGGCCAATTCCGTAATATCCTGAATTTCGACGGCGCCATAACCAGCTGCTGCAACGGTATCAATCACCATCTGCGCTTTAACCAAGTCAGGCGCACGCACAACCGCCTCTTCGGTCGCAAAATTAACTTCTGCTTGCACCTCGGGCAACTGTTCAATGGCCTTCTGCACAGTCCGCGCACAATTGGCACAGCGCAAACCGGAAATTTTAAATACATGTTCCGTCACAGCAGATCCAATCCCTGAGCAAAGCCGTACGCACCCCAGGCAATAATCAGAAGCCCTGCAATCCAGCGTACAGGGGATTGCCGTAATTTGCTCAAAAAGCCCGCCCCCATCCAACCAGCCAGCAGCAGATTAGGCAATGTACCCAAGGCAAAGCCCGCCATCCATAATGCGCCGGCAGCAGGATCTGCAGTGGCGATTGCGGTAGCCAATGCGCTATAGACCAAGCCACAAGGGAGAAATCCCCAGGTCAACCCGACAATTAATGCTTGCCATGGACTAGTGACAGGAAAAAACCGCCGGGCAAACGGCTCCACATGGCGCCATAGATGTTGCCCGCCCTGTTCCAACGGACGCACCAGCAAGGGCCAACCCATCAAATACAGCCCCATGCCGATGAGCAACAGGTTCGCCAGAATATACAGCCCGCGTGGTGCAATGCCCATCACACTGATTCCGGCATAACCCATCAAGCCTGCCAGTACGCCGAGTGCTAAATAGGTCAAACACCGACCGACGTTATAGGCCAACAATAGTGCGGGTCGCCGGGCTTCCGGGACAGACATGGATAAAGCACTCACGATGCCACCACACATGCCCAGACAATGCACCCCACCTAGCCAGCCAATCAACACTGCTGCTGCAAATGGCAAGGAAGTGGTCCCGGTATTTAACATGGACGTTACTTAGATCACACGCGAATAACGCGGTCTGCCAGCGGCGGCGTTGAGTCGATCCTGCTGTAGATAATGGTCAAAAGCCATCGCGATGATCCGAACTAGAAGCCGCCCTTTTGGTTGTACCTGGATTCCGTTGTCATCGATGGTGAGCAGCCCTGCTTCAACCAGCGGTTGCAGCTGTTCCAGTGCACTCACAAAATAACTGACAAAATCAATGGCCCAGGCCGTATTGATTTCGGTGAAATCGAGTTCGAAATGACACATCAATTCCTGAATGACTGCGCGACGCAACGCGTCGTCCTCATTCATCCGGTAACCACGGCGCACCGGCAAATGGCCTGCATCAATATCCGCGTAGTAATCGTCCAGCGTTTTGGCGTTTTGTGAATAAACAGGGCCTACCTTGGCAATGGCCGATACGCCAAACGCTAACAGATCCAGTTCGGCATGGGTGGAATACCCCTGGAAGTTACGGTGCAGCTTGGCCGCCTGCTGAGCACGTGCCAACTCATCGTCGGGACGGGCAAAGTGATCCATCCCGATAAAAACATATCCCGCCTCAACCAGCGTTTCGATGGCCATCGCCATGAGAGACAGCTTATCTTCCGCCTGAGGGAGTTCTGCCTCATCAATCCGCCGCTGGGGCATAAAGATCTGCGGCAAATGGGCATAGCTATACAAAGCAATACGATCCGGCGAGAGACTTAATGTTTTTTCCAGCGTGGCACGGAATCCTTCAATCGTCTGCTTGGGCAGCCCGTAAATTAGATCGACTGATACCGATTTGAAACCAGCTTCACGAGCAGCCAGTAACACATCCCGTGTCTGCTCAAAGGTCTGGATGCGGTTAACGGCCTTTTGCACGAGCGGATCGAAATCCTGAATCCCCAGGCTCATCCGGTTAAAGCCTAACTCAGCCAGCAAATGTGCCCGCTTCGGATCAACCGATCGAGGATCAATCTCGATGGAATACTCACCCTCAGGCAGAAAATCGAAGCGGGAGCGCAGAATCTGCATCAAACGACGCATTTCGTCATCAGACAGAAAAGTCGGCGTACCCCCACCCCAGTGCAATTGAGTGACCGAGCGGGACCCACTCAAGGATTGCAATTGCATGTCGATTTCCCGCTCCAGATAATCCAGATAACGGGATGATTTCTGATGATCCTTGGTAATTACTTTGTTACAGCCGCAGTAGTAACAGACCGTGCTACAGAACGGCAGATGGACATATAATGAAAGAGGCTGATCAGGTGCAGGCCTGTCTTGCAAGGCGCCTACCAGTAATTGCGCCCCCGGATTTGCGTTAAACCGGTCAGCTGTAGGATAGGATGTGTATCGGGGTCCGCTAATATCGAAACGGCGGCACAAATCCCGATCTACCAATGCAAGTGTCGAATTGTTCATAATTGAATTATATGACTTCAAAGCCAGAACCGCAGACATGCCAAAAAAACTCCGAAGCAGACTGTCAACGCGTCACAGTCGACTTTACGGAAGTCAAAGCGCATTGCCAGCACTGCGACCTGAACCCGGTTTGCCATCCGCCCGGACTGAAAACCGACGAGATGGATTCGCTTGACCAGTGGTTCCCAACACGTCGCCGTTTGAAGCGAGGTGAGTCGCTTTATGAAATTGGCAACCCCTTTACGGCCATTTATGCCGTGCGAAGTGGTTTTTTCAAGACCGTATTGCCGTCACATGAACAACGGGACCAGATTACCGGTTTCCAGATGACCGGCGAAATCCTCGGCATCGATGGCATTGGCAGTGGTCATCATGCCTGCAAAGCGGTTGCGCTTGAAGCAAGCGAGGTTTGCATGATGCCGTATGGCACCGTAGAAGAACTCGCATCGAACCTGCCCAATCTGCACGCCCACCTGAACAAATTAATGAGTCAGCGCATTGTGCAGGATCAAGCCACCTTCCAGATTCTGGCTAACCTTCGGTCCGAATCCCGCCTGGCTGCTTTTTTGCTGGATCTGGGCAAGCGTTTCTCGCACCTGGGCTATTCCCCGAATACCTTTGTACTGCGCATGACACGGGAAGAAATCGGTAGTTATCTGGGCCTCTCTTTAGAAACCGTGTCACGCCTATTCTCGCGTTTCCAGGAAGATGGCCTGGTTGACGTACAAACAAGACACCTACAAATTACCAAGCCAGACGCATTGGCAGAAATTGCTTCAGGCAAAGCCGCTCATTAGGAGAAAACACCATGTTCAAACATCTACTATTGCCGATTGACGGTTCCGAACTATCGCTCATGGCTGCACGACGTGGCGCAGAGTTTGCCAGCGAAATCAAGGCATCCATCACCCTGCTCTTCGTCAAACCAGAATACCCGGTGAGCTACTACGGCGATGGTGCACTCATCGACCCAACCACGCCCGAAGAGTTCGGCAAACTGACCAAGACCATTGCTGACCGCAATCTGAAAGCGGCATCGGACATTTGTACTGCTGCTGGCGTTTCATTTACGGTTCATACCGAAACCAGTGATGTGCCCTATGAAGTCATCATCCAGACAGCAGAACAAAAGCAGTGTGACCTGATTTTTATGGCTTCACACGGACGTCGTGGCATCACCAGCCTGCTGCTGGGTAGCGAAACCCAGAAAGTGCTGACGCACTCGAAGATTCCAGTGCTGGTCTATCGCTAAGCTCTAAGCTGCTGCTAACAAAAAACCCGGTTCAGTTTTACTGGACCGGGTTTTTTGTTGTGTACCGATTATGACTTAGTCGTTAGTCGGCTTCTCGTTCATTTTCTTGTTGAACATACGGCCAAAAAAGACCGACATGCCAATCACAAAAACGATCACACCCAGACTAGCGAGACCAACATCAGTAGTGAACAGTTCTTTCCAGGCCATCATGCGCTCCTTTATAACAAAGTGACTAAATTATTGGGGTCTTGCAAAAACTGTAACGCCCGACCGGCTCTGGATATCCCAAACGCCATCCATACGCCAACCGGCTAAATGATCTTCAATAACGACACGCCAACGCCCGGTGCCCGGCTTTGCAGCCAGCGTTCCCTGAAACACTGATCCGTGACGAACAAGATTGATTGTCTGATCTTCACCTTTACGAGTCGGATGCACCAGTCGTAATTGGAGGGCATCAGGCAAGGCTTCTTTAGGCAAACCTGAAAGCGTCAGCGCTACACCACGACCATCATCAACAAGCTTCAGATCTGCCTTGAGGTTCAGCTCTGCGGCAAGCTGACGCTGTTTGAGCTCCTGGTTAACAGACAGCCCTACCTTGTAATAGTTGTCGTCGACCAAACCATCGTTGCTGATAATGGCGAGCCAAGCCGTAACAAAGCCAGCAACAATCACAATTGCCGGCCCCGCCATCAAAATCCATGGCCAGCGATGCTTGTACCAGGGAGCGTTTTTTTGCGTCATTCAGCAGATCTATCAGTTAGGTTGAATGAAAGTAGTTTTTTCATCACGACGAACGGCAGTGTTCTGCGTATCCACGATAATGAAATTGATCGGGTTCGCACCAGGTTTACCCTCACCCGTTGGTACCCGAACGTTGATTGGTTGCGTCATATTCTGCAATGGCTGAACGGTGAAAGAATTTTGGCCATCCATGCGAATGCCCTCCAGACCCTCCGGTGTCACTGTAAACGTACGTTCCGTATCCTGCATATTCATGATGTGCAGGAGATAGACGTTTTCAGTTAGACCATCACCGACTTCACGCGACATCACGCCGCGATCACGCAAGACGTCTACCCGCATTGGAATACGTGTACTCAACGAGTATACAAAAATCGCCGTAATGACTAGCAAGATACCTGTGTAAAGCATAATGCGCGGCCGCATAATATGCCGCAACATCTCTTTAGAGGTGTAATGCTTGTTAATCGAGTTTTCCGTGTCATAACGAATCAGACCGGGCGCGTAATCCATTTTCGCCATGATCTCGTTGCAGGCATCAATACAGAGGCCACATCCAATGCACTCGTATTGCAGCCCTTTACGGATATCAATACCGGTAGGACAAACCTGAACGCAAACCTTACAGTCTACGCAATCGCCCAGGCCCTTTTCTTTAAGATCATCGGACTTACGACGTGGGCCACGCGGTTCACCACGCGCTTCTTCGTACGTCACAATCAAGGTATCCGGATCAAACATGACCCCCTGGAAACGGGCATACGGACACATGTATTTACATACCTGCTCACGCATAAAGCCCGCTTGCAGGAAACAGAATGCACTGTAGAAGAAAACCCAGAAGGCAGACCAGCCGCTGATCGTCAAATTGACTAGGTCACCCATTAGCTCATGCATTGGCATGAAATAACCGACAAAGGTCACGCCCGTCCAGAAGGACAGAATACCCCAGAGGAAAAACTTGGTCGATTTAAGCAGGAGTTTATGGCCAGACATCGGCGATTGATCCAGCTTGATACGCGCGTTTCGATCTCCTTCAATCTTGTTTTCGATCCACATAAAGATTTCGGTATAGACCGTTTGTGGACATGCATAACCGCAAAATAGACGACCAGCTACAGCGGTAAACAAGAATAAACCAAAGGCAGAAAGCAATAAAATGACCGACAGGTAGATTACATCCTGCGGCCAGAGAATCAGATCAAAAATATAGAATTTACGTTCATCAAGATTCAGGAGGACTGCCTGACGGCCTTTCCACTGCAGCCACGGGCCAAAATAGAAGATAGCCTGAGTCAGGAATACAAAGAACCAGCGCAGTGTATTGAACTTACCAGAGGTCGCACGCGCATAGATTTTCTTATGCTTCGCATAGAGCGAAATATCGACCTCTTCCTGACTCGATTCTTTGTCTATCTTCTGATTCATCTCGACTTGATTCCTGTGGTAACTAAATGGCAATGCGTACGAAGAACATTATACGCCGACACATAATGACTGGGTGCTCACCGATCAGACCACCATAAAAAACGCCTCACAGGTTTCCCATGTGAGGCGTTTTATTCAGTCTATGACTTACTTAGCAACCGGCTTTTGCGACAGGCTGTAAACATAAGCAGACAGTAGCTTCAGCTTACCTTCGTTCAGGCGCTCACCGAAGGCTGGCATCATGTTCTGACGACCGTTGGTGATTGTTTCAACGATGGTCTTCTCAGAACCGCCATACAGCCAGACATTATCAGTCAGGTTCGGTGCACCAATTGCTTGGTTACCCTTTGCGTCTGGACCATGACAACCGGCACAACCCGAAGTAGCAAACAACTCTTTACCCTTCGCTGCGCGCAGGGAGTCATTAGCCAGACCAGACAGCGAACGGACGTAGTTAGCCAGATCCTTGATCGACTCTTCGCCAAGGTGCGCATGCGGCGGCATCATGCCATTGCGGCCATTGGTGATGGTTTGCAGAATGGTTTCCGGCGAACCGCCATACAACCAATCGTTATCCGTCAGGTTCGGGAAGCCCTTGGCACCACGTGCATCAGAGCCGTGACACTGATAGCAATAGGTGAGGAATAGGCGCTTACCGACTTCCAGCGCTTGCGGGTCTTGTGACAGATCTGCAACTGGGGTTTGAGCGTACTTGGCGAACAAAGGACCATACTGCTCATCAGCCTTGTTGATTTCCTTCTGCCATTGACCAGTCGAGGACCAGTCCAACAGACCCTTGTTGTTACCCAGACCAGGATAAAGAACCACATAGGCCAAAGCAAAGACGACAGTGATCCAGAACAGACCCATCCACCATTTAGGCAGTGGATTGTTGTACTCCTCAAGACCATCCCAGGCGTGGCCAGTTGTTTCGACCTTACCTTTCGGCATTTTTACTCGGCTCTGATTCCAGAGAATAAAGCCACAACCAATGATGCTTGCAAGCACCACGATAGTGACAATCAGCGACGCTACACTAGTTAACATGATGATTTTTCCGTAAGTTCGTAACGGGTTGGATTACTTCAGAGATTCTTCACGGGCCGCATCTTGCTTGGCCTGCTCTAGGGTTTCAAACGGAATGCGCGAAGCCACATCGAAATCTGGCTTGGCTTTCCGGCTGAATGCCCAGATCAAAATGGCCACGAAGGCGATGAAAGACACCACAGTGACCACAATGCGAAGATCGTTCTGATCCATTTTTACTGAGCCGCAGCAGGAGCCGAATTAGCCGCTGCCGTATTTGGCAGCAACGTACCCAGACCTTGCAGGTAAGCAACCAGCACATCCATTTCGGTCTTGTCACCGATGGCTTCCTTGGCACCGGCGATATCTTCATCGGTGTAAGGAACGCCTACGCGGCGCATAGCAACCATCTTGGCATCCACATCAGCGCCCACGGTAGCGGAAGCTTTGGTGGTGAGCAGGTGCGGGTACGCCGGCATGTTCGACTCAGGCACCACATCACGCGGATTGTTCAGGTGGGTTACGTGCCAGACGTCCGAATAACGGTTGCCTACACGTGCCAGATCCGGACCGGTACGCTTCGAGCCCCACTGGAAGGGGTGATCGTATACCGATTCACCACCTACCGAGTAGTGACCGTAACGCTCGGTTTCGGCACGGAACGGACGAATCATCTGCGAGTGGCAGTTGTAGCAGCCTTCGCGGATGTAGATGTCGCGGCCAACCAGACGAACCGCATCATAAGGCTTGAGGCCTTCGATAGGCGTCGTGGTCGACTTTTGCCAGAACAAAGGAACGATCTCGATTGCACCACCGACCAGAACAGTCAGGAAGGTGAGAACAATCAGCAACCCTACTTTGCGCTCAACGAGTTCTTGTGTAATTTTCATCGTATTTCTCCGATTCAGTCGAGCTTAGTGATGAGCCGGTGCCGGAACGGCAGCGTCATTCACCATACGGGCGCCCTGCATCGTCTTGAGCACGTTGTACAGCATCAGCAACATGCCACCCAGGAACATCACACCACCTAGGACACGGATTGCCCAGAATGGGTAACTGGCCTTCACGCCTTCAATGAAGCTGTAGGTCAGTGTGCCATCGGCGTTAACTGCACGCCACATCAGGCCTTGCATCACACCCGAGATCCACATCGAAGCGATGTACAGAACCACACCGATGGTGGCGATCCAGAAGTGAGCCGTTACCAGCTTGGTGCTCCACATTTCTTCCTTGCCAACCAGCTTAGGAATCAGGAAGTAGATCGAACCGATCGACACCATGGCAACCCAGCCCAAGGCACCCGAGTGCACGTGACCAACTGTCCAGTCAGTGTAGTGCGACAGCGCGTTAACGGTCTTAATGGCCATCATCGGACCTTCAAAGGTCGACATACCGTAGAAAGACAGCGAGGTGATCAGGAACTTCAGGATTGGATCATCACGCAGCTTGTGCCATGCGCCCGACAGGGTCATGATGCCGTTGATCATACCGCCCCACGAAGGTGCCAGCAGAATCAGCGAGAAAACCATACCCAGCGACTGGGTCCAGTCAGGCAGCGCGGTGTAGTGCAGATGGTGAGGACCTGCCCACATGTACGTAAAGATCAGTGCCCAGAAGTGAACAACCGACAGACGGTACGAGTAAACCGGACGACCAGCTTGCTTAGGCACAAAGTAGTACATCATGCCCAGGAAGCCTGCTGTCAGGAAGAAGCCCACCGCATTGTGGCCATACCACCACTGAACCATCGCATCCTGTGCACCGTAGTAAGCCGAGTACGACTTCATACCGAACAGGCTGACAGGCATTTCGGCGCTGTTAACGATGTGCAGCAGGGCAACGGCGATAATGAAGGCACCATAGAACCAGTTAGCCACATAGATATGGCCAACCTTGCGCTTGGCGATCGTACCAAAGAACACGATGGCGTAGGCAACCCAGACCACGGCGATCAGGATATCGATCGGCCATTCCAGCTCGGCATACTCCTTACCGGAGGTCATACCCAGCGGCAGCGTTACAGCGGCCAGAACGATGATCAGCTGCCAACCCCAGAACGTAAAGGCTGCCAGCTTGTCACAGAAAATACGCGTGTAGCAGGTGCGCTGAACAACGTAGTAAGACGTCGCGAACAGTGCACAGCCACCAAACGCAAAAATCACAGCGTTGGTATGCAATGGACGCAGACGACCAAAGGTCAGGTAGGGAGCGAAATTGAGCTCAGGCCAGACGAGCTGGGCGGCGACAATAACGCCAACCAGCATGCCGACGATCCCCCAGATCACCGTCATAACGGCAAATTGCCGAACAATCTTGTAGTTGTATACAGATTGCGTATCCGACATTACAGACATTGGACGCACCTCTTTAATTGAACAAACAGTGTCATTTTGCACGCAAAGCGTACCTTAACAAAGGCTTAATTCTAACTTAATAACACTTTATTGATCTAGATCAAATTCCAAAGAATTCCTTGATCTAACAGCGTTTTGGGCAAAAAAAAGGTGCACTGCCTCAACAATGCACCCCAACCCCAACAGAGAAGCAAGGTCTGGACATAAACGCCCGAACAACCCTGCAATTGGCAGTATCGGTTGGATCAGATGTCTAATACAAGAGTTAAACCCAGCTATTTATAGGCAAAGACCACTTATTTGATCATTTATTGATCTAGATCAAATTTAGCCGCACCGCAGCATCGGTTCTAGTCTGGCATCGAATGGGTATTGGCGCCCTTATCTTTATGATCGGACGAACGGACGTCGCGATCCATGATGATTCGGTGCGCCGGCCCCTCCAGATCATCAAACTGGCCAGAACGCACGGACCACCAGAATAGTCCGGCAATCACGAAGACCAGAACAACCGAGACGGGAATAAGCAGATATAGGGATTCCATAAGCGGTTATTCTGCCCCAGCTTGCGTTTAATCGCGAATTCTTGCGCGCTGAAGTCGGAGCGAATTCAAAACCACCCAGAGCGAACTGAAGGACATGCCAATCCCGGCCATCCAGGGGGTCAGGAAACCACACATTGCCACTGGCAGGGCTATAGCGTTATAGACAATCGCCCAGCAGAGGTTTTCCCAGATCGTTTTACGCGTCGCGCGTGATAACCGTATGGCGGCAGGCAGCACCAGTAAATGCTGCCCAAGCAAGACACAGTCCGCTTGCGTTCGGGCAAGCTCTGTTCCATCTCCCATCGCCACGGACACCTGGGCATGGGCAAGAACCGGCGCATCGTTGACACCATCGCCGACCATACAAACCACCCGCCCTGCTGCCTGAAGCTTGGCAACGCGTGCCAGTTTAGTCTGCGGCAATTCGCGTCCCGCCGCATCGCTAATGCCTAACTGTTGCGCTATGGCACGAACGACCATCGGATCGTCGCCGGATAGCAACGACACCGAACAGCCCATTGCTTTCAATGCATTAATAGCCGCCAGAGCATCCGGACGCAACGCATCAGAGATATCGAAACGCGCCAGCCAGGCACCCTGTTCGCCCAGATAGAGCGTCGTTGCGGCAGAAGAAGCCGTTGCACTTTCTGGAAGGCTCAGATCACCAACGAGCCCGGCCACGTAGTCCGCATGCCCAATGCGCAGCTGTCTGCCGTTCACCGTTGCTTCGATACCGCCACCGGTTTCATGAATGGCATCACTCACCCCAAACCGTGGCAAATCTTCTGCGGCGCGCACCAAGGCCCGTGCCAATGGATGAGAAGACGTCTGTTCCAGGCTTGCTGCCATTTGCAGACAGTGCTGTTCATCCAACGACGACAAAAGCTGAATCCGTTCCAACTTCATCACGCCGGTGGTCAACGTACCCGTCTTATCCAGAACCACATCGGTTACCTGCGCCAGCGTTTCTACGGCATGCCCTCGCGTCACCAGCAAACCCTCGCGAGCCAACCGTCCCGTGGCAATTGTCAACGCCACGGGCGTTGCCAGCGATAAGGCACATGGGCAGCTGACCACCAGTACGGCTACGGTCACCGGCAGCGCACGCGTTGGATCAAGCCACCACCAGACAGCCGCCGTAATCGCTGCCAGCAGCAATAACCCCCACAAGAACCAAGAGGCAACACGATCTGCCGTAGTCACCGCGACCGGCTTTTCCAACGAACCACGTTCCATGAGTTTCAGAATGGCCGAGAGACGTGTCCCCTCGCCCACCTGCTCAACCTGCACGGTAATGGGACTCTCGATATTCATCGAGCCACCGGTCACCAAAGCCCCAACCGATTTAGGCACTGGCAGGCTCTCACCCGTCAGCAGAGACTCATCCACACTCGTTTGGCCAGAGAGGACGCGTCCGTCAGCCGGCACCTGCGTACCGGGCTTAACCAGCACACAGTCTCCGACATTTAACGCGCTCACCAGAATTCGTTCCGTTGCTTCATTTTCATCGCCGGCCAACAGACGATCTGCAAACGCAGGGGCTAAGCGGCCCAGCTCTTCTGTTGCACGCAAGGCTTTCTGCCGCGCCAGCAATTCCAGATAACGACCACCCAACAGGAAGAAGACAAACATGTTGATGGAGTCGTAATAGACATGGCCCTGATTAACAATGGTCGCCCACAAACTCGCCACAAAAGCAGCGCCAATACCCAGCGCTACCGGCGTATCCATACCGACGCGATGCCATTTGATATCACGCCAGGCATTCCGGAAAAACGGCCCACAGGCATACAGAATGACCGGCAAGGTCAGCAATAAACTAGACCAGCGCAACAACACCTCAACGTCCGGAGTCAGTTCACCATCACTCGCCACATAGGTTGGGTAGGCATACATCATTACCTGCATCATGCCCAAGCCAGACACGGCCAAGCGCCAGAGCATGGCGCGACGTTCTTTCTGGGCGACGGCTTCCTGACGCGCCGGATCAAAAGGATGCGCGCGATAACCAATATCGGCAATCGCCTTCAGAATCTGCGACAAGGCCACCTGGCGATCATCCCAACGAACACGTGCACGCCGTGTCGTGTAATTCACCTCTACAGCCAGGACCCCGGGTACTTGTGCCACATGCTGCTCATTCAACCAGACACAAGCAGCACAGGTAATACCTTCCAACACGAGCGATGCTTCCTGTTCGTGTTCACTTAACGCACGCACAAAGGTCTTCTGAAATTCGGCCTGATCATAGAGCGCCAACGAGTCCAGAATTTCCGGCCGTGCTTCACGGGGAGATTCAGGCATGGCATCTCGATTCAGGTAATACGCTTCTAGTCCATTGGCAACGATTGCTTCGGCGACCGCACGACACCCCTCGCAACACATGGCGCGAGGCTGCGCATTAATAGCAACATCCAAACTGACCCCATCCGGAATGGGCAACCCGCAGTGATAACAGGATGCTTGGCTGGATGGTTCAGACATACCGCTTTCCGTTCAGGTCAACGCAAACCGCTTGGCAACGGAAACTTAACGTCTTCAATCACGCCTTCGAGATTCTGGACTTTACCCGCACCCAACGCATGTAAACGTTCGATGACTTCTTCTACCAGCACTTCCGGGGCCGATGCACCTGCCGTGACCCCGATCGTTGGCGACCCCGCCAACCAGGCCGGGTCGATATTCTCAGCCCGGTCAATCAGATAAGCTTTGCGACCGAGCAGCTCAGCTACTTCACGCAGACGGTTCGAGTTGGAGCTCGTTACTGAACCTACCACCAGTACCAAGTCACAGTTCTGAGCCAGCTCACGCACCGCATCCTGGCGATTCTGGGTGGCGTAGCAAATATCGTCTTTCTTCGGACCCACGATTTCAGGGAAACGGGTACGCAGTGCAGCCACAATCACTGCTGCATCATCAACTGACAAGGTTGTCTGAGTCACATAGGCAAGGCGGCTCGGATCACGCACAACGAGTGTCGCAACGTCATCGACTGTTTCCACCAGCAGCATCCCATCCGGTGATTGACCCATGGTGCCTTCTACTTCCGGGTGGCCCTTATGACCAATCATGATGATTTCGCGCTGTTCAGCGCGCATGCGTGACACTTCCACATGCACCTTGGTCACCAACGGGCAAGTCGCATCAAATATACGCAGGCCGCGCGCTGCCGCTTCTTCACGAACAGCCTTAGGCACACCATGTGCGCTAAAAATCAGCGTCGCCCCTTCAGGCACATCGGATAAAGCCTCGATAAAAATCGCCCCACGGGCACGCAAGCCTTCGACCACAAACTTGTTATGCACGACTTCGTGGCGCACATAAATCGGCGCACCAAACTGTTCCAGCGCTCGCTCTACGATGGCAATCGCACGCTCTACCCCGGCACAGAAACCGCGGGGATTGGCCAGAATAATCGGCATCGATTTAACTGAGGCGGTCATAGCAATCCAATAATCTGTACTTCAAAACGCAAGCTCTTACCGGCTAATGGGTGATTGAAGTCCATCAGCGCATGCGTTGCATCGATCTCACGAACAAAACCGGCAAACTCGGCACCTTCCGGCGACGTAAATTCAATCAGCGTGTTTTCTTTTAGATCCTGATCCACCGGCAAAGCATTGCGCGCAATCCGTTGCACGAGCCCCGGATTATGCTGACCAAACCCGGCTTCGGCGGGCACTTCAAAAACGGCATGCTCACCGGACACCAACCCTACTAGGCAAGCCTCCAGATTTTCATTCAACTCGCCATTACCCATCTGGATCGTTGCCGGGCCAAGATCGAAGGTACTGACCACATCTTCACCATCTTGCGTAGTCAACCGGTAATGCAGAGTCAATAGGCTATCAGCCTGAATCTGGGGTTTAGTTTCTTGCACGTAACGCTCCCTAATACCGAATCAGTTTGAATCCGGCTTGTTCTGACACAGAACATACAAAACAGCGCCCACACAAACAGCGCTATCGGCGATGTTGAATGCAGGCCAATGCCAACCAGCGGCATGCACATCGATAAAATCGATCACCATGCCCAACCATAAGCGGTCTATCAGATTCCCCAATGCGCCACCCATAATCAGCGCCAATGAAATACTGAACCAGGTTCTGGGCTTGGCCGTACGCAACTGCCAGAGTATCCAGCCGGTAATACTCAACGCAATCAGACTAAAAAACCAGCGTTGCCAACCCGTATGATCGGCCAAAAAGCTAAACGCCGCGCCCGGATTAAACACCAGCACCAGATTAAAGAACGGCGTCACCGTTAGCGATTCGCCCGGCACAAAATGATCAAATATCCACAGCTTGCTGAGCTGATCCAGAGCGATCACCGCCAGTGCGGCCAACACACCAAACAGCAGCGCACCGTTCTGACGATTACGCATAGTCACGCGCCTCGCCTGCACCATGCACATTGCTCACACAACGATCACACCAGCCGGGGTGTTCCGCATTCTGGCCCACGCTGTCACGCTGGTGCCAGCAACGTTCGCACTTGGCCTGTGCGCTCGACGTTACCGTAACCTGCAAGACATTGCCTGCCGTTACCGTGGCTTGCGAACTGATGAGGACAAACTTCAAATCATCCCCGATACTGGCCAGTGCAGCGGTATCTTCAGCAGGTGCAACAATGGCCACTTCTGCCTGCAACGACGAACCAATACCGCCCTCGGCACGCACGGCTTCCATCGCCTTGGCCACTTCGGCACGCACGGCACGGATACGATCCCATTTAGCGCACAGCGCATCGGCATGCGCCACCACTGGCAGCGCTGAGGCATCGGACAGCATGATCGACTCAGGCAAACCGTTTTGCTTCTTGGCCAACAAGGCCCAGATTTCTTCCGTGGTGAATGCCAGAATCGGTGCCATTAAGCGCAGCATCGTCTGCGTAATCATCCACAGCGCAGTTTGCGCCGAGCGACGGGCGCGCGAATCAGGTGCTGTTGTATAGAGACGATCCTTCAGCACATCCAGATAGAAGGCACCCAGGTCTTCAGAGCAGAAAGTCTGCAACGACTGCACGATATGGTGGAAGTCATAGCGATCATAATCAGCCTGAACTGTCGTCTGAAGCGCACGCACCATCTCGATTGCGTAACGATCAATCTCCAGCATATCGGCTACTGCAACGCTGTCTTTAGCAGGATTAAAGTCATCCGTATTCGCCAGCAGGAAGCGCATGGTGTTACGGATACGACGATAGCCTTCAACAACGCGCTTGAGAATTTCATCCGAAATGGTCAGCTCGCCCGAGTAATCGGTATTGGCCACCCACAGACGCAAAATTTCCGCGCCCATCTTATCGGCGACTTCCTGCGGGTAAATTACGTTACCTACTGACTTGGACATTTTGTGGCCTTTGCCATCCACCACAAAACCATGGGTCAGCAAGCCCTTATAAGGCGCCTTGCCATCGAGTGCGCAGCCGGTGAGCAACGACGACTGGAACCAGCCGCGGTGTTGGTCTGACCCTTCCAGATACAGATCCGCCGGGAAATCATGTTCATTCGCATGGGAGCCACGCATCACATGCCAATGTGTGGTCCCTGAATCGAACCACACATCCAGCGTATCCGACAGCTTGCGGTAATTCTTGGCTTCGTCGCCCAGCAGTTCAGCCGGGTCTAGTTGGAACCAGGCTTCAATGCCCTGCTGCTCAACCCGACGCGCCACTTCTTCAATCAGTTCAGGCGTTCGCGGATGCAGTTCATTGGTTTCCTTGTTCAGGAAGAATGGAATCGGCACACCCCAGTTACGCTGACGTGACACACACCAGTCTGGACGGTTACGAATCATCGCTTCCAGACGGGCACGGCCCCAGGCCGGATAGAAATTGGTATCAGCAACCGCAACTTCTGCCAGATGGCGCAATGTTGAAGCGCCTGGCTTCGGCGGCGTATCCATGCCCACAAACCATTGCGTTGTTGCCCGGAAAATAATCGGGGTCTTATGGCGCCAGCAATGTGGGTAGCTATGCTTCAGCTTAATCTCGGCCAGAAGGCGATTGTTATTGCGTAATGTTTCCAGGACTTTCGGATTGGCTTCCCAAACGCTCAAGCCTGCCAAGGCGGTCTCTGGCAACGGCAAGGTCTTTTGCAGAAAACGGCCATCGTCCCCCACCGGGTTTTCTACAGGCAGCCCGTACTTCTTACCGATATTAAAGTCATCCACACCATGTGCAGGCGCTGTATGCACCATGCCGGTACCTGCATCTGTCGTAACGTGTTCACCGCAGATTACCGGCACATCCTTGCTGTAGAAAGGATGGCACAACAACACATGTTCCAGTGCAGCACCCTGACACTTGCCCAGCACCTGACCTTGTAATTCGTAGCGTTGCAGTGCGCTCTCTGCCAGATCGGCACCAAGAATCAGATTGCCCTTAGCCGTACCCACCAGCACATACTCAACCGTCGGATGCACGCTCACGGCTTCATTGGCTGGCAGCGTCCAAGGGGTCGTCGTCCAGATCACGGCAAAGGCCGGACCTTCCAGATGATCCAGGCCAAAGGCTTTAGCAACTTGTGCAGTGTGGCTGGCATGCACTTCAAACGCCACATCAATGGCGGGCGAATTCTTATCTTCGTATTCCACTTCAGCTTCAGCCAGTGCCGAACGGCAATCCAGACACCAGTTCACCGGCTTCAAACCCATGTAGAGGTAGCCATCAGCCAGCATCTTGCCCAGTGCACGGATCTCGTTGGCTTCCGCACTGAAATTCATGGTGAGGTAAGGATTGTCCCAATCACCCAGCACGCCCAGACGGATGAAATCCTTTTTCTGGCGCGCTACCTGTTCGGCCGCATAGACACGACAGAGCTTGCGTACTTCATCAGCAGGCAGATTGCGGCCGTGCTGCTTTTCAATCTGGTGCTCAATCGGCAGACCATGGCAGTCCCAACCCGGCACATATTGCGCATCAAAACCTGCCAGCACTTTGGAGCGAACAATGATGTCTTTCAGAATCTTGTTGACGGCATGACCGATGTGAATGTCACCATTGGCATACGGTGGGCCATCGTGCAGCACAAAGCGTGGGCGGCCTTTGGTGTGTGCCTGAATCTTCTGATACAGCCCGTTCTTCTGCCACTCCGCAATCCAGCCCGGCTCACGCTTTGGCAAATCACCACGCATCGGGAATGCGGTATCTGCCAGATTCAGCGTTGCACGCGCTTCTTTGCCCTGGTCGTTTTGTGGGGTGTTCTTGGATTTTTCGGTCATGTGCTTACTGGACAGGCTGGGATTCAAAAAAGGATCGCGCTTGGGTCAGATCGTCACGGATCTGACTGGTCAGCGCTTCGAAATTGGCAAAGGTCATTTCATCGCGCAACTTGGCGAGAAATCGGACATCAAGATGAGCGCCATACAGGTCGCCCGCAAATTCAAATAGATGCACTTCTAGCAATGGTCGGGTATCACCACCCAAGGTTGGCCGATAGCCCAGATTGGCCACACCAGCATAACGACGTGTCTGCTGCGGCACGGCCTGCTTGGTCTCATCCAATGCGACTTCCACCACAAACACACCGCGCAAAGGCAAAGGATCATGGCGGATCTGCACATTAGCCGTTGGTACACCAATGGTACGACCAAGCTGGCGCCCCTTAATGACCCGCCCTTCCATCGCGTACGGGTAACCCAGCAAGGCTTCTGCCCGCTGCAAGTCACCTGCGGCAAGCGCAGCACGCACCTGTGAACTTGAAATCCGTTCATCTGCCAAACATTGCGAATCGAGCGATGACACCGTAAAACCGTATTGCTCACCCAGCGTTTTAAGCAAAGTAAAATCGCCAGCGCGTCGAGCACCAAAGCGGAAGTCATCACCAATCAGAATGTGCTTTGCCTGCATGGCGTCCACCAGCACCCGTTTCACAAAGTCTTCCGGGCTTAGTGCGGCAAACACCTCGTTAAAGGTGCATATTCTGGTTTCCGCTACCCCGGCAGCCGCCAAAGCTTCCAGCTTTTCGCGCAAGGTATGCAACCGAGCCGGTATCACCGGTGTCTGGGTATCCGCCAACTTGCGAGCAAAGAACTCACGCGGATGCGGCGCAAAGGTCAGCACCGCAGGTTGCAACCCGCGCGACTCGGCCTCAGCCTTAAGCTGACGCAGCAGAGCCTGGTGCCCGCGATGCATGCCATCAAAATTGCCGATGGTCACAGCTGCAGGCGCCCGGGCGGGTGAATTCAGTCCGCGAAGTACGCGCATAGGTAGAAAGCGCAGGGTTTAATAAGAAAACCCTGCATTATAAGGCTTAGCGGGGCGGTTTAGCCGCTGCGCGACCCCGTTTGTACCGGATTTCGTGCCAGGTACTGACGAATACCCCGCATGATGGCTTCGGCCAACTTATCCTGATACTCCTCGTCATTCAGACGCTTCTCTTCTTCAGGATTGGAGATAAAGGCGGTTTCAATCAATACCGAGGGAATATCCGGCGCTTTAAGCACCGCAAAACCCGCCTGCTCGACCGAAGCCTTATGCAGGGCATTAACACTGCCCAGATTAGACAGCACCGACTTACCCAGCTTCATACTGTCATTTTGCGTGGCCGTTTGCGTCAGATCCATGAGCGTTCGTGCCAGATGCGGATCAGATACGGTGAAATTGACCCCGCCCACCTTATCGGCCTCATTTTCCTTTTGCGCCAGATAGCGGGCCGCCGCACTAGACGCCCCCTTCTCCGATAGCACGAACACGGATGACCCACGCGCCTCCGGTTTAATCCAGGCATCGGCATGGATCGATACAAACAGATCGGCCTTGGCTTTACGCGCTTTCTGCACCCGCGTACCCAGAGGCACGAAGAAATCGCCATCGCGGGTTAACGCCGCCCGCATATTCGGGTCATTTTCAATACGCTCACGCAAACGGCGAGCAATCGACAACGTCACGTTCTTTTCCATAGAGCCGCGCGCACCAATCGCGCCCGGGTCTTCCCCTCCATGTCCCGGATCCAGCATGATCGTCACCATCCGGCCGGATTTTTTACCGGGTTTGGATGATGTCTCCGCCGGCTTCTCGGCCAACTTCTGCGTTGGCTCAGGCTCGCTCACCACAGGCCGTTCCGGCTGCACCGGTTTATCTGGCTGTAGTTTTACCGGTTCAGGTTTAGGTGTTTCTGTCTTGGCCGGTTCTTTAGCTGCTAGCGATGCAGGTTGCTTAGCCGGTGCCGGCGTAGGCTGCTTGGACGTCACCAGTTGCATCAGCGGATCGGTCGGCACCGTTGGATAAATATCCATCACCAAACGGCTCTGGTAATCCCCCACGGGTGGCAGATTAAACACCTGCGGTGCTACCTCTCCCTTGAGGTCCATCACCAGACGCACCACACCCGGCTTATAGTTGGCAGCCCGTAACTGGCGAATATACGGATCATTCGGCCCCACCTTATCGCCCAGGGTCTTGAGCACGTTATTCAGCTCGATCCCTTCAATATCTACCACCAGGCGTTCGGGGTTATGCACCACGCTCTGGGTAAACTTGACCATCCCCTTATGTTCGATCGTTACGCGGGTGTAATCTTCGGCGGGCCAGACACGCACGGCAACAATCGACGATGCCGTAGACGCTGCCAGCGCGCCCACTGGCGTTACCGACAATAGCCACAGCGAACCGGCTGAGCGCAGGAATTTCCGACGATTCACCATCATACGGACAGCATTCCCAGTAGCGTTGCACCGGTACTTGTCCGGGCATCAATCACTACGTCTCGGCCACCATCCGGATGCTCTTTCAAACCAATGGCCCAATCCGGTTCCGGTAAAAAAGACCCACCCCGATCTGGCCATTCAACGAACCGCACACCCGGTCCGGCAAAACATTCTTCAAAACCCGCCTCAATAAAAGCGTCTGGGCTTTCAAGGCGATATAGATCAAAGTGGGCCAGATTGAACGCCCCAGCTTTGTAGGTTTCCAGCAGCGGATAAGTCGGGCTTTTTACGCGCCCGGCATAGCCCAATCCTCGCAACACGCCGCGCACTAGGGTTGTTTTACCGGCACCCAGATCGCCCACCAGGTTTGCATGCAGACTCGAATTTGCCGCCGGAAGGCGCGCAACGGCGCGGCCAATCGCCTCGCCAAAGGCCAGGGTGGCTGCTTCATCCGGAAGGAATTGAGAGATCTGCTGCATAAAAAGCTAAATCTGAACGTGCGAAGCCCGAATGTTGCCGTATCTGAGCCGAATATGCCATTGATCTGATACAAACATGACGGATAATTTAGCCAGTTTCTGCCAACCCTTCCCTATTTATGCCAAAAACCACGCTCATTGATCAGTCCTTGCTCAACCAGACCACGCAACTGGCCAAGGAATCGCCACGCCAGCGACGCAATGCAAACTTTCATCCTACCGATGAATTTCCTGCACACCGATTGATCAACGCCATGCAGCCCGGCTCTTATGTGCGCCCCCATCGGCATCTAGACCCGTCCAAAGACGAAACCATCGTCGTGCTTCAGGGACGATTCGGCTACCTGAGCTTTAACGATGCCGGGCAAATCGAGGAAGCTATCGAGCTCATACCGGGCGGCCCCGTCTTCGGCATCGACATTCCGCACGGCACGGTTCACACGATTCTTGCTTTGGAACCCAATAGCGTTTTCTTTGAAGCCAAAGCGGGCCCCTTCGTACCGTTAAGCACCGAAGAGGTTGCGTCCTGGTCGCCCGCTGAAGGCACAGAAGAAGCCAATGCCCTCTGGCTCACCTGGCGTGCCCGCTTTGCCTGATTTTCAGCAACGCCGCCAGATGATCGAGCAGCTTGCTGCGGATCTTGGCTTTAGCGGTGTCCGGGTCGGCCCTGCCACCGTACCGGAAAAAGATCGCAACGCACTGAGTGCGTGGTTAGCCCAAGGCCAACACGGCAGCATGGACTACATGGCGCGTCATGCAGACTTACGGCAGGACCCTGACAAACTGTTTCCCGGCGCTCTGAGCATTATCAGCGTGCACCTCCCCTATTGGCCGGACACTGCATCAGATGCACAAGCGCAACTCGCCAACCCGGATGCAGCCTATGTCTCTAGGTACGCCCTTGGTCGCGATTATCACAAGGTCATTCGTAACCGTTTACAAACGTTGGCCGATCAACTGACTGAACACTTCGGCCCCTTCAATTACCGGGCATTTACTGACTCAGCGCCGGTGATGGAAGTGGCACTGGCTTCTCAAGCCGGATTGGGCTGGAAAGGCAAACACACCCTATCGCTGGATCGAACCGGCTCCTGGTACTTTCTGGGCGAGTTGATCTGCGACCTACCACTAGCAGCCGACGCACCCATCGAACCGCATTGCGGTGATTGCACGCGCTGTATTGATGCATGTCCTACCGGTGCCATTACAGAAACCTTTAACGTCGATGCCCGTCGGTGCATCAGTTACCTGACCATCGAACACAAAGGTGACATCCCGGAAGAGTTCCGCAAGGCCATCGGCAACCGCATCTATGGCTGTGATGACTGCCAACTCGTTTGTCCATGGAATCGCTTCACATCAGCGGGTGATAAAGAATTTGCCCCACGGCACGGCCTCGACAACTCCACCCTATTGGAACTATTCGACTGGGACGAAAGCGAGTTTCTCAACAAGATGGCCGGCAGTGCGATACGACGTATTGGTTACGAGCAGTGGCAACGGAACATCAGCGTGGCATTAGGCAATGCAACCGCTAGCGAAGCAATCATCAACGCGTTAAACCATAAAAAAACCCACTCAAGTGCGCTCGTTAAAACACACATCGAGTGGGCGCTGGCGCAGCTCACTGCGCCCCGCTAAAGCGGTTTACTTGCAGTCGGTCTTGCACCCTGTGCCGCAACCGGTGCCACAACTACCGCCACCCGTCTTGCAACCAAAAATGCTATAGGCCGGGCAGTAACGGAACAGACCGGTCAGCAAAGGAACAATACCGATATAACCCCATGCAGGGATAGTACCGGTTGCGGCCAGACCAATCAGAACCAGGCCAACCAGCACACGCAGAACACGATCCAGACCACCGACGTTTTGTGTCATTTTGCTTCTCCTAGTGAACGTACGTGACATTTATACCACGAACCTATATTATATGAAATAATATATTCACAAGCACATAAGTAATCCACCCAACAAGGAGCCGATCATGTCAGGAAAATCATTCAAAACGGTCACCCAGGATCTGAGCAAAGGGCTGGCTCAATTCCGCGCTCAGGTACCAGAAGTCCAGGCCGGCTTTAGCGCCTTGCATAAAGCCTCCATGCAAGACGGCGCGCTGGATGCCAAAACCAAAGAGCTCATCGCCCTAGCCATTGGCGTTGCTGCCCGCTGTGACGGTTGCATCGGTTTTCATACACAAGCGCTGATCAAGCTCGGCACAACGAAAGCCGAACTCGCCGAAATGCTGGGCGTGGCAGTGATGATGGGCGGCGGCCCCTCGCTGATGTATGCGGGGGAGACAATGCGAGCCTATGAAGAATTCGGCGGTCAGTAATTAAATCTTTTTTCGCCAGATCGCCGCGAAGAAACCATCCGTACCGTGGCGATGCGGCAGCAATTGCAGGCCTGGCAAATCGGTCGGGCCTGCAATCAATGCATCAGCAGGCAGTTCAATGCCTACCGCAGCCAACTGGGCGACTGGATCTACGACTTCAAATTCCGGATGCGCTTCAGTAAAGGCCAGCTGAATCAGGGTGTTTTCTTGTGGCAATAAGCTGCAGGTTGCATAAACCAGTACACCACCCGGACGTACCAACGGTGCAGCGGCTTCAAGAATCTTGGCTTGCAACTCGGTCAATTCAGCGATCTGCTCTTCACCCTGACGCCATTTGAGATCCGGATTACGACGCAGCGTACCAGTGCCTGAACATGGGGCGTCTACCAGCACGCGGTCAAACTTACCGGCCAGGCGCTTAATACGATCATCGCGCTCATGCGCCAGACGAATCGTCTGCACATTGGACAACCCTGCCCGGGCCACGCGTGGCCCCAGCTTGGCAAGTCGCTTCTCGGAGACATCAGCCGCATAGAGGCGACCCGTGTTTTTCATCAATGCGCCCATGAGCAGCGTTTTGCCGCCAGCACCCGCACAGAAGTCCAGCACCATCTCACCACGCTTTGGCGCAACCAAGGCCGCCAGCAATTGGCTGCCTTCGTCCTGCACTTCCATATCACCCTTCACAAAAGCCGGATGACGTTGAATGGCAGGTTTACCTTCCAGACGCATCCCCCAGGGTGAGTACGGTGTTTCTTTAGCAGCGATGCCATGCTTCTCCAGCTGCGCCATGATTTCAGGGCGACGGGCATGCAGCGGATTAATACGAAGATCTAATGGTGCTGATACCAGCAGCGAACGTGCCAGCGCATCGAGTTCATCGGCAGGCATTGCCGACAAGGCACTTTCCAGCCAATCCGGAAACTCATGTCGAACGGCATCACTGCCTTTTTCCTGCCCGGCTGCTTTCAAACGACCAAACCACTCGGTATCTTCGCCCTTAATCAGATGTTCTATCTCGCGCAAGTTCTTGCCTTGCAAACGTACTAGCGCTGCCAAAACCAAATAACGCGCTTCACTACGGGAAGGTGGTTCAGAACGGCTGACTACATCGCTCAGGCTACGCAGGTGGCGCAGAATGGCATAAATCAACTCGGCAATACGACCACGATCCGCATGACCCATTTCACGGTGGTTCTTGAAATGATACGAAAGCACGCTATCCGCCGGACGCTCGAACTTGAGCACTTCTGCCATCAGGCTAATGGCCTGCGCAACAAAGGGACGCGGCAGCGCCATCTCGGCGGGTGATTTTGGTTCACCAGTGGAAGGTTTGGAGGCTGTTGGCTTGCGTGAAGGCACAGGTTTTTTCTTGCTCATACGTTCTTTCAGCCCAGACTGGGCGCAATCAGTGCATCAGGGGTCGCGCATTCATTAGTCAGCAGCACACGCTGACCCACGACTTTAAGCCGACCTTCGGCAAACCAGCGAACGGCCGCTGGATAAATACGGTGTTCTTCTTTCAGAACACGCGCTGCAAGTTTAGGCGCATCATCATCTGCATACACAGGCACGACAGCCTGGGCAATCATCGGACCATGATCGAGCTCTGCGGTTACAAAGTGCACTGTACAGCCATGCACATGTACACCGGCATCCAACGCACGCTGGTGAGTATGCATACCGGTAAACGACGGCAGCAATGAAGGATGGATATTGATCATGCGTCCGGCGTAATGCGCGACAAAGCCCGGGGTCAGGATACGCATAAAGCCCGCCAGAATCACCAGATCCGGTTGATGGCGGTCTATGGCAGCCAACAGTGCCCGATCATAAACTTCCCGATCGGTAACACCCTGCAACGGCACCACTTCGGTAGCGACGCCCGCACGTTGCGCCAACAACAAACCTGTTGCTTCAGGCTTATTACTAATCACAGCAACAATTTCAGCCGGATAGTCGGCATCGGCCGTTGCTTTCAGAATGGCTGACATGTTCGTGCCACGCCCTGAAATCAGAACGACACAACGGGTTTTGCGCAAAGAAGCCATTAGTTCTTGGTACCCGCCGCACGCGCTCTAATAACGGCAATAATGCCCGGCAGAATCGATACAAAGATAATGACCAGAATCACGGCGGTCAGATTATTCTTGATGAACGGAATGTTGCCGAAGAGATAGCCCGCCAGCGTTAGGGAGACCACCCAGAGCAGGCCACCCGATACGTTGTACGTCAGAAAGCGTTTGGCCTGCATCCCGCTAAAACCGGCCACAAAAGGCGCCATGGTGCGCACAATCGGTAAAAAACGGGCAATCACAATCGTTTTAGGTCCATGCTTCTCGAAAAAGTCTTGAGTGTATTTGATCTTTTCCGGGCTGATCAGACGCGTGCGTGTCATCAGCGCCACGCCAAACCAGCGACCCACTGAATAATTCACCGCATCACCCAGAATGGCGGCCGCCACCAGCAACACCATCAACAGCGGCAGGCTCATACCTTCAGTAACGCAAAGCGCACCAGCAACGAACAATAGGGAATCACCCGGCAGAAACGGTGCAACCACCACGCCTGTCTCGGTAAAAATAATCGCGAACAACAGCGCATAGACCCAATCGCCATACTGCTGCACAAAAAACACCAAGTGTTTATCCAGATGCAGGACAAGGTCGGTAAACGATGCAAGCCATTCCATAGCGGGGCCATTTCTATTGATCAAGGACTAAGCCCGCTATTTTATCCGATCCCACTATAATCCCGTTGATGAGCCTTTCTACCCTACAACCGGTCATTCGTGCCCTCCCCGACCATCTGATCAGCCAGATTGCCGCCGGCGAGGTGGTCGAGCGCCCGTCATCCGTACTGAAAGAGCTCCTGGAAAACGCCATTGATGCCGGCAGCAGCCGCATTCGCATTGATCTGGAAGAAGGCGGCATGCGCCTGATCCGCATCAGCGACAACGGTTGCGGCATCGATCAAAGTCAGCTGGGCCTGGCGCTTACCCGTCACGCCACTTCAAAAATCACCACGTTAGACGATCTAGAACGCGTGGCCACCATGGGTTTCCGTGGCGAGGCTCTGGCAGCCATTGCCAGCGTTTCCCGTCTCTCGCTGGTGAGCTGTACCCGTAAGGCCGAGCACGCCTGGCGCATCAGCGCAGATGGCGAATTAACGCCAGACGCCCTACCGGCAGGTACCGTCGTAGAGATGCGCGATCTGTATTTCAACACGCCCGCCCGCCGCAAGTTTCTGAAAAGTGCCGCTACCGAACAGGCGCACTGCATGGAATCGATCCGGCGACAGGCTTTGGCGCACCCGGAAATCAGTTTCACGATCAGCCGCGACGGCAAAGAAAGCCATCATTGGCCTGCAGATAGTGCCGAAGGCCGACTGCGGCAAGTACTGGGGGATGCATTCCTCAAAGCCTGCCGCCCGGTAGATGTGGGCAACGACCTGCTACAACTCAGTGGCTGGGCCATGGTGCCCACCGCCATTCTTTCGGATCGCGAAGCGCAACACACCTTCGTTAACGGCCGTTATGTTCGCGACAAGGTGATTCAACACGCCATACGCGAAGCCTATCGTGACCAACTGCATGGTAGTCGCCAGCCAGGCTGCTGCCTGTTCCTGAACATTGACCCTGCCTTAGTGGATGTGAACGTCCACCCCGCTAAAACAGAAGTGCGCTTCCGCGATAGCCGGGCAGTCCATCAGTTCATCTACCACGCCCTTAAACAGGTACTAGCCACCAGTACGGAGTCTGCGCCGCCGATTACGCTGGATCGCGTAGCGAGCAGTCCATTTACACCCGCTCAAACAACTAGCTACGCGACAACGACATATCAACAAGGTCTGGGTCTAGCAGAAGCTCGCCGTACTTACCTCAACGGCACCATCTCGGCGACACAAAGCGCAGCAGCCATGCAGGCTTACGCACCAACAGCCGCTGCAGAAGCAACATCAGCACCCGCAGAAATTCCGCCTTTGGGGTATGCCATCGGCCAACTGCACGACCGGTACATTGTTGCCCAAAATGCTCAGGGCATGATCCTCATCGATCAGCACGCCGCACATGAACGCGTGCTTTACGAGAAACTCAAAACAGCCTGTGGCCTTAGCCAGCCACCACGCCAGCCACTACTCATTCCCGTTGCTGTGAGCCTGGACGATCTTGCCATCGCCACCTATCACGAGCATCACAGCGAATTTGAAGCGCTGGGCCTAGAAATCTCCGAAGCCGGCCCTAACACCCTGGTCGTTAGGCAAGTACCCGCCAGTCTAGGCCGTGTTGATGCAGAAACACTGCTCAAAGAACTACTGCATACCCTGCAAAACTCACCTGCTCAAGCCAACTTAGTAGTACACCAGGAACGTCTGCTCGGTACCTGTGCCTGTCACGCGGCTATTCGCGGCCGCCATAGCCTGAGCCTCACCGAAATGAACGCCCTATTGCGCCAGATGGAAGACACCGAGCGTGCCGACCAATGCAATCATGGCCGCCCCACCTGGATTCTGGTAGATCTTCCGGCCATCGACGCCCTCTTCCTGCATGGCCGCTGAGCAAAAGACCGGCACACTGCCGCCTGCCGTACTGCTGCTCGGCCCCACGGCCAGCGGCAAAACGGATCTGGCGTTGTATCTGGCCGATCAATACCCCATTGATCTGATAAGCGTCGACTCGGCACTCGTTTTCAAAGACATGAATATCGGCACGGCAAAGCCCGATGCCGCCACGCTGCAACGCTACCCGCACGCCCTTGTTGATGTCATCACGCCAGAAGAAAGCTATTCTGCTGCCCGCTTCCGTGATGATGCATTACAAGCCATGGCAATAAGCACGGCACAAGGACGTATCCCACTGCTCGTTGGTGGCACCATGCTTTACATTAAAGCATTACTCGAAGGTCTATCCGATCTGCCGCAAGCCAACCCGGAGCTTCGCGCCAAAATTGACCTGCGCGCCAAGCAACAAGGTTGGCCCGCCATCCATCAAGAGTTAGCCGAGCTAGACCCAACAACGGCTGCACGTCTAGCACCCAACGACTCTCAACGCATCCAGCGCGCACTGGAAATCTGCCTGCTCAGTGGTCGCCCCGCTTCAGCGCTCTATGCCGAGCAACAGCAACAAGCCGCGCCACCCTACCGCTTTCTCTCGCTGGCGCTATTACCGAGCGACCGTGCCTGGTTACATGAACGCATCGCGTTGCGCTTCAAAGTCATGTTGAAACAAGGCTTCGTTCAAGAAGTCGAAGCACTCCGCGCCAAATACCAACTGAACGCAGACCTGCCCTCCATGCGCTGTGTGGGCTACCGTCAGGCATGGGAGGTTTTGGAAAACACGCTAGCCGCCAAAGAACTGGAAGAACGCGGCATCTACGCTACCCGTCAACTGGCCAAACGTCAGATCACCTGGCTCAGCAACACGATTGAATGCGAAAAATTTGACTGCCTCCAAAACAACAACGCCGACCTAGTGGGTCGGCGCGTTGCTGAGTTTCTACAGGCTTAAACCACCACAGTTGGTGCTTCGCCCGGCTGGCTGGCGCGGATAAAACCAATACGGCTCACCTGCTCGCCATGCTCGGCCAGAACCTTGGCCACGGCATCCGCATTTTCCGGAGCGACCACGATGACCATGCCGATACCGCAGTTGAACACGCGGTGCATTTCATCATCAGCCACGCCACCTGCTTCTTGCAGCCAGTTGAACAGTGCCGGACGCTCCCAGCTATTACGTTGAATTTCAGCGGTCAGTCCAGCTTGCAGAATACGCGGCACATTTTCGGTAATGCCGCCGCCGGTAATGTGAGCCAGGCCCTTCAACGCGCCAGGCACCGCCTGGAATGCAGCCAGTACAGACTTCACGTAAATACGGGTTGGCGCCATGACCAGATCACCCAGCGACTGCTCATCCAGCAGATCCGTCGGCTTGGCACCGCTACGTTCGATGATCTTGCGGATCAGCGAGTAACCATTCGAGTGTGCACCGCTCGAGGCCAGACCCAGCACAACGTCACCGGCTTTGATGTTCTTACCATCAATGATCTGCGACTTTTCAACAGCGCCAACGGCAAAGCCGGCTAGGTCGTATTCACCCGCCGGGTACATATCCGGCATTTCGGCGGTTTCACCCCCGATTAGTGCTGCACCGGCCAGTTCACATCCTTTGGCAATACCACCCACCACAGCGGCTGCAGTATCGACGTCCAGCTTGCCACAGGCAAAGTAATCCAGGAAAAAGAGTGGCTCGGCGCCTTGCACCAGAATGTCGTTCACGCTCATGGCCACCAGATCCTGACCGATGGTGTCATGACGGTTCCATGCAAAGGCCAGGCGCAGCTTGGTACCCACACCGTCCGTACCGGAAACCAGCACAGGCTCTTTGTACTTCTTCGAAATCTCGAACATGGCGCCAAAACCACCAATGCCGGCCATGACGCCTTCACGCATGGTGCGCTTGGCCATCGGCTTAATGCGTTCTACCAGTTCATCACCGGCTTCCATGTCGACACCGGCATCACGGTAAGAGAGGCCACCGCCAGCTTTGGCGTCATGAGCAGCAAACAATTGGCGAGCGTGATTAAGCGGGCAAAACATGGGCGATCCTTAAATCAAGATGGCGGTAAGAGTGCAACGTCCGGGGCTGAATGCCGTGTAAAATGGCGCCTTCTGTCCAGCGCGGGCTTATTGATACCGCGAATTGTAACCGATGAGGATACAACCTGCCTGACGATGCAGGTAACCATGCAACAGCTGATACTCGACCTTCTGCCCGACCAGACGCCTTCCCTGAGCCATTTTTTGCCGGGAGATAACGTCGAGCTGCTGGCTGCCCTGGAAAATTGGCTGACTCAGCCGGTTCAGGCGTATCCGGGCAATCTGTTCGTGATCTGGGGTCCCACCGGCTGTGGTAAATCGTTTCTGAGTCAATGCACCGGCTTTAGCCCGCTACCTCTGGCAGACACACTGCTAGCCCCGCCTGCCCAGGGTTGGATACTGGAAGATGCGCAGAAGCTGGACACCAACAGCCAACAAGACCTATTCCGCCATCTGGTGCGGCTGGCCCACGCTGGTGAACGGCTGCTGGTGACCATGGATCTACCGCCCGACGCCCAGCAGCATTTGCGTGAAGATGTGCGTACACGATTGGGTGCAGGGCATATTTATCGCCTAGAACCCCTCAATGAACCAGCGCAACGGCAGCTTTTAGCGCAGCGCGCCGAACACCGGGGCTGGAAACTCACGCCCGACGTGCTGGACTATCTCTACCAGCGCGCCCCGCGCGATCTGTCTAGCCTGGCTGGCCTCATCCGCCGCCTGGACGAGCTATCGCTTGAACAGAAGCGCCGCATTACACTGCCCCTATTGCGCGAAGCACTGGCCGAGTCGTTTGTAACCCCGGCCATCACCACGGATTGAACCCCATGAATCAACAACGCCACATTGCCTTATTTGATCTGGATAACACCCTGCTCAATGGCGATTCCGATTTTGAATGGGCGCAGTTTCTAATCAGCAAAGGCGTGGTCGATCCGGAAATCCAGGCTGCCAAAAACGCCCAGTTCTACGCCGACTACAAAGCCGGCACGCTGGACATTCATGCCTTTCTGGATTTTCAGCTGGCGCCGCTGGCCCGCCACCCACGTGCACAGCTCGACGCCTGGCACCGTGAATTCATGCAAAAGCATATCCGGCCGATCATGCTGGACAATGCCCGCGCACTGGTCAACCACCACGCGGCACTGGGTCATTTGTGTGCGGTGGTTACCGCCACCAATTCTTTTGTGACTGGGGACATTGCCCGTGAATTCGGCATCCCCCATCTGATTGCAACGATCCCCGGCGAATCAGCCGGTCAGTTCACCGGCAAACCAGTGGGTACCCCGTCGTTCCAGAAGGGCAAAATCACCCGGGTGAACGCCTGGCTGGAATCGATCGGCTTATGGCAAGGCAGCTTTGAGCGCCGCTGGTTCTACAGCGACTCGCATAACGACCTGCCGCTGCTGGAATGGTCGACCAATCCAGTGGCTGTCGATGCCGATGACACACTCAAAGCCCATGCAACAGCACACGGCTGGCCTTCAATTACACTACGTGACAGCACAACGCCTGCCGCCCTATTCCAGAAGATTGGTCTTATTTAATGATTCGCCGTTTCGTCAAAAAGATTTTTAACCGTCACGCCGCGCCTGCGGTACAGCACGAGCCTGCGATCATTCCGGTTAAAACTCACGGCATTACCCGTGACATGCTGAGCCGCGGCGCCGAACGGGTCTGTGACGATCTGGAGCGTGCCGGCTACCGCGCCTACGTGGTTGGTGGTGCCGTACGTGACTTGCTGCTGGACCGTGAACCCAAGGATTTCGATATCGCCACGAATGCGACACCGGAACAGGTGCGCCGCTGCTGCCGTCGCTCCCGCATTATCGGTCGACGTTTCCAGATTGTGCATGTGATGGTGGGCCAGGAACTGATTGAAGTCACCACCTTCCGGGCACTTCACGAGGACGCCTCAGCTACTGACGAACATGGCCGTGTACTGCGCGACAACACCTTTGGCACCCAATCAGACGATGCCGCCCGCCGCGACTTTACGGTCAATGCGCTGTATTACGATCCGTACGACGAAACGATTCACGACTATCACCACGGCTATGCCGATCTGAAGCAGCGCACGCTGCGCATGATTGGCGAACCCAAGGTGCGCTACCGCGAAGACCCGGTACGCATGCTGCGTGCTGTGCGTCTGGGCGCCAAGCTTGGCCTGGACCTTGACCCGGCAACCCGCAAACCGATTCGTGAATTGGCTGACCTACTCGACAACGTGCCACCGGCCCGTCTGTTTGATGAGATGCTGAAGCTGCTCACCTGCGGTGATGCGCTGGCCTGCCTGAAGCGCCTACGCGACGAAGGCCTGCACCACGGCGTACTGCCCCTGCTCGACGTAATTCTTGAGCAACCATTGGGTGAGCGTTTTGTAGAACAGGCGCTGACCAATACGGATCAGCGCATCCGCGAAGGCAAATCGATTTCTCCGGGCTTCCTCTTTGCCGCCCTGCTCTGGCACGAAGTGCTGGCGCACTGGAACAAGCGCAAAGCCAAGAACGAAATTGCCATTCCTGCACTCTTTGCCGCCATGTCCGACGTGCTGGATCGCCAAGCTGAAAAACTGGCTATTACCAAACGTCTGGTTGGCGACATCAAAGAGATCTGGTCACTACAACCACGTTTCGAACAGCGCAGCGGCAAGCGTCCTTATGCCCTACTCGGCCATCCTCGCTTCCGCGCGGGTTACGACTTCATGTTGCTCCGCGCGCAAACCGGCGAAATCGATAGCGAGCTGGGCGACTGGTGGACCAAATTCAACGAATCTGATGGTGCAGTTCAAGAAGCCCTCATTGCCGGCGCACCTAAAGATAATGCACCGGCCAAGAAACGCCGACGTCGCAGCCCGAATCGCCGCCGTAGCCAAAATACAGATGGCGGCAACTCACCGGCTGACACGCAGGGCGAATAATGACGCAGCTTTTACCGCATCTGGCCGTCATCGGACTGGGTGCTAATCTGGGTGACGCACGCCAAACGCTGCAACAGGCTGTGCACGCACTAGAAAGCCATGCGGGCACTGCCGCGTGGCAAATATCACCGCTATACCGAACCGCCCCGATAGGCAGCGACGAAGCGCAGCCGGATTACATCAATGGCGTTGCGGTATGCCGCACAAACTTAGCGCCTGAGGCAGTGATGCACTGGCTACTGGAAACAGAGCGCCAGTTCGGGCGAGATCGTAGCCAGGACATTGCCCGCAACTCACCCCGCACGCTGGATCTGGATCTGTTGCTATACGACCAGGTTGCCATGGATACCCCGTTGCTGGTCTTACCGCATCCACGCCTACATGAGCGGGCTTTTGTACTGCGGCCGCTGCTGGATGTACTGCCAGACTGTAGCGTGCCCGGCCTAGGCCAGCTAGTTCAATACCTGCCACAGGTAGCCGATCAGGCCATTGAACGGATCAATTAAACAGTTTGCCGCTCGCGGATAGCTGTGTATCCTAATCAAATTCACTACTCACTCTGAGCCGATTACACGCATGTCTGCCCAAACTGCTGTCCGACGTCTCCATCCGCTAGATCTTGCTCGCCAGCGTGAACGCGGCGAGAAGATTGTTATGCTGACCTGTTATGACGCCACCTTTGCCCGTGTATCGGAAGCCAGTGGCGTTGATGCGCTACTGGTCGGCGACTCGCTGGGTATGGTGCTGCAAGGCCATGATTCAACCCTGCCCGTCACCCAGGCCGATATGGCGTATCACGTCGCCTGTGTGGCACGTGGTTGTGATCGCCCGCTGATTATTGCCGACATGCCCTTTGGCACCTATCAGGAAAGCCCTGAACTGGCTTTCCGCAATGCCGCCCAGCTGATGGCAGCTGGCGCACAGATGGTTAAGATTGAAGGCGGCCGCGAAATGGCCACCACCACCGCATTTCTAACGGGTCGTGGCATTCCGGTCTGTGGCCATATCGGCCTGACCCCGCAATCGGTCTTTCAGCTCGGTGGCTACCGTGTTCAAGGCCGTGCCGATGGTGATCGTGAGCGTCTGCTCACCGATGCCATGACGCTGGAAGAAGCCGGTGCCAGCCTACTGGTACTCGAAGCCATGCCAGCCAAGGTTGCGGACTACATCACCAGCCACCTGCGCATTCCCACCATTGGCATTGGCGCCAGCACTGGCTGTTCAGGTCAGGTATTGGTTCTGCATGACATGCTGGACATTGCGCCTGGCAAGAAGCCGCGCTTCGTTAAAAATTTCATGGCAGGCAAAGATTCAGTAGCAGCTGCCATTAGTGCCTATGTAGAAGAAGTCCGCGCCGGCACGTTCCCTGGCCCGGATCAGATTTACCCGGAATAAACCAATAAGCATGCAAATATTTTCGAATGTCGCCGAGCTGCGTTCGGCGCTGGCCAAAGTGCGCCACCAAGTTAGAACCATTGGATTTGTACCCACCATGGGCAACCTGCACGCGGGCCATATCAGCCTGATGCGCCAGGCACGTGAACACGCCGATTGCGTGGTCGCCAGTATTTTTGTGAATCGTCTGCAATTCGGTCCGAACGAAGACTTCGACAAATACCCCCGCACCTTCAAAGCCGATTGCGCCCAACTGCAAGAAGCCGGTGTCGAGTTCCTATTTGCGCCCACTGAAGCAGACCTCTATCCCGAACCACAGACTTACGTCGTAGAGCCTCCGGAAATTCAATTCCAGCTTGAAGGCGAATGCCGCCCAGGCCATTTCCGTGGTGTTGCCACCGTGGTGATGAAGCTGTTCCAGATCGTACAGCCAGATGTGGCGCTGTTCGGCAAAAAGGATTACCAGCAGCTGATGGTGCTGCGGAACATGGCAAAGCAGTTCATGCTGCCCATCAAAATCATCGGGGGTGAAACCGTCCGCGCCGAAGACGGCTTGGCTTTGTCTTCCCGTAATGGTTACCTCAGCCCTGAAGAACGCGCCGAAGCGCCGCGCCTACAACAGACCCTGCAAAGCATTCGCCAGGCGGTCTTTTCCGGCAACCAGGACTACGCATCCTTATGCAAAAAAGCGGCTGAAACCCTGGATGCACATGGCTGGAAAACCGATTACATCAGCATATGTCGCCAGCAAGATCTGGCACCGGCAACCAGTACAGATAGCGATTTGGTGATTATTGCAGCCTCCAGGCTGGGCACTCCCCGACTACTGGACAATCTAGAGATCTAGAACCCATTGTTTTTGTTGCGTTTTTTAGCCTAAATTTTTTTGTTACAGGGTTATTGACAGCGCGTAATTCACGATTCACAATGCGCTTCCCTTTCCTGACTTCAGGTTGATATCCATGCAGCGAACCATGCTCAAGTCCAAACTGCACCGCGTAACTACGACGCATGCGGAATTGCACTATGAGGGCTCTTGCGCCATTGACGAAGACTTGCTCGACGCCGCGAACATTCGCGAGTACGAGCAGATCGACATTTGGAATATCAATAATGGCGAGCGCTTCACGACTTATGCCATTCGCGGTGCACGCGGATCCGGCATGATTTCGGTTAATGGCTCGGCCGCCCGTCGTGCCGCACCTGGCGATCTGTTGATCATTGCCACCTTTGCGGTCTACAACGAAGTCGAACTGACTAATTACGAACCTAAGCTGGTTTATGCGGATGAGAACAACCGCATTGCCCGCATTGGTAACGGTATTCCGGCTCAAGCTGCCTAAGTTTTTATAGAGACCCGCATTGTCGGGTCCCAGTTTGGTCTGCAGTACCCGCAGTCGACGCATAACCCTTCAAGCCATAAAACGGCAGGCATCACATGCCTCTTGCCATAATGCGCTTGTGGGCATATCTTACTACTTCGGTTTTAAAACATCGTACTTATAAAAACAGGAGACAGGGATGTCGCTCACCGTTCGACAACTGCTTAATCATAAAGCGTCGGGTATCTACGCTATTCGTCCGGACGCTTCCGTGCTTGAAGCCCTGGAGCTGATGGCCCGTGAAGACATCAGCTCTGTGCTGGTGATGGAAGGTGACGCACTCAAAGGCATCTTCACAGAGCGTGACTACGCCCGTAAAGTGATTCTGCGCGGTCGTAATTCGCGTGACACGGTGGTTCGTGAGCTCATGACCAGCCAGCTACTCACTGTAAGCCAAGAGCAGACGATTGAAGACTGTATGTCGTTGATGACCAATAAGCACATCCGTCACCTGCCTGTTCTAGACGGTGATAAGGTTGTTGGCCTGGTATCGATTGGTGACGTGGTGAAATCCGTAATTGCCGGTCACGAAGAAACCATCCAGCAGCTCGCTGGCTATATCGCGGGTGACCTGAAGACTTAAGTCTCTGCCAGCACCACACAAAACCCGTAGGCCAAACCTACGGGTTTTTTAATGCCTGCTCGTTTTAGTTGCCATTCACCGACACCGCAGGTAAGCTTCGCCCATCGACACAGCTTAACCCGTTATTTTTTAACGGAATTTTAACAAAACTGTCATATGGGCACAGAAACCGAACTCAAACTGTCGCTGGCAGCAGCAGATATTCCGCTGCTCTTGCAGCACCCGTTGCTCGCTACGCCGCCCAAGCGACTTAAGCTATATAACACCTACTTCGACACCCCTGCCTTGGATCTCACCAAGCAGCGTGTTGCAGTTCGTGAGCGCCGTGTATTACGCAAAACGCTACTCACCGTTAAAACAGCGCAGCACAGCGAAGGCGGCATTAGCCAGCGCTCTGAATGGGAAGCCCCCACGGTGCCCGGCCGCTTTGATTTTGCTACCTTGATCGATGATGCCCATCTGGCAGAAGCACTCACACTGAAAGCACCACAACTGGTGCCCGTATTCACCACCAACTTTAATCGTCGGATCTGGACGTTAAGCTTCCGTCGAGCAACCATTGAAGTCGCGCTGGACCAGGGGACCATTTCCGTACAACGCGATGAACTCACGCGTGAACAGCCCATTTGCGAACTTGAGCTGGAGCTCAAGCAAGGCAATCCTGCCACCCTCTTTGCATTGGCGCGCATGCTCAGTCGCCCTGTCCGTCTGCACCCTGCCGATGAGAGCAAAGCAGCGCGTGGTTACGCCTTGTTTCTCAACAAAGGCCCTACGCCAACCAAAGCAGCCGCACTAAGCATTCAACCTCGGGCAACAACGGTTGCCGTGTTTCAGCACATTGCCAGAAGCTGTATCGCTCAATTACAAGCGAATGAGGCTGGCCTGCACGCACCCAAGGATGAAGAGTACGTGCATCAGGCCCGTGTTGCCCTGCGTCGCCTACGCACCGCCCTCCGCTTATTTGCCGATGCGCTGCCCGCAGGCTTTGCGGATCGATGGAGTAATGCCTGGCGAGATGTTGCCCAGGAGCTGGGTAACGCCAGAAACTGGGATGTCTTTTGCACAGAGCAACTACCCCTGATGGATAAGGATCTGGGCGATCACCCGGAATTACTGGCTTTGCGTAGCTTCGCTACCCAGCAGCGCCTGGCCGCTCATGAAGCTGCAAAAGCCTGTATCAGCAGCAAAGCCTATAGTCTGAACATCATCAGCTTCTGTGAGGCACTGATGAATCTCAAGGACACACCGGAGCCGATCAAGGCCTACGCAACTAAAGCACTCAAACGACGCCACAAACGGTTTGTACAGGGTGCGCGCCTTGCCCACACACTCAATGCCGAAGAGCGCCACGAAGTTCGCATCGATCTAAAAAAACTCCGTTACACTCTCGACTTCTTCGAAAGCCTGTATCCGAAGAAACGTGTACAAGCATTTTCACGCGCACTCGCAAGCACCCAGGAGCTGCTGGGGCATATGAACGACCTGGCCACTGCAGAAGTCCTTATGACAGAACGCGACAGCCCGGTGATCGATGTCCCGCTGGCCTGGGCCAAGGGCCGTATGAGCGCCTATCTGGAAATGCTGCCATCGGCGCTGAAGCCGGTGATCAAATTGGATACTCCCTGGGAAAAATAATCCCAGGTAAGAACGGAAAACTTCAATGAAAACGCCTAAAGTAAATTACGACTGCGCCAAATGTCCCGGATACTGCTGTAGCTATCCACGGATTGAAGTGACTAAAAAAGATATCGTGCGTCTTGCTGAACACTTTGAGCTCACTGCCGAGCAAGCCAAGTCCAAGTTCACCCGCAGCTACGTATTCAAAGAGGGGGATCCGTCTGGCCACGTTAAAGAACGTATCCTCAAGCACAAGAAAGACCACATCTATGCCACCACCTGTCAATTCCTAGATCAGGAAAAGCGCCGCTGTTCGATCTATGAAGCCCGCCCTAACGTATGCCGCGCCTTCCCGGAAGGAAAAAAATGTGGGTACTACGGCTTTCTGAAGTTCGAGCGTAAGTGCCAGGGCGACAAAGACTTTATTCCGACGGCCTAATCGTTCCCTTGATTTTTCAATAGCGCTTCTTTAAACAGCTTGAAACGCTTTACCGCTAACTTATAGCCATCTTCATAGCCGTTACGGTAACCCGAACCCCCTGGAAGCTTGTTGTAATTCGGTTTGTCCTTAAGGACTTTTTCAAGCTGCTCAAAAATCTCTTGCGTTGACTGGTTTGCCATTTTCTTGCTCCATTATCGGATGCTAGAGGCTAGCGGGTTTCACCTCACCAATCTATCTCGGTAAGATGAATTTTTTGTTACAGCCATATCTTCTTTGTAATTAACTGCATTCGAAGCATTTAAAGAAAGCGTAACAAAAATCGGAGACACTTGGCGCACCGCAGCAATCGAGTATGATTGCACCCTCAATGAACCTGTTTTGTGCCAATAGTGACTCGCCAGACCAAATTTCTCTTGGGAATTTTGTTCGCGCTTTTTTTGGGAGCGCAGGCGTCTTTTTGCCTTGCTGAATCACCCGTTGATGGCGACCCAAGCGTCGATAGCACTGCACCGATTGCTGATGACACCGAAAACTTCAGCCTACACGGCCAATCGACGTATGTCCTGCAGTACAAAAACCAGTTCAACTCACCCTATCAGGGTGAGAAAAGCATGCTTAGTTATGGCGATCAGGGTAAAAGCTATAGTTTCACCGCCACCGCCTTTGTAGGCGCTAGGCTCTGGCCAGGTGCCGAGGTTTACTACAACCCGGAAGCTGTCGAAAGCATGGCCTTCTCCAATCTAAGCGGATTGGGCGGCTTCACCAATGGCGAGCTACAGCGTGGCACCAATGTGCCCATCAAGGTATATAACGCCCGGTACTTCATACAACAGACTTTTGGCTTTGGCGGTGGTCAAGAGCATATCGAGGGTGGCCCCAACCAACTGGCAGGCAACGTTGATAAACGCCGCTTACGGTTTACCTATGGGGGTTTCTCTGCGCTCGATTACTTTGATGGTAATAAATACAGCCATGATCCACGCACCCAGTTTCTCAACTGGTCCATCATGGCGGCCGGTGGCTGGGACTTCCCGGCTAACGCCCGTGGCTATACCTACGGCCTGATTGCAGAGTACTTTGATGATGGCTGGGCCATTCGTGCCGGTCGTCTTGCCATGCCTAAAGAACCGAACGCGCTTCGACTGGATTGGCAGCTGACACAGCAATATGGTGACCAGGTGGAAGTGGAGCATGAGCACAACCTCTGGGGACAGGATGGTGCTGTACGTGCCCTGTTATTCCAGAACCGGGGCGTTCTTGCGACATTTAATGATGCCATCAGCCAGGCCAACGGAGGCATTCCTAATATTCTGACCTCACGCAACGGTTATCAGACCAAATGGGGCTACTCACTCAACTTCGAACAGGCGCTCTCAGAGAGCTTTGGCTTGTTCGGACGCTGGAGTTGGAACAATGGTCTCACCGAAACAGAGGCATTCACGGATATCAGCCGTTCTCTATCTGGTGGGGCTTCTGTGAAGGGGAGTTACTGGGGTCGAGAGAAGGACACCTACGGCCTCGCCTTTGCTTTCAACGGCATCAGCTCATCCCAGATTAACTACCTGAACCAGGGTGGCAGCACCATGTTTATTGGCGATAGCCGCATTGCCTATCAAGGAGAACGGATCCTTGAAACCTATTACAGCTTCAACTTGTACAAAGGTGCCTTCCTGTCAGCCGATTATCAATACATACGCAACCCTGCCTACAACGCCGATCGGGGACCCGTCAGCTTTTTTGGTGTACGTGCCCACATTGAGATGTAGCAGAAATTAATCCCACGCATAAAAAAACCAGGCACGCGGCCTGGTTTTTTATGTCCTGAGTGCAGCTTACTTCTTCTTGCCCTTCTTCGATGGGCGACCGGATTTAACACGCTCAACCTTGGCCAGCGCATTGACCAGGACGGTATCCGTCAAAGACACTAGGTGTGCAATACCGGCACGCAGAAACTCGGATTTCTTGAATTCTTTACCCAGCTTTTTAGCGCGCTTCTTAAGGTCTGCTAACAGGGCATGTTCATGCGCAGGCATCGAGTAATTGCCACGAACCAGTTTCACCTTCTTAGGCTTGGCAATGGTTTTTGTGGCTAGCACCGGTTTAGCTTTAGCAACAGCCGTTACCGTCTTGGCGACAACTGGTTTCAGGTTTTTAGAAACGATCTTTGCAACTGGCTTACGCGCTACAGTCGATGTGCGGCGCACAACTGGTTTCGCTGTGCGAGGTGCCGCTGGCTTTGCAGCCGAAGATTTGGTTGCTGCTGCCGCCGGTTTGCGTGCAACAGTTTTACGCACTGCAGGCTTACGAGTTGTTGTAGGACGTGTGGCCAAGATGGGCTCCTCAAAGAAAACTATGCGCTGATTATGGCACAGCGATACCCGATAAATTATGAAAACTTTGAAAAATCAGAAAGTCATAAGAGCGTAACAATTCTTTAATACATTCATGTGCCAACCCATCTAAAGATCACCATCATGGCATTTATTCCTATCGATGCACTAATTGACCCCATGCTTATTCCGGTAGATGGCGTGGTATTTGCATGGGAAATGAGCGCTAACCAATCAAGCGAAATCCAACCTGACCAAGTCGATGCTGCACTCGCAGATAGCAGCAAAACACTCTGGCTACATCTCAATCTTTCGAATGCCCGTGTACAACGCTGGTTAAAGCAAACCCCACAGATACCAGAGTCATTGAAAGAAGCCATCCTAGATCAGGTGAGCCGTAGTCGTATGGAGACGATTGAAGAGTTTGGCGATGGTTTGATGATGGTGATGAATGATTTCCGCATTGGTCTCACGCACACGGATGAAGATGAGGAAACGAGTACGCTCTGGGCAATCATGACACCACGGCTCATGCTCTCACTGCGTGCACACCCATTGATGACCACCGACACACTGCGTCATCTACTGCGACAGAAGCGCATAGCGCCCCATAACGTTGTTGCGCTCTATCATGAAATGATTGAGGAACGTGCTGCACATTTACGTAGGCGGACGGATCAGCTTTCTGATCAGATGGATGTGCTTGAAGAGGTTCTGATCAAAGGAGATAACCTACCCGAACATGAGACCCTAGGCAGGTTACGCATCACCTGTAGCAGGCTACGCCGTCACTACGCACCAGAATTAACGGCTTTAAAACGACTGCTTAGACGAAAGCCAACCTGGTTTAACGAAGACGACACCGATCAGCTTCGCGAACAGATTGATTTACTCGCATTTTTAGTCGATGAAGTTAATAATCTCTATGAGCGGGCAAAAGTACTCCAGGACGAGCTATCCGCACACGTTGCCGAATTTAATGCAAAGAACCTGCAAGTCTTATCGGTCATGACCGTGATTTTCTTACCGATGACATTAGTGACAGGCGTCATGGGTATGAATATGGCAGATTTGCCCGGCCTGGAACATTCTTTCTATACCATCATGGTCATAATGTGTGGCGCAGGCTTGGCCGTCTATTCAGGTCTGAAACTAAAACGCGTCATTTAATCTTAACGTCACAAATCTTTAAAGCACACGTCATATTCGGCTGGCCTAATGTCAGCCGTGGAAACGAATAACCTGAACTTCCGCACAATCTGGATTTCAGATGTGCATCTGGGCACACCAGGCTGCCAGGCAAACTACCTACTGGATTTCTTGAAGTCCCATGAATCAGAAACCCTCTACCTTGTAGGTGACATTCTGGATGGGTGGCATCTCAAAAAAGGCTGGTACTGGCCACAGACCCACAACGATGTGGTGCAAAAGATTCTACGCAAAGGCCGTAAAGGAACGCGCGTCGTCTACATACCTGGCAATCATGACGAAAGCGTTCGTCAATTTATCGGCCTCACTTTCGGTGAAATCGAAGTCCAGGAAGATGCAGTCCACACCACAGCAACGGGTAAGAGACTCTGGGTCACCCACGGCGACTTATTCGACGGCGTTATGCAACATGCCCGTTGGCTTGCCTATGTAGGCGACAGCGCCTACACACTGATCCTTAAGCTGAACCGCTGGTTCAATGCCATTCGTGTGCGCATGGGGCTTCCCTACTGGTCTTTATCGCAATATCTTAAACACCAGGTCAAAAATGCGGTTAATTTCATTTCCGCCTTTGAACATGTCATGACAGAAGAAGCACGGCGTCGAGATTGCGATGGCGTTGTGTGCGGCCACATTCATAAGGCAGAAATCCGTGACATTAATGGGATCACTTACGCCAACGATGGCGATTGGGTCGAAAGCCTGACGGCCTTGGTAGAAGATTTTGACGGCACATTGCGCATCGTGCATTGGAACCGGCGAGTCGATGCACCACTCAATCTCATCAGCTTGCACAAAGAGATTTCAACAGCATCCTGGAACCCAAACTCAACCCATACGGAGTAACTCATGAGAATTCTCATCGTCACAGACGCCTGGGAGCCCCAGGTAAATGGTGTTGTAAGAACCATCAAATCCACACGTCGCGAGTTAGAAAAAATGGGGCATGTGGTCGAAATTCTGACCCCACTAGAATTCAAAACAATTCCCTGCCCAACTTACCCCGACATTCGTCTTTCAATTCTGCCCAATAGCAAGGTGATCAAACGCATTGAACAATTCAAACCTGATGCCATGCACATTGCAACCGAAGGCCCACTCGGTATTGCAGCACGCGCCTGGGCATTACGTCATAACTTTCCATTTACGACGGCTTATCACACCCGTTTCCCAGAATACGTACATGCCAGATTACGCATTCCGTTAAGCTGGACATACCAATATCTGAAATGGTTTCACGGCCCAGCCAAAGCGATCATGGCACCCACCCATGTCGTAAAAAAAGATCTTGAGATAGCCGGTTTCAGCAATGTCGTCTTGTGGAGCCGCGGTGTTGAACTCGATATCTTTACACCTAGGAAAGTACAGCGGCTTGGCACACGTCCACCGATTTTTTTGTACGTTGGCCGCGTGGCCGTTGAAAAGAATATCGAGGCATTTCTTGAACTGGATCTACCCGGATCAAAATGGGTAGCCGGTGAAGGCCCTGCCCTACCAGCACTCCGCGCCAAATATCCTAAGGCAAACTTTATGGGCGTACTGAATCAGAACGAACTTGCCGAAGTTTATTCCTCTGCAGATGTCTTTGTATTTCCGAGCAAAACAGATACATTCGGTCTAGTGCTTCTAGAGGCTATGGCCTGCGGCCTCCCTGTCGCCGCTTACCCGGTTACGGGCCCACTAGATGTTATTGGTGATGCACCAGCTGGCGCACTACATCAAGACTTGCGCCAAGCCTGTCTAGACGCATTAGAATTAAAGCGTGAAGATGCAGTCGCGCATGCTCAGAAATTCTCATGGGCTGTAGCCACGGATCAATTTCTGAATCATCTACATCCAATAAACCCTCTGGTATCGGCCACAAAAGTTTTGACTTAAGCACTTATGACTGAACCGTACGTCGACTATGATCCCAAGGCCAATCCTCACAAGACCCATCGCGGGTTAAAACGTGTCTGGCTCGCTACGGGTCATTCTATAAAAGGATTTTGCTTTGCAATTCGTGAGGAAAGCGCCTTTCGGCAGGAGCTTTTTCTTGCCGCTTTACTGCTGCCTTGGGTATGGATATTTGATTTTAACCAGGTAGAACGGATCTTATTAGTCGGAACCGTATTTCTTGTTTTAATCGTGGAATTAATTAACTCAGGCATTGAAGCCGCGATTGATCGTATTTCGTTCGAGGCCCACAGTCTATCCAAACGTGCAAAAGACTACGGTAGTGCAGCAGTCATGCTCTGTCTCATACTGTGTGCCTACACTTGGATTGCTTTGTTTCTTCCGTTAGTATCTTTTTAAAGCTGCATAGGCATTATGAACTTGATTTTATGGCGTCACGCCGAAGCAATTGACCTTGGCACACCTGTTACACCTGGATGCAAAAGAGATTTAGAACGCAAACTGACAGCACGTGGACAACAGCAAGCTCAAACCACTGCCCGCTGGCTCCATGCACATATCAAACGTGATTTTCGTGTGATCTGCAGCCCTGCAGACAGAGCCGTCCAGACTGCCAAAGCGTTCTGTGACAAACCGGAGATTATTCAGGAACTTTGTCCTCTGGCAGATGCCAGCCATGTCCTGGGTTCGATCAACTGGCCACAGGGCAAGGATGTCATCGTAGTGGGCCACCAGCCCTGGATTGGTCGTGTCGCCAGCTTGCTACTCACGGGTCAGGAACAGGATTTATCTGTCAAAAAATCTGCCATATGGTGGCTTACCCATCGCCTACGAAAACAAGAGAATCAGGAAAAAGCACAAACTGTTTTACGCCTTGCATTGCCACCTGATCTTATCGAATAGTCATCGCAACTTTCATCTATTTGTCATCGAAATATCATAGTTTCGTCACGTCTCGTCGCTAAAGTCTCTATTAGGTTAAGACCGATAGAGGATAAAGATGTCAGAGAAGACCGTTCAGATTCTTAAAACCATTAGCGATCAAAAACAAACTGATCATCAGTGCGTCGCACCCAAGACGCAGCATTCCTTAAGAATTTCCTGGGCACGTCATCAGGATGAAGTCGATGAAGCGCAACGTCTTCGTTATAAAGTATTCGCCGAAGAAATGGGCGCATCGCTTCCTAAAGCCAAGGACGGCCTTGATCAGGATCTTTTCGATGCCTGGTGCGACCATCTGATTGTGCGTGACGAAGAAACCCTCCGCGTTGTGGGCACCTATCGTGTCCTAACGCCACATCAAGCCAGAAAGCTGGGCAGCCTTTATTCCGAGTCAGAATTTGACCTGACACGTTTAACGCACCTACGCCCTAAAATGATCGAATTGGGTCGTTCCTGCGTCCATCAGGACTATCGCACGGGCAGCGTTATCATGGCCCTCTGGAGTGGTCTAGGCCGCTACATGGTTCAGGGCAACTACGAATCCATGTTGGGTTGTGCCAGTGTATCTATGGCTGATGGTGGCCACTTCGCTGCCAGCCTGCACCATCAGTTTAGCGAAAAGCATCTAGCACCTATCGAGTATCGCGCATTTCCACGCCTCGCCTTACCCGTAGAAAACCTCAACCAAACCTTGGACGTAGACCCACCTGCCCTGGTGAAAGGCTACTTGCGTCTAGGTGCCAAAATTTGTGGTGCCCCAGCCTGGGACCCTGACTTCAATACCGCTGATTTTCTGACACTGCTGCGGTTATCTGAACTACACCCCCGCTATGCCCGCCACTTTTTAGGCGAGCACACGGGGTAAACAACTTACTTGCCAGTACAGCCTGACGGCACAAACTTCTGTTCGAGGGCTGTGCTACAGGTCCAACCTGTCACCGTCGCATTAGCTACTGCGCCGCTATAAACAATCGACTTGCCATCCACATTTTTGTCGATGCCTTTGAGTGTCACAGTCACTGTGGCATTGCTGGCATCGCCGCCAGAGGTCACACTCTCTACGTACTGGGTGCTACCCGAACACAGATTGGCCGGAATAGTGGTCGCGCCACTTTGCACCGCTTCAGTCACAGACACTTTACAAGCCGATGCAGCCAGCAACCCTTCCGATACCTTCGCCCGGACCGTGTAGTTCTGGTAAGCCGGCAACGCAACAGCAGCCAGAATACCCACGATGGCAATCACCACCATCAACTCGATCAGAGTAAAACCTGCTTGCATCGACTTACGCATCTGTATCTCCAAATAAAACCTTAATTGTTCTGCGGTCATATTACCCCATGGGTCTCATGCTGCAAAGAGCACTGCATCAGACATCACCCTCTTCAGCCACTGCATTCTTCGAGGTCGGATAAAGCCGCTTGAGCGCCCAATGGGATGGCAAAAAGACCAGAAAAACCAGCATCAGTTGTAGCAACACAAACCAGGCAACCTCGGGCATCCACTTCTGCGTACCCTGGTCGCTAAATCCGTATACGTAATTGATATTCACAGGCAGGGCTGGGTCAGTCACGGGCGCTGGCGGTGCAGGCATGAAAAAATAACAGATATAGAGCGAGGTGAAGGCAATCACCATCCACAGTGGTAGCCCACGATGGTCGTAACCGGTTTTGCCCAGAAGCCAGATCAATAGAAACGGCAACCAGAAGTGGAAGAAGGACAGAAAACGTACATGCAGCGGAATGGATTCCTGGAACATATATTCCGTCATGCCGGTAATCGGCATACCCATTAGGGTTGATAGAAAATCCACCGCCCACAACAACTGTGGCAAAAGAATCCCCACGGCCGCCGCAGACACCAGCAAAGCGCTGCCGCTCCACATGGCCACTAGCGTTAGTAACAATGCCATGTCACAGAAAAACAGAAAATTAGTCGGCCCGTAGGTTGTGAGGTAAATAGGCACCATCACCGCCACATAGAGTGTCAGAAAAAGCTTGGTCGCCAGAGGAATGGCGGTAGTTGCCGGTTGCCTAAAGCTCATTCATGAGTCCCTTTCATAATAGCCAACGCCTCTGCATCTTCAACCTGTCGGAAATCCCGATAAAACTGCCCTACCCCACTAAAGTTCGGCTCGATCGACAAACAAACCAGCGCATCACACAGCGGGCGCACACGTGCCACGGCATCAGGTGATGCCACCGGCACAGAACACACCAGCGTAGCCGGTTTCCTGGCACGCACTTCCTGTAATGCCGCACTCATCGTCGAACCTGTAGCAAGACCATCATCAACCACAATAACAGTCCGCCCTAGCGGGTTGAATGGTTCTCGGATCAGATCATACTGCATCCGTCGCTGCCGAATCGTTGCTAACTGACGATCTGCTTCCTCAGCAATATATCGACTATCCACGCCAGCACGTTCTGCATAGTCAGCCACCAGCACATGGCCTGATTCCCCAATAGAACCGATGGCAAACTCCGGGTTATAGGGTGCGCCAAGCTTGCGCACCAGAACGACATCCAGATCACCGCCAAGCGCTTCGGCCACAACACGGCCGATAGGTAGCGCACCGCGGGGAATCGCCAGCACCAACGGGTTCATTTCGCGATACTTGCCGAGTGCTTCCGCCAATTGGCGGCCAGCATCGGTACGATCATCAAACAGCATAGTCCAGTCTCAAAAGCTCAATCTGGAATAACGGCTCATAGGGCGGCACGTGGCACTCCACTACATCGCCTGGAGCTACCTGCAAGTGCACACCTACAACGTCAGCCTTGATCGGCAACTGGGCAACATGACGATCTGCCAACACCGCCGTATAGATAGATCGTGGCGATTTCGTATTCAGCCATTCAATGACCCGCAGCAACGAACTACCGGTATAGAGCACATCGTCCACAACCAGCAGCGTATAACCATTCAGATCAAGTTCCGCTTGGCCTGCAGACTCAGTCAGTTGTGTTTCGGGGTGCAACAATTTCAGATCATCGGCATAACGTTTAACTTTGAGGTCCAAACGCACCGGCTGAGCCATTTTAAATTGTTGGGTTAAGGACTCAACTAACCGGTCTGCCAATGGCGCTCCACGACGCAACACTCCAATGACAGCCACTTTATCCTGCCCCATAAGCAAAGACGCCGCCTGGCGCGCCATAGCATCCACCACCTCCTGCATCTGGTCGGGTGTGTAAGCTAAAAACCGGGTTCCGGGTGGGTGATCTGCCTGCGTTACCTGCTCTGCCTGAACAGCCATAACATACCTCAACAGAAATTTTCTCTATTTTGAGATTACACCCTTTCAGGCACTCACGCTTCGTGCAGTGCAGCCAACTCCTCATCACTGTACAACCGGGAACGAGTCAGAAACCGCAGTCCAGTGGGTCTTTCCAGAGAGAACATGCCGCCACTACCTGGAATCGCATCAATCATCAGATGCGTATGTTCCCAATAGGCAAATTGAGATTCGCTCATATAAAACGGCACACCGCCAATCTCGCCCAGCTTCACGTCAATATCACCCACCATAAACTCATTGGCGGGAAAGCACATTGGGGCACTACCGTCACAACAGCCTCCCGACTGATGAAACAGCAATGCCCCGTGCTTGGCTTTTAAGGTTTCGATTAACGCCAGTGCCGCCGGCGTTGCCGAAACGCGGCTGACGGCACTGTTGCTTGGCGTTAAATCAGTCGCCATTAGAAGAACCCGAGTGGCGACTCACTGTAGCTGACCAACAGGTTCTTGGTCTGCTGATAGTGGTCCAACATCATCTTGTGGTTTTCACGGCCGATACCAGACTGCTTGTAGCCACCAAAGGCGGCATGGGCTGGGTAAGCGTGATAGCAGTTGGTCCAGACGCGGCCCGCCTGAATGGCACGGCCAACACGGAAAGCTTGGTTACCGTTACGCGTCCACACACCGGCACCCAGACCGTAGAGCGTATCGTTGGCGATCTCGATGGCTTCAGCCTCGTCCTTGAAGGTCGTCACCGAAACCACTGGCCCGAAGATCTCTTCCTGGAAGATGCGCATCTTGTTATTGCCTTTGAACACGGTCGGCTGAATGTAATAGCCACCTGCCAGATCGCCTTCCAGATTTGCTTGGGCGCCACCGATCAGACACTGGGCGCCTTCTTCCTTACCCAGCTTCAGATACGAATTGATCTTCTCCAGCTGCTCGTTCGAGGCCTGCGCACCAATCATGGTATTCGGGTCAAGCGGGTTGCCTTGTTTAATAGCAGCCACACGCTTCAAAACCCGCTCCATAAACTTGTCATAGATCGATTCCTGAATCAGCGCACGCGATGGGCAGGTACAGACTTCACCCTGATTCAGGGCAAACAGCGTAAAGCCTTCCAGCACCTTATCAAAGTAGCTGTCATCGGCATCCATCACATCTTCAAAGAAGATGTTCGGGCTCTTCCCGCCTAGCTCCAGCGTTACCGGAATCAGGTTCTGGCTGGCATACTGCATGATCAAACGACCTGTTGTCGTTTCACCGGTAAAGGCAATCTTGGCAATGCGCGGGCTAGAGGCCAGTGGCTTGCCTGCTTCCAGACCAAAGCCATTCACCACATTCAACACACCAGGTGGCAACAGGTCACCAATCAGCTCGACTAGCACCAGAATCGATGCAGGCGTCTGTTCGGCTGGTTTCAGCACGACGCAGTTGCCAGCACCCAGTGCCGGGGCGAGCTTCCAGACGGCCATGAGGATCGGGAAATTCCACGGAATGATCTGTCCAACCACGCCCAGCGGTTCCTTATAGTGGTACGCATAGGTATTGTGATCGATCTCACTGATACCGCCCTCTTCGGCACGCAAACAACCTGCAAAGTAACGGAAGTGGTCAATCGCCAGTGGAATATCCGCTGCCATCGTTTCACGAATTGGCTTACCGTTATCCAGCGTTTCTGCGGTAGCAATCAGCTTCAGATTCGCTTCCATCCGGTCGGCGATCTTGTTCAGAATATTGGCACGATCCGCCAGCGAGGTTTTGCCCCAGGCGGCCTTGGCCGCATGTGCGGCATCCAGCGCCAGGTTGATATCTTTATCATTGGAGCGTGGTACTTCACACAGCACTTTGCCCGTGATCGGTGTCGTGTTCTCAAAATACTGACCATCAACCGGGGCCACCCACTGGCCGTTAATGAAGTTAGCGTAACGGTTCTTGAATGGATTATCGACAGTAATGTTGTTGATAGTAATGCCCATGGTTGTCTCCTGATGATGGCGAGGTTGCCGTAGTAACAAACACACCTGAAACTGGTGATTGCCTACTTAATTGCACAACCTGTGCCAGAAAATATTTTCCAGCACATTTGCTGCGCCGCACTCCTACAAAACACCAAAGCTTCTGCTCTACTATTTTTTAATCGCTGCCACGCAACATGCCAACACAATGATTATTGGAGTTTTTGTCAGAAATAGTTGCAACACTTTGTCGCAATATCTGCGACACTTTGTCGCGCAACCGCCGACAACTGCGACACTTTTGCGAAGCCATTGAGCCATGCGACAACCCACTGCCAACAATCTACCAGACACCATTTTGCGTTCGTGGCATCGCTGTACAGATCTTGGCGTGATCGAAGATCAAATTCCGTACGCCGAGCCTCTTTCGGAAAGCGAGCTCAAAGTGCTGCGTGAGGCGTCAGGTGAGTTACTACCTATCGTAGAACCTGAGTTGGATTTTCTCGGTGAAATGTTTCAAGGCACTGATTCGGTCGTATTACTCGCCAACCCCAACGGCATGATCCTAGATGCTCGTGGCACTGGCAGCTTTCTAGATAAAGCCGGCCAAATCGCACTGAAGTCTGGCGTTGTCTGGAGCGAATCGGAGCGAGGCACTAACGCAATCGGCACTGCCATCGCAGAAAACAATCTTGTTGAAGTCTGGGGTAGCGAACATTTCCACAGCAAACATGCGAGTCTTTGCTGTACAGCGGCGCCTATTCTCGATCATCAAGGTCGCATTGCCGGTGTCATTGATATCTCTGGTGATGCCAGGCTCCCACGCGGTTATGCACAAGGTGCCCTCAGCCGAGCTATTCGTGAAGTGGAGCATCGCTGGCTGATGCAATCCCCAGGACAGCTCTACCGTTTACGCTTTCATGAAAAGAGTAACCATCTCGGCAGCTTCCGTGAAGGCGTGCTACTACTTGATGGCGAGCTGATTGTTGGTGCCAACAGAGAGGCGGTGCGTTGGCTGGGGGCTACTTGGTCACTGATTGGTGAACGCTGGTCGAGCATCTTTCAAACGCCCCCGCTTAAAGCCGGTGCAGAAGAATCCATGCTGATGACACACACTGGACTGATCTATCGCGGCATTCTCGAAAAGCCAGTGACGTTTTCTTCAGAATCCACGACTAAAGATAACCCGTTGCGTGTTGAACCAGAATCAACCGTTGTCGCGCATACCTCGCTCTCTTCTGTCTCATCTGCCTGGTTAGATACCACGACTCACCAACAGCTAGACCAGGCCATACGCGCAGTAGATGCCGAGCTCTCAGTCATCATCCAGGGCGAAACCGGCACCGGCAAAGAAGTCATGGCACGACTCATTCACGAACAGTGCCAACGCAAAAACAAACCCTTTGTTGCTATCAATTGCGCCGCACTCCCTGAAGGGCTGATCGAATCTGAACTCTTTGGCTACGCTGAAGGCGCCTTCACCGGCGCCCGAAAAACGGGCTCGATCGGGCGTGTCTTTGAAGCCGATGGTGGCATCCTGTTTTTGGATGAAATCGGTGACATGTCTCTAACGCTGCAAACCCGCTTGTTGCGGGTTCTGCAAGACCGGGCAGTCCAGCCGCTCGGCGGCGGCAAATCACGCGCAGTTAACTTTGTCGTACTTTCTGCCACTCACAGAGATCTCGCTGCCATGGTGAGTGCCGGCACATTCCGGGCCGACCTGTATTACCGCCTGCACTTTCATCAGATCGACCTACCGCCCTTACGCCACCGGACTGATAAAGCTGCGTTCATCGATGCGCTCTGGCAAGAAGCCGGTGCCATGCGTCGCAAATTGACGCTCTCTGACGAAGCCAAACAGGCGCTGAGCAATTACGATTGGCCTGGCAACTTCCGTCAGCTGGCACACCTCGTCAAAACCCTCGTCGCGCTTGCTGAACCTGGCCAAACCATTGGCCTAGGTAATCTACCCACCGAATATCGCATCACCAATATTCCAGCAGCAGTGAAGGCTGATAGTTCAAAGAGCGACCAGCCCCCTACGGTTGATCAAGAGCTATCACCGGAACGCATTAAGCTGGCACTAGAACAATCGCACTACAAAGTGGCTACGGCAGCACGACGCTTGGGCGTACACCGATCTACACTGTATCGCTATATGGCAGCCTACGACTTATGAACTAGCATCCGCTGCATCAACAAAACGAACAGGACAACGCCGCTAGCTGTACCCGACGTCATCAGCAAAACAAAGTAAGCAGGCAGTGTAGCCATGGCGAACAAGCCTGCCAGCATTGGGATGAACGTGATGGCTAGCAGACACAGGAGCGTAACGCCGATGACGGCGACGCTTAACTGCGGGAAACCGGCAAATAGTTTCATTAGGTGCAGTTGCGGTTGACGCAGCGCCAGCACAAAGCCTATGGTGGTGGAGACCAGCATGGTAAAGATGATTGCGCGTGCGTTTTCAAGTGACTGACTCGCATCGTATAGCTGCAGATAGCACAGCGTTAGGATTACCCCTACGGCCAAACCCAATAAGATATGCGTGAGCAGTTGTGAGGCCGTGAGCAAAGGCTCTGTAGCCCTACGCGGTGGTTCGGACATTTCCCTGCCACTACCCCGCTCCGCTTCAAACACCAGTGAGCAGGTTGGATCAAAGACCAGTTCTAGAAAGGCGATGTGAATCGGCAACAAGAGCAGTGGTAAGCCGAGCAGCACCGGCATGATCGAGAGGCAGATTACTGGGATGTGAATGGTGAGCGTGTAAAGCAGCGCCTGCCGTAAATTGCTGAAGATGCGACGCCCCAGGGCGATGGCCGTAACGATGGAAGCAAAATCATCTTCCATCAACACCAGTGAGGCGGCTTCGCGCGCCACATCGGTGCCCCGCTTACCCATGGCAATGCCGATATGGGCTGCTTTTAATGCTGGTGCATCGTTGACACCATCCCCCGTCATGGCAACGATGGCGCCCTCACTTTTGAGGCTTTCAACAATGTGCAGCTTACGCTCCGGTGTAATACGGGCATGCACGTCTTCAGGTGCAATGCCCACCTTGCGTGCAATAGCGGCAGCCGTTCTGGGGTGGTCACCGGTAATCATCACCACGCGGATACCTGCGCGCTGACAAGCAGCCACGGCCGCTGGCACATCGTTACGGATGGGGTCTTCTAACCCGACCAGACCAATGAATTCAAAATCAAAGTCGTGTTGAATCTCTGGCCAATCGCTATTAACGGGATAGGTGCCTTTGGCAACACCAAGCACCCGCAGGCCCTGTTCGGCCAAAGCCATGGCTTCTGCTTCAATCTCTCGTTTACGCACTTCTGGCAGATGGCATAGATCAATGATGGCTTCGGGGGCGCCCTTAGACGCAATCACCCGGTGCGACAGCGATGCATCATGCCAGGCATGTGACATGGCCATGAGTTCTGCGCTGAGTTCATATTCGCGGGCCAGTTGCCAATCTTGATTAGGCAATATGGCGGGATTGAGATGCTGTTGGGCAAAGCGGTGGAATGCTTGCTCCATGGGGTCGTGCGGTTCGATCTCACTACCCAGTACGGTAAAGCGGACAAGTTCTGCATACGCTTCCGGCAGGGCCGTTAAGCCATCGGTCTTTAACGTGCTGCCATCAACCGCCAGTGCTGCCACGGTCATACGGTTTTCAGTAAGGGTGCCGGTTTTGTCGACACAGAGCACGGTGGTTTTACCCAGCGTTTCAATGGCGTTGAGGTTACGGGTGAGTACCTTGTGTTGCGCAATGCGCCGCGCCCCTAAGGCAAAGAATATGATCATGATGACCGGGAATTCTTGCGGCAGTGCTGCCATCGCCAGCGTGATACCCGACAGCACACCTTCTAACCAAGTGCCCGTGCTGAATCCGTAAATCAAGGCCAGCGCTACGCAGAGCATGAGCGCAAACAGCGCGATGCGCATGGTGAGCCGTTTCACCTGCTGATGAAGCGGTGACGCTTCTGGATCGATTGCTTCCAGGGCTTTACCGATACTGCCGAGGCGGGTGGATAGCCCAGTGGCGATAACCTCGGCCACGCCCTGTCCGCGCACGATCATGGTGCCGGCATAAACCATGGCCTCAGTCGATAGTTTGGGCACGCTGACTGATTCACCCGTGAGCATGGATTCATCGGCGGAGAGTTCGTGAAACTCCAGCACCCGAGCATCTGCTGGCACACGGTCTCCCTCCGACAGCAGGAGCACATCGCCCACCACCACCTCGTGGCCGGCTATGCGTGTTTCTACGCCATCGCGGATGACCAGCGCCCGTGGGCTGGATAAGTCGCGTAAGGCTTCAAGCGCACGCTCGGTGCGCTGCTCCTGCGCAATGGTGACAACGATGATGATGCCGACAAAGCCCACTAGCACCAGCGCGTCATGCACATCGCCCATGAGCAGATAGAGCACGCCCGCAGCAAGCAACAGCAGGAACATGGGCTCGGTTGCTACTTCGGCGCAGATCTTGAGTAACCCACGTGTTTTTTCAAGGGACAGCTCATTCCGGCCGTCTTGCTCCAGACGGCGCTGTGCTTCTTTATTCGAGAGCCCTAACGGGAAAGTTTTCTCAGTCATGAGGGATTACTATCCCACAAAAAAGAAAACCCGGCCGAAGCCGGGTTTTTCTGGATTGATGCAATCACTAGGTGATTACAGCAGACCCTTGAGCAGCTTGGCCATTTCAGATGGGTTACGAGTCACTGTGAAGCCACACTCTTCCATAACGGCGAGCTTGGCATCGGCGGTATCTGCACCACCCGAAATCAGGGCACCAGCGTGACCCATACGCTTGCCCGGAGGCGCGGTGACACCAGCGATGAAGCCAACGATTGGCTTCTTCATGTTGTCTTTGCACCAACGAGCGGCTTCGGCTTCGTCTGGACCACCGATTTCACCAATCATGATGACGGCGTCGGTATCTGGATCTTCATTGAACATCTTCATGATGTCGATGTGCTTCAGACCATTGATCGGGTCACCACCAATACCAACGGCAGTCGATTGACCCAGACCCAGCTCAGTCAGCTGACCCACGGCTTCGTACGTCAGCGTGCCCGAACGGGACACAACGCCGATACGACCCTTTTTGTGGATGTGACCTGGCATGATGCCGATCTTGATTTCGTCAGGCGTAATCAGACCAGGGCAATTTGGGCCGAGGAGCAGCGTCTTCTTGCCGCCCTTGGCTTCTTTTTCCTTCATCTTGTTACGCAGGATCAGCATGTCGCGGACTGGGATACCTTCTGTAATACAGATGGCCAGATCCAGATCGGCTTCTACAGCTTCCCAGATCGCAGCAGCGGCTCCAGGAGGCGGAACGTAGATAACCGAAACGGTTGCGCCAGTTTCAGCAGCAGCTTCTTTAACGGTACCGTAGATAGGCACGTCGAGGATCTTCTCGCCGGCTTTCTTCGGGTTCACACCAGCGACGAAGCAGTTCTTGCCGTTTGCGTATTCGATACACTTTTCGGTGTGGAACTGACCGGTCTTACCGGTGATGCCCTGGGTGATGACTTTGGTGTCTTTATTGATCAGGATTGACATTCAATGCTCCTTACTTGACCGCAGCAACGATCTTGGTGGCGGCTTCGGCCATGGAATCGGCAGCGATGATCGGCAGGCCGGAATCCTTGAGGATTTGCTTGCCCAGATCTTCATTGGTGCCCTTCATACGGACAACCAGCGGTACCGACAGGTTAACTTCCTTGGCTGCTGCAACCACACCGGTAGCGATGGTGTCGCAACGCATGATGCCGCCGAAGATGTTGACCAGAATGCCCTTGACTTTCGGGTTCTTGAGCATGATCTTGAAGGCTTCGGTCACCTTCTCAGTCGTGGCACCGCCACCGACGTCGAGGAAGTTGGCCGGCTCAGCGCCGAACAGCTTAATGGTGTCCATCGTGGCCATGGCCAGACCGGCACCATTGACCAGACAGCCAATGTTGCCGTCGAGCGAGATGTAGGCCAGATCGAACTTCGAAGCTTCGACTTCGTCGGCATCTTCTTCGTCCAGATCGCGCATAGCGACGATCTCTTCCTGACGGTAGAGTGCATTCGAGTCAAAGTTGAACTTGGCGTCAATTGCCTTAACCGTACCATCAGCTTCATGAATCAGCGGATTGATTTCGGCCAGCGATGCGTCGGTTTCCATGTAGCAGGTGTACAGCTTCTTCAGCGTATCAACACACTGTGGAATCGAGGCTTCGTTCATGCCCATGCCCTTGGCCAGGGTCAGTGCTTGCTCGTCGGTCAGACCAACCAGCGGGTTAACGAAGACTGTAACGATCTTTTCCGGCGTCTTGTGAGCAACTTCCTCAATGTCCATGCCGCCTTCGTAGGAGGCCATGATGGCGACTGCCTGGGTTGCACGGTCGGTCAGCGCTGCTACATAGTATTCGTGCTGGATGTCGGCGCCTTCTTCGATCAGCAGGTGACGAACCTTCTGGCCTTCTGGGCCAGTTTGGTGCGTAACCAGTTGCATACCGAGAATGTCGTTAGCGTATTGGCGCACTTCGTCGAGCGACTTAGCGACTTTAACGCCACCGCCCTTACCGCGACCACCTGCGTGAATCTGGGCCTTAACTACCCAAATTTTACCGCCGAGGGTTTCCGCTGCCTTCACGGCGTCATCGACGCTGGTGCAGTGGATACCGCGCGGAACGTTTACGCCGAATTTCTTCAGGAGTTGTTTGCCCTGATATTCGTGAATTTTCATGCGCTTTCCTTGCCTTATAAGGTTACGAATTTCGAACGGATTGTCCCCCACCCGCTCGAATCTGAACGTATGCGCCGAAACAGGACACCAGGCTCAGCCCATGAAGGCTTTCACCAGCGACACCCCGATCGGATACGAAGATTCTAGCACGCAGCCAGCAAAGCGCACCCCCTAAAATTCATAATTATGGTGTTCCGGAAGCATCCGGCTGGGGGCTGCCTGACTAGCTTAAACCGGGCTATTGACTTCCAGATAGGTCACTTTGATGCCAAATTGGCTGGCAACCGCCTCGCCAAGCGCCTGAACCCCGAAGCGTTCGGTGGCGTGGTGCCCGGCGGCTACATAAGCCACCCCGGTCTCGCGAGCCAGATGCACCATGGGCTCTGAAACCTCGCCCGTGACAAACGCATCAGCGCCAGCCTGGATGGCTGCCTCGAAATAGCTCTGCGCCCCGCCCGTACACCAGGCAACGCAGCGAACCGGCTGATCCGGCGCTTCTGCCAGAACGAAGGGCGCACGCCCCAGAACCTTGGTTAGGGTCTCGGTGATGGTCTTGATGGTGCTGCCAGCTGCCGGGGTACCGATGCAGCCCAGATTTTGCTCTCCGAAAACCCCGGTTTGCTGCCAGCCAGCGGCTTTGGCCAACCCGGCGTTATTGCCCAGCACGGGGTGGGCATCCAACGGCAGATGGTAGGCGTAGAGGTTAATGTCATGGGCGAGCAGGGTTTTTAGGCGATTGCGCTTGATGCCGGTAACCGCCCCGCTCTCACCCCGCCAGAACCAGCCGTGGTGCACCAGAATGGCGTCAGCACCGCTTTTCAATGCCAGATCCAGCAGCGCCTGATTGGCCGTGACCCCACAAACCAGACTACGAATCTCTTCCCGGCCTTCCACTTGCAAACCGTTTGGGCAATAATCCTTAAAGCCCTCCGGTTTGAGCAAATCATCCAGATACTGCGTTAGCACATCACGATTGACCGAGCTCATGCGGTGTTTCCTCTAAATACCGATCTTGCGATCATACGCGACGATCACAGGAGTTTTAAGCATGTGCCAGCTACTCGGCATGAGCTGTAATGTACCCACCGATATCTGCTTTTCGTTTAGCGGCTTCTCGCGCCGAGGCGGCGGCACGGATGTTCATAAGGATGGTTGGGGGATTGGCTTCTTCGAAGGGGACGATGGTCGCGGCTGCCGTGTATTTCTTGACCCGAGTCCTTCGATTGAATCGCCACTCGCTGCCGTTGTGCGCGATTACCCGATTCATTCAATGAACGTGGTCGCCCATATCCGTAAGGCAACGCAAGGCGACATCTGCCTACAGAACACCCACCCTTTCCAGCGTGAGCTCTGGGGGCGTTACTGGGTCTTTGCCCATAACGGCAATCTGATTGATTTCAACCCGGAGCTTTCGGGCCGCTACCTGCCGGTAGGCAACACCGATAGCGAACGGGCCTTCTGCTTCCTGCTGGACACGCTTGCGCTGCGCTTTGGTGCAACGGCTCCCAGCTACGAACACCTGATGGATACGATGGCTGAAGTGGCGGCCATTCTGCGCGCCCATGGCCCTGCCAACTTCCTGCTCTCTAATGGCCGCTGGCTCATTGCCCATTGCTCTACTGATCTGCACTACATCGTTCGTCGGGCGCCATTTAATCAGGCGCACCTGAAGGACGAGGATGTATCCATCGACTTTAATGAAGTGACTTCAGACACAGATTGCGTCACCGTGATTGCTACCACGCCGCTGACCGACAATGAACAATGGACTCGGATGGAATCCGGTACGCTGATCCTGTTTAGAGCGGGTGAACCGGTCGAAGTACGACAGGCCGATCAGGCAATCTGATCTGCTTCTGGCTTTTTGAGCGGTGTAATAAAGCGGGCAACCACCAGGCCTAGTTCGTATAGCAACCAGAGCGGCACAGCCAGCAGCACCTGCGACATGATGTCTGGCGGCGTAAAGATCGCCCCGATGACAAAGGCGCCAACGATGACATAAGGGCGCCAGCTTTGGAGTTTCTCCAGCGGCACAATGCCCATCCGCACCAGCACCACCACCACGACCGGCACTTCAAAAGTCACGCCGAAGGCAATAAAGGTGGTCAGCACAAAGGATAGGTATTTATCAATGTCGGTCATCCAGGCGACGCCTTCGGGCGCGACCGCGACCATAAAGCCGAATACCGATGGGAAGACCACAAAATAGGCAAAGGCCATGCCCATGGCAAAAAGCCCCAGCGATGCCGCCATCAACGGCACAACCATTGAACGTTCATGCTGATACAAACCGGGGGCAATAAAGGCCCAGGCTTGCCAGAGCACCACGGGCAAAGCGATCAGAAAGGCCAGCATCAGCGTTACCTTCATCGGCACCAGGAAGACACCCACGACATCGGTGGCGATCATCTGGCCGCCAGCGGGCAGCGCTTCAATCATCGGCTGCGCCAGCATGGCATACCAATCTCTGGCCCAGGGAAAGAGCGCGATAAATACAATCAGCACTGCAAGGCCTGCGCGCACCAAGCGCGTACGCAATTCCATCAGATGCTCGATGATGGTGCCTTGCAACGCATCATCAGCCGGTGGCGCATCAGCGGCCGGCGGCGGGCCCGACAATTCCGGCGTGCGCTTTGATAGAAACTTGGGCAGTTTGAAACGGGGCAGCGGCATAAGGATCAGAAGAGTGAAAGCTGGTCTTCTTTGGGCGCAGGCGGCCCCTCAGAATCCTTGGCCGTAGCCACAACTTTTTTAGATTTAGGTGCGACCGCTTGTTCAAGGGGTAACAGCGGATCAGTTGCTGAGGTTTGCAGCACACGGGCTTCCTGTTGCAATGAAGACTCTACTGCACGCATCGATTCCTGCATGGACTGCACAGTATTTTCCATTTCGTGCTGGAGACGACGAATTTCTTCCAGCTCGACTTCACGATTGAAGTCACTTTTGATGTCGTGCACGTAACGTTGCAGGCGACCGATAAAACGGCCGACGTTGCGCGCAACGCCAGGCAGCCGTTCAGGGCCGATCACGACAAGCGCGACCACGGCAATGAGCAGGATTTCGGAAAAACCAATATCAAACATAGATCAGGCGGATCAACGACAAACACGCCCCTTTTAAGCAAAGGGGCGCATCGGCGTTTGAATCACTTAGCCTTTAGTATGTTCGCCTTCTACCGTACGACCGGTAGAAGGCGGTGTGGCAGGCGTTTCTGTACCAACGGCAGGTTTAGCGGCTTCAGCTTCGCCATCTTTCAGGCCTTCTTTGAAACCCTTAACGGCGCCACCCAGATCCTGACCCACGTTACGCAATTTCTTGGTACCGAAAATCAGCAGGATGATGACCAGAACAATCAGCCAATGCCAGATGCTAAAAGAACCCATGTTTTATCTCCTGAATTTTTTAATCGTCAATCAAGACGCTTGAGCATCGGGCCGACCGGTTGGTCGCCACCGACGATGTGTGCATGCAGGTGTGGCACTTCCTGGCAGCCGATATCACCATTGTTGATGATGACGCGGAAACCTCCAGGGCTACCCGCTTCCAGTGCCAACTTGTTGGCGACGGAGAGGATACGGCCCAACGCTGGTTCGTCGGTGATTGTCGCATCCTGCAACGATGTCAGATGATGCTTTGGAATCACCAGGATGTGAACCTGGCGTTGCGGATTGATGTCGTGAAAGGCGTACACCAACTCATCTTCGTAGATCTTCTTCGAAGGAATATCGCCCGCGACGATCTTGCAGAAAATACAATTTTGGCTCATGAACGCTCTCCTGCCTTAGGCCTTACGGGCACGCTTTTCATCAATACCCGAAATGCCTTCGCGGCGGTGCAGTTCTTGCAAGATGTCGTCAACCGACATATCGAAGAAGGCCATCAGTACCATGATGTGATACACAACGTCGGTGGCTTCGTTAACGATGGGCAGACGCTTACCGTCTTTGGCTGCCATGATGAGTTCGGCCGATTCTTCGCCAATTTTCTTGAGAATGGCATCAGGGCCCTTGGCAAACAGAGATGCGGTATACGAGGTGGACGGGTCGGCATTGCGACGTGCCGCCAGGGTTTCACTCAAACGATTGAGCACTTCCAGCGTTCCAGCTTTCATCGATACATCTCCTTCGGATCACGCAGCACTGGATCGACAGCATCCCAACCTTTGTCGGTCAGCGCATAAAAGAAACAGGATTGTCGGCCAGTGTGACAGGCAATACCACCCACCTGTTCCACCAACAATAGAATCACATCGCCATCACAATCTGTACGCAGACCATGAACGATCTGTTCATGGCCGGATTCTTCACCCTTACGCCAGAGTTTCTGACGGGACCGAGACCAGTATACCGCGCGGCCAGTCTGCACTGTCAGCTGCAAGGCTTCCCGGTTCATCCAGGCTTGCATCAGCACAATGCCTGACTCGCGATCCTGTGCAATGGCAGGAATCAGCCCTTCTTCATTAAAGCGCAGGGCGTCTAACCAGTTCTGATCCGGGTTGAGGTCTTTACTCATGGCGTTATAGCCGAACCGGGATACCGCGTTGTTGCATGAAGGCTTTGGCCTCCTGCACGGTATGCTGCCCGAAATGGAAAATCGATGCGGCCAACACGGCCGACGCATGGCCTTCGCTGACGCCATCGGCCAGGTGCGCCAGATTGCCCACGCCGCCACTGGCGATCACCGGCACAGGCACGGCGTCAGACACGGCACGCGTTAGCGCCAGGTCAAACCCTTCGCAGGTGCCATCCCGATCCATGCTGGTCAACAGAATTTCGCCCGCGCCGTATTCTGCCATTTTGCAGGCCCAGGCAATCACATCCAGGCCGGTGGCTTTACGGCCACCGTGGGTGAATACTTCCCAACGGCCAGGCGCCACCTGCTTGGCATCAATGGCCACCACAATGCATTGTGAGCCAACCTTATCGGAGGCCTCACGGACGAGTTCCGGACGATCGACGGCAGCCGTATTAATTGATACCTTATCTGCACCAGCATGCAGCAAACGACGCACATCGGCCACCTGGCGTACACCACCGCCAACGGTGAGTGGAATAAAGACCTGTGCAGCACAGGCTTCTACGACTTCCAGAATGATGTCGCGTTGATCCGAGCTGGCCGTAATGTCCAGGAAGGTGAGTTCATCCGCGCCCTGCGCGTCATAGCGACGGGCAATTTCAATCGGATCTCCGGCATCGCGTAGGCCCACAAAGTTAGTGCCTTTAACAACGCGGCCTGCCGTCACATCTAGGCAGGGAATAATCCGTTTAGCCAGCATCGTTTAGTGCTCGGCGCCCAGACCGGCGTCTTTGGCAAAGCGGTCAGCTTCTGTCTGCGCAGCACCCAGGTCCAGCGAACCATCGTAAATGGCGCGGCCGGCAATCACGCCCGTAACGCCATCTTCTTCAACGGCGCACAACGCTGTAATGTCAGCCATATTGGTGAGGCCACCCGAGGCAATCACCGGAATCTTCAATGCCAGCGCCAGTTTCTGCGTGGCTTCGACGTTAATCCCTGACAGCATGCCGTCACGACCGATGTCGGTGTAGATAATACTTTCGACACCATAGTCTTCAAATTTCTGCGCCAGATCGATCACATCATGACCGGTAATCTTGGACCAACCATCCACGGCAACCTTGCCATCCTTGGCATCCAGACCAACGATGATGTGACCAGGAAATGCCGTGCAGGCATCTTGCAGGAAGCCAGGTGTTTTAACCGCAGCGGTGCCGATAATGACGTAGCTGATACCTAGATCGAGATAGCGCTCAATGGTATCCAGATCACGAATGCCGCCGCCCAGTTGCACCGGGATACGGCCATCGACCACTTCGAGAATACTCTGTACAGCACCGTCATTCACCGGCTTGCCGGCAAAAGCCCCATTCAGGTCGACCAGGTGCAAGCGACGTGCGCCCTGATCCAGCCAAGTTTTAGCTTGAGCTGCCGGGCTGTTGTTGAAGACGGTCGCGTCTTCCATGAGCCCCTGTTTGAGGCGTACACATTGGCCGTCTTTAAGGTCAATCGCAGGAATGATCAGCATGATGTTTTTAAGTCAGATCAGAAATAACAAGGAACCGCCTGCTTACGCAGACTGAGGGTTCCAGCCAACAAAATTACGGAGTAATTGCAAACCATCGCGCGCACTCTTTTCAGGGTGGCACTGAATGGCAAATACATTATCGCGTGCGACCGCCGTGGTGAATGGGTGACCATAATCAGTCTGCCCAACCACAATACCGGCGTCATCCGGCACCACGTGGTAGCTATGCACGAAGTAGAAAAAGGCCCGATCCGCAATGTCGTTCCAGAGCGGATGTGGTTTCGTCTGCACGACCTGATTCCAGCCCATGTGCGGCACTTTAAGACGTAGCCCATCGGCGCCTTTAAGATCAGGCGCAAAGCGCTTTACTTGCCCAGGCAGAATGCCCAGACCCGCAGCATCGCCTTCTTCGCTGTGGTCAAACAACATCTGCAAGCCAATGCAGATACCCAGGAAAGGTTTACTGGCGGCGGCATCAATCACAGCCTGGCGCAGATTGCGGGTGTCGAGTTCGGCCATGCAGTCGCGCATCGCACCCTGCCCGGGGAAAACCACACGGTCAGCAGATTCGATCAGATCCGGCGTTGAAGCCAGCACGACTTCAGATTCGCCAGCAACGTGACGCAACGCCTGCTCGACCGAGCGCAGGTTGCCCATGCCATAGTCAACAACAGCAATACGGTTGGTCATGGGATCAGAGCGAACCCTTGGTCGAGGGAATCACGTCACCCTGACGGGCATCCGGTGCAATCGCCATACGCAGCGCACGACCAAAGGCCTTGAATACCGTTTCAGCCTGATGGTGGGCATTCTCGCCACGCAGGTTATCGATGTGCAGCGTCACCTTCGCATGGTTCACAAAACCATGGAAGAACTCAGAGAAGAGATCCACGTCGAACTGGCCAATCCAGGCACGCTTGAATGGCACATCCAGCACCAGCCCCGGTCGACCAGACAAATCGATCACGACGCGAGACAAAGCCTCGTCAAGCGGCACGTAGGCGTGGCCGTAACGAACGATGCCTTTTTTATCGCCCACGGCTTCGGCAAAAGCCTGACCGAGGGTGATACCGATATCTTCAACCGTGTGGTGCGCGTCGATGTGCAGATCACCGGTTGCCTTGACCGTGAGGTCAATCAACCCGTGACGGGCAATCTGGTCGAGCATGTGATCCAGAAAAGGAACGCCGGTCGCAAGGTTTGCCTTGCCCGACCCGTCGAGATTGATCTCTACGGTAATCTGGGTTTCGAGTGTGTCGCGCTTAATCGTGGCTTGCCGCATGATTGTGCAGTTCAAGTGAGTTTGTTCGCCATGATACCATCGGAGCGCCTTTGTATTTAGGAAGTTGCAGATCCATGAGCCGATTCTGGAGCAAGGTCGTCCACGACCTGACCCCTTACACGCCGGGCGAACAGCCCAAATTAGCGAACCTGATCAAACTCAATACCAACGAGTGCCCTTATCCGCCCTCGGACAGCGTATTGGAGGCCATCCGCGCCGCCACCAATGGCGACCTGCGTCTCTACCCGGATCCAGACTCGACTGCCCTGCGCCAAGCCATTGCCGACTATTACGGCATCGCCCGCGACCACGTGTTTGCCGGTAATGGTTCTGATGAAATTCTGGCTTTTGCCTTCCAGGCGCTACTCAATCACGACGGCCCGCTGGTTTACCCAGACATTACCTACAGCTTTTATCCCGTTTACAGCCAGCTCAACGGCATACGCGCCGAACATATAGCGCTTGAAGATGACTTCTCTCTGGATCTGGAAAAGGTGCCGGACCATGCTGGTGCGGTGATTTTCCCGAACCCCAATGCGCCTACCGGCCAGACGGTGAGCCTGGAAGCCATTGCACGCCTGTGCCGCCGATTGCCTAACCGGGTGATTGTGGTGGATGAGGCATACGTCGATTTTGGCGCAGAAACTGCTGTGCCACTGGTCAAAGACCACCCCAACCTCTTGGTGGTGCAGACTTTCTCGAAATCCCGTGCCCTAGCCGGTTTACGCGTGGGCTTTGCCATCGGCCAACCGGAGCTGCTAGCCGGCCTGGAACGCATCAAGAACAGCTTTAACTCTTATCCGGTAGATCGACTGGCCAGTGCCGGCGCGATTGCCGCCATGCAAGACAAAGCCGGCTTTGAACATGATCGTCAGCGCATCATGGCAAGCCGTGACTTAGTGACCGAGCAATTAAGTGCTCTTGGCTTTGATGTCGTGCCGTCTGCGGCCAATTTCGTTTTTGCGCGCCACCCGCAACGTGATGCTGGTGAACTGGCACTGGCACTCCGCGAACGCGCCATTATCGTGCGTCACTTCCGTCTGCCACGAATCGATCAACACTTACGCATTACGATCGGCACCGAAACTGAATGCAATGCTCTGATCGCCGCGCTAAAAGAAATTCTGGCCTAAGCACTTACAGTAGACCCGTTAGACCCAGCACACCCCCGAGCAGGATCAACCACAGGGGGTGGAGCTTGGTCTTCAGGTTGACCGCAATCGTCAGCACCAATAGCAACACGCCCAGCAAACCTGGCGCCGCCGAACGGGCGATTAATGTGCCGGATGCCAGCACTAGGCCAACCGCCATAGGCGCCACACCAATCTGAATGGCTGCCCGGCCACGCCAATGCTGCAGCTTGTCCCAATGTTTGAACAAAAGACCCACCAGCAGACTCATCGGCAAGCACATACCCAGCGTTGCCCAAAACGCGCCTTGCCAACCATCCACGTACTGACCAATCAGCGTAACAATGAGGACATTGGGGCCGGGTGCGGCTTGGGCTATGGCAAATAGTTCAGTGAAGGTGCGAGCATCCATCCAGCCATGCTCCGTGACCGCGATCCGGTACAACTCCGGAATAACGGCCGACGCCCCGCCAAAGGACACAAAGGCCACCAGGAAAAAGCTGACAAATAGCTCCATCAGGATCGGCACGCTTTAGCCTCCTGACTTAGCCGCCACCAGCTCAAGCTGATGGTGAGCGCTGCGCCACCCAGCATCACGGCGGGTAATGGCCAATGCAAAAGCGCAATTGCTACAAAAGCGGCGGCGGCAAATGGCAGATAGATCGCCCGGTTTTTTACGTTCAATCCCATGCGTATGCCTGTGGCGATAATGAGACCAGCGCCCACCAGGGTAATGCCGTGCAACATGGATTGCACGGCGGGTAGCTCGCCATAATGGCTATAGAGCAGCCCAAGCACCAACGCGATGAGAAAGGGACCGAGCATCAGACCCAGGGCGCCAGACACGGCACCACGCCAACCGCAAAAACGCACGCCTACGGCCACAGCCAGATTAATCACATTGGGACCCGGTAGGAACTGGCATAGGCCCAGCAGGACATTAAACTCTTCTGCGCTTAACCAACCCTCGGTCTCAACCAGCAGTCGGCGCGCCCAGGGCAGCACCCCACCAAAACCGGATAACCCGACACGGCTAAACCCGAAAAACAGGGCGCCCGGTGTCGGGGATATAGCAACAGGCTTAGTGGCCGATTCTGAAATCTGCGGAGCGGGCATGCGCGGTGAGCCCCTCGCCTTCAGCCAGGCTCGAAGCAATGCGACCTAGGGTCTGAGCGCCCGCCTGCGACACATGAATCAAGCTACTGCGCTTCTGGAAATCGTAAACACCCAGCGGGGATGAAAAACGTGCACTACCGGATGTTGGTAATACATGGTTCGGGCCAGCACAGTAATCACCCAACGACTCCGAGCTATAGGCACCCATAAAGATGGCACCAGCATGACGAATCTGCGGCACCAGTGCCTGCGGGTCGTTAACGGATAGTTCCAGATGTTCTGGGGCAATCCGGTTGCAGATGTCACAGGCTTCAGCCAGATCTTTCACCAGAATCAACGCACCGCGATCAGTGAGCGAGGTGCGGATGACTTCGGCACGCGGCATCTGTGGCAATAGACGGTTGATGCTTTCAACCACAGCGTCCAGATAACCGGCATCCGGACAAATCAGTATCGATTGCGCCAATTCGTCGTGTTCGGCTTGTGAGAACAAGTCCATGGCGACCCAGTCGGCCGGCGTTGTGCCATCAGCGATGACCAGAATTTCGGATGGGCCGGCGATCATGTCGATACCGACTGTACCGAAGACATGGCGCTTGGCATTGGCCACGTAGGCATTGCCCGGGCCGACAATTTTGTCGACTTGTGGCACGGTGGCCGTACCGTAGGCCAACGCACCGACAGCCTGCGCACCACCGATGGTGAATACACGATCCACACCGGCAATTGCGGCGGCGGCCAGCACCAGCGGGTTACGCTCGCCACCCGGCGTTGGCACCACCATAATGAGTTCTTGCACGCCCGCCACTTTGGCAGGAATGGCATTCATCAGTACCGAAGACGGATAAGCCGCTTTGCCACCCGGCACATAGAGCCCCACCCGATCCAGCGGCGTGACACGCTGACCTAGCACCGTGCCATCGGCCTCAGTGTATGTCCAACCTTCTACACGCTGGCGTTCGTGAAATGCACGAATACGCTGCGCCGCTGTTTCTAGCGCTTCTCGCTGCTCATGCGGCAACGCAGCCAGTGCGGCTTCAAGCTCTGCCTTGGGCAATTCAAGATGATGCGCATCATGCACATCCAGGCGATCAAACTTGCGGGTGTAATCCAGCAACGCGGCATCGCCACGCTGCCGAATATCGGCCAGGATTTCAACCACTGTGCGCTCGATACCGGCATCCTGCTCGGCTTCCAGCGCCAGCAATGTTTTCAGCTCAGCGGCAAACGCTGGTGATTGCGTACTTAGACGACGGATGTTCACAGCATTCTCCGTATCAGGCAGCCAGACGTGCGACGGCGCCTTCGAAATCAGTCAGGATGCGTTGCAGTCGCTCGTGCTTGAGCTTGAGCGCCGCCGGATTAACAACGAGGCGCGATGAGATCGGCATCACCTCTTCAACTGCCTGCAGATTATTGGCACGCAGCGTATTACCTGAAGAAACCAGATCCACAATCGCATCCGACAACCCGACCAGCGGGCCCAGTTCCATCGAACCGTAGAGCTTGATCAGATCAACGTGCACACCCTTGGCAGCGAAGTGGTCGCGCGCAATGGTGACGTACTTGGTCGCCACACGTAAACGGCTACCCGGCTTAACGGCTGCAGCATAGTCAAAGCCTTCAGAGACGGCCACCATCATCTTGCAACGGGCAATCTGCAGATCGAGCGGCTCATACAACCCTTGGCCACCATGCTCGATGAGCACATCCTTACCGGCTACGCCGATATCGGCTGCACCATATTGCACATAGGTCGGCACATCGGTTGCACGCACAATCACGATACGCACATCCGGATCCTGCGTTGGCAGAATCAGCTTGCGCGAAGATTCAGGATCTTCAGTCGGCAAGATACCAGCTGCTTCCAGCAATGGCAGCGTCTCTTCAAGGATGCGCCCCTTTGACAGGGCAATGGTGATACCGCGGTTATTGCTACTCACAGCGAATTCCAATCAGTTCAAAGCCAGGGCCAGCGAAACGCCCAAACCCGTATTCTAGCGGACGCGACGTACCGAGGCGCCCAGTCGTGCCAGCTTTTCCTCGATACGCTCGTAACCACGATCCAGATGGTAGATACGCTCGATCAGGGTTTCACCCTGCGCTGCCAGGCCAGCAATGACGAGCGCAGCCGAAGCACGCAGATCGGTAGCCATCACCGTAGCGCCTTCGAGCTTCTCGACGCCGGTTACGGCGGCCGAGTTACCATCGATATGAATATCTGCACCCAGACGCATCAGCTCTACCGCATGCATGAAGCGGTTCTCGAAGATCGTTTCCTTGATGATCGCCGTGCCTTCAGCCAGGCAGTTCACTGCCATCAGCTGTGCCTGCATATCGGTAGGAAAAGCAGGATATGGCGCAGTACGGAAGGATACGGCTTTCAAACGGCCTGGCGCCTGAATGCTCAAACTATTGGCATCTCCACCAATCGTACAGCCTGCTTCTACCAGCTTGGCGGTTACGGCTTCCAGATAGGCTGCTGAGGTACCTTGCAGCACCACATTGCCACCCGTAATGGCGGCAGCGCAAAGGAAGGTACCCGTTTCAATACGATCCGGCATGACGGCATGTTCTGCACCGTGGAGCGCCGGGACGCCCTGGATACGGATCACATCCGTGCCGGCGCCTTCAATCTTGGCCCCCATGGCAATCAGGCAATTTGCCAGATCCACGACTTCCGGCTCACACGCTGCATTCTCGATAACGGTTTCACCGTTGGCCAGCGTTGCCGCCATCATCAGATTTTCTGTGCCGGTTACGGTAACCATATCGGTGCAGATACGTGCGCCCTTCAGGCCGCCCGCAGGCGCCTTGGCATGAATATAACCTGCCTCGACATGTACCTCGGCACCCATGGCCTGCAGGCCCTTGATGTGCTGATCGACCGGACGGGCGCCAATGGCGCAGCCACCTGGTAGAGACACCTTGGCTTCGCCCCAACGGGCAACCAGCGGACCCAGCACCAGAATGGAGGCGCGCATGGTCTTCACCAGTTCATACGGTGCCGTAGGATCCGTTAATCCATTGGCATCCAGCGTGACGCCGGCTTCGGCGCCGTCCAAAGTGGAGGCCACGCCCATGTTCGTCAGCAAGCGGATCATCGTCGCCACATCATGCAGATGCGGCAGATTGGTCAGCACCAGCGGTTCGCGCACCAGCAAGCTGGCACATAGAATCGGTAAGGCCGCATTCTTGGCACCGGAAATACGGATCTCGCCTTCGAGACGGGCACCGCCCTGAATCAGTAATTTATCCACGATTTGCCCACTCCTCTGTGGTCAAGGTCTGCATGGTTAGCGCATGGACCAACTCATCACGCATGGCATCGCCCAGTGCGCCATAAACGGCCTGATGGCGGCGCACACGCGGCAGCCCGGCAAAAGCGTCACTCACAATGAGCAGCTCGAAATGGCGACCATCGCCATCCAGCACTAGGTGAGCGACAGGCAGCTTTGCCCGCAATGCAACTTCAATATCTTCCAGACGAACCATAACCAAACCCTGTTAGGTGCGCAGCTTATAGCCACGTACCAGTAAGATAAAACTTAACAATCCGATCACCGCAGTGAAACCGAGCGCAATGCCAAAGCTGAGCCAGGGCGAGGCATCGGAAACTGCAAAGAATCCATAGCGAAAACCATCAATCAGATAGAACAGCGGGTTCATCCGTGACAGTTCCTGCCAGAACGCAGGTAGAGATTGTACCGAGTAGAAGACGCCAGACAGCATCGTGAGCGGCAGAATTAAAAAATTCTGGAAGGCCGCCAGTTGATCGAACTTTTCTGCCCACATGCCGGCAATGAGCCCCAGAGCACCCATCAGTGCGCCGCCGAGCACGGTAAAGAGGAGCACCCAGCCTGGCTCCGCAATGTTTAAGCCCCCTACCCAGCATGTGGCCAGCAAGACCCCACTACCCACAACCGCCCCACGGATCGTGGCCGCCAGCAAATAGGCTGTAAAAAACTGTAGGTTAGAAATCGGGGTAAGCAGTACAAAGACCAGATTGCCGGTAATTTTGGATTGGATCAATGACGAAGAACTGTTGGCAAAGGCATTCTGCAACACCGACATCATTACCAGACCCGGAATCAGGAAGGCCGTATAGCGCACGCCGTGTACCTGAACATGGTTATCCAGCACCTGGGAAAAGATCATCAAATACAGCAAGGCTGTCAGCACTGGCGCGCAGACGGTCTGGAAACCAACTTTCCAGAAGCGCAGGAGCTCTTTACGCAAAAGAGTCAGAAACTCGGTCACGCGCGCTCCCCTGTCTCATTGCCCATGAAGCTCAGGAATGCGGTTTCCAGGTCCGGCGGGGAAATGCTCATGTCCTCGAGACGGCAACCGGATTCACGCAAGGCTGCCAGTACCGATTCGATATCCGACAACTCATCCAGGGTCCATTGCCAGGAACGATCCACATCTTCTAGCGGCTTTGCCAGTGCTGCCAAGGCCGGTGGCAAACTGCCCCCGTCGGCCAGACGCACTGTCAGGCGGTGCTTGGCAAATTGACGGATCAGGGTTTCTGTCTTTTCCAATGCACAGATTTCGCCTGATCGCATCAGCGCCAAACGGCCACACAGGGCTTCGGCTTCTTCCAGATAGTGCGTGGTCAGAATAATGGTGTGACCATCCCGATTGAGACGGCGAATGAAGTGCCAGAGCCCCTGACGCAATGCGACATCGACGCCAGCGGTTGGCTCATCGAGAATAATCACCGGTGGTCGGTGCACAAGCGCCTGAGCCACCAGTACGCGCCGCTTCATGCCACCCGACAGACTGCGCATGGAATGATCAGCCTTGTCGGATAAATCCAGCTCGGCGAGCAGTTCATCAATCCAGGCATCATTCTGTTTGATGCCGAAATATCCCGACTGCAGACGCAAAATCTCGCGCACGGAAAAGAAAGGATCAAACACCAGCTCTTGCGGTACAACGCCCAGCAGGCGCCGTGCAGCACGATAATCGCTACGCGTGTCATGCCCAAGAATACGGATATCGCCCGCATCTTGTCGGCAGAGGCCGGCCATGCAGGAAATTAATGTGGTTTTGCCGGCACCATTCGGGCCTAACAGCCCGAAAAACTCACCCGGTTCAATTTCAAGTGATACATCGCGCAAGGCATGAACAGGCTTACGAGCGCGAGCAAAGGTTTTGGCAACCTGTCTGACGGATACAGCGGAAACACTCACGCCGTCAGACCACCCGGAACAAGGTCTGTAGCCCGTATAAATCGTTGAGTGCGCGTAAGGCTGGTGGCGCGTGATGCACAGTCACTGTCGCGCCACGGGCCGAACGGCTACAAGCCAGCAACACAGATAAGGCAGAAGAATCTACCCGACCAACGGCTGCCATATCGATATGCAACACATGTTCAGTCGCGTTCAGAGCGCGCAACAAACCTGGGACTTCAGTAACGGTCATATCCCCACGGATTTCCAGTCGCTGCCCGTTATCGTGTCGTTGTATGCCCGTCATCAAAACAACTCAGGAAGCCTTGCTCTTTTGATCCAGTTGCTTGTTCTTTTCGGCCAGCATCTTGATCAAACCATCAACCCCATTGGTATGGATTTCCTGGGCAAAGGCATCGCGATAATTAGTAATCAGCGATACGCCCGCCATGGTGACGTCATAGACCTTCCAGCTATCGACAGCTTTTTCAAGGCTGAAGTTAACGTCGATCGGTTTTGCGCCAGGCTTCACAATGAGGGTTTTCACAACAACCGTTTGGTCTTCAGGATTCAGCTTGAACGGCTTGAACTCGATCGTCTGCTCTTTTTTGATGCCTACAAAAGCGTTGGCAAAGGTACGAATCAGCAACTTACGGAATTCCTGCACCAGCTGCTTTTGTTGCTCCGGACTCGCCTGACGCCAATCTTTACCCACCGCGAGCTTGGTCATACGGTTGAAGTCGAAGTCTTTGAGAATTGATTTCTCTGCCCACTCGATCAGTTTGCTAATGTCGCCCTTTTGTAGCGATGGATCCTGGTTCACATAGACATAGGTCTCTTGCGTAATCTGCTTAACCAGCTGATCTGGCGGTACCACCTCGGCATGAACCGCAGTTGCCATAAGCAAAACCAACGCCAGAAAGAACTTACGAAGAAGCTGCAAAACCATAGATCTAGGCTCTCTTGATAACCGAATTTTTCATTCTACTGCTGAGTCGGCGCGCCGTCATTAGTGGCAGCTTTACCCTTGGATTCAGCGTCATCTTCCACATCCAATCCCGGTGGCGCTCCATCGTAGATCAGATTGATGCGATTCTGCATGAACGCGTCACGTAGATAGCTGTATTTGTCGGTCGCCGCTTCTTCGATAATCTTTTCAGCCGGCAAGAGGTTCGCCCGTGTATTCAGGAAACGAACTCCCCAGAGCGTGTAATAAGCAGTAGGATCCTTCACAACCAGATCAATCGGGCTGGCCGCAATATCAGCCGCCCAACCAAAGGTATCGCGCACATCACTAGGGCCCAGGATCGGCAGAACAAAATACGGGCCCGGCGGCACGCCCCAACGTCCAAATGTCACACCAAAATCGTTCTCGTTCTTATACCAACCCGCATTACCGGCCACATCAAAGAGGCCGCCAAAACCCAGGGTGGTATTGATGACCACACGCCCCAGGTCGTTAAATGCCTGTTCACCACGGCCTTGTAAGATATCGTTAACGCCGATCATGACGTCGCCAATATTAGAGAAGAAGTTGGTGACAAGAATGCGCAGCGGTTCCGGCAGAATGAAGTCGTAACTAATTGCTACCGGTTTAACTAGTACCGTATCAATCGCTTCATTCACCTGGAACATGCCGCGGTTATAGCCTTCCCACGGGTCGCGCGGGTTGGCGTTTTCAGTCGTTGCGCAACCGGTGATTGCCGCTGTCAGCGCAAGAGCTGCCAGCCAACGACGCGCATTCAATTTACTGGACACCCGCATCCTTCTTGCCTTCCGAAGCCTTGTTAAACAAAAACTGGCTGATAAGTTTCTCCAGCACAATCGCAGATTGTGTCTTGGCGATAGTACCGCCCGCAGGAATCATCCGTTCATCGCCACCGGCATCCAGACCGATGTACTGCTCACCGAGCAGCCCCGAAGTAAGGATCGAGGCAAAGGTGTCGTTAGGAAATTGATACTGGCTATCAATTTTCAGAACCACATTGGCTTCATAAGTCTGTGGGTCAAAACGGATCGCAGACACACGACCGACAACCACGCCGGCGCTTTTAACCGGACCGCGCACTTTCAAGCCACCGATATTGTCGAATTTAGCGGTGATTTCGTAGGAGCTGGTAAAGCTGCTGGCTGAAAAATTGCTCACCTTCAATGCCAGAAACAGGACAGCGGCAAAGCCGATGACCACAAACACACCCACCCAAAGATCCATTACCTTGCGGTTCATCATAAGCCTCGGAACATAAAGGAAGTCAGCACAAAGTCTAGTGCCAGTATAGCCAGTGCGGACGTCACCACAGTCCGGGTAATCGCACGCGACACCCCTTCTGCAGTGGGTACTGCATCAAACCCTTCAAACACGGCAATCAGGGAAACTGCCACCCCGAACACTGCGCTCTTAATGATGCCATTGAAAACATCATCACGGAAATTTACATTGGCCTGCATCTGCGCCCAGAAGGCACCTTCATCAACACCGATAAAGATCACACCGATCAGCCAGCCACCAAAAATACCCGCTGCGGTAAACAACGCGGCCAGCAGTGGCATCGACAGCACACCGCCCCAGAATCGTGGCGCCATAATTCTGGCAAGCGGATTAACGGCCATCATATCCATTGCGGCCAGCTGTTCCGTGGCTTTCATCAGCCCAACTTCCGCCGTCATCGAAGACCCTGCACGGGAGGCAAACAGCAATGCTGCGACAACCGGACCCAGTTCACGCACCAGCGACAAAGCCACCAGAATACCGAGCGCTTCGGACGACCCGTAGCGTTGCAGGGTGTCATAACCCTGCAAACCCAGGACCAGACCAACAAAAAGACCTGAAACCAGAATAATGATCAGCGACAGCACGCCACTGGCGTAGATCTCCCGCAGCAACAAGCGCGGCCGACGGAATGTTTCTACAGAATGCGACAGCATGGCCAGGAAGAAACGGGCGGCAAAACCCAGACGCCAGACACGATCAATGGTGTTAGCACCAATCACCGTGAAGAATCGCTCTATTAGGCGCATCATGCCGCTCCCGCCAGCAGCTGCTCATCAAGCCCACCTGCTGGATAATGGAAATGCACAGGGCCATCAGGTTGCGCATGCACAAACTGATAGACATATGGGTCTGTCGACACACGCAGTTCTTCTGGCGTACCGGACCCGACCATGCGACCACCGGCCATGAAATAAACGTAGTCCACGACAGCCAGAGATTCATGCACATCGTGTGTCACCATGACCGATGTGGCACCCAACGCATCGGTCAGGCGGCGAATCAGTGTGGCAATAATAGACAACGAAATGGGATCAAGCCCGGTAAAAGGCTCATCAAAGAGAATCAGTTCCGGATCCAGCGCCACCGAACGAGCCAGCGCCACACGTCGAGCCATACCGCCGGACAATTCAGCCGGCATCAGCTGCGCGGCACCGCGTAACCCTACCGCCTCCAGCTTGAGCAGCACCAAATCTCGAATGGCCGATTCCGGCAGTCGTGTGTGTTCACGCAGCGGAAAGGCAACGTTGTCGTAGACCGACAAATCCGTGAACAGTGCACCAAACTGGAACAACATGCCCATACGTCGGCGCATATCGTAAAGTTCTCGCTCACTAAAACGGCTGACTTCCTGCCCACCGACTTTTAAGCTGCCCCGGTCTGGCTTGATCTGCCCACCGATCAAGCGCAACAACGTTGTTTTGCCGCAGCCGGAGCCGCCCATAATGGCCGTCAGCTTACCTTTAGGCAGCTGCATATCGATCCCTGAAAGAATCTGGCGATCGCCATAGGCGAAATCTAGGCCATTAATTTCTACAAAGGGGGAATTCATTAAAAGGCAAATCTCTTTAGTGACTTAGGTCTCTTGTGATTCTATCACTCACACTCTAGAGACAAGCTTTAAATTAGCCACAAAAACGAAGAAAAAGCCTACAAAACATACGGCTTTTTCGTTCAATTACCCTGCTTCGTTGCTAGAATCGCCACTAATCAAACACAACGACTGCGTAACGCCCCATGACTGTGATTACCGACCTGCCATTGCCTGATTTCGAACACAAACTGGTACGCCCGGAAGACCTGGCCAAGCGCGTTGCCGAACTACCCGGCCCAGTCGTGTTTACGAACGGCTGTTTCGATATCCTGCATCGGGGTCATGTCACCTATCTGGCCCAGGCCCGCGCCCTCGGCGGATCACTGATTGTTGCAGCCAATAGCGATGCCTCGGTTAAACGTCTGGGCAAAGGCGATGATCGCCCACTAAACCCGCTGATCAACCGGATGGCGGTACTGGCTGCATTGGAATGCGTGTCTCTGGTTACATGGTTTGACGAAGATACCCCCATCGAACGCATCCTGGAATGCAAGCCGGATATTCTAGTTAAGGGTGGCGACTGGGCCGTCGACAACATTGTTGGCGCCCCTGAAGTACGCGGCTGGGGTGGCAAGGTCGTTTCGATTCCGTTCCTGCACGACACCTCGACCACCGCCATGGTCAAGAAGATCCGCAGCTGCTAATCGTTAAAGAACAACCTGGGTGCCAAGCTCAACAACCCGATTCGTTGGGATGTTGAAATAGTTGGTCGCACTATCCGCATTGCGGAACATCATCACGAAAAGTTTCTCACGCCAAAATGCCATCTCCGAATTCAGCTTCGGAATCAGCGTTTCACGCCCCAGGAAGAATGAGGTTTCCATCATGCTGAATGGCAGGCCATAGGCATCACATAACGCCAACGAGGCCGGTACATCCGGCTCTTCTTTAAAACCGTAGCGGATCAATACCGTCCAGAAGTTTTCCTTCAGCTGACGCACTTCAACGCGATCTACTTCCGGCACAAACGGCACATCTTCAATCTGTACGCTCGCTACAACGATGCGCTCGTGCAGCACCTTGTTGTGCATCAGGTTGTGCAACAAAGCATGCGGCACACCTTCAATATCCGCATTCATAAAGATGGCCGTTCCCGGCACACGTGTCGGCATACCGACAGCCAGACTGCCCACAAAGGCATCCAGGCGCAACTCTTCGCTACGCAGACGTTTACGCAACAGCACTCGCCCTCGCTCCCAGGTGGTCATGATCGTAAAGATCACCACACCGGCAACCAGTGGGAACCAGCCACCATCAGGGATCTTCTGGATATTGGCCCAGAGGAAAATGACTTCAAAGACGAGGAAGAACGCGAACAGCAGCGCTGCGCGATACCAGCCCCACTTCCAGATCTTTGCAGCTACCACCACAGCCAGCAGCGAGGTAATGACCATGTCGCCGGTTACAGCCAGACCATAGGCGGCGGCCAGATTATTGGATGACTTGAAGGTCAACACCAGCAGAATCACAGCGCTCAGCTGCAACCAGTTCACACCGGGCATATAGATCTGACCCTGCTCTTTTTCCGAGGTGTGCTGCACCAGCATACGCGGCACAAAGCCCAGCAGCATGGCCTGGCGCGTCATGGAGAAAGCACCCGTAATCACTGCTTGGGAAGCAATCACTGTGGCACAGGTAGCCAGACAGACCAAGGGGAAACGCAGCGATTCCGGCACCCCCATGTAAAACGGGTTATCCATAGCCGATGGATTGGCGAGCACCAGCGCCGCTTGGCCGAAATAGTTGAGCACCAACGCCGGCAATACAAAAAAGGCCCAGGCCAGACGAATCGGTTTACGTCCGAAGTGACCCATGTCGGCGTAAAGCGCCTCGGCACCCGTCACCGCCAGCACCACACTCCCCATGGCATAAACGGCGATATGCGGATTATCAATCAATAGATGAATGGCATACATGGGGTTCAGCGCCAATAGCACGTGTGGGTTCTGAATCAGGTTGTAGACACCCATCACACCCAACACACCAAACCAGACACCCATGACCGGGCCAAAAAACGCCCCCACTTTAGCGGTGCCGTGACGTTGAAATACAAAGAGACAGATCAGAATGATCAGCGTTAACGGAATCACCATGGTGCGCAGTTGTGGCGCCACCACATCCAGGCCTTCAACGGCAGACAGCACGGAAATAGCGGGCGTCACCATGCCGTCTCCGTAGAACATGGCCGTGCCTAATATGCCGGCCAGCATGATCCATTTGGCACGCTTGGGCTTGTCCTGCGCTTCATGCAGCGCCAGCGCAATCAGGGCCATGATGCCGCCTTCGCCCCGGTTGTCGGCACGCAGAATAAATACGATGTATTTGATCGAGACAATCACGATCAGCGCCCAGAAAATCATGGACAAACCACCGAAGACATTAGCCTCGGTCAGCGGAATCGGGTGATTACCGGCAAACAGTTCTTTAAATGCGTAGAGCGGGCTGGTACCAATATCTCCGTACACCACGCCCAAGGCACCGAGGACGAGCAACTGCAAGCTCGTCTTCTGGCCATGGCTTAATTCAGCGTTCGACGTTGCTGCCGACATATCAAATCCCTACAACGAAACCTAAAGCATCAACGTCGAAAATTGCCTAACAATTAAAACGGAATATCGTCGTCCAGATCAGCCACATTGGCAGGCGGGCGACGGCTTGCGTTGTTGCCTGCAGCAGAGGCCGGTGCAAACGGATCATCACGGCTTACCGGTTCGCCCTGACCTTCACGGCGGCCCAGCATCTTCATTTCTGTGGCTTCGATTTCAGTCGTGTAACGTTCCTGACCGTCTTTATCCTGCCATTTACGGGTCTTGATACGACCTTCGATATAAACCTGCGAACCCTTTTTCAGGTACTGGCCGGCAATTTCAGCGAGACGACGATAGAACACAACGCGGTGCCACTCAGTCGATTCACGCTGCTCGCCACTGGCCTTATCACGCCAGCTATCAGTCGTTGCCAGGCGGATATTACATACAGCATCGCCAGAAGTTGTGTAACGGGTTTCCGGGTCTGCACCCAGGTTACCGATGAGTATTACTTTATTGAGCGATGCCATAAGAGTCTCCAGAGTTAACGAGTGTAGCGGCCAAAAAAATGGCTTACCGATTTATAAGATTATCACGCCGGCGTTTTTGCCGGAACTTTTGCTGGCCATTTCACCAGAATAATCAGCCAGACTAGCGCCAGGGCGCCACAGCCAGTAAAGACGGCCGTATAACCCCCGGTTTGCAGCAACCAGCCACCCAGCGCCCCGCCAGCGAATAAGCCCAGCGACTGTAAGGTGTTGTAGATACCCAGTGCCCGTGCTTTACCCGTAGCCGGGGCAATGCGGGAAATGAGCGAAGGCTGCAGCGCCTCCAGAATGTTAAATCCAGTAAAGAAGAGCGCAATTAAGAGCAAAATCGATGCAGTTGCCAGAAATTGGCTATCAACACCAGCGCCAAACAGCACCACAAAACCTACTTGAACCAGACCAATCAGCAGAACAGCAAAAGCGAATACTTGCGCCATGCGCTGATAGCGCTCTGCCTGCATCATGGCTGGCCACAACACAAAGAATGAGGCCACAACGGCTGGCACATAAATCATCCAGTGGTTCTGCAAGGGCAGACCCGCCAGCTGGATAAGCAGCGCCGGCACCGCCACCCACATCGCAATCTGGATGGCATGCAGAATAAATACACCCAGATTCAACCGGAATAAGCGTGGCTCTAGCAGCACCTGAAGAAAGGTGCCGGGCACCACCGCTGGCAACGTAGGCGCCGCCGGCACCAATCGAAAGAGCGCCCAGAAGGCACCCAAACCCAGCGCACAAGTCACCCAGAAGATACCGCCGAGGCCAACCCAGCCATACAGCACCGGGGCAATTGCTAGCGACAGGGCAAACATCAGCGCAATCGAACCGCCAATCATGGCCATTGCCTTACTGCGCTGGGTATCGCGTGTGAGGTCGGCCACCAGGGCGGTAATCGCAGCTGAAATCGCCCCACTCCCCTGCAACATGCGGCCCAGCGTCATCGCCTCAATCGAGTTGGCCATGGCACATACGATGCTACCGGCCAGAAATAGCACTAACCCACAGGCAATGACCGGTTTACGCCCCCAGTGGTCCGCCAGAATACCGAATGGCAGCTGTAAACAGGCCTGCGTCAGGCCGTAAGCTCCCAGTGCCAGCCCTACGGCGGCAATATCCTGCCCACCGGTTAAATCACGGGCGGCCACCGCAAAAACCGGTAGCACGATGAACAAGCCCAGCATCCGCAACGCAAATATGGCTGCCAAGCCCAGCGCAGCGCGGCGCTCTTCGAGCAGCATGGGTTCTTTAATGGGTGAATCAGTGCGGGACATAGGGGTCAGGAGCCACCGGTTTGAGTGCCGGATCTAAGGAAATCTAAAAATAAATGATGCGCCGGTTGCGGCGCACAAAGACAGCCGCGTAATATTACCAGTTGGCCTGCGTTTTACCGGGGCCTAATCGCTTTCTGACACACCGGAATTTCACATGGACGACATCCGCATCCGCGGTGCACGCACGCACAACCTTCAAAACATCAGCCTGGATCTGCCACGCCATAAGCTGATCGTGATTACCGGCCTCTCCGGTTCCGGAAAAAGTTCGCTCGCCTTCGATACGCTTTATGCCGAAGGTCAGCGCCGCTACGTAGAAAGCCTTTCTGCTTACGCCCGTCAGTTCCTGCAGCTGATGGAAAAACCGGATGTCGATCTGATTGAAGGCCTATCGCCTGCCATTTCCATCGAACAGAAGGCCACCAGCCACAACCCACGCTCTACCGTCGGCACCGTCACTGAAATTCACGATTACCTGCGCCTGCTCTTTGCGCGCGCTGGCACGCCCTATTGCCCGGAACACCATCTGCCGCTGCAAGCGCAGACCGTGTCGCAAATGGTCGACCACGTACTGGCCATGCCAGAAGAAACCAAGCTGATGATCCTGGCGCCCGTTGTGGCCAACCGTAAAGGTGAACAACAGGAACTCTTTGCCGAATTACGTGCCCAGGGTTTTGTACGCCTGCGCGTCGATGGTGAGATCCACGAGATCGATGCGCTACCCAAGCTCGACAAGAATAAGAAACATGACATTGATGTGGTGATCGATCGACTCAAAGTCCGTGAAGACACGCGTCAGCGCCTGGCAGAAAGTTTTGAAGTTGCCCTGCGCCACGCGGATGGCCGTGCAATTGCACTCAACATGGATACGAACGAGGAACATCTCTTCTCGGCACGCTTCTCCTGCCCGCACTGTAACTTTGCATTACAAGAGCTAGAGCCACGCATCTTCTCGTTCAACAACCCAATGGGCGCCTGCCCGAAGTGTGATGGCCTGGGCGTGATTCAGTTCTTCGACCCGAAACGGGTGGTCGCACATCCGGAGCTCTCTCTTTCCTCCGGTGCAATCCGCGGCTGGGATCGACGCAACCAGTTCTACTTCCAGATGGTCATTGCCCTAGGCGAGTATTACGGCTTTGATGTTGCAACATCGTTTAACGAACTGCCGGAAGAAACACGTCAGATCATTCTGTACGGCTCTGGTGAAGAAAGCCTGCCCTTCCAGTACATGAACGAACGCGGCAAGTTGACCGTTCGTGAACACACCTTCGAAGGGATCATTCCGAATCTGGAACGCCGGTATCGCGAAACTGAATCTTCTACCGTACGCGAAGAACTTGCGAAATATGTGAGTGATACAGTTTGCCCTTCCTGTGAAGGCGCACGCCTACGTAAAGAAGCACGCTATGTACAGGTCGGTGAGCGCACCCTCTACGAAATCGCCCGGTTACCACTACGTGACTGCCGCGACTACTTCGTCAACCTCAAACTTCAGGGTCAACGCGCGCAGGTCGCCGATAAAATCCTTAAAGAAATTACGGCACGCCTGGAGTTCCTGATCAACGTGGGTCTGGATTATCTTTCCCTCGAACGTTCAGCCGACACCCTTTCCGGCGGTGAAGCGCAGCGTATTCGCCTTGCTTCGCAAATTGGCTCCGGCCTCACCGGTGTGATGTATGTACTGGATGAACCTTCTATCGGTCTACATCAGCGCGACAATGATCGTCTACTGGGCACGCTGAAACATCTGCGTGATCTGGGCAATACCGTGATCGTTGTCGAACATGATGAAGACGCCATTCGTATGGCCGACTACGTCGTCGATATGGGTCCAGGCGCTGGCGTGCATGGCGGCCGCATCGTGGCCGAAGGTACTCCACAGCAAATCCTCGAGAATCCGGACTCAATGACCGGCGCATTCTTGTCAGGCCGTGAAGCCATTAAGGTACCAAGCACTCGCAAAGCACCGGATCCTGAACGCGTCCTGCAACTGAAGAATGCGACAGGTAACAACCTGCAGGGCACCGACCTCACGATTCCATTAGGGCTCTTTACCTGTATCACGGGCGTTTCCGGCTCGGGTAAATCAACCCTGATCAACGACACGCTTTACGCCGTCTGTGCCAAACACCTCTATGGCAGCAGCCTTGATCCTGCGCCTTATGAAGAGCTCGCTGGGCTTGATCAGATCGATAAAGTCATCAATGTGGATCAAAGCCCGATTGGCCGTACCCCACGTTCCAACCCGGCTACCTATACAGGGCTACTAACCCCGATTCGCGAACTCTTCTCAAGCGTGCCGGAATCACGCACCCGTGGCTATGAACCGGGTCGATTCTCCTTCAACGTACGCGGTGGCCGCTGTGAAGCCTGCCAGGGCGATGGCGTGATCAAGGTAGAAATGCACTTCCTGCCGGATGTTTACGTACCTTGCGACGTCTGCCACGGCAAACGTTACAACCGCGAAACTCTGGAAATTCAATACAAGGGCAAGAACATCCACGAGATCCTGGAAATGACCGTGGAAAATGCACTCGAATTTTTCAACGCCGTGCCCACAGTAGCGCGCAAGCTCAAAACACTGATGGATGTAGGCTTGGGTTATATCCAGCTGGGCCAATCAGCCACCACGTTATCGGGCGGCGAAGCGCAACGCGTCAAACTGTCTCTGGAACTCTCCAAGCGCGACACCGGTCGTACACTCTACATTCTCGATGAACCCACCACGGGCCTGCACTTCCAGGATATCCGTTTACTACTCGGCGTGCTGCATCGCCTCACCCAGCATGGCAACAGCGTGGTGGTCATTGAACACAACCTCGATGTCATCAAGACAGCCGATTGGGTGATTGATCTAGGCCCTGAAGGCGGCGCCGGCGGCGGCCGCATTATCGCCGAAGGCACGCCAGAGGCTGTTGCCGAAGTGAAAGGCAGCCATACGGCGCACTTCCTAAAGCAGGTGCTCAAAAACTCGATCTCTGCCCCTATCAAGGCCGTAAAAAAGAAAGCAACGAGCAAGCCTGCTGCCAAAAAGAAATCTGGTTAATGTGATCAGGCCTAGCGGCCTTGATTACTTAGCACTCAATACGATCTTCTGGTACATGCTGCCAATGAGATCGGATTGCGTAATCATGCCGACCAGTTCCTGTTGCGCGTTAACGATGGGCACATGATGCATCCCCCAGTCTGATAGCTTTTTAATCAGCACAGACACAGGCGCATTCATTTGTTCTGTAATGACTGGGTGCGTCATGATCTGGCTTACTGGTCGCGTATCAGTTACCGGATTCTCGCTACCCGCCATCAGGTACTCTAAGCCAACCCGATAGTGCGTACTTTGGCTCGCAACATCCTTTAAAAAGTCGGCTATCGTGATAATGCCGATTACATGACGCTGCTTACTGATTACAGGCAAGGCCTTGATCTTGTGCTTATGTAGCAAGCCCCAGGCATCATCAAGGCTGGCAGCCTCATCAATCGCAATGATGTCTCTTGCCATGATGTCGCCGCACAATGTATTCATTTTTCGCGAAAAAGCATGATCAATTGCTGACTCATACAAATTGATCAGCTCATTCTCCTGGATGTCGACATAGGTACCATGTTTTTTTAACGCATAGTCCAGATCTTCGTGCGTAACGCCGGTTCTGATTGTGGGTAGCTCGTCACGTGTTCTGTGTAGGTTCTTGATGGTCTCCGTCAGACACTGGGGATATTTACGACCCAATCCTAGGTTGTTCAATAACGTAGCTAACATAACGAGCAAGAGGGCTGCCACCATCACGCTGGAAATGACCGTAAGCGCTACAGAGAAATCTGCCGGGTTCTGATTGAAAACAAATATAACGATGGCACCTGCCGGTGGGTGCAAGCATTTGAAGGTCATCGTCATGAGCACAACGAGGACAATAGCAACAGCAATCCCCACAATAGGCGGCATCATTGTGTACAAAGCAAGCAGTCCTATACTGACTGCAATGAAATAACCGCCGATAACCGACCATGGTTGTGCCATTGGGCTGTGTGGTATCGCAAACATAATGACCGCCGATGCACCCACGGCGGCCAACATGGCGTATTGATGTTCAAACAAGAGGTAAGTAACGCACAAAACAGCTGCCACGCCCAGCGCCGTACCCACAGCTGACTTAATCCGCTCACTCAATGGCGGTGTCGGAGTATCAGCGACTAAATAGCGCCTTATAAAGCTGTGAAAATCCATACACATCCGATTAAAACTGGTTCAGGATAGTTCAAATCTTGCGACTACATCATGCTACCTCAGGGCAAGCCTGAATAAAACGCTCAGGCATACCTAATAGGTGGTATTTTCTTAAGCAGCTAGATCGCGCAGGATGAAGGCTCTGAATCAGAATATCGCCGAATCAATGACACAAGTATCCATCGCCTCTGATGAACCAGACACAGCGTCTGCATCGCCTGAACTTTTGAAGTTGCTGGCATCGGTTATTGATCCGGAAACCGGCATCAACATCGTTGACATGGGATTAGTCTACGAATCAAACATTCAGGATGGCGTTGCGACTGTACTGATGACGATGACTTCAGCTGCCTGCCCTGTTGGGGAATTGTTACTTGAAGACGTCAATCGCTGCTTACGCGAAAATCTTCCGGCTTCGACTCATATTAGCGTTTCGCTAACATTTGATCCCCCTTGGGAACCTGCCAAGATGTCCGAGTCAGCCCGAAACGAATTTGGCTGGTAACTGCAAAGTGCCGCGACTGCCATTCTTATTTCTGGCCATTGCCTGTCTGCTGATCGGCATAGTCACAGGACTTGCGCGTGCCGGTGTGGTTACACCAGACTGGCTAAGCATCCACACTGGATTTCATAGCATTTTCATGATTTCGGGATTTTTTGGCACAGTCATCGGTCTGGAACGGGCTGTTGCCATTCGCAAGACATGGGCATTTCTCGCCCCACTGATGAGTGCTTTCGGTGCCCTGTTGATTCTAATGAATCAACCGGAAAGCATCGCCGCGAGTTTGTTTGTCATTGCCGGCTGTGTATTTACCGCCGCCAATATCCGGGTAACGTTTATCCAACCAGCGATCTATACCATCACTTTACTCACCGGTGCTTTGCTGTGGCTTCTAGGCAATGCAGGATGGCTGATCAGTGGCAACGCCTGGGTAAGCATCCCCTTTGGTCTAAGCTTTCTAGTACTCACCATTGCCGGCGAGCGCCTGGAAATGACCCGGTTTCTGCCCGCGCGTAAGTATGCGACATACGCGTTCCGATGCATCAGCGGGTTGATGCTCGTCGGCACATTCATGAGCGCCCTCACAAGTTTTGGCAACAACACCTTGCTTGGCTTGAGCTATGCCCTGCTCGCTCTATGGCTCATGCAATTCGACATTGCGCGTAAAACCATCCGTAAAACAGGTATTACGCGTTTTGTAGCCGTATGCCTGCTCAATGGCTATCTATGGCTTTTAATTGGCGGCAGCTTCCTGGGCGATGTGCTGAGTATCGGCTCTTACCAACGTGATGCAGCCATTCATGCAATTGGCCTGGGTTTCATATTCTGCATGGTGATCGGGCACGCACCAATCATCTTCCCAGCCGTAGTCCGGCTGGCTATCCCGTTTTCAGCAATTTTCTACATCCCGCTGGCTGTTATCAATCTGGGGCTCATTTTGCGGTTCGCCGCTACGGTTGCTTCCAGTCACGAGATACGACAGGCTGGCGCCATCGTCAGCGCAGTTGCCATCATTACATTTCTCGCCTGTGTGATCACCCAGATCCTACGTGGCATGCGACGTACCGTTAACGATTACTGATCGGCAGCACCCGCATGATTGCCCACAGACTGCTTGAAACCTGACGATCTAGCTTGCTTCGTATAAAGACGTTTGTTTTTCTCGTCTGAATTGGCAAACACATACCTTCCTGCCAATACACACCCTTTCATGCCTGGGTCACAGGATCGCTGAGCGACTTTCTGGCACACGCCTTGCAAATCATGCGGACAACCCCAGGCACTCATAACACCAGTGCCTCAATAAGCAATGCACTTTTCACAAACAGTGCCGGTGACGTCACGGCGCAGATGGGCATCTCTGAGTTTTACAAACTCTGGGGAGTTCCAGGCATCCATGAAGGAAACGTTGTTCAGATCGCCCATGGTCCAGTTTGCGGTGGCATCAAAACAGCAGGCTGAAAGCTTCCCTTCTGCTGTGACGTGTCCTTCGGTAAAGGCAGACCAACAAGGCAGTGGCTCGCGTAGGTTGCCAAGGCGCCCCTGATTGCCCGCAGTTGGCTTGTAACCCAGTTCTTCTTCCCGCTGTGTTGCAAAGGCGCCCATGGAGTACAAAGGCAACCAGTAATGCTGATCAACAAAGGGCGTGACCTTTTCTGCGATGAGGTCTTCCATAAGCTTTTGTTGTTCCCCATCGTATCTAATGGAAGAGGCATACAGACCCGTTTTGTAGCCTCCTGCTTCGCGGATTTTCCAGGCGGCGCCAATGTTATCGTAGGCACGATGGAACAGCTTTTTGGATACACCCATGATCTCTTCGAACTGTTCCTCGTCAGCGGCATTACAAGACCACTTGAGGGAATCCAGCCACCCTTCATGCACTCTTCTACGGCCTCGGGGAAAGCCATTGATGCATTCGATGTAAGAAACACATAGGGCATGCCAATTTCCTGTTTCAGGTATCGAATACAGTCAACCAGCAAGTTGGGGGCCATGAATGATTCACCCAGATAGAAAACGCCGATTTCTTCTACACCAGCGTCTCTCATTTCCTTTGTAATCTTCTTGAACAGTCCTAAATCCATATCCCACTTAGGCTGCACTTCTCGATTACGCAATGCACAGAATCCGCACCGGTAGTTGCACCGGGGCGATATTTCAATCTTCACACTCTTGGGCGCTGGCAGCGTCGCGAATCGGTAGGCTTCCGGAATTTTTGTTATGGCGTCGATTCGATCGGTAATCATTTATGCACCCTCATGAAGTACCGAGCACATCGTCTCAATTCCCTCCAGGGGTGTACATACCCAATAGGTGGTAACCCAGCACGCTATAGGCTTAATTAAGAAAGCCCAACGGGTTTTTAGTTAGCGCCACCGTGAAAATATACGTTGCCAATACACAACAGAGAATCAATGCAAAAATTTTTACAGGCTTACGCGTGCTTCTCATAAGCAGCACGCCAGAAAGAATGTAGAGCACGACTGCTAGTAGCTTGATCCCTATCCAAGGGGTTACAAAAGGGTTAAGCGACAAGATATAAAGCAGCAGACACCCCAATCCGAAAAGTACGGTATCAATTAGATGCATTGTCACTTTGATAGGTCGAGATAGCACCTTGCCATGACCAATCGACAAAGCCGCTCTTAAAACGAAGAGGACGATACTTAGCACTGCCAGAGCGGCATGGGTATGTTTTATAGCAAGGTAGCTCATGCGGAGAGAACACGTTGTCAGAATTGAAAAGGGAGTGAGCGAACTCACTCCCTGCTTCTTGGCATCAATCTAACAGCTTATCGACGTTTTCTGACCACCTGATGTGGTCTGAAAAGGTATCCAACTGAACCGAATCCGCTCCAGACATGCACCAAACGGGTGAACGGGAACAGAACAAACAGGCTCATCCCGAACAGAATGTGAATCTTATAAGCCCAGGAGACACCTGCCAGATACTCTGCGGCTCCCGGTTGGAATGTCACTATAGCCTGTGCCCAATTTGCGAGCAGGATCATGACGCTACCGTCCATATGCCCTGCCGAGAAAGGGATGGTGATCAGGCCAAGCGCCAATGTCACAAAAATCCAGACGAGAATGAATATATCCATCCCTGTACAGGTTTTGCGAATGCGTGGATCAGAAAGGCGACGTTGGAGCAGCAGGAGCACACCGATCATGGCCATCGAGCCCATAATGCCACCAGCTACCATGGCCAGCAATTGCTTGTTCTCTGTGGATAATCCAAGTGCGTGGTAGAGGTCTTTCGGCGTCAACAAGCCCGCGAAGTGCCCAAAGAACAGTCCAATGATGCCGATGTGAAAGAGATTGCTCCCCAGCCGCAGTTGGCCACGACGCAACAGCTGAGATGAATCTGCCTTCCAGGTGTACTGATCACGGTCATAGCGAATCAGGCTACCGAGCAGGAAGATCGATAACGCCACATAGGGGTAGATATCGAACAAAAGATTATTCAGATAGTTCATGGTTATGCTCCCAGAGTTTCGACAGTCCCTTTGGCGCTGTCAGCACGTGGAATGAATTGAACGACGGATTCTCCCGAACCAATGCCGTAGTCAGGTGTGGAACAGCCGCCGCCGAAGGTGACGGGCTCTTCGGCCCAGACCTTATCAAGCTTGTCGTAGTCTTCCTGCTCGGTACTGAAATCCATCGGCACGAATTCAATGTCAATCGCATTCTCACCGGCCATTTCAAGCAGTGCCGAGCACAGCAGATAGTAGTGACTGCCCCGCTTTGCCAGGTTTTCGCCGATATTGCGCACCAGATGTGTTACCTCTGTAAGCAATTGCTTGGCTTTGGATGACTCCAGTTGCGAGAGGTACTCCAGGAATACCGGCAAATAATCCGGTAGCTCCCCGGGTGGCAGATCGAATCCCGATTCACCGTACATGGTGAGCAGATCAACCATGGCCTGACCACGATCGCGCGATTCACCATGTACGTGTTCGAAGAGATACAGTGAAGTGCCGCGACCACGGTCGAACAGCGCTACATAGTTTTCTTCGAGCAGGTAGAGATCACCCAGCCCCAAATGTTGGTAAAGAGGTGCCAGACGACCGCCTGAAATGGCGGTTTCGGCATCGGTCACTACTTGTACTTCGGTCAGATGATCGAGCAGATCCTGGTCCGGATAGTGCAACAGCAACGATATGGCTTTAAGTGTTCGCGGTTGCATCACTTCACCTCGTGGATAGGAATGACACGTTCGCCGTTCTTGCGACCGAAAAGGCTGGTCTCCGAATCGCCATCCGAGCAACCATTACCGAACGAGAATCCACAGGAACCCTTCATATCAAAGGTGTTCTCGGCATACTCACGGTGCGTGGTCGGAATCACAAACCGATCTTCGTAGTTCGCGATAGCGAGGTAGCGGTACATATCCTCAACTTCTCCAACGTTCAGGCCGGCCTGGTCCAGGACAGCTTGGTTGTCGAACTTGGCGACATGACGATCACGCATGAAACGGCGCATAGCGAGCATGCGGTTCAATGCATCATGCACAGGCTTTTCTTCACCCGCCGTCAGGAGGTTTGCCAGATATTTCACCGGGATACGTAGCGATTCGATATCGGGCAGCACACCCTTCATCTGAACCTGCCCCTTTTCCAGGGCTGCGTTGATTGGCGACAGCGGTGGTATGTACCAGACCATTGGCAACGTGCGGTATTCCGGATGGAGCGGGAAGGCAATCTTCCAGTCAATCGCCATTTTGTAGACCGGCGATTGCGCAGCGGCATCAATCCAGGCCTGTGGCACACCATCACGCAGTGCGGCAGCACGAACTTCCGGATCGTTCGGATCCAGGAACATTTTCAGTTGCTCGTGATACAGATCCTGATCGTTTTCAATGGACGCGGCTTGTTCGATACGGTCGGCATCGTAAAGTAGCACGCCGAGGTAGCGGATACGGCCGACACAGGTTTCCGAACAGACAGTCGGTTGACCCGACTCCAGGCGCGGATAACACATGATGCACTTCTCGGATTTACCACTCTTCCAGTTGTAGTAAATCTTCTTGTACGGGCAAGCCGAGACGCACATACGCCAGCCACGGCATTTGTCCTGATCAATCAGGACCACGCCGTCCTCTTCACGCTTGTAGATCGAACCTGCAGGACAGGCAGCCACGCAGGCTGGATTCAGGCAGTGTTCACACAAACGTGGCAGATACATCATGAAGGTGTTTTCGAATTGTCCGTACATCTCTTTCTGGACATCTTCAAAGTTGTAATCCTTCGAACGTTTGCTGAACTCGGTACCAAGAATTTCTTCCCAGTTCGGGCCGCCTTCGATTTTCTCCATGCGCTGACCGGTAATCAGCGAACGTGGACGTGCAACTGGCGCTGCTTTTGACAGCGGCGCGTTCTGCAGGTGCTCGTAATCAAAGGTAAATGGCTCGTAATAGTCATCGATCTGTGGCAGATCTGGGTTGGCAAAGATCTTGGAGAGGATCTTCAACTTCGAACCCATCTTGAGCTGCAGCTTGCCGTTTGACTTGCGTTCCCAGCCGCCGTTCCATTGTTTCTGGTCTTCCCAGTTATGCGGGAAACCTACACCGGGTTTGGTTTCGACGTTGTTGAACCAAGCGTATTCAACACCTTCACGTGTTGTCCAGACGTTTTTACAGGTTACGGAACAGGTATGGCAACCGATGCACTTATCCAGATTGAGCACCATGCCAATTTGTGCGCGAACTTTCATGATCAGGCCTCCATCGCCGGTTGAGCAGGACCATCCATCCAGTCCACCTTGTTCATCTTGCGGACAACCACGAATTCGTCGCGATTGGAGCCGACCGTACCGTAGTAGTTAAAGCCGTAGCTTAGTTGTGCATAACCACCAATCATGTGGGTTGGCTTCAGCACAGCACGGGTGACCGAGTTATGAATACCACCGCGTGTCTGGGTCACTTCGGAACCCGGCACATTCACGATCTTCTCCTGAGCGTGGTACATCATCACCATGCCTTCAGGCACGCGCTGACTGACCACAGCCCGGGCACAGAGTGCGCCGTTGCTGTTAAAGGCTTCAATCCAGTCGTTATCCACAATGCCAACCTTCTGAGCATCTACTTCCGACAGCCAGACAATCGGGCCACCGCGTGAGAGCGTGAGCATGATCAGGTTATCGGTGTAGGTACTGTGGATACCCCATTTCTGGTGCGGCGTAATGAAGTTAAGCGCAATTTCCTTATTGCCATTGGGCTTCTTGTTCATTACCTGTTGGTGACTCCGAAGATCAACCGGTGGTTTGTACGAGCAGAAGCCTTCGCCGAAGGCGCGCATCCATTCGTGATCCTGATAGAGCTGCTGGCGACCTGTGAGCGTACGCCATGGAATAAGCTCATGAACGTTTGTATAACCGGCGTTGTAGCTCACGTGCTCGGATTCGATACCGCTCCAGGTTGGGCTGGAGATAATCTTCCGGGGCTGCGCCTGCACATCGCGATAACGGATCTTCTCGTCTTCTCGCGTTAACGCCAGATGGCGGTGATCGATGCCCGTAAACTCGGACAGTGCGGCCCAGGCCTTCACAGCCACTTCACCATTGGTTTCCGGCGCCAGCGTCAGCACGACTTCAGTCGCATCAATATCGGTATCGATATTCGGGCGACCGTGTGCCACGCCTTCACCACGCACCTTGTAATTCAGTTCGCCGAGCAGCTTCACTTCATGCTCGGTGTTCCAGCTAATGCCCTTACCGCCGTTACCTAACTTATCCAGGAGCGGTCCAAGCGAGGTGAATTTTTCGTAGATCTGGCTGTAGTTACGCTCGACAACCACGAAGTTAGGCATTGTCTTTCCAGGAATCGCTTCGCATTCGCCCTTCTTCCAATCCTTTGTATCGTAAGGCTGAGCAATTTCACCGGCCGTATCATGGAGAATCGGCACGGCAACGACATCCTTCTCGACGCCGAGATATCCATCCGATAGCTCAGAGAAACGCTTGGCAAATCCCTTATAGATTTCCCAGTCACTGCGTGCTTCCCAAGCCGGATCCACTGCCTTCGACAGCGGATGGATAAACGGGTGCATATCTGAGGTGTTCAGATCGTTCTTTTCGTACCAGGTGGCGGTCGGTAGCACGATGTCGGAGTACAGACAGGTAGTCGACATGCGGAAATCGAGGGTCACGAGCAGATCCAGCTTGCCTTCCGGTGCTTCATCACGCCAGACAATGTCCTGCGGCTTCACATCGCCGGTCTGCCCCAGATCCTTGCCTTGCACGCCGTTGGTAGTGCCGAGCAAGTGCTTGAGGAAGTATTCGTGGCCCTTACCCGACGAACCGAGCAGATTGGAACGCCAGACGAACATGTTTCTTGGGAAGTTCTTCGGGTTATCCGGATCTTCACAGGAAAACTTCAGCTCGCCTGATTTCAACTGATTAACAACATAGTCCTTTGGATCAATACCCTTCGCAATCGCTTCGCGCGACATTTCAAGCGGATTACGTTCAAGTTGCGGTGCCGAAGGCAACCAACCCATACGTTCGGAACGCGCATTGAAGTCGATCAGGCTACCGCTGAACTTGTTTTTGTCTGCCAATGGCGACAGCAAATCAGCCACGCGCAGTGTTTCATAGCGCCACTGATCGGTATGAGCGTAGAAGAACGATGTACTGTTCATATGGCGCGGTGGACGATTCCAGTCCAGCGCAAAGGCCAGTGCGGTCCAGCCAGTCTGTGGACGCAGCTTTTCCTGCCCCACATAGTGCGCCCAACCACCACCGGACTGACCGATACAGCCGCACATGATCAGCATGTTCATAATGGACCGGTAGTTCATGTCCATGTGATACCAGTGATTCATCGCAGCACCGATGATGACCATCGATTTGCCGTGCGTATCGTGCGCATTCTGAGCAAACTCGCGGGCTACCTGGGCAGCCTGATCACGCGGCACACCGGTGATCTTTTCCTGCCAGGCTGGCGTGTACGGAATATCGTCGTCATAGCTGCTGGCAACGTTATCACCGCCTAATCCCTGATCCACACCGTAGTTTGCGACATATAGATCGTAGACTGTGGCAACGAGCATTTCGCCGTTAGCCGTCTGGATCTTGCGAACCGGGACACGACGCTTCAGAACATCACTGTGTGAGGTACTGTTGAAATGTTCATGCTCGATGTTGCCGAAATACGGGAATGCCGCCTCAACAACCGCATCGTGTTTTTGCACCAGCGACAAACGTGGCTTGATGTTGCGACCATCACTTGTTTCTTCTTTAAGGTTCCACTTCCCTTTGTCTGCGGTTGCGGCACCATCTTTATCCTGACCCCAACGGAAGCCGATTGAACCAACCGGCACCGTCAGCGCTTCGGTGGTTTCGTCAATGACTAAGGTCTTCCAATCCGGGTTATTGGCTTCACCCAATGCGCCAACAAGATCCGCTGCTCTCAGGTAGCGATCCGGTACAAATGCACCATCTTTTTCAACCAGGCACACCAGATTCGGCATATCGGTGTACTGGCGGCAGTAGTTATCGAAATATTCACTCTTACCGGCAACGTGGAATTCCTTGAGGATCACGTGACCCATGGCCATAGCCAGTGCGGCATCCGTACCCTGCTTTGGATGCAGCCACATATCACCGAATTTAGCGCCTTCGGAGTAATCCGGGAACACCGAAACAACCTTCGTACCCTTGTAGCGGACTTCGGCCATAAAGTGCGCATCTGGCGTCCGCGTTTGCGGCACGTTAGAACCCCACATCATGATGTAGCTGGAGTTATACCAGTCAGCCGATTCAGGGACGTCTGTCTGTTCACCCCAGGTCTGCGGGCTGGCAGGTGGCAAGTCACAGTACCAGTCGTAGAAACTCATACAGACGCCGCCGATCAGCGACAGATAACGGCTACCTGCTGCGTAGCTAACCATCGACATCGCAGGAATCGGCGAGAAGCCGATGATGCGGTCCGGGCCATGTTTTGCAGCCGTGTAGATGTTGGCTGCGGCGACCATGTCGTTAACTTCATCCCAATTCGTACGCAGGAAACCACCCTTACCACGTTCACTCTGATAGCGTTTAACCGTCTTAGGATCCGATACAACTGCTTCCCAGGCAGCCACTGGTGAAAGTGTCTGACGATGTTTACGCCAGGCCTTGAGCAACGACGAACGCACCATCGGATGCTTCACACGGTTTGCGCTATACAGATACCAGGAATACGAGGCGCCACGCGCACAACCACGAGGTTCGTGGTTCGGCATATCCGGGCGTGTCCGCGGATAATCTGTCTGCTGTGTTTCCCAGGTGACGATGCCACCCTTGACATAGATCTTCCAGGAACAGGAGCCCGTACAGTTGGTGCCATGTGTCGAACGGACAATCTTGTCATGCTGCCAACGTTTTCTGTAGGCATCTTCCCATGCACGGTTTTCAGTGGTCGTTTGACCATGACCCTCTGAAAACTCCTCTTTATCTGCGCTGAGGAATTTCAGCTTATCAATGAAGTGGCTCATATCGTTTCCTTTAATGCTAATTAGCAGGGCATCGGCGCATTACGACGGCTGTAAAACAACCAGGTAATAGCGATACAGGTGACGTAAAAGACGATGAAGCTATAAAGGGCAAACTCGGCGCTGCCTGTTGCAGCAATCGAGGTGCCGAACGACTTAGGGATGAAGAAAGCACCATATGCAGCGATGGCTGAGGTGAAGCCCAGTACCGCAGCCGCTTCTTTATTGCCAGCGACCACTGCGGCTTCCTCAGCAGCTTTGCCTTTGCCAGCCGCTTCACGTTGACGCTCTGTCATAAAAATCACTGGAATCATGCGGAATGTCGATGCGTTACCGACACCGGTTCCCATGAACAGCAGCATAAACATGGCAAAGAAACCCCAGAAGCTACCTGGGCTCGTCGCACTTGGTGCAAACTGAATCACACCGAACACAGCAGCGATCATCAGAATGAACGTCCAGAAGGTAACGACTGCCCCGCCAAGCTTGTCAGAGATCCAACCACCCACAACGCGTGCAATGGCACCAACCAATGGGCCTAAGAAGGCATATTGAACCGGATTAATTTCTGGGAATTGCGTCTTGGTCAACAATGGAAAACCAGCTGAATAACCAATGAATGAACCGAAAGTGCCCAGATACAACCAGCACATCAGCCAGTTGTGTTTACGCTTGAAGATCACGGCCTGATCGGCAAACGAAGCCTTGGCACTGGCAATGTCATGCATGCCAAACCAAGCAGCAATTACAGAGACTGCAATAAACGGCACCCAGATAAATCCGGCATTCTGTAACCACATCTGTTTGGTTTGCGCACCCTTGACCCAAGTCTGTGGATCGCCACCCAGCGCGCCGAATACACCAGCAGTAATTACAATCGGTACTACAAACTGAACAACCGAAACACCCAAGTTACCCAGACCAGCATTTAAACCCAGCGCACCACCCTTTTGTGCTTTAGGGAAAAAGAAGCTGATGTTCGACATACTCGATGCAAAGTTGCCACCGCCGAAACCGCACAGCAAAGCCAGCATCAGGAAGGTAGCGTAGGGGGTTTCAGGGTTTTGTACGGCAAAGCCGATCCCGATTGCTGGCAACAATAATGACGCAGTCGAAATCGCTGTCCAACGACGGCCACCGAAGATCGGTACCATGAACGAGTAAAAAATCCGCAACGTTGCACCTGACAAGCCAGGTAACGCTGCTAGCCAGAACAACTGATCTGTATCAAATTTAAACCCGATGTTGGGCAAATTAACGACTACAACGCTCCAAACCATCCAAACCGCAAATGACAGCAGCAAGCATGGAATAGAAATCCAGAGATTTAGACGGGCAGTCGCCTTACCCTCGTTTTGCCAGAAGTCGTGATCTTCTGGCAACCATTTTGTTAAGACTCTCGACATGATTTACTCCGTTCGATGATTAATTCAGGATTTATCGGCTTGCTGTTTAGCTGGACGACGGTCCAACACAGACGAGGAACGAACTTCCGAGAAGTACATCCAGATCAACGAGACCCAGACCACCCCGTAAAGCAACATGAAAGACGATGAACGGATACCCGTCAGATCAACGAGCGCGCCGAACATAATCGGCAGAATGAAGCCACCGAGGCCACCGATAAGGCCAACGATTCCGGAGATCACGCCGATGTTGTCCGGATAGTCGTCCGAGATATATTTAAAGACTGAGGCCTTACCAAATGCCCAGGCCACGCCAATCACGAATAGAAGCGCCGTAAACACCGTTGGCGTCAGGCCGATATGAAAACTTTCCGGACCATTCACCGTTTGAATCGTAAATTCGGTTTGTGGATAAGACATGATGAACAGGCAGATCCAGCTGACCCAGAGTACCCACCAGGTCACTGAATGCGCACCGTATTTATCCGATAACCAACCACCTACAGCACGCAGCACACCACCTGGCAAGGAGAAACAGGCAGCCAAAAGTGCGGCTGTTTTAAGATCAAAGCCATACTCCGATACGTAGTACTTGGTCATCCAGAGCGCCAGACCCACATAACCACCGAATACGATCGAGTAATACTGGCAGTACTTCCAGACTCGCGGATCCTTCAGAGCCTTAAGCTGCTCAGCCACGGTCACACTGCTATGAACGCTATGGCTTTTATCCGTAAAGCTAAACATCCAGAAAACCAGGGCAGTGACCAGCATGGCGACGGCATAGACTTTGGGAACCATCGCCCAGCCGAATGCCAGAACAATCGATGGCGCTACAAACTTGGTAACCGCTGCACCTGAATTGCCCGCACCGAAAATCCCCATGGCCAAACCCTGGTTCTTCTTGTCGAACCAACGGGCCACATAGGCAATACCCACTGAGAATGAACCACCCGCGAGCCCAACAAAGAGACCCAAAACCAGGAATTGCCAATATTCAGTGGCGTCGCCAATAAACCAGATAGGCACCACACAAGCCAGCATCAGGATAAAGAACACGATCCGGCCGCCTAGTTTGTCGGTCAGCATGCCCAGTGGCAGTCGGATCAGTGAACCGGACAGCACTGGCATGGCAGTCAATAGGCCAAATTCTGTTTCGTTCAATCCCAACTTGGCCTTGATCGGGATTCCGATCACAGCAAACATCATCCAGATCGCGAAACAAATCGTAAACGCGAACGTACTAGATGAAACAACGGACAACTGCTTTTTGGTGAACATGACAACCTCCGATAGCACTCTCTATTTCTTTGGAGATCATCATAGGAAGTTGATCGGTGCTGTGATAGCCCTTAAAAATGCCATGGTTTAACACCTTCTACGCCTTTTTAGGTATAGACCACCGCTCGCTTCTAATGGAATATCCTAATAAAAACAGACTATTAGATTACAGACGCCGATACAGCACTTCAAGCAACACCGATAGAGATCAAAATAGTGGTACGCCCTAATACTCCCCATCTATAAAGCGGTCGGTATATAACCCTCACCATGGCTTTTTCATCTTTTCCATCCATTGCCACCAAAGACTCCCTGCTTGCGAGGCTGGGTCTGGCCATGGGCACCATTGCGTTCCTGTCATTCATCTCGATGACGCTGTCGACATCTATCGCAGACAATAGCCTTGGCAAAGCGAATGCAATTAACTCGGCCGGTTCTCTCCGCATGATGAGTTACAGGTTACTGGCATACGCTGAAACTGGCTCCAACACGACTAAAATCTCTAGCGCAGCTGCTGAGTTCCAAGTCCGTCTGGATGCACTGGAAGAGTTCATTCTTTACCGTGCCGCTGACTACAGTGAACTCCCAAAACACTTTGAGAAAGTACACAACACTTGGGAAAAAGAAATTTATCCTGTGTTACTGAGCATTAACGGCAAACCCACACCCGCTGAATTGCAAAAGCTCGAGCAAGTAATACCCGCCTTCGTAGAACAGATTCATCAGGTTGTTTTTCTACTTGAGCAGGATCTGGAAGACAAAATTGCGTTATTGAGATCGCTACAGATTGCGCTACTGCTCATGACCATTGCTGTCTGTCTGGTCACCATGTGGATGATGAAAAACCAGGTGGTTCGCCCCCTCAGAAACTTACTATCTGTCGCAAAGCGGGTCAGAGACAAGGATTTTTCAGCAAAGGTCGATCACACCGACCAGGATGAACTGGGTCAACTTGGTGAAACCTTCAACATGATGGTTTCCGAAATCGCTACGACCTATGAGAACCAAAACAGACTGATTGATGAGAGAACGCGTGAACTGACTGACTCCAACCGGTCTCTGGAGTTGATGTATAAATCTGCGCTTCAACTCTCCGATAGCACCATTACCTCAGCGGGACTAAAACAACTCTTAGACGATATCGAACGAGAGTTAGATCTTGGTGCTGGCACCGTCTGCATCAGTGAACACGGGGTATTTCCTGCCCACAGGTTGACTTCTAACCTGATCAAAAACGATATCGAGAAGCTTTGCGGTGAACGTGGGTGTGAAGACTGCTTTAAAAAGAGCAAAGTCAGTGCACCCATGTCGATCAATGATGGACAGGAAATGATTTTCGTACCCCTCAAGGATATGGGATCAATTACTGGTGTGATGCCATTCAAAATCAATTCACAGGAATCCATCCCTGCCTGGAAGATTCGCGTTCTGGAAGCCATTGGCAGCAACCTATCAATGGCGCTCTCCAAGATGCAACACCAGGAAGAGCTGCACCGGATCGCCGTGCTGGAAGAGCGCTCCACGATTGCCCGTGAATTACACGACTCTATCGCCCAATCCCTGAGTTATCTGCGCATCCAGGTGGCACGCCTTGAAAAAAATCACCTGACGCCCGATGCCCAGCATGAAATTGTGGCCGAACTCAAATCTGGTCTAGCTACGGCTTACAAAGAACTTCGCGAATTGATTAGTGCTTTCCGTCTGAAAATTGATGAACGTGGCTTTCAGACTGCACTCAGAGAGACAACAGAAGAATTTGCGCACCGTTGCAATATCAACATCCAATGCCAAAACGATCTTTCACCAACCCTACTATCTGCCAATGAGGAAATTCACGTCCTTCGAATCATTCGTGAAGCTCTGGCCAATATTGAAAAACATGCCGGTGCCAATAACGTACTGATTGATGCCAATGCGACTGATGACAACCATGTACACATACTGATCTCTGACAATGGCGTCGGTATAGGCGATGCCAAATCGCCAGAAAATCACTATGGCTTGATCATCATGGAAGATCGCGCGCAATCACTCGGCGGCAAGATCACCATACGCAACGGCCACGCCGGCGGTACTGAAGTGCTACTTAGCTTCGTACCAGAAAAATCCCAGTCTGAAATTTAAAGGCAATGCCATGACAACGACTATTAAAACCCTGATCATTGATGATCACCCGCTATTCCGTAAAGGTGTCGTCCAGCTTTTAGGAATGGAGCCGGAATTTGAAGTGATCGCCGAAGCAGCGTCTGGTGATGAAGGGATTGCTCTAGCGCTACAACACAATCCAGACCTGATTCTGCTGGATCTGAACATGAAGGGTTTGAACGGCATCGAAACCCTTCAGCTCATGCGTGACAAAGATATTGATTCACGCATCATCATCCTTACCGTATCGAACAATCCGGACGATCTCGTTGGCGCCATACGCGCTGGCTCTGATGGCTATATCCTGAAAGACACGGATCCAGAAGAAATGATTCGCCTCATCAAAGAGTCTATTCTTGGCAAAAATGCCATCAGTGCTGAATTAAGCGGGCTGCTCGCCACAGCCTTAAGACAGGAAGCAGTCGTCACCAATCGCAGCCAGGCCGGTTTGACTGAACGGGAATTAAGCATTCTCAAATGCCTTGCTCACGGCATGTCAAATAAACTCATTGCCCGCGAACTTAATATTATGGATAGCACCGTCAAGGTTCATATCCGTAATCTGCTTAAGAAGCTCAAATTCCGTTCACGTGTTGAGGCTGCTGTCTGGGCTGTTTCTAACAATATTAGCTAATGCACACCAGAAATTAGATCGGCTACCTCTGATTGGGTATAGGCAAATCACGGTGATCTTTGCAGAATCAAACGCTTGATGGATACGATCTCCAAGCGTCTATGACTCAGCCAAAAAAACCCAGCCGGCCAAGTAACCTGCTGCCCATTCGTGAAAGCCAAGCACACCTTGAACGCCCGATGACCGGGTTCGGTCTATGGCGTCTCGGCTTTCGTCCCTTTTATTTAGGGGGTGCCTTCTTTTCAGCCATTGCCATCCTGCTTTGGCTGCGCGCTCTTTTCGGGCATACCGGTGCAATCAACGATATCAATCCCTTGTATTGGCATGCACACGAAATGGTGTTCGGCTTTGCCTTAGCCGTCATCGCAGGTTTTCTCTTAACTGCCAGTAACAACTGGACCGGCATCCTGCCTGCTGCCGGTTTGCCACTGACTGTACTTTTTGCACTCTGGTCTGCTGCACGCTTTGCAATGGTCACCGACCATCTCATCCTTGCAGCAACCTGTGACATTAGCTTTTCAGCCATGCTGGTCGCTCTACTGTTTCGTGTTCTGTTTCTTGCCCGACTCTGGAAAAACTTCACCCTCCTTGGTTTGGTCATGCTGATGGGCGCTCTGAACGGATGGTTCTACCTGATTCTCCTTGAAGAGCTTCCCATTAATCCTTTGTACCCCATTGAATTAGCACTACTCGTCATCATGCAATTGCTCGTCATCATGGGCGGACGAGTCATCCCGATGTTCACGCAAAACGGCGTTATGGGCATTAGCGTATGGAAACCTCAATTAATAGTCACATTAACGCCTTTGGTTACAGTTGTTGGCATTGTGGGCTGGTTACTGGCGCCACCTAGACTTGCCTTTCTATTGTGTAGCGTTGCTGCCAGCGTTAATTTCATACGCTGGCTAGGGTGGAAACCCTGGCGATGCCTCAAACAACCCATGGTCTGGGAACTGCAGCTGGGCTATCTATGGATTCCCATGACGTTTTTATGCATGGGCCTGCAGTCGATGGGGTTTGTTTCAAGGTCGTTACCCATGCACGCGCTCGCCGTAGGCGCCATGGGACTCATCATTGCCGGAATGATTACACGCACTGCCATGGGCCACACTGGCCGACCGATCTCGGCAAGCCCGATTGAAAAAACCCTATTTTCACTGATCGCTATCAGTGGAATAAGCCGTGCATGTGCTGCAATCCCCCTGTTTCAAACACCAGACATCACACCCGTTTTGTTGATGCTTTCCGCTACAGCCTGGGCACTTGGCTTTGCCCTCTATGTATACCGGTATACCCCTTGGCTATTCCGCCCCCGACTGGATGGCAAACCAGGGTAAACAGGGCCGTACCTCCAAATGAGTAGTTAGGCTACCCCGCATAAATCTGCTCTTCTAGACAAATTCCCTGCATAATCTGTTCAACGCAATAGCAACACCAATCACAGTGCAACATGGTTTATGCCATGAAACCGCTGGCTTTTGAGGCAATGCCCACGAGAAACCGAGGATAGGATGAAAACGCTAATCGACCCGCATGGCCGGAGTTTCAGCTATTTGCGCCTATCTATCACTGACGTATGCAACTACCGCTGCCAATACTGTTTGCCAGACGGGTATCAGAAGACAGATGCGCAGACGTTTCTCTCCCCCAATGAAATCGGTAATCTGGTTAGCGGCATGGCCGAACTTGGCCTGTGGAAAGTAAGACTCACCGGTGGCGAACCGACTGTACGTAAAGATTTTGCCGAAATCGCCGCCCGCGTTTCATCAACACCCGGTATTCGCCGGGTTGCTACAACCACCAATGGATACCGTTTGGCTGAAAACGCTCAGCTCTGGCGGGATGCAGGCATTTCGGCAATCAACGTCAGTGTAGACAGCCTGGATCGTCAGCGATTTGCAGACATTACGGGGCACGACCACCTGCATAAAGTGCTCGATGGCATTGCCGCAGCACGTGACGCCGGGTTCGATAGCATCAAAGTCAACACCGTTCTCCTGCGCGGCGTTAATGATCAGGAATTGACAACTTTTCTTGAATGGATCCGCCACGAGAACCTGAGCATCCGATTCATTGAACTGATGGAGACGGGGACTAATAAGGATTATTTCAACCGTCACCATATTTCCGGCCAGGAAATCCAGAACCGGCTGGACGCACTAGGCTGGACAATGCGCCAACGTGAAGAAGGTGCCGGCCCGGCGCAGGAATTCGAGCACCCTGCTTACAAGGGCAGAATCGGCATCATCGCGCCCTATTCCAAAGATTTCTGCAACACGTGCAATCGACTAAGAGTTACCGCCCGCGGCAAGCTACATCTCTGCCTCTTCGGTAATGGCGGTCATTCACTTCGCCACCTTCTGCAAGACCGGAGCCAGCAATCAGAATTGAAGGCAACCATTTCAAGTTTGCTGGAACAGAAGGCACCCACACACCTGTTGCACTTCCATCAAACTGGAACAACACCTCATTTAGCCTCTTTAGGTGGTTAAGCTCATGAATCAGGGTTTTCACATGATCGACGTGGGCGGCAAAGCCCCCACGCACCGTATTGCAGTTGCTGAAGGTCGAATCTACGTAGGTACACATGCCTTTGAGTTGATACGTCAACGGGCTTTACCCAAAGGCGATGTGCTGGTCCTTGCCGAAATAGCTGGCATTCAGGGGGCTAAAACTGCAAGTCAATTGATTCCCTTATGCCACCCGATGGGCTTAGACCAGGTGCAGATTCTGACGGAACTTGAGGCAGAAGCTTGCGCTATCCGTGTTTCCTGTATTGCTTCAACCCACGCCAAAACAGGGGTTGAGATGGAAGCACTGGCCGGCGCCAATGCGGCTCTGCTCACCATCTGGGATCTCACCAAAATGGTCGAGCCTGATCTGAAAATCGATGGTGTGCGACTTCTCGCCAAAGTAGGCGGTAAATCAGGTCTCTGGCTTAACCCAGCCGGCGTACCTGAATGGGTCAGGGACAAAGTGTCGCCCAAACCCGCACAAACGCTCAAAGGCATCACCGCAAGCTTTATTACCTTGAGTGATCGGGCCGCTGCGGGCATCTACGAAGATAAAGCCACACCAACCGGCGTGGCCCTCCTAGAGACTCTGGGTGCAACGATCAACGGCACCCATGTCATTCCTGATGAACCAGCCGAGCTAACCTGCCTGATTAATGAGCTACAAGCCGAAGGTACAACACGCCTCGTCATTACCTCGGGCGGTACCGGTGTGGCTCCCCGCGACAAAACTCCGGAAACGATTGCTGCCCTGGCTGATCGCGTCATTCCGGGCATCGGTGAACAGCTACGCCTTTACGGCGCCCAATTCACGCCTTTCAGCTGGAGCAGTCGCGGTATCGGTGCCACTTTAGGCAACATGCTAATCGTGACCCTACCCGGCAATCCGAAGGCGGTACGTGAAGGCATCGAATGCTTGCACAAGCAAATCCCTCATTTAATCAACACCATCGACAATATTAAGCATGATTAGTTATCACGAAGCACTCAAGCTCATTGCTGGCGAGGCCAAACAACAGCCTCAGCACCGCGTCGATCGTAATGAGGCCCTCGGCTTTGTCACCGCAGAAACTGTCTTAGCGGGGCTTGATATTCCGCCTTTCGATAACTCTGCCATGGATGGCTTTGCGCTTCACGCCATCAAAACGGTTGGCGCTAGCTCAGATTCACCTCGCCGTTTCAAAGTGGGCCATTGTGTAGCCGCCGGTGACGTGCTGGAAACCGCTGATCAGAATCTGGCTGTCGAAATCATGACCGGCGCAATGATCCCAGCTGGCTTTGATGCCGTTATCCCCATTGAACGCGTTCAAGTCATTCGCGATCAGAACGGCGATGCCATAGAAATAGAGATCTCGAAAGAAGTCCCCGTCGGTGATAACGTGCGCTTAGCTGGGGAAGATTTCAAAACTGGCCAGACCATCGCTGTTCGCGGCACCCGTCTTCATGCCGGCCACATTGCCGCTATGGCAGCCACTGGCATTCACGAAGTCGACATATTCCACATGCCTGAAGTTGAGATCTTCACAACCGGCAAAGAAGTCAGCGATGCGTATCATGTGCCGCTGAAGGATGGTGAGATCTACAACTCCAACTCACCCTATTTGCTGTGTCAGCTTAAATCGGCAGGAATACCCACCTCTTACGCGGGAAGCATCGGCGACGATGAGCAGGCATTCGTTGATACCTTGAATCTCGCGACCAATGCCCGCATTCTTGTCAGCTCAGGCGCTGTGTCCATGGGCAAATGGGATTTCATTCCGGAACTCCTCAAAAAAAATGGCGCCCGCATTATTTTTCATGGCGTAGGCATCAAGCCGGGAAAACCACTTCTATTCGCCGTACTCAAAAATGGGCGTTACTACTTCGGGCTACCGGGTAACCCCGTATCAACAGCGGTGGGTTTGCGTTTCTTCGTACAGCCGTTGATTAGACTGCTGCTGGGGATGCCTAACGAAAACTTCCACTATGCCGAGCTACGCCACGACTTTGAGAAAAAAGGCGACCTGCGTAATTTTCTCAAAGCACGGCTTGATAGCGACAATCACGGACAAACGCATCTAACCATTCTTGACGGCCAACAATCATTCAAGATATCGCCTTTGCTGGATATGAATTGCTGGGCCATGATTGAAGAGGCTCAAAACAAAATCAAAACGGATGATTCCGTCTGCATTGCTCCGATGGAACTCTTTCCTATGGCGTTTTAAGGAAGCCGGACATGACACAACCCATTACTCTGTCCATCAAAATGTTTGGTGCTTTCAGAAAGTACCATCAGGGCGTACTCGAAGTGACCGTGCCATCAGGCAGCACAACATCCGATGTCAAAACTGCCCTGGCGACCTTACTGCGCCAGGAGCATCCGCAATTAAATGATGAGCTAATCAGCAAGTCGGTGCTTGCCGACAACCAGCGGGTCCTCGGCACTGATGAAGCAATTACAACACCGTTGGCATTAGCAATCCTGCCACCGGTCTGTGGAGGTTGATATGGGCGGTCGTACTTTTCTGAATGTTTCAAACGCGCCGCTTTCTACCGAAGCGGCAATCGCTTTTGTTGCTGATCAAGAGCATGGCGCTGCTGATTTATTTATCGGCACGGTACGCAATCACAACCTCGGCAAACAGGTTAAGGGTGTGTCCTATGATGTTTTCGATGAACTGACCCTCACCACCTTTGAAACGCTTGCACAAGAAGCGCGCCAGAAATGGGGCGAGAAGCTCAACATCTATATTGAACACTTCAAGGGAAGGCTAGATATCGGTGGGATCAGCATCCTGATTGCCGTTAGCTCACCGCACAGAGACGAATCGTTCAAAGCCTGCCGCTTCATTATTGAAGAAATCAAACACCGTGCCCCGATCTGGAAGCAGGAACACTATCTGGATGGCGACAGTGAATGGGTCCAGGGCCATGCACTCTGCTCCCACGGTCCGGTTTCATATGACGACGAACCAGAAACCCGGCACTGCCATCACTGAAGTAATCGGCGTTGTTCTAGCCGGTGGCAAATCCTCCCGTATGGGTAGAGATAAGGCCACACTAGAACTGGCGGGTGAACCATTACTGCTGCGTGCCCGTAAGGCATTGCAGGCGGCCGGTTGTTCCCGCGTACTACTCAGTGGTGCACCTCGGCCAAATTGGACTGATGAAACCATCACAGATATTGCCCCAGAGTCTGGCCCGGTTGGTGGGATCATCAGCGCACTCCGAGCTATCTCGTTGCAGTCTGCCCTCCCCGTGACCCTAGTATTTATCCCTGTCGACACGCCATTGCTATCACCAGCGCTTTTACAGGATCTGATCAAAGTTATTGGTGAAAACGATGGCTGCACTATTGACGATGCGCCATTACCTTTATCCCTCAGAACGACAGATGTTGTCCTCAACCAATGCGCATTAACGCTTCCAGATCTGCTCCAAGGGAAATCGGTCTCCGTCAGACGCTTTCTACAGCCGCTCACGCTCAAACGTATGCAGCAAAGCATTGCGATGGAATCGCTACTGATCAACGTTAATACGCCTACCGAATGGGAATCACTGAATCGTGAACTTGAGAATCGCACTTGAACAGATCCGATTCCGGATCACCTCTGACGAATTCGCTACCCTCATTGCCACAGGCATCCTGGAGCGTTCAACGCAGCTCGCCGATACGCTATATTTGGCCTATGCAATCCGAACGAATGCCTCAACAAAATCCGGAGAAGGCCGCACCCTTGAACTTTCTACCAGCGCTTTATCTAACGGCACCCGTTTCGAACTAATGCTTTTTGCCGATGGCGTCACCCAGCTACAATCCAGTCAATGTGGCAAAGATGGTTTACAGGAACACCTAGCCTTCGCTAGTGGTGATCTATTGTCCATAGGCCTTGAAATTGATCTGCACAGTAAGAAAGAGAAGCACTGATCGTGGTTGCTAGATACAATCGACAAACCGTACTCCCGGAAATCGGTAAAGATGGCCAGTTGGCGCTTGCCCGTGCCCGTACCCTGGTGGTCGGGGCTGGTGGTCTCGGCTCACCAACGCTGCTGTACCTGGCTGCCGCTGGCGTAGGGCTTAAAAGTGCCAATGGTTATCTAGGGATCATTGATGACGACACCGTTGATCTGAGCAATCTTCAACGCCAGATCCTTTTTACAGAAGCCGACGAAGGCAAGAGCAAAGTCGACACTGCTGGCAGCCGGCTCAAAGCCTTAAACAACGACTGTGACATACGCATTTTCAATTCGCGCCTGACGGCAGAAAATGTGCTGGAAATTTTTAGTCAGTTCGACATCATTGTTGATGGCTCAGACAACTTCGATACCAAATACCTCGTCAACGATGCTGCCGTGAAGCTCGGGCTACCCGTCATCTACGGATCTATTCTCGGGTTTGAAGGCCAGGCATCTGTCTTCTGGGCTCAGCATGGACCTTGCTACCGCTGTCTTTATCCCGAACCGCCCGTCACGCATGTGCCTAACTGTGCCGAAGCCGGAACGCTCGGCGGTATTGCTGGTATGGTTGGCAGCATCCAGGCGGTTGAAGCCTGCAAAGTGGCATTAGGGCACACCCATTGCACCGCACAGGATCTAGAGCCTTTAATCGGGCGATTATTCGTGGCTGATGCCCGTAACTGGGAAACCCGCAGCCTCAACATCTCAAAACGCCCTGACTGCCCAGTGTGCAGCATTTCACCGAAAGATATTCAGATGCCTGATACAAGCGCACCTACCTGCACAAGCAAAACGCCACCCGACATGACGCTCATCGACCTTCAAGGTCTCTTTGAATCCGGCATTCCATTTACTCTGCTCGATGTCCGTGAGCCCCATGAATGGGAAGCAGGTCATCTTGAAGGTGCGCTCCATATCCCGCTTGGCCGGCTTCTTGGCACGCCTGAAGCAATCGATGCACTCAATCGATCAGAGCCAGTGGTGATTTATTGCCAGCACGGCATCCGTAGCCTCAATGCAATGCGCCATTTACGTGAACAAGGCTTCGATGCCTTCAATCTCCTGATTGACTGGTCACAGCTGCATGGATAGCCAAGCTATTTTGCTTGCAGCTGCTTTCTTAACAGTCGCGGCACTTTATTCATCAGTTGGTCATGCTGGTGCAACTGGCTACCTTGCCTTAATGGCCATCGCGGGTATGTCACCCGCTTTGATGAAACCGACAGCGCTTATATTGAATATCGTTGTCGCTTCTATCGCAACCTATAAGTACTACCGTAGAGGCGCATTCTCCTGGTCGCTTTTTGTGCCACTCGTTCTAACTTCATTTCCATTTGCTTATCTCGGTGGCAGGATCACCTTGCCCGCGCAATACTACAAACCATTAGTCGGCATTTTCCTACTGTATTCAGCTTGGCGTTTTCTTGCATCCTCCCGCCACTGCGACACCGCTGAGATTAAACCTGTTTCCTGGCCCATTCTTCTAATTTGCGGGTCTGGGTTAGGGTTTCTATCTGGACTAACTGGTGTAGGCGGTGGCGTTTTCCTGAGTCCACTGATGCTGTTAATGCACTGGGCGCCAATCAGAGTGATTTCCGGCGTCGCTTCAGCATTTATTCTCTCGAATTCGATTTCAGGGTTAGCCGGACTACTCACAACCCGTATCGACATTGCTCCCGGTTTACCCTGGTGGATGTTGGCAGTTATGCTGGGTGGGTTCATTGGTGCCGAATTCGGTAGTGGGCGATTCAAGGCAAAAACGATACAACGTCTCCTTGCTGTTACATTACTTATTGCCGGCCTTAAACTGAGTAGCAGCCTTATCTTCTAGACAATAGGAAACAGCAGATGACGCAAAGGGATGTTGTTAAAAAAGCCATATTTCCTGCGGTAGATCAAGCCAACATACCCGCACGTCCATCGCTTAAATTATCTGTCCTTGCGGGCTTGGGTGGCTTTCTGGCAATCGCTGCCATTACTGCTTTGTCCAATGGTCTATCACTGCCACTCATTCTGGGTTCCTTCGGTGCTTCCTGCATGATCCTGTTCGGCCTTCCGGACTCGCCACTTGCACAACCCCGTAACACCGTATTCGGTCATCTGATCTGCTCCTTTATGGGGCTTTTTTTTCTGACGTTTTTCGGAGACTTCTGGTGGGCGCTGCCTACAGCCGTTGGCTGTAGCATGGCAGCCATGATGCTCACCCGCACCGTGCACCCACCCGCTGTATCAAATCCGGTCATCGTCTTTCTGATCGGACCCGACTGGAGTTTTCTTTTTATGCCAACCTTTGCCGGCGCTGTTGTGCTGGTGCTTGTTGCCTTTTTTTATAACAACTTTGTCCGCAAGATTCCTTACCCGCGCTACTGGTAATCATTGCCCATGCTCAACCGCAAATACCGTTATCTGATTGCACTCTCCCGCGAAAAACATTTTGGCCGTGCCGCTGCATCCTGCAACGTTTCTCCATCAACATTGTCGGCAGCCATCTCTGATCTGGAAAACGAAATTGGCTATGCCATTGTAGAGCGTGGCAAACAGTTTTCAGGGTTTACTCCAGAAGGCCTATTGCTTCTGGACTATGCGTTAAGAGTGAGCGACTCACTCACCACCCTGGAACAGGAACTGAGCGCACGGCGCGGCAAGCTCACCGGCCATTTACGCATCGGCGTTATTCCGACTGCGCTCACCGCTGTCGCCTTTCTGTCCGAGCTGTTTTACAAAAAACACCCTGAAGTCACGTTGGAAATTCTGTCGCATAGCACGACGGACATTCTGAATCGACTGACTAAATTCGAACTCGATGCCGGCATCATTTATCAGGGTGAGCCATATGCTGAGTCATTAACGCTTACTCCCCTATGGCAAGAGCCCCACGTACTGATCACTCCAGCCACTGGGCAATTTAAAGGCCGGACCAGCGCTACCTGGGAAGAAGCCAGCAAACTTCGTCTATGCCTGCTTACCCCGGACATGAAAAACCGGCAGATCATCGATAGCATCTTTCGCGCTGCAGGTTGTGAGGCACACCCGCATCTTGAAACCAATGCAATCGTCAGCATCCTGGCGCATACGGCTACCGGTGTCTGGTCGAGCATTCTGCCGAAAAGCGTGATTGAGATGATCGGTGCCCCCCATGGGACAGTCGCGTTGCCCCTGACACAACCGACCCGCACCTGGGAAATTGGCTTAGCCACGTTGAAACGTGATCCGATGCCACCCATACTCACCGCCCTGATAGACGAAGCAAAGCATCTCAACGAATCGTTCGACAAAAACGAACAATCATTCGATAAAATTCACTTTTTATAGATTCATGAATCAGGTAATTTCTACCTGAGCAATGAATTACACATAGAGCCACTCAGTGGCCTTAGCCTTGTAGTACTTACACCGGGAGGAAGTCATGACTCAAAGCGCAGTTACAGGCGGTTGGCTGGATAAAAGCCGAATCGTTGCCAAACCAGGATTTAACCGTTGGCTGGTGCCGCCAGCTGCCCTTGCCATCCACCTGTGTATCGGTATGGCCTACGGTTTCTCCGTATTCTGGCTGCCGCTTTCCAGAGCCATTGGCATTACAAGTTCGGTGTCCTGTCCTGCAGACATGAGCCTGATCGCAGAGCTATTTGCCTCTAACTGCGACTGGAAAATTTCTACCCTGGGTTGGATGTACACCCTCTTCTTCGTCTTCCTCGGTTCTTCTGCCGCTATCTGGGGTGGCTGGCTGGAGCGCGTTGGCCCACGTAAAGCCGGTGTTGTCTCGGCACTTTGCTGGTGCGGCGGCCTGGTCATCTCGGCCATCGGCATCAAACTGCACCAGATCTGGCTCATGTGGCTGGGTTCGGGCGTTATCGGTGGTATCGGTCTGGGTCTGGGTTACATCTCCCCGGTATCGACACTGATCAAATGGTTCCCGGATCGCCGCGGTATGGCAACGGGCATGGCCATTATGGGTTTTGGTGGCGGGGCGATGATTGGCGCCCCATTGGCTGCTAACCTGATGAAGTATTTCGCCACACCCACATCTGTCGGTGTTGCTGAAACATTCCTGGTGATGGCAGCCATCTACTTTGTGTTCATGATGAGCGGTGCACTGGGTTATCGCATCCCTGCAGAAGGCTGGAAGCCAGAAGGCTGGACCCCGCCACCGGCATCGAAGAGCAGCATGATCACCAGCAACCATGTTCACCTGAGCAAGGCCTGGAAAACCCGCCAATTCTGGCTGGTCTGGATGGTGCTCTGCCTGAATGTGACTGCCGGTATCGGCATCATCGGTATGGCTTCGCCTATGCTGCAGGAAGTTTTCGGCGGCAAGCTGATCGGCCTTGACCTCACCTTCAACGAGTTGAGTGTCGAACAAAAGACTGCCATTGCAGCCATTGCTGCTGGCTTCACCGGCCTGCTGTCGCTGTTCAACATTGCCGGCCGCTTTATCTGGGCATCGTTCTCGGACAAGATCGGCCGTAAAGCCACCTACGCTACCTTCTTCCTGCTGGGTTTTGCCATGTACGCAGGCATCCCCGGGATGGCACAAGCGGGCAACCTGCCGCTGTTCGTACTCTTTATGTGCGTGATTCTGTCGATGTACGGTGGCGGCTTCGCAACGGTACCTGCTTACCTGGCTGACATGTTCGGCACCCGTTTCGTCGGCGCGATCCACGGTCGTCTGCTCACCGCGTGGTCAGCTGCCGGTGTGTTCGGCCCGGTTCTGGTGAACTACATCCGTGAATATCAACTGGATCACGGCGTGGCCCGTGCTGATGTGTACAACATCACCATGTACATCCTGGCTGGTCTACTGATCGTTGGCTTCCTCTGCAACTGGGCGGTTCGTCCAGTATCGGAAGAGCTGCACATGACCAAAGAAGAACTGGCTGAAGAAAAGAAAATTGCTGATGACACCCATCAGCACTTCGGCGCAGACGTTGCGGCTTTGGCCAAACAAGCCAGCCACTCGTGGCTCGTTACGCTGGCCTGGGCTGCTGTCTGGATTCCGCTGGGCTGGGGTATCTGGCAGACCCTGCAAAAAGCGCTCATTCTGTTCAAGTAAGGCCTGCTCTCAAGCCGCGGTACGCTCCCCTTTGGTACCGCGGCTTTTTTTATTCGCACGAGGCTCAATGTTCCTATCATGAATAAGCCCAACGAACTGACGGCAGAGGCAACCATCCAGGCCCTCATTCATGCCCACCAAGATGAACCCGGAGCGCTGCTCCCTTTGTTGCATGCCATACAGGATGCACTGGGTTATATCCCTGAAACCTCATTAGCCGTCATAGGCAAAGCCTTAAACCTCTCTCGTGCCGAGGTCTACGGTGTTGTCTCTTACTACCATCATTTCCGCCAGGCACCCCCGGCCAAACACACGCTTCAGGTCTGCTGTGCAGAAGCCTGTCAGGCACGTGGTGCCAATCAACTGATTGATCAGATCGAACGTAAGCTCGGTTGCAAAATGCACGGGCAAACCACCAATGGCAACATTGCCTTGGAGCCTATTTATTGCCTCGGCCAGTGCGCTGTTGGTCCAAACATACTGGTTGATGAAACCATCCTGCATGCTCGGCTCGATGAATCGGTTATTGACCAGGTCGTCGATGCTCTGGGAGGTGCTAAATGACGATCTCCGTATACATTCCTTGCGACTCAACCGCCCTGGCTCTGGGCGCGGATCAAGTCGCCGCAACGATTGCAGCCGAAGCAATAAAGCACCACCTGGATATCAAGATTATCCGCAATGGTTCACGCGGTATGTTCTGGCTAGAACCCCTCGTAGAAGTCGCAACGCCCGACGGCCGTGTGGCCTACGGCCCGGTTAAACCAGCCGATGTTGCATCGCTTTTTGACGCCGACTTTCTTGCTGGCAAATCGCACAAACTGGCTCAAGGCCTCACTGAAAACATTCCTTTCCTGAAAAATCAGGAACGTCTCACCTTTGCCCGCGTTGGTATTACCGACCCGCTGTCGCTGGATGATTACATTGCCCACGACGGCTTTAAAGGCCTACAACGCGCCATTACGCTAACTGCGCCAGACATCGTTAAGGAAGTGCTCGACTCCGGCCTGCGTGGTCGCGGTGGTGCCGCCTTCCCGACGGGGATCAAATGGAAAACCGTGCTCGACGCGCAAGCCGACCAGAAATATATCGTCTGTAACGCCGACGAGGGTGACTCGGGCACATTCTCTGATCGCATGATCATGGAGGATGATCCTTTGACACTGATCGAAGGCATGACGATCGCCGGTATCGCCGTGGGCGCCGATCAAGGGTACGTTTATATCCGTAGCGAATACCCCCATGCCATAGCGACGATGCGTAAAGCCGTGGACATCGCTGAAGCGGCTGGTTACCTGGGCGATGACATCCTTAAGAGTGGCAAGCGCTTTAAACTGCATATCCGCGAAGGTGCTGGTGCTTATGTGTGCGGTGAAGAAACCGCATTGCTGGAAAGCCTGGAAGGCAAACGCGGGGTTGTACGCGCCAAACCACCACTCCCGGCCATTCATGGCTTATTCGGCAAGCCGACCGTTATCAACAACGTGATTTCGTTGGCCACCGTGCCCATCATTCTGGCCAAGGGTGCTGCCTACTATCAAAACTATGGCGTTGGCCGTTCTCGCGGCACACTACCCTTCCAGCTGGCCGGCAACATCCGCCACGGTGGACTGGTTGAAAAAGCCTTTGGGCTGACGCTGCGTACCCTGGTCGAAGATTTTGGTGGCGGCACAGAAAACGGCCGCCCCATGCGCGCCATTCAAGTCGGTGGTCCACTGGGTGCCTGGGTCAGCCAGTCACAATTTGATACCGAACTGGACTACGAAGCCTTCGCTGCGATGGGCGCCGTACTCGGCCATGGCGGCGTGGTTGTCTGTGATGACACCATCAACATGGCCAGCATGGCACGGTATGCCATGGCATTCTGCGCACTCGAATCCTGCGGCAAATGCACGCCGTGCCGCATTGGCTCTACACGTGGCGTCGAAGTCATTGACCGCCTGGTCAATGGTGAAAACAAACTGGAACAACAGGCACTGCTTACCGATCTATGCGACACCATGGTTGCCGGTTCACTCTGCGCCATGGGCGGCATGACGCCTTACCCGGTGATGTCAGCGCTCAAGCAGTTCCCAGAAGATTTCGGTCTATAACAAGCCTCCTGCGAGGATATCCCGATGAAATGCGCTAGCGATCACGATTACGGCACGCCCCTCTCCACCTCCGGCAAGTCGGTAGAACTGGAAATTGATGGCGTTAAAGTCAATGTCCCGGAAGGCACGTCACTGATGCGTGCTGCGGTAGAAGCCGGCACGATGATCCCCAAGTTGTGCGCAACCGATTCGTTGGAACCATTCGGCTCTTGCCGTCTTTGCCTCGTAGAAATTGAAGGCCGCCGCGGTTATCCGGCATCTTGCACGACACCGGCCGAAGCCGGCATGAAAGTACGCACACAGTCACCCAAACTGGCTGATCTACGCCGAAATGTGATGGAGTTGTATATCTCCGATCACCCACTGGACTGCCTGACATGTACGGCCAATGGCAATTGTGAACTACAAAGCATGGCGGGTGCGGTTGGCCTACGTGCCGTACGCTACGGCATGGCCGGTGAAAATCATTTCGAACACGCCACCAAAGACGAATCCAACCCCTACTTCACTTACGACCCGGCCAAATGCATTGTTTGCAACCGCTGCGTCCGTGCCTGTGAAGAACAGCAAGGCACCTTCGCCATCACCATTTCCGGCCGTGGATTTGAGTCACGTGTCACAGCAGGCCAGAACGAATCCTTCATGGAATCGGAGTGCGTCTCGTGTGGCGCTTGTGTTAACGCCTGCCCGACAGCAACGTTGACCGAAAAGACGTTGATCCAAATGGGTCAGCCAGACCATGATGTCACCACCACCTGCGCCTACTGCGGTGTCGGTTGTGGCTTCAAGGCTGAAATGAAAGGCAGTGACGTCGTTCGCATGGTGCCGTGGAAAGACGGCAAGGCCAACGAAGGCCATGCCTGCGTCAAAGGCCGCTTTGCCTGGGGCTATGCCACGCACGCCGACCGCATCACTAAACCCATGATTCGCGAAAGCATCCACGATGATTGGCGCGAAGTCAGCTGGGATGAAGCCTTTAGCTATGCAGCCAATCGTTTCCGTGACATCCAGAAGCGCCATGGCGTTAATTCGATCGGCGGCCTGGTTTCCAGCCGCTGCACCAACGAAGAAGACTATCTGGTACAGAAGCTCGTGCGCGCTGCATTCGGCAACAACAACGTCGATACCTGCGCCCGCGTATGCCACTCCCCTACGGGATATGGCCTGAAGCAGACCCTCGGCGAATCGGCCGGAACCCAGACCTTCAAATCCATCGAGAAGTGTAACGTCATTCTTGTGATGGGCGCCAACCCGACCGATGGTCACCCGGTATTCGGTTCACGCATGAAAAAGCGTATCCGTCAGGGCGCCAAGCTCATCGTCATTGACCCTCGCGAAATCGATCTGGTGAACTCACCACATGTGCGTGCCGACTACCACCTCAAACTGAAGCCGGGCACCAATGTTGCCATGCTGTCTGCCCTTGCCCATGTGGTGGTTACTGAAGGCCTGATCAATGAAGCCTTCGTACAGGAACGCTGTGACCTCAAAGCCTTTGGCGAGTGGAAAGAATTCGCGGCCCGCCCTGAAAACTCACCCGAAGCCATGCAAGCCGTAACCGGTGTTGACGCCGAGAAGATTCGCGCTGCGGCTCGTCTCTATGCCACGGGTGGCAATGCCGCTATCTTCTACGGCCTCGGTGTCACCGAGCACTCGCAAGGCTCTACGGCGGTGATCGGCATCGCCAATCTGGCCATGGCAACCGGCAATGTCGGCAAAGAAGGGGTTGGGGTGAACCCGCTGCGCGGCCAGAACAATGTGCAGGGCTCCTGCGATATGGGTAGTTTCCCGCATGAACTGCCAGGCTACCGCCATGTTTCGGATACGACCACACGCACCCTCTTTGAAGATGCCTGGCAGGTCAAGATTCAATCGGAACCTGGCCTACGTATCCCCAACATGCTCGACGCAGCGCTCGATGGTTCGTTCATGGGCCTCTACTGCCAGGGTGAAGATCCGGTGCAATCCGATCCGAACACTCAGCACGTACAAGCAGCCCTCGAGAAAATGGAATGCGTGGTCGTCCAGGATCTCTTCCTGAATGAAACAGCCAAATACGCGCATGTTTTCCTACCGGGAGCTTCGTTCCTGGAAAAGGATGGCACCTTCACCAATGCCGAACGCCGTATTTCGCGCGTGCGCAAAGTTATGCCACCACTAGCCGGAATGGCTGACTGGGAAGTCACCATGGGCCTCTCCAAAGCGCTGGGTTACGAAATGCACTACACCCATCCATCACAGATCATGGATGAGATTGCCCACTTAACACCCACCTTCCATGGCGTTTCTTACGAGAAGCTGGAACAACTGGGCAGTATCCAGTGGCCTTGTAACGATGCCGCACCTGATGGCACACCCACGATGCACATCGGCGCCTTTGTCCGCGGCAAGGGCCGATTCCTGATTACCCAATACGTGCCAACGCAGGAAAAAGTCACACCGAAGTTCCCGCTCCTTCTCACAACAGGCCGTATTCTCAGCCAGTACAACGTAGGTGCGCAAACCCGACGCACACCCAATGTGGAATTCTTCGGTGAGGACATACTGGAAATCCATCCGCATGATGCAGAAGACCGCGGTATCAATGACGGTGACTGGGTTGGGGTCGAATCACGTGCCGGCACGACTGTGTTACACGCGACCGTCTCCGAACGTATGCAGCCCGGCGTTGTCTATACAACCTTCCACTTCCCGGAATCCGGCGCCAACGTCATCACAACCGAAAATTCGGACTGGGCGACTAACTGTCCTGAGTACAAGGTCACGGCCGTACAGATCGTCAAGGTGACTCAGGCCGCATCACGCTGGCAGAAGGAATTTGCCCAATTCGATGCCGAACAAACCAAACACCTGGCCAAAGCTCTGAATTCGTGACACCACTCGTCGAGATCACCGTTGTTCGGCCGGGTGCCGGCACTGCTACGGATACCGTCATTAATGAGGTACCCGTGGCGCTCCAGTTCAACGGCATCTCTCACGCCGTGATGTTATGCACACCGCAGGATCTGGAAGATTTTGCGTTGGGCTTCAGCCTGTCGGAAGGTCTCTTGAATCAGCCGGCACAGTTGTTCGACATAGAGATTGAGCCATCGCCTTTAGGCATCACCATTGAGATGGAGATCGCTACAGAAGCATTCGTTGAACTCAAGGATCGTCGTCGATCAATGACCGGCCGCACAGGCTGCGGCATCTGTGGTGTTGATAACCTCTCCCAGGTTGAACGTCATCTGCCACCCATTGAGTGGTCTGGCCAATTCCCTTTGAATGCTCTCTATGAGGGCATTAGCGCCCTGCCCGCACTGCAGCTTTTGCAGCAACGTACTGGCGCCGTACATGCTGCCTGCCATGTCGATAAAAATGGTCAGCTTTCACACATCAGAGAAGATGTCGGCCGTCACAATGCGCTGGATAAAACGCTGGGCAGTCTTGCCCGTAGCAATCACGACAGATCTGGCGCACTCATTGTCACCAGCCGTGCAAGCCTGGAAATGGTGCAAAAAGCAGCGACTCTGGGCTACAGCGTTTTAGCCGCTGTTTCTGCGCCAACCGCAGCGGCCATTACACTGGCCAACCGTTTAAACATCAGCCTGATCGGGTTTTTACGCAATCGTCAGTGTGTCATTTATACCCATGAACAAGGCATTGCAGGAGTAACGTCATGAATGAAAATAAACTCATCACCATGGCCAACCAGATTGGTTCTTTTTTTGACTCCATGCCCGATCGTGGCGAAGCCATCACCGGTATCGTCAACCATATCCGAGCATCCTGGGAGCCTCGAATGCGCGAGGGTTTGAAGCACCAGATTGAAACCTGCGGCGACAGCGAGTTACTGCCCATCGTCAAAGAAGCCCTGCCCAGAATACTGGCAGATTAACAGTCTATTTCTGAATATCCGTCTTCAAATACGACAAGCGTTGGTTAATCTTATTTTTCCAACCACTGGCAATGCCAGTCATATCTGCCAAACGTTGAAGCGCCAGTAGATCTGGTCGATGCTCTTGCCACAACAGCATTGCCTCAGAAAGCGTCAATGCATCTATTGCGGCTTGAGCCAATGTCAACGGGTCTCCTGCGTTCACATACCCTGGTTCAATGACACGCCAGTACCATCCGGTCAAACGATGCTCGGCAATATGTACCGCCATCCCCTCACAAGAAAATTTCTCATCAATCTTCCAGCAAGGATTTCGTGGTTGGCAAACCTGAATTTTTGCTGTCCCTAGCTGCCATATATCACCAATACGAACATCACTTTCATCCAGATCGTTCGTAGATAGGTTTTCCCCAAGCGACCCCGGCACGAGGTTTGAAGCAACATCAGAAAACCTGGCGGCAAGCTTGGCGTAATGACTGGCGGGATACAGATGCACAGCCTTTTCTGGTCCACCATGCACTTTGCGATCAGCCTGCTCGTCTCCATCAAAGCCTTCAAAGCCAAGCGCTATCGAACCTGACACCGGAAACTTATAGATGCCCGTAGGTCGCCCAGACTCTGGCAACGACCTCACACCACCCACAAAGATTGATACTGCTGCCATAGCGGCCAAGCAATCCTAATAGGTCATTGATCGTTCGGGTTCGGGCAACACAACTATTCGACCGTCACCGATTTAGCGAGATTTCGCGGTTTATCAACATCCGTACCCTTAGCCAATGCCGTGTGATACGACAGCAGCTGCAACGGCACGGTATGGACGATAGGTGACAGGCTACCGGCATGGTCCGGCACGGTGATGACATGTACGCCTTCCGATTCCTGGAAGCCCGTGTTGGCATCGGCCAGCACGAAGAGTTCGCCACCCCGGGCTTTGACTTCCTGCAGGTTGCTTTTGAGCTTTTCTAGCAGTTGGTTGTTGGGGGCAACGGAGATGACTGGCATGTCTTTGTCGACGAGCGCCAATGGGCCATGCTTAAGTTCGCCAGCGGCATAGGCTTCGGCGTGGATGTAGGTAATCTCTTTGAGCTTAAGTGCCCCTTCAAGGGCAATCGGGTAATGCACGCCTCGTCCGAGGAACAGGGCGTGGTGTTTATCCGCAAAGAGTTTCGCCCAGGCTTTGATCTGCGGTTCTGTTGCCAGAACGGCAGTAATGGCGGCTGGTAAGTGACGCAGGTCGGATACCAGATTGGCCATGTGTTCAGCGCTGATGGTGCCTTTGACTTTGGCCAGCACCAAGGTGAGCACGTAGAGGGCTGCCAGCTGGGTGGTGAAGGCTTTGGTGGAGGCAACGCCGATTTCCGGACCGGCGTGGGTCAGGAAGCGCAGTGGACAGGCACGGACGATAGCTGATTCTGGCACGTTACAGATGGCCAGAGCGTGCGGCATGCCCAGCTCCTGTGCGTGCTTAAGTGCCGCCAGAGTATCGGCGGTCTCTCCGGATTGAGAGATGGCAATAACGAGAGTCCTGGGGTCTGGCACGCTGTCGCGGTAACGATACTCACTGGCGACTTCAACGGAGACAGGGATCTTGGCTATGCTTTCCAGCCAGTAACGAGCAGTTAGGCCAGCGTGATAGCTGGTACCGCAGGCTAGGATCAGGATGCGGTCGATGTTCTGGAAGATATTTTCAGCTTCTGAGCCGAACCACCCCGCCTGAACCGTCTGGGCACCGCCGAGCATGTCGAGGGTGTTGATGATGGCACCAGGCTGTTCGAATATCTCTTTTTGCATGTAGTGGGCATAAGTGCCCAGTTCTACGGCGTCAGCAGACAATTGGGATTCGGTTTCTGCCCGGGTAACGGGCGTGCCGTCCTGACGGGTGATGCTGATGCTGTCCGGGGTGAGAACGGCAACTTCGCCATTCTCGAGGTAAACCATGCGGCGGGTCACCTGCAGGAGCGCTGCGGTATCAGAGGCGGCGTAGTTGGCGTCATCAGCCAGGCCAAGCACCAAAGGGGAACCTTCACGAGCGACGATGGCGCGGTGCGGGTTGTCTTGCTGGATGACGCCGATGGCGTAGGCACCGGTCAGACGGGTACAGGCAACACGAACGGCAGAAACGAGGTCAGAGGCAGCAATTAGGTTCTGATGCACGAGGTGGGCGATGACTTCGGTATCGGTATCCGAGGTGAATTCATAACCGGCCGCTTTGAGTTCAGCACGCAGTTCTTCGTGGTTCTCAATGATGCCGTTATGGACGACGGCGAGACCGTTGGAGATATGCGGGTGGGCGTTGCGCTCACAAGGAGCGCCATGGGTGGCCCAACGGGTGTGGGCGATGCCGGTATCGCCGGCGAGGTGTTGTTTGTCAGTTTCGGCAGTCAGATCGGCCACACGGCCGGCTGAGCGGACACGAACCAGGCCATCCCCATTAAGAACAGCGACGCCAGCGGAGTCATAACCACGGTATTCCAGCTTACGCAGGCCTTCGAGCAGCACCGAAACGATATTCTTACGAGCAACCGCAACCACTATGCCGCACATGGAACAACCCCGAAGTCATAAATTATTTGTGGAATTATACAGTTCCATGCCTTGCGAATCGCTATTTAATGAATCGGGCCATAAGCTTATGAAAAACATGTCTAGTCGCCACGCCCGTCTTTGCGGATAATCATCAGGTTCACTCCGAATCTACGAGGTTTTTCATGGCTATCGCAAAAGACGTCACCGCTTTAATCGGCAATACCCCGCTTGTTCGTATCAACCGCTTGGCCGAAGGCGCCAAGGCAGAGGTTGTCGCCAAGCTGGAATACTTTAATCCGTCGCACAGCGTTAAAGATCGTATCGGCGTTTCCATGATTGATGCGGCTGAAAAAGCTGGCCTGATCAAACCAGATACCGTGATTGTCGAACCTACCAGCGGCAACACCGGCATCGCCCTCGCCTTCGTGGCGGCCGCCCGTGGTTACAAGCTGATTCTGACCATGCCTGAGACTATGTCCAAAGAGCGCCGCGCCCTACTGCGTGCCTATGGTGCCGAGCTGATCCTGACTCCAGGCCCTGAAGGTATGGGCGGCGCCATCAAAAAGGCTGAAGATCTGGCCGCAGCCAACCCGAACTATCTGATTCTGCAACAGTTCAAGAACCCGGCCAATCCGGAAATTCACCGCAACACCACCGCAGAAGAAATCTGGCGCGATACCGATGGTCAGGTCGATATCCTGATCTCTGGCGTAGGTACCGGCGGCACGATTACCGGTGTAGGCGAAGTCCTCAAAAAGAAAAATCCTAACTTCAAAGTGATTGCAGTCGAGCCAGACGCATCGCCCGTGCTTTCCGGCGGCGAAAAAGGTCCGCACCCGATTCAAGGCATTGGCGCAGGTTTTGTGCCACCAGTTCTGAATACGGCCGTTTACGACGAAGTGATTCGCGTTAAAAACGAAGATGCGTTTGAAACTGCTAAACGCGCCGCCAAAGAAGAAGGCCTGCTGGTCGGGATCTCCTCAGGTGCCGCACTCTGGGCTGCGCTTGAAGTTGCCAAGCGCCCTGAGAATGCCGGAAAGCGTATCGTAGTCATCATCCCGTCATTCGGCGAGCGTTACCTGAGTACAGCACTCTTTGCCGGACTCGCTGACTAAGCACAGACCACTGCAAAAAGATAAGGCCCCAATGGGGCCTTATCTTTTATGTACGATGCAATAACGATTAACTGCGCTTGGCTTTCGGCACGGACTTAACCGTTGCATTCCCCACCAGCGCCACATTGTTCTCAGTGAGTTCTTTCACCTGGTTCATGGAGTCATTAAAACGGGCAAATGCCTTGTTAGCCGTATCAACCGCAGACTTCAGAGTAGCAATGGCAACCTCCGAACCTACGGGCGAGGTCGTAGCAATTTTGTCAGCCAGCGTCGCCATGCTCTGCTTGAATTCTTCGAACTTGCCTTCCACAATCGCCGTCGCATCTTCACGTGCGGCCGACGTAATTTCATAAACGCTTCGGGTATACGCGACACCCTTTTCAATATGTGGCTGCGCCATATCCGCCGGGAGTGCCATGGCTTCCTGTGGCGACTTCACTGAAAGCACGGCTTTGCCATTACGCGCCATGTCTTCAAAAGCTTCTCTCGTGGCATGCAGATTCAGTGCGGCAACGCGCTCAGCTGATGCCAAAGCCGTATTCACGACAGACAGAAGTGTATCTACGGCCGTCTTTTGTGCCGCCAGAAATGATTCATTGTTGAATGCAGACATTATCGTCTCCCGAACAGTTGGGTTAACTCAGCCTAAGGGCAAAATTCATATAGCATATTCTACCCTGCAATCCCATTGGGTCGGTGATCGTACTGCTTCAACACATCCAGGGATACATGATCCAGAACGTTGTAATTAGTGCTTTCCAGAACTACCAGGGGCGCACACCCTGCCGCATGAGCTTCTATCCAGCGACTAAGGCACAAGCACCACTGATTACCCGCTACCAAGCCCGGAAACTGCCACTGTGGCCTTGGCGTGCTCAGATCGTTACCCTGTTGAAAACTGAACTCAAGAAACGCCTCCGTCATCACCGCGCAAATCGTATGCGCACCGACATCCGAATCCTCGGTTCGACAACAGCCATCCCGCAGAAAGCCAGTCAGGGGATCAAAAGAACAGGGAACCAGCGGCTCCCCAAACACATTACGATCAGGTAGTTGGCGCATTTTTAAGAAGTCTCGAAAAAGTTCTGCTTATTCTAAGCAATTACGACGATGGCTTACGCGCCAAGGCCACACCTGTTACCGCCAGCACTAATCCGCCCAAACTGATCAGGCTCAGCGTTTCACGAAACAAGGCCCAGGCGATTAAAGCAGTAACTGGTGGCACCAGATAAAAAAGGCTCGCCACATTGACAGCACTGCCATGGCGAATCAAATAGTTGAGCAGACTAATCGCACCCAGCGACAGCACGAAGACTAGCCAACCTAGGGCAAAAATGAATTCACCCGTAAATTGCACATGAAAACCTTCAAAGGCTACAGCTAACGGCAACGTTACCAAAGCAGCCGCCAGAAACTGGATGGCTGATCCCGTGCGCCAATCAAAGTGGGGACAAAAGCGCTTTTGATACAGCGACCCCAGGGTAATAGCCAGCAATGCAAACAAAGCGGGCCAAACCCCGGACAGTGAAAAACCACCTTCTATACGGCCAGACAAGACCAGCGCCGTACCCGTAATGCCCAGCACCAGCCCCGCCCATTGACGACGAGATACTGCTTCGCCGAGTACGGCAATGGCCAGAATGGCTGTTAACAACGGCTGCAAACCCACCAGCAAACTCACCATACCCGCCGGCAAGCCCTGTTTAATCGCCAGAAAAACACCGCCCAGATAAATTGCCTGCATCAGAATGCCTGCTACAGCCAGATGCACATACGCCGACACAGTCTTGGGCCATTGTGCCCCGCTAATCACCGCAGCAAGGGCCATCAATACAATCACCAGCGCGTAACGCATCAGGAGAAAGGTCAATGGCTCGGCATAGGGCAAACCAAACTTGGCCCCGACAAAACCGGTGCTCCAGAGAAAAACGAATAACGCAGGATAAAAACGAGCCATAGGCCAATGGTATCCTGCTTAACCAATCAGAGCACCCTCATGAGCCAGACCACAGAACTACAAGCAGGCACCCCGGAGTTTCGTCGCGCCAACTGGGCGGTGATTTTCGGTGGCTTCGCCTGCTTCACGTTGTTGTATGGCACACAGCCGTTGTTACCTCAATTCACCGAGGCCTTCGGCATCTCGCCCACCATGGCCAGCCTTACCGTTTCAGCCGGTACGCTCACGCTCTCATTTCTGCTGATCCCACTCAGCATGCTCTCTGACAAATTTGGCCGGGCACCGCTGATGAAGGCTGCGCTGTTGGGTGCCACATTTTTTGCCTGGGCCTCTGCCTTTGCGCCCAGCTTCGAATGGCTGGTCATCTCACGTGCCGGAGTAGGTGCTTGTATCGCAGCGCTGCCCGCCGCTGCTATGGCTTATCTGGGTGAAGAAATCACGCCCGCCGCACGCGGCAAAGTGATGGGGATGTATATCGCCGGCAATGCACTGGGCGGCATGTTCGGACGTTTCCTCTCGGCGCTCGTTACCCAATATAGCAGCTGGCACTACGGGCTTGGTGCACTGGCACTCACCGGCATCATCTGCACCATCTTCTTCTGGCGCTTACTACCGCCGGCACGTCATTTCAAAACACGCTCTCTGGCACCTGGTGCCCTGTGGACAGATGTCCGTCGCATCTACGCAGACCCGGGTTTGCCCTGGCTGTTCTGCACCGCCTTCCTCATCATGGGTGCTTTTGTCAGTATCTATAACTACCTCGGCTTCCGGCTTAGCGAGGCTCCCTATAGCCTAGGCCCGGCCGCCATCGGCTGCGTCTTTCTGCTTTATGCCGTGGGTAGTGCTTCCTCAGCCCTCGCCGGCAATCTGGCAGATCGTTTTGGTCGCGGCCACATCATGCTCGGCATGATTGCCACCATGGCCATCGGGGTGCTTGCAACGCTCAATAGCCACCTGGCCGTCATCATCTTCGGCCTGGGTTTGTTCACCTTCGGCTACTTTGCAACACATTCAATTGCGAGTGGGTGGGTGGGCTTTCGGGCCGGCGAGCGCCGTGGCCTGGTCTCAGCACTCTACCTATCCAGTTATTACCTTGGCAGCAGCTTTCTGGGCAGCACCTCCGGCCCGCTCTGGACGCACTACCAGTGGCCAGGCATGGTTATCGGCTTAATGGTCTGCGTTGGGCTGGTGTTCCTCATCGGGCTGTACCTCACCTACTATCTTGCCTGTAGGGAACACCCCACCCGCTAACTTACTGGCGTGGCGTGTAGACGCCGTCTACCGATTTCAACGCATTACGGTTATGTTCATCCGTACCGCAGGTGCCCTTGAGTCCGTGAATCACGACAGCTTTTTCTTCATTACGGAAATAGAAGGCACATTCTCCATTCTGGTTCGCATAAAGAAACTCATCAGCCTGTGCCGTACGCGTTGCCCAACCCCACAGCGTCAAGCAATTACCAGGGCCGTTGGCACAGCCTAGCCCCGGCGTGATATTGCCGCTGGAAAGCTTAAAATTAAAGCCGCCACTGTTCAAACCAGTGACCGTAATCTCCGAGCGTTCACCTTTGAGGAACCAGCCCGATAGATTCGTTTCCAGCGCACCGGCAAATGCCGTGGCCGAGACACTCAGGGTCAATGCCACCAGGGCACGAGCCACATTCTTCTTTGTCATCATCCTTCATTCCTTTGAGCAAGATCGTTCATCATTCGGTGAATTGCTTTAAGCTTACGACATTCTAAGGTTTTATTTGCAAGGCGCTCATGCAACGTTTCACCCGAATTCTCCTGACACTGCTGCTTTCAACGTTATTGGCAGCGTGTTCTGGCCCGCAAGTACTCAGCCAGACATCCGATAGCATCACCTTTGGCTTCCCTAGCACCCGTTATGGCGTAGACGATGTCAAAGAAGACGCAGAAGCCTTTTGCAAAAAACGTGGCCTCAACGCAGAACTGCGCGGCAACAAATTCTGTACAGCGCCCTGCTTAACCTGTCCTTTGCAATGTCGCGCCACGTTTGTCTGTAGCTAATCCCCACGAATGATCACACTGAAGAATCTCACCCTGCGCCGCGGCGCACGGGTACTGCTGGATGACGCCAGCTGCACCATCAATCCCGGCGAACGCGTTGGCCTGGTTGGTCGTAACGGTGCCGGCAAATCCACCTTGTTTGCCCTGCTCAATGGCACCCTGCACGAAGACCGAGGGGATTTCAGTATCCCCACCCAATGGCAGATGGCTCAGGTGGCGCAGGACATGCCCGAAACCGATGACAGTGCAACGCGCTTTGTTATCGAAGGGGATACTCGCTTGATGGCTGCCGAAGCTGAGGTTGCCGCTGCCGAAGCGAGTAACGATGGCGAGCGCATGGGCCATGCCTATGCGCTGCTCAACGATGTAGGCGCACACGATGCACAGTCTCGTGCACAGGCGCTGATACTGGGCCTGGGTTTTAAAACCAGTGAACTCAACCAACCGGTTAACAGCTTTTCCGGTGGCTGGCGTATGCGCCTGCAACTGGCCCGGGCGCTGATGTGCCCGTCGGATCTGTTGCTGCTCGACGAACCAACCAATCACTTAGATCTAGACGCACTGGTCTGGCTGGAAGCCTGGTTAAAACGTTATCCGGGCACCCTGGTTGTGATCAGCCATGACCGTGAATTTCTTGATGCTGTAACCAACGTCACCATTCATATCGATCACGGCAAACTCGTACGCTATGGCGGCAACTACAGCGCCTTCGAAGATCTACGCGCCGAACAACTCGCGATTCAGCAGGCTTCGTTTGCCAAGCAACAGGAAAAGATTGCCCACCTGCAATCTTTTATCAACCGATTCAAAGCCAAGGCCAGCAAAGCCAAGCAAGCGCAGAGCCGCGTTAAGGCGTTGGAGCGGATGGAAAAGATCGCACCGGTCCTGGCCGATGCCGAGTTCACCTTTACCTTTGATGAACCGGGTGCGCTACCTAATCCCATGCTGGCCATGGAAGGTGCCAGTTTCGGTTACCCACCACCGACTGATGCACCGGCCGGCACGCCGCCAACCATTATTGTCGAACACGTCAATCGTTCGGTACTGGCCGGTCAGCGTATCGGCATCCTGGGCGCCAATGGTCAGGGTAAATCCACGCTGGTAAAAACCATCGCGCAAACCCTACCCGTGCAAGGTGGGTCGCTCACCGAAGGCCGTGGCCTCACTATTGGTTACTTCGCTCAGCAAGAACTGGATGTACTGACGGCAAGCGCCACGCCCATGGAGCACATGATCCGCCTAGCCAAGGCAGCCATTGCCAGTGGCAAAACCCAGGGGCGCGATATGCGCGAGCAGAATCTGCGAACCTATCTGGGTACCTTTAACTTCAGTGGCGACCAGGTGATGCAACCCGTCGGCACCATGAGCGGTGGCGAAAAAGCCCGTCTGGTGCTTGCCATGATTGTCTGGCAGCGCCCTAACCTGCTGCTGCTGGATGAACCGACCAACCACCTGGACTTGGCCACACGCGAAGCCTTGGCAATGGCGCTGAATGAATTCGAAGGCACCGTCATGCTGGTCAGCCATGACCGCGCCCTGCTACGTTCGGTTTGCGATAGCTTCTGGCTGGTCACCCGTGGTGGCGTGAATGATTTCGATGGCGATCTGGATGACTACCAGCAATTCCTGCTCGACGAAGCCAAGCGCCAACGTGAAGAAGCGGCGGCACCCAAAGTCGCTGCCGTTCAGTCAGCACCTAAGACCAAGCCCATGTCTAATCGTCAAAAGGGTTTGCAACGGGATCTGGATAAACTGGACCAGCACATCCAGCGTTTACAGAAAAACAAAGGCGAGCAGGAAGCAGCGCTGTCTGGCACCACCGACCCAGGTGCCATTGCTGAAATTGGTCGTAAACTACAAGCCATTCAGGAAGAGCTCGACGCGCTGGAAATCCGCTGGCTCGCACTGGCTGAAGATATCGAGGCTTGCAAAGCCTGACCAGGAGAACCTATGGACAACATCACGCTGATTGCTGTTGCATTAATGGCCGCTGCGGCGGGTTTTGCTATTGGCCTCTTACTTGGCCGTGCCCGTGCTTCGGCTGCTGAAGCCAAAGCAGAGCGTCTGCCGCAGATAGAAGGGCGTCTCATCGAATCCGAGCAGCAACTCAATGCGCTCAACGCTCAGGTCGCCACGCTCACCATGCAGCTCACCCAGGAGCGCAACCAGAGCAACGAAAAGCTGGCTTTGCTGCAAAGCGCCCGCGAAGAGCTGACGCATCAATTCAAGAATCTGGCCAACGATATTCTGGAAGAAAAATCCAAGCGCTTTAGCGAACAGAACCAGCAAAGCCTGGGCCAATTGCTTGATCCGCTCAAGACCAAACTACAGGAGTTCCAGGGCAAGGTCGAACAGGTTTACGTACAGGAAGGCAAAGACCGCAGCGCACTGGCCGAACAGGTACGCCAGCTGATGGAACTGAACAAGACTGTGAGCCAGGAAGCCAATAACCTCACCAAAGCACTTAAAGGCTCTAACAAGACGCAGGGCAACTGGGGTGAATTGGTGCTGGAACGCGTTCTCGAAAGCTCCGGCTTACGCAAGGGCGAAGAATTCGATGTACAGGAAAGCCACACGCTGGAAGATGGTCGCCGCTTACAGCCAGACGTTGTAGTCCATCTACCCGATGACCGCCATTTAGTCATTGATGCCAAAGCCACGCTGGTCGCTTACGAAGACTATGCCAACGCCGAGGATGACAAGCACCGGGATGTAGCGCTCAAGCGTCACCTGGATGCCGTCCGCAGCCACATCAAAGGGCTATCGGATAAGAACTACCAGGACTTGTATGGCTTGAGGTCTCTGGACTTCGTGCTGATGTTCATTCCGATTGAACCGGCCTTCATGCTGGCAGTGACGCATGATCGCGAACTGTTCATGGATGCGTGGAACAAGAACGTCTTGCTGGTCAGCCCATCGACGCTGCTCTTTGTTGTGCGCACTGTCGCCAATCTATGGCGCCAGGAAGCACAGACCCGTAACGCTCAGGACATCGCCAAGCGCGGCGCCGAGCTGTACGACAAGCTGGCGGGTTTCGTCGAAGACATGGAATCGCTGGGCACACGACTCAACCAGGCGCAGAAAGATTACGACGGTGCGATTAACAAACTCTCTACCGGTCGCGGTAATCTGATTCGCCAGGCAGAGATGCTTAAAAAGCTCGGCGTCAAACCCAGTAAAAGCTTGCCGGCACCAATGGTGGAAATCGCCAACGATGCCAGCGATATGGAATAACGCTAAGCGCTACTCTTCGCGTCAAAGAATCCCAGCTTCGCCTCACGCGGTAATTGCTTCAGAGTCCATTCGGCCTTGGAAGCCTCGGAACGATCCGCATATACTGCTTGCGCCAGAATTCTGATGGGTGGGTTTGCGCGGGTATAGCGTGCGCCCTTCCCCTGTTGATGCGCTAGAAAGCGTGCTGCGACATCCGTGGTAATACCGGCGTAGTAAGTGCCATTGGCACATTCCAGCAGATACAAAAACCAGGGCTTATCGACCACGATGCAATACCCTAGGACTGCGCACTCAGCAACACAACCGGTGTCATAGACGCGTTATCCAGATAGACCATGCCTTCCTGAATCGTCCACGAAAGCCGCATCGTGCGGCCAGCCGCTTCTACCAGCTTGGCACTATCTTCCGGCGAGATTTGAATCACCGACAGGTTTTTGTATCGCTGCAGCGTGTTGGCATTTTGCTGCCACCACATATCCGAAGGCCGACCACCATAGGTAATGATCACAGCGCGATCGGCGCGGCTGCAAGCTTTCTTAACGCGCACCTCATCCGGCAAACCCACATCAATCCATAGCCGGGTCACGCCACCGGGATCGATTTCCCAAACAGCCGCATCTTCTTCATTGGATAAACCACGCCCAAAGCGCAAATCTTCAGCGGCATACAAGGCAAACGCCAACAGACGGATCATCACCCGCTCGATCGTTTCCGACGGGTGCTGCGCCAGCGTCAGCGAATAATCGCCGAACTGGTTCTCATCCAGGTTCGCTACCTGCAAATCTGCTTTGAAAACGGTTGCTTTAAGTGCCATGGTTCCACTCCGAAAGTCGAGAGGCTACGCGTAACCGCTGCTAATTCCAAATCCACCACCCCGGATGTCGCTACAATGCGGCATGTCTGTAGAACCCATCCCGACGATCCGCTGGCAGCACAACGGTACCGAGCACCAGGCGCGCTGGATTTCCGAGGCGGGCCAGCCAGTCCCTGAACGTGTGGTCGTTGCTGACGATACCCTCTCGGCTGATGCAGCCTTCCGCCTGATCCGCGATGGGAGCGCCCTACTCTGGCAAGGTGACTACCAGAATGCCCGCAACCTGTTGCAAGCACTGGTCAGACGAGTCGATCGCCCTCCCCGCAACGGCAAGGCACCTCAAGCAGAAACGGCCGGGGAACTCTTTACGCAGCATCGCCAGGCTCAGGGGCGACGCGCCGCTCTCCTGGGTAACCTGCTCATCCCACTCACAGCTGACTACCGGATACCCCTACGCCGTGGACAAGACGTCACTGAGGCCTGCATCGCAGGCCTAGGCCCGGCCAGCCCGACGGCCGGAGATATCGTCATCAGCCTGCGCGGCCTACTAGCCTTAGTCAGCGCCTATGAATGGCGTAAAAAAGGTGCCTACGTTGCTGCGCTGGATGCAAACATTCACCCGCATTACGGTGTCTTTTCTCCGGTACGTGGAGAATATGTAGATCTAGTTGCCAAAGCGCCGCTACCTCAACCTTGCAAGGTTGCCTTCGATATTGGCACCGGCTCCGGGGTTTTAAGCTGTCTGCTGGCCAAACGCGGCATTCCTCAAGTGATCGGCACCGATCTGGATGCGCGGGCACTCGCCTGCGCCCGTGAGAACGTGCAACGCCTGGGCTTTACGAATCTTGTCCAGATCGAATCCGCCAATCTATTCCCGGGCACAAGCACCAAGGCCGACCTCATCGTCTGCAACCCACCCTGGTTACCCGCCATACCCACTTCCCCAGTCGAAGCCGCCGTATACGACCCCGATTCCCAAATGTTGCGCGCCTTTCTATCAGGCGTCGCAGCGCATCTGGCACCTGGTGGGGAAGCCTGGCTGATTATTTCCGATATTGCCGAGCATCTGGGCTTGCGCAGCCGCGAGCAATTACTCGACTGGATCAAAGCAGGTGGGCTAGCCGTGGTTGAGCGCATGGACACACGGCCTAAACACCCTAAAACCCGCAACAACACTGATGCGCTGCACAAAGCCCGGGCGGCTGAAATCACCTCTTTATGGCGACTAAAAACCGCCTGAAAGCATTGACGAGCGCCCCTCCGGTGCGGATACTCATAGTTTCGCCAGATTAACCAAAAGGCATCTAAAAGGCTCGCACAACGAGCCTCTCATAACTACTTGAATTCAAGGGGACACCATGGCTGACAAGAAGTCGAAGATTATCTACACGCTGACCGACGAAGCACCGCTACTCGCGACCTGTGCCTTTCTGCCGATCATCCGCACCTTCACTTCCCCTGCTGGCATCGACATTGTTAAAAGCGACATTTCCGTGTCTGCCCGTGTCCTCGCCGAATTTTCCGAATTCCTCAAAGACGATCAAAAAGTACCAGACACGCTGGCCGAACTGGGCAAGCTGACCCTGGAACCGGATACCAACATCATCAAGCTGCCGAACATCAGTGCTTCGGTTGCCCAGCTCAAAGCTTGCGTTAAAGAACTGCAAGCCAAGGGCTATGCCATCCCTAATTACCCAGAAGACCCGAAGACTGCTGAAGAAAAGGCGCTTGCGGCCCGCTTTGGCAAGTGTCTGGGCTCAGCAGTCAACCCAGTGCTGCGCGAAGGCAACTCCGATCGCCGCGCACCGCAAGCTGTGAAGAACTTCGCTAAAAAGCACCCACATTCGATGGGCAAATGGAATCAGTGGTCGCAATCGCATGTATCGCACATGCATGCCGGCGACTTCTACCATGGCGAAAAGTCGATGACCCTCGACAAAGCCCGTAACGTCCGCATGGAACTCATCGCCAAAGGCGGTAAAGCAACTGTGCTGAAAGAAAAGGTTGCGCTCAAAGCCGGTGAAATCATCGACTCGATGTTCATGAGCAAAAAAGACCTGTGCAAGTTCTACGAGCAAGAGATGGAAGACTGCCGCAAATCTGGCATCCTGTTCTCGCTGCACGTAAAGGCCACCATGATGAAGGTCTCGCACCCGATCGTCTTCGGCCACTGCGTCAAGATCTACTACAAGGAAGCATTCGAGAAGCACGGCAAACTGTTTGAAGAGTTGGGCATTAACGTCAACAACGGTATGGTTGATCTGTACGAGAAGATCAAGACCCTGCCAGAATCGAAGCGTGACGAAATCGTCCGTGATCTGCATGCCTGTCACGAACACCGTCCAGAACTGGCCATGGTGGATTCGGCTAAGGGCATCACCAACTTCCATTCGCCTAACGACATCATCGTCGATGCATCCATGCCGGCTATGATCCGCGCTGGCGGCAAAATGTGGGGCGCCGATGGCAAACAGTACGATGCCAAGTGCGTCATGCCGGAATCAACCTTTGCCCGTATCTATCAGGAAATGATCAACTTCTGTAAGACCAATGGCAACTTCGATCCGAAGACCATGGGTACCGTACCGAACGTGGGTCTGATGGCGCAGAAGGCTGAAGAATACGGTTCACACGATAAGACTTTTGAAATCGCCGAAGACGGTATCGCCAACATCGTTGATATCGACAGCGGCGAAGTGCTGCTCACCCAGAACGTTGAGAAGGGTGACATCTGGCGTATGTGCCAGGTGAAGGACGAGCCGATCCGCGACTGGGTCAAGCTGGCCGTTACGCGTGCCCGCAACTCTGGTATGCCAGCTGTCTTCTGGCTGGATCCATACCGTCCGCACGAAGCCGAACTGATCAAGAAGGTAGAAAAGTACCTGAAAGATCACGACACCAAGGGTCTGGAAATCCACATCATGTCGCAAGTACGCGCCATGCGTTACACCCTGGAGCGTGTGGTTCGTGGTCTCGACACCATCTCGGTTACCGGCAACATCCTGCGTGACTACCTGACCGATCTTTTCCCGATTATGGAACTGGGTACCTCGGCCAAGATGCTGTCGATCGTGCCGCTGATGGCTGGCGGTGGCATGTACGAAACCGGTGCAGGCGGTTCGGCACCAAAGCACGTACAACAGCTGACCGAAGAAAACCACCTGCGTTGGGATTCGCTGGGCGAATTCCTGGCCCTGGCTGTGTCGCTGGAAGACCTCGGCATCAAGACCGGCAATGCCCGCGCCAAGCTGCTGGCTAAAACACTGGACGCTGCAACCGGCAAGCTGCTGGATAACAACAAGTCACCTTCGCCAAAAACCGGTGAACTCGACAACCGTGGTAGTCAGTTCTACCTGGCCATGTTCTGGGCTCAAGAGCTGGCTAACCAGACCGAAGACAAAGAACTTGCTGCACAGTTCAAGACACTGGCCAAGACACTGACCGACAACGAAGCCCAGATCGTGGCTGAGATGAAGACAGTTCAAGGCAAGGGCGTTGATATCGGCGGTTACTACAAGGCCGATTCAGAGAAGTGCAAGGCGATTATGCGTCCGAGCGCTACACTCAATGCTGCACTGAAGGCTGCCCGCGCTTAATACTGCGAGCACCCAACAAAAAACCCACCGAGTTCGGTGGGTTTTTTGTTGCCTACGGTTTGTTCAGTTCAATAGGCTAACCGTGCATACGGCGTTTTCTTGGACGCCTCTATCGCCTGACCCAGCGTGATAATGCCCCGCTCTTCCAGCAAAGGCACCAGCTTCAGAAAGACCTGTGCGGTGGCCACAGCATCCGAATAAGCACTGTGCCGGTGTTCGATAGAAACACCCAGCAATGCCATGCTCGCCTCAAGACTATGGTGCAACTGATTCGGGTAAGCCACCGCAGACAGTAAGAGCGTATCAATCACGGGTTGGCGGAACACCACGCGGGCGCTCTCTTCTTTCATCTGCAGAAAGCGCATATGAAAGGCCACGTTGTGGCCCAGCAGCACACTACCCTCACAGAAATCATAGAACTCAGGCAACACCTGGTTAATCGTCGGCTTGCCACGCACCTGCGCATCTGTAATACCGTGAATCTTTTCGCTTTCAGGGCTAATAGACCGCTTTGGATCAATCAACGCTTCAAAGGCATGATCAGCGTCCACATGGCCATCGGCCACGCGTAGCGCACCAATCTGGATAATTTCATCCCCATTACTCGGTTGCAGCCCGGTCGTCTCGGTATCAAAGGCGGTGTAGGCCAGAGCACGCATTGGTTGATCCAGCACGGATGCGCCTGCGGAACGATCGCACAATGCCTGATAGATCGAGCGTTGTTCAGCGATCTTAGCTTCCACCTCGTCAATTTTATGATCACGCTGATCAGCCAGACGGTTCATGGCGCCAATCACCGAACGCAATTCCGGTGGCCCCAATACATCCACGCGCAGCGACCGATTACTCGTTAGCATTACCGTCAATTGTTCTGCCGTCGCAGCCAACCCCGTTACGTAGGCTCGGAATAAACCATTCAGAATCGCAAAGCCCAATGCCAGCGCAATCAAAGTCAGCAACACGCCCATGGGAAACAGCTGCTGAAAGTAGTGACTAAAGATCGCCCGATGCTCCAGCGTCCCTTCCGCCCATGCATATACCGCAATCGCTACAAAGGGCCCCGCCATCAACAAAGAAAGCACCGAACCGGCGATAACGTAACGCACTCTAGCTGTCAGCTTTTCCATCAGAAAACTCCCTAACGAAACATCGTTGATCAGGCCTTCTTGGTTTGCCCGATATCCAGCGTCCAATCAGCCCAGTCGACACCCAACAGCATGGACACTGAAGCCACCATCGGTTCCACAATCGCTTTAAAGGACTCAACCTCGTTGTGGTCTGCCAGGAAGCGCTGACGCTCATTCCAGAAAACGCGGTAAGCCGGCACAAGATGCTCATCATCCAGAGCAAACATATCCATCAGAACACGATGCGGGCCCCAGTCTTCATGCTGAAAGAACTCGTTAATTGCCGTCTTCTCAAGCATTTCCTTGAAAAAGGCGTAGTCCTTTTCATCCGGGTACTCTCGTTCGTCTTCAGCATTCCCGCGCACCATCGAACGCGTTGGGCCCAAGGGCACCATCAGTGACGTTCTGGCCAGAATTCGGGTGTAAGTCTCAATCACTTCAGCAGACGGGTTTTCAACGCCCATCTGTTTAGCCAACAGCAATGCCTGCTCTGCTACCGGTGTTGCCATCATCATTCCTTAGAGTTTTGCATGCTCATTATACGAGGTGGATAATACGCAGAACTATTGATCTCAGGAGTACCCACCATGACGCCATTACGTATCAATCTGGACCAGAACGAAATCCCAACGCACTGGTACAACATTGTGGCGGACATGACCACCCCACCATCCGTGCCGCTCGGCCCCGATGGCCAGCCGGTTTCTCCCGAGATGATGGGCGCTATTTTCCCCGGCCCGATTCTCGAGCAGGAGATGTCTGCCCAGCGCTGGATCGAAATTCCGGATGAAGTCCGCCAGATTTATGCCATGTGGCGCCCTGCACCGCTTTGTCGGGCATTACGCCTCGAACAAGCACTGGGCACGCCGGCCAAGATCTTCTACAAATACGAAGGCGTATCGCCAGCTGGTTCGCACAAACCCAATTCGGCCGTGCCGCAGGCTTACTACAACAAACTCGCTGGCACCAAACGCCTCACTACGGAAACGGGTGCTGGCCAATGGGGTTCATCTATCGCCTTTGCCGGCCAGATGTTCGGCCTGCCCGTCCGCGTGTACATGGTGAAAGTGAGCTACGAACAAAAGCCATTCCGCCGTTCGATGATGCAAACCTGGGGCGCCGAAGTCTTCGCCAGCCCAACCAACATGACCAATGCCGGTCGTGCTGCATTAGCTGCGGATCCGAACTGTCAGGGCTCTCTAGGCCTAGCCATTTCAGAAGCGGTAGAAGAAGCCGCATCACAACCTGATACCTGCTACACCCTCGGCTCTGTGCTCAATCACGTACTGCTCCACCAAACCGTGATAGGCCTTGAAGCCAAAAAGCAATTTGAAAAGGTTGGCCTTTACCCTGACGTCATCTTCGGGCCATGCGGCGGCGGCTCCAGCTTTGGCGGCATCGCCTTCCCATTCCTGGCAGACAAGGCAGCGGGTGATAAGCGCGCAGCCAATCTGCGCTGCGTAGCGGTAGAACCTACTTCCTGCCCCACCCTCACCAAGGGCGCCTATGCCTACGACTATGGTGACGCTTCGGGTTACACACCCATCATGAAGATGTACACCCTGGGCCATGACTTCATGCCACCGGGCATTCATGCAGGTGGTTTGCGTTACCACGGTGACTCACCTTTAGTGTCACAACTCTTCCACGAAAAACTAGTGGAAGCCGTTGCCGTGCCACAAGTAGCCACCTTTGAAGCGGGTGTCCAGTTTGCCCGTGCCGAAGGCATTATTCCGGCACCGGAATCCTGCCATGCCATTCGTGCGGCCATTGATGAAGCCCTACGCTGCAAAGCCACTGGTGAAGAAAAGACCATCCTCATCGGCCTCACCGGCCACGGCCACTTCGATATGGCGTCGTACGACAAATTCTTCTCGAACCAGCTAGAAGACTTTGATTATCCAGCCGAAGCCATCACGTCTTCGTTGGCGCATCTGCCGAAGGTTGGGTAAAGCAATACCTTCAATGCAAAGGGGGCTAGTTACCTAGCCCCCCGATTTTATTAAGGCGCTTTGCGCGTCTTTTGAATCATGTCGTGACGCTGGTTGCGCATCGCTTCAAACTTTGTGCGTTGCTCCGGCGTCAGGATCTGATACAACTCATGCCGAAAACGTAGCGTCGCCAGGTTATTGGCTTCCATCACCTTGGCATCTTGGGCTGCTAGCTTCTGAGCCTTGTATTCATCAAAGCTGCTTGCCTGAACAACATCTTTTTCTGCCTGACGGTTCGAGTGTAGCTGCTCCATGTTTTTGTGCATCACTTCCTGATGCGCTACCGAAATGGCACGAACCTTCTCCTGCTGATCCTGTGTGAGATTCAGCTCTTTGAAAGATGGCGGCATCTTCTGTGCGCCGTCTTTCTGGAAGTACGATGCACACTCCGCACCATCATGTGCATACGTGGCTGGCACCAAACCAAGCGCAATAGTGCTTGCAGCGAGAAAACGTAATGCAACTGTTGAGATTTTGGATATGTTCTTCATTGGTTTCCTCTGTTGGGGTTGCTTGTGATCAATCTAACAGGGGAAACTTAAAGCCTGATTAAGCAAAAAAGCCCTTGAGCGCAATAACGCTGAAGGGCTTTTTATGTGTCTGGCGGACAGGGAGGGATTCGAACCCTCGTTAGGGTATTACCCTAAACACGCTTTCCAGGCGTGCGACTTAAACCGCTCATCCACCTGTCCGAAGGGCGCGATTATAGCAGAGCGCAGCCTCCGGAGCCAGTTTGGGGCCTTGGCTTAGCCTCAAGCGCCCTTGATGGGCCATTCGGCTAGAAACTCCTGCCAGTGGGTGCCAGGCGTTTCTTGTAGGGTGCTTCGGATGAGTGTTTCTTCCGCATCCGCCTGCTCACGCGTGATTTCACCGCGCATCAAGCGGAAGCGATTGTAGACCAGATAGGTGTTAACGACATCGGTCTCGCAGTAATCGCGGATCTTGGCGTATTCACCCTTTTGCCAGGTGGGCCACACCAGGTTGCCAGCCATGCCGACCTTACCCGGAAAGCCCATGAGCTTGGCCATGGCATCCAGCGGTGCGCTAGCACGCGGCTGGAACAATGCCAGGAGATCCATGAGATCGGTATGACGCGAATGGTAACGACTCACATAGTTGTTCCATTTGAACTCGCGGGAATCCGAGAAGTCACCTTCGCCCTGATCCCAGTAACGCGGTGCACTCACGCCGTGCATGAGGCCACGGTAATGCAGCACTGGTAAATCAAAGCCGCCGCCATTCCACGACACTAGAATTGGCGTCAGGCGCTCCAGACCATCAAAGAAGCGCTGGATGATTGCACCCTCTTCCAGCTCGGGCGCTGACAACGAAAACACTTTGAATCCGGCATCGCTGCGGAATGCGCAGGAGATGGTGACGATCTTGTGCAGATAGTGCGGTAGAAAGTCGCTGCCGCCCTGTGCGCGACGCTGCTGGAAAGCCAGTTCAGCTACTTCATCATCGGAAAGCTCTGCCGGCAATTCATTGAGATTGCGCAAGCCGGCAACATCGGGAATGGTTTCGATATCAAAAACCAGAATAGGAACCATGGTGCGCTTTCGCTCAGGAATTAATCGACAAAGACACCGGAGGACAAGTAACGATCACCACGGTCACAGACAATGCTCACCACGGTGGCATTCGGATTGTTGCGCGCAATATCGAGTGCAACGCACATGGCACCACCTGAAGAGATACCGGCAAAGATACCTTCTTCGGCTGACAGTTTGCGCGTCATGGCTTCTGCTTCGCTCTGGCCTACATAAACCAGTTCGTCGACTCGTGTCTTATCGTAGATCTTCGGCAGATAGGCCTCTGGCCATTTGCGGATACCGGGAATCTGCGCGCCTTCTTTGGGCTGCACGCCGATGATCTTGATGTTCGGATTCTGTTCTTTAAGGTAACGCGACACACCCATGATGGTGCCCGTGGTACCCATGCTGGAAACGAAGTGCGTAATCTGCCCTGCAGTATCGCGCCAGATTTCTGGCCCGGTACCTTCGTAGTGCGCCACCGGGTTATCCGGGTTAGCGAATTGATCCAGCACAATGCCTTTGCCCGCATCAACGAGACGGTTGGCCACATCACGCGCCAGCTCCATACTGCCGCTCACTGGCGTCAGCACCAGTTCAGCGCCAAAGGCTTTCATGGTCTGACGGCGCTCGACGGTTTGATTCTCTGGCATCACCAGAATCATCTTGTAGCCACGAATGGCAGCTGCCATAGCCAATGCAATGCCGGTGTTACCAGACGTCGCTTCGATCAGCGTATCACCGGGCTTAATCGTGCCACGGGCTTCCGCATGCATGATCATCGATAAAGCTGGACGATCTTTGACTGAACCGGCCGGGTTATTACCCTCCAGCTTGGCCAGCACCACACTATGCTGTGCATCTAGGGCTGCTGCATCCAACCGCTGGATACGCACCAGCGGCGTATTGCCGACGGTGTCTGCGAGTGTTTTATAGTTTGGGCGGGTTGGCATGCAGCCACTCCACATACTTGCTCACACCCTCTTCCACGGTGTGGAAAGGCGCATCGTAGCCAGCCTTACGCAGACGCGTGAGATCAGCCTGAGTGAATGCCTGATACTTACCCTTCAACGCTTCCGGAAACGGAATATATTCAATCAGACCCTGAGCCACCAGTTCTTCGAGCGACAGCTCACTTTCGCCTTTGAGGCGGCGGCAGGTGTTCACGGTCGCAGCGGCGACATCATTAAAGCTTTGTGCGTTACCGGAACCCAGGTTGAAGATGCCTGATACGTGGGTGTTCTCCAGGAACCACAGATTCACCTTAACGAGGTCTTCGACAAAGACGAAGTCTCGTTGCTGGCCGCCATTCGGGTATCCATGCGAACCTTCGAACAGTTTGACCTTGCCGTTTTCACGGAACTGGTTGAAGTTGTGGAATGCCACTGAGGCCATGCGGCCTTTGTGCGATTCACGTGGGCCATAGACGTTGAAGTATCGGAAGCCGGCAATCTGTGTGCTGCTGTCTTTAATACGACGGCGCACGATCTGATCGAACAGCAATTTGGAGTAACCGTAGACGTTGAGTGGTGCTTCACAACCCGGCTCTTCACGGAACTCTGTGCTACCGCCATAGGTGGCTGCGCTAGAGGCATACAACATCGGCACATCCTGATCCTGCGCCCAATCCATGAGGTCAACCGAGTAACGGTAGTTGTTCTCCATCATGTAGTGACCATCATGCTCCATGGTGTCGGAGCAGGCACCCTGGTGCAGGATGGCATCGATGTCGCCGTCAAAGTCACCGGCTAACAGGCGTGGCAGAAAGTCGCGCTTGTCGAAGTAATCGCTAATCTTACAATCGACCAGGTTATGAAACTTGGCAGCATTGGTGAGGTTATCAACGGCAATGATGTCGGTAATGCCACGGTCGTTAAGTGCTTTAACAATGTTGGCCCCGATAAAGCCAGCAGCACCAGTAACAAGAACAGCCATGATGTGATTCTCCGATTATTCTGTAAATGCGATTCTGTTAAAGCGCCTGTTGCAGCTCATCATGGGTAACGACTGCAGTACCCAGTTTGCCGACCACAATGCTAGCCGCCAGATTGGCAACACGCACTGCTTCAGGATAATCTGCACCGCTCGCCAGCATCAGCGCCAGCGTTGCGATCACCGTATCACCGGCACCAGACACGTCGAACACTTCGCGCGCCTTGGCAGTCTGGTTAAAGGTGCCTTCCGGACGGAAGAGCGTCATACCCTCTTCGCTGCGCGTAAGCAACAGCGCTTCAAGATTCAGTTGGTCGCGCAGTGCATCCACTTTAGCCTTCAGATCTGCTTCGTTATCCCACTTGCCGACTACTTCACGCAGTTCGGAACGGTTCGGCGTGAGCAGGCTAGCACCGGCGTAACGCGCATAGTCATCACCCTTCGGGTCAACCAGTACGCGCTTGCCGGCTTTTTTGGCCAGGTCGATCATTTTGGTGATGTGGGTTAGACCGCCCTTACCGTAGTCCGACAGGATCACGAGATCATGATCGGCCAGCTGGCGCTCGAAATCATCCAGTTTGGCTTGCAGCACTTCATGCGAAGGCGTAGTTTCGAAGTCGATACGTAGCAGCTGTTGTTGACGGCCAAGAACGCGCAACTTAACAGTCGTTCGAATATTGGCGTCATCGTGCAAACCAGTGGCGACACCGGCTTCTGCCAGCAAGCCACGCAATGTCTGCCCTGCTTCATCCGTACCAACGACAGACAGCAGCGAGACCTGACCGCCCAGCGCCACAATGTTACGTGCCACATTAGCCGCACCACCGGGGCGCACTTCTTCTTTATGCACGTGCACTACGGGCACCGGTGCTTCAGGCGAGATGCGCGATACTTCACCGAACCAGTAACGGTCTAGCATGACATCGCCGACAACGAGCAAACGTGTTTTAGAGAAATCGATCATGGTCATGGTTTTTTTAGTTCGTCAATGGTTGTTGCTATTCGGTGGTTTGCCATTCATCCAGCACGCGTGCCACACCCTGCTGCCAGTGCGGCAACTTCAGTGCAAAACTGCGCTCGAGGAGATGCGTATTCAAACGGGAATTCTGTGGACGCTTGGCCGGTAGCGGATACTCGCTTGCCGGAATGGGCTGCACTGCATCAGCCAACTTGAGCGCTAGCCCTTGTTGGCGTGCACGATCAATCACAAATTTAGCGTAGCCATACCAGCTGGTTTCACCCGCAGCAGCCAGGTGATAGGTGCCACCGGGTGCGCGACCCGAAAGCACATCACGCAGCGCATGCGCAGTCACATCGGCAATGAGTTCGGCTGAGGTTGGCGCACCAATCTGATCATCGATCACATTGAGCGCCTCACGCTCCTGCGCCAGGCGCAGCATGGTTTTAGCAAAGTTACCGCCACGTGCGGCATAGACCCAGCTGGTACGGAAGATCAGGTGACGGCAAAGTGCATCACGGATTTTATTTTCACCGGCCAGCTTGGTACTTCCGTACACGCTGAGCGGATTGGTAATGTCATCTTCCACATACGCTTCCGGCTTGGTGCCGTCGAAGACGTAATCGGTGGAGTAATGCACCAGCAGCGAACCCATCTCACGGGCATAGAGCGCCAACTCGGCGACAGCATCCACATTAATGCGACGGGCGTTGTCACGGTCTTCTTCCGCTTTATCCACAGCGGTGTAGGCTGCTGCGTTAACGATCACTTCCGGTTCGTACTTTTCCAGGGCAGCCTGAATCTGCGCCGGATTGGCCAGATCACATTCGCTGCGATTCAAGGCGGTCAGTTCACCCAACGGTGCCAGGGCACGTTGCAGCTCCCAGCCAACCTGGCCGTCTTTGCCGAGCAACAGGATCTTTTTATAAAAGCCCATGACTAACTGTACTGTTTCTCAACCCAGTTGCGGTACTCACCGCTGGCCACGTGGTTAACCCATTCCTGGTTATCCAGATACCACTGCACAGTTTTCTTGATACCGGTCTCGAAGGTTTCCTGTGGCTTCCAGCCAAGTTCTTTTTCGAGCTTACGGGCGTCAATCGCGTAGCGGCGGTCGTGACCCGGGCGATCCTGAACGAAGGTGATTTGTGTGGCATAGCTCTGGCCATCGGCCCGCGGTTGGAGTTCGTCAAGGATGGTGCAGAGGGTGTTAACGACGTCGAGGTTGGCTTTTTCGTTCCAGCCACCGACGTTGTAGGTTTCACCCAGCTTACCGGCTTCAAGTACACGGCGGATAGCGCTGCAGTGGTCTTTAACGTAGAGCCAGTCACGGATCTGCTGGCCATCACCATAGATCGGTAGCGGTTTGCCGTTCAATGCATTGAGGATGCAAAGCGGGATGAGCTTTTCCGGGAAGTGGTACGGGCCGTAGTTGTTAGAGCAGTTGGTCGTAACAACGGGTAGGCCATAGGTATGATGCCAGGCGCGAACGAGATGATCGCTAGCAGCTTTACTGGCACTGTAGGGGCTATTCGGTTCGTACTGATTGGTTTCCGAGAAGGGTGGATCTTCTTTCGTCAGAGAACCATAGACTTCATCAGTCGATACTTGCAGGAAGCGGAAGGCAGCCTTCTCAGCTTCTGGCAGGTCGTTCCAGTAACCACGCACAGATTCGAGCAGGTTAAAGGTGCCGACGATGTTGGTCTGGATAAATTCACCCGGGCCATGGATGGAACGATCGACATGGCTTTCGGCGGCGAAGTTGATGACGGCACGCGGTTTGGTATCGGCCAGCAGGTTGGCAACCAAGCTACGGTCACCGATGCTGCCACGAACGAACTGGTGACGTGGATCGCCTTCGAGTTCTTTAAGGTTCTCGAGGTTACCGGCGTAAGTGAGCAGGTCGAGGTTAACAACCGGTTCATTGCACTGCTCGAGCCAGTCGAGCACGAAGTTAGAACCGATGAAACCTGCGGCGCCAGTGACGAGAATGGTCATTACGGCCGCTCCTTAAGAGTCACTACCAAATAAGTCACGTGTGTAAACCTTGTCAGCGACATCTTCCAGCACATCCGCCATGCGGTTGCTGATGATGACGTCTGATTGTTTCTTGAATTCGTTGAGGTCGGTAACGACACGGGAATTAAAGAATTCAGTCTCATGGAGTGCGGGTTCATAGATAACGACTTCAATGCCCTTGGCTTTGATGCGCTTCATGATGCCCTGGATGCTGGAGGCACGGAAGTTATCCGAACCGCTCTTCATGATGAGGCGGTAGACACCCACGACTTTAGGCTTGCGACTGATGATGTCGTCGGCAATGAAGTCTTTACGGGTGGTGTTGGATTCAACGATGGCGTGGATGAGGTTCTGCGGGACATCACGGTAGTTGGCAAGCAACTGTTTGGTGTCTTTAGGTAGGCAATAACCGCCATAGCCAAAGCTGGGGTTGTTGTAATGGGTGCCGATGCGAGGATCGAGGCCGACGCCGTCGATGATCTGTTTGCTGTCCAGACCATGGGTTGCGGCGTAAGTATCGAGCTCGTTAAAGTACGAGACGCGCATGGCCAGATAGGTGTTGGCGAAGAGTTTGACGGCTTCGGCTTCTGTGGCGTCAGTGAAAAGGACGGGGATGTCCTTTTTGATGGCGCCTTCTTTGAGGAGGCCCGCGAAGATTTCAGCGCGCTTGGAGCGCTCACCCACAACAATGCGGGATGGATGCAGGTTGTCGTAGAGTGCACGGCCTTCACGCAGGAATTCTGGCGAGAAGATGAGGTTCTGGGTGCCGAGGGCTTCGCGGGTTTTTACGGTGTAGCCCACAGGGATGGTCGATTTGATGACCATGGTGGCATTCGGATTGATGGCCATGACATCGCGGATAACGGCTTCAATAGATTTGGTGTTGAAGTAGTTGGTTTCCGGGTCGTAGTCGGTCGGGGTAGCGATGATGACGTAGTCCGCCCCTTCGTAGGCTTCTTTCTTATCGAGCGTGGCCCGGAAGTTCAAAGGCTTGTTCTTGAGGTAGTCCTCTAGCTCTTTGTCTTCGATTGGGGACTCTTTACGGTTGATCTTCTCAACCTTCTCGGGAACGATGTCCAGCGCGACAACTTCATGGTGCTGCGAGAGCAGCACACCGTTGGACAAACCTACGTAACCTGTTCCGGCAATGGCGATTTTCATGCAAGGATTCCCGCTTGATAATGCTGCCTATTTTACCAGCGTGGCCTGCAATTTCAGGGCTATTTCAGGGATTTGACACCCCTGAACCGGCAATTACTGCATGAGTGCGAATTCTTCAGAACGCTTGGGCGGGTAAGACTCCCACTCGCTACAGGCCGGACAACGCCAGTAGAACTGACGGGCCTTGAAACCGCAGCATTTGCAGGTGTATCGGGAGAGGCGCTGCGTCTGTGCTTTCACCAGTTTCTTGACCAGTTCCAGATCCGCCAGTTGTTCTGCTGGCGTGACAGCGGCACGGGCCTCCAGGGCCTTATTCAGCGCAATCAGGCTTGGTGTGCGGTGCAGTTCGGCAATCGCGAAGTCATAGGCCGCCTGAGCGCCTTCTTCTTCCACTACCTGCTGGCAAACCACGTCCAGCATATCAACTGAAGGATAACGACTGAGAAAGCCCTTCAGCAGTTGCATACCCTCTGCCTGGCGACCCATACTCTTATAGACCTCGGCAATACGGCTGGCCACCAGCGCCAGAAACTCCGGCTGCTGTTGTTCAATTCGCAGCCAGGACTCAATCGCCCGTTCCGAATGCCCTTCTTTACGATCAATATCACCGGCAATGATGCTGGCACGCACACATTGGCGATGCAGGCTCAGCGCATGCTGCACATGGCGACGAGCCTCGTCCGTTTTAGAACGAATCAGCGCGTTTTCAGCCATTTCACACCAGAACTCGGCCACTTCATGCTGAGAAGCCAGGTTCGGAATACGCTCGGCCAATTCGATGGCTTTATCCCAGGATTTTTCGAGCTGATAAATTTCGAGCAGTTGTTTCAGCGCTTCTTCACGACGCGCGCCTTCGGATAGGCGCTTGAAGATCTCTTCTGAACGATCAAGCAGGCCGGACTTCAGATAATCTACCCCCAGTTCGAACATGGCCTGTTCTTTCAGAGGTGCAGGCAGGTCTTCCCGGTTAATCAGATTCTGGTGAATACGCAGCGCACGTTCCAGCTCACCACGACGACGGAACAAGGCGCCCAGCGCAAAGTGCAGCTCCACCGTTTCCGGTTCTACGCGCACGACTTCGTTAAACGCTTCAATGGCGCGATCTGGCTGTTCGTTCAGCAGGAAATTCAGGCCCTGGAAATAGGCTTTGGGCAGGCGACGCGAGTCGGCCACCACATGTTTGATATCAATACGGGCGGCAATCCAGCCGATGGCAAAAAACAACGGCAGAAGGAGTAATGCCCAAGGCTCAATCGTCAACATAGCAATTCTTTCAGAGCTTAGGCGCAGCGAGGGCTTCGGATTCACCTGGCACTGAATTCACAGGTGACTTATGCCCTACTTCCCGGCGCAAACGCGCCGCTTCACGACGTAGTCGCAATACCGTTGGCAGCATCAACAGCACGCCAACCAGGCAGCCAATCAGCAATACGCCGAGCAGTACCGCCACGAGGGGCGCTTCGAGGAAATAGCCCAGGAAGAAATTAATAACGACCGGTTCGGTGTTCTCGAGCGCAAAACCCAGCAAGAATAGAAACACCACAATACGTACAAACCAGGCGATAACGCGCATCTTTGTCTCCCTAGAACCCAAAACCCCGACATAAAAAAAGCGCCGGTTTTCACCAGCGCTTTTAGTTTACCGCAAATGACTCAATCAGCTTAGAGTGCGTTGATCGATCCCTGGGCAGCCACAGCAAATACAGGGGCTTCGGTTTCGGTCGATGCACTTGCAACTTCTGTCAGATCAGCAGCATCCACCCGCTCGCGCAGCTCTTTGCCCGCCTTGAAGTGGGGAACCCACTTCTCAGGGACTTCGACGCGCTCTCCCGAACGGGGATTGCGACCTACACGCGGCGGACGGTGGTTGAGCGAAAAGCTACCGAAGCCGCGAATCTCGATACGATCGCCACGGGCGAGCGCATCGGTCATCGCGTCCAGAATCACCTTAACGGCGAGTTCGGCATCTTTCGCAACCAGCTGGGGAAAGCGTTCCGCCAGCCGTGCGATAAGTTCTGACTTGGTCATTCAGGATCAGCCCTGCTGGTTCATCTTGGCCTTCAGCAGCGCGCCCAGATTGGTCGTGCCGGTGGCAGCCGAGCTGTCCGAAGCAAGCTTCTGCATGGCTTCGTGCTGTTCAGCCTGATCCTTAGCCTTGATCGACAGATTGATCGAACGGGTCTTGCGATCCACGTTGGTGATCATCGTTTCGAGCTCTTCGCCAACCTTAACGTGTTGGGTCAGATCATCGATGCGATCACGCGAGAACTCAGATGCGCGCAGGTAACCTTCGATGTCGTCAGCCAGTTGGATCACAGCGCCACGAGCGTCAACGCTCTTAACGGTGCCGTTAACCAGGCTGTTCTTGTCGTGCATGGCTACGAAAGAAGTGAACGGGTCTCCATCCATCTGCTTCATACCCAGAGAGATGCGCTCCTTGTCGATGTCGATGGCCAGAACGATGGCTTCAACTTCGTCACCCTTCTTGAAGTTGCGGATGGCTTCTTCGCCAGCAACGTTCCACGACAGATCCGACAGGTGTACCAGACCATCGATACCACCGTCCAGACCAATGAAGATACCGAAGTCGGTGATCGACTTGATAGCGCCCTTGATCTTGTCACCCTTCTTGAAGTTCAGACCGAAATCTTGCCATGGGTTCGACTGGCACTGCTTCATGCCCAGCGAAATACGGCGGCGGTCTTCGTCGATCTCGAGGATCATGACTTCAACTTCGTCACCCAGCTGTACAACCTTCGATGGGTGAATGTTCTTGTTGGTCCAGTCCATTTCAGACACGTGAACCAGACCTTCGATACCTTGTTCGATTTCAACGAAAGCACCGTAGTCGGTCAGGTTGGTTACCTTGCCGAACAGACGGGTCTGTGCAGGGTAACGACGGGAAATACCAACCCATGGGTCGTCGCCCAGTTGCTTGAGACCCAGCGATACGCGGTTCTTTTCGGTATCGAACTTGAGGACCTTGGCAGTAACTTCGTCGCCCACGGCCAGAACTTCGGACGGGTGGCGAACACGGCGCCAGGCCAGATCGGTAATGTGCAGCAGGCCATCGATACCGCCGAGGTCAACGAATGCACCGTAATCAGTGATGTTCTTGACGACGCCCTTGATAACAGCACCCTCTTGCAGGGTTTCAAGCAGCTTCTGACGATCTTCGCCCATGTTCTCTTCAAGAACAGCACGGCGCGACAGCACAACGTTGTTACGCTTGCGATCGAGCTTGATGACCTTGAACTCCATGGTCTTGCCTTCGAACGGCGTGGTGTCCTTAACTGGACGGGTGTCGACGAGCGAACCCGGCAGGAAGGCGCGAACGCTGTTAACCATAACAGTCAGACCACCCTTCACCTTGCCGGTGATGGCGCCGGTAACCAGCGAGCCGTCGTTCAGAGCGGCTTCCAGCGAGTTCCAGGCAGCGATACGTTTTGCGCGGTCACGCGACAGACGGGTTTCACCGAAACCGTCTTCGAGCGATTCAATGGCAACCTGTACGAAATCGCCAACGGCAACTTCCAGTTCGCCCTGATCGTTCAGGAATTCGTGTACGGGGACATAGCTTTCAGACTTGAGGCCGGCATTAACGACCACGAAATTCTGATCCATGCGCACCACTTCAGCGGTGATGACTTCACCTTGGCGCATATCCTGGCGGGCCAGGCTTTCTTCAAATAGAGCGGCAAAACTTTCGAACGTATCAGCTTGAGACATGAGAGAGGGTTTTCCTGACAAGAACAGCACCGCACTAACGGCAACTGCTCACCTTGTTAAAGGTTAAAAAATGGCAAAAAAGCTGACCCTGGCACCAGTGAGGCACCGGGATACAACCCGTTTACCGTGGGGTTATGACGCCTTGTTTCCAGACCAATCCAACACCTGATCAACCGCTTGCACGATCGTTAGGTTGGATGTTTCCAGAAGCTTGGCATCGGCTTCTTGCCGGAGTGGTGCCACAGTTCGCGCCGCATCGCGGGCATCCCGATCTTCCAAATCCTGCAGAATGTCTTGCAGTTTAGCCGAAAAACCTTTTTCGATCAACTGCTTGTAGCGTCTATCGGCCCGTACGGCCGCAGTTGCTGTAAGGAACACTTTGGTTTTGGCATCGGGAAAGACCACCGATCCCATATCGCGGCCATCGGCCACCAGACCGGGGGCCTGGCGAAACGCCCGCTGGCGCAGCAGTAAGGCTTCACGCACTGCGGGCAACGCACCGACCGTCGAGGCGCCGATACCCATTTCCTCGGTACGCATCTGGTCATCAACCACCTCGTCCCCCAGGATGGTCTCGCCGCCCACAAAACGTACCGGCAGCTGCGCAGCGATTTGCGCCACAGCAAATTCATCTTTCCAATCCACACCCGCTTTACGGGCAGCCAGCGCCGTCAGACGATAAAGCGCACCCGAATCCAGATAGTGCCAACCCAGCGCATCGGCCACACGCTGCGTCACTGTGCCCTTGCCCGAGGCTGAAGGACCATCAATGGCAATCACCGGCACTGGTGTGGTCACTTCCGCAAAGCGCTCGAAATAATCCGGGAAAGTCTTGGCCGTACAGCCCGGATCCAGAATGCGCAACGGCGTGGCCAGCGTCATCAGCGAGAAACACATGGCAATGCGGTGATCGTCGTAGGTTTCGATCTCGGCGCAATGCAGCTCATCAAGGCTAGCTGGCGGATACACGGTGAGTGTATCCGCCGTTGTTTCCACATTGCCGCCGAGCTTACGCAGCTCGTTGGCCATGGCATCAATACGATCAGTTTCTTTTACGCGCCAGCTGGCAATGCCCGTCAGTTTGGTCGGGCCTTCAGCAAATACCGCTACCGGCACCAGCGTCATCGCCGCATCAGGAATCGCCAAGCAATCCTGCTCAATGCCTTTGAGTTTGCCGTTCAACGGTGGCGCGGCTTCAATCCAGTTGGGGCCCATCGTAATACGTGTACCCATAGCGGCCAGCGCATCAGCAAAACGCACATCACCCTGCACCGAATCGGCACCAACGCCTTCAACACGTACCGGCCCGCCCGCAATGGCGCCCAAGCCGAGGAAGTAAGAAGCCGATGAGGCATCGCCTTCCACATAAATTACGCCCGGCGATTGGTAACGCGAACCGCCCTGCACTGTAAATTTCTGCCAACCTTCGCGCACCACATCCACGCCAAAGCGGCGCATCGTGGCCAGTGTAATTTCAATGTACGGCTTGGAGATCAGTTCACCGACCACTTCCACGGTGACAGTGCGATCCAACAACGGCAAGGCCATCAGCAAGCCTGTTAGAAACTGGCTGGATACATTGCCCTTCACCGGCACAGTAGCCGCCGTCGCATTCAAAGCTGCAGGCTTAATCTGCAGGGGTGGGTAGCCATCATTTGGCTTGCCATCCACACCCAGATACGTAATGTCTGCGCCCAGATGGCGCAAGGCATCCACCAGGTCACCAATCGGGCGCTCGTGCATGCGCGGCACGCCAGACAAATGATACGAGCCACCAGCCAACGCCAACGCAGCGGTTAATGGGCGGAAGGCGGTGCCTGCATTACCCAGAAACAGCTTGGCATCTTTAACCGGAATCTTGCCACCGCAACCCTGTACCTTAATGGCGCCCTCACCGGCTGGCGAAACGGCAATGCCCAGCTGTGCCAGCGCTTCCAGCATACGATCCGTATCGTCCGACTTCAGCAGATCACGGACTTCGGTTTCGCCCTCGGCCAATGCAGCCAGCAACAGAATGCGGTTAGAAAGACTTTTGGAACCCGGCAGACGTACCGTACCGCCCGCCGACAGAATGGCCGGCAGATCGAGGAAAGACAGATGATTCATTAGTGAGACCAGTCCTTACGCGCATCGCGCGCATTGGCATAAATGGCAGCAAGGGCTTCGCCATCGCTATTGACCAGCGCCTGACGAATACGCATGAGCGAGGCACCGTAGCGATCCAGCTCTGCTAATAGCGCTGTGCGATTAGCCAGAGAAATATCGCGCCACATTTCCGGGTGGCTACCCGCAATGCGTGTGAAGTCACGGAAACCTGCAGCTGCATAATCGAACAATTGATCGGCATTGGGGCGACGCGCAAATTCATCGACCAGAGCATAGGCCAATAGATGCGGCAGGTGGCTTACGGCGGCAAACACGCGGTCGTGCGTATCCGCATCCAGAATGCGCACATCGGCACCGCAAAGCTCCCAGGCACGTTTCACTTTCTCAATGTCTTCGCTGGAGTTCTCCAGCAGCGGTGTCAGCACCACTTTGCGCCCCTGATACAGGTCGGCTTTAGACGCCGCCGCACCACTGGTTTCGGCACCGGCAATCGGGTGGCCCGGCACAAACTGGCCGATCTTATTACCAAAGGCTACACGGGCGGCTTCGACCACATCACTCTTGGTACTACCGGCATCCGTCACAATCGTATGCGCGCCGAGGTATGGCGCAATGCGCTGAAAAATCTCCGGCATCTGACCCACCGGGGTTGCCACCAGAATCAGATCTGCTTCACGCACATCGGCGCCGGGATTAATACCGACTTCATCGATGATGCCAAGGTCGTACGCATCTTTCAGGCTTTTAGGAGTGCGACCAAAACCGATAATCTCATCGGCCGCTTTGGCAGCCTTGAGACCACGGGCAAAGGATGCACCAATGAGCCCCACACCGAAAATCAGAACCTTGCCAAAGTGCATAAAGATGCTTTCTTGAGCGTTTTATTTGAGGGCAATGGCCAGCGCTTCCAGGAAGCGCGCATTCTCGGCCTGGGTACCAATCGTTACGCGCAGCCAATCATGCATGGCGTAGCCTGCCAATGGTCGCACAATGACACCCTGCTTGAGCAAACGCTGGTTCACCCCAGCGGCATCCGCCACATGGAAGGTCACGAAATTGGCATGTGTCGGTAGATACTTCAAACCCAATCTATCAAGACCCGCATTAATCTGCTGCATACCCGCCTGATTCAGCTCAAAACTCTGTGCCAGAAACTCGCTATCTTCCAGCGCTGCAATCGCGCCAGCCAATGCCAGGTTATTGCAGTTAAACGGTTGACGCACACGATTCATCAGATCAGCGACTGCTGCACTGGCCAGCGCATAACCGATACGCAGGCCGGCCATGCCGTAGATCTTGGAGAAAGTGCGGGTGATCACCAGGTGATCAAATTCTTTCAACCAAGCCGTGGTATCGACACGATGCTTGGGTGCCAGATATTCGTTATAGGCCTCATCCAGTACCACGATGATGTCGCGCGGCAGGCTGGCAATAAACGCCTTGAGTTCATCGTACGGCAGGAACGTGCCGGTCGGATTATTCGGATTGGCAATCCAGACAATGCGCGTATCGTCGCGCACGGCGGCACGCATGGCCGGCAAATCATGAGCGAAGTCTTTGGCAGCGGCGGCAATGCACTCACCGCCCACACCCATCGTTGCCAGCGGGTATACGGCAAAGGCATGCGCCGAAAATACGGCCGAACGACCCGGTGCCAGAAACACCTGAGCGATCAGTTCCAGAACATCATTCGAACCATTACCCAGAACGATCTGGTTAGCATCAACACCATTGTGTTTCGCCAGTGCTGCCTTCAGTTCAAAGTCATCCGGGTAACGCGCCAGACCCTCAATCGCCGCCTGAACCGCAGCACGTGCCTTGGGGCTCATGCCCAGCGGATTTTCATTCGAGGCCAGCTTGATGATGGATTCAACCGGCAAGCCCAGCTCACGCGCCACTTCGGTAATGGGCTTACCGGGCTGATACGGCGCAATCTTCTTGATGTTCGATAAAGCGTGGTCGAGCAGGCTCATAACGTGCAATCAGTTAAGTTCTTGTACTAGTAGACAGCAATCGGATACGAACCCAGCACTTTGAGATAGGCCGCTTCTGCTGCCAGCTTTTCCAGTGCGCCCTTTACCGGCTCTGAATCGGCATGGCCTTCGATATCCACAAAGAAGACGTATTCCCACAGCGCATGGCGTGCCGGGCGCGATTCCAATCGCGTCATCGAAACGCCCGCTTGTGCCAGTGGTGCCAGCAAAGATTGCAGCGCACCGGTGCGATTCGGCGTCGATAGAATCAGCGAGGTTTTATCCTGCCCGGAAATGCCTGCGGCAAAACGACCCAGCACCAGGAAACGCGTAGTGTTATTGGGTTCATCTTCAATATTGCTGGCCAGATGTGGCAACTGGTAGCGCTCTGCAGCTGCTTCACCGGCAATGGCGGCAATGCTTGGGTCTTCTGCGGCGCGACGCGCTGCTTCAGCATTGCTGGCTACCGGCACACGTGGCACATCCGGCAGATTGCGATTCAGCCATTCATGGCACTGCGCCAGAGACTGGGCATGCGATAGCACTTGCTTAATCTCACCCAGACCCGATGCGCGCGACAACAGGTTCTGATGAATGCGCACGACCACTTCGCCACAAATCTTGAGCGAGGTGCCGAGTAATAGATCCAGTGTGCGACCAATCGCACCTTCGGTAGAATTTTCGACCGGCACCACGGCGTAATCTGCGTGACCCGCTTCAACCTCACGGAACACATCGTCAATCGATGCTTGCGGCAGGAGGCGTACGGCATGGCCAAACTGCTTAACGGCAGCAGATTCCGAGAAAGTACCCAACGGGCCAAGGAATGCCACGCCAATCGGCTGTTCTAAAGCCAGGCAAGCCGACATGACTTCGCGAAACAGACGCGTAATGGTCTCGTCGGCCAGTGGACCCTGATTCAATTCCTGCAAACGGCGCAGCACTTGCGCTTCGCGTTCGGGGCGGTAGATGAAGCCATCATCACCAAAGCGCGCCTTGATCTCACCGACTTCGCGAGCACACTGCGCGCGACGGTTCAGCAGATCCAGCAGCGTGCCATCAATGCCATCAATCTGTTGACGTACAACTGCCAGCGCTTCCTGGATTGTCTGTCCCGAATTCTTATCTGATGACATCACCCTCTCCTTGCAGACTGCCGGTGAATAAATGGGTTTAGCCGTGACGACGCATGAAATCGTTCATGAAGGCCACGAGTGCCTGCACGCCTTCCATCGGCATGGCGTTGTAGATCGAAGCACGCATACCGCCCACGAGCTTGTGACCCTTGAGTGCCAACAGACCGGCTTTGTCCGACTCTTCCAGGAAGATCGGATCCAGCGCTTTGTCTTTCAGCGTAAACGGCACGTTCATCCACGAACGGCAATCGTTGGCGATGTTGTTCGTATAAAAGCCACCGCTACCATCAATGGTCTTATAGAGCAGCTCGGCCTTGGCCTGATTGATCTTGGCAATAGCCGGCAAACCACCCTGCTTGAGCAGCCACTGGAATACCAGACCCGACATATAAATGCCGAAGGTGGGTGGCGTATTGAGCATGGAGGTGTTCTTTTCCTGCTCGGCATAATCCATTAATGCAGGTATCGCCTTTGAAGCCTTACCCAAGAGATCTTTGCGCACAATCACCAGTGTCACACCGGCCGGGCCGATATTCTTCTGGGCGCCCGCGTAAATCAGACCATAGTCACGCACGTTGATCGGGCGCGACAGAATGTTCGACGACATATCGGCAACCAGTGGCACACCGGGTTGAACCGCCGCACCCAATTGCTTGAGGTCGAACACTTCAACACCACCAATAGTTTCGTTGCTACAGAAATGTAGATACTTGGCCTGCGGATTCAACGTCATCGACGATGGATCCACCAGACGGGTAAAGGTGCTATCAGCACTGGTACCGGCTTCGCGAATGGCATCACCATACAAACGCTGGCCTGCCTTGACGGCTTTTTCAGACCAGGCACCCGTCGTCAGATAATCTGCCGAACCGCCATCCAGAATGTTCATTGGAATCTGCGAGAACTGGAGTGTGGCGCCGCCCTGCAAGAACAGGATGGCGTAGTCCTCAGGAATATCCATGAGCTTGCGCAGATCTGCAATCACCTGCTCATAGATACCCGTGTAGATCTTGCCACGGTGACTCATTTCCATCACGCCACAACCGGCACCATGCCAATCTGGCAACTCTTCCCGCACCTGCTCAAGCACCGCCAACGGGATGGTGGCGGGGCCTGCAGCAAAATTCCAGTGACGCATCTTGTTTAGTCCGATGAATTAATTTTCTTCGTCGTCGTCAGTTTCAACGATCTTTTCCAGACCGGCCAGCTTCTCGCCTTCGTCCAGCGAGATCAGCGTTACACCTTGCGTAGCGCGACCCAGCTCACGAATTTCCTTAACGCGGGTACGGATCAATACACCACCGGTGGTGATCAACATGATCTCGTCTTCGTCGCTCACCAGTTTGGCGGCAACGACACGGCCGTTACGGGCGCTATCGGCAATGGCCTTCACACCCTGGGTGCCACGACCCGAGTGACGGAAGTCAGCCAGCGCCGTACGCTTACCAAAGCCATTTTCGGTGGCTACCAGCACGGTCTCGGCATCATCATGCGCCACCAGCAGCGACAGCACGTTCTGACCCTTCTGTAGCTTCATGCCACGCACACCACGGGCCGGACGACCCATCGGACGAACATCTTCTTCGTCGAACCAGACGGCCTTACCGGCATCTGATACCAGCATGATGTCGTTGCTACCCGAAGTCAGCAGCGCACCAATCAGGAAGTCGCTTTCGTCCAGCGCCACGGCGATGATGCCGGCCTTACGCGGGTTGGAGAAATCAGACAGTGGCGTCTTCTTCACTGTACCTTGCGAGGTAGCCATAAAGACGTAACGGTCTTCGGCAAATTCCTTCACCGGCAGAATGGCATTGATCTTCTCGCCTTCATCCAGCGGGAACATGTTCACAATCGGCTTGCCGCGCGAAATACGCGAACCCTGCGGCACTTCATACACCTTCAGCCAGTAGCAGCGGCCACGGTTGCTGAAGCACAGGATGTAGTCATGTGTATTCGCTACGAACAGGTGCTCAACGAAATCGTCGTCCTTGATCGCAGCAGCCTGCTTGCCACGGCCACCACGACGTTGTGCACGGTAATCGGTGAGCGGCTGGCTCTTGATGTAACCGGTGTGCGACAAGGTCACCACCATGTCTTGCGGCGCGATTAGATCTTCCACACCCAGGTCTTGCGTATGCGTCACGATTTCCGAACGACGCTTGTCCTTGGTGCCCACAGCGAATTGCTCACGAACATCGTTCAGTTCCTGCGCAATGATTTCCGTCACACGTGATGCGTTGGAAAGAATGTCGATCAGATCGGCAATCTTTTCCATTACTTCGCGGTATTCGCTAACGATCTTGTCTTGTTCCAGACCGGTCAGGCGTTGCAGACGCAGTTCCAGAATGGCTTGCGCCTGGATATCCGACATGCGATAGCCCTTGGCCGACATACCGAATTCTGGCGATAGGCCTTCAGGACGCGAGGCTTCGGCCGCAGCGCGCTTGAGCATCTCTTCAACCACCGGGTTCTTCCAGGTGCGCGACATCAGGCCCACCTTGGCATCAGCCGGGGTCGGCGCTGCCTTGATCAGGGCAATGATTTCGTCCACATTCGACAGCGCAACAGCCAGACCTTCCAGGATGTGGCCACGATCACGTGCCTTGCGCAGTTCGAAGACGTTGCGACGTGTGACTACTTCACGGCGGTGTGCCAGGAAGCATTCCAGCATCTGCTTCAGATTGAGCAGACGCGGCTGGCCATCGACCAGTGCAACCATGTTCATACCGAAGGTGTCTTGCAGCTGCGTCATCTTGTACAGATTGTTCAAGATGATGTCAGGGATCTCGCCACGTTTCAGCTCGATCACGACACGCATACCGGACTTATCCGACTCGTCGCGGATTTCCGAAATGCCTTCGATCTTCTTCTCGTTCACCAGCTCGGCAATCTTCTCGAGCAGCGTGCGCTTGTTTACCTGGTATGGCAGTTCATCAACGATGATCGACTGACGGTTGCCCGACTTATCCAGATCTTCGAAGTGGGTCTTGGCACGCATGACCACGCGGCCACGGCCGGTGCGGTAACCATCGCGCACACCCGATACGCCATAGATAATGCCGGCGGTCGGGAAATCCGGCGCAGGCACGATGTCGATCAGCTGATCGATGGTGAGGTCCGGGTTTTCCAGCAGTGCCAGACAGGCGGCCACCACTTCCGACAGATTGTGTGGCGGAATGTTCGTTGCCATACCCACAGCAATACCCGACGAACCGTTAATCAGCAGGTTCGGGATACGGGCAGGCAGAATCAGCGGCTCTTGTTCCGAACCGTCGTAGTTCGGGCCAAAGTCGACGGTTTCTTTTTCAATATCGGCCAGCAGCTCGTGGCCAATCTTGGCCATACGCACTTCCGTATAACGCATCGCAGCCGCGTTATCGCCATCCACCGAGCCGAAGTTACCCTGGCCATCGACCAGCATGTAACGCAGCGAGAAATCCTGCGCCATACGCACGATGGTGTCGTAAACGGCCGTATCACCGTGTGGGTGGTACTTACCGATGACGTCACCGACCACACGGGCCGATTTTTTATAAGGCTTGTTCCAGTCGTTGGACAGCTCATGCATAGCGAACAACACACGGCGGTGCACCGGCTTAAGGCCGTCTCGCACATCCGGTAGCGCACGACCCACGATCACGCTCATGGCGTAATCGAGATACGAGCGTCGCATTTCGTCTTCGAGGCTAATTGGCAGTGTTTCTTTGGCGAAATTGTCCATAAAACTTTCGTGACTGGGCAAAAATGGTACGGTTCAGAAACTTTCCGGTAAAAATCGGGCGCTTAGACAGCAAAACCGTCAGAAACCGGTATCCGGAAAAATTGTTCAAGTTTAACATGTTGAGCATGCCTAACCACGCACCCGCATCAACGCCGATTAAAGCCGACCTGATGGTCTGCCCGCGCTGGATTATTCCGGTTGAACCCGCCAGGGTCGTCCTGGAAGACCATGCCCTCATTATTAATAGCGGCGAAATCATCGACCTGCTGCCGCGGGAAGTAGCTATCCAGCGCTATGCCGCCCTCACGGTAGAAACCCTACCGGAGCACGTACTCCTACCGGGATTGGTGAACACTCATACCCACGCCGGCATGACCCTGATGCGGGGCATTGCCGACGACCAGCCCCTTAAAACCTGGCTGGAAGAATGGATCTGGCCGCTGGAAAGCCGCTGGGTCAGCACCGAAATGGTGCGTGATGGCACCCTGCTCGCCTGTGCCGAAATGTTGTTATCGGGAGTGACCACCTTTAATGACATGTATTTCTTCCCTGAAGCCGCTGCCGAAGCCGTGGATCAATCCGGGATACGTGCCAGCCTGGGCATCTTGGCCTTTGAAGTACCCACAGCCTACGGCCATGGCGCCGATGATTACCTGAACCGCGGCCTCGCCACCCGGGACGCACTTCGCAACCACCCGCGCCTGAGCTTCATGCTGGCACCGCACGCGCCCTATACCGTATCAGATGCCACCTTTGAAAAAGTGGCCACACTGGCGGCGCAAACCGGATTAGGCATCCATACCCATATCCACGAAACGCAGCACGAAATCGACGATAGCCTGCGTCAGCACGGCATGCGCCCGCTGGACCGCCTGGAACGCCTGGGCATCCTCGGCCCACAAACGCTGGCGGTACATGCCGTTGCGCTTAATGACAACGACATTGATCTGCTGGCGCGCCATAATGCCCATATCGCCCATTGCCCAGCTGCCAACCTCAAGCTCGGCTCCGGCATTGCCCGCACAGCGGCTATATATAAGTCAGGTATCAATATAGGTATTGGCACCGATGGCGCCGCTGGCAACAACCGCCTGGATCTCCTGTCAGAAACGCGTCTGGCCGGTTTGCTGGCTAAAGGCACAGAACAGGATCCGGCCCTTTTCCCGGCACACACACTTATATATATGTCAACGCTGGGTGGTGCACGCGCCCTGGGGCTACAAGACCGGATCGGTTCGCTCGCTATCGGCAAACGCGCCGATCTTTGTGCAATTGCCCTGGACAATATTGCAACAGCACCCATTTTTGACCCGGCATCGCATATAATTAACGCAGCAGGTCGTGAGCACGTCACCCACGTCTGGATCGATGGCGAATGTGTTGTAAAAAAGAAACACCTTCAGAAAATTTCTCACGGAGAGATATACGCCAAGGCCAAAACGTGGGAGAATCGACTCAGAGGTTAGGTGTGCTCACAAGGAGTGCCCGTTCCTGCTGTTATTTATCTACAACACGAATGAGGAATGACCATGCGTATTTCTGCTAAGCAAGCCGTCCTGGCTGCAATCGTTGCCGGCCTGGGCGTGGGTGCTACCGTTGCGCACGCTACTACCCCGGGTATCGACCCGAACGGCACCGTTGCCTATCTGGTTGACAAAGATTTCAACGTAGTCAAGAGCGGTACAGGCCTGTGCTGGCGTGATGGCTACTGGACTCCTGCAAACGCCATCGCTGAGTGCGACGGTGGTGCAAAGGCAGCTCCAGCTGGCGCCAAGATCACCCTGGCTGCTGACACTCTGTTTGCCTTCAACAAGGCTGACCTGAAGCCTGAAGGTAAGAAGGCTCTGGACAACGTTGTTGAACAAGCTAAGGCTCTGAAGGTTGAAGTGATCGTTGCTGTTGGTTACACCGACCGCATCGGTTCGGACGCTTACAACCTGAAGCTGTCGCAACATCGCGCCAACTCGGTTAAGGCCTACCTGGTTACCAAGGGTATCCCAGCTGATAAGGTTTACACCGAAGGCAAGGGCAAGGCTAACCCAGTTACCGGCACCACTTGTAACAAGATCGGTGGCGCACAAGACGGTAGCAACAAGAAGCTGGTCGACTGCCTGCAGCCAGACCGTCGTGCAGTACTCGAAATCATCGGCACCAAGTAATAGCTGATTTTCGAAGCACGAGAAAAAGCCACCTTCGGGTGGCTTTTTTCATGCCCGCAGCTTTGATAACAACCGCAGGCGACTTCCCCTCGTTTTATAATTCGGGCATTACCCATTAACGCAGCAAGTGACCTCTATGAACGCCCCGCTACAGCAAAGCACCAATGCCGATCCGGCAGAAGTACAAAAGTTTTCTGATCTTGCACACCGCTGGTGGGACCCGAACAGCGAATTCAAGCCCCTGCATGAGATCAACCCCCTGCGTACCCGCTGGATTGACCAGGCCATTGGCTTGAATGGCAAGAAAATCATCGACATCGGATGCGGCGGCGGCCTCCTCTCCGAAGCCATGGCTACCCAAGGCGCTCATGTCACCGGCATTGATCTGTCGGATAAAGCCCTCGGCGTTGCCAAACTGCACCTGCTGGAAAGCGGTGCCAAGGTGGATTATCGTCACATCGCCGCAGAAACCATGGCCGCAGAACATCCCGGCGCCTTTGATGCCGTAACCTGTCTGGAAATGCTGGAGCATGTACCAGACCCGCAGCAAACCATTGATGCCTGCGCCAAGCTGGTCAAAGCGGGTGGCGATGTCTTTCTATCCACACTGAATCGCAACCCAAAAGCCTACCTATTCGCCATCATCGGTGCCGAGTACGTGCTCAACATGTTGCCCAAAGGCACACATGACTACGCCAAATTCATCAAACCGGCCGAACTGGTGCGCATGGCACGCCATGCTGGGCTAGATCTCGTCAGTATGATCGGCATGAGCTACAACCCGCTCACTAAGGTTTATAGCCTCGGCAATGACACTAGCGTTAACTACATGATCCACCTGCGCCGCAGCGCCTGATGTCAGCGATCAAAGCAGTTCTGTTCGATCTGGACGGTACGGTAGCCGATACCGCGCCAGACCTGGCCTATGCCGCCAACAGCCTGCGACTGGCCGATGGCGTGCCGCCATTGCCGGTAGAAATACTTCGCCCGCTCGCCTCGCAAGGTGCCCGTGGCCTGCTCAAAGAAGCCGTAGGCCTGACACCGGATGACCCGGGCTTTGAACACGCCCGCCTACGCTTCCTGTCCTTCTACGAAAACAATCTCTGCGTCCATACCCGGCTTTTTCCCGGTATTGAACAGCTACTGGTTGGCATTGAAGGCCGTGGCATGCCCTGGGGCATCGTTACCAACAAGGTCGAGTTTTTTGCGCACCCACTCATGTCCAAACTCGGTTTGGCTGATCGCTGCGCCATTACCGTGGGCGGCGACACCACGCCCAACCCCAAACCGGCGCCTGATCCCCTGCTCCACGCCGCCAAGGCCATTAACGTCGCGCCCGAGGCCTGCCTTTACGTGGGCGACGATCTACGCGACGTCCAGGCCGCCCACGCCGCAGGCATGACTAGCGTGGCCGTACGCTGGGGCTACCTGGGTGATGGACCACCGATCGAGCAGTGGAACGCCCACCACATCGTGACAACACCAAAAGATCTGCACGACCTGCTTGAAACCCTGTGCTAGACTCCCCACCTATGTGATGTAGAACCTAAGGGGCCGACCTGGTTTCGACGGGGGTTACAAAGCAAGACAGGGCATGTCGAGGCTCAGCTACCTCGTAAATCCAACTGAAAACAACACAATCGCCAACGACGAGCGCTACGCTCTAGCTGCTTAATTGCAGCTGGCTCCCGAACTGACTTGCTCTTGGGTCAGGTAGCGAAAGCTACATCGGGATCATGAACATGAGATAAGGTTTGGCCATGTCACAGGGTCCGACTCGAAAATCTAGTGAATCGTCTGAAGTGAGCCTGTCCGGCCGGCGCACCAAGACTAAATTCAATTGACCGAACTACACATGTAGAACTGCTTGTCGCGGACTTTCGGACGCGGGTTCGATTCCCGCCGGCTCCACCAATACGACCCCCAAGAGATTGATTCTCTTGGGGGTTTTTCTTTGGGGTTTAATCTCAGGGAGTTAATTCCCGTGACAGGCTGCTAGCGCTTGGTCGAAATTATCCGTCACCACCTGCAGGATCTCGGGATCCATCTTGCCCTTGCCAACCAATGAATCTAGGTGCTGGCCTATCTCTGCTTGTGACAAGCCTTTACGGTACGGACGATCCTGAGCAAGCGCCTGCACAATATCAGCCACACGCAGAATTCTGGCTTCAAGTGACAACGCATCACCATTCAAATGAAACGGGTAGCCACTGCCATCCGGTACTTCATGGTGATAAGCCGCAATCTTGGCAATTTCTTCAAATCCGGTAATGCTCGATAGGATCTGATAGGTCTCGTAGCTGTGCGTATTCATGACATGACGCTCATGCGCATCTAACGGCCCCGGTTTATCCAGAATCTCGTCTGGTATCCGTAACTTGCCAAGATCATGCAGCAACCCGGCAATCTCCAAGCGGAGACATCCGTCTTCCGACAAACCCATCTGCTGGGCAATATAAAGCGCCAACCGGGTGACACCTTCGGAATGTTCGTGTGTGAAATGACTCTTGGCATCGACAATCCGCGCAAAAATATGCGCCAGTTGACGAAGCTCCTGCGTGGTTAGCGTTCGCTCAGTAGCGCGTTCTACGTGCTCATCCAGTAACAAACGGAGTGCACGCGGTTCAAGTGCCAACCAGAAAGCTTCTGTTTCCGAAGCTTTAAGGAAGGCTGCCACCAATTGCGGCGCAAAGTAGGTGCCAGCCACTCCACGGATACGTTCACGGATCGCATCCACGTGTTCAAACAATTGACCGCTGTAATAAGGCGCGGCGAAAGTATCGACCCGATCCACCAGAAAAATCAGGTTAGCCTCCAGCGCCTCCTGCTCTGTCAGCGATGCGCCGATCATCGGCGCCAATTGGTCCCAGCGGGTATGGTGATAGCGAATAGGGATGGCAAGACGTGCCAATGGTACAAACCCCTTTAGCATCTCGTAGCCCAAAGTCGCATGACCTTGCGACTGATCCCAATCAAACTCCAGGAGCAAATGCTGGTGTGTCTGGGTTGAAGACACCCCGATGTCGTGTAACAAACCCAGATCAATCAGGAAGTCACATTCCGTTCTATCAAAGCCGTAGGCTGCACCGCATTGAGCGGCCATCACCCCCACCCGTTTGCCGTGCGCCACATCATCGACGCCAACAAGATCCAGCGCATCCGACAGTGCATACACCACTTGCGCCAAAGAAGTTTTCAGATTGGAAGCTGTCATGATTAACGAGATGCTACCTTAATGCGGATAATGATACTAACCCATGCGCCACCCTCGCCCGCGTGCATTGATCGGTGGGTTTGCCGTCTGCGGCGTAGGGTTCAAGTTCACGGCACACCGATGGGCGGTTTTCGTAAATGCCGCAGAGTGCACCGGGAACCTCGCCTTTGAGTTGTTCGCAACGCGGAGTTTTGCTGCTGGTACCACGCATGCAGCGCATGGTGGGCGTGCGTTGTTCCGTGGTGTCTACGGGCACCCAGCCGCCGGGCGCATCATCTGCCTCAGCCCAATAGAACGACACGCGGTACATGGCGCAGCAGGCGCCACAGTTCATGCAGGGTGAGATTGCTTCACTCAATTACAGAAAACGATCAAGCAGGCGGCGGCTGTGCTTATCCAGCTGACTCACGTCTTTGATCAAAAACTGGATGCCGTGGTTATCCGAGATCAACAGGTTATTGCCGCCCATGCCGTTAATGCGGCGGATATGCTCTTCGCCCTTTAGCACCAACTGGGTTTTGCCCTGCCCGGTTTCTACCTGCCAGGTGCTCGGCGTGTTGAATGACGACACGCTATCGATGCGGGTAATCACCGGCATGAATTCACGCGTTGCCAGGGTCTCATCAACCAGCGACCGGTCTTCGGGTTTCAGGTCGTTGATCGAATCCAGCCACACCACTTCATGGCTTTCCGAGTCGACCAGCGAGAATCCGTTGTCCGGGTCGGAGAATGGGAAAGCACGCACTGGAGTAACGCGCTCCACGACTTCGCCATCGGACCAGACCAGATCCAGGTTGCCAAAGGCATCCTTACGCAAGCTGTACGTCCGGTGAAAACTCAGCAGATCATTCGACATCGTTGTCTCCCAAGACACTCATGGCCGAGGCCTTGTCTTCGGCTTCCTGCCGGGCCTGTGTTTCCACCATGCGGCGATAAGTGCCGTCCTTAATCATCAGTTCGTCATGCGAGCCTTCTTCAATGATCTGACCACGATCCAGCACGATCAAGCGGTTGGCCTTACGCAAGGTCGATAGACGGTGGGCAATGGCAATAGTGGTACGGCCCTGCACCAGGTTATCCAATGCTTTCTGAATTTCCTTCTCGGTAGTGCTATCAACCGACGAAGTGGCCTCATCCAGAATCAAAATCTGCGGGTTGATCAGCAGCGCACGGGCAATGGAGATACGCTGGCGTTCACCGCCAGATAGCGCCTGACCACGCTCACCGACCACCGAGTCATAGCCATGCGGCAGACGGAGAATGAATTCGTGGGCGTGGGCTGCACGCGCTGCGGCGACGATTTCTTCGCGCGTAGCGTTCGGTTTGCCATAGGCAATGTTCTCGGCAATCGTGCCGAAGAACAGGAAAGGCTCTTGCAGCACCAGGCCGATGTGCTGGCGGTATTCCGACACCGGGATCGAACGGATATCAACACCATCAATCTTGATGCTGCCTTCGCTGGAGTCATAGAAACGGCAGATCAGGTTGACCAGCGTGCTCTTACCGGAGCCGCTGTGGCCAACCAGACCAATCATTTCACCCGGCTGAATGTTGAGGCTCACATCGCGTAACACGGCCCGGTTGCCGTAGCGGAAGCCAACGCGGTTGATGTCGATACGACCCGTTACCTTTTCGATATGCACCGGGTTCATCGGTTCCGGCACACTCGACACATGATCCAGGATATCGAAGATACGCTTGGCGCCGGTGGCGGCCTTCTGGGTATGCGAGACGATGCGGCTCATCGAATCTAGGCGGGTATAGAAGCGGCCGATATACGCCAGGAAGGCGACCAGTACACCAACGGTGATGTGGTGATGCGCCACCTGCCAGATACCGAAAGCCCACAGAATGAGCAGACCGATTTCGGTGAGCAGCGTCACCGTGGGTGTGAACATGCTCCACACCTTGTTCACGCGGTCGTTAATGGCCAGGTTGTGAGCATTGGCTGTGCGGAAACGGTTGGATTCGCGCTGTTCCTGAGCGAAAGCTTTGACCACACGGATACCCGGAATGGTATCGGCCAGTACGCTGGTCACTTCGGCCCACATACGATCGATCTTCTCAAAGCCGAAACGCAGCTTGTCACGCACAATGTGGATAAGCCACATGATCATGGGCAGCGGTGCCAGAGTCACCAAAGCCAGCCACGGATCAATCGACACCAGAATGGCCGCGGTCATTAGAATCATGATCACATCGGTAGCGAAGTCCAGCGCATACAGCGAGAGGAACACGCAGATGCGGTCTGATTCATTACCGATTCGTGCCATCAGGTCGCCAGTACGCTTGCCGCCGAAATATTCAAGGGACAGTTTCAGCAGGTGATCGTAAGTCGCCGTACGTAGGTCTGCGCCGATCCGTTCACTGACCAGCGCCAGAATATAGGTACGTGCCCAACCCAGCCCCCAGGCCACCAGCGCACTGGCCAGCAGGCCGCTCAGCAGCATGACGGTTAGACCCACCGGAATATGTTTGCCGTTCTGGAATGGAATCAGCACCTTATCCATCAGCGGCATGGTTAGGTACGGCGGCACCAGGGTGGCGGCCGTGCCGAGCAAGGTCAGCGTAAAGCCAATGATCAACTCTTTTTTATACGGCCGGGCAAAGCGCCACAAACGCAGCAGCGTCCAGGTAGAAGGCGATGTCAGGTTCTCGCTATAGCAGGCCGGGCATTCATCCTGGTCTGGCGGCAATGGTAGCCAGCAGTTCGGGCAAAGCGCCACCTCTTCGGTGGCGTCCGGCACGGCAACCGCTTCACCGGCTTCAATCCGTTGTTTTTCACGCAGGCTATCGAGCTGGCGCACCAGGCGCAGGGCCGAGGGGTTCTGGGCCAGCGTAAAGCGCCAGCAAGCCAAACGACCCGCTGGCGAAAGTAAATCCAGCGTGGCAATGCCCGCATGGTCAGAAAGCTTAAGCGTTTGGTCTATCGAAAGCGGCCAATGTGACCACTCACCCGTGTGCGACAGCGCATACAACCCCTGGTCGCTCAGGCAGATAAGGCCATGGGCAAACTGCAAATTGGCATCCAGATCGGTTTCAATCGTCGCCAGGATGGTTTCAGTCTCGGCCAGATGGGCACGCAGCGCCGGTAACCAGAACTCTGGCACCCGATGGGCATTAAGGGCGGCACGTGTGGCCTGCACGGAGGTAGCGGGTAGATTCAATTGTATGGTCTAACTGTGAACGCTTTCCGGTGGTCCGGAAAATTGGAATTCTGACAGATTAACGCACGGCGACGGGCTTTGGCTGACAGCAAACTACCCTTTTATCGATAAAAACTGCCGAATAGTCATCCGTTCCGATTCTGGTGCGTTATTGCCTTCAGATTCTGTTTACAATGGCATGAAAGCCAACCGAATTAGCAGCTGTTGTACCCGAACCGGAACTTTCCGGACGGAACTTTGACACTCCTGTAGCCTAGATGAGTCATAAAACCATAAAAATCATCGACATCAAGTCGATTCGCGGTCCAAACATGTGGACCTACGTACCGGTTCTGGAAGCCTGGGTAGATATTGGCGATCTGGAAGACTTTCCTTCAGACAAGATCCCGGGCCTGCCCGAACGACTGGTCGGCTGGCTCCCCGGTTTGATGGAACACCGATGTAGCTACGAGGAATACGGCGGTTTTGTCCGTCGCCTGCACGAAGGCACCTGGCCTGCGCACATTATGGAACACGTCACGCTGGAGCTACTCAGCCTGGCCGGTGTACCCGGTGGCTTTGGCCGCGCCCGCGAGGCAGACCGCCGCAGCGTTTACAAAGTGATCGTGCACAACCTGCACGACGAAGTGACCCGCCTGGCGCTCACCACTGGCCGCGACCTGATTATGGCCGCCATTGAAGACAAACCCTTCGATGTTGCAGCTGCGGTTGAAGAACTGAAAGATCTGGCCGAAGACCGACTGCTCGGCCCAAGCACCGGCAGCATTGTGAATGCCGCCATGGAACGCAAGATCCCCACCATGCGCCTGGCAGAAAACAACCTGGTGCAGCTGGGCTACGGCTCCAAGCAGCGCCGCATCTGGACGGCAGAAACCGACCAGACCAGCGCCATTGCCGAAACAATTTCCCGCGACAAAGACCTCACCAAGAGCCTGCTCAAAGCCTGTGGCGTACCGGTACCAGAGGGCGTTGTCGTAGAAACCGCTGATGACGCCTGGGAAGCCGCTGAAGATATCGGCCTGCCCGTGGTGGTCAAACCATCCGATGGCAACCATGGCCGCGGCGTCTTTACCAACCTGATGACCGAAGCCGAGGTCCGTACGGCCTTCTCGGTAGCAGTTGATGAAGGCAGTAGCGTTATCGTTGAGCGCTTTATCCCCGGCAACGAACACCGCCTGCTGGTAGTAGGTGGCAAGATGGTCGCCGCCGCCCGTGGCGACTTTGCGTTCGTTAAAGGCGATGGCCAATCGACCATCGAACAACTGATCGAGACCCAGATCAACAGCAGCCCGAGCCGCGGCCCTGCTGAAGAGAACACGCTGAACTTTGTACGCGTTGACTCGGCCGTCCGTCTGGAGCTGGAACGTCAGGGTCTCAACGCCCAATCCGTACCTGCCGCTGGTCATGATGTGCTGATCCAGCGTAACGGCAACGTATCGATTGATGTCACCGATGAAGTCCATCCGGAAGTTGCCCATGCAGTTGCCTTGGCAGCCCGTGTGGTTGGTCTGGATGTGGCCGGTATCGACCTCGTTGCCGAAGATATTTCCAAACCACTGGCTGAACAACGCGGCGCCATTGTGGAAGTGAATGCCGGCCCCGGCCTGCTGATGCACCTGCGCCCATCGGCCGGTACACCACGCCCGGTTGGCAACGCCATTGTGGATTACCTGTTTCCACCCGGCGAAGACTTCAACCTGCCGATCGTGGGCATTGCCGGTTCTCGTGGCAAAACACTGGTGGCGCAACTCATCGCCAGCCTGTTGCAACTGACCAGCATGAATGTCGGCCTAGCCTGTAGCAAGGGCATGTACTTCAACCAGCGCCAGCTGGATGATCGTCATTGTGCCGATTGGGAAAGCGGTCACCGCCTGATGCTGAACCGTCAGGTCGATGTGGCGATTATCGAGAACGATAACCGCGGCATCCTCAACGATGGTCTGCCTTACGAACGTTGTACCATTGGTGTGGTCACCAACCTGGACCCTACCGACACCGTACCGGAATGTGCCATTAATGATGCCGAAGGCATCTACAAGGTGATGCGTTCGCAGATCGATGTCGTACTGCCTAATGGTGCTGGCATCCTCAATGCGGATGATGCCGAAGTGGCCGACATGGCCCGTCTGTGCGATGGCGAAGTAATCTTCTTCAGCCGCTTTGGCGATGCTGCCTGTCTGGCTGAACACCTGGCCAAGAATGGCCGTGCCGTATTCAGTCGGGATGGTCAGATCGTTCTTGCCCGCGGTAACGATGTACAACCGCTCATGGCCATCAACAGTATTCCCCTGCTGCAACTCCGCAACGATGCACTCGAAAGCATCCTGGCCGCTGTTGCCGTAGGCGTTGCCATGAATCTCTCCCGCGAGATCATGAGCACGGGTATCCAAACCTTCAGTCACCTATAAACCATGGAAATCGTCCGTCTACGCGCACTCCGCGGCCCTAATCTCTGGGGTCGCCACACCATGATCGAGGCGCTGATCAACTGTACTGAAGATGAATGCCAGATCACCAATCTGGCCGGCTTCGAAACCCGTTTACGTTCCCGCTTTCCACAAATGGGCCCGCTCATTGCCGGTGGCCACAATGAACCACTCACCCTGGCTCACGCCTTGGAAGTGGTAGCACTGGGTCTGCAGGCTGCGGCCGGTTGCCCGGTAACGTTTAGCCGTACGGTACAAAGCCCGGAAAAAGGCACCTACATCACCGTGGTGGAGTACAGCGAAGAAGCCGTAGGCAAACTCGCGTTTGATCACGCCATGAAGCTCTGTCAGGCCGCCCGCGAAGATCGCATGTTCGATCTGAACGCCGCCCTGCACGAACTCAATGAACTGGACGAAGACCTGCGCCTGGGGCCAAGTACCGGCTCCATCGTCAATGCCGCTGTCGCCCGCAATATCCCCTTCCGTCGCATGACTGAAGGCAGCATGGTGCAGCTGGGCTGGGGCAGCAAACAGAAGCGTATTCAGGCAGCCGAAACCAGCCATACCAGCGCCATTGCTGAATCGATTGCACAAGATAAAGACCTCACCAAAACGCTGCTCTACTCGGCTGGCGTCCCTGTGCCGCAAGGTCGCGTTGTCACCAATCTGAAAGATGCACTGGCGGCTGCTGAATGGATTAAAGGCCCCGTCGTGGTCAAGCCACGTGATGGCAACCAGGGCAAAGGCGTGGCAGTTAACCTGCAAACGGCCGAACAGATTACGGCTGCGTTTGAAGTGGCCTACAAGATTAGCGATGAAGTCATTGTCGAGCGCTTCCTGCCCGGCCATGACTTCCGCCTGCTGGTCGTTGGTAACGAACTCGTTGCCGCTGCCCGTCGTGATCCACCCTATGTCATCGGTGATGGTCAGCACACCATTCGCCAACTCGTTGATGTGATCAATAGCGACCCGCTGCGCGGCGATGGCCATGCCACCTCGCTCAGCAAGATCCGTCTGGATGCCATTGGCCTGGCCACGCTAGAAGAACAGAAGATGACACCGGAATCGGTGCCACCCCGTGGCGTGCGCATCAACCTGCGCAAGAACGCCAACCTCAGCACCGGGGGCACCGCCACCGATGTAACGGACGATGTGCACCCCGATATGGCGGCCAGCGCGGTTGCCGCTGCCCACATGGTGGGTCTGGATATCTGCGGCGTCGATGTCGTGTGCGATAGCGTCTATCGTTCGCTGCAAGAACAAGGTGGCGGCATTGTTGAAGTAAATGCCGCGCCCGGCTTGCGTATGCACCTGAGCCCTTCTTACGGCAAAGGCCGCCCGGTGGGCGAAGCCATCATTCGTCAGATGTTTGCCCCGGGTGATAACGGCCGTATTCCTGTAGTTGCCGTATCTGGCACCAACGGTAAAACCACCACCATCCGCCTGACCGCACACCTGATTGCCCAGACCGGCAAACGCATCGGCATGACCACAACGGATGGCGTGTATGCCAATGGTCGACTCATCGACACCGGTGATTGCAGCGGCCCACGTAGCGCCCGCAATGTGCTCGGCCATCCGGATGTCGATGCCGCCGTTCTGGAAACCGCACGCGGTGGCGTACTACGCGAAGGCCTGGGCTTTGATCGTTGCGATGTGGCTGTCATCACCAACATTGGTGAAGGCGACCACCTCGGCATGAACTTCATCAACACAGCGGCCGAACTGGCTGCCGTGAAACGCGTGATCGTGCAGAACGTCTCGGCTGAAGGCACTGCCGTACTGAATGCAGCCGACCCGCTGGTGGCCCGAATGGCGCGTTACTGCACCGGCAATGTCACCTTCTTTGCCGCCCAGAGCGCTGCGCACCCGGTCATGGCCAAACACCGCGCCCAGGGGCACCGCGTCATCTATCGCGAGAACGGTGAAATCATCGCCGCTCAAGGCAAGGCGATGTTCCGTCTGCCATTGAAAGATATTCCACTCACCGATGGTGGCCAGATCGGCTTCCAGGTAGAAAACGTCATGGCCGCCGTTGGTGCTGCCTGGGCGCTGGATATCCCCTGGGAAAACATCGTTGCCGGTCTCGCCAGCTTTATGAGCGATGCCGAAACCGTGCCGGGTCGTTTCAACCGCTTTGATTACAAGGGCGCTACGCTGATCGCCGACTACGGCCACAACCCGGATGCGATCCGTGCGCTGGCTGACACCATTCACGACATGCCCGCCAAGCGCCGCTCGGTCGTTATTAGTGGTGCCGGTGATCGTCGTGACGACGACATCCGTCGCCAGACACGCATTCTCGGCAACGTCTTTGACTACGTGGTGCTTTACGAAGATGCCTGCCAACGCGGTCGCAGCGAAGGTGAAGTAGTGAAGCTACTGCGCGAAGGTCTGGACGAAGCGCATCAGGTCAAAGAGATTGACGAAATCAAAGGCGAATTCATCGCCATTGATAAAGCGCTCTCCAAGCTGGAACCGGGTGACATCTGCCTGATTCTGGTGGACCAGGTGGAAGAAGCTCTCGCCCACATCCAGAAGCGCGTTGCCGAAGCCGGTTAATTCCGGCCTCTCGTCACCATTGCCGATGCTTGCCGCCAGCAACCTCAGCTGCATTCGCGGCACGCAAACGCTGTTTAATGGTATCAACCTGCAACTGGATGCCGGGCAATGGCTTTATCTGCAGGGAGAGAACGGTGCCGGTAAAACCAGTTTGCTACGTATTCTGGCGGGGTTAGCACTCCCTGCCGAAGGCGAAGTGCTCTGGCAGAACACGCCCATCGCCCAACAGCGCATCCAGTACCACCAGGATCTGCTGTACATCGGGCACCATGCCGGGCTCAAAGAAGATCTCACACTCACAGAAAACCTGCAGGCACAGTGCCGCATGGATGGCTTACGCGTCAGCGATGCGGACATCCGCAATGCCCTCACCCGCATGGGTCTGGCCAAGCGCCAGCATTTGCCAGCGCGTGTGCTTTCTGCCGGTCAGAAACGCCGTGGCCTACTCGCCCGCGCCCTGCTACGCCCGGCCAAACTGTGGATTCTGGACGAACCCTTTAACGCCCTGGACGTGAACGCAGTTGCCGATGTGCAGGACCTACTCAAAGTTCACCTGGCAAATGGTGGGTTACTGGTACTGACCAGCCACCAGACACCCGATCTGGGCACCGATGCGCCCGGTTTTGTACTGAATCTATCGGGGAGCCGCTAATGCCCTTCACCCCGATTATCTCTGCCTACTTTGCCGCACTAAACCGGGACTTGCTGCTCGTTATGCGGCGCAAGACCGAAGTCCTTACTGCGCTCTTCTTCTTTGTCATTGTCACCACCCTGCTGCCACTAGGTATTGGGCCAGAGCCTGATCTACTGCGTAAGATCGCCCCCGGCGCCATGTGGATTGCCGCCCTACTGGCGACACTACTGGGCCTGCAACGCCTATTCGCAGCAGACCATGCTGATGGCACGCTGGAACAGATGGTGCTATCGCCAGAACCACTCAGCATTCTGGTAGCCGGCAAAATCACCGCACACTGGCTGGTTTGCGGTCTGCCACTCGTACTGCTGGCACCGGTCATTGGTTTGCAGTTCGATCTACCCGCCGATGCCATCGGTATCCTCATGCTCTCGCTACTCATCGGTACGCCGTTGCTCTCATTGATCGGCGCCATCGGTGCCGCACTCACACTAGGCGCACGGGGCAGCGCACTGCTCGTTTCGTTGCTGGTGTTGCCGCTCTATATCCCCACGCTGATTTTTGGCGCGGGTGCGGTTGAATCCTATATTGCCGGCCTGGGTGCCACAGGGCACTTCTCGCTACTTGGTGCACTGCTGATTCTGGCCGCTGCCTTTGCGCCCTGGGCAACCACCGCAGCACTGCGCATCTCATTGGAATAAAATAGCAGCATGATCAACTGGTTCAAATACAGCGCCCCCAGCACCTTCTACCCGCTCGCCGGGCGCATGATCCCTGTCTTCTGGACAATGGCCGCCATTCTGGGTGCCATTGGTCTGTACATCAGCTTCTTTGTCGCCCCAACCGATGCCCAGCAAGGTGAGGGATACCGCATTATTTTCATCCACGTACCCGCCAGCTGGATGTCGATGTTCATCTACTGCATCATGGCCTTCTGGTCGTTGCTGGGACTCACCTTCAATACCCGACTCTCCGGCATGATGAGCAGCGCTCTGGCCCCTACCGGTGCACTCTTTGCGTTTCTCTCGCTGTGGACCGGCGCGCTCTGGGGCAAACCCATGTGGGGTGCCTGGTGGGTGTGGGATGCACGCCTCACTTCCGAACTGATTCTGTTTTTCCTGTACATCGGTTTCATGGCGCTACAGGCAGCGATTGATGACCCGCGCCGTGCGGATCGTGCCGGCGCCCTGCTCTCACTCGTGGGCGTTGTGAATGTGCCGATCATCTACTTCTCGGTGAAGTGGTGGAACACGTTGCACCAGGGTGCATCAGTATCACTCACCAAATCACCCAGCATGGCTAGCACCATGCTCTGGGGCATGCTCATCATGGCCTTGGCTTTCTGGGCTTACACCATAGCCGTAGCACTCATGCGCGCACGCACCATCATGCTGGAACGCGAAGCTAATACCGAATGGGTGCAACATCTGCCTGATGTAAAGGAGGCCGCATAATGCAGTGGGCTAATGCCAGCGAATTCTTCGCTATGGGCGGTTACGCACTCTACGTGTGGGGCAGTTTCGGGGTTTGTGCCGTCGCGATGATTACGGAGCCACTGCTGGTGCGCCATCGCCGCAAACAGGCGATCAAGAATATTCGCAATAACTACTTCTCCTAACCTATTCAATGAAACCACGTCACAAACGATTTGCGCTGATTATCGGAGCGCTAGCGGTTATTGGTGCCGCAGCGGCGCTGATTCTCAATGCCTTTGAAGAGAACCTGGTGTTCTTCTTTACCCCGACACAAGTTGCCGCAGATGAAGCCCCCAAGAACCGTGCCTTCCGCATTGGCGGCATGGTGAAAGACGGTAGCGTGCAGCGCGATGGCGTCAATGTGCGTTTTATCGTAACCGATACCGCCCATGACATTCCGGTGACTTATACGGGCATCCTGCCGGATCTATTCCGCGAGGGTAAGGGTGTGGTTGCCCAGGGCAAACTGGATGACAACGGGACACAGTTCAAAGCTTCTGAAGTGCTAGCCAAGCATGATGAGAACTATATGCCGCCAGAAGCACAGCACGCATTGGATAAGGCGGCGGTTGAGAAAGCTTCTAAGACGCTCAAATAAGCACGTACGCTGAATACAGAACAGGGCGCCGAATTCTTCAATTTGGCGCCCTGTTTCTTTTGTACTGCTTTATTTGCTGCGGGATTTGGCTTCCGCAATGTTCTCTTGAATGAACTGTGCTTCTTTGGAATTAGGCTCTACCAACTTGAGCGACTTCTCCCAGTAACGAATCGCTTCGGGGAAGTTGCCCTGCTCAAAGGCTAAACCACCCGCCAGGAAAAGAATCTTGGGGTTCTTGGCATCAAGCTGCAGGGCTTTGTTTACCCAAGTGCGGGCGCCAACCATGTCACCCGAGCCAGCTAGCGCTTCTACGTAATCACCCATCAGATCCGGGTTCTTCTTGATAACTGGAAGAATGCGGTTATACGCCTTTACGGCATCGGCCGGGCGATTCATCACCAGATAGGCGCGGGCGAGCAACTGCCAGCCCTGAGCATCATCCGGGTTGGCTTCAAGCTTGGCGGCCAGACGCGCCACCATGACTTCAGGATCTGGGTCGCCTTTAACGCGCGCCGGATCCAGCGCTGCGGGGTTACCCACCTTGAGGTAAACCAGCGCACCGCCTACAGGAATTACAACCAACATCAGCACCACCAGCCAGCGGCCAGCGCTACGCTGCCCGCCTGTTGCTGCAGTTGGCGTGATTGTTTCTGCTACAGACGTTGCATCATCTTCATCAACCAGCCCCTGGCGGCTACGCTTACGCAAAAAGAGAATCAGGCCAACGATGCCGCCCGCCAGCAATGCAAACGGCCCCAACCAGAGCAGCACTGTGGTGGCTTTGAATGGTGGGTTATAGAGCACGTAATCGCCATAGCGACTCACCAGGAACTCGATAATCTCGTTATCGGACTTCCCTGCTTCAATCAGATGACGCACTTCACGGCGCAAGTCTTCTGCCAGATCCGAACGCGATGCAGCCAAGGTTTCGTTCTGGCAAACAAGGCAACGCAGGTTTTCTGAGATGGCGTTCAGACGTGTCTCGACCACCGGGTTTTGTGCCAGCGGCTGTGCTTCGCCCGCATAGGCAGCACTACTCGCAGCGATGAGGATGACCGCACAGGCTTTTACGAACCAGCTCATTGCGGCACTCCTTTTAATAGCGGCTCGATCAAGGTCTTGACGACTTCTGGCGTGAGTGGGCCTACATGCTTGTAACGGATCACACCGGCCTGATCGATCACATAGGTTTCCGGTACGCCGTACACGCCATAGTCGATGCCCACACGGCCATCGGCATCAAAGGCCGATAGCACATAGGGGTTGCCCTGCTGCTTGAGCCAATTGAGTGCATCGGGGCGTTGGTCTTTGTAATCCAGACCAATCACCGGCACATCCGGGTGACTACGTGCAAAGTCGATCAGTACTGGATGCTCGGCGCGGCAAGACACGCACCACGATGCCCAGACATTGAGCAGCCAGATACGTCCCTTCAGGTCTTCTGGCGCAAAGGTCAATTTGGGGTTTTGCAGTTGGGGCAAATCAAAAGTTGGCGCGGGTTTGCCCACCAGCGGCGACGGCACATAGCCCGGGTCTTTGGTTAGCCCACGCGCCAGAAAGAACACCAGTACGGCAAATGCCAGCAGCGGAATCAGAAACCACCAGAAACGTTTCATCAGGATGCCACTTTCTCTTCGATTGCGTCTTGCTCTGCGTCAGTCTTACGTAAGCGATAACGACGATCAGAGGCGGCGAATATGCCACCCAACGCCATGAATGCGCAGCCTGCCCAGATCCAGCTCACGAAAGGTTTGTAATACACACGCACTGCCCAAGCATTGTTGGCGGTGGGCTCACCCATCGAGACATATAGATCTCGCGTGATACTGCTGTCGATGCCAACTTCAGTCATCGGCATGGTCGATGAAAAGTAGTTACGCTTCTCGCTATAGAGGGTGCCAGAAATGTGTGATGGCTCTGCCACCGGGGCGTAGGTTACCTGCGCGCGCGTGGCTTCGTAGTTAGGGCCGCGCACTTGCGTTACCCCTTGTAACGTGAGGCGTGTGTCGTGAATGGTGACGGTGTCGCCAGGGGCCATGCTGACATCCCGCTCGATCTGATAGCTACTGACGAAAGTCACACCAATGACAAAGACTGCCAGGCCCAGGTGAGCCAATTGCATGCCCCAGAAGGCACGCGGTGGCCAACTGCTTCGTACGCGCACAATGATCTGACGTACTACCGATGCCATGACCCAAACCGCCAGGCCAGCACCAATGGCAATCATGGGACGCCATGCCCCCATCAGCAGCGGCAACAGGATCGCAGCCAATATGGCCAGCACCGCTTCGATCTTGAGTGAAGCGAGTAACGGGCGTAGCTGATCTTCTTTCCAGCGCGCCATAGAACCTAGCGGCAGCACCAGCAGCAGCGGCAGCATGATGGGGACAAATACCGCATTGAAGTACGGTGGGCCTACCGATAGCTTGCCGAGGTTGAGTGCATCCACAATCATGGGGTAGATGGTGCCCAGCAAGACAGCGCCCGCACCAGCCAGCAACAGCACGTTATTAATTAGGAGCAGCGTTTCGCGCGATACCAATGCAAACGCACCGCCGCGTCCTACCGTGGGTGCGCGCCAGGCAAATAGTGCGAGCGATCCGCCCACCACGATGGCCAAGAACACCAGAATAAACACACCGCGTGCCGGGTCTGCCGCGAAGGCATGCACGGAAGTGAGTACGCCCGAACGGACGATAAAGGTGCCCAGCAACGAAAGTGAAAACGCGCTAATGGCCAACAGCACGGTCCAGTTTTTGAAGCTGCCCCGCTTTTCTGAAACGGCCAGCGAATGAATCAGCGCCGTACCGACCAGCCATGGCATGAAGGAGGCGTTTTCTACCGGGTCCCAGAACCACCAGCCGCCCCAACCCAGTTCGTAATAGGCCCAGTTAGACCCCAACGCAATACCGATGGTAAGGAAGATCCAGGCTGCCAATGTCCATGGGCGCGACCAACGGGACCAGGCCGCATCAAGACGACCGGCCATTAGCGCGGCAATCGCAAAGGCAAAAGCCACCGAGAAACCGACATAGCCCATGTACAGCATGGGTGGATGAAAAACGAGCCCTGGGTCTTGCAGCAGCGGATTGAGATCACGCCCCTGCTGTACGGCAGGCAACAGGCGGGTAAAGGGATTAGAGGTAAACAGAATGAAAGCAATAAAACCAAAGGCAATAATGCCCAATACGCCCAGCACGCGGGCCACCATCTCTACTGGTAGCGAACGGGAGAACAATGCGACTGCCACTGTCCAGGTAGCCAAAATGCAAACCCAGAGCAGCAGCGAACCTTCGTGACCACCCCAGACGGCGCCAAAGCGATATTCCATGGGCAGCATGGAATTGGAATGCTGAGCCACGTATGCAACCGAGAAGTCGTTGGTAAGAAAGCTCCAGGTCAGGCAGAAAAACGCAGCGGCCATCAGAATGAATTCTGTGAGAGCCAAAGGACGCGCTAAGCGAACCCAGGCCACAACCGAACGCTGCCCACCGAACAAGCCCAGAATTGCCAGAAACAGTGACACAAACAGCGATAGCGACAGGGCGAATTGCCCAAGCTCAGGAATCATGCGTAAACCCTTAAATAACGCTTGTCGACTATCACCGGAAAGACCCCGGAAACTCGTAGGACAATAAACGTTTATTGAATGCATGATGCTAATGGAGCCAGCCCCCCGATGCAAGCTGTGAGAACAGGGTAAACTCCCGATAATTCAAGGAAATCAGCGTTTCGCTGGTCGTTACCTACCCCTCTTTCTCCGGTTACAACATGGTCTGGGCCTTTGCCACCGATTCCACCTGGATTTACCTGATCCACCCGCTGATCGTATTGCTGTTTGCCGTACGGATTATCTGGGTGCGCCGCCCGCCTGGTGTGGCGATGGCGTGGGTTCTGATCGTAACAATCATGCCGATTGTGGGGATTACGTCTTATCTACTGATCGGTGAACGCCCGATTGGCCGAGCGCGCACCCGTCGTATTGAAGAAATTGCCCCCGCCTACAACCGAATGACGTCGCTATTTGACGCGCGTTTCTCTAACACCACCGATCAGATCAGCGAGAAATTCCGCGCCATGGCCAAGCTGGCCGAGCACCACGGTGGCATGCCTCCTGTACCCGGCAACCAGCTCACCCTGTACTCGGATGCGCAGACCATTCTGCACAGCATGATTGCCGATATTGATCAGGCACGTACCCGTTGCGATGTGGAGTTCTATATCTGGAACCCGGGCGGCACTGCCGATCTGGTGGGCGAAGCGCTGATGCGTGCAGCCGCACGTGGTGTTGCTTGCCGCGTGCTACTGGATGAACTGGGCAGCAGCACCTTCTGGAAGAGCGAATGGCCCAAACGTTTACGTGATGGCGGCATCAAACTGGTGAAGGCCTGCGCCATTCATCCCCTACGCTTGCAATTTGGCCGTGCCGATTTGCGCTTGCACCGCAAGATCGTGGCGATTGATCAGCATATCGCCTGGACCGGCAGCCTGAATCTCGTTGACCCGGCTTTCTTTAAGCAGGATGCCGGTGTGGGCGAGTGGGTCGATGCCATGGCCCGTGTGGTTGGCCCGGGTGCCGTTGCACTGACCACGGTGTTTGAAGGCGACTGGGCCATTGAAGGTGGCAACATCCAGGGCTTTACCCAGTTTCTGGATCAGATGACCGTAACACCGGTACCTGAGCCTATTGGTGATCTGGCCGTACAGGTGGTACCCACCGGCCCAAGCTACAAAATTGCGAACATGTCGCACATGCTGTTGAGTGCCGTATTAGATGCTCGCAAAGAGGTGGTGCTCACCACGCCCTACTTCGTACCGGATGAGGCACTGTTCCAGGCACTGCAAACGGCTGCCTGCCGTGGCGTGGATGTGACGCTCATCGTGCCACAACGTGTGGACTCCAAACTGGTGCGTTATGCCAGCCGCAGCTACATGGGCGACCTGTTTTCGGCCGGCGTGAAGATCCAGCAATTCACCGGCGGTCTGCTCCACACCAAGAGCCTGGTGGTGGATCGCGAATTCACCCTCTTCGGTTCGGTGAATCTGGATATGCGCAGCCTGCGTCTGAACTACGAAATTACACTGATGATCTACGATGCCGGATTTAGCCAACAGGTACGCGCATTGCAGGATCAGTATCTCGCCCGTTCTATCCCGATTGATCCGGCGGCCTGGGCAGATCGCCCATTAAGCGAACGCTTAAAAGAAAACGCTGCCCAGTTAATGGCACCTCTCCTCTAATCGAATTGCACCCATGCTTAGCTATCGTCACGCCTTCCACGCCGGCAACCCTGCCGATGTACTGAAACACCTGGTCTGGATTCAGGTACTGGATTACTACACCCAGAAAGATAAACCCTTCATGGTGCTGGATACGCACGCCGGTGCAGGGATGTATCTGATTGAAAGTGATATGGCCCGTAAAACCGGTGAGTGGTCTACGGGTATCGGGAAACTGTGGGAACAGGCCGACGAGGATTTACCTGAATCAGTGCAGCGCTATCGTCAGGTGGTGAAAGCCGCAAACGCCAGCCCTGTCCTAAAGCACTACCCAGGCTCGCCGTGGATTTCCGGCTATTGCACGCGCCACGCCGACCCACTCCGTTTCTTTGAGCGTCACAGCACCGATGCACCATTACTGGCACAGGCACTGCGTTTTGTACAAAAGCGTACGCAGATCAACGTGGCTGATGGCCTGGCTGGTCTTAAAGCCTTAATGCCGCCGCCACAACGCCGTGCTGCTGTATTGATTGATCCTTCTTACGAAGACAAAACAGACTACGGCAAAGTGGTCGCCAGCCTGCGCGATGCCGTGCAGCGTTTTGCGACTGGCACTTATGTGCTGTGGTATCCAATACTGGCGCGTCGTGAAGCTGTGGAGCTGGCAGATCGTCTGGTGAAGTTGGATTTGCCCAGCTGGTTGCACGTCACCCTATCCACCCAACCCCCGGCGACGGATGGTCTGGGCATGACGGGTAGCGGTTTGTTTATTGTGAATCCGCCGTGGACACTACCGCAGACGCTGGAAGAGACCCTGCCCTGGCTGAGCGATACTTTGGGCGAACCCGGCAATGCTGGTTTTACGCTGGACTGGCAGATTCCTTAAGCCTTCTTAAACCGCTCAGGACTTCGCGGTTTTTGCTTCCAACGTTTCCCAGCTTTCCAGTAGCACGAGCAACTCTTCTTCAATCGCTGCGAGGCGATTGGAAATGGTTTCCCCAGCGGCCGGGTCTGTCGCGTAAATCGTCGGATCGTTTAACTTTTCGAGCAATGCCGCTTGTTCAGTTTCCAGTGCTTCAATCTGGCCAGGCAGAGCATTTAACGCCTGCTGCTCTTTATAGCTGAGCTTGGCGGCGCGGCCTCCCGATGCAGGTGTTGCTTTCGCAGGTTTGCTCGGTGCTTTAAGGCTCGCCGCCTTTTCTGCGGCTTTGCTTTGTGTGGCATGCCACGCAGCCCAATCACTATAACCGCCAACGAATTCACGCCACTGACCATCCCCTTCGGCCGCAATGACTTGCGTCACCACGTTATCGAGGAAGCTACGGTCATGGCTGACCAACAGCAAGGTGCCCTGGTAATCCTGCAGCAGGCTTTCCAGCAATTCCAGCGTGTCGATATCCAGATCGTTCGTCGGTTCATCCAGCACCAGAATATTGGCCGGGCGTGCAAACAGACGCGCCAGCAACAAACGGTTACGCTCACCACCCGAGAGTGATTTCACGGGTGAACGAGCACGTTGCGGCGAGAAGAGAAAATCGCCCAGATACGTCATCACATGCGTACGTTTACAAGCCACTTCCACATAATCCGAACCCGGGGAAATGACTTCATGTAGCGGTGCTTCGGGATCCAGTGCCGTACGGAACTGATCAAAGTACGCTACCTGTTGCTTGGTGCCACGCTTTACAGTGCCACTATCCGGTTCGATCTCACCCAGGATTAAACGCAGCATGGTGGTTTTACCCGCGCCATTAGGCCCAATCAAACCCACACGATCACCACGCATGATGCGGCCACTGAAGTTATCAATGATCTTTCGACCTTCGTACGACTTCGATACGTTAATCAGGTCTGCCACCAGTGCACCCGATGTATCGCCCGAGTCGACACGCATAGCCACCTGGCCCTGCTGGTTACGACGGGCAGCACGCTCAGCACGCAGCTGATCCAGGCGCTGCACACGGAACACGGCACGTGTGCGTCGTGCTTCTACGCCTTTGCGAATCCAGATTTCTTCCTGCGCCAGCAATTTGTCCGCCCGCGCCTGCTCCAGCGATTCTTCGTGCAACCGCTGCGCTTTACGTTCCTGATATTTGGCAAAGGAACCGGGGTAGCTACTCAACAGTCCGCGATCCAGTTCCACAATGCGGGTTGCCAGACGATCAAGGAAACGACGGTCGTGGGTAATGAAGAGCAAGGCAACGTTACGAACCAGCAGCAGGTTTTCCAACCAGTCGATGGCGACAATATCCAAGTGGTTGGTAGGCTCGTCGAGCAACAGCACATCCGGCTCACACACCAGGCCACGAGCCAACGCAACACGCTTTTTCTGACCGCCGGATAGGTCATCAACAATGGCATCCGGATTCAAATGGAACTCGGCAATCACCCGCTCTGCCAAGGCATTCTGTTGCCAGGCATCAGATGCTTCCAACTCATGCTGTAAACGGGCCAGCTCATCCAGTGCTGCCGCACGTTCACTCTCTGGCATATCGGCCAGACGGTGCGATAAGTCGTGATAACCCGCCAAGAGGCGTGATTGTTCACCCAGACCACCGACGACTGCTTCGAACACCGTAGCACCCGCCTCAAACTCTGGTTCTTGTGCCACATAGGTAATGCGTAGATCCGGTGCCTTCCAGATCTGGCCATCATCCAGTGCACGCAATCCAGCAATGGCTGCCAGCAACGACGATTTGCCAGTGCCATTACGACCAATGAGCGCAACGCGCTCACCCGCATCAATCTGGAATTCCACATGGTCTAACAGGGGCACATCGCCATAGGCCAGGCAGCCGGCATTCACTGACAACAGGGGCATATCAATATCCGGTCAATTTTTTTAGGTCGGCCAATACTTCAGCGCTATGCTCGGCCACCGATACATCGGTATAGACCTTGGCAACACGGCCATCCGGATCGATCACGTAGGTGTAACGACGGGGAAACCCGGTAATACCCAGATTCATCCAGGCACCATACTGACGTGCGAAATCACCATTGGCATCGGATAGCAGCGGAAACGGTAAATGAAACTTGAGTGCAAAGGCCGCATTAGCCGCTGGCTTATCGGCACTGATGCCCACAAGCACGATGCCCATCTGCTGAAAGCTGTGCCAGTCATCACGGAAATTGCAGGCCTGACGCGTGCAACCCGGTGTATCAGCCTTGGGATAAAAATACAGCACCACCCAATGGCCACGGTAATCGGCCAGCTTGTGTTGCACGCCACGTGTATCCGGCAGGTCAAAGGCGGGGGCAGCTGAGCCCACGGCTGGCAAGCTACCATCTCCAGCCTTTGCGCTTGCCTGCGAACGCCATAGCCAGACCAGCAGCGCAATAACAACCAGGGTAATGAGATATTTCATAGAAGACGGGATCCGCTAAATGGGCAAGCTGGTGTCCCCGAGAGGAATCGAACCTCTAATCTTCCCTTAGGAGGGGAAAGTTATATCCATTTAACTACGGAGACGACAGGCGGAATTATACCGGCTGCAGACTAAGAGTCCCCTTGTCATAGAAGCTCAGCTGAATAGGACACTTCCCTCTTAAGAAAGGGGTCGAGCCTTCGAATTGTTTCGAGGACGCCAACCCCATTCGGGAGAAATCTAATCGAACAGTATTCAACTTCTTCCTGGGCGGCTTCGAGTGCTCGAGAAACCACCAACGTTTATACGAGTTGGTGGTTTTTTTGTGTCCATGCGCCGGATGAACCGACCAACAGAATACACAGACTGCTGCGGGTCGCAATTGGAGTTATAGCAATTTTGTCGTTGGTGTGTCGATTGCCAACCACAAGCAGCCTATCTACTTTAGCGCACGGCTTCCTTAAAGAATAATTCCTGTTATGTGTGCGACGGGAGTGAGCGAAACTCACGCCCTTTTCTATTGGAGGCGATCTCAGCGCAATAAACTTATATTAAGGGCGTCAAGCAAACAGGGGGCACGCATACCGATTGATAGAGTCCGTGCTACGCCATATGAGGTATAGGCGGTCAAGCATCAAAAGCCGCACAATTCCCCACTGTGTTACTCGGGTTTTTTATGCACCCATCGGGTCAAAGGCCATGTCCATTGAATTGATTTGCCCTGCAGGTAATCTGCCATCGCTAAAAATTGCAGTCGACAATGGGGCGGACGGTGTTTACATCGGCTTAAGAAATGCCACAAATGCACGCGCGTTTCCTGGTCTTAATTTTGACCTTAAAACCGCCCAAAATGGTATTGCATACGCCCATAGCCGTAATAAAAAAGTCCTACTTGCACTTAACACCTTTCCTCAGGGACATCGCTGGTCCGAATGGACAGATGCGGTCGACCAAGCAGCAGAATTGGGGGTCGATGCCGTCATTCTTGCCGATACGGGCCTGCTTAAGTATGCAAGCAAGACGCACCCACAGCTACGCTTGCATCTATCTGTGCAAGGGTCCGCTACCAGTTATGAGGCGATCAATTTTTATCGTGACCATTTTGGTATTCAACGCGCTGTTCTACCCAGAGTCCTATCTCTTGCCCAGGTGGATAACATTATTTCGAACACGGAAGTAGAAATTGAACTTTTCGGGTTCGGCGGCCTTTGCGTTATGGTTGAGGGACGCTGCATTCTCTCGTCCTATGTGACTGGCGAGTCACCCAATACCGCCGGCGTATGCTCACCTGCAAAATCCGTTCGCTGGCAGCCTTCCCCCGAAGGTCTGGAATCCAGACTTGGTGATGTGCTCCTAGATCGGTATTCGGATGATGAGAAAACTGGCTACCCGACCCTATGCAAGGGAAGATTCACTGTAGGTGACGATACTTATTACGCCCTCGAAGAACCGACAAGTCTGAACACGATTGAGCTGCTCCCCGAAATGCTCAAGATGGGCATTTCGGCAGTTAAGATTGAAGGCCGGCAACGCAGCCCGGCCTATGTCGCGCAGGTTACTCGCGCCTGGCGAACCGCGATTGATGACGCTTTATCGAGCCCTACTGCCTTCAGCGTCCGGCCAGAATCCATGAGCACCCTGGAAAGTCTTTCGGAAGGGCAGCAAAATACGTTGGGCGCCTATTACCGGTCTTGGAAATGACGCGATGAAGCTTTCACTTGGTCCTATCCTCACGTACTGGCACCAGCATGACGTTCGCGAATTTTACGAGCAGTCTCTCGATTGGCCTGTAGATATCTACTACCTTGGCGAAGTCGTATGCTCTCGTCGGCACGAAATGCGCCTTGAAGACTGGCTTGAAATTGCTGCGCTACTGGGCGCCGAAGGGCGTGAAGTCATTCTTTCTTCGCAGGCGCTCCTTGAATCGGAATCTGACTTAAAAAGACTCCGTAAATTATCGGACAACGGCATATTTGCGCTGGAAACAAATGACATGAGTGCGGTACAGCTCAACCAAGGGCGGCCATTTGTCGCGGGTACCCATCTCAACATCTATAACAAGGCAACGCTCGATCTCTTGTACGAATTGGGCGCGTTTAGGTGGATCCCACAAGTCGAACTATCCGGGACCCAGATTCGAGAGCTTCTGGATAGCGCGGCCTACGCAATAGAGACCGAGGTATTTGCTTATGGACGATTACCTCTGGCGTTTTCTTCTCGATGCTTTACGGCGCGATATTACGATCTACCCAAAGATGATTGCCAGTTCAAATGCCTAGAGCATCCGGCTGGGCTTCAATTAAAAACGCGAGAGGACAAAGATTTTCTTGTGTTAAACGGTATCCAGACGCAATCAGCAAAAATTCACTGTTTGCTGGATGAGATCGACGAGATGCGGGCGATGGGCGTTGGTGCGCTGCGAATTAGCCCGCAACCAGCCGGCACCGGTGAAATTCTCAAGGCTTACCGAAAGCTTCTGGACGAGGAGATTAGCAGCCCTGATGCCCTTAAAGAGATTAAAACGCACGCGATTGATCTGCATTGCAACGGCTATTGGCATGCCATGCCTGGAGCACACTGGGAGGCTGTCGCATGATGTTCCAAGTCAAGCAGCTCGCGACCAGGTCTATTTCGCGCCTGCCTACCTGGCCGCCTTCTCTTGTTTTTGCCCAGATTCTCAATCGTGTTTTGAAGCCCTTGATCTCCGATGGAACACTCTCGCCGCTGGATGGCAAGCAACTCAAGGTCTGCGTCATCGACTTGGGCTTCATTCTGGATTTTTCAGTCAGCTGCGACAGGTTCGTTCCCATTTCTCCGACGTCACACCCGGACCTGACGCTATCCGCGACACTTAAAGATTTTTATAAATTGGTAACACGGCAAGAGGATCCTGACACCTTGTTTTTCAATCGCCGCCTACTGATCGAAGGTGACACCGAGCTTGGTCTTATTGCTAAAAATGCCCTAGATAGTATGGACTTGCCCCATCCCATCCTGTCGTTATTCAACCTGGTCAACAAACTCAATGCACTCAAAGTTAATCGGAACAGCGCGAAGCCTACTGTTTGATGGCGCTGTCGCAATTGTGACCATACCCATTGGCATCATTCTGGGTTTGTTTGGCTTCGCGCTACCCTTGCGATCACGGTTCTGGCTGGTCAAATGTTGGCGGCACGCCTTTAGCTTCTTTGAGCGTCATTTGCTGGGCATCCGGGTCGAGGTTACTGGCGCCGAACATATCCCCAACGAGCCATGCATCATCATTTCCAACCATCAATCAGCCTGGGAAACTGTGGGCCTTCAGACACTTTTCACGCCCTGTGTGTTTGTTCTCAAGGAAGATTTGCTGAAGATTCCATTCTTTGGCTGGGGGTTGGCCTCCGTCAAAATGATCGCCATTGATCGTGATGCTTCAAAGGCAGCGTTAAAAAAGGTGGCGGAGCAAGGCATTGACCGGCTCAACCGGGGGATTTCGGTTGTCGTCTTCCCAGAAGGAACGCGTGCCGACCCGCATTGCGTTCTCCCATTTCAGATCGGCGGGGCTTATCTTGCCAGCAAAACTCATGCTCCGGTTGTTCCAGTCTCTCATAACGCAGGCACCATCTGGGCGAGGGGATCCCGCATCCGGGGCCCGGGCGTCATTAAAGTCATTATTGGCGAACCGATCATGCCGGGATTAAAGGCACAGGCGCTCAACAAACGGCTTGAAGACTGGATGCACAGCCAGATCCTGCCCGTTGATTCATCCACACCATGAATCAGGTCGGCAGATGCTATTGAGGCACCCCAGATAACCATGTTTCATTCAATCGCGCCCGTCTGGCTTGTCGGCTTCAGACCGTTTTTTATCGCGACTTGCGTGACCGGTGCGCTATTCCCCATGTTTTGGGTCAGCCTCTACAGCGGGGGCATTGAGCCCACCGCGCCTTTATTCAACCCTTACCTTAGCCAGCTGCATTGGCATATGCATGAAATGTTCTTTGGCTTTGGCTGGGCGCTTCTTGGCGGCTTCCTGCTCACGGCTTCAAAAAACTGGCTCGGCATTCGGGGTGTACACGGTTTAACGCTGGCGGGGCTGGTTGCGCTTTGGGTATTGGATCGGATCGCGATGGCACAGGGCGGCAGCTGGTCGGAAACCACCGTGTACGCACTTTCTTTGCCGTTCATAACCGCCATTGTCCTTCTACTAGAAGTTGATTTACTCAGCAATCACGCGAAGGACACGTATCGCGACAATTTTTATTTTGCCCTTTCCCTCCCTGTTTTTATCATTGCCAAGATTGCGTTGCTCAGCAACCAAGCCGACCCAGCGCTTGGCACATCGATGACCCTTGGCCTTTTTAGACTATGCTTCCTGATAATGCTCGAAAGAACACTGGAGGCTTTCATGAAGGGCAGCTTTGGGATCACCTTGAAACGTATTCCATTGATCGATCATGTCATCAAGTCCATCGGATTTATACTTATCTGGGCGTACTGGATGGACACGACACTGTCGACGCTACTCAAGCTAACATTGGGTATCATAATGGTGATACGCTTCTTATATTGGGAGCCCGTCAGGGCGCTGAGCCGGATTGACATTGGCGTTATGTACCTAGGCTATGTGGCAATCTCAGCAAGTCTATTCTTGCAGTGCCTGCCCGCCCAATACATTCAATTTGGAAGCTCCCTTGCAACGCATACATTCACACTTGGCGCCATTGGACTTATTGCGCCTGCCATGATTATCCGGATAAGCAAAGGGCATACTGGGCGGAAGGTTACATTCACCAACACAGACAAGATTTGCATCTATCTGATGATGTCGGCGCTTGTATTCCGCATCGGTGTGCCATTCTTTCTCCCTGATCTATACACTGCCTGCCTGACGCTTTCAGCAGTCTGTTGGTTTGCCACGTTCACAATCCTTGGCCACCAGTACATTCCCGTTTTATTGGCACCGCGCGTTGATCAGCGCGAACACTAATCCAATAAATATTTACCGCAACCGGTTTTGCGGCGATCAAGCAGCCAGCTATTTACACCGTAACTCTACTTGCGGGAGCCGTGTTATCGCCAATTAATAATTAGATTGGGTTGGAAACTGGGAATTTCATGGCGAACAGCTATTCCGGCCTAGTTTTCTTGTGCTCACCATCGGGAAGAAGGGTTTGAGCTTACCCGCTTCCTCCCCCAAAAAATTTGCCACATCCATATTTGCGACGACTGTTTTTTAATCCTGCCTCAATCCAGGCCTCCAAAGCACCTCAAACAAAGAATGGGATAAGCTGGTTAACCTCGGCGGTAATTCTAGGTGGCTTTGTTGGGTAAGATTCAGAAATTATTATCAGCCATACTATTTATTGCAGGCACCAAGTTACTGTCTTCAATTTTCTGATGTGCCCTAAGTCTGTCGATCGCTAACGCTTATCAAAGGCTGTTGCTCCGCTAAGGTTTGTCCGATGCACACGTATATCTCGTCGACAAACCCTGCATGTGGGGTCTGGATATCAAGTGCAACTTTCCCAGTTTCTAGTGACAGGATATTGTCACCCTTCTCGAGCCAATCACCTTTTCTTACCAGCAGATCCAGCACATAAACATCTCCACGCGCACAATCACCGCATGATTTCCAGCATTCTGGATACTTTGGCATTAATACAATTTGCAAGCCCATCTTTTAACAACGCCCCTTGATAACACAAAAGACATCTGGATCTTCTCCGTGCTCTAACAAAAGACGCCTGACGCGTTCCTGCCACATCTGGCCAAATAGATTACCCTCTTCTTCATTTGCATTTCCATTCAGACACTTCTGGAACAATATCTTCAAATCTCGCTGCACAGAGACTTTGGACAAGTCTACTGAAACGTGCACATTACTGAGCGCGTCCCGCCGAATGAACCTAACCTGTCTTACACCCGAGACTCCGAATGACATTAGATCATTCCTAAAGAAGATACCATTTAGACCTTTAAATCCATCTGCACCAGCTGCTCCTGTGATCATCTGTACAACTGCTGCCATTACACCTGTGGTGCCAACATTTCTATCTTCTAGAAACTCGATGCGGACACCTCCGCGCATCGGCAACTCATCAATGTATAAGGACCTCAGAGCCAGTGCCGTCATCCAATAGGATGACGCGACTGTTGGACAGGAGTGTCCAGTCAGCTTTATCGCATCTTCATATTTATATTCGAGAAGGCCGCCTTCGCAAGAGCCTAGAAATGCTGCCAACGGGTCGCACACTGTAATACTAGGTATCTGCTCAATGAAGTCTGGGAATTTCATTACGCACGCATCTTCATAAAATCAATGATCACCGCGCCGTCTTTGTTTTGCAAATACTGAAAGATTATCTTTGAGCCATATCTCACCACAAGCTTACGGATGATCGTTATTGGATTTTGATCAATGAACACCCGAAGGAGTTCACCAGCGCGCAACTCGGCTATTGCTGCGACTATGGCCCGTTCTGTAGGCAAACCTCGGCTATCAACTACGTAGAACGGATAAATGTGTGTGGCATCAAACGCAATGTATTCCGATGATCTCATCACATTACCTGCACAGAAAGCCGCGCAGTGTTATTTACGTATAAAGTCAATCACGATAGCGCCCGGTTCATACGATTGATACTTCACCTCAATGCCTGCCCCATATTTGCTGTTCAACTGCTCCAGAAGAGGGAGCGGATTGTGATCATTGCAAAACCGCATTGTTTCACCTGGGGTTAGTGCATCAATAGCACCAAAAATTGCTGCATGCCTAAATCGCTTTGCAACACCTCTCGCATCAAATGCGTAGATCCCTTCAACACTGACGTGATTACTCGCACATCCACTCATTATTTTCTCCGACAAAACCGAACATTTCGATCAGGCAATTATCGGGCCCTCGGTCATATGTTGAAATATGCTATTCGGAGTAAGAACTAGGTATTTATAGGTAGTAAATTATCCGCAGATTCGGATAAGTCCTCCAAGTGGAGTTCGTGACGTTCAGCTCGCACCGTTTATCAGCGTTAACGGGTTTTATTGACTTCTTCACTTGCAAAACGGCCTTCAAACTAATGCTCTCTCAAATTCGGGACAAATATAAACTCCCCATGCTTTGGCTGGCTGCTAATAACCCAAATCTGATCGTATGATCCTATGCTGTTTTTTCTAGTCGCTCACGTAAAAACTCAATAAACCGTTGAGTCTTTGCTGGTAACAATCGAGTCTCTGTCATTGCGTAGACTGGCGTTGGTGGTCCTTCCCATTTAGTCAAAATGCGTTGTAACCGCCCTTGTGCCACATCGTCGGCCACGATCTCTGCTGGGAATATGGCAATGCCCATATCCAGAGTTGCCAGTTTGCGGATCATGCCAATGCTATTGATTTGAAAACGGCCTTTGACCGATACCTGAATGGACTCCGTAAAGTTTTGCAGCATCCAGGTACTGCCTTTAGTGGTTTTAAACCCCAGGCAATGATGCTGCTGCAAATCTGATGGATTTTTTGGTTCTCCAAATTGTTCCAGATAGCGTGGGGAGGCATAAACGTAACAAGGCAACTTTGCTAACAATCGGGCAACCAGGTTTGAATCAGATGGGTTACCCATCCGAATAGCGACATCAAACGGCTCCGAAACCAAATCAACGAGGCGCGGTGTCAGATCAAGATCAAAGCTAATGCCCGGATACAGTTTGGCGAACTCAGCAATCAGAGGCGCTAGATAGATATTGGCAAAGTCCACAGGCAAGGAGGCGCGTATCGTTCCCGTTGGTTGTGCCAGCATAGAATCCAACTGTTCATGAGCCAGCTTGGCCTCATCAACAATGCGCTTGCATCGCTCAAAGTAGATTTGCCCCGCCTCAGTTAATTCAATCTTTCTGGTCGTTCGGTGAAGCAAACGAAGCCCTAGCGTCTTCTCTAAGTTACTAATACGGCGCGACACGGTTGAATTCGGTATCCCCATGGATTCAGAAGCATTACGAAAGCCTTTGGCTTTCACTACCTCCACAAACAAGGCCATATCGTTTAACAGCTCCATTCACTGCTCCATTGGTGGATCAATCATTTCGATTTTTACCACTTTATCTACTATGGGTAAACAGAGATGATGCAACCTACTTAACGCATTGAGGACCTCACCATGGACAAACTATTCACCCCGGTTCAAGTTGGGCGCTATACGCTTCGCAATCGCCTTGTTATGGCACCAATGACACGCTCCCGCGCCAATGAAGAGGGTGTACCCAGTGATTTAGTGGCTACCTATTATGGCCAACGCGCCGGGGCTGGGTTGATTATTTCGGAAGGTGTTTTCCCTTCAGCAATGGGCAAGGGTTATGTGCGAACACCAGGGCTTGTGACCGATGAACATGTTACCGCCTGGAATAAAGTCACCGACGCCGTTCACGCCAAAGGCGGTCGGATATTCATGCAGGTTATGCACTGCGGTCGGATTTCACACCCTTCAATGCTGCCAAATGGAGCACAACCGATGGGCGTTTCTGCGATCAAGCCCCAAGGCCAAACCTGGACCAATGAAGGCATGCAAGAGTTTGTAACACCGCGCGAAATGAGCACCGGAGAGATCGCGGAGGTTATCAATGATTACCGCATGGCAACGCGTCGTGCCCTTGAAGCCGGTTTTGACGGTGTTGAACTCCATACGGCTTCTGGCTATCTACCGGAACAGTTTCTGTCCTCTGGGAGCAACCACCGAACTGATCAATACGGCGGTTCAGTTGAGAACCGCGCCCGTTTTGTCCTAGAAACCTTGAAGGCTATGATTGCCGAGGCTGGTTCAGATCGCGTCGGGATAAAGATTTCACCGGAAATGAACTTCAATGACATTAGCGATGCTAATCCCCAAGAGACCTACAGCTTCTTGGTTGATCAAATTAAGGACTTGAACCTTGCCTACCTTCATGTCGCACTCTTTGGCACACCAGTGGACTACCACTCGATGCTGCGGCCCCGTTTTAAGGGTGCCTATTTAGTCGGTGGTGGTTTAAACAAAGAGAAAGCAGAAGCGCTTCTGGAAGAAAACAAAGCCGATGCCACAGTATTTGGTGGGGCATTTTTGGCTAACCCAGACTTAGTAGAGCGCTTCCGTAAGAACGCCGTCCTCAACACTGCGAACAAAGATACTTTCTATTCGCCGGGTGCTAAAGGCTATATTGACTACCCCCTGCTTGATGGCTCAAAAGCCTAATTACGGAACGACCATGACTGACATCATTCAGAAACACCCATTAAACATAGGCAATGGCTTCCGTGCTTATTCAATTCGAGGCGGTCAGCAAGCAGAGCCGATAGACCCATTCCTTGGTGTTGATCACGCCAGGATGAGTGGCCCTACATTTCCGCCACATCCTCATGCCGGTTTCTCTGCCGCGTCATACCTGTTTGAAGATTCTGAAACGGGTATGCAGAACAGAGATTCACTGGGAACCCGCAACCTGATTAAACCGGGTGGGCTACATTGGACAGCTGCTGGCAAAGGGATTGTGCATGAGGAAGAACCAGCCGTAACAGGTAAAACGGTTCACATGTTGCAAATCTTTGTGAATCTAATTGCCAATAAACAAAAAGATGCACCATTTGCTTTAAGTCTTGAACCTGAACAAGTGCCGGTGATTCAAGAGCCAGGCGTAAGCATTAGGGTTCCGCTTGGCTGCTACGGCGATGTTTGTTCACCTTTGATCACGCCGACCAAAGTCAACCTGTACGACATCGATCTTGAAGCTGGTGCCCAAGTGGCAGTTCAAATATCGGCTCGTAATAGCGCATTTGTTTTACCGATTATTGGTGCAATTGAAATTGATGGTGAGATATTTGATCCTGAACAAACAGGATTGCCTGTCTACCCGGCACAGGAAAGTTCTAGTGAAATAATTATCAAGGCTTCGCAAGGTCCAGCCAAGATCGTGGTTTTCTCTGGTGAGCCTTTGAGACAACAGGTTTTCTGGAAAGGCTCATTGGCACTTGCCTCCGAGCAAGCGCTATTGAATAGTGTCGCGGCGTATCAACGAGGTGAGTTTGGAAAGCTTGAGTAGGGAATTAGCAATGACCTCTACTGACAGCAAGCTGTCACGCAAACAATATGATTTACGTGCCTTAGGCAAAATTCGGGACAAATTCGGGACAAATCGTAGGCGACAGGAAGGGACAAAAGCGACAAAACGGGAGCGTCGATATATATAGATCAATGGGTTACGTCAACCGGTAGGCCCCCGGGCAAAACTTAGGAGGCCATACCTCATTATAATCCAGCGGCCACGTTTGCTTTACCTCGTGTGTCCTCGTAGCTCAGCTGGATAGAGCACTTCCCTCCTAAGGAAGGGGTCGGACGTTCGAATCGTCTCGAGGACGCCAATCCCCATTCGGGACAAATTCGGGACAAACAAAATCTTCAGATGTTATGTCTGGCAGCTAACGACCCAAAGCAGACCTAACATTTATTTAGCGCTTGCGCCTTCTGCTTTGATTAGTGCAGCCGAAGGATCACCTGTTAAATCTGCCTTTAAAAATTGTGGCGATTCTGGCAAGGCCATCACAATATTGTTCGCATCCATGATCTGGAGCTTCAGGTTTGCAGCCTTAATGCCTAGAACATGCCCACCGTGCTTGTGGTCACTCGACAACAGGTGAAGGTGATATCCAGGGATATTAAAGGTGCGGGCATAGACTGGCGACCAGAACCCCATCAGTGTCCCGATAACATTATTCAGTGTGAATTCAGCCTGATGACTCGTGGCGGTTACCAGGTCAGTCCCGGGCGCAGCTTTGCACGCCACGCGATAATGAATTTCGTCAAAAACGCCATAAATCCGAATTGCGGCAAACAGATTCTGTGAATTACGCAGCTTATCGATTTGTTGGCACAATTCTTCCCAAGACCCTACAGTATGAAGAGTTGCCGATCTATCGGCTTCAAACTCTGTGCTCACCCAAAACGGTGCAGAACTTGAATCAGGCGGTTCGACGACTGAGCCGTCTCCTAATGCCTGAAATACATGCCCATCCAACATCAAACCTTCGCCATTGAGCGCGTCGAAAGTGCCTAAACCAAAATCACCTTGGGTTTTGATCTTGCCGACTGTGACACAGCCTTGATAAACCCCCTGAACCAGCGCTGTCGATGTCGAAACCTGATACAGAGTGTGATGCTCAACACCCAAGGATTTCGCCAATGCTTCCTGAACCACATGATCAAAGGTTTCACCGGTCTCTGTACAACGCTTCAGCAATGCAGAATATAGAGAATTTGAAAGGTTTAGGGCGACTGCGTGGCTGCCCGGTATATTGGATTTGGTCATGACGGTTAGTTCAAATAATCTTGAACCACATCTTGCATGAGGCGCATATTCAAACTGTAATCAACTGGCACATGGATCAGCACTGGTACATCTGATTTAAAGGCTTCTTCAAACACCTTAGGTAATTCAGCTGGTGACTTGATGCTGTAACCCTTACAACCAAATGACTCTGCGAACTTAACAACGTCATAGGTGCCCAGCTTAACCCCAGCATTTTCACCGTAGTGCGCTACTTCTTGGAAATCGACCATATCGTACGAGTGGCTGTCCCAGACCACATGGACAAATTTCGCACCAATTCGGACGGCCGTTTCAAGTTCAGTTGCCGTGAACAGAAGGCCACCATCGCCAGATGAGGAAATCACGCGCTGATTGGGGTATAGCAGACTGAGTGCAATTGCCCAAGGAATCGAAACGCCCAGGGTTTGTTGACCATTACTCACCAACAATTGCCGCGCATGGTCAGCCACGCAATAACGATTCGTCCAGATATAGTTAGAACCCACGTCCAACGCCACATGCGTTTCCGGGGTCATCTGTTTCTGCAATTCATAGACCAGGCGTAGTGGTTGAACGGGGAATCCGTCCATCTTAGCGCCTTCGGCAATCGTATCCTGAACTTCTGCCATTGCCTTTTCGGCAGCAGACAAATAGTCTGGATCAATGCGGATATTGATCTTGGTGGCAAGCGCATTAAGTGATGCGCCAATATCACCGACTAATTCGGATGCTGGCATGAAGGCATTGTCTTGATCAGCTGGAATGGCATCTACACAAACTACGGGCCGCTTGTTGCCTGAATTCCAGATTGAAGGATCGTACTCAATCGGATCATAGCCAATCGTTATCACGGTATCGGCTTGATCCAAGAGTTTGTCGGCAGGCTGGTTGCGGAACAAACCAATACGACCCGCATAAGTCGAGCCGCCGTCACGCGCCACCCATGCACCCGCGCCTTGGAACGTAGAAATGTATGGGATTCCTGATTTCTTCAGGAAATTGACTAAAGCATCCGCAGATTCGTCTGCGGAAGATTGCATCCCCAGAATAGCAATTGGGCGTTTGCTCGAATTGAGCAAAGCGGCTGTCGCGTTAATTTCTGGTTCAGCACCAGCACCTCTTGCAAGTTTCTTACCCCATGCAGCATTGGCATCGCCCGGATAGTCTGCAAGCCCAACATCCTTTGGCAGTGAAATGAAGACTGCGCCCGGGCGTCCACTTTCCGCAACGCGAATGGCATTACCGAATACCTCACCCACTTGATCTGCCGTCACAATTTCTTCAGAGAGCTTAGTTGCAGCCTTCATCAGGCTGGTTGCGTCCAGCGATTGGTGTGTTTTCTTTAGGCGCTCATCAACGGGTACTTCACCACCAATAGCAAGAACTGGGTCACCCTCGCTGGTTGCTGTTGCCAATCCTGTCACGAGATTTGTGACACCGGGCCCGGAAGTGGCAACGCATACGCCAACCTTGCCTGTCAGACGACCAAAAGCAGCCGCCATGAATGCTGCATTTTGCTCATGACGACACAGGACGAGTTCAATTTTAGAATGCTTGAGTGCTACAAACAGACTGTCAATTTTGGCACCCGGAATACCAAACACATGAGTCACGCCGTGGTTCTCAAGTATCTTGACGATGGCGTTAGCGCAGTTTTTTACGTTATTTGGCTGGGTCATTTTGATAGAGATCCGATGAAGTTTTGCACGCCAAAGATTATGAATGAACTTGATAAGGCATCAACTGCAGCCCGTTAATTTTTTTACAGCTAGCGAGTAGGATTTACCCCAAGGGTTCTCACAAATTCCCAAAGGATAGAGATTCTGATTTAACTGACAGCTTCTGAGCAATGCCTAACCCATACAAACTCAAAGGTCAGTGCTGTTACACCCATGATTCGGGACAAATTCGGGACAAATCGTAGGCGACAGGAAGGGACAAAAGCGACAAAACGGGAGAGCCGCTCTATATAGATCAATAAGTTACGCCATCCAACAGGGCCCCGGGCAAAACTTAGGAGGCCATGCTTCATTATAATCCAGCGGCCACGCTATATATCTACCGTGTGTCCACGTAGCTCAGCTGGATAGAGCACTTCCCTCCTAAGGAAGGGGTCGGACGTTCGAATCGTCTCGAGGACACCAATCCCACTTGGGACAAATCGTAGACGAAAGACAGAATTGTACCGGCCCAACCGATCGGCATCAGTTTTAGATACTTAGAGCAGATCAAATTAATCACAACTTACGAATTCGATCACTCTTCCTCACACGCTCGTAAAAATTGCTTGGCTTTGTCTTGACCCAGTCAACAAACCTCGCAATACGAGGTTCTTTTAGTAACGCATCAATAGAGTTGTACTGTGTAGCTAACTCAGCTTCGGTTAGTAGTGCATGAATTTGCTTGTGGCAGACACGATGAAGGTATTCAGTAACACGCCCTCCCTTTGATTTTGGAACTAGGTGGTGGGCATCCTTTTCGGTTTCGGGTATCTCCCTGAGGCAAAGTGGACAAACCATCGCTAGCTTATCATCTGCACGAATAGGAATGCTCGCAAGAAGTTTTTTACGAATCCGCCCGACCATTAGTATATGAATTAAAAGGCGGAATACACACCAATAGCTAGCGATATACAAGCGACGGAGGTCAGCCGAAGTCTCAGAGGTAAAAACCAGGTGGGCAATGCAACCCGACGATTTAAAACTACATCCCGGGTGTACTGAATTAAAAAACCGAGTATGACAAGGAGTCCACAGGTGACGGGACCAAAGAAGATGGTGATCCACGCAATAAGGGCAGGTACAACACTCCATATATAGCAGGTACGTCGCTGACTACTTGTAAGCTCAGGCATCACCATGGCAATGCCCCATTGAATAGCGCCTACAAAGCTTAGGATCACAGCCCCATAGGAAAACAGCGCACCTCGGTAGATGCTTTGATGTGCCGGTTCAACAAGGGACAAACCCGCAAAAAGTAGAAAAGGGACCAGTCCACCATAGCCAAGCCAGGCAACACTAAGAGGGAAAATTTCATTTTTCATATGTGTAATTGAAACCTTATTCTTGGATACACTCGTTTCAGTTTTCTGCCGAATCTGCAATGTCTGGCATTTCAGATTTCATTGCTAAAGCCTTTCGGATACGAGGCGGCAACAGCAAATAGGTCAGTACGCTAGACCCAGCGCAGATCATCCAAAAAAATAGGAAGCCTATCGTGTACGTAGCACTTGCCGAAAACTTAACTGGCACTCCCATCCAATAGAGCTGCTGCGGGTCAGCAACTGCAAAAAACACAAACTCTGCGATAGCAGCTGCGACAAATGAGGGCCAAAGAATCCAAATCATTGATCTCATATTGATTAATCCTAAAAGAGTGAGTGATTCCTAAATTGAGAAATGTTGTATCAGTGAAGCCTCATATTTAGCTCATCAATTGCAAGGGCCCAATCTCCGTCACCAATGATCTCTTCCTTAAGAAAAGTTCGTTGTGTCGAGGACCATATCGGCGCCCTATAAAGCGCCATATCGTTAGGAAGTGGCCTATGTTGTGAAATGAATTTCTCAACAGACTCAAGGTCACTCTTAAGACCGAGTTGCGCGAAAAGATCTTCAAGGCTGTGATGAACGTGGCTCATGACTGACTCCGTAAAGATTTGACAGGGCGCATTCCCCACCTTGATAGTAGGATATTACTTTGTTATTGTCTAGGACAAATAATTGACAATCTAGATTTTGAGGCCTAAATTGGCTATCAAATCGTTTTTGTTGTAGACAATTTGACCTAGCTAAAAATGTCGCCAAGGCGTTTCTCATCGAAATCTTGTTTTTAGGTGCCAGTGCTGCACCAAAAGCCATAGGAGACGACTTCCTCACAACACCAAAAACCACTGAAATACGTCCAAAACTTTCAACGGCGATTCAGAACACAACCCCAAAGCTTATAAAAACTGGATGTAACCCCATACTCGCACCACAACCCCAACAGAGACTACAAAAATGAACGCGCCAGAAAAGACACTTCACAACCTTCTACTACCAGATATTCAGGGCAGTCCAGATCACCGAGAACTAGCAATAAATCAGGTCGGCGTTCGCGGGCTTCGTTATCCACTGATTCTCGTGGATGCTAAAGGCGAAGAACACCCGACTGTGGCGACGCTCACGATGACAGTGGGTCTGCCACCGACTGTGAAGGGAACGCATATGTCTCGCTTTGTCGAGATAATGGAAGCTCAAAACACCCCGCTGACGCTTACATCCATGAGGGAACTTTTTAACCAAATGCGAGAGAGACTGAGTGCGACAACAGGAAAAATAGAATTTGATTTCCCATACTTCATACGCAAGAACGCCCCAGTATCGGGTGTGGCAAGTCTCATAGACATCGATGCTGGTATAACGATCAGCGGGGATTCAATCAGCAAAACCGAATTAACGCTCAAGACCGTGGTACCCGTAACAAGCCTATGCCCATGCTCAAAAGAGATCTCCGAATACGGCGCACATAACCAACGGTCACACATAACGATTCAGGCGGTCCTCAAAAAGGATACCGTAATGAATCTGGAAGACCTTGTCCGCATGGCTGAGGAAGAAGCCTCCTGCGAAGTATATGGACTACTAAAGCGCCCAGATGAAAAGTGGGTCACGGAACGGGCTTATGACAATCCCAAGTTTGTTGAAGATCTTGTTCGCGATATCGCGCTAAGACTAAAAAAAGAGCAACGAATCGCGCGTTGGTCTGTCAGCTCGGAAAATTTCGAGTCAATACATAACCATTCTGCCTATGCCCTGATTGAGGGTAGCAACCTCTAAAAATGCTTCGTTCAATAATGAACTAGCTTTAGCTGGACACTGAAAAGTGCAGAAATTAACTTCTTTCAAAGCAGTTCAATCAATCGTCTTTGGCATAAATTTGCTCCTGTCTCCCATGGCTATGGCAACTGAAATCCCGAAATACACACTGATTAGACAAGATGGAGATTTTGAGATCCGTCAATACGAACCTCGGATCATCGCGGAGGTAACGGCTACTGGGGATCTTGATACGGCTTCAGGTGAAGGTTTCCGTTCGCTGGCGGGTTTTATATTCGGGGATAACCACGTTGCAGTTCAACAACCAGCGAAGGTACCTACGGTAGAAAGTAGCAAAATAGCCATGACTGCCCCGGTTACAGTTGAACCAATTAAATCGGAACAATCTTTCTCAATGGCTCGGGAATGGCGCGTCGAGTTCACGATGCCAAGCCAGTACAGCCTAAGCACATTACCGAAACCAAACAACCCATCCGTACACCTTAAAGAGCTACCGATTAAAAATTATGCCGTAATTCGCTACTCGGGAATGAATACTGAACATCGAATCAACAATGAAATACAAAGGCTTATTGACTGGGTCAGCGCTCAGAATCTGGAGTTAGTTGGAAAACCAGAACTAGCCAGATACAACCCACCTTGGACTTTGCCAATATTCCGTCGAAATGAAATTCTCATAGCCATCAGACAAACGCAACAAAATTAAGGTATCAACCAAGGTGCACAAATGAACTTGAAAACGACTGATGCAAACATCAACAGGATGGAAGCGTTCATATTCGCTAGTCGCTGGCTACAGGCTCCGTTATATCTCGGCTTAATCATGGCTCAGGTTGTCTATGTCTACAAATTTCTCAATGAGCTAAAAGACCTGGTCATTGGAGCATTTATAGATAAAGTAAACGAAACAACGATAATGCTATCGGTCCTCGGGTTGATCGATGTCGTGATGGTGGCAAACTTACTCATTATGGTCATCGTTGGTGGCTATGAAACTTTTGTCTCACGCATCGACTTAAAGAACCATCCAGATCAGCCAGAGTGGTTAACCCATATGAATGCTGGTGTTCTTAAAGTCAAATTGGCTACAGCAATCATAGCCATATCATCGATTCACTTACTCAAGACATTCTTTAACGCTGACAACACCAGTGATCACACTATCTTTTGGCAAGTGATCATTCACTCAGTATTTGTATTGTCTGCAATTGCCATGGTTTACGTTGAAAAGTTGATGAACCAATCAATTTCAACCAAGCCTGCTCCACTCTATCATTGAGAACTAATACTGATCATTAAGTTGGCAAGCTCCCCTCGGCTGCACAATAAAGACCAGTCAAAAGACAACGCTCTAAAGCCCTAGTGATCAAAACTCTTTAAGAGAGCTTGCAAATATTTGGGACAAATCGTAGGCGACAGAAAGGGACAAAAGCGACAAAACGGGAGAGCCGCTCTATATAGATCAATGGGTTAAGCTATCCAATAGGCCCCTGGGCAAAACTTAGGAGGCCATGCTTCATTATAATCCAGCGGCCACATTAGATTTACCCGTGTGTCCTCGTAGCTCAGCTGGATAGAGCACTTCCCTCCTAAGGAAGGGGTCGGACGTTCGAATCGTCTCGAGGACGCCAACCCCTTTCGGGACAAAATTGGGACAAACTTTCGTCTGAACCAAACGGTGCTAATGAGTTTCTACCTAAATTTCTATCTTAGCGCCTAGCTCCACCACTCGATTCATAGGAATCTTAAAGAAATCAGACGGCTTTGCGGCATTCTGGAACATCCAAGCAAATAGTTTCTGACGCCAAAAGGCCATGCCTGGAATACGATGAGGAACAACAGTATCTCTGGCAAGGAAAAACGAAGTCTCCATGAGGTTGCAATGGAGATCATGCTGTTTATCCAGCAACTCCATAATGTGTAGCACATCGGGCGTTTCCTTAAAGCCAAAAATCGCACGCACCAAATAGAATCCACCGCCCATGTCCTGAAGTGTAATGTGATCCTTGTCATCGACATAGGGCACATCCCATGTGCTCATCTTTAGAAAAATGACTCTGTTGTGGAGAACTTGGTTGTGCTTAAGGTTGTGGAGCATTGCCACAGGGACATAATCCACGTGTGCAGTAAGAAACACCGCATTACCATTAACCCTGTGAGGCGGATGTTGTATCAATGATTCAACGAAAGCCTGAAGGGGTACACCGCTTTTCATAGCGCGTTCCCGAAGCAACTGCCTTCCCTTATACCAAGTCATCAGTAGCAGGAAGCAGAATCCACCCAACACAAGAGGGAACCAACCACCATCCACGATCTTCAGAACGTTGGCAGCAAGGAATGCCATATCGACAAACATAAAAACACTGATGATTGCTGTAACTAATAGCGGATGCCACTTCCAAACTACACGCATGACTATGGCAGCAATAAATGTAGTGACAACCATAGTTGTAGTAACTGCAATGCCATAAGCAGCTGCAAGATTCGTCGATTCTTTGAATCCGATAACCACTGCAATTACGATCAGTAAAAGCATCCAGTTGATAGTTGGCATATAGATCTGACCAACTTCATTTTCTGATGTGTAGAAAATCTTCATTCGTGGAATAAAGCCCAGCAGGATTGCTTGGCTAGTCATTGAGTAAGCGCCTGAGATAACTGCTTGGGAAGCGATAATTGTCGCCATGGTAGCCAGAATCACGAGCGTGAAAGTGAACATCTCTGGAACCATTAGAAAGAAAGGGTTTTCAATGTTCTCTGGGTGAGCAATCAGCATTGCACCTTGTCCGAAATAGTTCAGCAAAAGGCATGGCATAGTGAGATAGAACCAAGCATACTGAATCGGCTTCATCCCAAAATGACCCATATCTGCATAAAGTGCTTCAGCACCAGTCAACACAAGGAACACAGCACCGAGCACAATAAATGCCTCAAGCTGGTGTTCCATAAGGAAACTTAGCCCATACATCGGATTTGCTGCCCAGAGGATGTCTGGATTATCCATGATGTTGAAAACGCCCATAGCTGCAAGCGTAACGAACCAAATCATCATGATCGGTCCAAATAGAACGCCTACTACCTTAGTCCCATGCTTTTGAATGAGAAACAATGCCACTAAGATAATCAGCGTTATTGGCAATACAAACCGTTTGAAGTCAGGCGAAACAATCTCCAAGCCTTCAACCGCAGATAGGACTGAAATTGCGGGTGTAATAACAGCATCCCCGTAAAACATACACGCTCCAAACACACCGAGCATCATGATGCCCAAAGCTCGTTTTGATCCAGCGGGCGCAGTTCGGAGTGCCATCGCCATCAGCGCTAGGATGCCACCTTCCCCGTGATTATTCGCACGCATGACAAATAGAACATATTTGAGCGATACAACTAGAAGGAATGCCCAGAAAACAAGCGAGATAACCCCATATACAGCCTCATTGGAGAATGGGATTCCATGATCTGGGTTAAAGCACTCCTTAATCGCATAGAGAGGGCTTGTGCCAATATCACCAAACACAACCCCAATTGCAGCTAGGACGAGCGCGGACATGCTCCCCTTGGCATGGTGAGTCCCACCACCAACTTCGATAGGGCGAAGAATCTTAGATTCTGAAAATTCTCGATTGCTAAGTGACATAACAACCTCTTAACGGATATATCTGGATTCAAGGAATAAATCTGTAACCAACGCCAGTTTCAGTGATGAAATGCATTGGCTGAGCTGGGTTATCTTCGAGTTTTTGCCGTATATGCCCAACATAAACACGGAGGTAGTGGTTGCTCTCTACGAATGCAGGTCCCCAAACAGCCCTGAGCAAGGATCTGTGGGTCATTAGTTTTTCTGGATTCAACAGCAAAATTTCTAGAAGCTTGAACTCTCTAGGCGTCAAATGTATTTCTTTTCCAGCTTTTGTAACTTGATGGTTTTCAAGGCTCACATGAACGTCTGAGAATGCAAATACTCGCTCTGGTTCAGGGGCTCTCATACTTGAGCGTCGCAGGAGCGCCCTAACCCTAGCCTGAAGCTCCAAAACACCAAAGGGTTTAGTTAAGTAGTCGTCAGCACCAGCGTCTAATGCTTCTACCTTGTCATTTTCAAGCGTTCTAGCTGACAACACCAGAATCGAAGTATCAAGCTCTTGTCTGGCTTTATGAATAACATCAATACCACTGCCATCAGGCAAACCAAGATCAACGATAACCAATTCGAAATCATTAGCTCTTAAGGCAAATTCTGCCTCAGTAACTGAGGCGGCGGTAACGGTTAAATATCCATCATTTTCAAAGGAAAGGCTTACAAAACCACGAATGGCGTCATCATCTTCAACAATAAGGACTTTGGGTCGGTTTGACATCAATCGACCTCTTCAATTTTGGGAGGATTACCAATCGGTAGCGTGATTTTCACAACTGCACCGCCATCCGGATGGTTTCCAACTTTTAAATCGCCACCATGAGCATTCAGAATGGTTCGGCAAATAAGCAATCCTAGTCGTGGACCACCCTTTTGATCCCCCTGTTGACCATAACCATTTATCTGCTCCGACGTGAATCCTCTACCATAGTCTCTAACGCTAACTACAGCCGACCCTTTCTCGATATAAGCAGTTACCTCTATAGCAGCCCCATCTTCTGAGTGATTAGCTGCATTTTCCAAGAGATTACAGAGGACCCGCTCTATCAAGACAGGATCAATCTCTAAAAGAGGCATGCCGTCCTGAATTGAGGTTTTTATGACAAACGGCGCCAGTTTAGTAGTCAATAATCGCAAACTGGAACCAATCGTCTCTTCAATTGGAAGCCAATCTTTTTTAAGTGCATTGGCCCCTGAACTTGCCCTGGCAAGGTCCAGTAGATCAGCCACAAGCTCGCTGATTCTTTTACTCTGTAAATTGATTTGATTGACTAGATCAACCTGAGTCTTACTAAGCTGGCTGTTTGAAAGTAAAAGTGACTCACTCATACCGACCAATGCTGTTAACGGCGTTCTAAGGTCGTGCGATAGTGAAGACAAGATTGCATTTCTTAACCGCTCTACTTCAATCCTAACCTCTGACGACTGCGCCGCTTCTTGATACCTCAAACGTTCAACAGCAATTGCAACAAGTGATGCCAGTCCTTCCAATTGATCAACAATCTTGCTCGTAGCCTCGTCATCATCAAAGTCACCATTAACAACCATAACGCCTACATTTGAGTCGATTCCCTTAAGACATATGTAGTAAGTTACCAAGCTGTTACCTGTGAGCGTGCTGTTTCTGACTGTATCTCCACTGAAGTAGCATGAATGAAGTATCGGCATGCTTAAATAGTCCGAATCAACATCAGGCACCATATTGAATACCCGTTCTTGCTTGGTACTGAGCATCAATACAGATGATGCCCCGAAGTACCTCAAAACGAACTCTGCCATTGCCGAATGGACATCATCCAGGCTCAACGATGCACCAAGTTTGCTTGCCGCCTGATAAAGCGCCTTAATGTTTTCTTCGCGACCTACCGCTTCTTTTGCCTTTTCTTTTAGGCCTGCTGCAAGCTGACCCGTAATTAAAGCTGTCACAAGCATTACTGCAAATGTGATCAGGTACTGGAAATCTTCAACCAGAATTGAAAATCTAGGGGGAACAAAAAAGACATCAAAAAACAGCACGCTAATGACTGCTGAAAAAACACCAGCAGCCTTCCCTTGCCATACAGATACTAGTAACACAGACAGCAAATACAGCATCACTATGTTGGCAAGATCGATTCTGTCTATCACTAGGGTTAAAACCCCAGTTACGACTACGCAGCAGCCCAAAGCGACAGCAAAGGCTTGCCAATTTGATGATGGCTTGTCTGTGCGCTCTAGGACATAGGTGTTTGGCATGGCATTCTCAATATCCATCTTTTAGTGACCAATTGTTTCAGGTCAGATATAAAAATGGCGTAAAAGTTTGAGATCACCGCATGCAAGCCCTTAGGCAGATTTGGGACAAATTTGGGACAAACCGTAGGCGACAGAAAGGGACAAAAGCGACAAAACGGGAGAGCCGCTCTATATAGATCAATGGGTTAGACTATCCGATGGGTCCCCGGGCAAAACTTAGGAGGGGAAAGTTATATCCATTTAACTACGGAGACGACAGGCGGAATTATACCGACTGCTGACTGAGAGTCCGCTTGTAATAGAAGCTCAGCTAAATAAAGCACTTCCCTCCTGAGGAAGGGGTCGGACGTTCGAATTGTTTCTCGAGGGCATGGATCTTTTCGGGAAAATTATAGGCAACTCAGTGAGCTAGATAATCTTCTAGGGAAACGGTACATTCATCTTCATACGCATTGAGTTGTTATTGGCGTATGGATGAACTTTTGCCCCACCCCCTAAGTCTATGCCTGTAGATTTTCGTTCCTTGGCCGACAAATTGTTTGTGCTATTCATTGAAAGACTTTGACACCTAACGTAGGTTTGACGTTCATTTTTACGGATCAGAGTTAACTGACTCTCATGAATATCAAATCCGTAAACGCCACTACGTTTTAGGTCATTGGGGCACGAAAATGTCAGATAAATGATATCTACCTTACGACTTTCATCGCTTAATGAACAACTTTGGCCATCTGCAAAGGTTATGTCGATAGGAGTAATTGTCACCCCCGACCATTTGTTAGTCTTCTGCTTGCTACTTAACGCATTGGGGCATTCATTGAGCTCCCCCATGTAGTAGCCAGTAATTTCTTCTGAAAAGGCAAAAGTAATCTCCTGGCAAGCTAAGCACACGCCCCAAGCCACGCTCAAGAAGAACAAGTGCTTCGCAAGCACTCGTTTCATTTGATGTAATTCACGCATACAAGCGCAATAGCTCTGATTTGCGCAATTCCGGAAAACTACTTGCTGGATTAAGTCCACTTACTAGTAATGATTCATTTAAAACCATCCGATAGTCTGTAGTTACTGCAAGATCAACACCATGATCTAAGGCCTCATTTTTTAACCCTGGCCACTTGCCATACATTTGCCCACCCCTAACCGAATCACCTAGAACTAGCCAACAAGCACCATGACCATGGTCTGTACCTCCGCTCTTATTGCTTTGGAGGCGTCGACCAAATTCGGTCATGACAATCATGTTGTATTTTCTATTTCTAGATCTCATATCTTGATCAAAAGCTGCAAGACCAATTGAAAGCTGTTTCACTTGGTTGCTAAAGCGATAAGCCTGCCCCTCGTGAGTATCCCATCCACCGTGATCTAAAACAGCAACTTTCAATCCTGCATCCATTGAAGAAAGCTTTGCAATAGAACTTAATCCACGACCTAGTTCTCCAGACCCGTCGTATCCAAATTGCCCGTTATCTGTTTTGTTTGAAGCACGGCCACTAGCCTCTCGAACTTGATCACGATTTATCGTGGCAATAATGTTCAACGTGTTTAATGTCGCAACCTCGGTAGATGATTTTGAGTTTTTAGAGATATCTCCAAGGAATCCTCTTGTTGATTGCCCTCCTGGCACATCAAAGTTTGAGAACATATCCGGAGCAGCTAGCACCGTATTGGATCCATATAACGAAATATCGGTTGATGCAGTCGCTGAATATCCAGTAATGGCGCCTTGGCTACCGCTAATCGCTCGACCCAACCAACCAGTATCGGTTCTGGAAAGCAAACCCTCTTCATTGATACCCTTTTCGATAATTTCCTGAGCAACAAAATGTGATCGCGTCGCATCAAGGATCCCAACGGCGTGTAGAACCGCTAGGCGCTTGCCTCGATAAAGCTCGGAAAGTGATGTCGCATTTGGGTTAAAACGAAATCCTGCCCTACTATCTAAAGAGTTACTAAGTATGCCGTTGGAATCGCCTTCATCTAAAACGCGCAATTCTGAAGATCTTGCCGCTATGTAGTCAGAATCAGCCGATGGTGCAACTAGACTTAATCCATCAGCTCCACCGCGCAGGAATAAGACTATTAGTAGAGGCTTATTATCATAGCCTTCAGCATAGCTAAGGCTGGCAATGCTAGGGCATAAACTAAAGCAACCCGCGCTTAGGCTGGCTTTTAGAAAGTCTCTTCGGCTTATTGTCATCACTATGACACCTGGTATTCGGGGCTCATCCCAATCCAAGCCACAAGCTTTCTAGCTAAATCAAGATTCTTAATAGGTGTATCGGCGGGTATTCCAGCGTTATTAAGTATCGCGCCTTCCAGAACGGAATTTTGACGATGCATTAATTCTTCAATCCATGAATCCGTAAACCCCTTAGTTGTCATGAGTTGAGAACCCCGTCTCAGAAATGGATCAAAGCTGCCCGTTTTCCATGTATTCATTGTTAAGCCATACACCAAGGACCACCTACGGCGCATTGTATTACTGCTGAGCCAATAAGCCGATTTCTCGGGGTGGCCATTTGGTGCAGGCCATCCATAAAGCTTTTGACCTGCGGCCGAGAGTTCATGTATCAAGCCTTCTGTTGGATTAAATTCAATACCCGTTCCACGCAGATAAGAAGCAGTTAACTCCAATGGCTTTTTAACCTTCTCTCCAGCACTATTTTGGAATTCTTTGGATTCAGCTATGTGACGTAACACACAAGCAATCTGGTCTGACTTATTTTGGTTCGCCTTCCAAACCTTTGTTGATGATTCGACAATTGATCTTGGCGGTTTATCAGAAATAAAGCGGATGCAAAGTTTTTCGCAAAGATGCTTGGCTGTTGCGTGATGAAATGCAGCGAAGTTAAGAACCTTATTCCCATCAGATAACGCTGCTTGATAGGGATCTATCTCTTGAGCCAATATTCGCTTCTGGTAATTGTCGTGCCAAGACTCTACATAGGTAAATCTACCAGTTCTAGGCAGCGTTGCTTTGCCACCAATATTTGCACCGTCTTCAATAGTCCAGCCGGTGAACGCTCTAGCAGCCTCATAGACATCTTGGTCAATAAAGCCTTCAGGACTGCCTTGTCTAGCCCCGGGAACATCTCGCCATTTGTTATACAGGTTATTTAGATATGCCTTTTTTCCAAGGGTGTGCAGCTCAAAAAGTTCTCGGGCGTAGTTTTCGTTTGGTGCACCTGCTTTAGATGAGCGATTATTTAAATAGGTCTGCATGCAATAGCTCTTTGCGACCCCTTCAACAAGCTCTCTAAAATTTCCTAACGCATGCTTCCGTATTACTTCGCGATCATAAACTGGCAAACCCAACCCAATATTTGGATCCCATGCATTCACGTTAAAGTGGTTATGCCAGAAATCACACATGACTTCATGTGTTTGCCATTTGCTATAAACTGCTCTAATCAAGGTAGCCGATACCACTTCCATAAGTGGTCGGTTTTTCTCGGGTCCAGGCAACTTTTTTCCTGGCTGGTTGAGCTGGATTAAATCACTTATGGGCGTATCCAGATACTGAAAAGAGCGCATTTCATCAGCACTCTTCCAATCTGCCGACTCTTCATAACGAATCCTGAGCTTAAAATCAGCATGCCGTTCCTGACACTTAGAGTCGTCCTGAAGTCTAGGTTCTAACTGCTCTTCTAGCCATTTCTTACCCCCACCTTGCATGACAGAATTGTACGTATTCGGTGTTGGCCCGAATGCAAAACGGCTCAGGAGAAGTTGATCGCTCATATTTAGGATATGTATATCTCAATTGAGCCAGAGGCAAATAACAACGAGGGGATAGACACCCCTCGCTGTATGTTTTATTTACCAATCTGCTTACTTATGGCGTTTTCTTGCTGGTTTAGGGTTTGTTGCTCTTGCTTGGTAATGTGACCGCCATTCTGACTGGCCATGGCTCTCTCTTCCTGACGAATTTGGCGGTCTTCTTTTCTTAGCCGATTAGCCTTTTGTTGACTCATATCACCTTCGGCTACCTCCCTGTTAATCCGTTTGTTTTGGTTCTCCACTCGTTCGTTGACTTGAGCACGTCGCGGGTGCTCCTGTGCCCATTTTCCATCTGCTGCCTGGGCCACACCAATCGTAAGAATGATCGAACTGAGTGCGATACCACTGTTGATCTTGTTTCTAATCTGCATGAAGAAACTCCTTTGTCAAAGATGCTGTATGAGACCTTATGTAAAGCTAACAACCAGTTCTTTCTGGAAAGCTATACTGATTTCCTTAAGGAACCCTGATGATTAACAAACATTAGTTGAATTCATAGTGCAAACTAGCCGCAACCAAAAGTTGGGAATAGCAAAAGGCCTACTGGGGGAGTAACGCACGCCGATCAAAAGTGGCTGACAAGTCATCTGAATAACCAACGTAGCTCAATCCCAATGCTAGGGACAAAATAACCGAGTCGGCTAAAAAAAATTACCGGATTTATAGATCCCCAAGAAAAACTTAGGAGGGGAAAGTTATATCCGTTTAACTACGGAGACGTCAGGCGGAATTATCCCGGCTACCACCGCCTGCGCCGTCCAAGCTATCACGGCTTATCCGTTGAAATACTTATTGCGGATCCAGAGCGACACCGATACCAGGCCAACCATAATAGGCACTTCCACGAGCGGGCCAATCACTGCTGCAAAGGCTGCGCCTGAGTTGATCCCGAAGACACCGATTGCTACGGCAATGGCCAGTTCGAAATTATTGCTCGCGGCAGTAAAGGACAAGGTGCAACAACGTTTGTAATCGATCCCCATATTTCCTGTGAGCAGGAAAGTGATCAGGAACATCAATACAAAGTAGATCAGTAGCGGGATGGCGATGGTAACGACATCCATGGGGATGCTGATGATGAGGCTCCCCTTCAGGCTGAACATCACCACAATCGTAAATAGCAACGCAATAAGCGTGATCTTGCCAATCTTGGGTACGAAGTGCTCGTGATACCAATCTTTAGACACAAACTTGAGCATGACGAAGCGCGTCATGAAGCCTGTGATACAAGGAATACCCAGGTAAATAAAGACGGTCTGTGCAATCTGGCTGATGGTGATATCGACCACAGAACCACTTAATCCAAAATAAGGCGGCAGCACGGTCAGAAAAACGTAGGCGTACACACTAAAGAACAGCACCTGAAAGATTGCGTTGAAGGCAACCAGCCCTGCGGCATATTCCGTCGAACCCTTGGCAATGTCATTCCAGACGATGACCATCGCGATACAGGGCGCAATGCCGATAAGAATCAAACCCGCCATGTATTCCGGTTGATTTGGCACAAAGGTAATGGCCAGAAAGAACATCAGCGTTGGCGCTATGACCCAATTCATCAGCATGGCCAGCAAGAAAACCCGCTTATCCCGGAATACATCTGGCAGATCTTCGTAACGCACCTTGGCGAAAGGCGGATACATCATCAGGATGAGACCGATGGCAATCGGCAGGTTGGTCGTGCCTACCTGGAAGGCATTGATCAAATTTTCAACCTGAGGAAAGAAGTAACCTAGCCCAATCCCTACAGCCATGGCTGTAAATATCCAGAGGGTCAGGTAACGATCCAGGAAGGACAGCTTATTTGTAATGCTGCTCATGATTTAGCAATCTTTCGCACTTCGTTTTGTATGCTCAGGGTATCGAGTCGTTCTAAAGGCAGATCTGCCAAGAGCTGGATGCGTTGTTTTAAGCCAAGCATGACATCTTTGAACGCACGCCGCTTATCATCATCGCTGCCCTGTACTTGCGACGGATCTGGAAAACCCCAATGCGCCGTTGCCGGATTACCGATCCACACAGGGCAGGCCTCACCGGCAGCGTTATCGCAGACGGTGATAATGAAATCCATGACGGGGGCATCAGGTTTAGCGAACTCATCCCAGCTTTTTGAGCGGAGATTGTTTTCGGCATAGCCCATTTCGATGGCCAATTCTCTGGCGATGGGGTTTACAGCAGTGCCTGGCGTAGAACCGGCCGAAAAGCCAACGAACTTGCCACTAGGGTGTGTCGATGCCAAGGCCTCGCCCAGAACAGAACGGGCAGAGTTATGGGTACAAAGAAATAGAATGTTGTATTGCTTCATGCTTTGCTCGCTTTTTTAATGGCTGCTTGCGCAGTACAGGGTTTACCGCCACAGCACTTGTCCAACAGAAAAGCACTAAGCTCTTCAACCAACTGTGCATTCGGTCGATAAATAAGATTGCGGCTTTGACGCTCAACCAGAACCAGATCTGCATTTAGCAGCTCTTTGAGGTGGAAACTCAATGTGGCATTAGGAATGCCTAACTGTTCCACGATATCCCCCGGGGTCAGACCCGTATCACCCCGTTGGACGATGAGCCTAAACACATTCAGACGGGTTTCCTGACCCAATGCAAGGAAAGCGGTAATGGCGTCTTTATTTTTCATATTTCCAATTATATAGAAATATGTTTCAAAAATATTACGGGCCTGCCAGGTGACCCACTTTAACGTAAATAAGACAGCCAGGATCACTGTATGGCTTATGTACACTCATATGAGGGTTTCGGATCCAGGTGCCCGCTGGGTAGTCGCCATGCTCATCGCTAAACACGCCTTCTAACACCAGAATCTCTTCCCCACCCCAATGGATATGCGGTTGGAACTTTGTACCGGGAGCCCAACGAACTAACGCAGCGTGTTCGGTACCGAACTCATGCAGTGGCAATACCTTTAAACCAGGTACAAGCCCTTGTCTAAATTCTGCGCTTTTCGTGTCGATAACGACCCGGTTTGTATCCGCGATATCGAACTGGCGAACCTTAACAAATATGTCGCAGCCTTCTTTGGAAAAGGCGGCATGCTTGGAACCTGGCGGATTACGCACATAGGTACCAGCGGAATAATCACCGTATTCGTCAGAAAAGACCCCAGATAAAACCAGGAACTCTTCGCCCAGCGGATGTTCGTGCGGTGCAAAGCTTGAACCTGGTGCATAGCGCACGATGCTGGTTGCCCGGGCATCCTCACCCCCCAGACGGTCCAGCATATTGCGTTCAACGCCTAACGCCGGTGACGGCACCCAGGCACTTTTGAGCGTATCAATGACGACACGCTCATCAAAATTATCATTTAGCACCATCGCTTGGGCTTAATCATCGTTAAGCCTATCAAGATGGGAGAAGATATCGTCAACATGCGACGAGACCTTCCCTTCTTCATCCGTTGATTGCCTTTCGGTTCTCCACCAACGAACCAGCACCAGCAAGATCGACACCACCGTGACAGCCAGACCAAAGATCGCCTTGAACTTGTTCAGGAAGGCATCCGTGAGGAAAGGCTGCTTCTGAGACAGGTAAAGCTCCGTGCCTTTGGAGACCTGAAAGCCAGAAGGTAAGAGCATGTCGTTCTCAGAAATGTTGTGGCCGAATCGGGTTGTGACTCGTGGGCCATATAGCGTTTCGAGCACGCGTACGATCGCATTAGGGTCTACATCTTTGTTAGCCACTAGGTGGAGGTTCACACCAACAACCTGTATGTCTTTCTCTGGTACAGCTGGAATGATGCTGTACATGTAGGCCAGGATTTTGGAGTCGGCAACCCAACCCAGACGCATCGCAAGTGATGGCGGGAACGACATTTCCAACAACCGGTAATCCCGATGCTTCACCAGAAAATCTGCAATATCTGAGGGCGCATAAGAGACTTCAACAATCACATCTGGCAGCTTTTCTGGCCGCATGCTCAGAATTTCTTCGTCGCTGAAATTGGTTTCAGCGTAATCGGTCTCGGCATTCAGGCCGGAAATTTTGAGAATCTGGTTGGTGACAACGCTGACGCCATCTCCCTTAACCCCCATATTAATAAACTTGCCACGCAAGTCTTTTACTTCACGGATATCCGACTTCACCAGAAAATGAATCAGCTCCGGAGAAATGGTCGCTACATGCTCTACGTTAGGGTAATTAGAATCCAGACCGCCCTGCACCAATGCAAGATCTATCTTGCCGTCATTAACCTCTTCCAAGGCTTCTACTGAACCTGCGGCATGCACAATCTTGAGCGAGACGTGTTTCTGTGCCAGCTCTTCCTGCAGCACCTTGGCCAGGAAGTGTCGTTGACTCAGTACGCTACCTCCCGTCATGGTGAGTAGGTAGTGACGGGGAATCAGCTCATAAACAAACTTGGCACCAATACCCAACAGCAGCAGCAGCAGAAAGACCACTAAGGCCCCACGCTTTAACCGCTCACTGCTCTTGAACTTGTGCAGGAGGTTAAACAGCCCCTTTTCGAATACGTTCATATGCGGCCTCTCCTAGCGAACGCGTGTGAGACCGCTGTCGGCCAACGTGATCTGGCTTTCATTAGACAGTACATAATTGATGAAGTTGCGTGCGATGTCTTTTTCCGGGTCTTTGTACACCAGGAACAAATCTCGCGTTAGCGGATAACGATGCAGCAGAATGCTCTCTTCCGAGATTTCGATACCGTTCACTTTAAGGGCTTTGACCTTGTCATTCAGATGACGGTTTGTCAGAAAGCCAACAGCAAATGGATCATCGCTCACCGTTGCCAGCATGACTTCTGAAGACTCAAGCTCTTTGACTTTGCGATTAAACGGCGCGGACTGCATAACTAACTGATCAAGAGTGAGACGTGTTGTTGAGCCTTCCTTGCGGCCATAGGCATTCATGGCACGATCAGGGCCACCCAATTCTTTCCAGTTATCAATGCTGCCGTCAAATATCTTACGTACTTGTTCCAGCGAAATGCCTTCTATCCGGTTGCTGGCGTGTACCACAATGGCAATGGACTCGATGCCGATCAAGTAACTATGAATATTGAGCCGGTTTTCATCGGGCGTTAGTTCACGCGACATCATGGCAAGATCAATACCACCACGTTCTAACGCAATCAGCCCACCCGAAGACCCGCCACCTTCAACCAGTACGTCGATTTGATGGTGATGTTTATAGAATCCGGGAAGCACCTTCTTAATGAAGCGATCCACAATCGAGGAGCCGCCCATCACCAGGGTTTCACGATCCTGCTCATGATGTCGGAACCAGCTATAAAAGCCAGCGCCTGCAACACCAGCAGCACCTACCACACTGCCCATCAGGGCTAAAAACCGACGGCGATTCACGACTTCTCTCCGGCATGAGCATGCACAATGCCCATCTTTTCTATAGTGGTCTGCCCTTTGGCTGGATTCATACAGTAGGCCAGGAAGCGTTCAATTTCCGGATTGGTTTCGCCTTTGGCCGAAACCAATGCCAATTCTCTACGTATCGGATAAGTCCCTTCGTGAATCGTCTCTATGCTAGGCACGATGCCGTTCACCGACAGAATTTTTGAATGCATTTTCGTGGCTGTAATCAAACCCACATACCCGATACCGGCAGGATCATCCTGTACTGACTTGTAGATAACCGAGCCATTAATTACCGTTGCTTTCAACGTGATGAAACCGTTTTCTCCAGCGACCATCCGCTTCCAGGGCTCGTAACCGCCCCGCCCGGGATCCTGACTATAGACATGGATCGGACCACCCTTTTCCCAGCCGAGTGCTTTCCAATCAGTCACCTTGCCGGTAAACACATCGTGAAGCTGGTCAAGGCTCAAATTCGCAATCGGATTGCTGGCATGCACAATGGCAACCAACCCGTCATAGGCGATCAGTGTGTACTGTAGATCGACCGGCTGTTTCTTCGCCCATTTCTTCATATCAGGCGACATCGGGCTACTGACCATGCCGATATTGGTCGTTTTATCCAGAATGCACTTGTAACCACGGCTGGTACCACCGCCGAGCAACGGCAGCCGCAAACTTGGAAACTCCTTCATGTAGTCTGCAGCGATTTTCTGAATAATAGCCAACACCGTGTCGGATCCACGGCACTGGATGTAGCTATAGCTCGTTTGCGGGTGCTCTTTCATTGGTCTTTATCCATTAACTTGCCCGAACATAGCACAAAAAATGGCTAATTTTTAGCAGCACTGACCCAGTCTGTTTAAGCTGACTTTTTTACATTTTATGCAACACAATTCCTAATCCGTTATTTTCCAGCGCATTGATCATGACTCTGAAGCACATTTACCGCCCGTTGCTTTGTTGTTGCCTGGCTGGTTTATTAACGGCTTGTGGGCAACTGAGCAAAACCCAGATCAAGGATGAAGGGTTTATTTCAGAACACGATATGGATCTGAGCTATAGCCATAAGTCTGATCTACACATCACCGGCAGCAGCAAGGGTGAAGAGTTTGTGGTACCTAAAACTACCCTGAAGAATCTGCATGATGCCCGTGAAAAACTAACCAAGGTGAGCGGGAAACCCTTTCAATACGCCATTGTCGACTCCGATTACCACTCGCATACGGTGCTGACACAGGGCGATCAGGAATATATTGGTTTTAGCCTGCATTTCCTGGATAAGTTCGGCGATGACCAGGATGTAATTGCAGCCGCAGTGGCCCATGATCTGGCACATATTGCCGATGGTGATACGGGCGATGCACAGGATCAACGGGAAGTCGGTTTCTTTGTAGCACGTCAGGTCATCAGTGCAGCACTGTCCTTTGTCGGCTCGCCCATTGCGGGTTACGGCGGCAGTCTGGCGATCGCTGGCGTAGAACACGAAGTCGCCGTTGCCGAAGAAAACAAGACCAATCCCGTGGGCGTTCAATGGCTAGTCGATGCCGGCTACACGCCTTGCGGCTACGTGACGATGAAGAAGCACGCAGATACAAACGCGACCCTGGACAATCCGGCTGAATTTATCGCCACGCACCCGGGCATTGATGACCGTGCAGAACTGGCAGAACAGAAGATGGCAGAGAAGTCCGGCAAGTCTTGTGCTTCCATCGTACCGATAGCCGTTGCCGACGACTCGACACCGGCTAATGCGAAGAAGAAGCGTCGATAGTACGGGTTGGTTTAGGCACGAGCCAGATCAGGAACGCCGAAAAGAGCAGCATCAGTGCCACCACCAGCATCAGTTCGTTGGTGGCGAGCATGACGCTCTGTTCGGTAACCATCCGTTCTAGCACAGCCAAGGCTTGTGGCTCCGGCATACCCTGATCAACAAGCTGGTTATACGTTACGTTGGCAGGATCAATAACGCCCACGAGCTCTGCCCGGTTACGGGTAATTTCATCTTCCCAATAAGACGTCACGATGGATGTGGCCACTGCCCCGGACAGAGTGCGCATAAAGTTCATCAAACCCGCGGCTGAATTGGTTTCTTCTTCCTCCACACTCGCCAGTGCTGCAGCCGTTGACGGAATAAAGAAGAACGGCATGCCCAACCCCAATAACATCAGCGGCATGGCAACATCCCAATACCCCATATCGGTACTGGCGACGGTGCGATAGAGCGTCATGATAGCCAGCCAGAGGACGCCCACAAAAACCAATTTGCGTGGATCCATCTTCATGGACATCGCAGCAACAAAGGGCGCGGTAAAGAATGCCGTGATGCCAATCCAGGCCGTCGTCATGCCGGCACCTGTTGCGGTGTAAGCCATAAAACTCTGCAACCAGAGTGGCGTCAGCACGTTGGCAGCAAAGAAGCCGGCAAAGGTGAGCGAAATGGTCAACACGGCTGCTGAAAAGCCACGATGCCTGAATACCCGTAAATCAACGATCGGGTGCTCTTCCGTAAACTCCAAGATCAGGAAGGCCACGAAGCCTACGACGGCAACGATGGCCAGGCCGATGATGATTTTTGACGAGAACCAATCCAGGTTCTTACCCTCGTCCAGCATGATCTGCAACGCACCCACCCAGACCAGCAGCAACACAAAGCCAACGACATCAATCGGGTTACGGATGATCTTGGTTTCATAGCGATGCAGAATTTTCCAGCAGATATAAGCGCAAGCCCCGGCGATAGGCAGGTTGATCAGAAAGATCCAGGGCCAGCTGTAGTTATCGCAAATCCAGCCACCGAGGATAGGGCCTAACACCGGACCTACCAGCGTGGTCATTGCCCAGATGCCCGTGGCAGCCCCCGCCTTCTCTTTCGGAAATATCCGCAACATGAGTGTTTGCGACAGCGGCATCAACGGGCCGCCCGCCATACCTTGCAGCACCCGGGCAAAGATCAGAAAGCCGAGCGATGAAGACAACCCTGCCAGCGCAGAACAAAGACCGAATGCGGCCATGGCTACGACGAAGACTTTGACCGAACCATAGCGCTGAGTGAACCAGCCCGTGAGCGGTACCGTAATGGCTTCAGCCACTGCATACGATGTAATGACCCAGGTGCCCTGCGTCGGCGTTACGGCCAAGCCGCCCGCAATGGTGAGCACCGAGACATTGGCAATCGTCATGTCCAGAATGGCAATCAGATTAGCCATCGACAGGAACATGGCGGCAGCCCAGAGCTGCCAGCCGGTTAACGGCTGAAGCGCTTTATCTGGAGCAGCCATTACTCACTACGCGTATCAACCCGTACCTGCATCGATACACCCACGCTCAGCGGGTTGGCAATCAGTTCTTCGGGTTGTAGACGAATACGCACTGGCACGCGCTGCACCACCTTGATCCAGTTACCCGTGGCGTTCTGTGCCGGAATGGTGGCGAAAGCAGCGCCCGTACCCCCAGAGAACCCATCAACAATGCCGTGGTATACGACGCGACTGCCGTAAAAATCCGAAGTCAGCCGTACTTGCTGGCCGACATGGATTTTCTCCAATTCGCTTTCTTTGAAATTAGCATCAACGTGCAACTTGTGTAAGGGCACAATCACCATCAGCGGTGTGCCGGCGCGCACGCGTTGACCGATCTGCACCTGGCGTTTCGCCACCACGCCATCAATGGGTGATTCGATGGTGGTGCGTTCCAGATTAATCGTCGCTTCACGGAAGTTGGCACTGGCTTGTGCCAGATCATTCTCCGAACGAGTTAACTCATCGGCCGATACCGAACCGGAGCCCGCAAGGGCTTTGCGGCGATCAAAGTCGATCTTGGCACGATCAAAGTTGGCTTTGGCTTTGTCGTACGCTACCTGCATGTCTCGCGGATCAATCTCGACGAGCACATCTCCTGCTTTCACGCTGTTGGTATCGACCACATTCACGGTCTTGATAGTGCCATCAATTTCCGGCGTAACCTGAGCGATCTCCGTGGCCGTATAGGCATTATCAGTACTGATATAGCGGGAGCCATAAAAACCCCAGTACAGACCAAAGATCAGTGCACAGGCAGCTACGACACTACCTAGCACCATAAAGGCTTTCTTCCGCTCGGCGAGGTGCTTCACGATCTGTTGTTTACGACTCATTGGGGAAATTCCTCGCTCGTTTTATCTTGCTGGCGCACTGCAGCCGCATCGGTTTGATAACCACCACCTAATGCCTTGGTTAGCGCCACATCCAGAATAAAGGCACGGGTACGCACATCGGTCTGCACTCGCCAGCTGGTTAACAATTCGTCTTCTGCCACCAGCACATCCAGGTAATTGGCCAGGCCACCTTTATAACGGTTTGCCGCAACAGTAAGCCCTTGGCTTTGCGCAGCAACGCTCTGATCAGCCAGACGTACCTGCTTTTGCAACTGCTTCAATCCTGCGGCTACATCGGCGACCTCATTCAACGCCTGGATCAGTGTCTTCTCGTAGTTAGCAACGTTTTCATCATATTCGGCACGCGCTACTTTCAGATCTGCCCGCAACTTGCCGCCCAGAAAAATTGGCAGATAAATGGCCGGGCCCGCATTGCTCATATAAGAACCGGTCTCGACAAGCTTGTTGATCCCCAATGACTGCGCACCAACAAACGCTACGATATTTACATTCGGATAAAAAGCGGCCTTACGTTGCTCGATACGACTCTGCGAAGCCTCTGCTTGCCAACGTGTGGCAACAATATCCGGGCGACGACCAACGAGGTTAATACCAATGTCTGGAGGCAATGCGTAGTTGGCATTAATCAGGTTGTTAGGCGGTTTAATTTGTAAGCCACGATCGGGCCCCGCACCCACCAGTGCCGCCAAACGATTACGTGTTTCCGCAATGCGCACGTCAATCTGAACCAGATCGTTTTCTGCCAGATTTTTCTTGCCCTCAGCCTGGCTAACGGCCCCTGTGTGCTCCAGGCCTTGTTTCTGGCGTTCGGTAAACAGCATCCAGGTTTTAGTACGAATTTCCAATGCCTTCTCAGCGGTGGTGCGATCTGCCATCAATCGCGCCAGATCGGCATAGCTACGGGCAATTGATGTGGTGAGGATCAAACGGGCCTGAGCCACGTCCGCACTTCTCGCCTGACTCTCGGAAACAGCCGCCGCCAACGCCGCGCGATTCTTCCCCCAGAAATCAATTTCCCAGTTGAAATTAAGTGTTGCCTGTCCGTAGGAATACCAGCCTTGTGGCGTATACGGTGCCGGAACAATGTAATTCGTACTGGCCTCTTGACCAAAGGCCGTGGCATTGACGCCGAGCTGCGGATAGAGAATCGAACCAACCGCTTGTGATTGCGCTTCCGAACGGCGTAGGCGCGCTTGCGCTGCTTTCAGATCCGGCGCATCGGCCAGACCCTCTTCAATCAACTGATTGAGCTGCAGGTCATTGTACTTTTCCCACCAATGATCCGTCGGCCAATAAGCTTCCGGCGCCTGAAATGCCTGCGTACTTTTAAAAGCTTCCGGTGCTTTTGCATCGGCAACCGGGCCAAGTGCTGGCATCGGCGCACAGGCGGTCAGCGCTGCGACGGCCCCACCGCAGACAATCAGTCCTAAACGCTTATTCAATAACTGATTCATTAGCCGCCTGTTGCACAAAGCTTCCAGGTGTCGCGGGCAATCACCGACTCTTCGTCGGTTGGAATGACCCAGACCTCAACCTTGCTTTGATCCGTAGAAATGCGGCGCGCTGCATGGCGCTTGCTTTCATTGAGTGTTGGATCAATTTCTACCCCGGCCCAGCTTAACGCTGCGCAGGCTTTGGCACGAATAATGGGGGAGCGTTCGCCAATGCCAGCCGTAAACACAATGCCATCTAAGCCCTGAATCGATGCCATGGCCGTGCCCGTCTGTTGCGCCAGCATGTAGACAAATAGATCAATGGCCAATTGGGCCTGGCTATCCGTACTAGATTCCAGGTCGCGCATGTCATTAGAAAGGCCCGACACACCACAGAGGCCTGATTCTTTGATGAGCAATTTTTCAATGGCGGCCGGCGTCATTTTGTATTGATTCATCAGATAGAGCGGAATCATCGGGTCGAGCGAACCACAACGGGTACCCATCATCAAGCCATCCAGCGGCGAAAAGCCCATGGAGGTATAGGCGCTCTGACCATTCACCAAACCACAGAGGCTGGCGCCACTACCCAGATGCATCACGACCGTTTTACCCGCTGCCAAGCGCGGCGACAGCTTAGGCAATTGCGTGCTGATGTAATCATAAGACAAACCGTGAAAGCCCCAACGCCGGATGCCCTTATCGCGATAGCTCAACGGCAAGGCGTATAGGTCAGCGATTTCCGATTTGGTCCGGTGAAACGCAGAATCAAAACAAGCGACCTGCTTAAGATCCGGGTGGCTAATCTGCAAGGAACGAATCGCCTCGATTTCGGCCGGTTGGTGGCTTGGCACGATCGGCGCGTAATGTTCCAGCGTTTCCAACACCGCATCATCGACGATAACCGAATGCGGATACTCCGTTCCACCCAGCACCACGCGGTGCCCCACAGCGGCTAGCTTGTAGCCCTTGGCTTCTGCTTTAACGAAATCCAGAATCGTTTCAACCGCTTCTGCGCGCCGTTGTGGTTGATCCCAATGCTGTTCACTCAGCGTATTGCCCTGTGCGTCTTTGGCCTTGAAGTGTGGCTGCGTCAGCAAGCCTTCAATCTGGCCACCAAACAATAATTCCGGGGCATCCGCACCTGCCCGATAGAGAGAAAACTTCACACTGGAAGAACCGGCATTCAAACAGAGCAATGCGGACAAAGGCTGATTCATGATGCTATCCGTTCAAGATAAATTCGTAGTCTGGCTCAGGCACATCTCAAAACGATGACAATGCGCACATCAGACCTTGTAGTATCTGCGATACCAATCGACAAAACGTCCCACGCCTTCAGGCACCGTCATTGCCGGCTTGAAGCCTACCCAGGCATCCAACGCGCTCGTGTCAGCAAAGGTCTCCGTTACATCACCCGCCTGTAGTGGCAAGAAGTTCTTTTGGGCCGTCATGCCGAGCGATGCTTCAATAGCCTCGATAAAGTCCATGAGTGGCACCGGGTCGCTATTACCGATGTTAAAGATGCGATACGGCGCACGACCGGTATGCGGCAGCGGCTGTTGCGGATCAAAGCCCGCATCCGGCGTTGCCGGTTTATCGAGGACCCGGATGACGCCTTCAACGATATCGTCGATGTAGGTAAAGTCACGGCGCATCTTGCCTTCGTTAAAAACTTTGATCGGTTCGTTCTTGAGCATGGCGCTCACAAACAGGAACAACGACTGATCCGGACGGCCCCAAGGGCCATACACGGTAAAGAAACGCAGACCAGTTACCGGCAGGTTGTACAGATGGCTGTAGCTATGCGCCATCAGTTCGTTGGCACGCTTAGTGGCAGCGTACAGACTCACCGGGTGATCAACGCTATCTGCCTCGGAGAACGGCATTTTTTCGTTGCCGCCGTACACGCTGGAACTAGAGGCATAAACCAGATGCCCCACTTTGTTCTGACGACAGCCTTCCAGCACATTTAAAAAACCGGTGAGATTACAGTCAGCATAGGTATGCGGGTTGGTTACTGAATAACGTACACCCGCCTGTGCAGCCAAGTGAACCACGCCATCAAACTTCTCGGTCGCAAACAACGCCGACATGAGTTCGCGATCGACCAGGTCACCCTTGATAAAACGAAAGCCCGGATACTTGGCCAGCACGTCCAGACGAGCCAGCTTGAGCGCCGGATCGTAGTAATCGTTCAGGTTATCCAGACCCACGACCGTATCGCCCCGTTCAAGGAGGCGCATGGCCGTATGCATGCCGATAAAACCTGCGGCGCCGGTAACCAGAAAGTGACGAGACATGTATTAATACTCAACCATTTATAATGGCAACATTATCTCATTGACACCGCGATCCTGCCGATCCGGTTTGACACGTGAACCTACTATCGAATTTTGCCCCGCTCCCCCGCTTTAAGCGCCTAGTCACCCGTTTGTGCCTAAGTGGCGTGGCATGCTTTCTGATTGCCTGTGCGGGCTTGCAGCAGCAAGACCCCACGGAATACATCAATGCGGCCGATTACGACCGTTTGAAACTGGTTTCTACCCAGCCAGGGATCAAGATTTACCGCTATCTGAACCCGGAGTTCAAACGCAGCGACTACCGCGCCGTGATGGTGGATCCGATTGTGCTTTACCAAGGCGCCGATAAAGACTTGGCAAAGAAAGGCATCACCGAGGAAAGCATCTACCGCATCCGCAACGCCATGGATATTTCCATGCGCCAGCTGGTACGCAAACAATTCGGCATCAGCTACAAACCTGGCCAGCGCGTTGCCCGTCTGAGCACCGCCGTTACCGGCGTTGTTGTGGATAGCGGCTCCTTCCGACCCAAACAGCTGGTACCAATCACCACGGTGCTCAAAGCAGCTGGTCAAGGTTCCAGCATTGGCGGCAGCCAACCGCAACTGATGGTAGAAGCCAAACTCTTAGATAGCGTTTCGGGCAAACTGCTGGGTGAAGGGGTTTATCTGGTTTCCAGCGACCAATTCCGCCGGGAAGTCGATTCGCCCGAAAAGTTCCAGATTCTGGCCAGCCAATGGGTTAAAACTGCGATTGGTGTGGCGTCAGGCTTGCGTTAAACTGAGCAACAGGCAATAAAAAACCCGCTAAATCAGCGGGTTGTGCAATAATTTGGCGGAGAGGGTGGGATTCGAACCCACGGTACCTTTCAGTACGCCTGATTTCGAGTCAGGTACATTCGACCACTCTGCCACCTCTCCGACGCGCGAATTGTAGCACGTTCTGCCATTTCTGAAGCACCGCGAATGTGCCGGTGCCCACCCCATCACAGGGAGCCTGCCGCTAAAGTGACCCAACCGACCAACGACATTGCTGACCGACACCCCCGGTTGTTCACGCTTGCGCGTTGGACTCGGGAAGTGGTGCGCCGTCTAAATGCCGCGCCGCGTTGGATGCTCTGGCTTAAAGCGACTGGGTTAGTGGTCGGGTTATTGCTGGGTATCTTTTACCTGATGCCGCACATACAGCCGTTGATGCTGTCCCGGGATCTGGTGGTGGGCACCCGGGAAACCCCAACCAGCTTTATGCGTGAAAAAACAACAGATGCCGATGGCAAAGCCATTCTTCTGGAAAGCGGGTTCGATCACGACCTGGTGGAAGCCTTTGCCAAATCCATGGGCAAATCTGTCAAGTTCGTGGTGGCTGAAAATGAAGAAGCACTGCACCGCATGGTAGAGCGTGGTGAAGTGCACATGGCGGCCGCCTGGTTTACCAAGCGTTTCGTTGAAGCCCCGAGCAACCGGAATCTGACGGGGTCTGATGACGAACAAACGCCTCAGGCATCGCTATTGCGCTCCTCTTCAGCGTATGCCCAAGAGCCGCTGGTGCTGGTTCAACCGGATGATGTGACTCCACTGGAATCGATCAAGCAACTGCACAAAGCCACCGTGCATGCACTAAATGCCAGCAGCAACTCACTCTGGCTGAACCAGCTTGAGCGCCAGAAAGTCGTACCGCAACTGGAAATCCATCAGGGCTGGAGTGAGCTTGATCTGCTCAAGGCGGTTTCCGAACGTAAAATTGCGCTGGCCATTGTGCCCCGCTCGGTTTTTAGAATCGGTATTAATTACTACCCTGGCATCGACTCTTCTCTGGCAGTAGGCGATACCGAAGATATCGTTTGGGCGTTTCCCAAGCGTAGCGGTGATGCACTGGTGCTTCAGGCCAATAAATTTCTGACAGCTGCCGAACAGGATGGCACACTACGGCAACTACGCGACCGTTACTTCGGCGCAGTAGAACGTTTGCACGAAGCGGATCGCAGCGTGTTTCTGACCCGGATGAAAACCCGTTTGCCGCAGTATCTGCCCCAGTTTAAACGCGCACAGGTGGCCAGCGGCTATGACTGGCGGCTTCTGGCAGCACTGGCCTATCAGGAATCTCATTGGGATGGCTCTCTGGTCAGCCCCACTGGTGTGCGCGGATTGATGATGCTGACGGGTGATACGGCCGACCGTCTGGGCGTGAAGAACCGGCTGGACCCTTATGAAAGCATCATGGGCGGTGCACGCTACCTCGATATGCTGCGCGACGAAATTCCGGCAACAGTGCCGGAACCAGATAAAACCTGGATGGCGATTGCTTCTTACAATGTAGGGCCGGCGCAGATTAATTCCGCACGTAGTCTGGCCAAGAGCCAGAAGCTGAATCCGGATTCATGGGCAGATATCAAGAAAACCCTGCCGCTACTTGGACAAACCAAAGGTGGCACGAAAATTAGAGGTGGCGAAGCCGTGGTGACTGCCGAAAATGTGCGGATGTACTACGCGATTCTTTCACGTAGCTACCCCGCCACTACCAGCTTTAGCCTGACGGCACCCACCCGCACCTACGGCGTGAGTGCGCCTAAGTCAGGATCATCAGGCCTGCGCTGACAGAACCTTGAGGCCGCCCATGTAGGGCTGCAGCACTTCTGGGACGCGCACGCTGCCATCGGCTTGTTGGTAGTTTTCTAGAATCGCGACCAACGTACGGCCAACGGCCAGGCCCGAACCATTGAGGGTGTGCGCCAGCTCCGGCTTGCCCTGTGCGTTACGGAAACGTGCCTGCATGCGGCGCGCCTGGAAACTGCCAAAACTAGAGCAGCTGGAAATTTCGCGATAGGTGTTCTGTGCAGGAAGCCAGACTTCCAGATCGTAGGTTTTTTCAGCCGAGAAGCCCATGTCACCTGTGCAGAGCACAATACGACGATACGGCAAGCACAGTTTTTCCAGCATGACTTCTGCATGACGCGTCAGAGCTTCATGCGCCTCAGCTGCAGCCTCTGGCGTAACAATCTGCACGAGCTCAACCTTGTCGAACTGGTGCTGGCGAATCATGCCGCGGGTATCACGACCACCTGAGCCGGCTTCCGAACGGAAGCATGGTGTATGACAAACCCACTTCAGCGGCAGCTGTTCTGCCGGGGTAATGGTGTCGCGCACGATATTGGTGACTGGCACTTCTGCAGTAGGAATCAGGTAATACGGTTCGCTGTCACCACGCGGAATCTGGAACAGATCTTCCGCAAACTTGGGCAGCTGACCTGTGCCATAAAGGCTGTCGCTATTCACCATGTACGGCGCATACAACTCGGTATAGCCATGCTCGGCAGTGTGCGTGTCCAGCATGAACTGAGCCAGTGCACGATGTAGACGAGCCACCGGGCCTTGCAGAATGACAAAGCGCGAACCGGTGAGTTTAGTAGCGGTTTCGAAATCCATACCATTGAGGCCGGCACCGATATCGACGTGATCTTTAACTTCGAAATCGAAGCTAGGTACGGTGCCCCAGCGCTTGATCTCTACGTTGTCGTTTTCGTCAGCACCTACGGGCACATCAACGGCTGGCAGGTTAGGCAATGCCGAGGTGAAGCGGTTAATTTCTTCGAGCAGCACAGACAGGCGCGCTTCCGATGCTTTGAGCTCATCACCCAGTTGGCCGACTTCAGCCATCACAGCACTGGCATCTTCGCCTTTGCCTTTGAGCATACCGATTTTCTTGGAAAGACTATTACGCTGTGCCTGAAGATCCTGCGTGCGCTGCTGCAAGGTTTTACGCTCGGATTCAAGGGCATTGAAGGGAGCAAAATCAATCTCGCCGCCACGGGTGGCCAGGCGTTGAACCACTTCTTCAGGCTGGCTGCGCAATAACTGGATATCAAGCATTTCGGTCTAACTCTTTCAATTGGGCAAGTCGTTCTTTGATGCGGGCTTCTAGGCCGCGATCTACCGGCTGGTACCAGGAAACATCCGGGAACCCTTCGGGGAAATAATTGGCACCGGCGGCATAACCACCTGCTTCGTCATGCGCATGCCGATAACCCTCACCGTGTCCGAGTTCCTTCATCAGACGCGTGGGGGCGTTACGCAGATTCATGGGCACAGGGCGCGATTCATCATCACGCACGAAGGCTCGGGCCTGATTATACGCGCGGTAAGCCGCATCGGATTTGGCCGTTGCTGCGAGATAAAGCACGGCATTAGCCAGCGCCAGCTCTCCTTCGGGCGAACCTAAACGTTCGTAGGTTTCAGCCGCTTGCAATGCAATCTGTGCACCGCGCGGATCGGCAAGACCGATATCTTCCCAGGCCATACGGACGATGCGACGTGCCAGATAGCGCGGGTCTGCGCCGCCATCCAGCATGCGCACGAACCAGTACAGGGCCGCATCCGGATTTGAGCCGCGTACGGATTTATGTAGTGCAGAGATCTGGTCGTAAAAGGCATCCCCGCCTTTATCAAAGCGCCGTAGATTTTGTGCGAGCGTATTGGCCACAAACTCGGCACTAATTTCCGCTGCGCCACTCGCTTTAGCAGCAGCCAGCGTCTGCTCGATCAGATTCAATAATTTACGGGCATCGCCATCAGCCACACCGATTAGGCGCGTCCGCGCTTCGTCACTGATTCTGGCTTCTGGCAACGTCGCCAGCGCCCGATCAAAAAGCTCGGCCAGTTCTTCTGCAGTCAGTGACTTAAGCACGTAAACCGCGGCACGTGACAGCAAGGCCGCGTTAACTTCGAAGGAAGGGTTCTCGGTCGTAGCGCCAATAAAGGTAACGAGACCGGACTCCACATGTGGCAAGAACGCATCCTGCTGCGATTTATTGAAGCGATGAACTTCATCTACAAACAGAATCGTCCGGCGACCGGTCTGCCGGGCTTTCTCAGCAAAGGCGATGGCTTCACGAATCTCTTTAACGCCGGCCAGCACAGCAGACAATGCGAGAAAGTCGGCATCGCAATGTCTGGCCACCAGACGAGCCAATGTGGTTTTACCGGTACCCGGCGGCCCCCAGAAAATCATGGAGTGCGGGTTGCCGCTTTCTAACACCAGGCGCAGCGGTTTGCCGGGCCCCAACAAGTGAGTTTGTCCGACCACGCTTTCCAGTGTTTGTGGCCGCAGCTTTTCTGGCAGCGGCGCATACGCCGAGGGCGCACCATTAGACGCAGCGTCGGCAAACAGATCCATGCTGATTACTGCTTGAGCACATCGGCGCCCGCAGGCGGCGTAAAGCGGAACAGGCTCGCAGCGGCATCGCCATTACGCACGACGTTGGTAAACGCTAATGTGGTGACTTGGCCAAAGCTATCTTCCAGCACCATGCCCTTGAGTTCATTGCCGGCCAGACCGATACGGATGCGCACAAAGCCGGTGTCATTCTGTTTGGGCTCAGCGATCACCCATTCGGCACCCGCATGTTCACCATCGGCCTTGAAGCTAAAGCGTTGCTCGGCATCGTTATCGCCAGCCAGCAATGCGGCAGGCGTACCGCCTAATGCCTTTTCGGATTTGCGGACGATCACCTGTTTCAATTCCGGGTCATACAGCCAGATGCGGCTACCATCACCGACCATGAGCTGGGTATAAGGCTTGTTGATCGACCAGCGGAATTTACCGGGACGGCTGATGGCCATGGTGCCCTGGCTCTTGCCGCCACCGATACCGCCAGCGGATGTTTGGGCAAAATCGGCTTTCAGCGTGCGCGTTTCCCGCAGCCAGTTTTTCAGATCGGCGACGCTATCTGCCCACACCGAGCCAGAAGCCAAGCAGAGCGTTGCCAGCAATGCGAGTGAAGACTTTTTAAAATGCATACGGGTTACTCGTCTCCGGCGCGGTTAGGCGCCAGTACTTCGCGGCCACCGCGGCCATCCATCGTCGAGACGAGACCGGCCTTTTCCATGGCTTCGATCAAACGTGCCGAACGGTTGTAACCAATACGCAGATGGCGTTGCACCAGCGAGATAGAAGCGCGACGATTCTTGAGCACGATTTCAACGGCCTGGTCATAGAGCGGATCGGCTTCGGCATCGTTATCTCCGCTTTCACCATCGCCACCCTCGCCTTCGGTTGCCCCCGTGAGAATGCCTTCTTCGTATTCTGGTGCACCCATTGATTTGAGGTAATCCACCACACGGTGCACTTCTTCATCGGCGACAAACGCGCCGTGCACACGCTGCGGATACCCAGTACCCGGCGGCAGATACAGCATATCGCCCTGACCCAGCAGCGCTTCGGCACCCATCTGATCCAGAATGGTGCGCGAGTCGATCTTGCTGGAAACCTGGAAAGCAATACGCGTTGGAATATTGGCCTTGATGAGGCCGGTAATGACATCCACGCTCGGACGCTGCGTCGCCAGAATCAGATGAATACCTGAGGCACGTGCTTTCTGTGCCAGACGGGCGATGAGTTCTTCAACCTTCTTGCCAGCAACCATCATCAGGTCGGCCAGCTCGTCAATCACGACGACAATGTGCGGCATGCTGCGCAGCGGTTCCGGCGCTTCCGGTGTGAGGGTGAGCGGATTAGGAATCGGTTCGCCCTTCTCTGCCGCTGCTTGGATATGTTCGTTAGCGCTCGCCAGATTACGCACGCCCAACTTGGACATGATCTTGTAGCGGCGTTCCATTTCAGCCACGCACCAGGTAAGCGCGTTAGCGGCCTGACGCATATCTGTTACCACCGGTGCTAACAGATGCGGGATGCCTTCGTAAATCGACAGTTCCAGCATCTTCGGGTCGACCAGAATCAGCCGCACGGCGTCTGGCTCCGATTTGTAGAGCATCGACAGAATCATGGCATTCACGCCCACCGACTTACCGGAGCCGGTCGTACCGGCCACCAGCAGGTGCGGCATTTTGGCGAGATCAGCCACAATCGGCACGCCGCCGATATCTTTGCCCAGGGCCACAGTAATCGGCGAGGTCATATTGTGATACGGGCGGGAAGACAAAATCTCAGAAAGGCGTACGGTCTGCCGTTTGGTATTAGGCAGTTCAAGCGCCATGCAGGATTTGCCAGGCACGGTTTCAACCACACGTACAGATACCATGGCCAGCGCACGCGCCAGATCCCGCGCCAGGTTAACAATCTGCGAGCCCTTCACACCGACAGCAGGCTCAATCTCGTAACGGGTGATGACTGGGCCAGGGTATGCCGCAATCACTTTAACCTCAACACCAAAGTCAGCCAGGCGCGTTTCAATGAGGCGCGAGGTGAACTGCATGGTTTCTTCCGTCGGCATGTCGGTCGGCGGTTGTGCCGGATCGAGCAGACTTAACGGTGGCAATTTGCCACCGACAACTGCCTCAGGGAATAAGGGTACTTGCTTCTCTCGTTCTTTACGCTGAACAGCCTTGCGCGAAACCGGCACTTCTACAGGGGCAGCCGGTTCAATAAAGACGGGCTCCGTAGGTTCTGCGCGTTTCAGCTCTACCTTAGCTTCACGCTGCTGTGCCACTTCTTTGCCGATGCGGCGATCCTGCCAGCTTTCTACGGCACGGCCACCACCACCCACAGCGCCTTCCATAACGGCGCCGGTGCGTTCGAAAAGCACCATCCAGGGCAGGCCACTAAAGATGCGCCAGCTCAGGAGCAACAGACAGCCCATGATCAACGTGGCACCGGTAAAACCAAAGGCATGGCCAATCAGTGTGGCAAGGCATTCGCCCACAACGCCACCGGGGCCCATCGGCAACGCGGTGCCACTCGTGTGAAAACGCAATGCGGCAAACGTGGAGAAACACACCAGCAGCGCCAGAAAACCGCCCATGGTGAGCCAGAGTGGACGTACTTCAGGCTCCACGGCTTCGCGCAGCGCGCGTTGACGTTCTGTCCAGCCAATCAGAATCAGCACCAGCGGCAACAAGGCCCAAAGCCAGGCGGCACCACCGAACAGATAAAACAGCAAATCGGACATCCAGGCACCGAAACGACCCATCGGGTTTGTCACCCGGCCAGCCGGACCGGAATGCGACCAGGCAGGATCGGCGGGATTAAACCCCCATAGCGCCAGGACAGCGACTAGAGCCACAAAGCCCAGCACGGCCCAGCGAGCCTCCTGCATGAGCGCCCTGATGCGTTCAGGGAGCGTACGGGGGCCATCAATGCGTTGGGTGACAGATCGGCTAAAAAGTCGGGTCATGGATAGGTGGAATGCCCGGCAACGGGCTGGTGATGACGTAAGGAACGATTATAATCCCTGTAGTTAACGATTTTCGGCCTTCCCGCAAGAGGGCCGCACTACTTTCAGGAGCTTTCATGTCTGCCAACGCCCGTCATATCCCTCTGCTGATTCTTGGTTCCGGGCCTGCCGGCTATACATCGGCCATCTATGCCGCCCGCGCCAACCTGAAGCCGGTGCTGATTACAGGCCTGGCCCAGGGCGGCCAGCTGATGACCACGACCGAAGTTGACAACTGGCCTGCTGACGTGAATGGCGTGATGGGTCCGGATCTGATGGCCCGTTTCGAGCAGCATGCCACCCGTTTTGAGACCGAAATGGTGTTTGACCATATTCATACGGTCAAACTGGGCCAGCGCCCTTTTGAACTGGTGGGTGACGCCGGTACCTACACCTGCGATGCCCTGATTATTGCTACAGGGGCATCGGCTCAATATCTTGGCCTGCCTTCGGAAGAAAAGTTTGCTGGACGCGGCGTTTCTGCCTGCGCGACTTGTGACGGCTTTTTCTATCGCAATCAGGAAGTTGCGGTTGTCGGCGGTGGCAACACAGCCGTTGAAGAAGCCCTCTATCTGGCCAATATTGCCAGCAAAGTGACTCTGATTCACCGCCGCGAGAAGTTCCGCGCCGAAAAGATCATGGTCGACAAACTCTACAAGCGCGTTGAAGAAGGCAAGATTGCGCTCGAACTGAATTCCACCCTGGATGAAGTACTGGGTGACAACACCGGCGTGACCGGCGTGCGTATCAAGGCAGCCGATGGATCGACCAAGGACCAGGAAATCCGTGGCGTGTTCATCGCTATCGGCCACAAGCCGAACACCGACATGTTTGCTGGTCAGATGGACATGGAAAATGGCTACATCGTGACTCGCATGGGCAATAACGGTTTTGCCACGGCCACCAGCGTGCCGGGCGTTTTTGCTGCAGGTGATGTACAGGATCACAACTACCGCCAGGCCATTACGTCGGCAGGTACAGGTTGTATGGCCGCGCTGGATGCCGAGCGCTTCCTCGATAGCCTGGCTCAGGGCCTCGATGTCGCATTAAAGGCCTGGACGCCGACTGCTTAAGTCTTCATTTATTGCTTACCGGTACATAGCGATGCCGGCCAAACTTTCTGAAGAAGAACAGGCGCTGTTTCTGGCACAGGTGTCGGATGCAGCGCCGCTCAAAACTGACCCTAGGGCGGATTTGAGGCCAGCACCACCACGACCGGTGGCACGGCAACGCCATCTGGATGATCAAGCGGTGCTGCACGAGTTGATTCATGCCCCAATCCAACTGGCTGACCGGCTGGAAGGCGGCGACGAACCGACCTATCTGCATCGTGGCGTATCGATCCAGGTGCTACGCGATCTACGTCGTGGCCGCTGGGTGATTCAGAGCGAAATTGATTTGCATGGGCATACGCGTGACGCCGCCCGTGAAGCATTGACTCAATTTCTCGGTCGTTGTCTGCATCAGGGCTTGCGTTGCGTACGCGTGGTAACGGGACGTGGTTTAAGATCGCCGGGACAAGTGGCTGTTTTACGGGTGCTCACCCGTAACTGGCTAGTACAGCGCCATGAAGTTCTGGCGTATTGCCAGGCAAAACCGGTGGATGGCGGTGAAGGTGCTTTGATCGTATTGCTGCGTAATCAGCATCGACCACAGCAGCACCGACCCCAGGCAGCTGAATTAACAAAGGATGAGATGTGAAAATTTCTGGCATCTGGAAAACCGAACGACGCCTCTGGCAAGTAGCCGCGTTATTGCTACTCGTGCTCTCACTTGCACTCACGCACTTTTATAAAAACAAGTTAATGAGCATGGTGATGGATGAACCACCCGCCATTCAGATCACACCACCGCCGTGCGAACTGAACCGTTCGGCTTGTGCGTTCCCCATCATCACACCGGTGGCATCTGAGGCGCCGTGGATGTTCAGCATTACGCCACGCCCTATTCCGGTCAGCGCACCACTCGTATTTACCCTAATACCCCCTGAGCGCGTCCTAAGCAGCAACAAACCCGAGGCCGTTTGGGTAGACCTCACCGGCGATAGCATGGACATGGGGCTCATCCGGGTACAACTTGAGCAGCAAGCTGATGGTCAATGGGTTGGCGCAGGGACGATCCCGGTATGCGTTACGGGCGCCATGCGCTGGCGTGCTCGTTTACATATGGCGCTTTCACAAACTACCTTGCAGGCCGATTGGGTCTTTACCGCGCCCGAATCAGACGCACGTCATTAAGAACTTTGCTATGAAAATCGCTACCTGGAATGTCAATTCGCTGAATGTTCGTCTGCCGCATTTGCTGGACTGGCTGCACGTCGCCAAGCCAGATGTGGTTGGTCTGCAGGAGTTGAAGTGCGAGGATGCCAAGTTTCCGCTGGCAGCCATTCAGGAAGCGGGTTACCACGCCGTGTTTGCCGGCCAGAAAACCTATAACGGTGTGGCGTTGCTCTCACGCGAGGCTGCTACCAATGTGCAGCGTGGCATTCCCGGCTATGACGATCCGCAACAGCGCATCATTGCAGCAACCATTGATGGCGTGCGCGTGGTGAATGGCTATTTTCCCAATGGGCAGGCACCCGGCAGCGAGAAGTTTGCCTACAAACTGGATTGGTTGTCGCACTTAACCACCTGGTTAGGTGATGAGCTGAAGATGCACCCAGCCCTTTGTCTGATCGGCGATTACAACATTGCCCCTACCGATGCCGATGCCCACCCGGATTGGAAAGAAGCGATTCACGTATCGCCCCCGGAGCGTGAGGCTTTTGCAGCCATTGAAGCGCTGGGCTTAAGTGATGTGTTCCGCAAGTTCCAACAGGCAGAAAAAAGCTTTTCCTGGTGGGATTACCGCATGAATGCGTTTCGCCGAAACTTCGGTTTGCGCATCGACCATATTCTTGCCAGTGCGGCCCTGGCGGCTCGTTGCACCGAATGTGTCATCGATAAATCGCCACGCGTTCTGGAGCGTCCATCCGATCACACACCGGTGATCGCAACGTTTACCGGCTAATCAAGTCAGCTGCTTAGCCAGCGCGACGAAGTCCGCTTCACTCAGCTGTTCGGCACGCTCTGTAGGATCAACACCCGCTGCTTCAATCTGCTCGCTACTCAGCAAGGGCTTGAGGGTGTTTCTGACCATTTTGCGGCGCTGAGAAAAAGCGGCATTAACGACATTGCGCAGCGCCGTTTCATCTACCGGTAGCCTGTCTGCCAGTGGGCGCGGGATCATCCGCACCACCGCCGAATTAACTTTCGGTGCCGGATCAAAAGATTCGGGCGGTACGTCCAGCAAAGGTTCCAGATAGCAGTAGCGCTGCAACATCACCGAGAGACGGCTACGATCGGAGTGCCCCGGCGGCGCCACCATGCGATCCACCACTTCTTTTTGCAGCATCACGTGGATGTCGCGAATAGATTCCACCTTATCCAGCAAATGAAACAAGATCGGTGTTGAGATGTTGTAAGGCAGATTACCGACAACCCTGAGTTCCGGGCCAAGTGTCGAAAAATCAAAAGCCAGTGCATCGCCGGCATGAATGGTCATTTGCTCACGCGTGTACTTCTTTTCCAGACGCGCAATCAGATCACGATCCAGCTCGACGACGTGCATGTGGCCGGCACGTTCCAATAGTGGTTGCGTGAGCGCACCAAGGCCCGGGCCAATTTCTACAACTTGCTCACCCGGTCGCGGATTCACCGCATCAACGATGCCACGAATAATGCCCTGATCAATCAGAAAATTCTGACCAAAGCGCTTTCGTGCTTTGTGGCCCGTTTCCTGAGCGAGTTTACTGGTAGTTTTGCTGGATGAGCGATTCATGACGCCTGCTTTCTGGAAAGCTGCTCGGCCAGCGTGACGGCGGCATACAGGCTACCCGAATCTGCTACAGGCGCATCGCCATCCAGACGATGGCCGGCCAGATCCAGCGCCGTGCCATGATCAACGGAGGTGCGAATAATCGGCAACCCCAATGTGATGTTGATGCCCTGCCCGAAGGTGGCGTATTTAAGCGGTGCCAATCCCTGATCGTGATACATCGCCAGAACCGCATCGCCCTGTGGCAACAGCCTTGGGGTAAATAGCGTGTCTGCCGGCAACGGCCCGATCAGATGCATACCCTCTCCACGTAGTTTTTCCAGCGTGGGAATGATCGTATAGATTTCTTCATGGCCCATGTGTCCACTTTCACCGGCATGCGGATTGAGGCCGGCAACCAGAATGCGCGGCGCAGCCAAACCGAATTTGGTGCGCAGATCATGATCCAGAATGCGTAAGACAGCGGTTAAGGTTTGCGAGGTAATAGCCGCAGGCACCTCTGCCAACGCCAGATGGGTGGTCGCCAACGCCACGCGCAGCGGCCCATGCGGCGTATCACCCGCCAGCATCATGACCACCAGCGGCGTACCCGTCTGCTCTGCCAAATATTCAGTGTGACCGGTAAAAGGGCGCCCCGCCTCGTTGATAATGCCTTTGTGTAACGGCGCCGTCACCATAGCGGCAAACTCACCGGATCGGCATCCGGCAATTGCGCGGTCTAGCAAAGCAATGACGTAATCGCTATTCGCAGCATTCAATTGACCCGTAACGACATCAACACGACGCTTGATATCGCAAACGGTGAGTTCACCTATTGGCGATGAACGCGCCGGAACACTCGGATCATAAGTGCGAAATTGAACGTTGACACCGATTTCTTGTGCGCGTGTCTGCAGTAGTTCCTGATCACAGAGCACGACCAGCTCGTCTGACCAGGCACGTTGAGCGAGTTGCAGACAAAGATCAGGACCAATGCCCGCCGGCTCGCCAGATGTAATGGCTAAACGTACCGGGATCATTGATCGTCCAGATGCATCTCGACGTAGGCACGGTCTCGTACCTGGCGTACCCATTCCTGATTCGCTTCTTCCAGCTTGCGCTGACGCAATGCATTGCTGGCACGCTGACGTTGGCGCTCCTGGGAAACATCTGTTGTTCGGCGATCAAGCACCTGAATGATGTGAAAACCAAACTGCGACTGCACCGGGTTACTGATTTCACCGATCTTCAATGCATTCATTGCCTGGTCAAAGGCCGGAACGGTATCACCCGGATACAGCCAGCCCAGATCGCCACCCTTCTGGGCAGAACCATCCTGGGAATAAAGCTTAGCCAGTGCCGCAAAATCTTCGCCGCTCTTCAGGCGACTATGCACCTGATTAATCTTCTGACGTGCTTCAGGTTCCGAAGTGACTTCGGTCACCTTAATCAGAATATGTCGCGCATGGGTCTGCTGAATCTGCGGCAAGGCGCTACCGCCTTTGCGGGAAATCAGTTTGACGATATGAAAACCACTCGGGCTACGCACCACATCACTCACCTGCCCCGGCTTCAGATTGGCAATGGCTGAACTCATTACCTGCGGTAGGCTATCGATCGGACGGGAACCAAGATCACCGCCTTGCATGGCATCGTTAGATTCGGAATAGGTGGCGGCAAGCTGACCAAAATCCTTACCCGCTTTCGCCTGATCATCAATCGAGACAGCTTTCAGACGGAGTTTGTTCAGCGTTTCAGGGGAAGCACCTTCTGGAATACGGATCACGATGTGCGCCAGATGTACTTCTTCGCCGGCGCCGGTTGCACTCTGATTGGCCAGAAAGTTATCGACTTCGCCCGGCGTTACATTCACCCGGGCATCGACTTCACGTTCACGCACCCGGGCAATCATCATCTGATTGCGAATCTCTTCACGAAATTCAGGCCAGGTCACGCCATCTTTCTCAACTGTCTGACGCATCTGCTGTGGTGTCATTTTCTGATTGGCCGCCACACGAACCATCGCCTGATCGAGGTCATTATCGTCTACATTGACGCCTGCTTCTTTAGCGGTCTGCACCAGCGCACGCTCAGTAATCATCTGGTCCAGCACCTGCTGCCTCAGAATCTCATGCGGTGGCAGTTGCACTTTCTGCCGATGCAACTGCATGGTTGCCGAACGGACCCGTGTATTCAACTGATTCTGGGTAATCACACCATCGTTCACCACGGCCACGATACGGTCCAACGTCTGTGGCTGTGACGCTCTACGCGTTTCCGCCTGATTAGCCGGTGCTGACTGCGCCAGCCCGACCATCCCTATTGTCAGAATCAGTGCTGAAAGAAACGATTTGAAACGATTGGGCATCTTCATAGTCTGCGATCGATCAATAGTAAGGATCCGTCAGCGGCGGCATAAAGGCCGCATCCGAGGTTCTGGTGTAATTAGGCACGTTACGACGCAAGACGTCCATCGGACTGGAGCCGATGCTACCCATGCCCTTCAGCTCCAACTGAACGAAGAAGCTGGTATTCAGGAAAGGCGTCTGCGTGGAACTGTAAGTCATAGCCCGGTGAAAGACCGCGCGAGCCGTCCAACAGGCAGCGTTATATTCCAGACCTGCCAGACTTTCAATTTGTGAAGACTGTACAGCGGAGTAGGTATAACGGCCAACTGCCCGCAGCGGGCCCCAGATTTGCCATGCAGCGCTCACATCGTTCTGCATCACTGCCGCAGCCGCCGAACCCGACGTCGGCGCACCCGGAATGTAATCCTGATTCTGGTAACGGTAAGAATAGTTCAGCACATTTTCACGGCTAGGCTGGAATTTAGCGCCAATGCTTGCACGGTTAATGCGATTCACCTTGGTGCTATTGCTGGTAGAACTTGATTGTCCGTACGGACTCACCTGCGCAAAGCCATTCAACGACGTATAGGGTGCAACCATCCCATTCGCCTGAGCGAAGTAATCGTTACTACCGTAACTACTGGTTGATAAACCCGGTGCCGAATAAAGGTTGACTTGTTGTGGCTGGAAGAAGATACGCTGACCAACGCTAAAACCCATTAACTGTTGGCCCGTCTTATCCATTGAGTATCGTGATGACAAGGCTGCCGTTACCTGATTGGCATTCGAGACCCGGTCCCAGCTGGTAAAAATGTTCTCGCTGAACATTTGCGCATAGCTCACATCGGCGATACCGGTATCAAACAGCGGCAGATTCGTCTGATTACGATATGGCACGTACAGATAATACAAACGCGGTTCCAGCGTCTGGTTTAGCGTACGACCGAAGTATTCCGTTTTCCGGTCAAAAATCATGCCCGAGTCCAGCGAAAAAATCGGCAGCGTGCGTGACGCATTATCCGAATTGATCCCTGACGTGCTACCACTGCCCGAGTTCGTTAGCTGGCCGGAGTTGGTGTTGTATTGCGTGTAGTGCACACCAGCTTTTGGTGTGACATAGATGCCGGGCGCTTGCCAACTGGTAACAAACTGCGGATACGCCCAGAGCCGGTTGCCCTGCACATAGGACTGTGTCTGGTTTTTGAAATAAGAGCTGTTGGCTGAAACCAAGGCATCCATTCGTGCAGGTTGATCAAACATGCCATTGCTAGCCAGCACTTCAAGCTCATCATTGTCATTGAGCCGCACATTACTGAAACCTGCTGCACCCAATAGCGAGCGGTTCATAGCAAAGTTCACTTGCGGCAATAATTGGTATGGTGTTGCTACAGAGGCACTGGGGTTAAAGTTCAGTGTCTGATAACCCTGCGCCACCACAGATGCATTCCAGGTAGAGGCTGCATAGTTCACGCGTCCGGTACGTGGCAGATACGACTGCGACATCGCGGCCAGCGAGTTGTTCAGATCGGTGAAGTAATACGAGTCGGAAACGCCTTGCAAATCCCAGGCACCGGATAACCCGGGCAGCACATTATTAAATTGCTGTTGGTGCTGCGACAGGAAGCTCCACCGATCCCGATTCGCCATCCGGTCATTCGGCATGTAATTGAAGGCATCCTTACCCGTATAGGTTGGCACCGGACTCTGCCCGGTATTACCCAGATAACGCATTTCCGTATTAAACGAGACACCCCGTCTGCCGTAAATGGCGGGTGCTACCGTTGCATCATAGTTAGGCGCCAGATTGAAGTAGTACGGAACAATCGTCTGGAAACCATTAAGCTGTGACGAACCGATACTCGGCGCCAGAAAACCTGAATGCCGCCCGCGATCCAGCGGAAAGAAAGCATAAGGCATGTAAAGGAACGGCACATTCTGGAAATAGAGCAACGAATTGGAGGCACTGCCTTCGTTCTGCTCATAATCTAGATGGTACGTTGAAGCGCGCGCATACCAACCGCTATCACCTGCCGGACACGTGGTGTACGTAGCATCCTCTGCCAGATAACGGTTTTCGCCTTCCAGATTAATACGGGCCGCCTGACCATGAGACATGGTCTCCACAATCCGGGCCAACGGGGTCTGCCCCGGCAAGAACGCCGCATCACCTGCTACAGCTGTTTGTGCTTGTGTTTCAGCATCTGCGCCACTAGCAACGGTTTCATTAATGGCTGTTTGCTGCCCCGGTTGCTGGGTCAACGTAGCGCCTGAAGCAATGCCATAAGATGGCACCGCAGTTCCCCCTACTGGCGTGGCCGTACTGCCTGTAGTAGTGGTCGCTGGTCCAATCGGTGGTGCATTAAACGTCCAGGGGCCTTGATTGACTTGTGAGATCCGTTTTTTCTGACGAATCTCGTAATTCGTGTTGTTGATGTAACCCGTTCTGGCAGCTACGACAATGTCGGCATCCGTACCAGCCATAGTCGTGCCCTGTGCCGGGTCCCGATACAAGACGTTGCCTTGTGCATCGACATTGTCTTCAACAATGTTGTAAACGATCCGGTCTGCGTTGAGTATGGTGCCGTCACGACGCAATTCTGCATTACCTGTGGCGGTGAGCTCCAGATCATTACGGCCCGTAATGACATCGGCCAGAAGTTCTGTCTTATCCTTGTCCAGCGCAGGCGATTCCGGTTTGGTCGCTGCTTCGGCAACTGGCTGTACCGGGGCTACGGGCACTGGCGAGCGTGGCGCGACTGGAACGCTAGGCGCTACCGGCGCAGGCGCCGGGGTTGGCGAAGGCTCAGGCACGCGCTCAGGTGCAACAGGTTCAGGCGCAGGCTCTGACTTAACCGGTGCAGCAGCAACCACCTTACTCGGCTTTGCCGGCGCAGGTGATGGGGTCGGCGCCTCGGCCACAGGCGCCGGCTCTGCGACAACAGGTTGCTGCACCGGGGCCTGAATAATCGGCTGTTGAACTACCTTCTTAGGAATTGCTTTTTTGCTGGCGCTACCCGATAGAGGCGCGCCCCCTAAAGCCGCAGCACTCGCCGGTGGCGATGCTGGCGCCATGCCCAATAATGCCGGATCAACGAGCAAAGGCTCCATCCGAATTGGCACCGCACTACTCTGTGCAAAAGCTGGCGCACTGCTCAGCAAAGCCACCCCGCCCACACCCAGCGTTGCCAACCAGACGGCCAGCGGCAAACGCATGGCCATAGGTACAGACGCACCCTTGGTCACGGATTTGTGGGACGAATCAGACAAGCGGGAAGGCACAGCAATGGACAACGATTAATTCCAGATAGCGCACGAAAAGAGGCCTGTTTCAGCCGTCTGCCCGCACAAGGTAAAATACCCTCAATTCTAGCATTTTTACCCCTTAAAGACGCCTTTAGGCTCCCTTTGGCCACTATGAACACAATGACTGACGCCCGACTACTAGCAGGCACTGAATTTGCCACAAAAAGCCAACTTCACCCGGGCGTACCCGTTCTGACCCCGGCTTCGGCCGATGCCAGCTTCCGCCGGTACTTCCGGGCTACCTGGCCAGGTGGCGAAACAGCCATCCTGATGGATGCGCCACCAGACAAGGAAGATGTGCGTCCTTTTGTCCAGATTGCCGGCCTGATGGCCGATGCAGATCTGGTCGCCCCCAAGATCCTTGCGGCTGATGCAGACAATGGCTATCTGCTGCTCAACGATCTGGGCAACACGGGTTATCTAAAAACCCTACACGCCGCCGATGCAAAAACCGCCGATACGCTGATGCGCGGCGCAACAAAAGCACTGATCCAATGGCAATGCAGCTCCAAAGCAGACATTCTGCCGGCTTATGACGAAGCCCTGCTCCACCGCGAGCTGGCGCTCTTTCCGGAGTGGTGTGTTGCCCGTCATGCCGGCATTGAACTAACCGAAAAAGAGCAAGGCTGGCTTGATGGCGTGATGGAAGCACTCGTTGCCTCCGCGCTGGCGCAACCTCAGGTCTTTGTTCACCGCGACTACATGCCGCGCAACATGATGCTGACCGATGACCCATCCACACCTGCCATCCTGGATTTCCAGGACGCCGTGTACGGGCCAATTACCTATGATGTGGTGTCGCTATTCCGTGATGCCTTTATCTCCTGGGACGAAGAACGCGAACTGGATTGGGTGATCCGCTACTGGGAACAGGCACGCAAAGCCGGCCTGCCGGTTCACGCCGATTTTGGCGGTTTCTGGCGCGCCTACGAATTCATGGGCTTACAACGGCACCTGAAGGTACTGGGCATTTTCTGCCGCCTGAACTACCGGGATGGCAAAGGTCATTATCTGGAAGACCTGCCACGGTTCTTTAACTACGCCTACCGTACCGCCGAACGTTACGCCGAACTGCGCCCGCTGGTGCCGATTCTTGAGCGCCTGTCGCCACGTGATCTACAAATTGGCTACACCTTCTAAGGCACCGCCATGCGCGCAATGATTCTGGCAGCCGGTCGCGGTGAGCGTATGCGCCCACTGACCGATCATTGCCCCAAACCTTTGCTGCCCGCGGCCGATAAGCCGCTCATCGTCTACCACCTGGAACGTCTGGCCGCGGCCGGTTTCAAAGAGATCGTCATTAACCACGCTCACCTCGGTGAGCAACTGGTGGCAGCACTCGGCAATGGCGCCCAGTGGGGACTATCCATCACCTGGTCACCCGAACCGGTCGGCGCACTAGAAACAGCCGGCGGCATTTGTCAGGCGCTGCCGCATCTGGATACCGGGAACGATGCGCCTTTTCTGGTGGTCAACGGGGACATCTACTGTGACTGGCCGATCAGGCAAATGCAGATGAACGATGCCGATCTGGCACACCTGGTGCTGGTGAGTAACCCGCCACAGCACCCGACAGGCGACTTTGTGCTGCAAGATCATCGTGTTAGCGATAAAACAGGCGCTATACCGGCACTCACGTTTTCCGGTATTGGCTTTTATCGCCCCAGCCTGTTTAAGAATCTCGTAATCGGTGACGCTGCAAAATTAGCACCGCTGCTGCGCACTGCCATGGCAGAACACCGTGTGAGTGGTGAACACCATCAGGGCCGCTGGGAAGACGTGGGCACACCGGATCGACTTGCGGCACTGGATGCCGAACTACGCGCACACCAGGCCAAATAAGCCCTGAGCAGGCGTATGATCAAAGCATCTATTACTGATAACGCATGATGTCTGCTCAACATTCGCTCCCACATCCATTAGCGCCATTGGCACCACAAGCTTTTGACGCAACGCCCTTTGTGCGTCGTCGCCAGCAAGTGCTGCGTGAGATGCATAAAAAGGGGCGCGGGGTTGCCATCATTCCGACATCGACGGAATTGATTCGTAATCGGGATACCCACCACCCATTCCGTTTCGACAGCAACTTCTGGTATCTGACCGGCTTTGAAGAACCGGATGCCGTGCTGGTGCTTTTGATTTCCGATACCCCACAAAGCCTGCTGTTCTGCCGAGCCAAAAACGAAGAACGCGAATTGTGGGAAGGCTTCCGTTTTGGTCCAGATGCCGCGCGCGAACGCTTTGCCTTTGATGCTGCCTACGATCTTGAAGAGCTGGATCGGATTGTGAGCGAACACCTGATTGGCGCGAAAACACTGTGGCATAGCCTGGGGATAAATCCCGAGTGGGACGCCCGTGCCGGTCGCTGGCTCGAACAGGCACGCGCTCAATCACGTGCTGGCCAACAGGCACCCACTGTGGTTGCTGATTGGCGCGCATTAGTCGAACCCATGCGCCGCAACAAAGATGCCGGCGAACTGGCGCTGATGCAACGCGCCGCCGATATTGCCGCCAATGCACACTGCCGCGCCATGCGCGCCTGCCATCCGGGGCTTTACGAATACCAGCTGGATGCAGAACTGCAATACGCGTTTCTACAGGCAGGTGGCCACCCGCCTTCTTATCCGGCCATTATCGCCGGCGGCGCCAATGCGTGTGTGCTGCATTACACCGCCAACAATCAGGCATTACGCGATGGCGATCTGGTGCTGATCGATGCCGGTTGCGAAGTGAGTGGTTACGCTTCGGACATCACGCGTACTTTTCCGGTCAACGGCCGTTTCAATGCAGCACAACGCGACCTCTATGCCATCACGCTGGCTGCACAGGCAGCAGCGATTGCTGCAACCCGCCCGGATGCAGCTTTTCATGCACCACACGATGCCGCGTTGCAGGTGCTCGTTCAGGGCATGATCGATCTGAAACTGTGCCATGGCAGCGTCGATGGTGTGATCGAATCCGGGGACTTCCGCCGTTTCTACATGCACCGTACCAGCCACTGGCTGGGTCTGGATGTCCATGATGCCGGGCCCTACCATGAAGACGATGAATGGGTTTCGCTACAAAGTGGCATGACGCTCACCATTGAGCCAGGGTTCTATGTGCGCCCGGCGGATGATGTACCACCCGCCTTTCACAACATCGGCATCCGTATTGAGGACGATGTGGTCGTTACCGATACCGGTTGCCGCGTGATGACAGACGCAGCGCCTAAAACCATTGATGACATTGAAAGTCTGATGGCAAACGGCTCATGAACACGCACGTGGATAACACAGCCGACGAATACGATATCGTCATTCTGGGTGCCGGCCCGGTAGGTAGCACGCTGGCGCTGTTGCTGGCAGGAACACGTCATCGCGTGCTGCTTCTCGAGCAACGTAGTCTGGATGCCGGACAGAAAGACCCGCGTGCCCTGGCGCTTTCCGAGGGCGCTCGCCAACTCCTGTCGCCCGAAAACGCCTGGCCCACCGCCACTGGCGTAGGCGATGGCCGTTGTACACCGATTGAAACCATTCATATTTCACAAAATGGTGGATTCGGACGTACGTTGATTGACCGCGCAGATTATCGGGTGCCTGCCCTGGGTTATGTGGTGCGTTACGGCGCACTCATCGGCTGTCTGCATGAAGCGCTGCACCGGGCGATGGTTTGCAATCCGAATCAACTTGCCTGTCGCGACAACACCCGTGCCGAAGTCGCCGAACATTCGACGGAAGCCGATGCCTTTTTCCGTACAGTGCAACTCGTGGATCGAACCATTCGAACACGCCTCATCGTGCATGCTGAGGGCACCCCACCTGACAACAGTAACGGCGTCATTGCTCGGGGTTATGGTCAGCACGCCCTGATTTTTGAAGCAGGCCTGGCGGAAAGCCACAATCAACGCGCATGGGAACGTTTTACGCCGCAAGGTCCGCTGGCCCTGTTGCCGGTCGACGGGATCAATGGCAAGCGCGTTTCCGTGGTGTATACCGTTCCTGAAGCGGACGTTGCGACGCTGCTCCAACTGGATGACGCAGCCCTGCTGCAGCGTATCCAGGCGGCCATCGGTCCACATGCACGGTTTACAGATGTCGGACCCCGCGCCAGTTTTCCGCTGAAATTACGCCTACGCCAACCCGCCCTGGATAGTCGCGAACTCTGGATCGGTAATGCCGCCCAGACCTTACACCCCGTGTCAGGCCAGGGTTTTAACCTTGGTCTACGAGATGCAGCTTTACTCGCACAGCATCTGCGTCACACCATGGACCCGGGCTCGGCACACACACTGAACCCTTACGCACGCAGCCGTCAGCTCGATCGCTACGGCGCGGCTGTATTCACCGATGGCATTGTGCGCGCTTTTTCAACACCATTTCCATTGCTCAACACCGTACGTGGCATTGGCCTGAGTGCGCTGGATCTCATTAGCCCCCTACGGCATTTCGTTGCACGCCGTATGATCTGGGGCGCCCGTGCCTGGCCTTAAGATTTGGGCCAGACTTGATCCATCGCAACGCAACAAAATTGACTAAAATTTAGGCAAATTCCGATTTTCGGGTTACAATACAAGGCTTTCCTTCTTGCCTACCCGCCATGGATTTTGTCGGTTACCAACTCCGAAACAATCTGTTCGTTGCTCCGATGGCCGGAGTAACCGATCGACCGTTTCGCCAGCTTTGCAAAAAGCTGGGCGCGGGTCTGGCCGTGTCGGAAATGGTGACATCGAATTCTCTACTGTACGGTAGTGCAAAAACCCAACGTCGTGCCAATCACGACGGGGAAGTTGCACCAATTTCCGTTCAAATTGCTGGTGCCGATCCGGCCATGATGGCCGAGGCTGCCAAGCACAACGCAGATCGTGGCGCCCAGATCATCGATATCAACATGGGCTGCCCGGCCAAAAAGGTCTGTAACGTCATGGCAGGCTCTGCCTTGCTCCAGCACGAAACGCTGGTTGGCAAGATTCTTACTGCCGTCGTGAACGCCGTGCCGGACACCCCCGTCACGCTGAAGATTCGCACCGGCTGGAATGTCGAAAACAAGAACGCACCCAGCATTCTGCGCATCGCTGAAGAAAGCGGTATTCGCGCATTGGCTGTGCACGGTCGCACGCGTTGCCAGCAATATCGCGGCGAAGCCGAATTCGACACCATTGCCGCCGTTAAAGCCGCTGCCCGTATTCCGGTGATTGCCAACGGTGATATCACCACACCGGAAAAAGCCAAGGCCGTGCTGGAAAAAACCGGTGCCGATGGCGTAATGATCGGGCGTGCCGCACAAGGTCGTCCCTGGATCTTCCGCGAAATCGAGCACTATCTGGCCACCGGCGAAAAACTACCGCCACCAGCTGTTACAGAAATCCAGGCCATCTTGCTGGAACATCTGGAAGACCTCTACGGCTTTTATGGCATAGAGACCGGCGTGCGCGTCGCCCGCAAACATATTTCCTGGTACACCAAAGGCCTGACCGGTTCCGCCGCATTCCGGCACCAGATGAACCGTCTCGATTCTGTGACCGAACAACGTGCGATGGTTCATGACTTCTTCAGCAGCCTGGGGCAACGTCACGAACATTTGGTTTATGACACCAGCGCCGAAACAAATAATGAAGAGCTGGCCGCATGAGCACCCAGAATCCTTCCGAACTCGCCAAAGCCGTTACCACAGCGCTCAACAAGTATTTCACCGAACTCAATGGTGAAACGGCCAGCGCAGTCTACGACATGGTACTCACCTGTGTAGAACGTCCGATGCTGGAAGTTGTCATGCGCCAGGCGGCCAACAATCAAACGGTTGCCGCTCAGATTCTGGGCATCAACCGCAATACGCTCCGTAAAAAGCTCTCCGATCACGGATTGCTCTAAATATTTCCTTTGAACCAACTAAACCGTCATCATGAAAATTCGCCAGGCTCTGCTCTCCGTTTCCGATAAAACCGGCGTTCTCGAATTTGCCAAAGCGCTGGATGCCCAGGGCGTTGCTTTGCTATCGACCGGTGGTACCGCCAAACTGCTGCGCGATGCCGGTTTGAAGGTTACCGAAATCGGCGATTACACCGGTTTTCCGGAAATGCTGGATGGCCGGGTCAAGACGCTGCATCCGAAGGTGCATGGTGGCATTCTGGCCCGCCGTGATCTGCCAGCGCACATGGCCACCATTGAACAACATGGCATTCCGATGATTGATCTGGTCTGCGTGAACCTCTATCCGTTCCGCGAAACCGTGGCCAAAGCCGGTGTAACACTGGAAGATGCCATCGAAAACATTGATATCGGTGGCCCGGCTATGGTGCGTTCATCGGCCAAAAACTACAACGGCGTTGCGATCGTGACAGACCCAGTCGATTACAGCAGCCTGATCGATGAAATGAAAGCCAATGGTGGCGCCCTGTCGCTGACTACCCGCTTTGGCCTGGCCAAGAAAGCCTTTACGCATACGGCGCGTTACGACTCAGCCATCGCCAACTGGCTGACAGGCCTGGAAGACAACGCTGAAGACAAGCCGGCCGAAGCCGCACCAAAGCCATCGATTTTCCCGAGCCATCTGCAACTGGCCTTTGATCGTGCAGAAACACTACGTTACGGTGAAAACCCGCTGCAAAAAGCCGCTTTCTACCGTGACAGCACGCCAACAGCTGGCGCTATCGCCAACTACAAGCAACACGGTGGCAAGGAACTCTCGTACAACAACATCGCTGATGCCGATGCCGCCTGGGAATGCGTCAAGACTTTCCGCGAACCGGCCTGCGTCATCGTCAAGCACGCCAACCCATGTGGTGTGGCTGTCGACACCCAGCACCTCAAGGCTTACGAGAAGGCTTTCCAGACGGATCCAACTTCGGCCTTCGGTGGAATCATTGCTTTCAACGGTACGGTTGACGTTGACGTGATCGAAGCCATGAATGAGCGCAAGCACTTTGTTGAAGTATTGATTGCGCCAGCCTTCACCGATGCCGCCATGGCGCTGCTCAACGCCAAGGCCAATCTGCGCGTACTCACCGTGCCGCTGACGGAAGGCGATAGCCCGGTGTATCACGCACTGGAAATGAAGCGCGTTAGCGGTGGCCTCCTGGTGCAAACCCCGGATGCTTTCAATGTTCAGGCATCTGATCTGAAAGTGGTCACTAAAGTGCAACCAACCCCGTCGCAAATTGCCGACCTGCTTTTTGCTTACCGCGTGGCTAAATTCGTTAAATCGAATGCTATAGTCTTCTGCGGTAACGGCATGACGCTTGGCGTTGGTGCCGGCCAGATGTCCCGTGTTGATTCAACCCGCATCGCTGCCATCAAAGCAGCCAATGCCAAGCTCTCGCTGGCAGGCTCGGTAGTGGCTTCTGATGCGTTCTTCCCGTTCCGTGATGGTGTGGACGTGCTGGCCGAAGCCGGTGCCAAAGCCGTTATCCAACCGGGTGGTTCGATGCGTGACGAAGAAGTCATTGCAGCTGCCGATGAACATGGTCTGGCTATGGTTGTTACCGGCGCCCGCCACTTCCGCCATTAACTCTTAGCCTCTTTCGCCATGAAACCTTCTCGCCTACTTTCAAGCCTACTGGCAGCGGCCCTGCTTACATTTGCGGTTCAAGCGCAAGCAGAGGATGAATCCACTGCAGCAGCACCAGCCAGCACCGCAGATGCGCCGGCTACTCCGGCAGCAACACCTGCAGCGACAACGCCACAAAGCGTCGTGGTTGTGGGGTCGCCCGAATCGGATAAAGCAAATAGCGAGAGCACATCCTGGTATGGCCGCGCCTGGGATACCGCGGGTCAGCATCTGTCAGACCTGTGGAACAAGGGTGATGTCGAACTGTATGTCCCCTTCTGGACCTATCACTTACCTTTTGCCTACACCCCGGCAAAACGTGCCAGCTATAACGAATACCCGGCTGGCGTCGGCTTGGGCAAGGGCTGGTATAACGCCAGCGGCAACTGGGAAGGCGTGTATGCCATGACCTTCCAGGATTCCCATGCCCAGCAGATGTATATGGCGGGTTATGGCTGGATCCCCACCTGGAACCCGATTAACGAACAAACCCGTATCGGTATCGGTGCCACCGTGTTTCTGTTCATGCGTTCCGACATTAACGGCTATGCACCGACACCGGGCATCCTGCCCATGGTCACAGCAGGTTACGGCCCAGTTGATGTCCAGATGGCCTACATTCCGGGCGGCACAGGCAACGGTAACGTGCTGTTCTGGTGGGCGAAATACACCTTCAAATAATCTAGTGCGATATTTCGCACGCCCGTTATTACCCTATTGCAGGATTGCATCATGAAAATTCTCGTCGTTGGCTCCGGTGGCCGTGAACATGCTCTTGCCTGGAAACTGGCGCAATCCAAAGACGTACAAAAGGTCTACGTAGCACCGGGCAATGCGGGTACCGCACGTGAATCGGCGCTTGAGAACCTGCCTATTACGGACATTCATGCGCTCGCAGATTTTGCCGAACAGAACAAGATTCACCTGACAGTCGTTGGCCCCGAAGCACCGCTGGCCGCCGGCATCGTTGATGTATTCCGCGCCCGTGGCTTGAAGATCTTTGGCCCAACGCAAGCCGCCGCCCAACTGGAAAGCTCTAAAGACTTCGCCAAGCGTTTCATGGCACGTCACAAAATTCCTACCGCCGGTTTTGAAACATTCACAGACGCCGCTGCGGCCCATGAGTATATAGACCGTCAAGGCGCACCCATTGTAATCAAGGCCGATGGTCTGGCCGCCGGCAAAGGTGTCGTGGTTGCGATGGATCTGGCCGAAGCACATGCAGCCATCGATGACATGCTCTCCGGCAATAAACTGGGCAGCGCGGGCGCCCGCGTTGTGATCGAAGATTTTCTGGATGGCGAAGAAGCCAGCTTTATCGTACTGGTCGATGGCAAAAACGTCCTGCCTATGGCAACAAGCCAGGACCACAAGCGCATCGGCGATGGTGATACCGGCCCGAACACTGGGGGTATGGGTGCTTACTCACCGGCACCGGTCGTTACCCCGGAAATTCACGCCAAGGCGATGCGCGAAATTATTATGCCGACCGTGCGGGGCATGGAAGCTGATGGCATCCCATTCACCGGCTTTCTATATGCCGGCCTGATGATTGGTAAAGATGGCTCCGTAAAGACACTGGAATTTAATGCCCGCATGGGTGATCCGGAAACCCAGCCGATCATGATGCGTCTGAAGTCCGATGCCGTAAAAATGTTCGAGCATGCCATTGCTGGCACGCTGGATAAAATGGAAACAGAATGGGATCGCCGCGTGGCACTGGGTATTGTGCTGGCAGCAGCCAATTACCCGGAAACCCCACGCAAAGGTGATGTCATTCACGGTCTCCCTGATGGCAACTCGGCTGGCGAAGATGCCCACGTGTTCCATGCCGGCACCAGTGATGAAAACGGCAACGTTGTGACCAATGGTGGTCGTGTTCTTTGCGTGACTGCATTGGGTGACAGTGTCGCGAAGGCACAGAAGCGTGCTTATGAAGCAGCGGCCAGCATCCAGTTTGACGGTATGCAGTACCGCAAGGACATTGGCTACCGCGCCATTAACCGCTAAGGCCATAGGATGGGCGTGCTGACTGGCGCTGAACGCTCTGCTGCTGTTCAGACATATCTCAAGGACTTACAGTCCCGAATCGTTCAAGCGCTGTCCTCCCTGGATGGACAAGCCTTCCGGAGCGATAGCTGGACGCGCCCAGCGGGTGGTGGCGGCACTTCCTGCCTGATTGAAGAAGGCAACGTCATCGAACGTGGTGGCGTTAATTTCTCGCACGTCATGGGTGAGCAGCTGCCCCCTTCCGCATCCGCACACCGCGCCGAACTTGCCGGGCGACCCTACGAGGCCATGGGGGTATCGCTGGTCATGCACCCACGCAACCCCTACTGCCCGACAGCCCATATGAATGTGCGTTACTTTGTAGCGCATCCGCCCAAAGACCAGCCAGATCTTGCACCAGTTTTCTGGTTTGGTGGCGGCGTGGATCTAACGCCTTACTATGGCTTCCGAGAGGATGCCGTGCATTTCCACCAGACCTGTCGCGATGCTTTGGCGCCGCATGGTGATACGTATTACCCACAATTCAAAACCTGGTGTGACCAGTACTTTTTCCTCAAGCATCGTAATGAAGCCCGTGGCGTTGGCGGCATTTTCTACGACGATCTCAACGAACCCGGTTTTGATGCCAGTTTTGCACTCACACGCTCGGTGGGCGATGCTTTTGTAGCTGCTTATGCACCCCTACTGGAACGCCGCCGCGACATGCCTTGGGGTGAGCGCGAGCGCGACTTCCAGGCCTACCGCCGTGGGCGCTACGTGGAATTCAATCTCGTGTACGACCGCGGCACGCTCTTCGGTTTACAGTCCGGTGGCCGCACCGAATCCATTCTGATGTCAATGCCACCACTCGTGAAATGGCGTTATGACTGGCAGCCTGAAGCAGGCTCACCTGAAGCGGCACTCTATACCGATTTCTTGCCACATCAGGATTGGTTAGCATAACCCAACACCGTTTGATGGCAGCACGTGGTGCAAGTTTGGCTCGATTTCGAGCGCTTGCGCTATTAGAGCCGGGCTTGCACCATGGGCTGCCCCGATAAACTAGGACGATTAACGTTAACGAACCTGGTGCGTCTCAATAAACACGCGCGCCTTAGCTGTCCATTCATCTGCCACCATACGACTCAGCATGGCATCTGCTGCATCCAGTAGATCGGCATCACATTCGCTGTGCGGAATCTGCACCAGATACATGGAGAATCGTTGCTGGTCGCTACGATAGTGCCGCAGGTTACCCAGATGCGCCTGTCGGCGACAGCTTGCCAAAAAGCTTTGCGATAAGCCGTCACGTGGACGCAATGAGCGCACCTGAATCAACACATCTTCCCAACGTTCGGTACCAAGAAGTGCACGTAACTCCGTACGCAAACTGGCTGTACTTCTGGGCGGCTTGGTCTCACGCTGCGCCAGCATCAGCACCTGCAGGGCTGGTTCGAACTGGCGACGGGCAACCAGCATTTCCGCTTCCTGTTCCAGCCTTGCTGCAACGAGCGCATTGTCGTCTGCATCCACCCGGCCAAGCCATACCGCTGCTCGATCCGAATCATCGAGGCCCTGTGCGGCACGGGCGGCCAGCAGGTCGGCATAGCCTGTAGCGAAACCTAGTTTACGCGCACGTTCTGCCGATTTAATCGAGGCCTCAAAGTGACCTTCCAGCAAAAGCCGGAGCGATGACAAAAAGGCCTGTTCTCCTTTGCGCTGTCGACGTAGTGCACGATAACGGGCAATACGGCCGGGCAGGTGTACGGCACCCTGTACAAGCTTAAGCAGGAAAGCGCCAATCAAGAGTATCGCCAAAATTGCCAGCACGAGAAAATTCAATGACATCTCGATGCGCCATGACGACAATACAATCAAAGCATAGCCATCGTTACGGTGCATCAAATCAGCAACAGCCACCGCCAGCGTGCCAAGCACCAGCCCCCAGATCAGCCATTTTTTCATTCGGCGGCTCCCTTGGCCTTCGCGTCGTTCGCAGGCGGTGTACTGGGTTCCAATGCCGCTGGTTCTACCGCAGGCAGGCCCAGCAACGCACTCCGTGCACTAACCAAGGCCGAACGGGTTGCTTCTAGGCTGACAGCTGAAAGATCAACATTTAGCCCGGCCAAGCGCTGCAAAATGGCCAGATCAGACTTCACTAGCGCATTGCCCGCATCACAGTATTTTTCAATCCAGGCACGCGCCTGACTCAAAGTCTGCTGATACGTGGCCGTATTACGCTGAATCAGCGAATGACGGGCATCCAGCAACAGCAAACGTAGGCCTTGCTGTAAGAACACGCGCTGTTCCGGTGCAATCAGTCCCGCTTCGGCACGGTCCAGGCGCTGCACGCGCACCATGCCGCGAATCGACTGCCAAAGCTCTTCTGCAAGGCCAGCAACGATCAGACGGGCTTTATCCATCAACGTATCAGCCGATGGTGCAACAGGTGCTTCTACAGGTACCGCTTCAGTTTGTGGCAAACGACGATCTTGCACCAAAGGCAGTTTATCGATGCTGGCAATCACGCCATCCAGTTGCTCGACGGTTTCCCGCAGATCGGTCATGTGTTGTGCTTTGATTTCGGCGAGATCGCGCCCCAGAGCTAAACGCAGGTTCTGCGCTGCTGCTGAGGGATCATTCGACAGTGCGTTTTGCCCATCCTTGAGCGCATTAGCAAGCAATTTACTTTCGCCGGTGGCTACCCAGATCTGCCAGCCGGTATCTATGCGTTCTTCAATACGATCCAACTGTAGTAACTGTCGTTCCTGTTGGAGTGACAACCGCATGGCGTAAATTTCCTGACGCATCTGCTGCTGATTGGTTAACGCTGATTCAAGTGTCGCCAGTCTGCTATCCACGGTAACAACGGCCGCTTCTTCTTTGTTCAGACCTTCCCACAAGCGCAAAGTCCAGACCTGCTGGCCTGCTACGCCGAGCAGTAAGAGCACAAGAATCGTAACGACCCAGCGACGGCTTCGTGGTGAACGTTTTTTGGGCGTAGTCGCCTTGTCGGTCTTTGGGTGATCGGTGTCGTGGGCGTTGGTCATAGCGTTCCCGTTCCAGGCGCGTCGGTTATCGATGGTTCATTATACGTTTGTAGAAATCCGAGGATGCCATCATCGCCACCACTACAAACGATTGTCTTTGTAAATCCTAGGCTACGCGCAATATCAGCAATACGTTCATGCGGTGTAAGAATGCGCAGGCTTGATAAAGCCTGAACCAGATTCAGTGGCGCGGCATTCATGAACAGCTTAAGCGATTCGCTACTCGTTACGATGATGGTCGAGAGTTGATCCTGAAGCAGCTGCGCGACACGGCTCACTGCATCGGTGTCCAATGAACGCGCATAGGTGACTGCTTCATCAACTTGAGCACCCCGCTCTCGCAAAGTGCGAGCGATGAGATCTCTGCCACCTTCGCCCTTGATAAGCGCAAAACTTTTACCTTGACACTGTGCCGGTGCAAATTCGGGAAGCGCTAGCAAGCCTTCGCTATCGAAGTGGGCTTCAGGTTGTAATACACGGCCAACGCCAAATTCACGCAAAGCACGTGCACTACCCGGGCCAACCACGCCAGCCGCCAGCGTTTCTGGCCATAGCTGATGGCGTGTTAATGTCGGCCACGCCGAGTGCACCGCATTAGCACTAACAAAGATGCACGCCTGATACGTTTCCAAGCGAGCGGCGATATTTTCGAGATCACTCAGATCCGCTACCGGATTAATCGCTAGAAATGGAATGTGCGTGGCCCGGCCGCCCAGTTGCTCGATCCCTGCCACCAGGGTTGAAGCCTGCCCCGCCGGCCGCGTGACCAGAATATGCTGCCCGACTAGAGGACCGGTCAGCCGCTGCTTCATGATTACCCGGCGTTGATCTGGCAAATGAGTGCGTCTGCGCCCTGTGCCAATAGCGATTCTGCTAAAGCCACACCCAGCGTTTCTGCTTCTGCCCAAGCACCTCGGCATTCGCCGGAGATGATCTGGGTGCCATCAACAGAAGCCACCAGGCCACGCAACCAGAATCGCTGATTTGCCTCACTCACAGCAAAGCCGGCGATTGGCAAATGGCAGCTACCCCCTAGACGACGCGAAAAAGCGCGTTCCGACCGCACACAAGCCGACGTGGCTGCATCAGCCAGCCCATCGGCTATACGCTGCATTTCTGGCTGACCATCACAAATTTCAATGCCGAGGGCACCCTGACCTGGAGCCGGCAGCATATCGGCTGGATCGATCCTCGCACGGATACGATCAGCCAAACCCAGACGCACGAGACCGGCAGCTGCCAGGATGATGGCATCAAACTCACCCTCATCCAATTTACGCAGTCGCGTGTCCAGATTACCGCGCAGCGGTTTGATGACCAAATGCGAAAAACGCGCCCGTAGTTGTGCTTCACGGCGCAGGCTCGACGTGCCAACAACGGCACCGTCCGGCAACGCAGCCAACGACTCATAGTTATTACTGACAAAGGCATCCCGCGGGTCTTCTCGTTCGCTGATAGCCGCCAGCACAAAGCCTTCCGGCATATCCATCGGCACATCTTTCATCGAGTGAACGGCCAGATCTGCCCGGCCTTCGGCCATGGCAACTTCCAGTTCCTTGATAAATAACCCTTTGCCGCCAATCGCAGCCAGCGGCCGATCCAGAATCTGATCACCCCGGGTCGTCATCCCCAGAATCTGCACATCGTGCGCTGGATTCTGCGCCTGCAACAGTCGCTGGACGTGTTCTGCCTGCCACATGGCCAGGCGGGATTCGCGGGAAGCAATAACCAATGGTTCAGACATAAATCGGTTTCACAAAAACTAGGGGCACGATTACCCGTCACGAATGCAATGCTAGCACGCGGACTCCCTTATAATGTGGGGTTTGTAGCCACCAGATCTTCTTCCGCCATGTCAGCCAACGAAAAGACCACAGCCTCGACCCCCTACACCTGGGCAGGGCGTTTTGACGAACCGATGTCAGAGCTCGTCAAGCGATACACGGCTTCTGTTGATTTTGACCAGCGCCTCTGGCAGCAGGATATCCGTGGCTCTCTGGCACACGCCCGCATGCTGGCCAAGCAGCAGATCATCAGCGCGCAGGATCTGGCTGACATCGAACGTGGCATGGCGCAGATTCTCGGTGAACTGGAACGCGGTGAATTCACCTGGTCGCTCGACCTGGAAGACGTCCACCTCAACATCGAACACCGACTCACCAGCCTGGTAGGTGATGCCGGCAAACGTCTGCACACCGGCCGTTCGCGCAACGACCAGGTCGCCACCGATATCCGTCTCTGGTTGCGCGACAGCATCGACATCCTGATCGAACTCTTCAAGCGTCTGCAACTCGCTCTGGTCACTCTGGCCGAACAACACGCAGCCACGCCGATGCCAGGCTTTACGCATCTACAGGTTGCGCAACCAGTAACCTTTGGCCATCATCTGATGGCCTATGTAGAAATGCTGGCACGCGATGCCGAGCGCCTCACCGATCTACGTCGCCGCGTGAACCGCCTGCCACTCGGCAGCGCTGCACTCGCCGGCACCACCTACCCAATTGACCGTCACTTCGTCGCCGAACAACTGGGTTTCGAAGCCGTCTGCGAAAATTCGCTGGACGCCGTGTCTGATCGCGACTTTGCCATTGAATTCTGTGCGGCTGCTGCACTCGCCATGATTCATCTCTCCCGTTTCTCGGAAGAACTGGTGCTGTGGATGACACCACGCTTTGGCTTCGTCATGCTGGCCGATCGCTTCTGTACCGGTTCATCGATCATGCCGCAAAAGAAAAACCCGGACGTGCCCGAATTAGCGCGCGGCAAAACCGGTCGTGTGATTGGTGATCTGAATACGCTGCTTGTACTGATGAAAGGCCAGCCACTGGCCTACAACAAGGACAACCAGGAAGATAAAGAACCCCTGTTTGACGCCGTCGACACACTGACCGACACCCTGCGTATCTTCGTTGATCTGGTACCGGGCATTACCGTGCGCCCAGAGCCGATGGCTAACGCACTCTTGCAGGGATATGCCACTGCCACCGATCTGGCCGACTATCTGGTTCGCAAAGGTCTGCCCTTCCGAGAAGCCCATGAAGTCGTTGGGCTGGCGGTCAAAGCGGCAGAAAAAAAGGGGGTCGATCTGGCTGATCTGACGCTGAGTGAACTACAAGCCTTCTCAGCACTGATCGATGCCGATGTCGTGCACGCACTGACCATCGATGGCTCACTGGCAGCACGCAATCACATTGGTGGCACAGCACCTACCCAGGTTAAAGCAGCGATTGAGCGCGCACGCAAACGCCTCGCCTGAAAATCCGGAGGCGCTCAACGACTGAGCGCCTCTTTTTTGGTTTAGTTCTTCAGGTTTTCAAGCAGAGTTTGTAGTTCTCCAGCCTGATACATTTCCATCATGATGTCGCTGCCGCCGATGAATTCGCCGTTAACGTACAGCTGCGGGATCGTTGGCCAATTCGCATAGGCTTTAACGCCTTCGCGGATTTCCGGGTTTTCCAGCACGTTGACGCTGTAGAAACTTGTCACGCCGCATTCGCGTAGCAATTTACAGGCACGCTGAGAAAAACCACACTGCGGAAACTGCGGGGTGCCCTTCATGTACAGGACGACCGGATGGCCTTTGACCTGTTCGTCGATGAGGGCCAGGACGGGATTATTATTGTCGCTCATGGTCTGACTCCGAATTCGGTTGGGGGTAGTAAAGAGCTGCGAGTCTAGCCAAGCCAGCCCCTCACGTCAAACCGGATTAGATCCTATGACGTACTTTCTCAATAACACTGTACAGCGTCATACCGGCCAGCAGGCTGACGATATAAATAAGGCCTTCAGGAATACCCGCGCCCAGCAAGACCAGACCGGGCCCCGGACAGATGCCGGTAATACCCCAGCCAATACCAAACAATATTGACCCCAATATCAGACGGAGATCAATCTTGCGGCTCGCCGGTAGGTTCAGTGGTTCACCCAACAGTGTCTTGTTCTGCTTTTTAAGCACAGCAAATCCGATACTACCTACCACAAGCCCACCACCCATGACGAGACCGAGTGACGGATCCCAGGGGCCATCGATATCCAGAAAGCCAATCACCTTAGCCGGATTGGCCATACCGGAAAGAATGAGTCCCAATCCCAGCACGATGCCAGCCAATGCGGCGGCGGCCCATTGCAGCCCGCGATTCATAACGTCACTCCGAGCAAGTGCCGCAAGACATAAACAGTGATCACCGCAGACCCCATAAAACTACAAACCGCGACGAAAGAACGCAGCGAAAACCGCGACAGACCGCAAATCCCGTGGCCACTGGTACACCCATTGGCATAACGTGTACCCACACCTACCAACAGACCACCGATGACAAGACCCAGCGACCCGGTTTGTTGAACGCTGGCTGGCAATGCGGCAACCAATGTCCAGAGCACCGGTGCACCGATCAGCCCCAGTAAAAAAGCAATCCGCCAGCCAAATGCCTCGCGCTTCTGTTGCACGAGCAATTCAACCAGGTGACCCAGAATACCGCTGATACCGGCAATACGGCCATTGGTCCAAGCCAGCCACACAGCGGCCAAACCAATCATGAAACCACCCACTAATGCAGCCGTCGCTGCATAAAGAGTAAATGCCTGCCAATCAATAGTCATTTAGTTACAGCCCTTACCCGTTGCCTTATTCACAGGCGGTGCCGAGCAGTACAGCTGATGCAACACTTCAAGGATGACCTGCACATGTGGATGAGACACACGGTAATAGATGTATTTGCCGTCGCGTCGCGTCGCCACCAGACCCTCGGTACGCAATACGCCCAATTGCTGCGACAGCGTTGGTTGCTGGATATCCAGCAATTCTTCCAATTCCCCTACCGAATATTCACCTTGCAGCATCTGGCAGAGCAACAGTAGACGGTCCGGATTACCGATGACTTTTAACAATGAGACAACCTGCGCCGCCTGACTACGCATCCAGTCCAGATCAAGCACCGCCGCATTGGCTGACTTTTTCGGCAGTTCGGGAGCGCTCATTTCGAGTTTTGGTTTTTTTATTGCCATCGTGCGACCTTGTGCTGGTGCCATACTTAGCCTGATTATTTCGAACATTATACCACTATATATATAAACAATCGGTGAAACTGATCCCGTGACCTGGGTTAGAATTCTAAAATGAGCAGCTTTCCTACCTGGCGCAAACCCAGCGGTGCCCCCGTCTCGTGCGTTGAAAAAATTAAGGTTCTCAACGAGAACTTTGCAGAGTTGCGCAATCTTGCGCAGGAGACGCTTGATGACGCACTGTTACTCGGTTGTAGCGAAACACAAGCTCGCGAGGCCATCCGTGACATGCTTAATGGGCTATCAGCCTCTTACGAGGAAATTCCGGAGTAAGTCGCGATAACAAATCGGTGTTTACTTGACCCCGATTAACGCTTCCCGAGTACGCTCACTGGCCAAACGATCGAGCCACCAGCGCTGTGCAGGACCTGGCTCCCTCCCACCTACCCGCCATGCATAAGATAACAAAGCCGGTCGGCGCAGCGGGGTACGCACCTTCTCAATCAAACGTCCCTCTTTGAGTTCGTTGCGAATCAACGGTTCAGGCAAATAGCCACAACCCAGGCCACGAATCTGCGCTTCGATCTTCAGAGCCATGGATGGCACCGTGAGCACATCCTGGCCCGGCAATAAACCTACCGTCATGGGCGTCATTTGCTGAGCACTATCTGCCAGGGCAACCATTCGGTGCGGCATCAGGAGTTCATCACTGATCGGACCTACCACCTCTGCCAACGGATGATCTGGTGCAACCACAAAAAGAAATGGCACTTCGCCAAGCGGCGCACTCTGAATACCTGCGGGTGGCGCTGGCTGATCCGCCACGCCAATGGCAAGATCTGCGCGTGAGTTCACCAACGCCTCCCAGGTACCGGACAAGGTTTCACGTTCCAATCTGATTCGGGTCGGCGGCTTTAATGCCAGAAACTCGGCAATCAGATCAAGAATTGTGGCTTCGGTAATGATGCTATCCACTGCAATATTAAGCACTGGCTCCCAGCCTGTCGCCACGCGTTTAATCCGTTGCGCGACCGTATCCAGCTCGGCAAGTAGTCGATCACCTTCCTGCACCAGCTCTGCCCCGGCTGGCGTTAGCCGCGCTTGCCGGGAACGTCGATCAAACAGCAGCACATCTAACTGCTCTTCCAGTTGGCGGATACTATAAGTCACCGCAGAAGGCACTTTTCCCAAAGCGCGTGCCGCAGCAGCGAAACTACCCGTGCGGGCGATTAGACTCACCATTTCCAGCAGTTCGGGGGTTAGCGGGGAGCGTTGCATAGGCCGTCCAATTGTTCAAATTATTTGAATGATGCCATCAATTGATAAAAGCCACATCTTTCGTTGTCAGACTAAAGTATGCCCATTGAGGAGAAACCATTATGTTGATTAAACGACCCTGTGCTGACCGCGGCTACGCAGACCATGGCTGGTTGCGTTCTTTTCACAGCTTTTCCTTTGCTGATTATTTTGACCGGAATCATATGCATTTCGGCCCATTGCGCGTTATCAACGAAGATTGGGTAGCCGCAAATACGGGATTCGGCTCTCACCCCCATAAAGACATGGAGATCGTCACCTACATTCTGGAGGGCGAGTTGACACACCAGGACAGCATGGGACATCAGGAAGTCATCCGTCCCAATGAAGTACAGCGCATGAGCGCGGGCACTGGTGTCTTCCACAGTGAATTCAATCGCCACCCTACAGAAACCTGCCATCTACTACAGATCTGGATCATGCCCGACCAGAAAGATCTGACACCGGAATACGAGCAAACGGCGTTTGATCCTGCAGAAAAACGTGGCAAGTTACGCCTGGTTGCAGCCTCTGACGGCGCACAGGGGGCCGTGACTATTCATGCGGATACACGCCTCTACGCCGGCTTATTTGACGGTGCTGAGACCGCAATGCATACGTTGCCGACCAACCGCATGGCCTATGTCCATGTGGCTCGTGGCAGCATCCACGTAAATGGTGAAGCACTCGTCGCCGGCGATGCCCTGATGCTGCGTGATGAATCTGCTGTCTCACTCAGCGATGGCAAAAACGCCGAAGTCCTCGTTTTCGATTTACCCCAGCAATAAAAGCAACAACACACCCAACGGAGAACACCATGAGCAAAATCGCAGTCGTCTTTCATAGTGGCTACGGCCATACCGTCAAACAAGCTGAAGCCGTTGCCAAAGGCGCCAGTGCAGAGTTGATTGCCATTGACACCGAAGGCAACATTACCGATGCACAGTGGGCCACCCTGGATACCGCCGACGCCATCATTTTCGGTTCGCCGACCTACATGGGTACCGTAAGCTGGCAATTCAAGAAATTTGCCGATGCCACCTCCAAGGCCTGGTTCACCCAGCAATGGAAAGACAAAATATTCGGCGGTTTCACTAACTCCGCCTCCATGAATGGTGACAAGCAAGTCACGCTGCAATATTTCATGACACTTGCCATGCAGCAGAGCGGCATCTGGGTCGGCACCGGCCTGATGCCATCCAACACCAAGGCTGCGCAACGCAATGATGTGAACTACGTCGCCTCATTCTCGGGAGCCATGATGCAAACTCCATCCGATGCATCCGTCGATGAAGTGGTTCAAGGCGATCTGGAAACCGCCCGTCTGTACGGTGAGCGCATCGCCCAAATCACACGTCAGTTCAAAGGCTAAGCCTATGACGCTGCCCACGCTCTTCGTACCTCACGGCGCTCCAACCTTCGCCCTTCGACCTGGTGCGGCAGGTGCCGCATTGGTCACAATGGCACAAGAACTGGAGCGCCCGAAGGCTATCCTCGTTGTCAGCCCGCACTGGGAGACACGCGAACCGACCGTGGGCAGCGCGACTGACCTGGAAACTATTTACGACTTTGGTGGTTTCCCGGATGAACTCTATACACTGAAATATCCTGCACACGGCGATGCACAACTCGCTCAGCTGGTTGCACAACATCTGCAAGATGCCGGCTATGCGGCAAGAATCGATACCCACCGCGGTCTTGATCATGGTGCCTGGGTGCCGTTACGCATGATGTATCCGGCAGCCGATATTCCAGTGATTCCGCTCTCTATTAAACCGTATGCTGGCGCAGCCTATCATTACGCACTGGGTCAGGCATTAGCACCCCTAGCGGATGAAGGCTTCCTCATCATCGGTACTGGCAGCATTACGCACAATTTACGTGATTACATGATCTGCGTTCATAACAACCTACCTACGCCAGATTACGTACCACGCTTCGCCAACTGGATTGATGACCAGCTTAAGGCTGAAAACATCAATGGATTGATCGACTATCGGAAGAACTCAACGGATGCTGCTCAGGCGCATCCGACCGAAGATCACTTTATGCCCTTCTTTGTCGCGTTAGGGGCATCTGGTGCACATGCGAAAGCTAAACGTTTCTATGCCGGCGTTGATGATCTGGTCATTGCCATGGATGGGTATCAGTTCGATCGGGCGGTACAATAACGCTTTTGTTCCCTATCGCCGAGTCACGACCATGTCCAATATTCCCGCCTGCCCGCAATGTACGCTTGAAAACACCTATCCCGATGGCGACAACTACGTCTGCGCAGACTGCGGGTTTGAATGGCCTGCTGTTGCAGAAGCGGCCGAAGAAGATGGCCCACGTATCGTCAAAGATGCCAACGGTAATGTATTAAGCGATGGGGATAGCGTTGTGCTGATCAAAGACCTCAAACTTAAAGGCTCATCCAGCACCATGAAAGTGGGCACCAAAATCAAAAGCATCCGTATCGTTGATGGCGACCACGAACTGGATTGCAAGTCGGATTTCGGCAGCATCATGCTCAAGGCCTGTTTCGTTAAAAAAGCCTGATATCCGTTGCTAATCAAAAAAAGGCCACCCTGGGGTGGCCTTTTCCTATTGTCGAGACTTGATCAGTCGTTAGTGCCGTAGCCAACCGGATCTGTCTTACCAGAGAACATGTGATACACACGCAGGAAGTAGAACACCACCAGCGGGAACATCACTGACCCACCCCAGAACATGAATTGCAGTGATGCAGTAGGTGCTGCAGCTTCTTCAATCGTCAGAGAGTAAGGCATCATGTACGGCCAGAAAGACAGGGCCAAAGCACCAAATGCCGAAGCAATGATCAGCATGCACCAAGCGAACGGTGCGCCCTCGTGCTGACAATCATGACGACTGGTACGGAATGCACCCAGCAAGCCAACGAAACCCAGCGCTGGCACGATCCAGTACCAAAGTGGCGCTTTTTCCCAGGCATGGCGCACAGGTACATCTACGCCTTGGGTAATCAGGAAGGCAACCAGCACAAAGATGCAGAAGGCAATCGACAAACCACGTAGTTGTGCGCGGGCGCGTTTGGCAACAACACCATCGGTTTTAAGAATTAACCAACCGGCACCGAGCATGCTATAGCCCAACACGAGTCCGACACCGCACAGCACCGGAAACGGTGCCAGCCAGTCCCAGCCATCACCCACATAGGTGGTGCCTTGAATCGGCAAGCCCATGATCATGGTGCCAATGGCAGCGCCCTGTACGATGGTTGCTACGGCCGAGCCGACCACGAAGCCCCACTCCCACAGGCCACGGGCCTTGAGCGCCTGTTCGCGAAACTCGAATGCCACCCCGCGGAATATCAATCCGGCTAGTAACAGCACAACAGGCAGATAGAAGGCTGATAAGAAGATTGCGTAAATAGCCGGGAAGGCACCAAACAGACAGGCACCTACGATAATCAACCAGGTTTCGTTGCCATCCCAGAACGGGGCAATGGCACCAATGACGGTGTTGCGCTCTTCCTCTGACTTGGCCGTGGCAAACAAAATCGCCGCGCCCAGATCATAGCCATCCACAATGATGTAAACGAGGATCGAGAAGGCAATGAGGCAAGCCCAGTAATAAGGCAGCCAAGGGGTCATAGACTCTAGACTCATACGGCCTCCGAAGTGTTCGGGCCATCATTCGACGGACCCTTCTTGAAAAGATTCCAGATGTAACGCAGGCCAAAGCTGTAAATGATCAGATAGATCACCACATATAGCGTCAGACTGGTCAGCGCATGATTAAACGTCAGCGAAGGCGTGACGGCATCCGAGGTGCGCAACAGGCCAGTAACCACCCAAGGCTGACGGCCTACTTCTGCGGTATACCAACCCGCCAGCACGCAAATCCAGCCAATCGGGAAAGAAATAGCTGCGATGTTCAAGAACCAGCGAGATTTCTCGATGCTGTTGCGGTAATTGTGCCAACTGCCATACCAGCCGATAAAGAGCATAAGTAGCGACAGCCCCACCATGATGCGGAAGCCATAGAACGGTACCAGGAACGGTGGACGTTCATCAGCGGGCACATCCTTGATACCACGTTGGTAAGAATCTGGATTGCCAGAATCCACCACGCTACCGATAACAGGAATGCTGATTTCAAAGCTGTTCTTTTCTGCTTTGTTATCTGGCCATGCGGCAACAACCAGCGGTGCACGCGTACCACTTTCCCAACGGCCTTCAACAGCAGCAAATTTACCCGGTTGGTAGTCACGGATGATTTCGCCAGCCAGGTGACCAAAGCCTATTTGGATTGGTGTGAACACGGCCATCAGCCCCATACCCCAGATCAACATGGCTTTAGCCGTTGTCTTATGAATGCCTTTGAGCGTGTACCAAGCACCCGTTGCAGCCACTACGGTTGCCGTTGTCAGATATGCAGCCAGCAACATATGAAGCCAACGTGTCAGGAATACGTGACCGCCGATAATTTGACGCCAATCGGTTGGCACAATACGACCCGCAGCATCAATTGCATGGCCCACCGGCACTTGCATCCAGCTGTTATTGGCCATGATCCAGAACGAAGACAGCGTGGTGCCCAACGCCACTAGCACGCAAGCCGTTAAAAAGGCACGTGGCGTTACCTTATTGCGACCGAAGAGAACCACACCCAGGAAGGTCGCTTCAAGGATAAAGGCCGTGAACGATTCATAACCCAGCAGCGGGCCTTGAATCGGACCAGTTCTTTCACTCAGGACACTCCAGTTGGTACCAAACTGGAAGGCCATCACAATCCCGGAAACCACACCCATACCGAAAGAAACGGCAAAAATCTTGACCCAGAAATCGAACAGCTTCCGGTAAACCGGATTGCCCGTTGCCTGATTTCGCCATTCCAGCACAGCCAACCATGCAGCCAGACCAATGGTGAACGATGGAAAAATAATGTGGAAAGTCACCACAAAAGCGAACTGAATTCGCGATATGTCTAATGCAGATAAATCCAAAACCATCTCCTATGCCAGACCGGAACAACCAGCTGTCGTTAAGGCATTGCCATTAAAAACAAAAACCCGCCATCTAACGTAAAGATGCTCGGGTTACGGCCGTATAATCAACAAGATGCGTATTATATTTCAGCGCAGTCCATTTCACACACACGCTTTGGTAAATATCCTTGCGGATTGGGATTAATAAACGACCATGCCCTACCCGACACATGAATCGCTCATGAATTTCTGGTCTCCGGCTGTCCTGGAGGTCAATATCGTGCTGTTAATGCACCTGGCAGGTTCCATGCTGTTAGGGATGCTCGTTGGTTATGAGCGCTCTTACCATGGGCGCGCTGCTGGTATGCGCACGTTCTCCCTTGTTTGCATGGCTTCAACCGGTATCGTAGCCATTTTTGGTTATCCCGAGCTATGGTTTGGTGGGCAGCATGTCAACGCGATTACCGCAGACGGCCCTTCCCGGGTGATCCAGGGCATTGTCACCGGTATCGGTTTTCTGGGCGCTGGTGTGATTATTCGTGAAGGCCACTCTATCTCCGGCCTATCAACGGCCGCATCGATCTGGACGGCAGCAGCGATTGGCATCCTGGTTGGCCTTGGCTTTTACGGTGCCGGCATTGCCCTAGCCTTCCTCTGCGCGTTCAGCATGACCATTGTGTTACAACTAGAGCGCTGGCTACCGCGACGCAAACGTTATCTGTTCGAACTCTGCTTCAACCTGCACGGCCATCCCAACGCAGAAACACTTCAAATGCTCGGCGAGCAAAATGGCTTTACCGTTGGCACCGATACCATTTCGATCAGCCTCGGCAAAAATAGACAGTTCTGGTCTTACACCGCCACGACACGCGCCCGCGTTACACCGGACATGGCCAATCTGGCCCGCGCGTTACAACAAATGGACGGCCTGGAAAAATTTACCATTTCTCCAACCCGTATCTAACCGCCCACTAAAAGCAGGATGATGGAAGCCCCCAGCCTTATTGAAATTGTCGCCACCACGATTTTTGGTCTCGCGCTGCTTCACACCTTTCTAGCGAATCAATTCGAACATCTGGCACACACACACCCCAAGCATGCCGGGCTGTTCCATCTATTTGGTGAAGTTGAAGTTGTGTTCGGTATCTGGGCCGCCGTACTGATTTTGGCGATGGCACTACTCAGCACGCCGGATCAGGCCATCCAGTATCTGGACTCCCGCAACTATGCGGAACCCTTGCTGGTTTTTGTTCTGATGGTTATTGCTGCTAGCAGACCGCTGTTAGAGGCCGCCGGGTCCATTAACGATGGCGTTGCCCGTCTATTGCCCCTGCATCCGGTTACCGCACGCTTTGTGGTTGCCATGTCGGCAATCCCCCTCCTCGGGTCCTTTATTACCGAACCGGCGGCCATGACAGTTGCCGCGCTACTTTTACGCGAACAGTTCCTCCGGCATGAACTACCGAGCCGTTTTAAATATGCGGTGCTCGGCGTCCTCTTCGTCAACATTTCGATTGGCGGCACGCTCACGCCATTTGCGGCACCACCGATCCTAATCGTGGCAGCCAAATGGGATTGGGATATTGCCTTCATGATGAGTCAAATTGGCTGGCGCGCTGTCATCGCGGTCTTGCTCAATGCCATTATTCTGACTGCATTAGGACACAAATTCCTGAAGAACCTGCCGCTATCGACGGATGTCAGTGATCAATCCGTCCGCGGCCAACCAATTCCATGGGTTGTAACTTCAATTCACATTGGGTTTCTGATTGCGGCTGTTATCTTCCATCATCACCCGGTTGTCTTTCTCGGGCTGTTTCTTTTTTTCATGGGTTACACCACCGCCTATCCGCAATATCAATCGCGATTACTGCTACGCGAAGCCTTGCTCGTCGCCTTCTTCCTGGCCGGCCTTGTCGTTCTGGGTGGCCTACAAGGCTGGTGGCTGCAAGATCTACTGGCCGGACTATCGCCAACGGTACTCTTTTTTATATCGATGAGCCTGACGGCCATTACAGATAACGCAGCCATTACCTATCTCGGCAGTCTTGTTGAAGGCACCGATGCTGCTTTCAGGTATGCACTGGTCACCGGTGCTGTTACAGGTGGCGGTCTCACAGTCATTGCCAACGCCCCAAATCCTGCTGGCTATGCACTGCTTAAAGACTGCTTCCCGGAAAAATCCATTAGCGCTGTCGGGCTACTACTGGCAGCACTCCTGCCCACATTGATGGCCGTGTGCACCTTCTGGTTAATTCCGTGAACCTTTCGCTCATCATTAAAGAAATTGGCCGTGGCGCCAAAGGCGCGCGCTCCCTCGCCACCGATGAAGCAGAAGCGCTTTTTAGTGCCATGCTGCAAGGGTCTGTGCCTGAACTGGAACTGGGTGCCATTCTTTTAGCACTGCGTATCAAGAGTGAATCTGATGACGAACTGATCGGCTTCTGCCGCGCCATGCAACAAACAACGCATACACTGCGGGCCGCAACCAATGCACCCATTGTTGTATTGCCTACCTACAACGGCGTCAGACGCCAGCCAAATCTGTTGCCATTGCTCGCTTTGCTGCTCAGAGATGCTGGACTTCCGGTTCTGATTCACGGACGGCATGACTTTGATAATCGGGAAAACCCGTTTCCATTGTTCAACGCCTGCGGCATTCATCAAGCCGAGTCGCTTAAACAGGCTGAAGCGCAGCTCGCTGATAACGGCATTGCATTGCTGGATATAGCGCAGCTAAACCCCGGTCTCAATCATCTGCTCAGCTTACGCAGTCGATTAGGTGTACGCAACTCGGCACACACCCTGTGCAAATTGCTGGATCCTTGCCCAGGGCAATCGATCCGGGTCGTTAACGTCACCCATCCAGAATACTTGATCCGCATGAGCAGCCTACTCGCAACACAGGGTGGCCGTGCCATGTTGCTTCGGGGCACCGAAGGCGAACCTTTTGCCAATCCGAAACGCCGACCGGAATTATTAGGATTTAGAAATGGCTTTGCTGAAGTGCTGTTTCCAGCAGAAGAAGGCGGCACCCCACCGATTAGCGGCTGGCCTGAAACTGCGGACTTTGAGGAAAACGTTCGACTGATTCAACAACTATTGGCAGACCCGACACGTATACCGCAACCGATTTTCGATCAGGTAGCGGCACTCAGATCTTTAAGCTAGATACCGCTCAGGGGGCTGTAGCAGAATCACGGTGAGCGGCACGACCCAAACGATCTCGTACAGCCAGCCAATCTGGGGTTTCCGGCAAAGACTGCACATAGATCTGGCTATAGCCTTGGGTATCCAACTCGCGTAGCACGCGATAGAAATCATGGGCGTAACGTGCCGGTTGATCTGCTAATACAACGGTTGCAACATGGTTTCTCAATATAGCTGGCAATGTCACGGCATCTCGCACAATCGCTGCGGCGTTTTCAGATGCAATTTTTTGCACAATCGCTTCGAGCGACAAAACGGTTAATGGCGTTACGGGTGCGTAGTGCGATGCCAGACTACCCGACACTCTGGGTGTCGCTGGCTCGGTGCTGTTAACCACGTTACCTGGTGATGTAACCGGTTGGCCCAATACCAACGCAATCTGTTCGGCCGTAATAGCACCCGGCCTCAAAATGACCGGATCCCCTCGCGACAAATCGACAATGGTCGATTCGATACCAACCCGGCAATCACCGCCATCCAGCACCATCGAAACGGCATTACCCAGCTCCGAGGCTACATGCGCTGCAGAAGTAGGACTAATACGTCCGAATTTGTTCGCAGACGGTGCTGCGAGACCGCCACCAGACGGATTGGCCTGTGCAAAGGCACGCAGCAAATCCAGCGCAACCGGATGACCTGGAATGCGCACACCCACAGTATCCTGCCCCCCTGTTACAAGGTCAGGCACACCCGGTGCTTTTTTTAGAATCAGTGTTAAGGGGCCGGGCCAGAATGCTTCTGCCAATAACCAGGCTGCCTCAGGAATCTCTCGGGCATAGTGGCTTAACAAATCATCCGCACCCAGATGCACAATCAGCGGGTGATCTGCTGGCCGCCCTTTGGCTGCAAACACTTTTGCCAATGCGGTCGGATTGTTAGCATCGGCGGCCAATCCATACACGGTTTCGGTGGGCAGGCCAATAAACTCGCCTGCATTCAGCAAGCCGACCGCCCGATCAATGGCCGCCGATGAACTATCCGGCGAAACAATCTCAGGCATCAGGCAAGCCCAGAATAGCGCGCGCCTTTAAGGCATGCTCATAGACCTGTTTAGAATCTGCACCGATGATGGTGAAGTGACCCATCTTGCGCCCGGCACGGGGGGATTGTTTACCGTACAGGTGCAATGACAGCCCGGGTATCGCCAATAGGCTTTGCCAGTTTGGCTCTCGTTCCTGTTCATGCTCAAACCAGAGATCACCCAGCAGGTTCACCATGACGGCAGCAGAATGCGTACGAGACTCACCCAACGGCAAGCCGCACAGTGCGCGTACCTGCTGCTCGAACTGATTCGTGCCACATGCATCAATGGTGTAGTGACCACTGTTATGCGGACGCGGCGCCATTTCATTCACCACCAGCTGGCCACGGCTGACAAAGAATTCCACACCCAGCGTACCCACGTAGCCCAAACAGCCTGCCAGTTTTTCAGCCACTTCACATGCGCTATCAGCCAGACATTGAGAACCCCAGGCCGGCACGATGCTCAAATCCAGAATGCCATTGCGATGACGGTTTTCAGCCGAAGGGAACGCACGCACCTGGCCATCCTGACCACGCGCTAGCACCACAGAAATTTCATAATCCAGCGGCAGCTTGGCTTCGAGAATGCAACGCACAGAACCCAAGGCAACCCAGGCGCTTTCAGCAGCGGCACGATCATCAACCACGGCCTGACCCTTGCCGTCATAGCCCAAACGCGCGGCCTTCAGAATGCCGGGGAATAAATGACCCGGCGCATTACGTAAATCGTCCAGCAAATTAATTTCGGTAAACGGTCCATGAGGCAGCCCATGGGTTTTCAAAAACGTCTTTTCGGCAATCCGATCCTGGCACACAGAGACTGCTGCGGCAGAGGGATGCACCGGAATGCTTTCCGAAAGAATAGCCAACGTTTCAGCCGGTACGTTTTCAAATTCAGTGGTGACTGCAGCGCACCCTTTGGCTAATTCGGCCAATGCTGCACTATCTTCGTAATCGGCACACAAATGGCGATCGGCAATACGGCCGGCCGGGCTATCCGTATCCGGATCCAACACCCAGACCTGATAACCCAGTTCATGAGCGGCCATAACGAAATAGCGGCCAAGCTGGCCGCCACCGAGCATGCCCAGCACTGCTGGTGCTGGAATAAAAGCGTTCTTCATCAGACTTCCGGCAATTTCATGGCCAGCACTTTGGCCGTTTGCTGCTGACGGAACTTTTGCAGACGTTCGTTCAATACGACATCTTGATTGGCCAGCATGGCCACCGCAAAAAGCGCAGCATTCGCTGCACCTGCTTCGCCAATAGCGAATGTGGCTACAGGGATGCCCTTGGGCATCTGCACGATCGAATGGAGTGAATCGACACCCGACAAGGCTTTTGATTGAACCGGCACGCCCAGCACTGGCACAGTAGTCTTGGCTGCCAACATACCCGGCAGGTGCGCTGCACCGCCAGCACCTGCGATGATGGCTTGCAGGCCACGAGCACCAGCAGTTTCAGCGTATTCAAATAGCAGATCCGGCGTACGGTGCGCAGACACAACACGCGCTTCAAATGGCACACCAAATTCTTTAAGCATCACAGCAGCAGCTTGCATGGTTGGCCAGTCGGAGTCTGACCCCATTACGATGCCAACCAAAGGGGCTTTTTTATCTGCACTCATTTCACAGTTCCTTCGGCAAAACGCTCAGCGGAGGTCAGCGTATTCGCCAGCAGCATAGCAATGGTCATCGGACCTACACCACCCGGCACAGGCGTAATCGCACCAGCAATCGGTTTAACAGCTTCAAAATCCACATCGCCACACAGGCCACCACCTGCTTCAGGGGGTAGACGATTAATACCCACGTCGATCACCAATGCGCCCGGCTTCACCATATCCGCCGTCACAAACTTCGGCTTACCAATCGCCGCGACCAGAATATCTGCACGACGGGTATGCGCATTCAGATCTTTGGTACGCGAGTGGCATACGGTTACGGTACAACCGGCATGCAGCAGCAACATAGCCATCGGCTTGCCAACAATATTCGAGCGGCCAATCACCACGGCCTCTTTAGCATTCAGATCAACACCCGTTTCCGCCAGCAGCTTCATCACACCATAAGGTGTACAAGGAATAAACCGGGGATCACCCTGCATTAGGGCACCCACGTTCGCCGCGTGGAAACCATCAACATCCTTTTCCGGGCGAATGGCGGCCAGCACTTCGGCCTCATCAAATTGTGGGGGCAACGGCAGCTGCACCAGAATGCCATGCACGGATGGGTCTTTATTCAGTTCGGCGATCTTGTCGAGTACGCGCTTCGGATCCACATCAGCCGAGAACGGAAAATCAAACGAAACCATACCCGCTTCATGGCAGGCTTTGATCTTGTTACGCACATAAACCTGTGATGCCGGATTTTCGCCAACCAGAATTACAGCCAGCCCCGGACGGGTTCCTTGCAGCGCCAGTTCATCGGCACGCACTTTGAATTCGGCACGCAAGCGTTTCGATAACGCGGCGCCATCAAGAATTTGAGCAGTCATAGGCCGCTATTTTACTTCAAACCGCCAGTGCGCCACTGAAATCCCCTGCGCAGCAACTTCCCTGCCCATGCTTTCAATATCTGGCCCGGAAACCACCAGATCAGGGCAACGTGCTGAAAAGTCGCGAATTCGCTTCAATGGCAATGGGCTGCTCCAGGCCAGCATTAAGCCATTGCCTTGTGCCATCACCGTCTCCGGCTGCCAGCCCACATGCAACCAACCCGATTTTTCACGAGTACGACGCAATTCCTGATTCAGTTCAGAGGATTCAATAGCACGCGTTAAGGCTACTTGCCGAGCATCTAGCCAATCCTGATTTGTAACCAGCGCCTCGCCGCCTGAGTCATAAGGCGGCACAGCCTGCGTTGCATCGCCAAATATAAACACCGGCGCCAGATATTCAGCAGAAAGCGCTTTGGCCTCTGCAATCCAACGCTCGGCAATATCAGCCGGGGCCCCATTGAGCTCCAAGACAGGCACGCTTGCCTGTCTTAAGGCATGGCGCAAGCGTGATGGCTCGCCATGTACTTCCGGGAGATATATATGGCATTGCGCATTTTCACAGCGCAACTGGCCGAGATGCGCCGCAAAAGAGCACGCTAGGTCATTCATGTGGCGATCATGCCACGGTTGCCATGAAAGATCACCGGAACCGCTTGACGCCAACGGCTTCTCCTTTTAGTATTTTCACATAACAATACGACGTTTCATATTACAAAACACACAAAGCGTGAAGACGATGCTGGTTGTGCAACGCGGAACTTCGCGACGTCACATACGGCTATAGTCACCACGGGTTGTCCAAACCACGTGTTAATCGCTGGTCATCACGGTTTCCCTAAAGGAATCCGTCTTAAGGAGGAGGCAGCATGTCGGCAGCAAACGAAATGAATTCCGTACCCGGTCAGTCGATTGATTCAGACCCACAGGAAACCCGCGAATGGCAGGATGCGCTCACCGGCGTTATAAGTAACGAAGGCGATGAACGCGCGCACTACCTCATTGAAACGCTGATCGAACAGGCCCGAGAAAAAGGCATCGACCTCCCCTACTCGGCCAACACCGAGTACATCAACACCATTCCAACTGCCCTTCAGCCCAAGTATCCGGGCAATGCCGATATGGAGATCAAGATCCACTCCTATATCCGTTGGAATGCGATGGCCATGGTCGTACGCGCCAATAAACATACGAACGTCGGTGGTCACATCGCTTCATTCGCGTCTGCTGCCGCGCTCTACGATGTGGGCTTTTCGCATTTCTGGCACGCGCCTTCTGCCGAACATGACGGCGATCTGATTTTCTTCCAGGGCCACTCGGTGCCTGGCGTCTACGCCCGTGCTTATATGCTCGGTCGCTTTACCGAAGAACAGCTGGATCATTTCCGTCAGGAAACCACCGGTAAAGGCATCTCTTCCTACCCGCACCCCTGGTTAATGCCGGATTTCTGGCAATTCCCAACCGTGTCGATGGGTCTGGGTCCTATCCAGGCCATTTACCAGGCACGCTTCATGAAGTATCTGGCCAGCCGTGGCCTGATTGATGCGCAGAAAGCAGACAAACGTAAAGTCTGGGCCTTCCTGGGCGATGGCGAAACAGATGAAGTGGAGTCATTAGGCGCTATCGGCATGGCCGGCCGCGAAAAACTCGACAACCTGATCTTTGTCATTAACTGTAACTTGCAGCGCCTGGACGGCCCGGTACGCGGTAACGGCAAGATCATTCAGGAACTTGAGTCCGAATTCCGGGGTGCCGGTTGGAACGTCATCAAGCTGATCTGGGGCACACATTGGGACAGCCTCTTCCAGCGTGACACCCAGGGCATTCTCAAACAACGCATGATGGATCTGTGCGATGGCGAATACCAAACATTCAAGTCTAAAGATGGCGCCTACGTCCGTGAACACTTCTTTAACACCCCAGCACTGAAAGCACTTGTTGCCGACTGGACTGATGATGAAGTGTGGCAACTGAATCGTGGCGGTCATGACATCTTCAAGATTTTTGCCGCCTACGATCGCGCAATCAAGCACAAAGGACAGCCAACCCTGATCCTGGCCAAGACCATCAAGGGCTTCGGCATGGGCAAGGCCGGCGAAGCGATGAACACATCGCACCAGCAGAAGAAAATGGATACGGAGCAGATCGCCCGCTTCCGTGATCGCTTCTCGCTACCCGTGAAAGACGAAGAAATCGAAGCGCTGCCGTACCTGAAGTTTGCTGAAGATTCGGCCGAATACAAATACATGCGTGAGCGCCGCATGGCGTTAGGCGGCTTCCTGCCGCAACGTCGCCGTAAGGCAGAGCCGCTACCGATTCCGCCTTTGGCAAGCTTTGATGCATTACTCAAAGCATCTGGTGAAGGCCGTGAACTGTCGACAACCATGGCGGTTGTGCGCATCATGAACATGATGCTCAAGGACAAAGTCGTCGGCCGCAATGTTGTGCCGATCGTACCGGATGAGTCACGCACCTTCGGCATGGAAGGCATGTTCCGCGCTGTCGGCATCTGGAATCAGCAAGGTCAGAACTACGTTCCTGAAGATCATGATCAACTCATGTTCTACAAGGAAACCAAAGACGGCCAAGTACTGCAGGAAGGCATCAATGAAGCAGGTGCGATGAGCGACTGGATTGCTGCCGCCACCTCCTACTCGGTGCATGGTGTACAAACCATTCCGTTCTATATCTGCTACTCGATGTTTGGCCTGCAACGTACGCTGGATCTCTGCTGGGCAGCAGGCGACCAGCGCGCCCGCGGCTTCCTGATTGGGGGCACCGCCGGTCGCACCACACTGAATGGTGAAGGCCTGCAGCACGAAGATGGACACAGCCTGCTGTTAGCTAACCTGATTCCGAACTGCGTGTCTTACGATCCAACCTTCCAGTACGAAGTGGCCGTGGTTGTACAAGACGGTATGCGCCGGATGCATGAAGATCAGGAAGATATTTTCTATTACCTGACCGTCATGAACGAGAACTACGAACACCCAGAAATGCCGGCGGGTGCAGCGCCTGACATCATCAAGGGCATGTACGCGTTCAAGAAGGGTGCAACCGGTAACGGACCGCGTGTTCAACTGCTAGGCTCAGGCACGATCTTCCGTGAAGTCATCGAAGCTGCTGAATTGCTACGCAAAGACTGGGGCGTGGAATCAGATCTGTGGGGTTGCCCGAGCTTTAACGAATTGGCACGTGACGGCGAAGATGTTGCACGCTGGAATATGCTGCACCCGACCGATCCGCAACGGATTTCACATGTGGAATCCAAGCTGAACAATACGGTGGGTCCAGTCATTGCAGCAACCGACTACATCAAGCTCTATGCAGAGCAGATCCGCCCGTTCATCAAGAAAACCTTTATTGCTCTTGGCACCAATGGCTTTGGTCGTTCGGACACCCGCGAGCATCTGCGCAACTTCTTCGAAGTCGATCGTCATTGGGTCACCGTCGCTGCATTGAAGGCATTGGCCGATGAAGGCACGATTGGCCGTGACAAGGTTGCTGCTGCCATCAATAAATATCAACTTGATCCGAACAAACCTAACCCGATGACGGTTTAAGCGAGACACCAACATGAGCCAACTGATTGATATCAAGGTCCCGGACATCGGCGATTTCACCGACGTTCCTGTGATTGAAGTATTTGTGAAGCCCGGCGACGTCATCAAGGTCGATGATGCTCTGGTCACCCTCGAGTCCGACAAGGCCACCATGGACGTACCCGCTTCGGCGGCCGGCGTGGTTAAAGAAGTTCTTGTCAAACTGGGCGACCGCATTGGCGAAGGCGCCGTTGTTGTCCGCGTCGAAGCATCTGATGCTGCTACAGCCACCCCCGCTGCCGCCCCAGCTTCAGCCGCTGCTCCGTCAGCGGCACCAGCACCGCAAGCTGCTGCTCCGGCTGCCGGTGGCGGTGTTATCGACGTCAAGGTGCCTGATATCGGCGACTTTGCTGAAGTGCCCGTGATCGAGATTTTCGTAAAGCCGGGCGACGTGGTCAAAGTAGATGATGCCCTGGTCACACTCGAATCAGACAAAGCCACGATGGATGTCCCATCATCCGCCGCCGGCACTGTAAAAGAAGTACTCGTCAAACTCGGCGACAAAGTTGGTGAAGGCGCTGTCATTGTGCGACTGGAAAGCAGCTCGTCTGCAGCCAGTGCCCCAGCTGCAGCGCCAGCACCAGTCACCGCACCTGCGCCAAGCTCGCCAGCGCCGATTGTGGCAGCCCCCGTGGCTACTGCGTCAACTGTGGCAAGCGCTGCTAACCTTCCTGGCATTCCGGTCGGCAGTGCCATTCATGCCAGCCCGGGCATTCGTGCCTACGCCCGCGAACTGGGTGTCGATCTGACTCAGGTCAAACCGAGCGGTCCCAAGAGCCGCATCCTGCGTGAAGACATTACCGGTTTTGTTAAGGGTGCCATGAGCACCGGCATCGTTCCGGGTAAAACGCCTACTAACGCAGGTGGCGGCAGCGGTAGCCTTGGTGGCGGTTTAGATCTGCTGCCTTGGCCGAAGGTCGACTTCGCCAAGTTTGGCCCGATCGAAGTACAGCCACTCTCCCGGATCAAGAAGATCTCCGGACAGAATCTATCGCGCAACTGGGCGATGATTCCAGCCGTGACCTATCACGAAGATGCCGACATCACCGATCTCGAAGCTTTCCGCGTTCAACTGAATAAGGAAAACGAAAAGAGCGGCGAAACCAAGCTCACCATGCTTGCCTTCCTGGTTAAGGCCTGCGTTAAGGCACTGCAGAAATATCCGGAATTCAATAGCTCGCTAGATGGCGATAACCTGGTAATGAAGCAGTACTTCAACATCGCCTTCGCAGCAGATACGCCAAATGGTCTGGTCGTTCCAGTGATTAAGAACGCCGATAAGAAATCGGTCTTTGACATCGCCAAGGAATCTGGCGATCTCGCAAAACAGGCACGTGATGGCAAATTGAAACCGGCCGACATGCAAGGGGCCTGTTTCACCATCTCGTCACTGGGCGGTATCGGCGGCACTTATTTCGCACCGATCGTTAACGCACCGGAAGTAGCTATTCTGGGTGTTAATAAGAGCGCCATGAAACCGGTATGGGATGGCAAGCAATTTGTGCCTCGCCTGACGCTACCACTTTCCCTGACTGCTGATCACCGCGTCATTGATGGTGCACTGGCCACACGTTTTAACGTCTATCTGTCTCAGTTGCTGGCAGACTTCCGCCGCGTTGCGCTGTAAGGGGACCGACTATGAGCCAACTCATTGAACTCAAGGTGCCCGATATCGGCGACTTTGCCGAAGTACCTGTCATCGAAGTTTTCATTAAGTCGGGCGACGTTATCAAGGTTGACGATGCCCTCGTCACGCTGGAGTCTGACAAAGCCACCATGGACGTCCCCGCCTCAGCAGCGGGTATCGTTAAAGAGGTACTAGTCAAACTCGGCGACAAAATCGGCGAAGGCGCTGTCGTTGCACGCATTGAAGCCTCTGCAACCGCAGAAGCCCCTGCTACGAGCACCCCAGCACCTGCGCCATCTGCTGCTGCAGCGCCCACTCCAAGCACAACACCCGTCGCTACGGCAGCACCAACACCTGCGACCAGCTACACAGGTCCTGTCGATGTCGATTGCGACCTACTGGTATTAGGCGGTGGCCCAGGCGGTTATTCAGCGGCCTTCCGCGCTGCCGATCTAGGCCTGAATACCGTTATCGTCGAACGTTACGGCACACTAGGTGGCGTTTGCCTCAACGTCGGTTGCATTCCTTCCAAAGCACTTCTGCATATTGCCGGTGTTATGGAAGAAGTCACGCACCTGCATGAACTCGGCATTGTCGAAATGACCTCTGCCAAAGTATCCGTAGAAAAACTCCGTGAGCATAAGACCAAAGTAGTCTCAAAGCTTACGGGCGGACTGGCTGGCATGGCCAAAGGCCGAAAAGTTGCACAAGTACGCGGCCTGGGGACATTCATTGATACGCATCACATGAATGTGGAAACAACGAGTGGTGATGGTCAAAAAACAAATGGCGAGAAGAAAGTAGTTCGCTTCAAGCAAGCCATCATTGCCGCTGGCTCACAAGCCATCAAGCTCCCATTCATGCCAGTCGATCCACGCGTCGTAGATTCGACGGGTGCACTAGAACTCAAAGATGTACCAAAACGCATGCTGGTTGTTGGTGGCGGCATTATTGGCCTGGAAATGGCGACGGTGTATGCCACCCTGGGCACACAGATTGATGTGGTTGAACTAGGTTCTAGCCTAATGCCCGGCGCTGACCGCGATCTGGTCAAAGTCTGGGAAAAGATGAACCTCTCACGCTTCAACCGCGTGATGCTCAACACCAAGTGCATCGCTGCTAAAGCAGATACATCAGGCGTCTCGGTTCAATTCGAAGGTGCTAATGGTGCTGAAACACCAGCTGCCGGTGTCTATGATCGCGTGCTGGTTGCCGTGGGTCGCTCGCCTAATGGTAATAAAGTAGGCGCCAATAAAGCGGGCGTGATCGTTGATGAACGTGGTTTCATCAACGTCGACAATCAGATGCGCACCAATGTGCCGAACATCTTTGCCATTGGTGACCTCGTTGGCCAACCGATGCTGGCACACAAGGCCGTACATGAAGGCCACGTCGCAGCAGAAGTGGCCGCAGGTCATAAACGTGTCTTTGATCCGCTACAGATTCCTTCTGTTGCCTACACCGATCCGGAAGTCGCCTGGGCTGGTCTCACCGAAGAACAGTGCAAAGCCATCGGCCGTAAATTCACCAAGGCCATGTTCCCGTGGGCAGCTTCTGGCCGTGCCATTGCCAATGGCCGTGACGAAGGCTTTACCAAACTCTTGTTCGACGCAGAAAGTCATCGTCTTATTGGTGGCGGCATCGTTGGTACCAATGCCGGCGACCTCATCGGTGAAGTCTGTCTTGCTATAGAGATGGGTTGCGATGCTGCCGATATGGGGCATACCATTCATCCGCACCCCACACTATGCGAATCGGTCGGGCTGGCAGCAGAAGTTGCCGAAGGCGCTTGTACAGATCTACCGCCGCAGAAAAAGAAGTAACGATGAACGCTGCTTAAGCCAAAAAGGCCACAAAGAAAAACCCCCACGCCGAAACGTGGGGGTTTTTTTATTGCTTAGAAGAGCGAGAAGACTTACTTCTTCTTAGCTACTTTCTTTACAGCCTTTTTTACAGCCTTCTTAGCTGCTGGCTTCTTAGCAACAGCCTTCTTGGCTACTGGCTTTTTGGCAACAGCTTTCTTAACTGCTGGCTTCTTAGCAACGGCCTTCTTGGCTACTGGCTTTTTAGCAACAGCTTTCTTGGCTACTGGCTTCTTAGCAACAGCCTTCTTGGCTACTGGCTTCTTAGCAACAGCTTTCTTAGCTGCTGGCTTCTTAGCAACGGCCTTCTTGGCTACTGGCTTCTTAGCAACAGCCTTCTTGGCTACTGGCTTTTTAGCAACAGCTTTCTTGGCTACTGGCTTCTTAGCAACAGCTTTCTTAGCTGCTGGCTTCTTAGCAACAGCCTTCTTGGCTACTGGCTTTTTAGCAGCAGGCTTCTTAGCGACGGCCTTCTTGGCAACTGGCTTCTTAGCCGCTGGCTTTTTAGCAGCAGGCTTCTTGGCAGCTGCTTTTTTTGCGGCTGGTTTCTTGGCAGCTGGTTTTGCAGCAGTAGCCGGTTTCTTAGCGGCCAGTGTTGCAGCCAGGGTCATGAACGACGAGGTTGTTTCAGTTGACATTTGGCGTCTCCTTCCAGAATGGATTTGGTAAGCACAGTTTATACACTTCGTGTGGTGTGTAAAGATTTTTTTATGCTTTTTTTCAATTAATTGAATGAGGTGTAGCAATTTTTTCATCCACTTCTTTGAAGCATCTCTCTAAAAGAAGCGCGCAAAAAATTCAATGTCGCGATTACAGCGGATAATGTCCACACGTTTTTTTCGTCTCACTCAGGAAAATCGATGACGCCGGAACAACAAAACCAACTCAAACAATCTGTCGCTCAAGCTGCTGCAGACTATGTTGCTCAAAACCTGCAAAGCGGCGCCATACTTGGCGTTGGCACGGGTTCTACCGCCAATCTTTTTATCGATGCGCTAGCACCGATTAAAGAAAAAATTCGCGGCGCAGTGGCAAGTTCGGAATCTACCGCACGCAAATTGACCGAACTCGGAATCCCTCTTGTGAATCTGAACGACATCGATTCGATGCCGATTTATGTCGATGGTGCCGATGAAATTGATGCATCGTTCGCAATGATCAAAGGTGGGGGTGGCGCACTGACCCGGGAAAAAATTATTGCCGATGTCGCCGATACCTTCGTTTGCATCGCTGATGCATCCAAATGCGTTTCGACACTCGGTCAATTTCCACTGCCGATCGAAGTGATCCCTATGGCTTCTGCCCAAGTAGCGCGCGCATTGCGCAAGCTGGGCGGCACACCAAAGCTGCGCGAGGGCTTTGTTACGGATAACGGCAACCACATTCTTGATGTGTCCGATCTATCGATTACCGACCCCGTAGCATTTGAAACGTCTATTAACCAGATCGTCGGTAGCGTAACAAATGGCCTGTTTGCCCGTCGCGGCGCTGATGTCCTGTTGCTTGGCACACTCAATGGCGTAGAAACGCGCACCCGTTAAAACGACGACTCATAAAGCAAAAGGGACCCGATGGGCCCCTTTTTTTGATGCCCCGTATTAAGCCATTAGGCTTTAGGTGGTGAGAAGCCCTCGACCTGATCGGCACCTTCTCCGAAGAAATGCTTCTCGCACTGCTCACGCAGATATTCGCGATGACGCACATCCGATAGATTCAGACGGTTCTCATTAATAATCATCGTTTGCAGCTTCACCCACTGCTGCCAGGCTTCTTTGGACACTGAAGCCATCAACTTCTGACCAAAAGCACCGGGTACCGGTGGAAAGTCCAGACCTTCGGCTTCTTTGCCCAATTTAATGCACTGAACGGTACGCGCCATATTCTTATTCCCTGTGGTGACGTTATTAGAGGTTCTTCACAAATACTTTGGAGTTGCGCTGGTAGTTATACATTTCGCGCTTACGGTCTGGCAGATCTTCTACTTTGGACGGCTTATAGCCACGCTCGATAAACCAGTGAGCTGTCCGGGTCGTCAGGACATAAAGACGCCGCACACCCTGTGCTCTGGCACGGGCTTCTATCGCTTGCATCAAACGCTCGCCATAGCCCCACTCCCGATGCTCATTATCAACAGCCAAGCAAGCCAGTTCGGCATTTTCGGGGTCGAGTAAATACAACGCCGCACAACCCACGATGACGTTATCGTGCTCCAGCACCGTAAACTGGCTCACTTCCTGTTCGATACGCTCACGTGGCCGCGGCACCAGCGTGCCATCCTGCTCCAGCGGCTCAATAATGCCCAGCAACCCGGCAATATCATCCGGTCTTGCATCGCGCAGACGATCCAGCGAGTCGCGGGTAATAATCGTACCCACTCCATCATGCGTAAACAGCTCGAGAATCATCGAACCATCATCGTTGTAGCCCACCAGATGCACCCGGCCGACACCGGCACGGCACGCACGGATTGAACAAGGCAGGAATCGACGCATATCCGGCGACAGCCAGTCGGCCCGCTTGAGCAGCTTATCGGCACCTTCGGTCGTTAGCTCTTCGATCAGCGTTCCATCGGCTTCCAGTGCACCAGCGGTATCACCGATATAAATCAGTTTGTCGGCACGTAGCGCTACGGCCACTGCTTCCGCCACTTCTTCCATAGCCAGATTAAAGATTTCACCCGACGGGCTGGCACCTTCACAGGACTGCAGAACGATGTTGCCCAACGAGTGTTGTGCACGCATACCATCGGCATCAACTTTACGAACGATGCCGGCATATTGCATATCGACACCGTCAATCACGCCCATTGGTCGTGCCGTCAGGAAATTACCTGCCACCACACGAATCGTACTGCCGGCCATAGGCGTATTCGGCAAACCTTGTGAAAGCAGTGCTTCAATTTCCAGATAAACGCTACCCACTGCATGCAACACACAGTCGAGCGTGTCGGCATCGGTGACGCGGTAATTGCCATGGAACACCGAAGGCAAGCCGCGGTCGCGCAACTCTTCTTCAATCTGTGGGCGTGCGCCATGAACGACCACCAACCGGATACCCAGGCTGGCCAGCAAATTAATATCGTAGGCAAAGGTTTTAGCGAGCGGGCCGCTAATTGCCTTGCCACCGACAGCAATAACAAAGGTCTTCCCTCGGAAGCTATTAATATAGGGCGCAACCGAACGGAACCAGGCAACGAAATTTGGATCAGGCACGGCACTCTCCGCCAGCAGAATTCAAGCGTGGAATATTACCGCACATTAGCGCAGATCACCGGCTATTGCCTGCGTTACTGCAAGGGCCACCGGCCCGGCGGTTTCTGTTCTGAAAACCCGTGGTCCCAAACGGAAACACAAGAAGCCCTCGGCTTTGGCGGCGTCGATTTCTTCCGGCGCAAAACCGCCCTCGGGTCCGATCAGTATCGTGAGATCGGTGAGTCCTTGCTGTCGCTCCAGCCAGACCGGAAAACTTTCCGTGGCATCCGGATCCAGCATGACGCGAACACCCGCACCTACCGGTTGCGCTAAAGCCTGCGTCAATGTCTGCACCGGCACCAATTCCGGCAAAAGGTTAAGGCCACACTGCTCCGCTGCCGACACAATCACACCCTGCCAGTGCGCATGACGCTTCTCGGCACGTGCCGCGTCTAAGCGTGTTACGCAGCGACGGGTTTCAATGGGCACACACCGGTGCACGCCCAATTCCACAGATTTTTGCCAGGTGTAATCCATCCGTTCAGCCGCTGAAACGCCCTGCCATAAACTGATCCGCAAGCTGCTCGCCCGATCATCCGGCTGAAACGCTTCAAGCATCACATCGGCCACGGTCTGTCGGCTATTACGTGAATCGCGCTGTTTTTTAGGTGCCGGTTCTTTAGGCGATTGCTCGCGCTCGAGCAATCGCCCCGCATACGCGCCACCTTCGCCATTAAAAAGCACTAGCGGATCACCCGGCTGCAATCGCAGCACTCGTACGGCATGATTCGCCACGGCTTCTGGCAAAGAAAGTCGCTGACCAATGGCCAGGGGCTGCGGGACATAAAAACGTGGGATCACCATGATTGCTATTATAGAGTGCATGTCTGCGCCACTGATCTCCGAAACTGCCTTCTGGGCAACCTGCGCCATTGAACTGAAGCAATCGCTATACGCACTGGCCGCACTAGAGGTCGTGCCGCGTTTCGAACGCGCCCAGATCAGCACCAAATTAGATGGCACCCTACTCAGCGATGCCGATCTGGCCGTACAAGCAGCGCTGCCCACCATCCTGTCCGCGCTTTACCCGGCAGCACTACTTGGTGAAGAAATGCCTTACGAGATGCAACAGCGTCTCTGGCAGGATTGCCTCAATGGCCAGGGCGCGCTCTGGATTGCCGACCCCATCGACGGCACCACCAATTTTTCCAATGGTCTACCCTGGTTTGCGATCTCGGTCGCTTTAGTGCACCAAGGTGTCACTGTACTCGGTGCCACGATCGCACCCGCCTTACACCAAAGCTGGCATGCATCACTGGGTGGCGGTAGCTATTGCAATGACAAACGGCTCGCACTCAGTGAGATACCCCGCACCCTCAAAGATTGTGTCATCGGTGTCGACATGACCTATCTCCCTGCGAACATACGCCAGGAAATTGCCACCATTTCACCAGCCGGCATTGCCCAAGGACATGGGCAGATTTCGCCCTGGCGTGGCTGGCGCAGCCTGGGTGCCAGCACACTAGAATGGTGCGCACTAGCCTCGGGCCAGATCAATGCCTATGTTCACGGCGGTCAAATGCCCTGGGATGCGGCCGCTGGCCGCCTCATTCTTGCCGAAGCAGGTGGTCACAGCGCGCAACTGTCTCATGTGCTCGGGCACCCAGCGCATGACACATCATTAATCCCCACAGGCTACGCCGCCGCTGCACCAGGTGTCTGGAACGCCTGGCAACAGTGGTTGCGTGATCAAGCGGGTTGAACCCAGTACAATTGCACCCATCCCTATTTAATTAGCGAAAACGTCACCATGCGCATTCCACTTTCACGGTTCCTGATCGAACAGCAACGCACCCATAACAATCTGGATCCCAATCTGCGCCTGTTGATCGAAGTAGTTGCTCGCGCATGCAAAGCCATCGCGATTGCAATTGGTAAAGGCAACCTCGGTGATGCCATGGGCACTGCCGGCACCGACAACGTGCAAGGTGAAGTCCAGAAGAAGCTGGACGTCATCTCCAACGAAATTCTGCTGGACGCCAATGAGTGGGGAGGTCACCTGGCTGCGATGGCTTCGGAAGAGATGGATCTGCCTTTCTGTATTCCGAACCGCTATCCGAAGGGTGAATACCTGCTGGTGTTCGATCCACTGGACGGCTCTTCCAATATTGATGTGAACATCTCCGTCGGCACGATCTTCTCAGTACTCAAAGCCCCTGAAGGTGCTAACCTAGAAAACGGCGAAGCCTTTCTGCAAAAGGGTTGCAAGCAGGTCGCCGCCGGTTATGCCGTGTACGGCCCCAACACCCAACTCGTGCTGACCTTCGGTCACGGTGTCCACGTATTTACACTGGATCGCGAAATCGGCACCTTCCGTCTGACCCAGGAAAACCTGCAGGTTCCAGAAGATACCCACGAATTCGCCATCAACATGTCGAACCAGCGTCACTGGGAAGAACCCGTACAACGTTATGTGGCCGAGCTTCTGGCCGGCAAAGAAGGCCCACGCGGCGAAGACTTCAATATGCGCTGGGTCGCTTCAATGGTGGCTGATGTGCACCGCATCCTCTCGCGCGGCGGCTTATTCATGTACCCGGTCGATGCCAAAGTCGCCAAACAAGGCGGCAAACTGCGTCTCTTATATGAGGCCAACCCGATGGCATTCCTCATCGAGCAGGCGGGTGGTGCAGCCACAACCGGGCGTGAGCGTATTCTCGACCTGCAACCGACTAGCCTGCATCAGCGTGTGCCCGTAGTTCTCGGTTCGAAGAACGAAGTTGAGCGGGTGACTGGTTATCACGCTAAATAAGTAAGCCGCGTTAAAACAGCGGGTTACAAATGCCAAACAGGCGGCAGCACGCGGGGCAATCCCGGCTCTCATAGCGCAAGCGCTCGAAATCGAGCCAAACTTACCCCGCATACTGCATTTAATTGCATTTGGTTTTACACGAACAAACCTGAAGCACTAGAAGGGTGAGCCCTGATCCAAAGGTTAGCCCGATTTGCGATGTTTTTCGTAGTCGATGAGGGTGCCTTTGATCAGGGCGCGCCTCAAGACTTAGCTGTAATTGCCCAATCCTAAAAGACTTTCTGTTTTACTGAGCCAGATTCAGGCCTGATTCTTTGCAGCCACGCCGGTTTTAGCCGATAATTGCGTCTTTTGCCGGGCTAACTTCGTGTCTTCCCTGTCTGCTGCTAACACCCCATCCCGTCCTGCCCGCCCAGCACCCGCTGCACCGGCCTATAACGAACTAACGGGTGCGATTCGCGCCCTGGCCATGGATGCAGTCCAGCAGGCCAACTCCGGCCACCCCGGCATGCCGCTCGGCATGGCCGAAATCGCCGAAGTGCTCTGGCGCCAACACCTTAGCCACAACCCGGCAAACCCTGCCTGGCCAAATCGCGACCGCTTCGTGCTGTCGAATGGCCACGGCTCGATGCTGCTCTATGCCCTGCTCCACCTGAGCGGCTACGACCTGACCATCGAAGACCTCAAACAATTCCGTCAGTTACATAGCCGCACACCGGGCCACCCGGAATATGGCTACACCGCTGGCGTAGAAACCACCACGGGTCCACTAGGCCAAGGCATCGCCAATGCAGTGGGCATGGCAATCAACGAAAAGCTGCTGGCCGCCGAATTTAACCGCGATGGCCACACCATCGTTGATCACCATACCTACGCCTTCATGGGCGATGGTTGCCTGATGGAAGGCGTGTCGCACGAAGCCTGTTCGCTGGCAGGCACGCTCGGCCTGGGCAAGCTGATCGCTTTCTGGGACGACAATGGCATCTCCATTGATGGCCAAGTCGAAGGCTGGTTCACTGACGATACACCGGGTCGCTTTGCCGCTTATGGCTGGCAGGTGATTCCAAACGTGAATGGTCATGATGCCGCCGCACTGGATGCAGCGATCAAGGCCGCCAAAGCCGATACCAAACGCCCAACGCTGATTTGCTGCCGCACCGCGATTGGTATGGGTTCGCCAAACAAGGCCAACAGCGCGGATGTCCATGGCTCGCCGCTGGGTGCCGACGAAATCGCCGCCACCCGCGCCGCCATCGGCTGGACGCATGCCGCTTTTGAAATTCCGGCCAATGTGTACGCCACCTGGAATGCCCGTGCTGCGGGTGCCGAACGTGAAGCCGCCTGGGACAAGATCTTTGCCGCTTATAGCAAGGCCTTCCCGGCAGAAGCCGCCGAGTTCACCCGCCGCCTGTCTGGCGCACTGCCTGCCAACTGGTCGAAGACTGCGCAAGACTTCGTTGCCGCAACACAGGCTAAGGCCGAAACCGTTGCGACGCGTAAAGCCTCGCAATTGGCGATTGAAGCCCTCGCGCCGAATCTGCCGGAACTGCTCGGCGGTTCAGCCGACCTGGCCGGTTCCAACCTCACCTGGTGGAAGGGCGCCAAGGGCGTTACCGCCACTGATGGTGGCAACTACCTGTTCTATGGCGTGCGCGAATTCGGTATGACTGCCATTGCCAACGGCATTGCCCTGGCCGGTGGTTTCATCCCCTACACCGCAACATTCATGGTGTTCTCGGATTACGCCCGCAACGCCATCCGTATGGCCGCCCTGATGAAGGTCCGACAGATCATGGTCTACACCCACGACTCCATCGGTCTGGGTGAAGATGGCCCGACGCACCAGCCGATTGAACATGCTGCCTCGCTGCGTCTGATTCCGAATCTGGATGTCTGGCGCCCGGCTGATGCCACCGAAACGGCCGTTGCCTGGGTTAAGGGTGTTGAAAACGCCAGCGGCCCAACAGCCCTGTTGCTATCGCGCCAGAATCTGCCACCGGTTGCCAACAAGACAGCCGCTGCTGATGTCGCCCGTGGTGGTTACGTGGTGTCAGCGGCAGCCAATGCCAAGGCCGTGCTGATTGCGACCGGTTCTGAAGTCAAACTGGCGCTGGACGCCCAGGCAGCACTGGCCGAAGCCGGCATTGCTGTCAGCGTGGTATCGATGCCATCGACCACCACCTTCGACAAACAGGACAAAACCTGGCGCGATCAAGTGCTGCCAGCTGGTCTGCCACGTGTTGCCGTCGAAGCCGGCCACCCGGATGGCTGGTACAAGTATGTCGGTCTGGACGGTGCTGTTGTCGGGATCGCCCGCTTTGGCGAATCGGCGCCTGCCGGTCTGCTGTTCAAAGAATTCGGCTTTACTGTCGAAAACGTCGTCAACACCGTTCGTGGTGTGCTCTCGAAATAATCTGCAGTCTCACATTTAAATACACGGAGATTTACCATGGCTATTAATGTCGCTATCAACGGTTTCGGTCGTATCGGTCGCTGCACCCTGCGTGCAATTTATGAGCTGGGTCTGCAGAAAGAATTCAATCTGGTCGCCATTAATGCATCGGGCGATCTGAAGACCAACGCCCACCTGCTAAAGTACGACACCACGCATGGCCGTTTCCGCACCTCAGTTGAAATCGAAGGTGAAAACTGCATCATCATCGACGGCAAGAAGATTGCCTTCTACTCGACCAAGGATCCGAAGGCCATCAACTGGGCTGATCACAAGGTCGACATGGTGCTGGAATGTACCGGTGCCTACACCTCGAAAGCAAAGGCTCAAGCCCTGCTGGAGCAAGGTGCCAAGCGCGTGCTGATTTCGGCCCCGGGCGGCGACGATGTGGACGCCACCGTGGTATTCGGCGTGAACACCGATGTACTGAAAGGCGACATGACCGTTGTGTCGAACGCATCGTGCACCACCAACTGCCTGGCACCTGTTGCCAAGATTCTGTCGGACAACGTTGGCATCAAGTCCGGCCTGATGACCACCGTTCACGCCTACACCAACGACCAGGTTACCGTGGACGTGCGCCACAAGGATCTGCGTCGCGCCCGCGCCGCTGCTCAGAACATCATCCCGACCAAGACCGGTGCTGCTGCTGCCGTGGGTCTGGTGCTGCCGCAACTGAAGGGCAAGTTTGATGGTTTCGCCCTGCGCGTACCGACCATCAACGTGTCACTGGTCGATCTCACTTTCACCACTGATCGCCCAACGACCAAGGACGAAATCAACAGCCTGATGACTGCTGCTGCCAACGGTCCGATGAAGAACGTACTGGCCGTCAACAACGATCCGCTGGTTTCGTCAGACTTCAACCACGATCCGCACTCGTCGACCTTTGATGCCACGCAAACCCGCGTCATTCAAGCCGAAGACGGCAGCACACTGGTCAAGGTTTTGGCCTGGTACGACAACGAGTGGGGTTACAGCTGCCGCATGCTGGACACCGCCCGTGCCTGGATCAACGCCAAGTAATCCCCGTTACCACGGAGCCTGATCATGAATGTTAAGAAGCTGACCGATGTTGATGTGCGCGGCAAGCGCGTTTTCATCCGTTCCGACCTGAACGTCCCACAAGACGATGCCGGTAACATCACCGAAGACACCCGTATCCGCGCATCGATCCCTTCGATCAAGTATTGCCTGGATAACGGTGCCGCCGTCATGGTCACCTCGCACCTCGGTCGTCCGACTGAAGGCGAAGTTAAGGCCGACGACACCCTGATGCCCGTTGCCGTACGTCTGGGTCAGCTACTTAACAAGCCCGTCCGTCTGATCCAGAACTGGGTCGACGGTGGCTTTGAAGTCAAACCAGGCGAAGTGGTCCTACTGGAAAACTGCCGCTGCAATAAAGGCGAGAAGAAAGACAATGAAGAACTGGCCCAGAAGATGGCCAAGCTCTGTGATGTCTACGTGAACGATGCCTTCGGTACGGCCCACCGTGCCGAAGCAACCACCCACGGTATCGCCCGCTTTGCCCCAGTGGCATGTGCTGGCATGTTGATGGGCGGTGAAATTGACGCCCTGGCAAAAGCCATTGAAAACCCGGCGCGCCCACTGGTGGCCATCGTCGGCGGTGCCAAGGTCTCTTCGAAACTCGTCATTCTCAAATCACTGGCCGAAAAGGTTGACCAACTGATCGTTGGCGGCGGTATCGCCAACACCTTCCTGCTGGCTTCGGGTCATCGTATCGGTGAGTCGCTGGCTGAACCGGAGCTGGTTAAAGAAGCACAAGCCATCATGGATATGATGAAGGCCCGTGGCGCCGAAGTACCGCTACCTGTTGACGTGGTAGTTGCAGATGAAGTGTCGGCCCTTGCTCGCGCCAACAAGATTCCGGTAGACGAAGTGGCTGCTCACGACCGTATTCTGGACGTTGGCCCTAAAACGGCCGCTCGCCTGTCAGACATCATCGCCCACGCTGGCACCATCATCTGGAACGGCCCAGTCGGTGTCTTCGAACACGATCAGTTTGCTGGCGGCACCAAGATGATGTCGTCGGCCATTGCCCACTCAGACGCGTTCTCGATTGCCGGTGGCGGCGACACCCTAGCCGCAATTGCCAAGTTCAAGATTGCTGATGACGTCGGTTATATCTCGACCGGCGGCGGCGCATTCCTGGAGTTCCTGGAAGGCAAAACCCTGCCGGCCATCGAAGCACTCGAAGCCCGCGCTAACGGCTAATCCGAAAGGATCACTATGCTCCGCAGCACCAAGATCGTCGCAACCCTCGGCCCCGCCAGTTCATCACCGGAGGCGCTGGGTGCACTGATCGCTGCGGGCGTAGATGTTGTCCGCCTCAATTTCAGTCACGGTACGCCAGACGACCATCGTGCCCGCGCCAAACTGGTACGTGATCTAGCACAACAGTATCGCCGTCCCGTTGGCATTCTGGTGGACCTACAAGGCCCCAAGATCCGCGTCGGCAAATTCGCCGATGGCAAGATCACACTGACCAAAGGCGCCGATTTCATCCTGGATGCCGCCTGTAAGCTGGGCAATCAGGAACGTGTCGGCCTGGACTATCCGGAACTGCCCAACGATGTGCATGCCGGCGATGTGCTGTTACTCGATGACGGCCGAGTTGTATTGAATGTCACGGCCGTGAACGGCCCGGAGATTCACACCAAGGTGCAGGTTGGTGGCCCGCTCTCCAACAACAAGGGCATCAACCGCAAAGGCGGTGGCCTGTCAGCGCCCGCGCTGACAGATAAAGACAAAGCCGACATGATCACGGCCGCGGAAATCAACGCCGATTTCCTTGCCATCTCCTTCCCGCGTGAAGCCGCAGACATTCATCTGTCGCGTGACCTCATGACAAAGGCGGGCGGCAAATCACTGATCATCGCCAAGATTGAACGCACCGAAGCCATCGAAAATCTGGCAGAAATTCTTGAAGCTTCCGACGGCATCATGGTCGCCCGTGGCGACCTGGGCGTAGAGGTCGGTGATGCCGCCGTGCCCGCCCTGCAAAAGCGCATGATTCGTATGGCGCGCGAGATGAACAAGCTCGCCATTACGGCGACGCAAATGATGGAATCGATGATCATCTCGCCGATTCCCACGCGTGCTGAAGTATCAGATGTAGCCAACGCCGTACTCGATGGCACCGATGCCGTGATGCTCTCGGCCGAAACGGCAAGTGGTCAATATCCGGTGGAAACCGTCGAGGCCATGTCACGCATTTGCCTTGAAGCCGAGCGCTCCTACGCCGTCGAACTGGATCGCGAGTTTCTTGACCGCATCTTCACCCGGGTCGATCAATCGATTGCCCTGGCTGCTATCTGGACCGCGCATCACCTCAAAGTGAAGGCTATCGCCGCACTTACCGAATCGGGTTCCACTGCACTGTGGATGAGCCGTCTGAATTGCGGCGTACCAGTCTTTGCACTCACACCGGATACGGCTGCCCGTAACCGCATGACGCTGTTCCGTGATGTCTATCCGATGCTCATGCCCCGCAGCCAACCCGACCGCGACATGATGCTGGCCGATGCTGAAGCCGTACTGCTGGACCAAGGCGCTGTCGAACGCGGTGACCTGGTTGTAATGACGATTGGCGAACCGATCGGCACACCTGGCGGCACCAACACACTCAAAATCGTTCATGTTGGGGATCATGCAACCCCCGATCTAACGGGTTAATTTAAACCTAGCTTAACCGGCAACCTTCTCCGGAGATTTCCATGTCACTCGTTTCCCTGCGTCAACTGCTCGACCACGCTGCCGAAAACAACTACGGCCTACCTGCGTTTAACGTCAACAATATGGAACAGGTCTGGGCCATCATGGAAGGTGCAGACAAACTGAATGCACCTGTGATCATGCAAGCCTCTGCGGGCGCCCGCAAATACGCTGGCGAGCCTTTCCTGCGCCATCAGATTCTGGCGGCGCTTGAAGCCTATCCACATATTCCAGTGGTGATGCACCAGGATCACGGCCAAAGCCCGGCCGTCTGTATGGGCGCTATCCGCTCTGGCTTCTCGTCAGTGATGATGGATGGTTCGCTGATGGAAGACGGCAAGACCGTTGCATCGTTTGAATACAATGTGGACGTCACCCGCAAGGTCGTCGAGCTATCGCACAGCATCGGCGTCTCTGTCGAAGGCGAACTGGGTGTACTCGGCTCGCTGGAAACCATGCAAGGTGACAAGGAAGACGGTCACGGTGCCGAAGGCAAGATGACCATGGAGCAACTCCTGACCGATCCGGATCAGGCCGCTGACTTCGTTAAAGCCACCCAGTGTGATGCCCTGGCAATCGCCATCGGCACCAGCCACGGCGCCTACAAGTTTACTAAGAAGCCCACCGGCGACATCCTCGCCATCTGGCGCATCAAGGAAATCCACGCCCGCATCCCGAACACCCACCTCGTCATGCACGGTTCTTCGTCAGTGCCACAAGAGCTACTGGCCGAGATTCGCGAATTTGGTGGTGACATGAAGGAAACCTACGGCGTGCCGGTAGAAGAAATTCAGGAAGCCATCAAGCACGGCGTGCGCAAGATCAACATCGACACCGACATCCGTCTGGCCATGACCGGCGCGATCCGTCGATTCTTCGTCGAGAATCCGAGCAAGTTCGACCCACGCGAATATCTCAAGCCAGCGCGCGAAGCCGCCAAGAAGGTTTGCGAAGCCCGCTTCGAAGCCTTTGGCTGTGCCGGCCAAGCCAGCAAGATCAAGCCAATCAGCCTCGACAAGATGGCTGAGAAGTACGCCAAGGGCGAGCTGAATCAAGTCGTTCGTTAATTTTTACCGGTAATCCTTATGTCTCAAGCCCTGTTCGAATCGACCATCACCAGCCTGCCCCTGATCGCCAAGGGCAAGGTGCGCGACATCTACGCCGTCGGTGACGACAAACTACTCGTCGTCAGCAGCGATCGTCTGTCGGCCTTTGATGTGATCCTACCGGATCCGATTCCTGGCAAAGGCAAAGTGCTCACGCAAACAGCCAGCTTCTGGTTCAAGAAGCTTGCCGACATCGTTGCAACACACAGCACCGACATCGATCCGGAAACCGTGGTCTCTGAAAACGAGCGCGCTCAAGTGCGTAACCGTGCCGTCGTGGTCAAGCGTCTACGCCCACTGCCAATCGAAGCCGTGGTGCGTGGTTACATCATTGGCTCTGGCTGGAAGGACTATCAGGGCACCGGTGCCGTCTGCGGCATCAAGCTTCCGGCTGGGCTCAAGCAGGCAGATAAGCTGCCGCAACTGATCTTTACGCCTGCCACCAAGGCTGCCGTGGGCGATCACGACGAGAACATCTCCTTCGAGCAAGCTCAGGCGCATTGCGACAAGGAACTGAATGCCCTGCTGGAAGGCACCGGTAAGACCGGCGCACAACTGGTCACCGAAGCACGTGATGCCGCTTTTGCTCTGTATCAGGCTGCTGCCGACTTTGCCGCGACCAAGGGCATCATCATCGCCGACACTAAGTTTGAATTCGGTATCGACGCCCAAGGCAAATTGCACCTGATCGACGAGATCCTGACGCCGGATTCCTCACGCTTCTGGCCAGCAGATGCCTGGAAGCCGGGCAGCAACCCGCCGTCTTACGACAAACAATACGTCCGCGATTATTTAGAAACACTGGACTGGAATAAAAAGGCACCCGGCCCCACATTGCCTAAAGAGGTGATTGAACAAACGGCTGCCAAGTACCATGAAGCCTTTGAAAAACTCACCGGACAGAAAGTCGTTGAATAATTTCTCCGGAAACACATAACAAAAGTAACACAGGAAGCCCCGACATGAATCCACTTCTCGATTTTGCGGGGCTTCCCCGCTTTGACGTCATTCAACCTGCTGATGTACAGCCAGCAATCAACCTGTTACTCAACGAAGCGCGCGCTGAAGTCGAACGCCTGTTAAAACCTAATGTCCCTGCAACCTGGACAGACTTCGCAGAACCGCTGCAGGATAACCTGGAGCGTCTGTCACGCGCCTGGGGCATCGTCGGGCATCTACACAGCGTTAATGACATCCCACCCTGGCGCGAAGCCTATAACGCCATGCTGCCCGAGGTCACGACGTTCTATGCCGGTCTTGGCCAGAATCTGGCGCTGTTTAAACGTTATCAAACCCTGGCCGCCAGCCCAGAGTTCACAACGCTCAGCCCGGCACGTCAGCGCATTCTCCAAAATGAGATCCGCGACTTCCGTCTCTCCGGTGCTGAACTGCCTGACAGCGACAAGCCACGCTTCCAGGCATTACAAGAACGCCTCTCACAACTCGCTGCCAAGTTCTCGGAAAACCTGCTCGACGCCACCAACGCATTTCAGCTGGATGTCACCAACGAAGTCGATTTGGATGGCCTGCCAGCTGACGTAAAAGCCGCTGCTAAAGCCACTGCTGAAAAAGCCAGTATCAGCGGCTGGCGCTTCTGCCTCCAGGCACCGTCTTACCTGCCTGTGATGCAGTACGCCAGCCATCGCCCGCTACGTGCCCAGATGTACCGCGCCTATGCGGTACGTGCCAGTGAATTTGACGACTGCGCCAGCAAGCCTGAATGGAATAACGCCGCACTCATCGACGAGATTCTCAAGCTACGCTCTGAGATGGCACAGATGCTCGGCTATCAGAGCTACGCCGAAGTATCACTCGTACCCAAGATGGCCGATAACGTGCCGCAGGTATTGGCCTTCCTGCGTGATCTGGCACAACGCGCAAAACCTTATGGCGCTGCGGACCTTGCGGAGCTAACGCAATTCGCACAAAGCGAACTGGGCTTTGACACCATCGAGCCCTGGGACATCGCCTACATCTCGGAGAAACTCAAACAGGCCCGCTATAGCTTCTCGGATGACGAAGTAAAACAATACTTCCCGGAACCCAAAGTACTCGGCGGCCTGTTCAGTGTTATTGAGCGTTTGTTCAGCGTGCAGATCACGCCGGATACGGCGCCGGTCTGGCACCCCAGCGTCCGTTTTTTCCGCATTACCAAAGACAACCAACTGATCGGGCAGTTCTACCTGGATCTCTATGCCCGCGAAGAAAAGCGCGGCGGCGCCTGGATGGACGAAGCGCTTACCCGCCGCCGTATCAAGAGCGGTATCCAGACCCCGGTCGCCTACCTCAACTGTAACTTCCCGGCACCGGTAGGTGACAAGCCCGCCACCTTCACGCACGACGATGTGATTACACTCTTCCACGAAACCGGGCATGGCCTGCACCATATGCTGACCCAGATCGAAGATCTGGCTGTCTCTGGCATTCATGGCGTTGAGTGGGATGCAGTTGAACTACCCTCGCAGTTCATGGAGAACTTTTGCTGGGAATGGTCTGTACTGCAAGACATGACGGCGCATGTCGACACCGGCGCCCCGTTACCGCGTGCACTCTATGACAAGATGCTTGCCGCCAAGAACTTCCAGAGTGGTCTCTTCACGCTGCGTCAGATTGAATTCGCGCTTTTCGATCTGCTCATCCATAGCGACCCGGCTTGCAGCGCGCCTGTGCTGGATACGCTGGCCAAAGTCCGCCAGGAAGTTGCCGTGATTCACCCACCGGCCTGGCATCGTTTTCCGAACAGCTTCTCGCACATCTTTGCAGGCGGTTATGCCGCAGGTTATTACAGCTACAAGTGGGCGGAAGTGCTTTCGGCAGATGCTTTCGCTGCCTTCGAAGAAAGCGGTAATCCGGTCGATCCAGTGACGGGCGCACGCTTCCTCCAAGAAATCCTCTCGGTGGGCGGTTCGCGGCCTGCCATTGAATCTTTCCGTGCCTTCCGTGGTCGTGACCCGCAGGTCGATGCGCTATTGCGCCACAGCGGCATGACTGCACAAACCACCTAATGAGACGGCGTCCTAATGTTAAATTCTGAAATGGTCACAAAAGCGCCGATGTTCGCCAATTTACTAGTCGGAATTATCGGTGTGTTTATAGTCATGTACACCAATGTTTTCTTCGGTAGACGGGTTGCACTATATTATGAAATACAGGCTCGTATCCGCCTCAGCCAGAAACGCTTTAATGGGGTAATCAACCAATTTTTTCTCGCCGTTATTTTTCTGGCACTGATTCAAGTATCTGCAATTCTATTCTGGGCAGGTTGCCTTCTCCTGCTGAATCTCGTACCTAGCTTCTCGGATGCCATCTTATTCGCCGGCAGTTGTTATACAACCCTTGGTTTCATCAACGACATCCTGCCCTTCGGTTGGCGGTTTCTCGCACTGTTTATCGCATTGAGCGGTTTATTCTCCGTAGCCATTAGCACAGCAACCATGTTGAACATGATGCCACTCTTCCGCAATGCATGGCTTAACAAACACTCTGCCCACATCAAAGAGATCCTGATTCGGCACAACATTACAATCGCTGGCATCGAAGAAATCGATACCACCATTGATATCAAGACCAAAAAATGCTGATTAGCTTTCGCTCTTCGACTCAAGGGAGCGTCATCATGTTCGGCGAAGACGCACAAACTCTGTTGACCACCCTGAACTTGCCGGCTCATGGTGAATTAACCACAGCCGAGCTGCCAAGCTATCTAGAACGCCTCAAAACAGCCATTGAAGCAGATAAATCAGCCAATCCTGTTATCTGGCCAGAAGACCTGAACGTGGAAGAAGACGAAAATGCGCCCGTGATCGTTCGCTTTTCACAACGGGCAGCACCTATGGTTCAGTTAATGGAACGTTGTATCAGCGCTACGGAAACGATTAGCTGGTAACCACGTTTTACACACCAAACGGCAGCCCGTCTTCCTGCGCAACGATGCGCTCTACCAAAGGCATAAGATCCAGCCCGGTCTCTGTATTCAGTTGCGCCACGCGTTCTTTTAACAAGGCTTCATCTAATTGAACGGCAGACGCCAATGCGCCTAAGGCAATCACATTGCCACCAGGCGTTTGTGGCAACAATCGCGTTTGTCCATGAAACGCAGCATCCAACGAAAGACAGCTTTTCAGAAAATGCGAGCTACGGCTTAAGAAGTTACAAACCAATAGCCCACCATCGGCCAAACGTGCACGGCAATGCTGATAAAAGGTCAAGCTTTCGAGCTCACCTGTCTCACCATCCGCATCAAAGCCATCGATCAGAATCAAATCAAATTGATCGGTCGAGGTCGCCACCCAATCCGAACCTTCGGCAATCTCAACCTGCAAACGATCCCCCATCGGCGGCAGATTAAAGCACTGCTGTGCCGCACCAACGACTACCGGCTCCAGCTCCACTACCGTCTGCCGCGACTCCGGCAGGTACGCATCAATAAACCGGACCAGGGATGCGGCACCCAAGCCAATCTGAAGAATCCGCCTAGGCATTTGTGGCCAGGCGGGCGAAAGCAGTAGCGACGACATCATCTCCCGCGTATAAGCCAGCTCCAGATCCCGCGGACGGCTAATACGCATGGCGCCCTGCACCCAATCCGAGCCAAAATGCAACGTACGCACACCACGTGCTTCACGAATTTCGATGGGACAAGGCATAAGGAAAATTCATCAGGAATATATAAGCTGAAGCGGCAATGTTAGACTGAAGTCCTCCATTGTCCAGCAGAATAGCCATGGCCAAAAAAGATAAGTCTCCGGAAGAACTCAGCAAGCTCGATAAACGCATCACCAATCGGGAGTTTAAACTGCTGCTGAAGCCTCGTGGCCTGGATAGGCGTCACCGCATTGCCGAATTGCAAACCGAAATCCACAGTCTGTGCGAAGAACAGGGATTGCTATTCACCATTCCAGAAACGCTCAACAGTGGCATGCGGAACATCTACTTCGTAGATACCATGGACAATGCCCTACGCCGCAATAAATTGATTCTGCGCGTTCGTGAATCGCGCAAAGAAGCCTGGACCGACGATTGGTGCGAAGTCACTTTCAAATGTCGATCAGAAGACATTAACCGCGCCTGGGAGCTGAACCCAATCCCTAAAACAAACATCCCATTCCGCATCCGCTTCAAAGAAGAAATTCTCAAGGATGGCCCAATAGGTTCTATTCGCCGTCTGTACTCACACAATGCCGTTATTGACCAGGTCCCTGTAGAACGCGCCCCCAAAAGGAAGCTATCAGCACTACTACCCGTTTTTCCCGGTCTGGCCGAGGTCAATCTGCCGTTTGATCAACAGTTACGCATCGTGGGCAACGCCAAAAACAAAGTGTTAGAAGCCTGTGTCACGCTGGGCAATATCGCTTTCTCAGAAACAGTGCACGCGCATTGCGAAATTGCCATCTGGTTCCACACCGTTGGCGACCCGATGATAGGGGAACTTGCCTTTGCGTATCACGTCAATAAAAAGAATCGCAAAGACATTAATGCCCACCGGCTAGCGGATAAGTTTTTTAAGAAGCTACAAGAATTCTTTGCCAAAGACATCGCGCTGGGCACCACCAAAACTGCAATGATCTATGGCAGCAAAGAATAGCCCTGCCACACCGCAGATCTCGCTCCGTCAGATCTTCTGGCAATTCTTTGTCGTTGGCGCCATCAGCTTTGGTGGCGGCATCACCGCCTATTTAAAAGAGTTGCTCGTTACACGCTGCCGCTGGGTCGATAGTGACGAGTTCATCGTCATGCTGTCGATCAGCCAGACCATGCCCGGCTTAAACTCGGTCAACATCGCCATTCTCATGGGGGATCGTTTGCGCGGTGCCCTAGGTGCCTGGGCTGCGGCCATCGGCATGCTGCTACCCGGCGGCGTCATTGTCCTGACCATCGGCCTACTCTACGGCATCAATAGCGACCACCCTATGGCCAATCATGTGCTGGGTAGCATTGCAGCCGCAGCGGCTGCCCTTCTGGCGACCGTTACCTGGAACCTGGGAGAGCGCACCTTCAAGAAGCGCAAATCACTGGCGCTGCTTGTACTTACCTTCGTACTGATGAGCATTGTGAAATGGCCTCTCTATCTGGTGCTCGGCATCGTATTACCGCTGGCACTTTTTATTTACCGGCCAACCCAAATGCATAAACCAGGCGTCGAGCAATGACCTCCTGGATACAACTCGCCAGCGTCTTTTCAATGCTGTCGCTATTGGCAGTAGGTGGCGGTTCGGCTGTGCTGCCCGAAATGCAGACGTTGCTTCACCAATATTTCAACTTCAGCCAAACCGATTTTGTACACGCCTATAGCGTTGGCCAACTCGCACCAGGCCCCAATATGCTGGCGGTGCTCATCATGGGCGAAATGATTGATGGCATGATCGGTGCTTTCATTGTTGCCCTCGCTTTCTTCATTCCCTCCAGCATTCTCTGCCTCTATGCCGGACGCTTGTGGCGCAAGATCGGCGACACGCCATGGCGGCACAGCCTACAACAGGCTCTGGAGCCAATCTCCATAGGTCTAATGTGCTCGGGCGTCTACACCATTGCCAAAGAATCATTGGTCAACTGGCAATCGTGCGCTGTAGCCCTGTTGGTTGGCGCACTTTTATTGAAAACAAAAATTAACCCGGTCATTCTAATTCTTGGCGCCGGAGTGATTGGTCTTCTAGGTGCTTACCTGGCCTAACGTCAGAACAACAGCCCCGCTTCAATCATGATTCGGGCCTGATTGTTATTCAATCCGTTAGCACCAAACGCCTGACCCGCCAGTGGATTAAACGCCTTCACGTAGCTCAGTTCGCCACGCGCAAATACTTTGCCCCATTGCACCGTTGGCGTTAGCGTGCCCGACCAGGCTGCGCTACCCGGGCCATACATCAACCCGGCCGGATTGTTAGCCAAGTTGTTATTACCGTAACTGGATTGATACTCAAATCGGATCGGTATCGACACATGAAACTTCGGTGCCACACCCTTTTCCAAAGGCGTGACGTGATAAACGGTTAGCAATGCCAAGCCCAACGACTGAGACTGCCCATTAATACCGATTGCTGTATTCATCGGCACATACGTGTATTGCGCATAGGGCATCACACTCCAATGATCATCCTGATACTGATAAATCAGGTTCGCGATCTGTGAATTGTTCTGCAAGAGCGGTGTGGCTACCGTGTTTTGCGCATTGCCCGAAAGCGCCCCCGTCCAGCTCACCGTTAAGTTGCTGTTGTCACCCGTCTTGATGCCTGCGGCACCACCCAACCAGTTATACACATCCGAGTAAGCACCGTTGTTCCAGGCCAGTGATGCGGAAAAAATATCCTTAGAAAAATTAAGCTGCATGCCCTGCGTAATCACATGCGTCTGGGTCCAAAGCAGGCCGCGCTGAATATTTATGTTCTGATAAGTAAAGACAGACTCACCGCCACCCAACGCAGGCATCTTGCCAATGGCCAGCGACCAATTTTCGTTGGGCGTAAGTGACACGTAGGCCTGCGGCAGGTAATTAAAATTGGATTCTGTCGTAGGCTGTGGCCGCATATAAGACACACCAAGCGCTGGCATTGCATAAAGACCCGTTTGCACCAGCAACTGCACCGGCCCATTCGTCTTTTGCAGAATCATCTGGGCATTTGAAAACCCAGAATAGTCACTTGCATTACTGGCTACGGGATTGGTTTGGCGAAACGAAAGGCCCGTGGCAACACCCTGCACCGACCAATCACCATATTCGTCTGAATTGATTTTTAATGGGTTTTCAGAAAACCCGAGCGTACTGCCCATGGAGAAAGCGAGCACCGGCCCAGGGCTTTCCGAAGACTCTTCAGCAAAAACATGGGAATAGCCCAGCAGAACTAATGTCAGAAACAACAGCCGGGTTGCCTTGGCGCAGACATTCATAAACTGCACACACTCTAAAGGACTTACAAAGGGTGATGGTGCCTCGGGTCGGAATCGAACCGACACTCCTTTCGGAACCGGATTTTGAGTCCGGCGCGTCTACCAGTTCCACCACCGAGGCACGCGGGTGGCATTATACACGCGACTTTGCCTTGCAAAGCTTTATACTTGCGCCCCATGAGTGTAAATGCATCACCCCCTCTTTCCAGACTGAGCGATTACGACTTCGAACTACCGGATTCGCTCATCGCCCAGCATCCGGCTGCCGAACGCACGGCCAGCCGACTTCTGCTGGTAAACGGGGCTACATTTGCCGACAAACAGTTCACCGACCTGCCCGGCCTGCTCAATCCCGGCGATCTGCTGATCATGAACGACACACGCGTACTACGCGCCCGCTTTTTTGGCCAGAAAGACACGGGTGGCCAGGTAGAAGTACTGATTGAGCGCATTAATAGTGACGGCACGGGTTTGGGTCGCTTTGCTCGCGCCCAGATTCGCGCCAGCAAATCGCCCAAACCCGGTACATGCTTGCGTCTGGCCGATGCTTTTAACGTAGAAGTGACTGGCCGGGATGGCGAGTTCTTTGTGCTGTCCCTACCTGCCGGTGAAGCCCGCGACTTCTGGCAACTCACCGAAGCGCATGGCTTATTGCCGCTGCCGCCCTATATTACGCATACCCCAGGCAGTGACGATGAAACGCGCTACCAGACGGTGTACGCTAAAAACCCTGGTGCCGTCGCCGCGCCTACGGCCGGCCTGCATTTTGACGAAACAATCTTGGCGCAACTCAAAGCCAAGGGCATTGAAACCGCTACCGTGACGCTGCATGTAGGCGCCGGCACCTTTCAGCCCGTGCGTGCAGAAAATATTGATGAACACATCATGCACCACGAGTGGTATCACCTACCGGAAGCCACGGTAAAAGCCATTGATGCCTGCCGTGCCCGTGGCGGCAAGGTAGTCGCCGTAGGTACCACTTCGCTACGCGCACTGGAATCAGCCGCGCGGCATCAGAACATCCAGCCTGGCGGCGCATTACACGCCGACAGCCGGGAAACGGATCTCTTCATCCGCCCCGGCTATACATTCAAGGTCGTGGATCGTCTGATCACCAACTTCCACCTGCCCAAATCCACGCTGCTTATGCTGGTGTCAGCCTTTGCCGGTTACGACACCATGCGCGCCGCCTACCAGCATGCTATTGAGCAGCAGTATCGTTTTTTCAGTTATGGCGATGCCATGCTGTTGACCCGAAGTGACCCTACCCTATGAATTTTGATCTGATCACCACCGATGGTGCCGCTCGCCGCGGCCGACTCACCCTGGCCCACGGCCAGGTAGATACACCCGCCTTTATGCCGGTAGGCACCTATGGCACGGTCAAAGCCATGACGCCCGAGGCACTGGCTAACACTGGCGCCCAGATTTGCCTGGGCAACACCTTCCACCTGTGGCTGCGCCCGGGCATGGAGGTCATCAAGCAATTCGGCGGCCTGCACAAGTTTATGAACTGGGACAAACCCATTCTCACCGATTCCGGTGGCTTTCAGGTATTTTCGCTGGGTGATCTGCGCAAAATAACAGAAGAAGGCGTCAAATTTGCCTCACCCATCGACGGTGCCAAGCTGTTTCTGACCCCGGAAATCTCCATGCAGATCCAGAAGGATCTGAACAGCGACATCGTCATGATCTTTGACGAATGCACGCCATACCCCGCCGATTACAAAACAGCCGCCGAATCCATGCGCCTATCGCTGCGTTGGGCACGCCGTTCGCGTGACGAACACGACCGCCTGGAAAACACCAATGCCCTATTCGGTATTGTTCAGGGCGGCATGCACGAAACCCTGCGCGACGAATCGCTGGCCGGCCTGAAAGACATCAACTTCAACGGCTTCGCCATCGGTGGCCTCTCGGTCGGCGAACCCAAAGAAGACATGTTGCGCATTCTGGCGCACACCGCGCCGCAGCTGCCTACCGACAAACCTCGCTACCTCATGGGCGTAGGCACACCAGAAGACCTGATGGACTCGGTAGAACAAGGCATCGACATGTTTGACTGCGTGATGCCGACACGAAACGCAAGAAATGGCCATCTTTTCACCCGTTTCGGCGACGTTAAGATCAAGAACGCCCGTTTCAAGACGGAACAAGGCCCGCTCGACCCAACTTGCAGCTGCTACACCTGTCAGAACTTTAGCCGGGCCTATCTGCACCACCTGTTCCGCGCTGGCGAAATCCTCTCCAGCATTCTCAACACCACCCACAATCTGCACTATTACCAGACCCTCATGGCCGAAATGCGCAGTGCCATTGAAAACGGGCAGTTCGCCGCCCGCGTTAGCGCCCTGCGTGCCGACCGACAGCGCGGCGTGTAATCAGTCTGTCGTGTTAAAAATGCTAGAATTAGCGCTTTAGTTAACCAACCTTCCGGAGACGTACCCGTGAACGCATCGCTTCAAGAAAGCCTGAGCCAGTTTCTACCGTTGATCGCCATGTTCGCGATCCTGTACTTCCTGATGATTCGCCCACAAATGAAGAAGGCCAAAGAGCACAAGGCGCTCATCGCTGGTCTGCAAAAGGGCGACGAAGTCATCACCCAGGGCGGCCTGACGGGCAAAGTCACTGCGGTTGGTGACAACTACGTCAAAATCGAAGTCGGTGCCAACAGCGCCGGCGCGGTAGAAATTACCGTACAACGTCCAGCCATCGGCATCGTACTGCCGAAGGGCACGCTGGGCGCGCTGTAATCAACCGGATCTGCACACCATCGTGCACGTTCGACCCGGGGGCTTCGGCCCCCGTTTGACTTTTCTGTGACCTGTCATGAATCGCTATCCGCTCTGGAAATACATTGTTGTAGCCATCGCCCTCGTTATCGGCGTGCTCTACACATTGCCCAACTTTTTTGGTGAAACGCCCGCCGTACAGGTGTCACCAATCCGCGCCACACTCAAGTCTGATGACAAGCTGCTGCAGCAAGTAACCGCTGCGCTCGACAAGAATGGCATCTCCAGCGCGGGCGCATTTCTGGATACCAACGGCGTTAAAGTCCGCCTGCCGGATACCGACACCCAGCTTAAAGCACGCGATGTGCTTGAACATGCATTCAACCCGAAGGCAGATGGCGCCCAATACGTTGTAGCCCTCAATCTACTTTCTGCTTCGCCAAAGTGGCTCACCTCGATTCATGCACTGCCTATGTATCTGGGCCTGGATCTGCGCGGCGGCGTGCACTTCCTGCTGCAAGTGGATCTTCAAGGCGCGCTCACTAAGCGCATCGATGCAACGGGTGCCGACATCCGCACCCTGTTGCGTGACAAGAACATCCGTCACGCCGGCATTAGCCGCGAAGACCAACGCGTTGTTATCCGCTTCCGCGAAGCGGATTATCGTGGCCAGGCACGCGCAGCGCTTCTGGATAGCCAGCCAGACCTGACCTTCACCGAACAAACCCTGGGCAACGACCCGGCACTCGTCGGCACCTTCAAACCTGAAGCCATCAAACGTATTCAGGAATTTGCCGTTAAACAGAACATCACCACCCTGCACAACCGGATTAACGAGCTGGGTGTGGCAGAACCCATCATTCAGCAATCCGGCCCTGATCGTATCGTCGTGCAGTTGCCTGGCGTACAAGACACCGCCAAGGCCAAAGACATTCTAGGCCGTACCGCCACCCTGGAAATCCGCATGGTGGATGACACCCCGGGCGCGCTGGAATCGGCACTAAACGGCAACGTACCGGCCACTGCCGAGCTCTACACCGAGCGCGGCGGCAACCCGATCCTCGTCAAGAAAGTGGTTGTCCTTACTGGCGAACGCCTCAACGATGCACAACCGGGCTTCGACAACCAGACACAGGAACCGGCTGTACACCTGACTCTGGATTCGGCCGGCTCACGCATCTTCCGCGATATCACACGTGAAAACGTCGGCAAGCGCATGGCCATCCTGCTCATCGAAAAGGGCAAGGGGGAAGTAATTACCGCTCCGGTGATCCGTAGCGAAATAGGTGGTGGCAAAGTACAAATCTCCGGCCGCATGACCACGGTAGAAGCCAACGAAACCGCCCTGCTGCTGCGCGCCGGTTCGCTGGCTGCACCAATGGAAATCATTGAAGAGCGTACCGTTGGCCCATCGCTCGGCGCCGAGAACATCTCGCGCGGCTTCCATGCCACGCTGTGGGGCTTTGCCGCCATCGCCGTGTTCATGATGATCTACTACGGTATGTTCGGCGTGATTTCAGTGATGGCCCTCTCGGCCAACCTGCTCTTCCTCATCGCCATTCTGTCGCTGCTGCAAGCTACACTCACCCTACCGGGTATCGCGGCGATTGCACTGGCGCTGGGCATGGCGATTGATGCCAACGTGCTGATTAACGAACGCATCCGTGAAGAACTGCGTAACGGTTCTACGCCACAAGCAGCCATTGCCGCCGGTTACGAGCGCGCCTTCGACACCATTCTCGACTCCAACATCACCACGCTCATCGCTGGTCTGGCGCTGCTGATCTTTGGTTCGGGTCCGGTACGTGGCTTTGCGGTGGTGCACTGTCTGGGCATCCTTACTTCGATCTTCAGCGCCGTGGTGGTATCGCGCGCGCTGGTCAATCTTATCTACGGCCGCCAGAAGCGCCTCACCAAAATTTCCATTGGTCAGGTCTGGAAGCCTGAATCCAACCAACCTACTGCCTAAGACGGAGCGACGATCATGGAACTTTTCCGCATCCGCAAAGACATCCCCTTCATGCGCCATGCGCTGGTGTTCAACATTATTTCGTTGGTCACCTTCCTGCTGGCAGTTTTCTTCCTGGCTACCCGTGGCCTGCACTTCTCGGTGGAATTCACCGGCGGTACGCTGGTCGAAGTGCAATACAAACAAGCGGCAGATCTGGAAGCTATTCGTGGCGGCCTGGCCAAAGCCAACTTCCAAGACTACGCCGTACAGAACTTTGGTTCCAGCCGTGACGTCCTGATCCGCCTGCCGCTGAAGCCTTCGCAAAGCTCGGCAGCGATTGGCACTGGCGTGATGGAAGCGCTGGATGCCAGCGCCCCGGGCGCACAGCTGCAACGCGTTGAGTTCGTTGGCCCACAAGTGGGTGAAGAACTCGCGCATGATGGCGGCTTGGCATTACTGCTCGTCATCATCGGCATCATGATGTATCTGGCGCTACGCTTTGAGTGGCGCTTTGCCCTCTCAGCCATCATCGCCAACCTGCATGATGTCATCATCATCTTGGGCTTCTTCGCCTTCTTCCAGTGGGAGTTCTCCCTACCGGTGCTGGCTGCCGTACTGGCCGTACTGGGTTACTCGGTGAACGAATCGGTTGTGGTCTTTGACCGCGTGCGCGAAACCTTCCGCAAGAAGCGCGGCATGACCACGCCGCAGATTATCGATCACGCCATCACCAGCACCATCTCCCGCACCATCATCACCCACGGCGCTACAGAAATGATGGTGCTCTCGATGCTAATCTTCGGTGGCGATGCCCTGCACTACTTTGCCCTGGCACTCACCATCGGCATTCTGTTCGGCATCTACTCATCGGTGCTGGTCGCTAGCCCGCTGGTCATGTGGCTGGGGGTATCGAAAGAACATTTCATCAAGCCCGTTAAGCGGGTAGAAACGGCTAATGAAGATGGTGCTTGCGTCTAACGGCTGCAGCCATCAAAGAGAAACGCCACCTTCGGGTGGCGTTTTTATTTAAGCTGCTGCGTCTTTAGTAACGAGACGATTGGCCAGCTCACCGGCATGCGTCGCACGCTTGGGCCAGCCTTCGCCAAAGTGCACATAAGTCGGTAGCAAGCGGTAATAAATTATGCCGTGCTTCGGTGTAGGCCTCAATCAACACGGGCAGACCATGGGTAGCTACATAGTCATTAACAGCGGCGATGGTTTTAAGCCCAATGGCACTATCAGCTGGTACATCCACAATTCTTTGTAACAGGTGTGCGGCCTGTGCTGGGTCGGTGTTCACTGCCGTATCAAACACGGCAGGATCCAGACCATCAGGAAGATCGCTACAGCGGCAGGCATCCTAATAGCGCTTGCGGTAAATATCGGCCAGATGCTCATCTGGGATTTCGCGCAGTTCATCGTGACTTACATCGCGCCCAAGATAGTGCGCGTAAGTTCTGTGGGTGATGCACTTCATGGTGTCGCCACCCGGATCATTCGGGTTATTGGCCCATCCACCCTCGAAGGCAAGGGTATGCGCCAGCGCCTAGGGGAAGTTACGTTCCATGGCGCTGGCCTTTGTTGCCAAGCTTAGGCTGGCAGGTCTTCAACAACGGCAAAGACGTGTTTAACACGCAGCGTCTCTGCACCGTTTTCTGCAATGGCAAGCAGGCGGTCGATATTGGCATGCTTACCGGGGTTAGTACGTGCATCCGCCGTATGTTCGGCAAAAACGTCCAGACCCTGCTTGGCAGCATCAACATTAATCGAACCCCAGACTTGCGCCAGGTGGTTATAAACCGCCAGGGAGCCTTGGCTACCGGCTTTGTTTTCAATCAGGCCAGCGAGGTTGCCTTCACCGTCACGCAGTTCAATGGCGGCCAGGTGAGAAATGCCGGGCAGCTTTTTGAGATTATCCGAGAATGCCATGTCTATGATTCCTTAGATACGCTTGGCCAGTTCGGCAGCCTTACCGGTGTAATCCCACGGGGTGAGTTCCAGCAGTGCCTTCTTGGCTTCGGTCGGGATGTCCAGGGCGTTCACAAAAGCCTGCATGCCTTCACGCGAGACGCGGGTGCCACGAGTCAGCTCTTTGAGCTTCTCGTATGGATTGGCGATACCAAAGCGACGCATCACGGTCTGGATTGGTTCGGCCAGCAATTCCCAGTTGGCGTCCAGGTCAGCCTTCATCAGGTCGGCATTGATTTCCAACTTGCCCAGACCCTTGAGTAGCGAGTCATAACCCAGCAGCGCGTAACCAAGGCCGACGCCCATGTTTCGCAGCACGGTAGAGTCGGTGAGGTCACGCTGCCAACGGGAGATTGGCAGCTTTTCTGCCAGGTGCTTGAGCATGGCATTGGCCAGACCCAGGTTGCCTTCAGAGTTTTCAAAGTCAATCGGGTTCACTTTGTGCGGCATGGTCGAGGAACCGACTTCGCCCGCCTTCACCTTCTGCTTGAAGAAGCCGAGGGAGATGTAACCCCAGACGTCGCGATCCAGATCAATGAGGATGCCGTTGGCACGGGCGAAGGCATCGAACATTTCGGCCAGGCCGTCATGTGGTTCGATCTGGATGGTGTACGGGTTAAATACCAGACCCAGCGATTCAACAAACTTCTTGGCAAAGCCTTCCCAATCGTAGCCAGGGTAAGCGGCCAGGTGGGCGTTGTAGTTACCCACGGCGCCGTTGATCTTACCCAGCAGTTCTGCCTGAGCAATACGGGCGCGGGCACGTTGCATGCGGTAAGCCACGTTGGCCATTTCCTTGCCCATGGTCGACGGAGTGGCTGGTTGACCGTGGGTACGGCACATCATTGGCACATCGGCGTGAGCATGGGCCATTTCTGTGAGCTTGGCGATGACTTTATCCAGCACCGGCAGCATGACTTCTTCACGCGCACCCTTGCACATGAGTGCATGCGACAGGTTGTTGATGTCTTCCGAGGTACAGGCGAAGTGAATAAATTCGCTTACCTTGGTGACTTCGGCATTGGCCTTGGTCTTATCTTTGATCCAGTACTCCAGCGCTTTAACGTCATGGTTGGTGGTGGCTTCAATGCCCTTCACTTCGGCGGCATCGCTGGCGGTGAAGTTTTTAACCAGGCCATCCAATTCGGCAATGGTTGCTGCCGAGAACGCAGGGATTTCGGTGAAATGCGGATCAGCGGCTAGCGCCTTGAGCCATTCGATCTCAACACGCAGACGGGCATGAATCAGGCCGAACTCAGAGAAATGGGGGCGCAGCAGGTCAACCTTGGCGGCATAACGACCATCGAGCGGCGAAAGAGCGGTCAAAGCACCGAGACCATTAGACATCTGAAACTCCTGAATACGGAAAAATCGAAAGGCAGATTTTACCATCCGCAGCCCGCTTCGATAGCGACACTGGGCGAAGCATCAAGATGCGTGTAAGGTAGCCAATCACCCTCTATTCAGGCGGCAATTCATGACGATTTCCAGACGCACTTTCATCGCAGGCGCACTATCGACCGGCTATGCCGTAGCGGCAGCCCCTGTACTGGCGGACGTGATTCAAACGGACCGCACCGGGCTTAAAGACGGCAAGGTAAGCATTCTCGCCAAGGATGGCACTATCCCGGCTTATTACGCCCGCCCGGCCAAAGCCGGCCGCTACCCGGTGGTTCTGGTGATTCACGAGATCTTTGGTGTGCATGAGCATATACAGGATGTGTGCCGCCGCTACGCCAAAGCCGGCTACCTGGCGATTGCACCCGAACTGTTCGTTCGTCAGGGCGATGTGACGCAATACAAAGAAATCCCTGATCTATTTCAGAACATCGTGCTGAAAACACCCGATGCGCAGGTGAATAGCGATCTGGATACTACGCTGGCGTACGCCCGCCAACATTTATCGGGTGACCCGAAACGTGCTGGTGCCGTGGGCTTCTGCTGGGGCGGTCGCGCCGTTTGGGAATACGCGTATCACAACCCGTCACTCACGGCCGGTCTAGCCTACTACGGCCGTGTTGAAGGCATGAAGGCGGATATCCGCCCGCTGGACCCGCTAGACATTGGAGACAAGATCAAAGTGCCGGTACTGGGGCTGTACGCAGAAAAAGATACCGGCATCCCTCTAGAAGGCGTCGCCAAAATGCAGGCGGCACTCAAAGAATCAGGCAGCGGCTCGGAAATTGTTGTATTCCCCGGCGTGGGGCATGCGTTTAATGCCGACTACCGCGCCAGTTACAACCGCGAAGCGGCAGAGAAGGCCTGGACCATGGGTCTGGCCTGGTTTAAAAATCACGGACTTTAATGATGAAATTACTTGGTACCCCAACCAGCCCTTATGTGCGCAAAGTACGCCTGATGCTGCTGGAAAAGAATGTTCCGCACGAATACCTGATTGATCCGCCGCGTGAGCCGGGCAGCCTGGTCGTGCGCGTTAACCCACTTGGCCGTATCCCTGCCCTGATTCTGGATAATGAGACCTGCGTGTTTGATTCGCCAGTGATTGCTGAATACGTGGATACGCTTAACGACAACCCGAATCTGATTCCACGCAATGATGCGCTTGCCCGCATGCACGTGAAGCGCTGGGAAGCCTTGGCCGATGGCATTATGGATTCGGCCATCGCCGTACGTAATGAACGTATTCGACCGGAAGAAAAGCAGGAGCCGAGCAACATCACCCTGCACAATAACGCCATCGATCGGGCTCTGGACTTTGCCAGTATTAACCTTGGTAATGACACATGGACCAACGGTGAAACGATCTCGTTAGGTGACCTGGCACTCTTTAGCACGTTGGTTTATCTGGATCTGCGCCAACCGGAGCGAGACTGGCGAACACCACACCCAAACCTAGCCTTTTTGTTCGACCGAATCGCCGAACGGCCTAGCGCGAAGATTTCGCTGGCCGAACAATAAGCGAGCGTGTTTACTCGGCGAGGGACTGCAAATCGGCAGTGCCCGCCGGGCGCCCGCCCATACGGGCCGATTCGACAATACCGCCACCCAGACAAACGCGGCTTTCATACATCACCAGTGATTGACCTGGCGTAACAGCCCACTGTGGCGCAGCGAAACGGATGACGGCGCGCTGCTCGTCAATCTGCTCGATTTCACAGGCTGCATCCGGTGAGCGGTAACGTGTTTTAGCGGTGTAGACCCAGTGCTTATGCGGCGGCTCACCGGCAATCCAGTTCATATCCGTAATGGTGACTTCATCGACCAGCAAGGCCGGATGATCGTGACCCGGCACCACATAGAGCACGTTGGTCGCCATATCCTTGCGCGCCACATACCAGGCATCGTGTTCGCCCGGCGTTTTGTCGAGGCCCTTGTCGTTGCCTTTAATGCCGCCGATGTGCAGGCCCTTACGCTGCCCCAGGGTATGGAAGGCCAAACCCTGATGCGTGCCTAACAACTTGCCGGAATCCAAGTCGCGAATCTCGCCCGGGTTCTGCGGTACGTAGCGTTGTAGAAAATCGTTAAACGGGCGCTCACCGATAAAGCAGATACCGGTGGAATCCTTTTTCTTGGCGACGGGCAAACCAGCGGCTTCTGCTTTAGCGCGCACTTCCGGTTTGAGCCAGTTGGCCAGCGGGAACATGGCTGGCTTGAGTTGTGTCTGGCTCAAACGATAGAGGAAGTAACTCTGATCCTTGTTACCGTCTTCGGCCTTAAGTAACTGACGCTTGCCATAAAAGTCTTGCACGCCCGCGTAGTGGCCGGTGGCAATGGCATCGGCACCCAGTGCAACGGCGTGGTCTAGAAAAGCGGCGAATTTGATTTCCGAGTTACACAGCACATCGGGGTTGGGCGTGCGGCCGGCGTTGTATTCCTGCAGGAATGTTGCAAAAACGCGGTCACGATATTCCTTGGCAAAGTTCACCACTTCGACATCGATGCCGAGAATATCGGTGACGCTCATGACATCAATGAGATCCTGACGGGTACTGCAATACTCATCGGTGTCGTCGTCTTCCCAGTTCTTCATGAACAGGCCGATGACACGATAACCCTGCTCTTTGAGCAGCAATGCAGCCACGGAAGAATCCACACCGCCGGACAAACCGACGACCACAGTTTTAATAGACGAAGACGACATCAGAGTATTCCCTTAGCGACCCGCTAACGAACTAGCGGCAGTCGTATGGTGTTGCTTTTCCAGTGTATAGAAACGGTATGCCGCCCATTCTCTCACGGGCGCAACGGGTGGCAAGCTGCCCAATGCTTCATCCCATGTGTCAATTGTGTAAACCTGGCTATCGTCATCTGCCGGATCACCGGTTTCGATCAACGTGGCACTGTAATGTGATGCCACCAGCAACGTTCTATGCGCATAAGGTCCTACCTCATGCCAGCGCAGCGCCCGTTTCTTTTGCAGCAACGAGAGCATGTTTGCCGTGGTGGTTGAATGGTCGATGCAATCCATACGGCCGTTCACCCTTTCGTCTTCTTCGTTACCCGGTTCATCTGCGCTGATCGGCGTTTGCTCTGCAGCTTTAACATAGAGCTGACGCACCACTTCGGCAGTAGCCGCCCGTTCTTCGGCGGGCGTTTTGGCCTGGCGCAATGGGATCAGGGTTTTCTTGAGCCATGCATCGGGATAAACAGCCGATGTCCGGTTCAGGCAACCCCAGTTATAACAAATCACCACATAGCTTTCGGCACAGGCCAGGCTGCTGGCAATACATATGCCTAGCAGTAAACCGCAGCGTAACAGCCAGTGCATCAATCGATCAGTCGTAATGGGTAATGGTGTCGAGCGGCATACGACGCCCTGCCAGCCAGTCTTCGACACATTGCAGCACGAGCGGGCTACGGTGGCGATCTTGCGTGGCTTTCAACTCTTCAAGCGTCAGCCAGTGCGCGGCCACAATGCCGTCATCGAGCTTACGGCCGGCTTCGACCTGGTCCAGACGGCAATCGAAGGCAAACCGCAGATAGGTGATATCGCCTGCGGGCACGGTCCATTGATACACGCCCACCAAAGACTGCGGCGTCACATGACAACCCGTTTCTTCCAACGCTTCCCGCGCGCAGGCATCGACTAGGGATTCGCCTTCGTCCAGATGACCCGCGGGCTGGTTGAATCGCAGACCAGCCGAGGTCTCTTCTTCCACGACCAGAAAACGGCCATTCCGCTCGACCAACGCGGCCACCGTGACGCTCGGCTTCCAACGTGCTTTTTGTGTATTCATGTTGTGTATTTTACCGAAAGACCCTGTGCACCACCTAAAGGGCGCTAAATGCGCCAGACAACCTGATTTTGGGGCAGAAATCGGCTAAAATTACGCGATCTGGCCGATTGCTTACGGCCCATTTGTGACGTTTGTTCAAAGGATTCACATCATGTCGATGTCTGACCGCGACGGTTTTATCTGGCTAGACGGCAAACTCGTGCCCTGGCGCGATGCCAACACCCACGTTCTGACCCACTCTCTGCATTACGGCATGAGTGTGTTTGAAGGCGTGCGCGCTTATGACACCGGTCGCGGCACATCGATCTTCCGTCTGCAAGACCACACCCGTCGTCTGTTTAATTCGGCACACATCTTCCAGATGGAAGTGCCTTACGATGAAGAAACGATCAACGAAGCGCACAAAGAAGTCGTTCGCACCAACAAACTGGAAAGCGCCTATATCCGCCCGCTGGTGTATTACGGTTCGGAAAAGATGGGCGTTTCGCCAAAGGGTGCCAAAGTCCACGTTGCTATCGGCGCATGGCCATGGGGTGCTTACCTGGGCGAAGACGGCCTAAAGAAAGGTATCCGCGTTAAAACCTCGTCGTACACCCGTCACCACGTGAACGTGTCGATGGTGCGTGCCAAGGCCAGCGGCCACTACGTAAACTCGATTCTGGCCAACAACGAAGCCGTTGCGGATGGCTACGATGAAGCCCTGCTGCTGGATACCGAAGGTTATGTATCGGAAGGCGCTGGCGAGAACCTGTTCATCGTCAAAAACGGTAAGGTCTACACGCCAGAGCTGTCGTCGTGCCTGGAAGGCATTACCCGTGACAGCGTGGTGACACTGGCTCGTGAACTGGGTATTTCGGTTGAAGAAAAGCGCATTACCCGCGATGAAGTGTACTGTGCCGACGAAGCGTTCTTCACCGGCACCGCCGCTGAAGTAACGCCGATTCGCGAACTCGATAACCGCAAGATCGGTATTGGTAGCCGTGGCCCGGTGACCGAACGTATTCAGTCTGCCTACTTCGATGCGGTGAACGGCCGTAGCCCGAAGCATGAAGACTGGTTGAGCTTTATCTGATTCACTTCTTTTCTGAGGCAATTCTGATGAACGCACCACTTGAAAACACACTGTCGGCCCAAGCGCTGACTGTTACCGCTGACAATCTGCCGCTGCACTGCCCGCCGCAAGGGGTGCAACTGTGGTCGGGTCACCCACGTGTTTACCTTGATGTTCTGAAAACCGGCGAAGTGAAGTGTCCTTATTGCGGCACGCAGTATACGTTCGCTGGCGAAGCACCACACGGCCACTAATTGCACGAGCCCAGCAGAGAGACTGTGAGTCTATGAAGGCTGTCTCTCTGCTCGTTGCACCGGCCTGGGTCGGTGATGCGGTGATGAGCGAACCGCTCATCCGACAAATTGCCGCACAAGACCAAGCCCCCGTTGATGTACTAGCTCCGCCGTGGGTAGCGCCGCTCTATGAGCGCATGCCTAACGTAGGCAAGGTCATACCCGCCCCTTTTGCGCACGGTCGCTTTGATCTGAAAGCACGCTGGCGTTTAGGCCAATCGTTGCGGACGCAGGGCTATCAGAATGCCTACATTCTGCCGAACTCTTTAAAGTCAGCACTGCCGACATTCTTTGCCGGCATTCCTAACCGCATTGGCTTTACCGGTGAATCCCGTTATGGCCTGGTTAATCGCCGTCAAAAACTCGACAAGCAACAACTGCCTCGCATGGTGGATCGGTTTCTGGCGCTCGGCCCCGCCACAGCCAACCAGGTTGATGATGATCTGCCCGCGCTTTCGGTAAACCCCGGTGCATTTGATCAACTCAAATCATCGCTAGGTCTAACAACCTCCGGACGTTTGGCCATTCTATGCCCGGGTGCTGAATACGGCCCTGCCAAGCGTTGGCCCGTTGAGCACTTTGCCACGCTAGCCTGCCAGCTCCAGCAAGCAGGCTATACCGTCTGGACGATTGGCTCCGCTAAAGACCAAGAGGCCGGCGCAAGTATTGAATCCCTCAGTAATGGCATCGCCATTAATCTGTGTGGCCGGACTAAACTGGCTGACGCCATCGATCTGATGAGCACCGCCGATATTGTGATCAGCAATGACTCTGGTCTCATGCATGTGGCTGCGGCACTACAACGCCCACTCATTGCACTCTTTGGATCATCATCGCCCAAATTCACGCCACCGTTGAGCAAGCAGGTCGCCATTCTGCAACACGCTGTGCCGTGCAGCCCGTGCTTTGCACGCACCTGTCGTTACGGCCACCTGGATTGTCTGACCAAGCTGTTACCCGAAACCGTGATGGAATCCATCCGTACGCTTACCCCGGAAAGCCAAACAGCATGAGCCTGCCACTACCCACTGCGCCTGTTCCCAATTTTGCGACGCCCGATGAAGCCGAACAGGGCTTTTACGAAAGCATTACGCAGGCGAATCTGGATGCGCTCATGGCGGTGTGGGCAGATGAGGATGAAATTGTTTGTGTTGATCCTGATGGCCGTCGTGTAGCTGGTCATCTAGCCATTCGACAGGGATGGCAGACTATTTTCAGCGGCTGTCATCATCTGGAAATCGAGGTGATGAACGTCATGCGCTGGCAAAGTGGCCTCATTGCGATTCATTTAGTGCAAGAAAGCGTCACCCTGTTCAGCGTGCCGGAAGAACTGACCGATCCCGAACATCCGAACAGCCTGGTTAAGCGCAATGGCATTACCACGGCCATGAATGTCTATGTGCGTGGCGGCAACGGATGGCGTCTGGTTTGCCATCAGGCAACGGCGCAATTGGCATCTATAGTAGAGCAGGTTGCTGCCGCAGCAACACACACGCTGCACTAACCGTACCCATGTTGCCGTTAGCGCCTTATCGCGCACCTTTCTACCTCTTCAATGGCCACCTGCAAACCTTGTGGCCAGTTTGGAAAACACTCCGTAAGCAGCCGATTGCCTGGCCCAGAGAGCGCTGGGAAACACCGGATGGTGATTTTATCGATGTGGATTGCATCAACCAGGGCGCAGCCGATAAGCCCGTTGTCATTCTGTTTCATGGCTTAGAAGGCAACTCGCAGTCACATTACGCACGCGTCATGGCTGTGGCACTAGCGCAGGCCAATTGGACTGGCTTTGTCCCACATTTCCGGGGTTGCAGTGGCGAACTCAACCGCTTGCCGCGCGCCTATCACTCCGGCGATTCAGCCGAGATCGACTGGATCCTCAAACGATTCAAGCAACGTGATCCGCAACGCACCGTCTTTGCCTCGGGGGTGTCTCTGGGCGGCAATGCCCTGATGAAATGGTTAGGGGAACAAGGCGCTACCGCAAACGAGATTATTCAAGCTGCCGCTGCCATTAGCCCGCCAATGGACGTGGGTGCCTGTGGTGCCTGGCTGGACCAGGGCACCAACCGTAGCGTATATACCCAGCATTTTCTACGCACCATGAAAGCCCAGAGTGAAGCCCGGCTTGAGCGCTTTCCGGGGCTCTTTGATGCGCAGCGCATGCGCGCTGCCACGACGCTGCGTGAATTCGACGATACCGTTACAGCACCGCTACATGGTTTCAAGAATGTCGATGATTACTGGACACGTGCTTCGGCGCTGCCTGTGCTGAGCGGCATCAGTACACCCACATTGCTGTTGATGCCCCGTAACGACCCATTTTTACCCGATGCTTGCTATCCACAAACCTGTCCAACCGCCGTCACTCTGGAAACCCCTGCTAGCGGTGGCCATGCGGGCTTTAGCGGTGGCAGCGGGGCCAGCAAAGACCTGTGGCTGCCCTCCCGTATAATTAACTTTTTTGCACAATCTATCGGCGTATAGCACGCTAACGCCGATTCATTACTACGAGCCTAACCGACTATGTCTGCTACTCGCTTCTCGATTCCCGCCCTGCCCGCCTCGATTTTCAAAGCCTACGACATTCGTGGCATTGTTGATGACACGCTCACACCGGAAGTAGTGCGCGCTGTGGGTCTTGGCCTTGGCACACTGGCGCGTGAGCGCGGGGTTAAAGCGATTGCGGTAGGCCGTGACGGTCGTTTATCTGGCCCATCGCTTTCGCTAGCGCTGCAAGAAGGCATTGTGGCTGCGGGAATCGATGCGATTGACGTAGGCTGCGTGCCAACGCCTGTGACTTACTTTGCCGGCTTTGAACTGGAAACCTACTCGTGCGTCTCGGTTACCGGTAGCCATAACCCACCGGATTACAACGGCCTCAAAATGGTGGTTGCTGGTGAAACGCTCTCGGGCGATGCCATTCAGGCGCTGAAGCAACGTATCGAAGGCGGTGATGTGCACTGGGCAGACCAACCCGGCCAGATGCGTGTGGCCGATGTGAAGTCGGCTTATCTGGATCGCATTGTGAGCGATGTGAAACTGGCCCGACCAATGACCATTGCCGTGGATTGCGGTAACGGTGTTGCCGGTGAACTGGCCCCGGAACTTTTCAAGCGCATGGGCTGCAAAGTCATTCCGCTCTTCTGCGACATCGATGGCACCTTCCCGAACCACCACCCGGATCCATCCAAACCTGAAAATCTGAAGGATCTGGTTGCCGAACTCACCAAGACCGACGCAGAGATCGGCCTGGCCTTTGATGGCGACGGTGATCGACTGGGTGTAGTGACCAAAGACGGCCAGATCATTTTCCCGGATCGTCAGATGATGCTCTTTGCACAAGATGTGCTGAGCCGCTGCCCAGGTGCCGATATCATTTTTGACGTGAAGTGCTCACGCCTACTGGGTGATGCCATTCGCGCTGCCGGTGGCAAGCCATTAATGTGGAAAACCGGCCATGCGCTGATTAAAGCCAAGCTCAAGGAAACTGGCGCCCCACTGGCTGGTGAAATGAGCGGTCATGTGTTTTTCAAAGAGCGCTGGTTTGGTTTTGATGATGGCCTGTATACCGGTGCCCGCCTACTGGAAATTCTGTCCCGCGCTCCCGATGCCAACCCGGTGCTGACATCCTTGCCGAATAGTCAGAGCACACCCGAGTTGAACATCAGCATGAAGGAAGGAGAGCCGCACGCGCTGATGGCCGAACTGGCCGTTGCTCCGGATTTCCCCGGTGCGCGTGATGTGATTACGATTGATGGCCTGCGCGTGGAATACGAAGATGGTTTCGGCCTGGCCCGCCCATCTAATACGACCCCAGTCGTTGTGCTGCGTTTTGAAGCGGATACGCCAGAAGCACTGGCACGCATTCAAACCGAATTCCGTCGCGTTCTGAACAAGGCACGTCCAGGTCTGTCATTGCCGTTTTAATACAACCGGGGCATTAAACGCCCCAGCATTCATTACTTACCGCTGAGGCTCCGGCGGTTGTAGTCTTTATCGCCCGGCTTAATACAACGACCAACACCGAACAGGCCGCCCTGTGTGCCCGCTGGGCACCCCTTGTTTTCTGGGAATTGATCCGCCACTTTCTTAGCTTCTTCTGCCTTTTGGGTATTTACGTATTCCCAACGGCCATTCGGAAATAAAAGCACCTCATCACCATTGGCCGTCTTACCGGCAATCGGTGTTCGATCCGGCGCATCAGCGATATCAGCTTGCGCTAGCGGCGCACTCATCAACATGAGTGCGGCAATCCCAATCGAAACGCGCTTCATCAACGCTCAGCCACCCAATCGTTCACAGAAGCTAAGGCATTAACCAGATTGGCCGGCTGGGTACCACCAGCCTGCGCCATATCCGGACGGCCACCGCCCTTGCCGCCGACTTGGCCGGCAACAAAATTAACGAGTTCGCCCGCCTTGAAGCGGCCTGTCAGATCAGCTGTTACACCGGCAATCACCGACACCTTGTCACCTTCGGCAACACCCAGCACGACCACGCCAGACTTAAGTTGATCTTTTAACTTGTCGAGAATTTCACGCAGCGCAGAGCCACTAACGCCTTCCAGCTTAACGGCCAGTACGGCAATACCATTCACAGTTTGCGCCTGGCTTGCCAGATCACCACCCTGAGCGGCCGCCAATTTGGATTGCAAACGGGCCACTTCTTTTTCCTGAACCTTAACGCCTTCCAGTACCGCAGCAACACGTGTCGGTGCCTCTGCAGGTTTGCACTTCACCAGACCCGCAATTTCATTAAGGGCCTGACGGCGGAACTGTACCGCCGTCAAGGCGTAATCACCCGTCAACGCTTCCACACGGCGCACACCAGCAGCGACACCTGATTCGGCGATGATCGTGAACAGACCAATATCACCCGTACGGGTAACGTGCGTACCACCGCACAGTTCACGCGAAGTACCGATATCCAGTACGCGCACGGTATCGCCATACTTTTCACCAAAGAGCATCATGGCGCCCAGACGCTGCGCATCTTCGATACCCATCTCACGCGCTTCGCTCGGCAGATTACGCATAATCTCGCGATTAACTATGTCTTCGACGGCACAAATCTGTTCGGCCGTCATGGGTGTATTGTGTGCAAAGTCAAAACGGGTTTTCTCGGCATCCACCAGCGAGCCCTTCTGTTGCACATGTTCGCCCAGTATTTCACGCAAGGCTTTGTGCATCAGGTGGGTAGCCGAGTGGTTGCGCATAGTACGCTCACGATCTGTGACATTCACCGATGCCTGTACGGTATTGCCTACTGTCAACGAACCTTCACGCAGCACGCCGTGATGGCCAAAAACCTGAGGCTGAATCTTCTGGGTGTCTTCCACCAAGAATTCGCCGTGCACAGACTTCAGCACACCGTTGTCACCTACTTGACCGCCGGATTCAGCGTAGAACGGCGTCTGATCCAGAACGACGACACCAGCATCACCTGCCTTAAGTTCATTAACGGCAACACCGTCGCGATACAAAGCGACGACGTTGGCCTCAACAGCCATACGGTCATAACCTTCAAATCTTGTCTGCGGGCCTTCGTAGACCAACGCCGCTGCCATGTGGAATTTACCTGCGGCACGTGCCTGATCGCGTTGACGCGTCATGGCGGCATCAAAGCCGGCTTCGTCCACATTCAGCTCACGCTCACGACAAACGTCTGCCGTCAGATCTAGCGGGAAACCATAGGTATCGTGCAGTTTGAACGCCAAATCGCCGTCAAGCACACCACCGGCGGGCAGGCTCGCAAGAGCACCATCCAGAATTTCCATGCCATGGGCAATGGTTTCGAAGAAGCGTTCTTCTTCCAGGCGCAGGATATCCGTCACGCGTTGTTCTGCACGCGCCAGCTCCGGATAGGCTTCACCCATTTCGGCAACCAGTGCCAACACCAGCGTATTAAAGAATGGCGTGCGTGCACCCAGCTTGTAACCATGACGAATGGCACGGCGGACGATACGACGCAGCACATAGCCACGACCTTCGTTACCCGGAATCACGCCATCGACAATCAGAAACGCACAGGCACGAATATGGTCGGCAATGACCTTCAGTGATGCGGCATCAATTGCTGCTTCCCCACCGGCCACATGCACGGCCTTCTGGGCGGCGGCAATCAGATTCTGAAAGAGATCAATTTCGTAGTTGCTGTGTACGTGCTGAAGAACAGCAGCAATACGTTCCAGACCCATGCCGGTATCAACGCATGGGCGTGGCAGCGGATGCAGCACACCGGCTTCGTCGCGGTTGAACTGCATGAACACCAGATTCCAGATCTCAATATAGCGATCGCCATCTTCTTCAGGTGTTCCCGGCGGGCCACCCCAGATGTCTGCACCGTGGTCGTAGAAAATTTCTGTACACGGGCCACACGGGCCGGTATCCGCCATTTGCCAGAAGTTATCCGAGGCGTAGCGGGCACCCTTGTTATCACCGATGCGGATGATGCGCTCTGTCGGCACGCCCACTTCATTAGCCCAGATGTCATAGGCTTCATCATCTTCCTGGTAGACCGTCACCCAGAGCTTCTCTTTGGGCAGACCATAAACACCGGTCAGCAGTTCCCAGGCAAAGTTGATGGCATCACGTTTGAAATAATCACCAAAGCTGAAGTTACCCAGCATTTCAAAGAAGGTGTGGTGACGTGCGGTATAGCCAACATTTTCCAGATCGTTATGCTTACCGCCGGCACGCACACTGCGCTGCGACGAGGTCGCGCGCGTGTACGGGCGCTTGTCTTGCCCCAGAAACACATCTTTGAACTGGACCATCCCCGAGTTGGTGAAAAGCAGGGTTGGGTCGTTTCCCGGAACCAGAGAACTGGAAGGCACAATGGTGTGCCCTTTGGATTCGTAGAAACGGAGAAACTTTTCCCGGATTTCGGCGCTTTTCATAACGGGGTGGTCCTAATGCTGATGCTGGAGAATTTCAGGTTGATTACTTACGACGTGATTTGCTGGTTGCAACGGTTGGCAGCGGCTGATACACGGCCTGACCACGAGCAACCGCAGCATCCAAAGCTGCTTTAGCCGATTTCTTACCCATGAATACGGCTTCCATCTCGTCATCAACAATCTGACGCAATTGTGGGTTCAGCGAAATCCAGCCTACGTTAGCACCCGAAGCTGATGGCTTCATCACATTGGCCAGACCCAGATCCTGGGCTTGAAGGTCATCACGCAGCAGCTTACTTTGCGCACCAGCTTGAGCCGCTGGTGTCAGGGGCAGGAAACCGCCCTGACGCGCAATGGTCAATTGTGTTTGCGGCGTCAGCGTGAATTCCAGGAATTTGGCAGCGGCCTTGTACTCATCCTTCGAACGACCTTGTCCAACCCAGATCGCGGCGCCAGCAGCCAAGGTGTTGAAAGGTGCGCCTGCATTATCATCAATGACAGGCAGCGAGGCCACACCGAAATCAAACTTCTTGCTGGCCTGAAGATCTGTGATCAGTTCGCTGTTGGTCGTGATCATCGCGCATTCGCCGTTCACAAAATGGGCGTCAGCTTCATTGTTACGACCAAAGCTCGTGAAGTATTCGGTTTTGTACCAGGAAGTCAGACGTGCCAGGTGTCGTACCTGAATCAAGGTATTGAAAGCCAGCTTGCCATCCGCATTGACGGTTTGCGCACCAGCCCAAGCCGATACGTTATCAATGTGCACCCAAACTGGCCACGAGGTGGTGTATTCGCACTGGGTAGCACGAGCAGCATCAATCTTGCCCGACATATCCTGCATCTCTTCCCAGGTCTTTGGCGCCTTGTTCGGATCTAGACCAGCGGCCTTAAAGATCGCCTTGTTCCAGAACAGCACCGGCGTCGTAAAAGCTACCGGCAGTGCCTGCACCTGATTGTTTACGGTAACGGCGTTACGCAGCGGCTCTGCAATGCTCTTTGGATTAAATTTGACCTTGTTGTCTGCAAGCAATTTTTCAACCGATACATAAGCATTCGGGTTATTCAAATACTTGGCCAGATCCACGCGCGTCGCCAGATTCAACACGGCAGGGTTACCGTTGGGCGCATGTCTTACCAAACGCACTTCCACCTCTTTATTGCTGTCATTGAAACGGCTAACCAGCTGTTCCAGCTCTTTTTCATGTGGACCCGACAGCTGATGCGCCAGTTGCAATTCTGTTTTAGCAAAAGCCGCGGTTACTGGCAGCAATAGCGCCAACAAAAGCGATGAACGGCGTACAAAAGTAGTATTTGCGTGAAACATGGTCGGAGTCCTTTAAGGGCTTGAAGACAATGCAGCGAAAATCGCACAAGGCAATCTGCGCCAAAACCCTGAATTATACGGATTTAAGGGCAAAATCTGGCATTTTGGCTGTGTATAATCAGCGCATGACTGAATTGATTGCGGAAGATACACCGCCGACCCCGACGTTTGCCGAATTGGGTCTTGATCCTGCCATTGTGCGGGCGATTACCGATACTGGTTACACCACCCCAACCCCTATCCAGGCCGCTGCGATTCCTGCCGTCATGGGTGGTCGCGATCTTAAAGCCTGTGCCCAAACCGGCACCGGCAAAACGGCCGCTTTTAGCCTGCCGTTACTACAGCGCCTGTTGCCACACGCTAACAGCAGCACGTCGCCAGCCAAACACCCGGTGCGGGCTTTGATCTTGACGCCAACGCGTGAGTTGGCCATTCAGGTGTATGACAACCTGAAAGAATATGGCAAGTATCTGCCCTACCGCATTGCCTGCGTGTATGGCGGTACGGATATCAAACCCCAGATTGCCGAACTCAAGTTAGGTGTGGAATTTCTGGTAGCAACGCCGGGCCGTTTCCTTGATCTGGTTGAACAGAAGGCTGTCAGTCTGAATTCTGTCCAGGCACTGGTACTGGATGAAGCCGACCGCATGCTGGACATGGGCTTTATCCCAGACATTCAGCGTATCCTGAATCTGCTGCCCAAAACGCGCCAGGGTCTGCTCTTCTCTGCCACCTTCTCGACAGAAATCCAGCGTCTGGCTGACACCATGCTGCAGAACCCTGAGTACATCGAGGTCGCCAAACGCAACAGCGTGTCCGACACGATTACCCACCAGGTACACCCGGTCGCCGAAACTCGCAAAATGGCCCTACTGGTCAATCTGCTTCGTACCGGCACCATGAACCAGGCACTGGTTTTTGTACGCACCAAACAGGGCTGTAGCCGTTTGGCACGTGCCCTACAGCATGCCGGCATCAAAACTGATGCAATCCATGGTGACAAATCGCAATCGGAACGCATGAAAGCACTCAACGCCTTTAAGGCCGGTGAGATGCAGGCACTAGTGGCTACTGACGTTGCTGCTCGCGGTATCGATATCGAAGAACTGCCTTACGTTGTTAACTATGAATTGCCGCATACCCCAGAAGACTACGTTCACCGGATAGGCCGTACCGGTCGTGCCGGCAACCTGGGCAACGCTTTGTCACTGGTTAGCGCCGATGAAACGGGCTATCTGGCCGATATCGAAAAGCTGATCAATAAACCGATCACCCAGATCGTCGTGCCCGGCTTTGAGCCCGAGGATGATTGGTGCTATCCACCGTCCGGCAAAAAGCGCGACCGCAGCGCACTGAACACCAGCCGTGGGGCCGATCGTAATGAGCGCAGCCCTCGAGGCGAACGCAACGAACGCGCTGAGCGCCGTCCGGAACGTGCAGAACGCCCACAGCAGGATCGTTCCCGTAGCCATTACACGCCCAAGCCTTCAACGATTGCTGCAGATGGCTTTGATTTCAACAAGCCATACGAAGCCAGCACCAGCGCTACAGCTGAAGCCGCGAATACCATTGCCACGCCTGCCACACCGGCACGACGCCCTGGCAAAATGGTCGCAGCACTGCTGGGCGGTATTAAAAAGCCTCAACCCTAATCATCAACGGAGCCGTCATGGGTAACCGACTGAGCAAAATCGTAACGCGTACTGGCGATAGCGGGACTACTGGCCTGGGAGATGGATCCCGTGTTGGCAAAGACAGCCCGCGGATCGATACCCTAGGCGAACTGGATGAGCTGAACTCTTCGATTGGCGTCCTGCTTGCCGAAACATTGCCAGAACCTGTTGGTGCCAAGATTCGCGACTGCCTGCTGACGGTACAGAATCATCTCTTTGATCTAGGCGGTGAAATTTGTATCCCGGGACACAAGAGCATTGGCGAAGATCATGTGACGCTGCTTGAAGGTTGGGCAGAAAAATACAATGCCGAACTGCCGCCACTGAAAGAATTCATCCTGCCTGGCGGCACGCGCCCAGCAGCATTGGCGCACCTCTCACGTACCATTTGCCGCCGTGCCGAGCGTTCTATCGTTCACCTCGGCCACAATGAAGCCGTTTCAGTGCATGCCCGCCAATACTTGAACCGTTTATCGGATCTGTTGTTTGTACTGGGTCGCACGCTTAATCGTGCCGGCGGTCAGGGCGACATCCTCTGGAGCAATACACGCGGCCGCTAACTTTCCGTTTGCGCAGCCCCATGAAAAAAGCCCGGCGATAACCGGGCTTTTTCTTTTGCTACAAGACGCTTACTTATCGGCCAGCGTCAGACGACGTTGACGCACCCCTTCAGCCAACTGATCCAGCAGTTTGACGCTGTCTTCCCAATTGATACAGGCATCAGTAATGCTCACGCCGTAATTCAGTGGCTTGCCTGCTACCAGATCCTGACGGCCTGCATTAATGTGCGATTCCACCATCACACCCATGATGCGCTCTTCACCATTGGACAGCTGAGCTGCTACATCTGTGCTAACTTCCATCTGACGTTGGTATTCCTTGCGGCTATTACCGTGCGAGAAATCAATCATGACACGTGCAGGAATGCCTGCCTTTGCCATATCGGTACAAGCCGCATCAACACTAGCCGCATCATAGTTAGGCTCTTTGCCACCACGCAGGATCACGTGGCAATCTTCATTGCCCAGCGTCTGCACAATGGCGGCATGGCCCGACTTGGTGACAGAGAGGAAGTGATGCGGTGATTGTGCCGAGCGGATGGCATCGAGGGCAATACGCACATTACCGTCTGTACCATTCTTGAAACCCACCGGGCACGATAGACCCGATGCCAGCTCACGGTGCACCTGCGATTCAGTCGTCCGCGCACCAATAGCACCCCAGCTGATCAGATCACCCACATACTGCGGCGTAATCATGTCCAGGAATTCAGTAGCACATGGCAGACCAATCGTGTTCACATCGAGTAGCAGTTTGCGCGCACGGCGTAGGCCTTCGTTAATATCAAAGCTATTATCCAGATGCGGGTCGTTAATCAGACCCTTCCAACCCACCGTGGTACGTGGCTTTTCAAAATAGACACGCATCACAACAAGCAGGTCATCCGACAGACGCTCGGCTTCAACTGCCAGGCGGCGGGCGTAATCCAGCGCCATTTCCGGATCGTGAATCGAGCAAGGCCCAATGACCACGACCAACCGGTCATCCGCGCCATGCAGCACACGGTGAATCCCATGGCGTGCGGCGGTGACGCGTTGCGCTACCGCCGCACTGACCGGAAACGCATTCAGTACATTAGCGGGTGGCGCCAACTCACTGATGGCACCGATACGCACATCATCGGTGCTGGCTTGTGACGTTGTGTTTTTCGTTTCAACCATGATCGTTTCCTGAGAGTCTCAAACGCCTTCTTGCGGGTTCAATTTGGCCGGCTCGTTGTGCAGACGGTTCAAGGCATTGAGATAAGCCTTTACCGACGCAATAACAATATCGGTGTCAGCACCGCTGCCATTTACCACACGACCACCCTTAGACAGGCGCACCGTTACATCGCCCTGGGCATCTGTGCCCGAGGTGATGTTATTCACCGAGTAAAGAAGCAATTCGCTACCGCTATTAAGCACTGACTCTATCGCCTTAAAGGTGGCATCGACCGGGCCAGAGCCAGTGGATTCGGCTTGCTTTTCTTCACCACCAACCGACAAGGTCAAACGGGCCACAGGCACTTCGCCTGTTTCCGAGGTGACTTGCGAGTAAGTCAACTTGTAGTGCTCGGTTTCTGGCGTTACCGCTTCATCCGACAACAAGGCTTGAAGATCTTCATCAAAAATCTCGTGCTTCTTATCGGCGAGTTCTTTGAAACGGGCAAAGGCCGAATTGAGCGCTTCTTCGCTTTCGAGTACCACGCCAAGCTCATTCAAACGCGACTTGAATGCATTGCGACCCGAATGCTTGCCAAGCACTAATTTGTTCTGCGACCAACCCACATCTTCGGCACGCATAATCTCGTAAGTTTCGCGATGCTTAAGCACGCCATCCTGGTGAATACCGGACTCATGCGCAAACGCATTAGCACCTACAATAGCCTTATTCGGCTGCACTGGGTAACCGGTGATTTGCGAGATTAGCTTCGAGGCTGGCACGATTTGCGTAGCATCGATTCGTGTTTCTACTGGGAAGATATCGGCACGAGTACGCACGGCCATGACCACTTCTTCCAGCGAAGCGTTACCAGCACGTTCGCCGAGGCCATTCACCGTACATTCCACCTGACGCGCGCCCGCCATTACGGCGGCCAACGAATTAGCAACGGCAAGGCCAAGGTCGTTGTGGCAATGCACGGACCAGACAACTTTATCCGAGCCCGGTACGCGCTCAATCAACTGACGAATGGTCTCGGCATACTGACCTGGTACGTTATAACCCACCGTATCCGGCACGTTCAACGTGGTAGCGCCAGCCTTAATAACGGCTTCAAACACACGACAGAGAAAATCGATATCCGAACGACCGGCATCTTCTGCCGAGAACTCCACGTCATCGGTGTATTCACGCGCCCAGCCAATGGCTTTAACCGCCTGCGCGACTACCTGGTCCGGCGTCATACGGAGCTTTTTCTCCATATGAATCGGGCTCGTGGCAATGAAGGTATGCACACGCTTACGCGGCGCCGGGGCAATGGCCTCACCAGCACGACGAATGTCGTTTTCGTTGGCGCGGGCCAACGAACAGATCGTCGATTCACGAATCACCTGGGCGATTGAGCTAATCGAATCGAAGTCGCCGGGCGACGCCGCAGCAAAACCGGCTTCGATCACGTCAACACGCATACGCTCCAACTGGCGTGCAACACGGATCTTTTCGTCTTTGGTCATCGATGCGCCGGGGCTCTGTTCGCCATCACGCAACGTGGTATCAAAAATAATCAATTGGTCTTTTTTCATGTCAGGCTCCTGCGGGCTAGGCAACTTGATGTACCCATGCCCTGAATCAAAATCGGGGTTTCCGGCTAACGCCGGAGCGGTCATTGCAATGCGAGTGGGGGGTTATTTTGTGCGCGCCACGCGCAGCAGCGGCCGTGCACCCAGCAACAGATGCAGCCAATAAGTCGCCCGACTACCAGTGACTACCTCAACTGTGGCAGCGGCTTTAGCGATGAGAATCATAAACATTGCAGACATGCCCTGTAATATAAGCCCTAGATGAGCCGCTGGCAATTGTTTTTGCCTATGAGTTCAATAGGTTCTGACCGTTAGGAGCGCTGGCAATGACCCTGAATGCCAAACAGTCTGTATTACTGATCGTTGATCTACAGGAAAAGCTTTCGCCGGCCATCGATGGCGGCGCTGCTGTTATCGATCATGCCGCCTGGCTGATCGGGGTTGCCCGTAAACTAGGCGTGCCCGTAATTGCGACTGAACAGTACCCTCAGGGCCTGGGCTCTACCGACAAAAAGATCGCAGACCTGCTTTTACCGGGTGAATTGCTCGAAAAAACCTATTTTTCAGCCGTGGCTGAAGGTAATCTACTGAGCCACGCCTATGGCAACCGCTTGCAATGGGTGGTTTGCGGGACAGAATCCCATGTCTGCGTACAGCAAACCGTACTGGATCTATTGGCCGCTGGGCGCCAGGTGGCCGTGGTCGATGAAGCGGTGGGGTCGCGTAAGGCGTCGGATAAGGCACTCGCCCTCAACCGCATGCAGCAACAGGGCGCCAATATCGTATCCCGCGAGATGGTGGCCTTCGAATGGCTCAACAAAGCCAATACCCCGGAATTCAAAGCCGTGCTGAAGGCATTTATCCGTTAAATACGGCGTCGACCTCTGGCTGCGTCGTCGGACGCAAAACGCGGTCAACTTCCACGCCGTCTTTCATAAAGATCAGTGCTGGCCAGAGCTTCACGGCAAACGTGCGCCCCAAGCGCCTACCCCGGCCATCTTCAAAGCGGAGATGCTTCACTTCCGGATGATGTTTCAGTGCCTCAGCAATCAAAGGCTGCGCCGCCTGACAATGCGGGCATTCATTGATACCAAACTCCAGCAAAACAGCTCCACGCATGGCATCAACTTCGTCACGGGTGGGTTCGGGTGTGAAAGGAACGGCGGAAACAGTAATCATGACGCACTCCCTAACAATGTAGCGATATCATAGCGCCCATGCTGCCACATCATCTAGAACTTCTTGCGCCCGCCCGCGACGCCGAGATTGGTATCGAAGCCATCATTCATGGCGCAGATGCCGTTTACATCGGCGGCCCTTCCTTTGGCGCACGCGCCGCTGCGGATAACACCGTTCAGGATATCGCCCGTCTAGCCAAATATGCGCACCGCTTCAATAGCCGCATCTTCGTGACGCTCAACACCATTCTGCGTGATGATGAACTAGAACCCGCCCGCAAGCTTGCCTGGCAACTTTACGATGCTGGCGTCGATGCCCTGATCATTCAGGATATGGGGCTGCTGGAAATCGATTTGCCGTCCATTCAGCTGCATGCCAGCACCCAAACTGATATTCGCACGCCGGAAAAAGCGCGCTTCATGCAAGACTGTGGCCTCTCGCAGATCGTGCTGGCACGCGAACTGACGCTGGAGCAAATCGCCGCGATTGATGCCGCATTAGGCCCGCGGGATGCATCTGGTCGTGCAGCACTCGAGTTCTTTATTCACGGCGCACTGTGCGTGGCCTATAGCGGCCTCTGCTACATCAGCCACGCACATACTGGTCGCAGCGCGAACCGGGGCGATTGTTCACAGGCTTGCCGCCTGCCCTATGAAGTCAAAGATGCACAGGGTCGTATTGTTGCTCACGATAAACATGTGCTGTCGATGAAAGACAACAACCAGAGCGACAACTTACGCGCACTGATTGATGCGGGTATCCGCAGCTTCAAGATCGAAGGCCGCTACAAGGACATGGCCTACGTCAAGAACATCACAGCCCACTATCGCCTGCTGTTTGATCAGATTCTGGAAGATCGCCCGGAACTAGCTCGCAGCGCCAGCGGCCACAGCACCTTCAGCTTTACGCCAGACCCAAATCAGAATTTCAATCGTGAGTTCACCGACTACTTCGTACAAGGTCGCAAAGAAGATATCGGCGCTTTTGATACACCAAAGAACCCGGGCCAGCCGATTGGCTGGATCAGCAAGGTACGCCCAGATCATTTGGAGCTCACTACCGACCAGCCAGATACCCACCTGAACAATGGGGACGGCCTCTGCTACTACGATCTTCAGAAAACCCTGGTCGGACTGCAGATCAACCGTGCTGAAGCCAGTGCCGAACCCGGAATCTGGAAACTCTGGCCTAAAGACCCGCTATCGGGCTTTAAAGATCTGCGGGCTGGGGTGCAGGTCAATCGCAATCGAGACATGCAATGGACGCGCACGCTGGATAAAAAGTCTGCCGAACGATTCATCAATGTCTACATGGCTCTACGCGATGAGGCCGATGCGCTTCGTCTCGAACTCATGGACGAAGACGGCCACAGCGGCAATGCCACATTAGAAGGTCCCTTCCAGGTGGCCAACGACCCCGCGCAATCCGAAACCAAACTGCGCGATGGTTTACAACGTCTGGGCGATACGATTTTTAAACCGATCAGCGTAGAACTCAACTTATCGGAGCCCTGGTTTATTCCTGCCTCACAACTGAATGCGCTGCGCCGCGCCGCCATCGAAGATCTGGAAACAGCTAGAAGCAGGGCCTGGCATCGACTACCGCGCGCCACGCCCGTATTACCGCCGGTGCCCTACCCCGAAGACTCGCTCAGCTATCTGGCGAACGTGTTCAACCAGAATGCACGCGACTTCTATGCCAAGCATGGCGTCAAAGTGATTGATGCCGCTTACGAATCGCACGAAAAGGCAGGTGAAGTCAGCCTGATGATCACCAAGCACTGTGTACGCTTCTCGCTCAATCTCTGCCCCAAGCAGGCCAAGGGCGTTACTGGTGTACAAGGCACGGTGCGCGCTGAACCGCTACAACTAATCAATGGCAAAGAGAAGCTGACCCTGCGTTTTGATTGCCGCCCCTGCGAAATGCATGTCATGGGCAAAATCAAACAAAGCGTACTCAAAGCAGCTTCGGCCAGCCCGGTCACGTTCTACAAAACCCGGCCAGACGCCAAAGGGGCGCATTAGGATTTACCTGGTCGCCTTTTTGCCAGCATCCGATCTAGCTGATTGGCAAAGGCTTGCACATCAGACTTGGACAGCCCTGATGGTCCGCCGGTATCAACGCCGCTGTTACGCAGCCCTTCCATGAAGTTACGCATGGTCAGGCGCCCTTCGATGTTGCCTTGGTCCATCAGTTCGCCACGCGAATCGAGCACCAGCGCACCCTTTGCAATAACTTGTGAGGCCAACGGAATATCGGACGTAATCACCAGGTCTCCGGCCGCCGCTTCTTGCACGATCCGTTGATCCGCCACATCAAACCCAGCGGGCACTTGTAGCGCCCTGATCCACGGCGATGGCGGCACACGCAGCATCTGGTTAGCGATTAGCGTCACAGATACCTTGGCACGATTGGCTGCCCGATACAGCACTTCTTTGATAGCAATCGGGCACGCGTCGGCATCAACCCAGATTTTCATGCGCAATGTGCCTTAATAAAAAAGCCTCGACATGTGTCGAGGCTTTGAATGGAGATGGTGCCGACGATCGGAATCGAACTGACGACCTTCGCATTACGAATGCGCTGCTCTACCAACTGAGCTACGTCGGCTCCAAGCGCGTGATTATAGCAAAATTATGGCAAGGGCTCACGCGTAGGCGCGGGCATCGGTTTAAACTTGAGGGCGCCGTTGCCGCTTGGGCAGAATGGTCATGACATATCCCGACAGCGCATAGACCAGAAAGAAACCAAACAACCAGCCTGGCGGATAGCTGGAGACCAGCACCAACAGCAACGCAAAAGCCGCGACTGCAACAAAGGGTACGCTCTTACGTAGGTTGATATCTTTGAACGAATAGAACTTGACGTTCGTCACCATGGTGACGCCCGCGAAAATAGTCAACGCAGCGGCCAGCCAGGAGACATCTGGCCCTGCCACATCCATATCACCCATCACCCAGATAAAGCCGACGACCAAGGCAGCAGCAGCTGGGCTTGGCAACCCCTGGAAATAACGTTTATCAACGACTTCCAGCGTGGTATTAAAACGGGCCAAGCGCAAGGCTGCACCGGCGCAATAAAGGAAGGCAGCTAACCAGCCGAACTTGCCCATGCCGCGCAACGCCCACTCATACACAATCAATGCTGGCGCAGCGCCAAAGGACACCATGTCAGACAGTGAGTCATATTCGGCACCGAACGCACTCTGAGTCTTGGTCATGCGTGCGACACGGCCATCGAGGCCATCCAGCACCATGGCAATAAAAACTGCAACCGAAGCCTGCTCAAATGCGCCATTCATGGCTTGCACAATGGCGTAGAAACCAGCAAACAGCGCTCCTGTTGTAAACAGGTTCGGCAATATGTAGATGCCCCGGCGTTTCACGTCGGGGTTAAACAAGGCTTTGCGTGGTTTTTTTGCAGGAAACATGCGGCGGCTTATTCTAGTTCGGCAATGACCGTGGAAGAAGCATACACCTTCTCGCCAATGCTGACCTTAACCTTGGCGTTCAGCGGCAGGTAGAAATCCACGCGTGAACCGAAACGGATGAAACCGTAGCGCTCGCCCGGGTTAAAACGGTCACCCACGTTGGCGTAATTCAGAATGCGGCGGGCCACCAGGCCGGCGATCTGTACACAGGTGATGTCCTGACCGGTCCGCGTACGCAGATGCAAGGCACAACGTTCGTTATGCTCGGATGCTTTGTCCAGCGCAGCATTCAGGAAGCTACCTGCCACATACCACTTGCCAACGACTTCGCTGGTGGTCGGGATACGGTTCGAGTGCACGTTAAACACGTTCATGAACACACTGACTTTCAGCGCCCGGCGATTGAGCCAGGGATCATCAGTTTCAGCAACGACAATCACGCGACCATCGGCTGATGAAACAACACTGTTGGGGCCACCGGCAACAACGCGCGGCGGATCCCGGAAAAACTGAACAACGAAAAGTGCGATTGGCCAAAGCAACCAGGCCAATGCGCTATCCAGGACGCTGGCCAGAACGGCCGCACCCAGTGCTAACCCGATAAAGGGCCAACCTTCACGAGCAAGAATAGGGTGCGGGTAGTTCATGGTGTGTCCTTTAATGACTTAGTTCTTCGACTGATCAACCAGCTTGTTCTTGGCGATCCACGGCATCATGGCGCGCAGTTGCGTACCGACCACTTCGATCGGGTGCTCTGCGTTTAGACGACGACGTGCAGTCATTTCTGGATAGTTGGTGCGGCCTTCCAGGATGAAACGCTTGGCGTATTCACCATTCTGGATGTTACGCAGGCACTCACGCATACCTTCGCGTGCTTGCTCGGCGATCACGCGTTGGCCGGTAACGTACTCACCGTATTCAGCGTTGTTCGAGATCGAGTAGTTCATATTGGCGATGCCGCCTTCGTACATCAGGTCAACGATCAGCTTCAGCTCGTGCAGACACTCGAAGTAGGCCATTTCTGGTGCATAACCAGCTTCGGTCAGCGTTTCGAAGCCCATCTTCACCAGCTCAACAGCACCACCACACAGAACGGCTTGCTCGCCGAACAGATCGGTTTCGGTTTCTTCGCGGAACGAAGTTTCGATCACGCCACCCTTGGTGCCACCGTTAGCCGCTGCGTACGACAGCGCGATGTCACGTGCCTTACCCGACTTATCTTGGTAAATGGCGATCAGCGATGGCACACCGCCACCCTTGAGGTATTCCGAACGCACAGTATGGCCAGGGCCCTTAGGGGCAACCATGATCACATCGATGTCTGCGCGCGGTACAACCTGGTTGTAGTGCACGTTGAAACCGTGAGCAAAAGCCAGGGCAGCGCCTGCCTTCATGTTTGGTGCAACGTCTTTGTTGTAAACGTCAGGAATGTTTTCATCCGGCAGCAGAATCATAACGACGTCGGCGTTCTTAACGGCGGCGGCGATTTCTTCAACCTTCAGGCCAGCGGCTTCAGCCTTGGCCCACGAAGCACCGCCCTTACGCAGCGCAACGGTGACGTTAACGCCCGAGTCACGCAGGTTTTGTGCGTGTGCGTGGCCTTGCGAACCGTAACCAACGATGGTGACCTGCTTGCCCTTGATGAGCGACAGATCGGCGTCCTTATCGTAATAAACCTTCATGATGTTCCTTTCGGGAGAAATTCAAAAAATAAAAAATTAAACCTTGAGCATACGGTCACCGCGACCGATACCCGAGACGCCTGAGCGAACGGTTTCCAGAATGAGCGCCGGGTCGATGGCAGCAATGAACGAATCCAGCTTGTTCGATGTACCGGTGAGCTCGATGACGTAGGCCGAATCGGTTACGTCGATAATGTGACCGCGGAAAATATCGGCCAGACGCTTCATCTCTTCACGATCTTTACCGGTGGCACGCACCTTGATCATGAGCAGTTCGCGTTCTACGTGCGGGGCTTCCGACAGATCGATGACCTTGACCACGTCTACCAGCTTATTCAGCTGCTTGGTGATCTGCTCAACGATGTCATCACTACCCGATGTCACTAGCGTAATACGCGACAGCGACGGGTCTTCCGTCGGCGCCACCGTCAGCGACTGGATGTTGTAGCCGCGTGCCGAGAACAGACCGGCCACGCGAGAAAGTGCACCCGATTCGTTTTCCAGAAGGATGGAAATAATATGTCTCATCGTGCGCTCCTTACAGGTGATCTTCGGCCAGAACCATGTCGGACAGGCCTTTGCCAGCCGACACCATCGGGAAGACGTTCGCCGTTGGATCGATGATGAAGTCCATGAAAACCAGGTCGTTCTTGTGCTTGTCGGAGAACGCCAGTTCCAGTGCCGGACCCACATCTTCCGGACGCTCGATGCGCATACCCACATGACCATAGGCCTCGGCCAGCTTCATGAAATCTGGCAGCGACGACATATACGAGTGCGAATAACGGTTCTCGTAGAACATTTCCTGCCATTGGCGAACCATGCCCAGGTAACCATTGTTCAGGTTAATAATCTTGACCGGCAAGCTGTACTGCTTACAGGTCGAGAGTTCCTGAATACACATCTGGATCGAGGCTTCACCGGTGACACAAGCAACGGTGGCACCCGGGTTGGCGTAGCGCACGCCCATGGCGTACGGGAGGCCAACACCCATGGTGCCCAGACCACCGGAGTTAATCCAGCGACGTGGCTTATCGAACTTGTAGTACTGGGCAGCAAACATCTGGTGCTGACCGACGTCCGAGGTTACAAAGGCATCGCCCTTGGTGACTTCCCAGAGCTTTTCGACCACAGCCTGCGGCATGATCTTTTCAGGATTTTTGCGATAGTTGAGGCAGTTACGACCACGCCAATCAGCAATGGTTTCCCACCACTGGGCAACAGCCGCATCCGGCTTGGTACCAATGGCTTCCAGCTGCTTCATCAACTCTTCAAGCACGTCGGGCACATTGCCGACGATAGGCACATCCACCTTCACACGCTTCGAAATCGACGATGGATCAATATCAATGTGGATGATCTTGCGCGGATGCGTTGCAAAGTCTTCGGGATTACCGATCACGCGGTCATCAAAGCGGGCACCGATGGCGAGCAGCACGTCACAGTGCTGCATGGCCATGTTGGCTTCGTAGGTGCCGTGCATACCGGGCATACCCATGTATTGCTTGTCGGTAGCCGGATAAGCGCCCAGACCCATCAGGGTATTGGTGATCGGGAAACCAAGGTAACGCGCCAGCTTGGTGAGCGGCTCGGCAGCATCGGACAGAATGACGCCACCGCCGGTGTAGATCATCGGGCGCTTGGCTTCTAGCAGCAGGTGCGCTGCCTTCTTGATCTGGCCTTGGTGACCCTTTACAACCGGGTTATACGAACGAATGTTGACCGTGTCCGGATAAGTAAATTCGGTTTTATGGGCGGTGATGTCTTTCGGAATATCGATCAGCACAGGGCCAGGACGGCCGCTGCGTGCGATATGAAAGGCCTTTTTAACTGTCTCCGCCAGATCCTTAACGTCTTTAACCAGGAAGTTATGCTTCACGCACGGACGCGTAATACCAACGGCGTCACTTTCCTGGAAGGCATCCTGACCAATGTAGAAGGTTGGCACCTGACCGCTGATAACGACCAGCGGAATCGAATCGTAGTAGGCGGTGGCAATGCCGGTGACGGCATTGGTCAGGCCGGGACCCGAGGTCACCAGTGCAACGCCAACGCGTTGCGACGAACGGGAATACGCATCGGCGGCGTGAACGGCAGCCTGCTCGTGTCGTACCAGTACGTGATGAATTTTGTCTTGTTTGAAGAGCTCGTCGTAAATATGAAGAACCGAGCCACCTGGGTAGCCGAAAATCGTATCGACGTTTTCAGCTTGCAGACATTTAACAAGAATCTCTGCGCCACTTATTGCTGCTGACATACATACCTCCTCGCGAAGATTCACTTCGCCTTGCCCCTATCCGGCACGCGCACCTTGTGAGTGGCTCCGACAACAGGGTTGTGGTTACGGGGAAAACCGCCAATGATAGCCAGTGCAGCGCTTTTGGGCAAGACTTGTTAGAATTGCCACGAATTCTAGTGTTTCATTTTCTAGCCGGAGCAATTGCTTGGCCACCCCACGCGAACTGGATGCTTTTCTTGCCGATGTCGAGCGCCGGGCCTATAAAACGGCCTGGTTTGCCGTGCATAACGAAGAAAATGCCCTGGATATCGTGCAGGACGCCATGATGAAGCTGGCAGAAAACTATGGCGACCGCCCTGCCGACGAGTTGCCCGCCCTGTTTCAGCGCATTTTGCAGAATACGATCCGCGACTTTTACCGGCGTAGCAAGGTCCGCAACCTGTGGACCACCCTGTTTTCAGCACTGGGTGGCGGCGAGGATGAAGATGACCAGGACAAGATTGACCGTTTACGGGCGCCGGATGCTGACCAAGCTGAACGCCCTGAAGAAGCCGTAGAACAACGGCAAATGCTGAACATTCTGGAAAATGAGCTGGCAAAACTGCCAGCACGTCAACGAGAAGCCTTCCTGATGCGTTATTGGGAGGGATTAGATACCGCAGAGACTGCCGAAGCCATGGGTTGCTCCCAGGGCAGCGTCAAAACCCACTGCTCACGGGCCACACAAGCCCTGGCAGCGGCTCTGAAAGCAAAAGGAATACAGCTATGACCCACGAAACGAAATGCCCGACCCCGCCACAGGATGATCTGTTGGCCAAGGCCATGGCGTCCGCCCTGGATCAAAGCACCGGGGTGTTGCCCAGCCGCATTACTGCCCGCCTGGCGCAAATGCGCGAACAGGCGCTGATGCACCAGAAACAGTGGCAAAGCGCCCTGCAATTGGCCGGGCAAAGCACCCATCGCGCCATGGGCAGCATTTTTGGCGATACTTTCGGCTCCGCCACTGACTGGCGCCGGTGGGCTGCCTCTGCTGGCATTTTGCTGCTGGCCGGTGCCTTTATGTTCTGGCAGGCACAAAGCCAGGTTGAAGACCTGGCCAATGAAGACAGCGCCCTACTCAGCGAAGCGCTGCCACCTACTGCATTGATTGATAAGGGATTCCAGACGTGGATTTCCACCGGAACGCCAGCCGCAAAGGATTAATCCTTGTCGTCGCCGTTACTGCCATCATTGCGGTGGCGGTGGGATACCCGCGCATGCGTTCTAGCCAGGACACGCCAAGTGGCGTGCGTGTGGCCGTTGCCCCGCAACCGGATTGGAAAGCACTAACGCCCGCACAGAAGACCATTCTGGCGCCGCTGGAAGACGATTGGAACAACATGGAGCGCTTCCGCCGCAAAAAGTGGCTGGAGATTGCGGCGCGCTATCCGAATCTGACCGAAACAGAACAAGCCCGCGTCCAGGAACGGATGCAGGAATGGGCCAAACTGACACCGGCACAACGCCAGGCAGCGCGTGATCGTTATAAAGCGCTCACCCAGAACACCAGCGCCGAAGAGCGCGAAGCACTGGCTCAGAAATGGGTAGATTACCAAAACCTACCTGAAAGCGTCCGTCAGCAACTTGAGCAAGACGCCCGTGAACAGGAAAAGGCCGAGAAGCGCGCAGCGCGCACGCCCGCCGTGGACGGCAAACCAATGCCTGTACTCACCAAGGAAGGCACGTTGCCAACCGGCACCGCCGCTGCAACGTTGGTCACTGCACCTGGCGCCGTCAAGGTGGTGCCGCCCAAAGCAGCCGCTCCGGCCAGCCCATTGACCTTTGCGCCGACCAAACCGGTTGAAGAATCCAATTCTCCTGCAGCAACGACAGACACCTCCGGCAATGACAGTCGCTGAACGTGCGCCGTTAGGCCGCCGATTGGGTAGCCTCGTCTATGAAGTGCTGGTCATTCTGGCGCTGGGCATTTTCCTGTTCGTTTTGCCCCTGGCGATCTTCTCGGGATTAACGCAACACGCTCTGGGACCCGGCCTGCTCTGGTTTTACCTATTCGTACTACTCGGTAACTATTTCATCTGGTGCTGGATTCGCGCCGGACAAACTCTGGCCATGAAGACCTGGCGTTTGCGTCTGGTCGATGCCCAATCCGGTTTAACGCTGCGCCCCTTACAGGCTTTTGTTCGCTACGGTATGGGCTGGTTCTGCTGGCCAACTGGGCTGGCGTTGCTCTGGAGTTTTATCGATCCGGACAAGCAGTTTTTGCACGACAGGATAGCCGGTAGCAAGATTATTCTGCTACCGAAATAATCAACGCTTCTCAGCCCGTTTAAGCAGGGTGATTGCCGCGCCCATAAACAGAATCATCGGCATGGCCGCAGTGACAAACGGCGACCAGTTATTGATTGCCCCCAGGCTCGATACCAAGCCATTGAGCATGTAAAACAACGCACCAATCATTACGCCGGCAAAGATACGCAGGCTAACCCCGCCCACACGGTCATGTCGGTAGGCAAACGGCAGCGCCAAGGCCATCATCACCAGAATCGACAGCGGATAGAACACTTTTTTCCAGATCGCAATCACGTAAGTGTCGCTACCCAGGCCATTACGCTTGAGATGCTGGATGTATGTGTACAGCTCATAAATCGACATCAGATGCGGCCGAACCAGCAAAACCTGCAAAACGTCAGGGGTAATGGCCGATGGCCAAGTCTTTTCGGGTAACTGCACCTGACGCACGCGTTGACCCTCCAGAACAGTTTCTGATACATCGTGCAGCACCCAGGTATCTGGCGCTTGGAAAGTAGCGGTTTTGGCGTACGACACGCGATCCAGGGTCATATCCTTGCGGAATTGGTAGATCCGTACCGACTCCAGACGACCATCCGGGCGCAGCGCGTTGATGTTGGCAAAGGTCTTTTCATCTTTAACCCATACGCCCGATTGTAGGCCCTGGGTAATCGTGCCGCTCATAGCCTTCACACGCCATTCCTGGGCTTTCTGTTCGGCCGGCGCCACAACGAATTCGCCCAGCAAAAACGTCACCAGGACCAGACCAAAACCTACCCGCATCAGCGTCGTGAGCAATTGCGTGCTGGATACCCCGGAAACGCGAAGTACGTTAATTTCAGAGTGCCGCGCCAGATTCGACAGTGCGTACAACGTACCGATCAGTACACAGATCGGCATCAGTTCATAGATGCGGCCCGGCTGAATCAGTGCTACGTAAACGATGGCCTGATAGAGCTTGTAACCACCCTCACCCAATTTGCCCAATTCACCCATCAGATCAAAGAAGGCAAAGAGCACCATGAAGGCACCCAGAATGAGCAGGGTTGCCAGCAATACTTCACGGCCGACGTACTTGCGGTAAATCATTTAGGCACCTGCCTTGCGCGCAGACTGTACGCGACGGCGAGAACCACGGGTCGTTGCCGTCATCCGGTAATAAAAACCCCAGATCAGAACCGACAGCATGAGCAAATGCGGCAAAACCAGCCCCACCGCAAATGGTACGCGCCCCTGGATGACCCAGGCACGCGAGATGGTCATCAGATTGATGTACACAAAATAAACCAGCAAGGCCAGAATCATATTGGCAGAGCGACCCGCCCGCGGGTTAACGTAAGACAACGGAATCGCCAACAGTGCCAGCATGACGACCATGATAGTCGTCCCTACACGCGTTACGACATCGCCCAGACTTTCCCGGGTCGGATTCATCAGTAATTCACGCGTGGGCGTACTGTCCTGATGGCGGATGCTGTCCTCAGTTTCATTAGTTTGTACGCGGAAGCCATATTCCTCGTAAGCCATCTCGCGCAACTCCGGCGAATTCGGCTTCAGCTCGTAGCGATGGCCCTTTTCCAGAACAATAAAGCGATCCCCATTTTCGTGGACTTCCTGGCGACCGCGTTCGGCCACGGTAATACCTAGCTTGTCGGGCTGGTTATCACTCACAAAAATGTTATGAACCACCTCACCGGATTTATCTGCCGCCTCGATAAAGAAAATACGACGGCCATCGGACGATTCGCGGAATACGCCCGGGCGAACCAGCCCCAACTCATTCTTATCTGAAACCTGTTTACGGTATTTCAGGCTCTCCCCATGAGCCCAGGGCACCAGCTCCTGGGTCAACGCACCTACCACCAGCATGATGGGAACAGAGAAAATCAGTACTGGTCGTATCCAGGCAGTTAGCGGCTGTCCGGCGCTGAACCAGACGGTCATTTCGGAATCCCGATACCAGCGAGACAGCGTCAGCAGAATGGCCATAAAACAGGCCAGCGACAGCAGAATCGGCAGGAAATTAAAGATGGCAAAGCCCAGCAACGGGCCTACAGCAGCGGCCGATACCTTGCCAATCGTGGCCTCATTCAGCAGACGTACCAGAAACGTGGTCAGCAAAATAACCAGCAACGCCACCGAAATGGCGACCGCATTCTGGACGAATTCACGCCGCATGGCGCGCGCAAAGATCATGATCGGAGAGAAAGCTTCAAAACGGTGCGGCCTGTACAGAGTGCGGAATTTTGACGAAAAGCAATGCCGGCGGGGATAATCACGGGTTAAAGTTTGCTACGCAAACCCAACGCAATCTATTTCCTTCCGGAGAATCCGATGAAATTTAGCACAAAAACCGGCGCCCCCCAGTCTTTGAGCACCGATGCCCTCATTCTGGGTGTCTTTGAAACCGGTGCACAACCTGCCGCGACGGTTGCTGCCGACAAGGCCAGTAAGGGTCTGATCGGTCGTCTCCAGAAGCAAGGTGACTTTAATGGCAAGGCTGGCACCAGCCTGGTCGTGCGCCATCCGGAAGGGCTTAAAGCAGAACGTGTTGTTCTTGTTGGTCTGGGCAAAGCGGACGAGCTGAACAGCAAAAGCTGGACTCAGGCTAACCGCACAGCCATCAATGCCGTACTGGCTACTACGGCCGCTGACGCTATCAATACCCTCACCACGCTTAAAGTGAGCGATCTTTCAGCTAGTGCCCAGGTGCGACAAGCCTTGGTTCTGGCCGGCGAATGCGCTTATCGCTTCGATAGCTTTAAAACGACGCCTAAAGCCACGCCTGTCAAACTGAAGGCAGTCTCTGTGCTGGTCTCGGACAAAGCGACCAAGGCCACAACTGATGCTGTTGGCCAGGGCGCCGCCATTGTTGAAGGCATGAATCTGACACGTGATCTGGGTAATCTGCCCGGAAACATTTGCACCCCAACCTATCTCGCTAACGAAGCCAAAAAGCTGGCTAAGACCTATGGCCTGAAGTGCCTGATCCTTGAAAAAGCGGCGATGGAAAAGCTGGGCATGCATTCGCTGCTGGCCGTGGCCAAAGGTTCGGACCAACCCCCTAAGTTCATTGTGCTGGAATACAGCGCCGGCAAGAAGACCGACAAACCGGTCGTTCTGGTTGGTAAGGGTATTACCTTTGACACCGGCGGCATCTCACTCAAACCAGCCGCCGAGATGGACGAGATGAAGTACGACATGTGCGGTGCCGCCAGCGTGCTGGGTACGCTGCGCGCCGTTGCGGGCATGAAGCTGCCTATCAACCTGGTTGTGATCGTACCCACCACTGAAAACATGCCAGGTGGCAGCGCCACACGTCCGGGCGACATCGTCAGCTCCATGTCGGGTCAGACCATCGAAATTCTGAACACCGATGCCGAAGGCCGCCTGATTCTGTGTGATGCCCTTACCTATGCCGAGCGCTTCAAACCGGCCGCTGTGGTTGATGTGGCCACGTTGACGGGCGCCTGTGTGGTTGCACTGGGTCAGGTTGCTACCGGCCTACTGGGCAATAACGATCCGCTGATCGACGAACTACGCACTGCTGGCACGGCCACCATGGATCGCGCGTGGCAGCTGCCATTGTGGGACGACTATCAGGATCTGCTGAAGAGCCCCTTCGCTGACATGGCCAATATCGGTGGCCGCTGGGGCGGCACGATTACGGCCGCCTGCTTCCTGTCGCGCTTTACCAAAGCCTATCCTTGGGCACACCTGGATATTGCAGGCACAGCCTGGATTCAAGGCAAAGACAAGGGCGCCACGGGTCGCCCGGTACCCTTGCTGACGCGCTTCCTGATGGCCCGTGCTGGCAAATCTGACTAAGCCCAGGCCTGCACCATGACCCAGATCGACTGCTACCACGACCAACCGGATCGCCTCACCCAGGCCATCCGGCTGGCTGCACTCGCCTGGGAACGACGTAAACCGATTACTTTTTTCATCACGGATCCGACACGCGCTGAAGCGTTTGACAAAGCACTCTGGGCAAACGATCCCTCATCGTTTATTCCGCACTGCCATGCCACGAGTGCCGAAGCAGCTCAAACGCTGATCATCATCACGGACAATCTGGATGCCGTGCAACAGGATGAACTGCTGGTCAACCTGGCCGATGAAGTACCGGCCGGGTTTGCCCGTTATCAACGCCTGTTTGAAATTGTCAGCCGGCTTGACGCTGACAAACTATCTGCCCGTGACCGCATGGCCTTCTACAAAGATCGCGGCTACCAGATCACCTATCGTAAATCCAATTAATCCCGCTTGAATTGAACACCATGACGCTTGCCAAATCCTTTGAACCCGCCGAAATCGAACGCCGCTGGTACCAGACCTGGGAAGACAGCGGCTACTTCGCTGCTGGCGATGATGCTGCCAAGGACGAAGCATTCTGCATTCTGCTGCCGCCGCCCAATGTAACGGGCACGCTGCACATGGGTCATGGCTTCAACCAGACGCTAATGGATGCGCTAACGCGTTATCACCGTATGCGCGGTGCCAACACGTTGTGGCAACCGGGCACCGACCACGCCGGTATTGCCACACAAATCGTTGTTGAGCGCCAACTAGAACGTGATGGCATTTCCCGACACGACCTGGGTCGTGAAAAATTCCTGGAAAAAGTGTGGGAATGGAAAGCCTATTCCGGTGGCACGATTACGCAACAGATGCGCCGCCTGGGCAGTTCTTGTGACTGGACACGTGAGCGTTTCACCATGGATGCCGGTCTATCAAAGACAGTGACAGAAAGTTTTGTCCGTCTCTATAACGAAGGCCTCATCTATCGCGGCAAGCGTTTGGTCAACTGGGATCCGAAGCTGAACACTGCCGTGTCCGATCTGGAAGTGCTATCCGAAGAAGAAGATGGTTTCCTCTGGCATATCCGTTACCCACTGGCCGATGGCAGCGGTTCGCTAACCGTTGCCACGACGCGTCCGGAAACCATGCTGGGCGATACCGCTGTGATGGTGCACCCGGAAGACCCGCGTTACCAGCACCTGATCGGCAAGATGGTGAAGCTGCCGCTGACTGATCGTGAAATCCCGATCATCGCTGACAGCTACGTTGATCTGGAATTTGGCACGGGCTGCGTCAAAGTGACACCGGCGCATGACTTTAATGACTATGCCGTTGGTCAACGCCATAACCTGCCACTGATTTCGATTCTGACGCTCGACGCCAAGATCAACGAAAACGCACCTGAGAAATATCGCGGTCTGGATCGCTTCGACGCACGCAAGGTGATCGTCGAAGATCTGGAAGCTTTGGGTATTCTGGAAAAAACCGACAAGCACAAACTGAAAGTACCTCGCGGTGATCGTACCGGTGTCGTGATCGAACCGATGCTAACGGACCAGTGGTTCGTCGCCATGAGCAAGCCCGGCGCTGATGGCAAATCCATTACGCAAAAGGCGCTGGATGTGGTTGCCAACGGCGAGATCCGTTTTCATCCGGAAAACTGGGTCAATACCTACAACCAATGGCTCAACAACATTCAAGACTGGTGTATCTCACGTCAACTGTGGTGGGGCCATCAGATTCCAGCCTGGTACAGCGATAGCGGCAAGGTATACGTCGCACACGATGAAGCCGAAGCAAAAGCACTCGCGGCAGCAGCTGGCGACACCGGGGTGCTACGCCGTGATGAAGATGTGCTCGATACCTGGTATTCCAGCGCCCTGTGGCCGTTCTCGACACTGGATTGGACACCGGACTGGCCCAATATCCCGAACGCCATGCTGGACCGCTACCTGCCGACCAGCGTGCTGGTCACCGGCTTTGACATCATCTTCTTCTGGGTCGCCCGCATGGTGATGATGACCCAGCACCTCACTGGTCGTATTCCATTCAAAGATGTGTACGTACATGGCCTGATCCGCGACGCCAAGGGTCAGAAGATGAGCAAATCCAAGGGCAATGTCCTCGACCCGATCGACCTGATTGATGGTATTACCCTTGATGAGCTGATCAAGAAACGCACCTTCGGCCTGATGAATCCGAAGCAGGCGCAGAGCATCGAAAAGGAAACGCGCAAAGAATTCCCGGATGGCATTCCAAGCTTCGGCACCGATGCGCTACGCTTTACGTTCACATCACTGGCCAGCCCGGGTCGCGACATCAAATTCGACCTGTCGCGCTGCGAAGGCTATCGCAATTTCTGCAACAAGCTGTGGAACGCCACGCGTTTCGTGCTGATGAATACAGAAGAACAGGATTGCGGTATTGATGCAGCCGAAGCAGAACTCAAGTATTCGGCGGCTGATCGCTGGATCGTGAGCCTGCTACAACGTGCCGAAGCCGAAATCGGCCAACAACTAGGTGAGTACCGGTTTGATCTGGCCGCACAGGCGCTCTACCACCTGGTCTGGGATGAGTACTGTGACTGGTATCTTGAAATAGCCAAGACCCAGATCCAGACGGGCACCACTGAAGAGCAACGCGCGACACGCCGTACCCTATTGCGCGTACTTGAAACCATTCTGCGCCTAGCACATCCGTTCATTCCGTTTATCACCGAAGAGCTCTGGCAAACCATTGCGCCAATGGCTGGCCGTAAAACCGGTGAAACAATTTTGCTTGCCACCTACCCTGTAGCGGACAATGCACGCATTGATGCCACGGCAGAAGCGCAAATCGACCGCCTCAAGGGATTGGTCTCTGCCTGTCGTAATCTGCGTGGCGAAATGAGCCTCTCGCCAGCCACCCGCGTACCGCTGATTGTTGCCGCACCTGCCTCCGAACAAGCCGAACTGGCAACTGCGACGGCTGTATTGAAGGCACTCGCTAAGCTTGCTGATGTCCGCTTCGTTGAAACCCTCCCAACGGATGCCATGGCCCCTGTCGCCGTATTAGGCAATATCCAGCTGATGCTGGAAGTGGAAATCGATATTCCTGCAGAAATCGCCCGCTTAGAAAAAGAGATTGAGCGCCTAGAAGGTGAAATCAAAAAAGCCGAAGGCAAACTAGGCAATACATCGTTTGTTGATCGTGCGCCACCAGCCGTCGTAGAACAAGAGCGTCAACGCATGGCAGACTTCGGCAACACCCTGGCCATGCTGAAACCGCAGCTGGCTAAATTAAAAGCTAGCTAAAGCTCAGCAAAACCTATTTGAGATAGGCCGGCATTAAGCCGCGTAAGGCATTACCCACGCGCAGTCGGCCTTCTCTAGAAGCTGCCTTGATATCCGCCACGCTGAGCAAGGCTTCACTGGCCTCACCGCGTGCCAATAGTTCTGCACGCAACACACCCGGCAATAAACCACAGCGCAATGGTGGCGTCAGCAAACGATTCCCTTCGCGAACGAATACATTACTGCGGCCGCCTTCACAAACCAATCCTGCCTGATTGCAGAACAAGGCATCAAACGCCTGCTGCGCTATCGCAGTCTCAATCGCCTCGTCGTAGATCGTGCGCACGGATATCTTATGGCGCAATAGCGGATTGGCCCCATCCAGCCGTTCCTCAGCCCAGATCAGCGCTATGCGATCAGCCAATGGTGGCAGCGGTGCCCAACTTGAATGCATCGTGCCTTTATGCGTGAGATCTATACGTACCCGATAAGTTTTAGCGTCCTTGTTATTTGGGGCCTTTTGCCGTAGGTCTGCCTTCACTTGCCAGAGCAGTGCTTCAAATGCTTGTTCATCAAAAGTAAATCCTAGCGCTTGCGATGATGCTGCCAGACGTTTCCGGTGTCCGCGATAGCGGGGATAAAGTTCCACCAAGGGTAATGTAGCCTCCAAATCGGCTGCAGGCAGTTCCAGACGCAAGGTCTCGAACAGTGCAAATCCGGGATCGGGTTTAGTCAGGAATGTGCTCTTTAATAGGCATTCGGCATATTCTTCACCAGCCTGGGAGTCCCAGACGATCCCGCTACCTACGCCCATCACCCCCGTACGTACCGTTTCACCGGCAGGCGGATCTAGCACCAGGGTACGTATCGCAACATTAGCCTGTATACGATTAGCCGACGCCCAACCGATGCTGCCTGTATACAGGCCCCTGGGCGATGTCTCCCAGGCGTTGATCTTCTGCATGGCGGCTACTTTAGGTGCGCCCGTTACTGACCCGCAGGGAAACAAGGCCGTCATCAACTCGATCAATCGGTTTGATCTTAACGTAGCAGACACCGTGGAAGTCATCTGGTGCACGGTTGCATAGGCTTCAATATCAAACAGACTTCCCACCACCACACTACCTGACGCTGCGACACGCCCCAGATCGTTACGCAGCAAATCGACAATCATCAGATTCTCTGCACGATTCTTCTCTGAGCGCTGCAAGGCATTAGCCAATGCCTGATCGGTCTTCTCATCGCCCCCGCGTGGCGTGGTGCCTTTCATCGGGCGCACATGAATCCGCCCATCTTCAACGGCAAAAAAGAGTTCCGGCGACAACGACAAGGCCTGACATTCTGGCATGTCGATATAGGCCGCGTAGGCGGTTGGTTGCGCCTGCGCGAGTTTTAGAAATATATTAGCCGGGTCACCATACAGGCTCACATCCACCGGAAAGGTGTAATTCACCTGATAGATTTCACCATCCGCAATTGCCTGCCGGATTTGCGCCAGTTTACGGGCATAGCTGTCGGCATCTAGTCCGACAGTACCGCGTATACATCCGGCAGGTTGATCGGTACCACGCGCCAGCAACCAGGCATCCGCCTGCGACTGTGTGAGCCAGGTTGCCTCGTTAAATATCCAGACATAGCCGAGCGGCGCATGGGGTGGCTCCAGGTTAAGGCGGGAAAGCATTGCAGCAGGCTCAAGCACACACCCCAGTTCATAATCCAGTGCAAACACTGCCAATGCACCTTGTGCGCGAGCTGCATCTGCTGCATCGAGCGCCGCAGCGAGGCTCCGACCATCACAAATCGCATACGTGGACTGTACGGACGTGCAGAGCAAACTTTTAGGTGCAGCGGCATCTGCCATGCCATCGCGAAACAGAACTGCAGGCAATGTCACACGCTGCACGTTTATTTGCGCTTCAGGTAAAACACCAGGCTGGCATCCGCTTCGATCAACTGCAACAAGACGTGCCCTGTCTGACGCGCAAAGGCAGCAAAATCTTCTCTTGTCGCCGGATCGGTCGCACGGATCTCCAGAACCTCACCACTCGCCATGTCTGCCAATGCCTTTTTCGTTCGCAAAATCGGCATCGGACATTTCAAACCGGAAACATCCAGCTGACGATCAGACGTAGGTAGGTTTAATTCATTCATACGATGGACTTAAAGCGCTGTTGATTAGAAAGGGGACTTATTGGCATTTTTACGCTCTTCCAGCAATTGCGCACGCAAAGCCCGCAAACGGGTATCGATCATCGATTGATCCTGAAACTGTTTGGCTTCACGCTGGGCCAGCTCTAGCTGCTCAACTGCTGCCTGTGTTTGCCCATTCAACGCATAAGCCTCAGCCGTTGCGCGACGCGACTGCACCGATTTACCCAAGGCGGCATATGACTGCGCCTCCAGCAGATACAGCTTCGGATCTCGCACACCGCTGCGCTGACGCGCATCTAGCACCTGAATCGCAGCCTCATTCTGGCCTTGCAATTGCAGCACGTTCACAAGGCCTAAGGCAATCGCCTCGTCATTCGGATAGCGCTTATAGGCTTCACGGTAAATAGCAGTTGCCGCAGCTATATCTTTCTCGGCCATCTTTATTTCAGCCGCCAGCGTTTCAAACATCGGGGTTGCAGGTGCTAGCTTTCTGGCCTGTGACAGTGACTTTTCAGAATCAGCAAAGCGGCCTTGTCTTAACTGCGCACGGGAAATGCCATACCAGACCGCCGACTCATGGGTGAAACGGCGCTCCCGAAGCTGGGTTTCAAACTCGGCGAGCGCATCTTGTGGTGCGTATTCGAGCACGCGCAACTTGGCACGCACCAGATAGAAGTCCAATGTGTCTCGCGACTGTTTATAGGGTGCATTCTGCGCACGACCCTGCATATCGGATATACGCTCCGTCGTTAGCGGGTGGGTGCGTAAATAGACGGGCGCATTATTCTCATAAATTGCCGTGGACTTCTGCAGACGTTCGAAAAAATCGGCCATGCCCTTGGGGTCATAACCGGCTTTGGTCAGCGTGGTGAAGCCCACACGGTCGGCCTCTCGCTCGAAGTCACGCGAGTAACTAAGTTGAGACTGAATATTGGCCGCCTGAATAGCCTGCCCCGCACCCTGTGCAACCTGTCCAGTATTACCCCCCGCTCGCGCAGCCAGGATCAGCAGGGCCATACTGGCCAATGAGGTAAGCGTCTGACTCTGGGCCGCCATAATGCCGCGTGCCAGATGCTGCTGAATGACGTGTGAGACTTCATGCGCCAACACCCCGGCAAATTCAGATTCGGTGCGTGCCGCAAGCAGCAACCCCGTGTTGACGCCGACATATCCGCCGAAGGTGGCAAACGCATTGATCTGACGATCACGCAAGACGAAGAAGGTAAACCGGCCATTCGGATCTGCACTGGCAGAGACTAAACGCCGCCCAACGCGATTTACATAACCGGCAATTTCCGGGTCATCAATGTAAGTGGGGTCACGCAACCGGATTTCGTTGTAAAACTCGGCACCGAGTTTACGTTGTAGCTGTGGTGGCAGCACTTCCTGTGCCGCATCACCCAACTCAGGCAATTCGCTGGAAGCAGCAAAGCCTTGCATCGAGGCGCTAGCAACCGCTACGGCCAATACAAACGAAAACGTTTTCCTGATGGAGTGCATACCGAATGATACCCAACAAAGAAAAAGCCCGCCTTGCGGCGGGCTTTTTCTTGATGCGGCGCTGTCACAAGGACAGCACCTACATCCGCATTAAGCGCGGCCGATGTTAGCGGCTTGCTTACCCTTAGGGCCGTCGACCACGTCGAAGGAGACGCGTTCGCCTTCCTTCAGGGTCTTGAAACCATTCATGGTGATTGCGGAGAAATGGGCGAACAGATCTTCACCGCCGCCATCCGGCGTGATGAAACCAAAACCCTTTGCGTCATTGAACCACTTGACGGTACCTAGTGCCATGTTACTACTTCCTTCCGGTCGTACTGACCTCTTTAAACTATTTCAGAACGTAGCACACTCAGTGCGCCCACACTCCTCCCTGTACCGGAATTCCGGTATTTGGCTTTTGTACGCGATGTTTTCCACATCGTCAACACATTTTTACATTTTTTTATGCTGCACCGCGGAGGCTTTCTAACGGCATTCCGGTTGATTTATGACAAACCCATTGAAGATTTGCCATTCACCCCTTAAATTGTGTCCATGCCCGATCAACGAAAAACACAGGAAGGCACCGCACTCCTCGAACGAGAAGCGCTGGACCTACGCCCACCCCCGCTCTACCAGGTGCTACTACTGAACGATGACTTCACCCCCATGGACTTTGTAGTGCTGGTGCTGGAATCTATATTCAGGATGGATGAAGAACGGGCATTACATGTCATGATGACAGTACACACGGAAGGACGTGGCATCTGCGGTATCTACACCCGCGACATTGCTGCCAGCAAAGTCGAACAGGTCGTTAATCTGGCCAGAGAACATCAGCACCCTCTGGCCTGCGTGATGGAGGAAGCCCCATGATTGCCCAGGAACTCGAAGTCAGTCTGCACACGGCATTTGTAGAAGCACGTCAGAAGCGACACGAATTTATTACGGTCGAGCACCTCTTGCTCGCGCTGATCGACAATCCATCAGCCTCTGAAGCGCTACGCGCCTGCGGTGCGCAACTCGAAGCGCTACGCCACGAGCTCACCCGCTTTACCCAGGATAACACACCCGTTGTTACCGAAGACTCCGAGACTGAAACCCAACCCACGCTCGGTTTCCAGCGTGTAATCCAGCGCGCGATTCTGCACGTGCAGTCTTCCGGCAAAAAGGAAGTCACCGGTGCCAACGTACTGGTCGCCATTTTTGGCGAAAAAGATTCGCACGCGGTGTACTACCTACAGAAACAGAACATTTCCCGTCTGGATCTGGTGAACTTCATTTCGCACGGCATTTCCAAAGTACCGCGTGATAGCGCCAAACCTCAGGGTGACGATGGTGAAGCAGAAGCCGCCGACAAGGTACAGAATGGGCCGCTCGAGCAGTACACCATTAATCTGAATGCACTTGCCCAGGAAGGCAAGATTGACCCGCTTATCGGCCGCGAACGCGAACTGGAACGCGTGGTACAGATTCTCTGCCGCCGTCGCAAAAATAATCCATTGCTGGTTGGTGAGGCCGGTGTCGGTAAAACAGCCATCGCCGAAGGTCTGGCGCGTCGCGTTGTGGATAAAGATGTACCGGACGTCCTCGCTGACGCCATCGTCTACTCCTTGGATATGGGCGCACTGCTCGCCGGTACCAAATACCGCGGCGACTTCGAACAACGCCTGAAAGGTGTGCTCAAAGCACTGAAGAATAATCCGGATGCCATCCTGTTCATTGACGAGATTCACACCCTGATTGGCGCGGGTTCTGCTTCGGGTGGCACGCTAGACGCCTCCAACCTGCTCAAGCCTGCGCTTGCCAATGGCCAGCTGCGCTGCATTGGCGCAACCACCTTCGTTGAATATCGCGGCATCTTTGAAAAAGATTCGGCACTGTCGCGCCGTTTCCAGAAGGTGGACGTCAACGAACCCTCCGTTGCAGAAACGATTGAGATTCTCAAGGGTCTTAAATCACGTTTCGAGTCTCACCACAGCATCAAGTACACCGCTTCGGCACTGACAACGGCGGCAGAGCTCGCAGCGCGTCATATTACGGATCGGCATTTGCCAGATAAGGCCATCGACGTCATCGATGAAGCTGGTGCCGCACAGCGCATTCTGCCAAAGAGCAAACAGAAGAAAGTCGTCGGCAAACACGAGATCGAAGAAATTGTGGCGCGAATCGCCCGCATTCCACCCTCGCATGTATCGAACGATGACAAGCGCGCCTTGAAAAATCTGGATCGTGATCTGAAAGCCGTGGTGTTCGGTCAGGACAACGCCATTGACGCGCTGACTCGTGCCATCAAGATGGCACGTTCTGGACTAGGCAACCCGGGCAAACCGATTGGTGCCTTCCTCTTTTCCGGCCCTACTGGCGTCGGCAAAACCGAAGTGGCCAAACAACTGGCTTACTGCCTCGGCATCGAATTGCTGCGCTTCGACATGTCCGAATACATGGAGCGTCATGCCGTTTCACGTCTGATCGGTGCCCCACCGGGTTACGTGGGTTTCGAACAAGGTGGCCTGCTCACCGAAGCCATCAACAAAAAGCCATATTGCGTCCTGCTGCTCGACGAAATCGAGAAAGCGCATCAGGACATCTACAACGTGCTGCTGCAGGTGATGGATCACGGCACATTGACTGACAACAATGGACGCAAAGCCGACTTCCGCAATGTGGTGATCATTCTGACCACTAATGCTGGCCAGGAAACGCTGAACAAGTCCGTGATGGGCTTCACTGCCAAGAAGCAGGTGGGCGACGAACTCGAGGAAATCAAGCGGGTCTTCACGCCAGAGTTCCGCAATCGCCTCGATGCCACCATTTCGTTCAAGCCACTGGACCTGGAAGTGATTCTGCGCGTGGTTGATAAGTTCCTCATGCAGCTGGAAGAACAACTTCACGAGAAAAAAGTCGAAGTGACTTTCACCGAAGCACTCAAAACCTATCTGGCAGAAAATGGCTTCGACCCGCTCATGGGTGCCCGACCCATGGCCAGACTGATCCAGGATACGATCCGCTCGGCACTGGCTGACGAACTGCTATTTGGCAAACTGGCACATGGTGGCCACGTAACAGTTGATATTGACCAGAACGATAAGGTGCAACTACATTTCACCGACACTGAAAACATGGATCCACAAGATCGCGCTTCCGTTCCTGCTTAACTTTGCTGCCTAACTTTGCTGCCTGATTACCCTTACTTCCGATTGACCTAGAGATCTGCAACATGACCGCACTACTGACTACAGACCTGCTCGACAACAACGAGACACTGATTCAACAGGAGCAACTGCGGATTATCGCGCCCATGTTCCAACCTTATGGCGGCAAAACCGCCTTTGCCGGCCAGATTGTGACGCTGAAGTTATTCGAAGATAACTCGCTTGTACGTGCTGTTCTCGGCGAGCCTGGCGCTGGCAAAGTCCTCGTCGTTGATGGCGGCGGTAGTATGCGTTGCGCCTTACTCGGTGACCAACTGGCGGAAATGGCTGTTAAAAACGGCTGGGAAGGCGTTGTTGTTTATGGGTGCATTCGCGATAGCGCAGCCATCAATGGTCTGCCGCTGGGCGTGCGCGCACTCAACACGCACCCACTGAAAACGGTTAAGAAAAACGTTGGTGAGCGCGACGTTAACGTCACGTTTGGCGGCGTGACACTGAAACCGGGCGAATGGTTGTGTGCCGACGAAGACGGCGTAATCGTTTCGACAACGTCACTGGTTTAAATACCTTAAGCGCAAAAGCCCTCACTAAAGACCGGCCGCACAGGCCGGTTTTTTTATGCCGCAACGCACACGAAGCTGTGCAACTACAAAAAACATGCGCTGCAACATTATGTTTTTATTGTTATTTATACAATCTTATGTCTTATATAAGAGTTGTTGCGCACGCAGCAAAAACTGTATATAGTGGCCACATGCACCGACGAGCGACCCCCGCAAGGCTCCGCCGCACGCCAGCGCAACTCTCTTGCAAACTCTCCCCTTAAGGAATCGACATGGCAACTCGTGAACAGCAAATCGCCGCCCTGGAAAAAGACTGGGCAGAAAACCCTCGCTGGAAAGGCGTCAAGCGCGGTTACTCCGCTGCTGACGTTGTGCGTCTGCGCGGCTCGCTGCAACCGGAATACACCCTGGCCCAACGCGGTGCCAAGGTTCTGTGGGACAAAGTCAACGGTGGCGCCAAGAAGGGCTACGTTAACGCTTTCGGCGCCATCACCGCCGGTCAAGCCATGCAACAAGCCAAGGCTGGTCTGGAAGCTGTTTACCTGTCAGGTTGGCAAGTAGCCGCCGACGGTAACACCTCGGAAACCATGTACCCGGATCAGTCGCTGTACGCTTATGACTCCGTACCAACCATGGTTCGCCGCATCAACAACACCTTCAAGCGCGCTGACGAAATTCAGTGGTCGCGTGGCGTCAACCCGGGCGACAAAGAATTCATCGACTATTTCCTGCCGATCGTTGCTGACGCTGAAGCCGGTTTCGGTGGCGTTCTGAATGCCTTCGAACTGATGAAGAACATGATCGCCTCAGGTGCTGCTGGCGTTCACTTCGAAGACCAACTGGCTGCCGCCAAGAAGTGTGGTCACATGGGTGGCAAGGTTCTGGTACCAACCCGTGAAGCCATCGAAAAGCTGATCTCGGCCCGTTTCGCTGCTGACGTGATGGGTGTTCCGACTCTGATTCTGGCACGTACCGATGCTGAAGCTGCCAACCTGATCACTTCTGACTACGACGAGAACGACAAGCCATTCCTGACCGGCGAGCGTACGCAAGAAGGTTTCTACCGCGTCAAGAACGGTCTGGAGCAGTCGATTAGCCGTGGTGTTGCCTACGCACCGTACGCTGACCTGGTCTGGTGTGAAACCGGCGTGCCTGATATCGGCTTCGCCCGCGAATTCGCCCAAGCCGTTCTGGCCGCATGCCCAGGCAAGCTGCTGTCGTACAACTGCTCGCCATCGTTCAACTGGAAGAAGAACCTGAACGACTCGCAGATCGCTTCCTTCCAGGAAGAACTGTCGGCTCTGGGCTACAAGTACCAGTTCATCACACTGGCCGGTATCCACGTCAACTGGTACAACACCTTCAAGTTCGCCAAGGCTTATGCTGGCGGCGAAGGCATGAAGCACTACGTTGAAATGGTTCAAGAGCCAGAATTTGCTGCTCGCGACCAGGGTTACACCTTCGTTTCGCACCAGCAGGAAGTCGGCACCGGTTACTTCGACGAAGTGACCACCGTCATCCAGGGTGGTTCGTCGAGCGTGAAGGCTCTGACCGGTTCGACCGAAGAAGAACAGTTCCACTAAAAACTGATTTCCTTCAGCAAAAACAGCGCCTTCGGGCGCTGTTTTTGTTTATACAATACGAATCACCCAAATAGCCTATTAGGCATCTGATCATGAAGACCCTAACCACCTTCGCCGAATGTACTACAGCACCCGAAGTTGATTATCCAAAACCGGATCGTCTGGTGAGCGGCAATCCGAAGCGCACCACCTGGAACCACTACGAGGCCAACGGTGTGTCTTCCGGCCTATGGGATTGCGAACCCGGCGCCTGGCATATCGCCTTCGCTAAAGGGAAGGATGAGTTCTTTCACGTGATTTCGGGCCGCATACGTATTACAGAAGCCAATGGCACTGCCAGAGAGTTTGGCCCGGGCGAAGCATGCATTATCCCCGCTGGATTCACCGGCATTTTTGAAGTTGTAGCGCACGTACGCAAACACTATGTCATCATTGATCGTGCAGCGATGCATCCTCAATAAAGCAACGATTCCAAACAGAGAAAGGAACACTCATGACTCAGACAGTGACCCTCGGCGGCAATGCCATTCAAATTGACGGTACGCTACCTCAAGCAGGCGGCACAGCCCCTGCTTTTAAACTGGTAGCCAAAGACCTGAGCGATGCCACGCTAGAAACATTCGCCGGTAAACGTAAAGTGCTGAACATTTTCCCAAGTGTTGACACACCCACCTGCGCTACCTCGGTGCGTCAATTCAACACCAAAGCAAGCCAACTAAAGAACACCGTGGTGCTCTGCATTTCGGCTGATCTACCGTTCGCCCAATCGCGTTTCTGTGGTGCCGAAGGCCTGGACAATGTGCAAACGCTTTCAACCATGCGTGGCCGTGAGTTTATGAAAGACTACGGTGTTGCCATCGAATCCGGTCCAATCGCTGGCCTTACCGCACGCGCGGTCGTTGTGCTGGATGAAAACAACCGCGTGTTACATAGCGAACTGGTGAGCGAAATCAAGAACGAGCCGAATTACGACGCGGCTTTGGCTGCGCTGGCTTAATGTTCTTGCCTTTGGGCAACCAGTAATCCTTCTGACTGTACGCGTCCTTCAAAAGATCAATGAAGGCGCGTACTTTCAGCGGCAGATGACGTCGCTCAGGAAATACCGCATAAATACCCACAGGCGGCGCTGCCCAGTCGTCCAGCACACTTACCAAGCGCCCAGCCTGTAAATCCTCACCAACTTCCCACATAGAGCGCCAGGCAAGACCTGCGCCCGCTCTTGCCCACTCGGCAAGCACCACACCGTCATTACACTCCATGGAACCCTTGACGCGAATGCTGCGCGTCTTGGTACCGGCACCTCCCGTACGAAATGTCCAGCCACGCTGCGGCCCCAGCGCCAGGCAATTGTGGCGGCTCAGATCTTCCGGTGTGCGCGGCACACCGTATTTATCCAAGTATCCCGGGGCTGCAACAACCACACGTTGCATCTCGCCCAGGGGCACTGAAACCAGATTCGAATCGGCTAGCGCGCCTAATCGAATACCGCAATCGAACCCCTCATTCACCAAATCAACTAATCGATCGGATAAATCCAAGGTCACACCGACCTCCTGATGCCGTTCCAGATAACCCGGCACATGCGGTGCCACGTGCTGACGCCCAAAGCCGGCCGGGGCCGTCACCCGCAAATGGCCACTCACCTGTACGCTACCGCGAGCAGCTGCGGATTCTGCACTGGCCAGATCATTCAGGATGCGGATACAGTCTTCGAGATAATTAGCGCCAGATTCGGTCAGTGAAATACGCCGTGTGGTTCGATGTAACAACTGGGAGCCGAGGCGCTCCTCCAATGCATCCAGCCGACGCGCCATAATCGCCGGGGTCACGCCTTCAACGCGAGCAGCCGCCGAAAGCGAGCCGTGGGTTGCTACCAGCACCAGCGCCTGCATTTCCTTAAATGGATTCATATGGCTTACCACCCCGATTTAATACTAAAAGTATAAGAAGAACAGATATTTTTACATCTTTCAATCTTATTTGATACCCAATAAAATACGCACTGTTTTGTAAATTTTCCTTTTCATCAGGAGTTATCCATGAGCCTCACCCTGCCCGCCGGCGTTCAGATCAACGCCCCCATCGGTGCCCGTTACGAAGAAATTCTGACGCCTGAAGCGCTGGCCTTTGTGGCTAAGCTGCACCGCGCTTTCGAACCGCGCCGTCAGGAACTCCTGCAAATGCGTATTGACCGCCAGGCGCGCATCGACGCCGGAGAAATGCCTGACTTCCTGCCAGAGACCAAGCACATCCGCGAAGGCGACTGGAAAGTTGCACCGCTGCCTAAGGCACTGGAGCGCCGCCGCACGGAAATTACTGGCCCAGTCGAAGCCAAAATGATCATCAACGCCTACAACTCGGGCGCTGATTCGTACATGACCGACTTTGAAGATTCAAACAGCCCGAACTGGGAAAATCAGGTTCAAGGCCAGATCAATCTGTACGACGCCATCCGTCGCAAGCTGTCGTTTAAAAACGAAGCCGGCAAGGAATACAAGCTGAACGATAAGATCGCTACGCTGCAGATTCGTCCACGCGGCTGGCACCTGGATGAAAAGCACGTACTGATCGATGGTCAGCGCGTTTCCGGCGGCATCTTCGATTTCGGCCTGGTGTTCTTCCACAACGCCAAAGAACAAATCGCGCGCGGCGCCGGTCCGTTCTACTATCTGCCAAAGATGGAAAGCCACCTGGAAGCCCGACTGTGGAACGACATCTTCGTCATGGCACAGAACGAAATTGGTCTGCCACAAGGCACCATCAAAGCCACCGTCCTGGTTGAAACCATTCTCGCCACCTTCGAAATGGAAGAAATTCTGTACGAACTGCGCGAGCACTCGGCTGGTCTGAATGCCGGTCGTTGGGACTACATCTTCAGCTGCATCAAGAAATTCAAGAAGAACAAGGATTTCTGTCTGGCGCAGCGTGGTGCTATCACCATGGAAGTCCCATTCATGCGTTCGTACGCTCTGGCTCTGGTTAAGGTTTGCCACAAGCGTGGCGCACCTGCCATGGGCGGCATGTCGGCACTGATTCCAATCAAGAGCGATCCGGTTGCCAACGAAAAGGCACTGGCGGGTATTCGTCACGACAAGACACGTGATGCCAACGACGGCTTTGACGGCGGTTGGGTAGCTCACCCAGGTCTGGTTTCTATTGCTGCCGAAGAATTCCAGAAGGTACTGGGCGACCGTCCGAATCAATGGGAAAAGCAACGCACCGAAGAGTTTGGCGCCAAAGACTGGCTCAACTTCCAACCGGAACAACCAATCACCGAAGCCGGTCTGCGTAACAACATCAACGTGGGCATCCACTACCTGGGCAGCTGGCTGGCCGGTAACGGCTGTGTGCCTATCCATAACCTGATGGAAGATGCTGCCACCGCAGAAATCTCCCGTTCACAGGTATGGCAGTGGGTTGTGTCGCCAAAGGGCATTCTGGACGATGGCCGCAAGGTTACCGTTGAAATGGTTCGCGGCATGATCGGTGAAGAGCTGGCCAAAGTGAAGGCAACTGTCACCGCTCAAGGCGAAGATACGGCAACCTATGATCAGGCCGCTGTGATTTTCGATAAGATGTCTCTGACCCCGGAATACCCGGAGTTCCTGACCCTGCCGTTGTACGAAGCCATGGCGTAATCGCCGACGCTTTAGGCACAGACGGCACCTGCGGGTGCCGTCTGTCTTTGCGGAGCAAGTCTCATGATCGCTGCACTCACCTGGCTACTGTTATACCAACTCACCGGAGAGATTCTGGCGCATGTGCTTGCGCTCCCCGTCCCCGGACCCGTGATTGGTATGGCCCTCCTATTCCTGACGCTGGTGATCAGAGGGCATGGCGAACGCCCTATTCCTAAAGCCTTGCAACAAACGGCCAGCACCTTATTGCAGCATCTGTCGCTGCTCTTCGTTCCAGCCGGCACAGGCGTCATGCTCTACCTGCAACTGATTGTTGATGAATGGTTGCCTATCAGCATTGCCCTCATCGTCAGCACACTTGGTGCCATGACTGTCACTGCGCTCATTCTGCGTGCAATGACTCGCCAGAAGTCAGGAGCGCATCATGCCTGAACGGATTACACAGACCTGGGTTTACCTTTCGGCAACGCCGCTGTTCTGGCTCACCATGACACTGGTGGCTTATCAGATTGCACACTGGATTTACCGCCGCTGCGGCGCACATCCCATCGCAAACCCGGTACTCATTGCCGTGGTCTTGCTGCTCGTGCTACTCACGCTCACCGGCACACCTTACGATACGTATTTTAGCGGCGCACAGTTTGTGCATTTCCTGCTGGGGCCTGCTACGGTTGCCTTGGCTATTCCACTCTATGGTCAATTCCAGCGTTTAGTCGGTCTGGCGGGTCCACTGTTAATTGCTCTCGTTGGCGGCTCGTTGACCGCCATGCTGAGCGCCGTATTTGTCGGCCACTGGCTGGGCGGGAGTTTGCCCACACTGCTTTCATTGGCACCCAAATCCGTGACCACACCCATCGCCATGGGCATTGCAGAACGCATTGGCGGACACCCGTCGCTGGCCGCCGTGATGGTAATCGCTACCGGCATTCTTGGTGCCATTACTGCACAGACCTTATTCCGCTGGCTCAAAATTAAAGATGATGCAGTCGGTGGATTTGCACTCGGCGTTGCCGCACATGGCATCGGTACTGCGCGGGCTTTTCAGGTGAGCGAAACCATGGGTGCCTTTGCTGCTTTAGGCATGGGTTTGAACGGCTTGCTCACGGCTGTTTCATTACCAAGCCTGATGCAATGGCTCAAACCGCTTTTGCAATAATCCCGCGCAGCCGATTAAGCCAGTACCAGCTCGCAGGGAACCGTCCAGCTCAACGCAGCGGTTTGCCAACGTTGTGCCCAGGCACTAGGGCCAAATAGTCTTACTTGTGCCAGACCTGGTTCATTCACCAGCGGTAGTGCTACCGGGTCACGCACATAGATCACATTGAACGCCCCGTCTGGCAAACCGCATTGGCCACAAAGTTCTGCCAATGCCAGTGCGCAGGAAGCCGCATTCGCATCAGGCACCAGCGTCACGGCCCCGCCGTTAACCACAATCGGTAGTACCAATTTAATCGCTGCAGACAATGGCATTCCCGATCCTGCCAGCGCCAGCACCGATTTATGCGCCGTAAATTCGGCGTTATCCACCACTGGCTGCGCCATGAGCGTTTTGACGTTCGCAATGGCATTCGCCACATCAGCTTTGCCTGCATCAAGGTGTGTATGACTCTCAACTGCACTCAGCCCGGAAAAGTGCGCCTCAAGTTCTTCCAGCGCAAGTAACAAGGCGTGCAAAAACTCTTTGGCCGCTGCTGCAGGGAGTCGCTGTGACTGATTAGCGTTCAGGATAGCGCTGGCTGCCAGTTCCTGATCCACCATGGGCACACGACGAATCAGGCGCTGTGTCGCTGCGTCACGGATCTCATTAAATTCCCGAGGCATCGCCAGTACAGGACGCCCATTAATCCACAACGGAATCGCCGGTGCTTCACGCGGCGGCAAAGTACAACAACCTGTCATTTTTATTCCCGGCAGCAAGACTGTTTTCACATAGTAAAATACAGTCTGGTCACTAAATTGTCCTGCATGCATTCTATCTTTTCTATACGCCACCTGTCCGACTGATGAGCCTCCCGCCCAAAACAAAATCTACTGCGTCTACCAATAGTGGTATTCAGGTGTTTGAACGCGCAGACTTGCTGCTAGGCATTCTGGCTTCTCAAGCGGCGCCGGTTGGTCTAAAACTTCTGGCGGGCGAATCCGGCCTCAATATTTCTACTGTTCACCGCATCCTGGGTGCTCTGGCCACCATTGGCCTCGTCGAACATCAAGCAGGTGGGTTTTATCGTCTCGGTTTGCGCTGGCTGGAATACGGCAACCTGGTGCGTGAGCGATTACAGATCCGCGATGTCGCCCGACCGTTCATCGAAGCGCTACATGAGCAACTTGGTGAACCAGTCAATCTGGCCATTCGTGATGGCGACGAGATTATCTATCTTGATCGAGCTGCTGCTAACGCAGCCCGCGTACGTGTTTTCTATCGCGTTGGCTCACGCGCACCACTACATCTCACCTCACTAGGCAAGCTCTTTCTCGCTGAAGAAAGCGCAGCTCAAGTTGAAGCCTATGCTAAACGTACGGGATTACCGGGCAACACGGAGCATTCACTCACCCGCCTTGCCACACTAAACAAAGCCCTGGCAACAGTTCATCGTGATGGCGTTGCTTTTGACAATGAAGAAGCAGAACTTGGTCTGCGTTGTGTCGCCGCACCAGTGCGCGATGATCAAGGACTACTGATCGCAGCTATTTCGGTGTCCTCCCCGAGCGATCGCTTCGGTGAACACGAAGCGATCTGGGTGCCTGCACTCAAATCATGTGCAGACGAGGTGTCACGCGCACTTGGCGCGCGCCTCTGAACAATTAGCTCTGCGCTTCAGCCCACTTCTTCAGGCGATTGGCATCGCCCACACGGGTCATGGAACCTTCCGAATCAAGCAATACAAATACCATCGGACGGTTATTGACCTTAGCCTGCATCACCAGACACTTACCTGCTTCACGGATAAAACCGGTTTTAGTCACACCGATATCCCAGCCATCTGAACGCACTAGTGGATTCGTGTTGCGGTATTCCTGCATGCGACCACGCACATCGAATTTGGCTTCTGAAGTTGTCGAGGCTTCGCGGATTTGCTGATACTTCGAAGCGGCGGTCACCATCTTGGCCAAATCACGTGCTGTCGACACGTTACCGGAATTCAGGCCCGTAGGATCAAGGAAACGCGAGTTGGCCATACCAAGCTCCTGCGCCTTACGATTCATGGCTGCCACGAAGGCTGGAATACCACCCGGGTAGTTACGACCCAGTGCATGCGCTGCACGGTTTTCAGACGACATCAGCGCCAATACCAACGCTTCCTGACGTGTCAGCTGGGTGCCTACTGCCAGACGTGAGCGGCTACCTTTCAAGGTATCGACATCGTCATCCGTAATAAAAAATTCTTCATTCATCGGCAAACGTGCGTCCAGCATCACCATTGCCGTCATCAGCTTGGTGATCGAAGCAATCGGGACGATTTGCGTGGCGTTCTTTTGATACAGCGCTTCACCATTTTGCATGTCAATCAGCAATGCCGCATGCGAATGCAGCCCTGGAGAAGCACCTACCGGACCATTCCAGTCACCCCAGTTACTCGGTGGCGTATCGCGTGGCTTCTTGCTGGCCAACAGACGGCTTGGCTTCTTGGAAGTTGCGCTCACCACTTTGTCACGTGCAGCCGTCTGCGCTGCTACGGTCTTGGGCGTCGACTTCATCACCTGTGATTTCACTGGCTTATCAGACTTTTTGCTTTTCGCCGCAACGGCTTTGCTCTTGCTACCCTGCTTCGTATCTGATGCAGCATTTTTCGCAGAGGTTGCTGCATAAGTCGCAGAAACAGAAAGCATGCCACTCATCACGAGCGCCGCTACTAATTTCTGAGAGAGAGAACGTTTATTCATTGCCATAAATGCGCATCACCCAAGCAAGTGCCCACTGGCTAACGCCTCATGGAACACGATCTTTATTCAATGCTTGCATTCTAGCGCAAACACCCGGATTTTCAAAAGAAAAATCCGGGTGCAATGCTAATTAAATTAACAAGATAGCCGAGATCTCTTAAGCAATCTTTCAGCTTCGCTGTTGTTCATCCATCAGCGCATCGACCACCGCCAGCGCTGTCACGTTAACAATCCGTCGTACTGTAGCCGTTGGCGTCAGGATATGCGCTGGTTTACGCGACCCCAACAGAATCGGACCCACGGTCAGATTATCGCCTGCAGCCACTTTCAGCAGGTTAAATGCAATATTGGCCGCATCCAGATTCGGCATCACCAGGAGGTTAGCCGGGCCCTTCAAACGGCTATTCGGGAATACCTGCGAACGAATTACTTCATCCAATGCCGCATCGCCGTGCATCTCACCTTCTACCTCGAGGGTAGGAGCAACTTCATGCAAACGCGCCAGCAGTGCACGCATTTTCTGTGCGGTTGGCGTATCCAGGCTGCCGAACGAGGAATGCGACAGCAAAGCCACCTTCGGCGCGATACCGAAGCGTCGAATTTCTTCAGCAGCCAACAGGGTTGTCGTGACCAACTCTTCCACCGTTGGATCGTAATTCACATAGGTATCGGCAATAAACACCGTACGACCCGGCAGCATCAGTAGGTTCATGGCCGATAGGCGATCAACACCATCGGCATTGCCAATGATGTTTTCAACGTGTGTCAGATGCAGTTCATAGCGGCCAAAGGTGCCACACACCAGACCATCGGCATAGCCAAGGCGCACCATCAGCGCTGCGTAAAGCGTCGCACGGCGGCGTATCTCTCGCTTGGCATAGTCAGCACCGACGCCTTTGCGCTCCGTCAGATGGTGATACTCCTGCCAGAACTCGTCGTAATGCGCTTCGAAAAATTCACCATCGTTATAGATGACTTCGAAATCAACACCCTCACGAATCCGCAAACCCGCGCTCTCGATCTTGCGTTCGATCTCAGCCGGGCGACCAATCAATACCGGCTTGGCAATTGCTTCGTCGCAGATCACTTGCACTGCACGCAGCACGCGTTCTTCTTCCCCTTCAGCAAACACAATCCGTTTAGGTGCCAGCTTCGCCTGCGCAAAAACAGGCTTCATAATCATGCCGGAGTGATAGACGAAGTCATTCAGACCTTGCAAGTAGGAATCCCAGTCACGAATCGGCCGCGTTGCCACGCCAGAATCCATCGCTGCCTTAGCCACCGCAGGTGCTATCTTCACAATCAGGCGCGGGTCAAACGGTTTAGGAATCAGATACTCATTACCAAAACCGGAAATTTTTTCACCGTAGGCCGAAGCCACGACATCCGATTGCTCGGCTCGTGCCAGATCAGCAATGGCTTTCACTGCTGCCAGTTTCATTTCTTCCGTAATCGTTGATGCACCGACATCAAGCGCCCCACGGAAAATAAACGGGAAGCACAATACGTTATTCACCTGGTTCGGGTAATCCGAACGGCCGGTGGCGATAATCGCATCGTCACGTACGGCCTTCACTTCATGCGGCAGAATTTCCGGTGTCGGATTCGCCAAGGCCAGAATCAGCGGATCCTTGGCCATTTTGGCAACCATCTCCGGTTTCAGAACGCCGCCCGCCGACAGGCCGAGAAAGACGTCTGCACCTTCAATCACCTCACCAAGCTTGCGCGCATCCGTCTTCTTGGCGTAACGCGCTTTGATTTCATCCATATCTTCTGGACGGCCTTCGTACACCACCCCGTGAATATCGGTCACCCAGATGTTTTCAACCGGCACACCCAGCTGTACCAGCAGCCCCAGGCAAGCCAGCGCCGCTGCACCAGCACCCGACGTCACCAGCTTCACACTTTTCAGATCTTTGCCCAGCAGATGCAGGCCGTTGAGTAAGGCCGCGCCAACCACAATCGCGGTGCCATGCTGATCATCATGGAACACGGGAATCTTCATACGCTCACGCAGCTTCTTCTCAATGTAGAAGCATTCGGGCGCCTTGATGTCTTCGAGATTGATGCCGCCAAAAGTTGGCTCCAGACTGGCGATGATTTCGACCAACTTATCCGGATCGTTTTCGCTCACTTCCAGATCGAACACATCAATGTTGGCAAATTTCTTGAAAAGAACGCCCTTGCCTTCCATCACCGGTTTCGCAGCCAACGGACCGATATTGCCCAGGCCCAGTACTGCCGTGCCGTTCGTAATCACGCCCACCAGATTGGCGCGCGAAGTCAATGTGGCCACTTCCTCTGGCTTGGCAACAATCTCTTCACAAGCCGCCGCCACGCCCGGCGAATAGGCCATGGAAAGGTCGTACTGGTTGGTTAATTGCTTGGTGGGCGTTACTGCGATCTTGCCCGGCTTTGGGAAGCGGTGATAGTACAGCGCAGACTCACGCAGCCGTTGTGTGTTGTTTTTTGCAGAATTATCGCTATCGCTTTGTTTTTTATCGATTTTGTCGCTCACCGCACCATCTCCCCGGGGATTGTTCTTTAATGAAAGCATACGCCGACTTTCTTAGCTGTGCATGAAGTGCGATAATTACGGTCTTATATGAGAGATGCGCCTTCGCGCACCTGACATCCACCACAAGAAGACTGGTCGGCACGCTTTAGCCAACACAATCCAGCGGACTGCACAGGAACACAGGAGAAACCATGGTCGCCATCAACGCCCCCGAATACGTTAAGAACACCCGCCTGAAGGCTTGGGTTGAACAAATTGCCCAGCTGACCGAACCGGATCAGGTGGTCTGGTGTGATGGCTCGCAGGAAGAATACGATCGCCTGTGCGCACAAATGGTTGCCTCTGGCACCCTGATCAAGCTCAACGAAGCAAAGCGCCCGAATTCTTACCTGGCTTTTTCTGATCCTTCTGATGTGGCCCGTGTTGAAGACCGCACCTATATCTGCTCGGAAAAGCAGATTGATGCCGGCCCGACCAACAACTGGGAAGAGCCTGCCAAGATGCGCGCCACCCTGAACGGCCTGTTCAAAGGTTGCATGCATGGTCGTACCATGTACGTAATTCCGTTCTCGATGGGCCCGCTCGGCTCACCGATTGCACACATCGGCATTGAAATTTCCGATTCGCCATACGTCGTAACGAACATGCGTACGATGACCCGCATGGGCAAGGCCGTGGTTGAACTGCTCGGCACCGATGGCGAGTTTGTACCTTGTATTCACACAGTTGGCGCACCACTGGCTCACGGCGAAAAAGATTCGGCCTGGCCTTGCAACCCGGATACCAAATACATTGTTCACTTCCCGGAAACCCGTGAAATCTGGTCCTACGGTTCGGGCTACGGCGGCAACGCCCTGCTAGGCAAAAAGTGCTTTGCCCTGCGCATCGCTTCGAGCATGGCACGTGACGAAGGCTGGCTGGCTGAACACATGCTGATTCTGGGCGTCGAATCGCCAGAGGGTGAAAAGTCTTACGTGGCTGCCGCTTTCCCGTCGGCCTGCGGCAAGACCAACTTCGCCATGCTGATTCCACCACAAAGCTTCAACGGCTGGAAGATCACCACCATTGGTGATGACATCGCCTGGATCAAACCACGCAAAGACAAGGATGGTGTGACCCGTTTCTACGCCATCAACCCAGAAGCCGGCTTCTTTGGCGTTGCACCTGGCACCAGTGAGAAGACCAACTTCAATGCCCTGGCCACCCTCAAAGAAAACATCATCTTCACCAACGTCGCACTGACCGACGATGGCGATGTATGGTGGGAAGGCCTGACCAAAGAAGCACCGGCGCACCTGATCGACTGGCAAGGCAAAGACTGGACACCGGAAATCGCCAAGGAATCTGGTCGTAAGGCCGCCCACCCGAATTCGCGCTTCACAGCCCCAGCCAACCAGTGCCCGTCGGTTGATAGCGCTTGGGAAGACCCAGCTGGCGTGCCAATCTCGGCATTCATCTTCGGTGGCCGTCGCGCAACCACTGTGCCGCTCGTTTACGAAGCCTTCAACTGGAACTATGGCGTGTACCTGGCCTCGACACTGGGTTCGGAAACGACTGCTGCTGCCTTCGGTGCGCAGGGTGTGGTTCGCCGCGATCCATTCGCCATGCTGCCGTTCTGCGGCTACAACATGGGCGACTACTTCCGTCACTGGCTGAAGATGGGGAACACTGTCGATAACCCACCAGGCATCTTCTGCGTTAACTGGTTCCGTGTCGATGAAGATGGCAAGTTCATGTGGCCAGGCTTCGGTGACAACATGCGCGTCCTCAAGTGGATCGTTGATCGCGTTAAGGGTCGTGTCAACGCCAAGGAAACGGCGCTGGGCTGGACCCCGAACTACGAAGACATCGACTGGACCGGTCTGGACATGAGCCGTGAAGACTTCAACAAACTGACCAAGCTGGATGCGGCTGGTTGGGAGAAGGAGCTTGAATCGCATAAGGAATGGTTCGACAAACTGGCAGACCGTCTGCCACAGGAACTGGAACTGATTCGTCAGCTCAGCACCCTATCGATGGCCGAGGCCAACAAGCAGGTCGCATAAAAGCCAAGCGCTTCGTTACAAAAGCCACCTACGGGTGGCTTTTGTATTGGTGCCCAACCATGTCTCCCTTGTCTTTCTGCCTCTGCCCTACAGTGAGCCGCTATTACCGTGCCTGGCTAAGTGCAATTGCGCTGCTGAGCGTTACGCATCTCGCCTCTGCGCAAGTGTTAGCACCCTCACTCCCCCGCCTCACCCAAGATCAACCAGCACCAACCCGATCAGACTTCCAGATCCCCCAAACATTCTTCGGTGACTGGGGTGGATTAAGAACCTGGCTTGATCATTACGGTGTCAGCTTCACCCTCAATCAAACCAGTGATTACATGGGTAATACCCAAGGCGGATTTCGCCAGGGTTTTGTTTACGACGGTCTGCTTGACCTGGAAGTAGATATCGATCTGAACAAATCTATTGGTTGGCAAGGCGGGAAGATTCATTTCAGCGGCTACGGCATTCAAGGGCAAGATTTATCAGCACAGTATGTTGGCAACCTAATGACTGCTTCAAATATCGAAGCAACGCCGTCCGTCGCTAAAATTGGCGAGGCCTGGCTAGGACAAAAGCTTTGGGCGGATCGTGTGCAGCTGCGGGCCGGTTTATTGGAAGCAGATCGTTATTACATGCTGAGCCCTTCTGCCAACGTCTTCGTAAACTCTACGTTCGGGTTTCCGGATAGCTGGGAAGCCAACATGCCTAATGGCGGCCCCGCTTATCCCAATGCATCGCCGGGTGCCATGGCCAGCGTTGCTTTTACGAATGAATGGCAACTCACCACCTCCATCATGAATGGATCACCTATAGGATCAACCGCTCAAAGAACCAGCTATGGCATCGGGTTCCCTATCGGCAACGGACTTTTATCATGGATAGAAACCGCATATACCCCGAAGCTCACCTTTGGTGAGAAAACACTCCCGGGAAATTTCAAACTCGGCGGCTGGTACAACTCGCAGACCGTCAACAACGTCACACTCGCCAATACAAATTACGCCTTCAGCAACCCTGTCAACACCACCTATCATGGCCAATACGCTGTCTACGGACTTGTCGACCAAGCCATTTGGCGAGAGGGCAATAGTGATGCACAGGGGTTGAACCTTTTTGCCCGTATCGCATTAGATCCGCAGCAACAAAGGAACCTCGTCACTGCTTATTTTGATACGGGTGCCGCCTATATCGGACTTTTCGATAACCGCCCTAATGACATTCTTGGACTCGGTTTCGCCTGGGCAAAATTCACCCCTTATCTGAACGGTCAGATCACAGCTCAGAATATGAGTGCAGGCACACAAACACCCATACCAAAACCGGAATCGCTGATTGAAGTAACCTACCAGGCACCACTATCCCCCTGGCTTACCGTCCAACCGTTTTTTCAATATGCCATTAACCCTGGTGGTAAAGCACCCATGCCGAAAAATCCGAACGTAGCAATTCCTAACGCCATCATTGTCGGTTTGCGTGCCAACGTTGCGTTTTAGAGAGGCGATTAAGGCGTAACCGGAACACAAGGGCAAGAAGCTCGTACTGGCGCCCAATCAAAACAAGGACCCGGATCTGTCTTGCGGCCCGGCGCTATCTGCGAGTGGCTGGTAATAGCGGTAATCGGCCACATCCCCGTCAAAGATTTCAACAGTGCTTGCAGCGTTTGATACTGCGATAATTCAAATGGCGTATTGTCATCGCCTTCTAACTCGATACCAATCGAGAAATCATTGCAGCGCTCTCGGCCTTGCCAGTTGGACAAACCCGCATGCCAGGCACGTTGCCCCACCGGCACAAACTGCAACAATTCTCCATCACGTCGAATCACGAAATGGCTAGAAACTTTTAATCCGGCAATTTCCTTGTAATAAGGATGCTCATCCGGATTCAGCTGATTCGTAAAAAGTTGCTCGATGCCCAAACCACCATACATACCCGGCGGTAAGCTAATGGCGTGAATCACAATGAGATCAACAGCCATATCTTTCGGCCTAGAATCAAAATTAGGTGATGGAGTGACGCGTGCGCCCGGATGCCATTCAGTTAAAGCATGTACGTTCATAGGGTCATAATAACCAACCAACGCCATTTTTTTAAGCTTTTAAAAGCTTTGGGTGACATGCGAGCCAATTTTGTGTAATTTATCCCCCTTATTCAATCAAAAACCTGTCTATCCCATGATTCGTAAACTCATTCTTGCTCTTGGCATCATCCCCGCCCTCTTTGCACTGACTGCCTGCCAGACAACCAACAGCAGCGGTCAGCCACTGACTCCCAAGGAAGTCGTTGCCAAGCGTGAAGCTATTCTTAAAATGTCGCGCACCGGTCTTGATGATCTGATCCGTCAAAACCCGAAAGTCGCTGATGAAATTCGCAAAAGCGCAGGCTATGCCGTCTTTAATGCAACCAATGTCAATATTGTTCTGGTTGTACTTTCTAATGGTGATGGCGCTTTGTTCCAGAACGGTAAAAAACCATTCTTCATGCTAGAGCGTAAAGCAGGCGAAGGCGCTGGTGCCGGCTTCCAGAAGCAATATCAGATCATCATCTTCAAGAACGAAGATGCCATTAAACAATTCACTGCCGCCAAGGGCGTCGGTGGCGATGTCAACGCCAATATCTCGGCCGGTTCAGGTGGCATGCAACGTTCCTTTAATCCAAACGTCACTACTTACCTAGTCGGCGAATCCGGTTACGACCTACAAGCTAATTGGGGCGGCTCGCTTTACACGCCTAACGACACTTTGAACAACCCGGATATCCAGGGCGGTTACTAAACAATTAGCAGCAATCAATCCATACAAAAATGCCCGGCATTCGCCGGGCATTTTTTATTCCTCCGTTGCTTCATCTTCCGAAGAATCGGTCTCCGCGGCAACCTGCATTACTTGCGCATGGTTGCTATACCCGTCCCGCAACAAGCAGTTGCGTACAAAATCGATTGAACTGCGCAGCGTGTAGTAATCACTCGACACCGATTTAGGCACTTTCATCGCCAGTGCATCACGCTCGATATCATCCAAGCGTTTGAGGTAAGCATCCTTCTCGGCCGGATTATAGGAAGAGACCAGTTCCTGCTCAAAAAACTTCAAACTACCGTACATCCGGTTAATCCGGCCACGAATCCGATTCTTATGGTAATTGGGCATTGAACGGATTATTGGGTATGCCGCCGCCGCAAATGGCAGCAGCAAGAGAAACATACGGTTAATGAACTCAGCCAACCAAAACGGCAAATAATCCATCAGCCAGGGCGAACCCTTCTGATAAAAAACTTCCGCCTCATGACTACGATGCACAGCAGTATCTTTGAAAGAGGGAAACTCACCTTCTTGAGCAAAGAAATTCTGACGTCCGTTAATTGCGCGCGCAGCTTCTAGGAACAATAGCTGTATCGCTGGATGCAACCGATTGTCTACCAGAATCTCCGTAGTTGCTGCCACCATAGTTACCTCATGGGACGGAATGTTTTTGCTCAGGTTAAACCCGCCTTCCGGAATCGTCACACGTTCAAGGGCTGGTTCCATACGTGTATAAGCATCAGCGCGCGTAAAGTCAGCCAGCTGTAACCCGGGAGTCGCCAGAAGCTTCTGGATATTTGGTGAATCTAACGTATCTACGACAATCATCGCGTCAAGCTTGCCTTGTTGCAAAGCCTCAATCGCATCTACTTGTGACATGTGCGTAAAATTCGAATTCGCCGTATTTGCGCCATTCATTTCAAGCAATTTATTAGAAGCTAGAAGTGTGCCGCTTCCTGGCGGGCCCAAATTAATTCTCCGCTGCTGCATGACATGAATAACCGTCCTGGCTGGCAATTCTTTATCGCCTCGATAAAATAGCCAAATCGGTTGATAATCGACGCTGCCCAAAGAGTCAACACCCGGCGCCTCACCCTGCTTTACCACTCCGGAAATAGTAAAAGCTGCCATCAATGGGTCATTCCGATCTTCTAGCCGCCGGACATTCTCTTCCGAACCTGCAGTCGCTACGAGTTCCAAAGTGATGCCCTGTCTGGCGAAATACTCAGCATATTTTTTGCCTAGCACTTCGTAAGACGTCCCTTTCGCACCTGTTGCCAACATGACATGGTCAGGTGGTGCTGGACGCGCAAACCAGATCGCCACCCCAACACCTACTATCAACACCAGCAAAGCAGGCCAAACTTCCTCAACAAACTGAACGAGATCATTCCAGCCATCCGTGATCGTTTCACGGATGGCGACAATCTGATCTCGTACGTCTTCGCGAAAGCTGCCCATAAAGCTCCTCTATACTTCGAAAGTGATCCCCAAGGCAGAAGACTAACGGATAATCACGGATTTCGTCCAAAAACAACGACCATAGTGCGTACTCAGACCGATCAACCGAACATGCAACCTACGCCTAACCCACACACTCGCGTCGCCGTTGCCGCCTGCTTTGGCACGTTCCTCGAGTGGTACGACTTTCTGACTTTTGCCGCTCTAGCCGTCTGGTTCGGTCCTCTTTTTTTCCCGCCAGAAAACCAAACGGCTGCCCTACTCGCCAGCCTGGCCACCTTCGGTGCCGGCATGATCGTCCGGCCTCTCGGTGCCGCTATATTCGGATCACTCGGCGACCGCATCGGCCGACGCATAGTATTCATGATCACCATCCTGCTAATGGGTGGTGCCACTCTAGCCGTTGGCCTTTTGCCTACCTATGCTCAAGTCGGTCTTTGGGCCCCTATGCTGCTGCTGATCCTCCGACTACTGCAAGGCCTATCTGCCGGTGGCGAGATTGGCGGCAGTGCGGTCTACCTGACTGAACATGCGCCCGTGCGCAATCGTGGGCTTTACACCAGCGTCTTACAACTAATGGGGCCGCTCGGCATCCTTGCGTCTACCCTGCAAATTGCATTTTTGCAGCAAACACTCAGCCCTGACGAGTTTCTAAGTTGGGGCTGGCGGGTTCCTTTCTGGGTATCCCTCATCCTGCTCATCATTTCTCTTAAGGCACGCATGGCATTACATGAAACACCGATATTTCATGCGCTACAAGCCAAAGCGGCACTCGCTAAAACCCCATTGCGTGATTGTTTCCGTGATCGACAAACGCTATCCCGTATGGGCATTCTTTTTCTCTGCGTCTCTGCCGGTGGTGCCGTCCTGTTTTTCTCCGCTCAGGTTTACAGCGGCGTCTTCCTCAAAACTGTTGCCGGCTTTGGCGGTGTGCAAAGCAGTCTAATTGTTGCGATTGGCACAGCCACGCTATTCCCGTTAACACTCTTGGCCGGCTGGCTATCTGATCGGATTGGACGTCGCAAAGTGGTGCTGAGCGGTTTGTTGCTGGGCGCACTCTGCATTCAACCGGTATTTCACGGCTGGCTTCATACATCCACGCTCAATAGCAACTTTAATGCTGCACTACTCATGGTGCTCATCACGCTACCTCTAGCCCTAGTTACAGGTCCGCAAACGGCGTTGCTTGCAGAACTATTCCCGGCGCGAACCCGCTACAGCGCTGCGGCACTCCCGCACAATTTATCGGCCGGATGGATTGGCGGTTTGCTGCCGTTTTTCATTACATGGATTAACGATGCAACTGCAAACCCACTGGCCGGTCTCTGGTATCCGACCGTCCTGCTCTCGATTGCCTTTATCGTCGGTTTGAAATTCCTACCTGAAACTCGCGGGGTTGATTTAAGCCAATAGCCTTAACCCCAGCGGCGCACTTTGCCCGTATCGATATGCACAAACTGCTCAGACGGGTAATAACCTACACCGCCCGCATCTAGCGAAATTGCTGCATCACGTAATTCAGCCAGCGGCACACCCGGCAAACGCACATCAATCGCTTTACCTTCCATGTGCAAGCTAAGCTTAGCCACACCGCCGCCCCGTGAATTCCGCAAATGGTTGTTTGTTTCCGGGCAACGATAACCGGAAATCACCTCAAATGCCGGTAGTGATTTACCCCCCAGCACATGACGCACCTGGTGTAGCAAATCAAACAGTTGCGGATCCATCTCACCAACCGTACCTGAATAGTGGTCACGCAAAAAGCGATTCAAGGTGCGCAGCGCGTCAGGCACATATTGATCATTAACGGCGTAAGCCAGATCAATACGCTCACGCGTATGGGTGTGGTTGAACGCAAGCACACGCTGCTCACCTGAAACCACTGCGCTCGCCGACGACTGGACTGGCCTTTGCGGATACGCTGCTTTTGCCGCGCCAGCAAAAGGCAACGCCACCCCGCCGGCCGTTAACTTAAAGGCCTTACGGAGAAACTGGCGACGATCATGTTTTGTAGTCTTCATAGTTTCATTCTATGCCACTTACTAAAGATTGCTAGTCAAATTAAATCATTGTGCCGGGAAACGTTGACTGTACTTCTGCAAAGCCGCCTTCAGCTGACGATCGTGACCATAGATATCGCCGTAAAAGTAGATGGCGCCACCACGCTGTTTCACAATAGCGGTTGCATACGCAATCACCACCATAATCGGATTTTTGATACGAATCGTTTTAGATGTCCCGTTTTCCATGGCTTCCCGGATTTTCTCCCGCGTCCACTCCGGCTCATCTTTCAGCACAAACTCGGCTAGCGCAACAGGATCCTCTACACGGATACAGCCATGGCTAAAGTCCCGTCGATCGCGCTGGAACAACCCCACCGAAGGAGTATGGTGCATATAGATGTTGTCATTGTTCGGAAAGATAAACTTGATATCGCCCAAGGCATTCTGTGCCCCAGGACGTTGGCGAATACGTGATTGACCGCTTTGCAAAGCCGCCAGCTGTTCGTCATCCAAGCGTGTAACCACGTCTCCGGAACGCGTCACGATCTCGAATCCCTGACGGTCAAAATACCCCGGATCACGACGCAGCTTAGGCACCGTTTCCGAGCGGGTAATTGACGGTGGCACATTCCAGTAGGGGCTGAACTCAATTGCCCGCATCTGTTCGTCAAACATCGGCGTCTGAGTATTCAGTGCCTTGCCAACGATCACATTCATTTTTAAAGGAATCTGTACCTGATCCCCGTTAATCTCAAGCCCGCGCAACTCAAACTCCGGCAGATTAACCACCAGCAAACGCTTATCCACCATCAGCGGTGTCCAGCGCAAACGCTCTAGCGTTAAGGTGATTTGCTCCACGCGAGCTGCCGGTTTGACATTAAGCTGCTCAAAGGTTGTTTTGCCAATCACACCGTCAGGAGTGAGCCCATGACGCTTCTGAAAGAGTTTGACGCCATCAACCAGTGGCCCCTGATAGCGTTCTGGTGCCACAAAGCCCGCTGGCAAATCACCCAGTGCCACTAGCCGTGTCGCCAGTAATGGAACGCCGGCATACGCAGCCCCCGGCTCCAGCTTTAGTGATGGCAATGGTGGCAAATTGAGTGCCCAGGCCGGATTGCTTTCCAAGGCACGATAGGTTGCAAGCCAAGGACGCAGTGCCTTATATAGCGGGAAGGAAGGCGTTGCCTCTTTAATCGCCAAGCCCAGATCACCGGCGGCCACAGCCGTATTGAGGGTTGCCTGCAAATCCAGCGTTTTGGGCGGCACATCGAAGTTAGCGTAAACCTTGCGAGGATCAACGCGTCCGTAGTGCAAATCATGCAGATAACGCAGCATCGATTGGTTAATCGCCTCATCCAGCTCTGTCTGTTTAGAGCCATTAAGCGGCGCGCCTTGGCTTGCAGCGGCAATGTCTTTCGCCAAAGTGCTCGCATCGTAGTCTGATGGATTCAAACCTTCATCACCGGCCTGTTCAAGAATCTTGACCGCAGACTTGGCCAATGGCGTCGGCCTACCCTGTGCAATCCAAATCGCCTGGTTTTCGGCTGAAAGCGCACTAGGAGCAAATGCTGTAACACTTAACGCACAGCTAATAATCACCACCAACTGACGCCAGATAGCCATGAGGCTTCTCCAAAATTGATTAGCGCTATTGTGCCGCATTTCATGCCGGCAGGGTATTTTGCGCATTTGTTGCTGTCCTGCACAAAAAATTCTTGACAGGGTGTTTTGAGGCTCTATAATTAACCATGTTGCACCGCAGCAATAGCTGTCTAGTGCAAAGAATAAGAAATACCGAGACCTTTGTTTTAGTTTTTTGTTCTTTGGCTGTTTTCGCTTTTTGTACTTTGATTCTTTGTTTTTAACCTTTGTTTTCACTCTTTTTAAGGAATACATCATGGCTACTCTGAATAACGAACAAGTTCTGTCGGCTAACAAGGCTGCGATTGATACGCTGCTGTCGGTTGCTAACACTGCCCTGGCTACTGCTGAGAGCCTGGCTGCTCT